>ERZ772946.7-NODE-7-length-217519-cov-40.2981_pt1 | contig 217519 bp, 191 predicted proteins | sample MGYA00511680_ERZ772946 | MGnify/ENA primary metagenome ERZ772946 (study PRJEB29015, sample SAMEA2737918) | human oral metagenome | biome: human oral; feature: human-associated habitat; material: dental | place: China | collected 2016 ... | reverse complement strand
TGGACGGCCGCGGCAAGCTGGTCGATGCCGGCCGCGGCGCGGCGATGCCGGGAGCCGTGGGCCAGGAGAATCACACCGGGGTCGCCGGCGCCGGCACGCGCGGGGGTCATGCGACCAGGCCGGCGGCGAGCGTGCTACCGGTGTGGTTGTCGACGAGCAGGAACGATCCGACCGCCCCACGGGCCGCGTACGAGTCGATGGGAAGATCGTGCTGCAACTCCACGGTGGTGTGCACAATATCATTGACCGCAACCGAGTCGGCGACCCTGGCCTTAACCAGGCTGGTCCCATAGCGAAGGTGCACCACAGTATTGGTGGTGACCGGGGTGTCATCCAGGCCGATGATAGTGGCGGCGAAGCTGCGAATATTGGGGGGCCGGTTGGTGGCCAACAGGTCGCCCCGACTGAGATCAATATCATCAGCCAAACGGAGCGTCACACTGTCGCCGGCATGCGCGCTGGTGGCGGGCCCATCCGTGGTGTCGATAGCGGTCACGGTCGTGGAACCGTGGGGAGTGGTGACGGTATCCCCCACCGCAATGGTGCCGGTGGCGACCTGCCCGGCATAGCCACGGTAGTCGGTGGCCCGGATCACGTATTGGATGGGGAACCGGAAATCGAGACTACTATCACCGGGGTCGACAGGAATGGTTTCCAACAACTCCAAGATGGTGGGCCCAAAATACCAGGGCAAACGAGGCGACGCATCCACCACATTATCTCCGTGCAACGCAGAAATCGGGATGGCGTGGGGGTCAGCAATCCCCAGGTCGGCGGCCACAGCCCGGAACTCCCCCTCGATCGCGCGAAACACATCCTCGGAATAGTCGACCAGGTCGATCTTATTCACACCAAGAATGACGGTGCGGATACCGAGGAGGGCGGCGACGGTGAGATGCTTCCGGGTTTGGTCAACCACGCCGTGGCGGGCGTCGACAAGCAACACCACAACCTGGGAGGTCGAAATACCAGTAACCGTGTTGCGGGTGTATTGGACGTGGCCGGGCGTGTCCGCAAGAATAAACGTGCGGTTGGGGGTGGAAAAATACCGGTAGGCCACATCAATGGTGATGCCCTGCTCCCGCTCGGCGCGCAGACCGTCGACAAGCAGGGAAAGATCCAGGCCGGCGAAACCACGGCGGGCGGAAGTCTGCTCCACCTGGGCGAGTTGGTCGGCGAGAACGGACTTCGTGTCGTGCAGGAGCCGACCCACAAAGGTGGATTTCCCATCATCGACGGAGCCGGCGGTGCAGAAGCGGAGAGTATCCATGTGTCAGAAATATCCTTCCTTTTTACGGTCTTCCATGGCGGATTCGCTCAGCCGATCATCGGCACGGGTGGCGCCGCGCTCGGTGAGGGTAGTGGTGGTTATTTCCGCAATCACCTGGTCGATGGTGGTGGCGGTGGATTCAATCGCGCCGGTGCAGCTCATGTCGCCGACGGTGCGGTAGCGAACCCACTTGGTTTCCACCGGCCCACTCCCCCACGGGCCGGGAGTAAGCCACATGCCGTCGCGGCAAAACACCTCCCGCTGGTGGGCGTAATAAATAGGGGGAAGCTCGATACGCCGGGCCTTGATGTACTGCCAAATATTGGCCTCGGTCCAATTCGAAATGGGAAACACCCGAATGTTTTCGCCAGGCAGGTGGGCGGCGTTATACAGCCGCCACAGCTCGGGGCGCTGCCGGCGCGGGTCCCAACCACCAAAACTGTCGCGCACGGAGAAAATCCGTTCCTTGGCGCGGGCCCGCTCCTCATCCCGGCGGGCGCCACCCAAAACCGCGTCATATTTTTGCTCCGCAATGGTCTCCACCAGGGGCACGGTTTGCAGCGGATTACGGGTGTGGTCGGGCCGTTCCCTGAGGTCACCCCGATCAATCCAATCCTGGACGTGGGCGACCCGGAGGCGGGCGCCAGTGCGGGCCACCAGTTGGTCACGAAAATCAATGACCTCGGGAAAATTATGGCCGGTGTCGATATGGAGCAGTTCGAAAGGAACGGCGGCGGGGGCGAACGCGCGGCGGGCCAGCTCATACACCACCACGGAATCCTTACCCCCAGAAAACAGGAGGGCCACATTATCGCACTGGCCGGCAACCTCCCGGAGAATATGGATAGACTCATCCTCCAAGGCTTTCAAATGGGGTGATAGGTGTGTCTGGGTTTTCACAGAGGCACTCATTGAGGGTTCCTTCTCTAGATTTAGGTGTGGAGGCCACATTCGGTCTTGGCGTTCCCCGCCCACCTGCCGGCCCGGGGATCCTCCCCCGGCGCAACGGGAAGCGTGCAGGTCGCGCACCCAATCGACGGGTAGCCCTGGGACGTGAGCGGATGCCGAATCAGGTCATGCGCCTCGATATACTGTTCGGTTTCCTCCAACGTCCAGGTGATAATCGGAGAAATCTTCAGCCGGCCAGTCCGATCCAGGCTGAGCGCCGGGGCGGTGGCACGGGTCGGACCATCGGCGCGCCGCAACCCGGTCACCCAACCCACATAGGGGCTGAGCGCCACGGCGAGCGGCTCCACCTTCCGCATGCGGCAACAGGCGGTTGGGTTAGTCAAGTACAGGCTGGGGCCGTACACCTTATCCTGCTGGGCGCGGCTGAGCTGGGCTTTCGCCGTAATCAGCCGCTGGTTGGGGTAGCGGCCTGCAACCTGGCGGGCAACATCGAGGGTTTCGGCGAAATGATATTCGGTGTCGAGGAACAGGAAATCCGCCTCGGGCAGATGGTGGGCGGCAAGCTCGGCGAGAACCGTGTTTTCCATGCTGAGGGTGACAATGAGCGCGCCGGGGGCGTGGGTGCGGGCCCAGTCGAGGATGGCGTCGGCGGGGGCATCGTACAGGTGTTCGGCGTATTGGTCGACGAGTTGTTGGTTGCGGCGGGCCGTGTCGGGGTCGAGCGGTGTGGTGGTGCGGGGACCCGCGGGGCTGATGTCGGGATCCTGGTAGTCGGTATCGCCCGGGGCTGGTTTAGTGAGGTTGATAAAGGTCATGGTTGAGTGAGGCTTTCAGTGCGTCGGCGGTGGAGAGGCTGGCTTTGGGCCGCTGCCCCGGATCGTTTTGGCCGTAGAACATGACGGCGAAAACGCGGAGGCATTCGCGGCAGTTCCAGGCGAATTCGGTCTCAACATCAGGGAATAGGTTTTCGCTGGCACAGTAGGGGCAGTACAGGGGGTGGTTACGGTTGGGGTTGGGGGCGCGGCGGAGGCTCATGACAGGTCCTCGTCGGTGGCGCGCAGCACCCATTCGCGGAATTGTTCCCCGTCGTGGCGTTGCTGTTTGTACTTTTCGACGATCCGCACAATGTAGTCGCCGAGTTCCGCGGAGGTGACCTTGTGGCCCCGAAGTTTCCGACCCCAGTTCAGCCCGAGGGCGCCGCCGAGATGCACTTGGAAGCCTTCCTCACCCCGGACGATTTGGCCCTTGAGCCCAATGTCGGAGACTTGGGAGCGGGCGCAGGCGTTGGGGCAACCATTGAGGGAGATTTTCAGGGGAACATCCAGGTCGTGCAGCCGCTGCTCTAGCTCGTCCACCAGTTCGATGGCCCTGGCTTTGGTGGTGACGTGGGCGAGTTTGCAGAATTCCAGGCCGGTGCAGGAAATAATGCCGCGGCGAAATTCGGAGGGGTGGGTGTACAACCCGGTTTCGGCCAGGGCGTCGGATAGGGGTTGCAGGTCGGCCCGGTCGACGTCGAGGAAGAGGAGTTCCTTGTCCGTGGTGGTGCGGATGCGGGTGATGCCAAACCGGTCGGCAACGTCGGCAATGGCAATGAGTTGTTCCCCGCTGGCATGGCCGACGGTGGGTTTGACTCCCAAATAAAATTTGCCATCCTTTTGGGGGTGAATCCCAATATGGTCCCGGTAGCCGTCGTGCTGCGGCACTGGGGGGCCGTCGATAAGCGGCGCATCCAGGTATTCCGTTTCTAATATGTGGCGGAATTTTTCCACACCCCAATCGGCGACTAGGAATTTCAGGCGGGCGCGGTTGCGGAGGCGTCGATAGCCGTAGTCGCGGAAAATGCGGCCGACGGCGGCCCACACGTCGGCAACCCGGTCGAGGGGAATCCACACGCCCAAATCCTGCGACAGCATGGGGTTAGTGGACAGCCCACCACCGACATAGCAGGCGAAACCGGCGCCGTGTTCGGGGTGGATGGAGCCGATAAACGCAATGTCTTGGATTTCGTGGGTGACATCCTGCCGCGCGTTGCCGGAGATGGCGGATTTGTATTTCCGCGGCAGGTTCACGAATTCGCCGCTGAATAGGTGTTTGTCGACGATTTCCTGAATGGCGGGAGTGCCGTCAATGATTTCGTCGGCCGCAATGCCCGCCACCGGGGAGCCGAGAATCACGCGGGGCACATCGCCGCAGCCCATGAGGGTGGACAGGTTGTGCGCCTCAAGCTTGTCCCAAATGGCAGGGACGTCTTCGATGCGGATCCAGTGGAGTTGAATGTTCTGCCGGTCGGTGAAGTCGGCGGTGGATCGGGCGTAGTCCCGGGAAATTTCGCCCACGACGCGCAGCTGGTCGGGGGTGACGCGGCCACCGTCGAACCGAACCCGCATCATAAAATATTCGTCCTGCAATTCGCTGGTGGTGAGCTTGCTGGTGTACTCGCCACCCAGGTCTTGCCGGCGTTGGGAATACAGCCCCAACCATTTGAACCGGGGCGCTAAATCCTCGGCCGGTATGGATGCGAACCCTTGTTTGGAATAGATGTCAATGACCCGCTGCTTGGCGGACAGGCCATCGGCCTCCTGCTTGATGCGTTCGTCATCATTTAAGGGGTCGTATCCGTCGATTTTCCATTGGCCTTCCGGCTTTTTCTGGCGGGCCGGCCGGGTCTTCGTACTGGTGCTTGGTGTCATGATTGCGCTAATTTTCGTCGGTAACGGTTGTTAGGTAACCACCTAACCGTACCGATTGGTCTATTTCAAGAATACCGAGCGGTAAGCGACAGATTTTGTGAACAAAATCGGCTTTGAACTGGGATAACGCCAAACAAAAAAGTGTGAATAAAATTATTGTTGACGTGTAATTGAATTTAATTCTTGCGCTTGCCGCAGCAACTGCCTACATTTTATAGACCAAGCAGTCTATCAATTGGTCTATTATTTTGAAAGGTATTTTATGACCAGCCCTACCGATCTTCGAGTCGCAGTTATCGGCGCCGGCCCCGCCGGTATTTACGCCTCTGACCTGCTAGCCAAACAAGGCGTCAATATCGACCTATTCGAACAAATGCCCGCACCGTTTGGCCTCATCCGCTACGGCGTCGCCCCCGACCACCCCCGCATCAAAGGCATCATTGCGTCCCTGCACCGGGTGCTCGATACCCCCACCATTCGCTTGCTGGGAAACATTCACATTGGGGAAGACATCACGATCGCACAACTCCACGAATATTATGATGCCGTGCTGCTTGCCACCGGTGCTGTTGCCGACCGCGACCTCAACATCCCCGGCGAAAACCTCAACGGATCCTACGGCGCAGCAGACTTCGTAGGCTTCTACGACGGCAACCCCCGATTCCACCGCACCTGGAACCTCACCGCCACCCACATCGCCATCATCGGAGTAGGCAACGTCGCCCTCGACATCTCCCGCATCCTCGCCAAAACCGCCAACGAACTCCACACCACCGAAATCCCCGACAACGTCTACCAAACCCTCAAAACCAACCAAGCCACCCACATCCACATCTTCGGACGACGCGGACCAGCACAAGCCAAATTCACCCCACTCGAACTCAAAGAACTCGACCACTCCCCCAGCATCAACGTGGTGGTAGATCCCGAGGATATTGATTATGACGAGGCGTCCATTGCGGCGCGCCGTGCCTCAAAATCCCAGGACCTGGTGTGCCAAACCCTGGAACAATACGCCATGCGCGACCCCAAGGATGCCCCGCACACCCTTCATATTCACCTATTCGAAAACCCGGTCGAAATCCTCGGTGAGGACGGCAACGTTGTTGGGCTCCGCACCGAACGGATGGAGCTGGATGGCACCGGGCATGTGCAGGGAACCGGCAAGTTCACCGAGTGGCCGGTCCAGGCAGTGTACCGGGCCGTGGGCTACCGGTCCGAAGCAATCACCGCTGTCCCCTTCGACCACGGTACGGCGGTCATCCCCAACGATGGCGGGCATGTTGTGGACCCGGCCGGGGAGATAGTGCCCGGCGTGTATGTCACCGGGTGGATCAAGCGCGGCCCGGTCGGGCTCATCGGCAACACCAAGTCCGACGCCAAAGAAACCACGGACATGCTGATAGCGGACGCCCTGGCCGGCCGGTTGACCCCACATACCGCAACCGGGGACATCACGGAATACCTGGAGGCCCAGGGAATCCCCTACACCACCTGGGATGGGTGGCATAAACTCGACGCCCACGAACGCAGCCTCGGTTCGGCCGAGGGTCGGGAGCGGAAAAAGGTGGTGGAGTGGGACGAAATGGTCGCCCACTCACGGTCATAGGCGGTTGAGCGTTTGAGTGAGCGTTCGGATCGCGCCCGCGAGATCTTGGGCGCCGCGATCGACCACATCCACCCAGGTATCGGCGGCAGCGTCATCGGCGTTGTCGCTCACCTGCTTGATGAGGGTGCAGGGAATCCCGAAATGCTGGGCAACGAACGCAATGGCGTAGCCCTCCATGTCGCATAGCTGGGCTTGCTGCGCCAGCCGGGCGCGGGTGTCGGGATCGTTGACAAAGCTATCACCGGTGGCAAGATGCGCGGTCGGAAGCGTGCTCACGGTGGGCAGATCAATGCCGTTGGGGAAGGGCTTTCCGATTATTTGTTCGATCACCTTGTGGTCGAAATCGTGTTGAAACACATGGTCGATCTCGAAAATCCCGGTATTACCGCTCAGGGAACCGGCGGTGCCGAAGTTAATAATGCGCTCGGGCAGCTCGTCGGCGCGGGCCAAATACTCCGTGAGGGCCAAGGTGGCGCGAATGATACCAATGCCGGTAACAATGAGTGGATAGTCGCTGGGAACCTGGGCTGCCTCACCCTGGGTGGCGGATACATAAAGGATCATCGTTTCATTGTAGACCAAGGTGTCTATAATTTTATTCACGTTTTGAGCTGGCATTTTAGGCCATACAGACGAGAAATAGACCGATCCGTGCTAAATTCTAGACAAATCAGTCTAGAGCTTTGAAAGGGGTTCTGATGCCTCACTTACGTATCGCAGTCATCGGCGCCGGCGCTGCCGGTCTCTACACCTCTGATCTGCTCATGCGTTGTTCCATCCCATTGCACGTCGACCTGATCGACGCCGCACCCACGCCCCTGGGCCTGGACCTCCACTACCGCAGCCCCCGCCGCACCAAGTCAACGGTGCGAGTACTCGGCAACGTTGCAGTAAACGTCGACAAGCTTCGGCCGCTTTACGACGCCGTTATCGTGGCCGATTTCACCCACGACTTCGCCGCGCAATTCGCCGTATCCACCGCAGTCTTCGGCCCGTCACACCGCACCGACTACCGCGACGTGACCGACTACCTCGACGAACAGGGCGTCCCCTACACCGAATGGCTCGAAGCCCTCGACCTGCCAACTGGACGTAGCCTGGCAGACTGGCGGCACACCCTGAAAATTGCCCGAGGCGTACCTGTCTGCGTTTAAAGCGGACTCGCATAATCCTTCCAGTGATTCATAGGGGATACCTACAGGATGGTAATGCATAGTTATCCCCATGAGTAACAAATTCTGGAAAAAGTCCTTCCCGCTCGCCTCCCTCATCTTGGCTGGCGGGCTCACCATCGCCAGCTGCACCACCGGTACCACCGACACCGCGACCGCGCAGGCCGGGACCTCTATCGTCCGGCAGGTGGCCGACACCACGTCGACAAGCAAGGGCACCACGAGCCAAACTATCTCGGACACCGCCAAGGCGGCCGAGGAATTCCTGAGCACCCTCAGCGACGAGCAGAAAGAACAAGTCCTTTACGACTACAACGACGAAACCAAATCCACCTCCTGGTCCAACTTTCCCGTCACCTTCGTGGAACGCTCCGGGATAAAACTTGGCGACCTGGGCGAAACCCAACGAGCGGCGGCGCTGAAAGTACTCAAGGCGCTGCTGAATGACGAGGCATACGCCAAGGTCACCGGAATCATGGCCGGCGATCAATATCTGAAAGACAACGCCAACGCCAGCGACCTGGGCAACACCCAATACAGCATCGCATTCTTCGGCAATCCCAGCACCACCAATGACTGGTCCATCCAATTCGGCGGCCACCACGTGGGTATCAACGCCACATTCAGCAACGGCGCCATCACATTCGCACCCACGCACCTCGGCACCCAGCCCACCACCTACACTGACAGCAATGGGCAAACCCAATCCGCCCTCGGCGACATGTACCAAACCGCCTTCGACTTCTATAACTCCCTCACTGACGAGCAAAAACAAAAGCTCTACCAGGGTGAAGAGGTGAAAAACCTCATCTGCGCGCCCGGCGACACCTGCGACTATCCCACCGGCACCGGGATCAAGGGCTCCGAACTGACCGACGAGCAAAAACAATTGCTGCTCAAGGTGATTGCGAACTGGACAAATCTGGCGGACTCGCAAACGACACAGGCAACCATGGACCAGATCTCGGCGACCCTGGACGACACCTATGTGAATTGGTCAGGAGCAACCGTGTATGACACGTCTCAGGGGAAGGGGATTTACTTCCAGATTTCCGGGCCCAAGGTGTATATCGAGCTGGCCAGCCAGGATAACGACGCCGGGGCCACCGTGTCCGGGGTGCAGACCTCCGGGTGGGGCCACATCCACACGATCTACCGGGATCCCACCAATGATTACGCAGGCAGCGTGACACAGCAGAAGAGCAGCGGCCCGACCGGTGGCGGACCTGGTGGATCGGGTTCAGGCGGACCTGGCGCTGGGTCGGGTGGGCCATCTGATGCTCCCGGCGGGTCTGGTGCCCCGGCTGGCGCACCTGGCACACCTGAGGGGAAGCCGGGTGACAACGAATCGGGTCAAACCAGCTCAAGCACCAGCAAATCCACCAGTAAATCCGCAACTGCCGACTCCTAAGCTGAACTTGCCTGGCTAACACTGGACTTAGAACGCCCTCGGCAAGAACATGGGTGTTCTTTCGCTAACAGCATGTTTGCTGAGCTTGGGTTCTGGTTCATTAGGGAATGTATAGGGCGGTGCTGGTGGCAAACTCAAGCTCAGCACTTCTGATGCCTGGCGAAGGACCAGGGGGCAGCACAAGTTCTAAGCATGGTTTCTAGTTGTTGGCACTTATTCTTCCTGGGGCAACGGGGGCTGGTGGATGAAAACCATGCTTAGAACAGATGCTAGGGGCTGACCCACCCGCACGCCTAACTGCTGCATATGTTCTAAGCATGGTCTTTCCCTGATGGGCATACCAGCTCTTGGGAGTTTGGGGCGGCAGATTTTGAAAACCATGCTTAGAACATATGCAGTAGGACACCGGTAACCTTTGGGCATGACCTTGAAGCTGCTTTAGCTTGGGTTCCGCTCCAGAGGCAGGGATTTGGGAATGTATTAGCCGGAACCCAAGCTCAGCACATCTTATAAGCTGGGGTTCCATTCCATGTAAAAAGCAGGGTGAGGTGTCATCACTCGGAACCCAAGCCTAATAAAACGGCTGCACAGTTACTGAGCTATACTTTCTCGATTCAGATACCCCATAAGATTATGCCAGGGAACAGAACCCAAGCTCAGCACTTTTAATACCCGTTACTCCGCCTCAACTGCATATGTTCTAAGCATGGTCTTTCCCTGGCGGGCATACCGGTTCTTGGGGGTTTGGAGCGGCAGATTTTGAAAACCATGCTTAGAAGATGTGCAGCAGGACACCGACGACCTCCGGCAGATACAACACCAGAATTGCTTTAGCTTGGGTTCCACCCCAGAAGCAAGGATTTGGGGCACTTTCAACCAGAACCCAAGCTAACGAAAAGGCCAAGCCACCTCCCCGGCTTCATGTTTCCTGAACTGGGGTTCCAACCAATTCGGCTCACCAGAGATTTGGAGAAACCCCAGAACCCAAGCTCAGCACATCCAATACCCACCGCCCTACCAGAGCGCAGCATAACCTCTAAGCATGGTTTCCAATTTCTAGCCAAAATTCTTCCTGGGTCAACAAGAGCCACCAAATGAAAACCATGCTTAGAACATATGCAGCAGGACACCGGCAACCTCCAGCAGGTACAACACCAGAATTGCTTTAGCTTGGGTTCCACCCCAGAGGCAGGAATTTAGGGCACTCTCACCCAGAACCCAAGCTAACGGAAAAGGCCAAGCCACCGCCCCAGCTTCATATTCACTGAGCTGGAGTTCGAAGCGCTCGATTCTGCCCCGATCCCCAGCACCAGGCCAGGCTCTACCAGGCCGGCAGGCGCACCCAAAATATGGCAAAATGTGGCAAAAACCATGGTTGCGTCTTCGCCCCACTCTGCTATATATAGGAATATGTTTGCACTCGGCACACTCGCATTCATTGGTATATCGCTGTTTATGGTGCATGAATTTGAGGAAATTATTTGTGTCCGGCCGTATATCAAACGGCATCGTGAAGACGAAAAATTCGCCGCCGAAATGTTTGTCACAGGTGGTGACAAGAATTACCCCTCGACAGAGAGCATTGCCCTGATGATCAGTGAAGAGTTCGTACTCTCCGTCATCATCATGTTGGTCGGCATTGCTGTCGGATCCATCGAGATTGTGTTAGCCCCATTTATTGCCTTTACCCTGCATCTCATTCCACATGCGCTTGAGGCACTGCGCTTTCCCGGTTGGGCACCAGGCAGCCGGACAGCAGTGCTGCTGCTTATGCCATCGGTGGCGATCATTGTTGCCGCAATCATGACGCAACCGATTCAACCATTGTGGTTGGCTGTGTGGACCGTGGTCATTGGCGTGCTCCTTCTTGCCAACCTGAGGCTCATGCACATGGCCGCCGGGGGCTTTGCCCAAAAACTTCGCTAGCCCTGAACTACCACCAGTAATAGGTAACCCTTGACTTAATGTTGGGTTTATACAACAATTGGTCATATGAACCCAAAGAAGCGCCCAACTATTCCAATTTTTAATCGTGTGCGGCTTTTACGCGCGGAGCGGGATATGACTCGTGCACAATTGGCCGCTCGGGTTGATGTGAATCCGCAAACCATTGGTGCCCTGGAACGCGGCGACCACTCCCCCAGCCTGGATTTAGCCATGCGCATCTGCGAGGTATTCGAACTTCCAGTCGAGGCGGTGTTCAGCCGAAAACAGTTTGAGCCCATGTCCACCCACATCTATAACCGGGGATGATTATGCATGGGTGAATTTACGCAGCACATGGTCGTTTGGGCTCATCGCTACCAATTACGACGAGCGGAACGGTGGCAGAAATACTACGACCTGTCGGCAACCAAGTTTCTCAAGTGGCGCACGTTACGACGTCGTAAAGCATTGATCGTCATATACTACCTGACGATAGCAGTCATGCTGGCCTGTTGCGTAGCGCAACTATGGTGGCAGAACTGGCTGTTTGTGTGGATGCTCTGCACCCCAGTCGCAATGATGGCGCTGCAGGTATTGCGCTTCAGCATCAGGCTCAAGGACTCGGCACCCGACGATTTTTTGGACGAGTACGAGTACGCCGTCATCACCACATGGCGGTCAATATCACTGAAATTAATTGGCTATCTCATGCTTCCCATAGTGTACGCGCTAGCGTTCATCCCCTTATTCATACCGGAAATAACCGTCCAGGTGGCGTTTACTATCGCGCTCCTGCTCACACTCATCATCATCATTACCATGACATTACCAACGGTCGCATACGCCATCACCTTCACCGAAGGTGCCGAAAGTGAATCAGATAGTGGAAACGGAGGATATCAGTGACCACTCTAGAAGTACGCAATTTACGCAAGAATTTTGGTGACGTTGCCGCGCTCACTGACGTGTCGCTTACCGTAAAACCCGGCGAAATTTACGGGTTCGTCGGATCCAATGGCGCGGGCAAGTCCACAACGATGCGCATCATCCTGGGGGTGCTCGCCGCTGACGCCGGTGAGGTGCTGTGGGATGGCAATCCCATCACCGCCGATAATCGGCGCGACATCGGCTACATGCCAGAGGAGCGGGGCCTGTATGCGAAGGAGAAAATCCTGGACCAGCTGGTGTTTCTGGCCCGGCTGCACGGGCTTGGCATTCAAGAAGCCACCACGAACGCCCAGGGGCTCTTGGAACAGCTGGGCCTGGCGGAACGAACCACCAGCCAACTCACGGACCTGAGTCTCGGGAACCAACAGCGGGTGCAGCTGGCGGCGTCGCTGGTGCACAATCCCGATGTCTTGGTGCTTGACGAGCCGTTTTCCGGCCTGGATCCCATCGCCGTCCAGGTGATGAGCGACATGCTTATTTCCCGAGCTCAACAGGGCACACCGGTGATATTTTCGTCCCATCAATTAGATTTAGTGCAACGATTGTGTGACCGGGTCGGGATCATCAGCGGCGGGGAAATGCGGGCACAGGGCACCGTCATGGAGCTCCGCACCCAGGGGCCGGCCCGATACGAGGTGGGCTCCCCCGTGCCGGCGCAGGAATGGTGCCCGGTAGGGTGCCGAATCGTCGCCGAGGAGCCGGGCCAGACAATCATCGAAAAACCCGAACATGTGAGCGATCAAGATATTCTCGCCGCGGCGTTAGCGGTGGGGCCGGTGCACTCGTTTACCCGGCGGGTGCCCGATTTGGTGGACCTATTTAAGGAGTTTGTGTCATGAAAACCATTCAGATTGTGGCGGGTCAAGAGATCCGGGCGCTGCTGCGCAGCAAGGGCATCATGATTACGGTAGTGACCATGCTTGTGGTGGTGATAGCAGCCATATTCGGCACATCGTGGTACCAGAAGAATCAGGACCAACTACCAGAGCTTGTGGTGGTGGGCGTTGACTCCGCACCGTTTGCGGCTGGAAATAATCTGACCGTGACCACCGCCCCGGACCGGGCGGCCGCCGAGCAACAAGTACGGGACGGCAAGGATGCAGCACTGGTTGCTACCGATCAGGGGTTCGATTTATTGGCGGATGGTGCACCTTCCGAAAGCCTCGTCACCACCGTCACCGCAGCAGTGCAGCGCATGGCCCAGGAACGAGCATTGGCGCAGCTTCATATCACCGAACAACAGTACAGTCAGGCCACGCCGCCATCCGCCATCACCACGGTGAATGTGGGCAGGGACATCGATGCGGCAAACGTGTTCACAACCTACCTTGGGGTGTTCATCATGATGACATTCATTATGACGTTCGCAGCCATAGTGGGCAGCCGGGTAACGGAGGAAAAATCGTCCCGGGTGATCGAAATCATCCTGTCCAGTGTGCGGCCGCTGAATTTTCTGGCGGGGAAGCTCCTGGGCAGTTTGATTATGGGAGCGCTCAGCACGGCAATCATTATCACGGTCGGTGCGATTGCGGTGCAGTCCACCGGTCTGCTCAAGGGTACGACCATCAGCTATGGCATGATTCCGCTGCTCATAGTGGGTTACATCCTGGGGATGCTGTTTTTCGGCAGCCTATACGCGGCGGCCGGGTCGATGGTGTCGCGCACCGAGGATTTGCAGTCCACCCAGTCGCCAATCCTGATTCTCATGATGGCAACAATGTATGCGGCCGTTTTCGGCTCCCTCAACGTATCGAGCCCAATTGTGCAGGTCTTGGCGTGGATTCCCCCGTTCTCTACGACCCTGACACCCATCTCCTATGCGGCCAATAACATGTCCCTCGTGCAACTGGTGGCGTCGTACGTGTTGTTAGCGGCGACAACCGGCGCAGCCCTGTGGCTGAGCGCCCGGATTTATCGCGGTTCGATCCTGCATAACGGCCGCAAGGGGTGGGTGTCCGCGCTGCGCTAGCCGCACGCTTGTCGACGCCCAACCAACGGCCGATAACGGCACCACACCTATTCGGAGCGGTGCACCAGAATGGCGGAAAAATCATGGTCACCCCGGCCATGATCCTGTTGGATGGTAAAGGATTCCACCGCCGCCTGAATGCCGGACAGCACCTGGCCTGCGGTGTCCAGCATCAGCTTGCTGTCCTTACACAGGGCGTCGACGGTGAAATCACCCGGGTTGGTGCTTCGGTCACCAAGCACAAAATCACGTTTCAGGTTGGCCATAAACGACAAGCCAGTGGAGTCGAGCAGATCCAGGGTTTCGGCCGCGGTGAGGCCGGTGGCATCCCCAAACAGGAGAGCCTCTTTCATACCCTCGGCGCTGATCGCTAGGGCCAGGTTAGCGAGAAGTTTCCCGATGGCCGCCTTGGGTTGGGAGTCCACCAATTTCAACCGGCTTGGGTCCGCCCAGGGGGATACAATGCCGGCAGCCAGCTCCCGTAGCTGCGGATCGGGGCTGCCCACGTACACACCAAGTTTTCCGGCGCGGGCCGGCCCCAGGGTGCCAACCACCGGGCAGGCAATGTAGGTGGGAACGTTGGCGGCGAATTCTTCGGCGTCTTGAGGAGACACAGTGGTGATGTCGATCCAGGGGATACCTGCGGGAATAAGGTCGGGTTCGATGACCACGCTGCGCACGGTTTTCGGCCCGAACAGGGCCGTAATCACCACGTCAGCGCCGGTAACGGCCTCGGCGGCGGTGGGGTATGCGGTGGCGCCGGCGTCGACAAGCAAAGTGGTTTTGTCCAGCGTACGGTTCCAGACCCGCACCTCATAATCATTGTTGGCGATCAGATGCTTGGCGAATGCGGCCGGTTCCTAGGAAAGCAATTTCATGTCCCCCAGTGTGCCAGATATATTCAATTCAAGCGAAGGGTTGCCTGCGATGTGCAGCTCACAACGTCGTAGCGGAAAAGACTGGCGGAACCTCTTGGTCAGTTGTGTGGGCAGACGCATATACTTTACGCGTCCCTCCGCTACGACTCATAGAGGTTTTGCCCCATGCCGGCTGTCACACCAACGCTCATCATGGGGGTGCTCGGCATTGTGCTGTCAGCGCCCGCGTGGGTTTTATTCATTCGCGCCGCCCGCCGCCTGTATCTGTTTATTGCCGCTGGTCAACCCGCACCCGGCCGCACAAACAGGCCGGTGCGCCGCGGGGTGCAGGTGCTCAAGGAGGTGTTTTTCCACACCGAGCTGATACGGCGTCCCGCCATTGCCGTGGCCCACTGGTTTGTGATGGTGGGCTTCCTCATTGGGTCGCTGGTGTGGTTTGAAGCCTATATCCAAACGTTCAACCCGGCTGGCGGGTGGCCGCTGCTGTCCCAGTGGTCGCTGTATCATTTCGCCGAGGAGGTCCTGGCGATCGGCACCGTCCTGGGCATTGGGTTCCTCTTTGCCATTCGCTTGTCGACGGGCATGCGGGAGCGGTTATCCCGCTTCTACGGATCGAACGCGCTTTCGGCTTTCTTTGTGGAGAGTGTGATCTTCCTAGAGGGCGCCGGCATGCTCCTAGTGAAGGCCGGGAAGATAGCCACCTATGGTCATGCCTCGCCGTGGGCGGACTTCTTCACCCAATACTTGGCCAGGTTCCTCCCCGCCAGCCCCATAATGGTGAGCGTCTTTGCCCTGTTCAAACTGCTTGTGGGCATGGTGTGGTTAGTGGTGGTGGCCCGTAATCTCACGTGGGGTGTCGCCTGGCATCGCTTCCTGGCGTTCTTCAATATTTTCTTCCAACGCAACCCCGACGGCGCCCCCGCACTGGGTAAGGTCCTGCCGCTTTACGACGGCACAACCGAACTCACGATCGACACCATTGAGGAGGATTCTTCCCTTGGCATTGGGCATCTCCAAGACGCCAGCTGGAAGATGCTCCTTGATGCGGCAACCTGCACGGAATGCGGTCGTTGCCAGACCCAATGCCCCTCCTGGAATACCGGGAAGCCCCTGTCGCCAAAGCTGTTTGTCACCGACATCCGGGATGCGGCCGTCGCCAATGCTTCCTACCTTCAGGACCCGGACACGTTTGCCACCGACACCACATATTCCGATGTTGACCTGCTCAAACTCGTGGGCGAGTCCAATGTTATCCACCCGGATGTGCTGTGGTCGTGCACCAACTGTGGCGCCTGCGTGGAGCAATGCCCGGTCGACATTGAGCACATCGACCATGTGGTGAACATGCGCCGCTTCCAAGTGCTGGCCGAGTCGGATTTCCCCTCCGAATTGGTGGGGATGTTTAAAAACCTTGAGGTCAAGGGCAACCCGTGGGGGCGTAATAATGCGGAGCGCGCCTCGTGGATTACCGAGGCCCGCCGTGACGGCATTGAGGTGCCGGTGTTCGGCGAGGATGCGAAAAGCTTCGATGATATCGAATACTTGTTCTGGGTGGGGTGTGCGGGAGCGTTTGATGATGATGGCAAGCGCACTACCCGCGCCGTCGTCGAGCTGCTCCACACAGCAGGTGTGAAGTTCGCGGTTTTAAGCAAGGCGGAACGCTGCACCGGCGACCCGGCGCGGCGTGCAGGTAACGAGTTTTTGTTCCAGCAATTGGCCCTGGAAAATATTGATACTCTTAACGGGGTATTTTCTGGGGTTCCCAAAGGTCAGCGTAAGATTATTACGACGTGTCCGCACTGTTTTAATACGTTCCGCAACGAGTACCCAGATTTTGACGGCTATTTCGACGTTTTCCACCATACGCAGCTACTCAACCGGTTGGTTCGGGATAAGTTGCTCACACCTATTCCCCGGGGTCCGAAGGACCGGAAGCCGATCACGTACCATGATCCGTGTTTCTTGGGTCGGCACAATAAGGTGTTCGATCCGCCCCGCGAATTGTTGGGGGCCACGGGGGCTGATTTGGTGGAGATGCCGCGGAATCGTAACGAGGGTTTTTGTTGCGGTGCGGGTGGGGCGCGCATGTTCATGGAGGAGAATTTGGGCACGCGCATTAATGAGAATCGGGCCGCCGAGGCGGTTGCGACGGGCGCGGCGGAGATTGCTGTGGGCTGCCCATTTTGCAATACGATGATGGTGTCCGGGGTGAAGGCGGTCGCGGATGCTACTCCAGCCCCGGCGGTGCGAGATGTTGCGCAGATGTTGCGGGATTCCGTGCTTGTCGACGGCCACCTCCCGGACCCGCGACCCAAGCAGTTCCTGCAACCACCTATCCGGGAGAAGCGGGAGGAGAAACCGGAGCCGAAGCCGGCAGGAAAGAGCGCAAAACCACAGGCATCTCCGGCGAAACCTGCGTCACCTACGACCGCTGTGGGGAAGGCCCCACAGCCTGGCGTTTCTCCTGTTGTTGCCCCACCTGGGGCGGCGAAGCCAGCAGTCCCAGGGGCTGCGGCACCGGGGGCGGCGATTCCCGGATCGACGGTACCACCAGCGCCTGGCGCGGCAATACCTGGCGGGGCGATGCCACCAGCAGCAACGCCTCCGGGGGCAACGCCACCAACAGCCCGGCCGGCCGCACCCGGCGCGGCGATTCCGGGTGCGGCTGTGCCTGGGGTAGCGAAACCAGCAGCACCTGGTGCAGCGATCCCACCAGCGGCGACGCCTCCGGGGGCCACACCACCTGGGGGCCGGCCGGCAACACCCACTCCCCCAGGTGTTGCTGTGCCCGGCGCAGCAGCACCTGGATCCGCAGTTCCACCTGCGGCGATGCCGAAAGCAACACCTCCGAAGGCGGCACCCCCAACGGCGCAACCTCCTGTGGCTCGACCCCCAGCAGCCACAGCTCCTACCGCACCGGCCGCACCTGGGGGTTCGGTGCCGAAAACCGTGGCCCCGGGGGCCACGATCCCGGGAACGGCACGTCCACCCGTCGCAAAGCCACCCGCTCCTACGCCGCCAACGGCCAAGCCCCCTGCCGCTGCTCCCCCGGTGGCGAAACCACCAACAGCCACCCCACCAGGGGCGATGCCCCCTGGGTCGAGGCCTGCGGCATCGCCCGTCGCAAAGCCTCCCGCGGCAAAACCCCCGGTGGCGCAACCGCCCGTCGCCAAGCCGCCGGTAGCGAAGCCGCCGATGGCCAAACCACCAATGATACCGCCTAGCAAAGACATCAGTCAAGATACTGATAAAGATCAGGAACAACCCTGACCTGTTCTAGGGGTATCCGGGTATTCATGCTCGTTGAGCTGCGGAAACGCCGATGTGTTTATTAGGGGAAATTTCAGGGCAAACCCCAACAGACAATCGGCGTACGCATCGTTACGCTTAAAAGCATGAGCCAAACATTCAATTCCGATTACCGAATCAGCGATACCGAACGTCAGCACGCAATGGACGAGCTGGGCAAGCACTTTGCCTCCGGGCGCCTCGACATGAACGAGTATGACACCCGCCTCACTTCCATCGCAGAAGCAACCATGAAGTCCGAACTCACCCAGCTTTTCGACGACCTACCATTGGCGCCTTCCACCCCAGCCAATGTTCCGGCCACCGTGTCAGAACCCATTGATCTCATGGAGACGCCGGCCATGCCGTCCGTGGAAGCAATGCAGCTGTATCGCAAGGGTCGGAATATGAAGATTGGTATTGTGCTCGCAACCTTCGTGGCCAGCTTCATGATGCTTGGTATGTCCGAATTTCTTGGCAACTTCATGCTGGGCGTGGCCTTCATTGTCGCCATCGCTTTGTTCCTCATGAAGCTCGGACCAGCATCGTGGAATTATCCGAATCCACGGAAGATCATGCGGGAGCAACGACGTGGCATGGCTATGGCACAGGCAACCCAGGTAATGCAGAGGCAGGGCCTGTAATCGAGTGAATGTGACTGCCGCAATCGTAGATCAACCTTTTTAATGCAACCAAATGCGGCTTCGCTATCATCAAACACCACTATCGCTAGTACCATGAACCAGCCATTGAATCCGCTTAGTCCCCAAAATAACCCTAGTAACCAGGACTATCGTATCGGTGACGCCGAACGCCAAAAGGCAATGGATGACTTAGGCAAGCATTTTGCTGCTGGCCGGTTGGATATCACCGAATACGATAATCGCCTCACCAATGTCGCAGAAGCAACCATGCGGTCCGATTTGATACCAATTTTCTCGGATCTCCCAGCCATTACCGATGCCAATACCCCGGTCACTATACCGCATGCCACCGGCATCCCCGACGAGGTCACATTCACCAGCAGCGAAATAGAGGAAAGCTACCGGTCTGGGAAACGCATCAAGCTGGGGATTATGCTGCTCATGTTGCTCCCTTGCCTTGCCGCTCCGCCTACAAACACGCTTATAAGCGGTATAACAGGTATAGCTTTTCTTGCCACATTCATCATGTTGTACATCCTGAAGCTGGGGCCGAAATCATGGCATCAACCAAGCCCCCGCACCCTGGCACGCCAGCGGCAACGGCAAATCGCCCAGGCCCAGGCCATGCAGGTGCAGGCCATGGAACTGGCGAACGCGCAACAAATGGCACAACAACGAGCCCTCCGGCAACAACGACAAGCAGAAATCACCGACGCCGCCCTGGAAGTGACTAACCAATACGTCCAACGGCTCCGGAACCGTCACAGCCGCTAACAATCTACCAGGACTGTGGTGTGTAGTCAGGCAACTAAAAAAGCCACCACTACCATTGGAAGGTATGAACCCGCAGGTAACCCAGCCCTATCCCCAAAATCCCGTTTCTAAATTGGCTAGCTGGGATTATGCAGCTGGTGGGCTGCACCCCATGGACTATAACAACCGGTTGTCCGCCATCATGGTGGCCACAATGTGGTCCCACCTGGTAGCGGTCTTTGCCGACTTACCCGCACCCGGCCCCGCTTATGATGGTGGCCAACTATTCAAAGCATGCCGGAGAACACAGAAAACGAACTATACACCGTTCATGGTGGGGATTATTTTTTGTTCATAGTGTGTCTTCCGTTCACGTCATTTGTATTCATGTCCGGTGACCCCACACTAATCATGATATTGCCCGCACTATCATGGATTATGGCAATAGGTGCTGAGGTAGCAAGCAGAATTGCACGCTGTAATTTCATCAAACAGCTCAATCCCCAACAACGCGAATTCTTGCATGCTGCGGAACAGGTACGGGCAATCCGTTTATGCCCACAATAGCAACAGCGACTAAACAATATAAACAGCTGATGCGGGTGACTCTTCCGCTAATCGCTTCACTATTATTAGTGCTATGACATCGTCTGTGCCCCCAATCAATCCCCGTAACCAGGACTATCGTATCGGCGACGCCGAACGCCAAAAGGCAATGGATGACCTAGGCAAACACTTTGCTGCCGGCAGGCTAGACATCACCGAATACGACAATCGCCTCACCAACGTTGCAGAAGCAACCATGATGTCTGATTTGATACCAATCTTTTCGGATCTTCCAGCCATTACCGATGCCAATACCCCAGCCACGATACCGCATGCCGCAGGACTCCCCGACGAGGCCGCATTCACCAGCAACGAGATAGAAGAAAACTACCGGTCTGGGAAACGCATCAAGCTGGGCATTACGCTGCTCATGCTGCTCCCTTGCCTTGCCACTCCGCCTACAAACACGCTTATAAGCGGTATAGCATTCTCGGTCTTTCTTGCCACCGTTATCATGTTGTACGTGTTGAAGCTGGGGCCGAAATCATGGCATCAACCAAGCCCCCGCACCCTGGCACGCCAGCGGCAACGGCAAATCGCCCAGGCTGAGGCCATGAAGGTGCAGGCCCTACAACTCGCCAATGCGCAACAAATGGCACAACAACGAGCCCTCCGGCAACAGCGACAAGCAGAAATCACCGACGCCGCCCTGGACGTCGCCAACCAATACATCCAACGACTCCGCAACCGACACCACCCCTCATAACCTGCCGGTGATGGGGTGCGAGTGTGTGGTCAGGCAACCGGGAGCCCACCACTACAATTGATAGGTATGAATCCGCAGGCACTCCCACCCTACCCCCGAGATCCTGTTTCTAATTCTAAGTTCGCTAGCTGGGATTATCCCATTGGGAACATTGAACGGTGGCATGCGAAAACCTCGTTGGATCAGCATTATGCGGCTGGCAAGCTACAGCCTACGGAATATGAAACCCGGATGGTTGGCATCATGGGGGCAACCATGTGGTCCCACCTGGTGGCGATCTTCGCCGACCTTCCGGCGCCTGGCCCCGCCTACGATGGCAAGCAATTGCTCAAGGCATGCCATGCGGCACAAAAAGCACAATCCATGAGCCCGTTAGTAATAATCCTGTTACCCATACTTTTGGGCGTTATTTTCCTCATCAGTCTGGGCGTTGCTGGTCCTCCAGGATTCGTATTTTCCATGCCGATCTTAATCGCACCACTTATTGTAATTTCTATGGCTACTGTGGATAAATACAAACGTGTATACCAGAATTTCAGTAACCAGTTGAACCTCCAGCAGCGTGCTCTCTTAGATGAGGCGGCAAACGAAGAATACGCACAATACCGCTGGAGACAACAACAGCAGCAACAGATTCAAAACATGTTTAACAACATAAACAGACAATACTAGTGCCGCCCACGCTAATAACTTCACTATTATTAGTACTATGACATCGCCTGTGCCCCCAATCAACCCAGGTAACCGGGATTACCGCATTGGTGACGCCGAGCGCCAAGAGGCAATGGACGCTCTAGGGAAGCACTTCACCGCTGGCCGGCTTGACGTCACCGAATACGACAACCGGCTCGCCAGCATCACCAACGCAGTCATGCAATCCGACCTGGCACCAGTCTTCGCGGACCTCCCCCCACTAGTTTCGCCCTCCCCCACTCCCCCACCATCGGTAGGACCAGTCGCAACGACAAACGCCCCCCTCTATCCCCCTAACGCTGGCTACAAACCGGAAAACCGCACCAAAGTCTTATACCGGTTCCTCATGTTACTGCCACTGTTTATGCTGGCCAGTATGGCAATCACCCCATTCCTGTACCTGTTGGGCTTTGCCTTGCTCCCACTGATTCTCGTCGGCTTGGTCGTTGCGGGGGTGAAATTTTTGGGGCAGCCCACGGAACCACCACAGCCGCCACAAATGATCGATCCCCAACAACTAACCTCCCAGCAATATCAGCAGATCCAAATCACCCAACAACAGGTGACCACGGACCAATACAACCCACAACAACTACGGTACAGCGTTATCCGATGGCGGTATAACAACGATTGACGCTAACCGAGGGTCAGCCCACCAAAGCATGGGCATGTCACATGTGGGGGCGTTCATAAGTTTCATTGCCTCACCCGCACATGTCTGTGTGCGCACTGGGGCAAAAAGTGGCAAAATTTAACGAATGAATAACAAGGAACCCCACAACACCCCAACTGAAGCGCCTGTCGAAACCCCCACCGAAACCCGCACACCACTCCGCCGGCCTCAGCGCCGGCGCATCTTCGACCAGTCGGAGAAAATGAAAAATGTGCTCTACGAAATCCGGGGGCCGGTGGCTGAGGAGGCAGAAAGATTAGAGCTTGACGGGCATCGCATTCTCAAGCTCAACACCGGCAACCCCGCCATTTTCGGGTTTGAGGCCCCCGACGTGATCGTGCAAGACATGATCGCCGCCCTCCCATTTTCGCAAGGGTATTCGACCTCTAAAGGCATTATTACCGCCCGCCGCGCCGTGGTCACCCGCTACGAGGTGATACCCGGGTTCCCGAAATTCAGCATTAACGACGTCTACCTGGGTAACGGGGTGTCCGAACTCATCACCATGGTCACCCAAGCCTTGCTTAACGACGGTGATGAGGTACTCATTCCTGCACCTGACTACCCATTATGGACCGCAGCTGTGTCCCTGGCCGGTGGGAAACCCGTCCACTACATCTGCGACGAGGCCGCCGATTGGAACCCCGACATAGCAGACATGCGGGCCAAAATCACCGAACGCACCAAAGCCATTGTAGTCATTAACCCCAATAACCCTACCGGCGCAGTATACTCACCAGAGACACTCAAACAGATTGTCGAAATAGCCCGGGAATATGGGTTACTTATCCTGGCCGATGAAATCTACGACCGGATTCTCTACGATGATGCTACCCACACATCCATTGCCTCCCTCGCCCCCGACCTGCTGTGTATCACTTTCAATGGGCTTTCGAAAACTTATCGGGTGGCAGGTTACCGTGCCGGGTGGATGGTATTGACTGGCCCGAAGGACCACGCCCGGGGTTTTATTGAGGGATTGGATTTATTATCGAGCACCCGTTTGTGCGCCAATGTGCCGGCACAGCATGCAATTCAGGTAGCCTTGGGGGGTCGGCAGTCAATTTATGATTTGACTTCCGCCCATGGCCGGCTGACAAGGCAACGTGATGTGACGTGGGAAAAACTCAATGAAATTCCGGGTGTGAGCTGCGTAAAGCCTAAGGGGGCGTTGTATGCTTTCCCTAAGTTGGATCTCGAATATTACGATATCCACGATGATTCCCAATTGATGCTGGACTTGTTGCGTGCCGAGAAAATTTTGTTGGTTCATGGGACTGGTTTCAATTGGCCACAGCCCGACCATTTCCGGGTGGTGACCCTACCGTGGGCCAATGAATTAGCGGAAGCTATTGATCGCCTGGGAAATTTCCTGTCCAGCTACAAGCAGTAGGAGTGATCCGATGGGTAGGCATAACCACCAATTAGAATCAGAGTCAGAGAACGAACCAGAGTCGCCAGCGGAGATTCGGCGGAATCGACGGTCGAAGCGCATCACACCCGCTGCCCAACAACCGGCAAAGGGGTCGAAGTCCGCAAAGGCAAAGCCAGCTGTGCGCCCCACCAAGGCGGCGCAATCGTCCTCGCCGCAGTCGGCGGGTACCGGTCGCCCGGCCAAACGGACGGTTCGGAAAGTATCCCAACAGCCTGCTGATGCTGCCCCCGCCACCCCGAAGGGGCCGCGGGTTCGGAAGCCCCGGCCGGCGAAGGGAACCAAGCCTACCCAACCCACCCCCGCTACCCCCGTGGCTTCGGAGCAGCCGGCGAAGCCAACTAAACCAGCCAAGCCGGCGAAGCAGCCCCGGGTGCCCCGGTCGCAGCGGAAACCAGAGGCTGAAAGCCCAGCTGTAGACGTCGATAAGCAAAGCAAACCGAAGACCCGGACCTGGACGTTTACGCGCATCCTGCTGGTTGCGTTTATTGCAGCCTGGGTTGGCGGCACCATTTTCGGCGTGTACACCATGTGGCCGGGCGATAAAAAACCCAATATTTCGCCGAATTTTTATACCTCGTTCAGCATGAGTCATGCGCAGGTTGAGGGCACCGTATTATTCACCCAACCAGGGTCGTGCACGTCGTCGGAAGTCGGCCGAGTGTTCGACACCTCGCCACGGGAATCGCCCGGGTCGGATAATAACTGCCAGTGGTATATCACCCAAATCGACTCGGGCACCAACAAGGGGCAACGCACCCTATTGATTAATTCGCACAACCCCGGCGAGCCCGAGCTGCACAAGAATGACCGGATTCTCCTCATCGAGGACAAGGCAGCCGATGGGGCCATGTCGTATGGGTTTAGCGACTTCCAACGCACTTACCCGCTGCTGCTGTGGGGACTCATTATCGCGGCGGCGATCGCCGGGTTTGCGCTGATCCGCGGCGTGCGGGCTCTCCTGGGGTTGGGCATCACTCTGGTTGTGGTGGTGCTGTTTACCGTCCGAATATTGCTATTGGGCGCCTCCCCAATTTCGGCGGCGGTCGTCAGTGGGGCCGCAATCCTCCTGCTGGTGGTGTTTATGGTGCACGGGTTCAATTGGAAATCCGCGTCGGCGCTTGGTGGCACCCTCTTAGCACTCGTCATTGCCGCATGGCTGGCCACCATCGCCATCGACAATAACGAGCTTCGCGGCCTTGGCAATAGCGATAACCTGTCCATCATTGTGAACCTTCCCGACGTGTCCGTGAAGGGCCTCATGCTCTGCGGATTCATCATTGGCGCCCTGGGCGTGCTCAACGACGTCGCTATCTCCCAGGCTTCCACCATCAACGAGCTGGCCGACCTAGACCCGCAGGCATCACCAGCCCGGCTATTCCTGGGGGCCATGAAGGTGGGCCGCGACCATATTGCCTCCATGGTGTACACCCTGGTGCTTACCTACACAGGCGCATCCTTGCCACTCCTGCTGCTGCTGTCGGTGTCGGAACGGCCGCTGGTGCAAATCCTCACCAGCGACGTTGTAGCCACCGAAATGCTGCGTTCCGGGATTGGTGCACTCGCCCTCACGCTGACCGTACCCATCACCACGGTGATCGCCGCATACACGGTGCCGAACACCAGCAACAAGGCCGACACCACCACCGATGAGGGTGCTGATTCAGAGGCCGTAGCGGACCCCACCCCAACGACCGCATAATCCCACGGTAGGGGCGTCGACAAGCTCACAAGAGAGGCCAAAGGCCTGCCACTTTCCTCGGCGGCAGGCCTTTTTGCTTGCTTGTTTCTTTTTGTCCGGGACGCGTCGCGCCCGGCTGCGTAATTGCAGATGTGCCTCCAGTCGTTCTGGGCTCATTTTCCACATCCGCCGGTCAGCATTGCGCTGTGCCAAGGTGCACCTCCTTACGTTTCTCACCGGTGCACCAATACTGTACCACGCGCCCCTAGTGGAACAGGGACACTTCCTTGCCCCGGCCGCGCAGGATCCCCACCCCGCCCACGGCGCCGATGCTTGCCACTATTGCGGCAACCATAGCCCACGTCCATAATTGGCCGGGGGTGGAATTACTGCGCACCATAAACCTTGGTGATGTTTTCGACTGGGACTCCTCGGCCACAGCTTCTTGCCGCTTCGCGTCCGTAGCCGCCTGACCGGTGAGGTTATCCACAAACTTCGGCACCGACAAGGGTGTGCCCGACACCGCCAGCGAAATAGTGAACTTCAATGGTTGCGTGTTTGCCGTGGCCTGCGGACGGTAATACCGAAGCGCCACCCACTGCTCCCCAGACAGGAACTCGCCCACACCACTGCCCTGCTCCTTCTCCAGGTTTGGCCACTGGATCGGATTGGTGACGGTCTCGATCCCCACGGCCTGCTTGGACGACACCGACACATTATCATACGGCACATTATCGGTCGTGCCCGTGGTCATGACCGGGTTAAACGTGGGGCCCACCACCCGCCACTCCAGCGAAATAGGCTGACTGGTGTCCGCATTCCGCTCCAGCTCAATGGGCGACGCATTCACATCCACATGCAGTCGCTGCCCCTCCGACACTAAAACCTTGAACCATTGCAGTTTATTGGGCTCCAGCGTGCCGGAATAGTTTCCCGACCCGATTAATTTCGCATTCTTGCGCTCGTCCGCCATGGCCAACGGCACCGCGGGACTATCATCCGTGGTTAATGTCGCGCTTGTCGACGCCGCAGCCGTTGGTTCTTCCGACGTCCGGGGAACCTTCCACAACATGAATTCGAATGGAATCTCCATGGATGGCTCAATGGCGCCCCGGCGCTCTAGGGACACTTTAAATTTGCCCGGCTTGCATTCCTGGTCCTGGCCGCCCACCCTGGGGGAACTAATATATCCCGTAAATGGGGCGGCAAAATTCGTGTTATCTTCCTGATCGGTGCTCTTTTGGGCCACACAATTATGGCCCTCCTGATCGATAATGAATGGGATGATTTGCAGGGTCGAATCCATCCGCTGAATCCCCTGCTTAGGGGGCACAATATAGCTGAAGGCAAGCCGCTCGTCCTCCTTCAACTCCACATCCCAATGGAGCAGACCGCGGGCCGTGACAGTATCGGTGAATTTATCCTGAAACAGCTTGGGGTACAGTTTGCCGTCAATCGCACCACCCGGAACTAGCAATGGTGCTTTCTGCGGGTCGGTGGCGCCATTTGCTGCCTCTTTAGTCTCCTGGACATCATCGGTTTTTGTGGACACCTTTGAAGGATCGGCCGTCGCCGGAGCGGCCGTTTCCTGGGATGGTTGGCTGCTCGCACTCGCGCCCGCGGTGCTGACAGTGGTGCTCGTGCTGGTGGTGCCGGTATTGCCGGTGGCGCCCGTGCCGGCACCAGTACCATCCGCCGGGGTACCGACCGAATTCCCCCCACCAGGCGTAGCAACGGTGGAGCCGGTGGTGTTTGCTTGCTGCGCGTGACCAGGCTGGGGGGCCAATCCCAACGCCATGATGGCGCATAATGCGGCGGTGGCCTCGACCGCAGCTTGTCGACGTGTACCGGTTCTCAATCCACTGTTGCGCATGTATGTAAGCCTAAACAGGAAACCGTGAGACGTTAAGCCGGTTCACTATTCCATATCGGCAAATCTAGCCCTAATATAAAATTTTCCCCAGATTTTACTAAATATAACTAGATGCAAATACCAGCCTTTATGAGATTTTATGCGCCAAAAATCGTATTTTTACCCCGGTTTTGCCGGCTATTTCTGAGCGTTACCAAGCGATAAACTCAGCAATAAAAATGCTCCTTTTCTACACCCCTATCACCCCCACGGGAGGGCGTCGATAAGCGAGTCAGGAAAAATTCAGATAGGCGCGCGACGGCGTGGGGCCTTCCTGGCCCTGATACTTCGAACCCAGCACGCTGGAACCATACGGGATTTCGGCGGGGCTCGTCATTTTAAACAGCGCCAACTGGCCGACCTTCATGCCCGGCCACAACGTGATGGGCAGGTTGGCCACATTCGACAACTCCAGCGTGATGCGGCCGGAAAAGCCCGGGTCTACAAACCCGGCGGTCGAATGTGTGAGTAGTCCCAGCCGACCCAGCGAGCTCTTGCCCTCCAGGCGGCCAGCCATGTGCGCGGGTAACGCAAACCGCTCCAGTGTGGAGCCCAGCACAAACTCGCCCGGGTGCAGCACAAACGGCTCATCCTCGGCGACCTCAACCATGCTGGTCAGATCATCCTGCTGCTGTTTCGGATCAATGTGGGTGTATTTGGAATTATTGAAAACCCGAAAATGCCGATCCATGCGCACATCCACACTGGAGGGCTGGACCAGTTCCGGGTCGAAGGGGTCGATAATTAAATCGCCGGCATCGATTGCTGCACGTATGTCACGATCGGAATAAAGCACCTTTTTAGTGTAACCCGGCATAGGATTCCAACACACCAACGGGAAGGAACGCCGATGAGGCGTCGAAGTGTCGGAGCACTCGTGGCAGCTGGGGTGCCAGCGCCTGGGGTTATGGCCTGGTTGCAACCCGGCGTTGACCTGGAAATACCCATTTTTCTTGCCTAAATTGCCCCCGCAGGATTTTTTAGTGCTAGACTGTACTTCGTTGTGAACCGGTCAGCCTATTGGCCTGGCCCTTAAGTAGCAACCACTATTGCCGATGTAGTTCAATGGCAGAACTCCTGCTTCCCAAGCAGGCGGCGCGGGTTCGATTCCCGTCATCGGCTCTTTAATAGAAACCCCATGCGATTTGCATGGGGTTTTTCACGCCATTGCGTTGGCGCATCAAACACAGTTAGTGTTCTGGTAGGAGCACATATTTACCATAGCCCGCACCTGACTCCATGAGGGTATGCGCCTGGGCTGCTTCCTTCAGGGGGAGCACTTTGTGCGGCGTCACATCAATGGCATGGTCCTCAATAATCGTGATGGCTTCTTGCAGCAGGTCAGCGGTTGCATCACCGGAATGGTATCCAGTCAAATACCCACCACAAGTGTCAATAATCGGGTCGAAGTTTTTGAGCGTCCACTGCCCACCGAGCAAACCGGTATTACACACAATTCCACCCCGCTTCAGCACCGCAAATGAGTACCGAATCGCGGACGGACCAATCAGGTCCAGAACGCAGTCAAATTTTTCATCAGAATGAATAACATTCTGTGCTTCCTCCAGGATAACCTCGTCGCATCCTAACGCTTTTAAAGTGTCAAACTTGGATTCGTTACGGGTTGTTCCGGCAATCACGGTATTCGGGTAAAGCGCCCGGACCAGCTGGATTGTTGCTACCCCCACCCCTGAGGTTGCTGCCCGCACCAGCAATCGGCTGTCCGCCCGAAGCTGCAACTGTTTCATCGAACCCAGGGCAGTAACAAAAGTTTCCGGCACTGCACCGAGTTCTTCTCAGGTGAAAGAGGTGTGGATAGGCCAAATTCGATCATTTGGCAGGAGAATGTATTCGGCATATCCCCCATCAAATTCTCGGCCCATGCCGCCCATGAGGGCCGCTACTTTCTGCCCTGGCACCAAGGTGGGGGTGGTACTATCCGCCACGACTCCTACACATTCAATTCCCAATATTCGCGGGAAGGTAACGGTGGGGGAAAGCCCCTGACGTGTGAATATTTCCGACCGGTTGACGCCTACCGCCTGCACTTTCACTAACGACCATCCTGGCCGTACCGCAGGTGTGGGAATTTCTTCATAGCACAATACCTCGGGCGGTCCGGGTTGGTGCACGACAATTGCTTTCATGAGTGGTCCTTCCAAGGACGGTTATGGGTCAAGGCTTGAAGCCTGCCAAAAATGAGGTCGAAGAAGAATGTGATGAGGATAACGAGCAGTGAGCCACACAGCATGAGGGGATAGTCGCGGGTTTTCAAGCCAGCGAAAATATATCGTCCTAATCCAAAATCTGATGTGTAGGCGACAAAGGTCGCGGTTGAGCTTGCCAGGAGGGCAGCCTGCCGGAAGCCCCCCACAATCAGCGGCAGTGCCAAGGGGATTTCTATCTTCCGTACCTGCTGCCACCAACTATGGCCGGTGGCACGAGCACTCTCTATGATCCCGGCGTCGATAGCCATTATTCCCGAGTAAGCTCCTATGAACAGTGAGGGGAACACCAATACGATGAGCGCGAGGGTAGGTGCCAGCACCCCAACACCTAACCAGAGCCCAAAAAGGATCAAAAGCCCCAGGGATGGTAGCGCACGGGCACTGTTCATGAGGATGCTTGCGATCACTTCCCCTGGTCGCACATGGGCACACCAGATTCCGAGGGGAATGGCCAAGACCGAACCGATGATGAGTACCACGAGTGTTAATACGATGTGCTGCTCACTGCGCATAATGAACCCGGAGTCGCCGCCCCAGCGTTGTGGGTCCATAAGAATCGACAGGGCATCCGCAATCATTGAGGCAGCCTTTCCGCCCAGGGGGTCAGTAACTTTGTGGCAAGCCGGAGGATGGCGTCACAGAGTAAAGCCATAGCCACAATTGCTATGATCCCGGTGACAACTTCGACGGTCAGTGAACGTTGGAAACCATCTGTGAGTAGTGTCCCCAAAGACGACACCCCTACCAATGCCCCAATCGACGCCAGTGAAACTGTTGACATTGTTGCGACCCGCAGCCCAGCCATGAGGACTGGTAAGGCTAGCACGCATCGAACCCCAAACGTGATACGCCACGGCCCATAACCCAAGGTTTCTGCCGACTGAAGATGAGTGCTATCCACCGAGGCAAATGCGTCGATACTGGTTCGAACAAGTAACGCCACAGCATAGAGACCCAGTGCCACCATGACAGTTACCGGTGAAGTAATAGAAACCCCCAAAAAGATCGGGGTTATCACTAGCAACGGTAGTGAGGGAATGGTGTAGAGCAGCTGACAGGCTCCCCCGATTATTTCCTGCACTCGTGGATATTGGGCACCCAGCGCCCCGACGAGCACCGCACAGATGAATGCAACAATCAGAGGGGGGACAATCAGCACAGTATGGTTCAAAAATAATTGGCCGATAAAGCTGGAATTTTGCATGACCCAATTCATTTAATCCACCTTCAAGGGCCTGGTAGCTTGAATGAACTTTTCGACGAACGGGGTTGCCGGGTGAGTCAGAATCTCACGAGGTGTTGCATGTTGCTCAATATGGGCGCGAACGCTAAGAACAGCAACAGTATCCCCCAGGAAACAGGCCTCGCTAAAGTCATGGGTGACCAGAATAATTGTTTTATGGAAGTCCCGTTGCAACTGGGCTACCATTTCTTGCAGCCCATGCCGAACGATGGGATCTACCGCAGCAAACGGCTCGTCCATCAATAAAATATTGGGGTCAAAAATTAGCGCCCGTGCCACCCCCACCCGTTGCGCTTGGCCACCGGAGAGTTGGTGGGGGTATTTCCGCCCTAGAGCAGGGTCCAGTTCCAGGCTTTCCATCAAATGGTGAATGCGATCCGATGATGCTGGTGCACCAAGTAGTCGCGGAATGGTATTAATGTTGGCTTCGACAGTAAGGTGGGGCAGCAATCCGCCGCTTTGCATGACATAACCGATTGACCTGCGCAGCGATATGGGATCCTGCTGTGCCACATCAACCTCATCAATGAGTACGCGGCCTGACGACGGGGTGACCATGCGGTTTACCATCTTCAGAAGCGTAGTTTTACCGCAACCGGAGGATCCAACAAGCGCAACACACGCATGGGAAGGCACCTCAAGGGAAAAACTGTCTACTGCGGGTGCGGAACCATATTGTTTCGAAACCGATTCGAAGGTAATCACTGAGCTTCTTCCGCCCCTGACGTGGTTGTTAGTGCCGACTGGCTTTGTTGATGAGTGGAAAGCCACTGTGAGGCTATATCTGAGGCTTTTGCACCCCCAACACTATCAACATTCATGGCAAGAAGATCCTCCGCTGTAAGGCTCTGCTGGATAGAGTTGATAACATCTTGGGCTTTCTGCGGGAGTCGATCCGAAACCAGTGGCACAACATGCGATGCCAGCATCAAATGCTTGGGATCCGAAAGAACCACAAGGTTATTGGTATGAATATCCGGTGATGCGGTATTGATCTTGGCCAGGTTAATGGTGCCATCCTTCAGGGCTTTCATTGTGAGCGGCCCACCAGAATCTTCAATCGGCACGAATCGGGTGTTAATGCCGTACGTTTCTTTCAACCCGGTGGGGCCATAGGGGCGTGTTTCCAGCTCTGAGTTACCCCCAAGGGTTAATTCGTCAATCCCGGAAAGATTATCGAGGCTTTGAATATTATGTTCATGGGCAAAGTCTTCTCGGACCACATAGGCATCCTGGTCTGTGGCTTTAGCGTCGTTAAGAACGGTAAGGCCGGCAGGAACAGCGGTTTTTAATTCGTCATAGACGGCTGTTTCATCACGGGCTGTTGTGTCTTTTTTCCAATACTGGAGCAGGTTCCCGGTGTATTCCGGAAATACGTCTATTCCACCTTTTTCGATTTCTGGAAGGTAGGCTTCCCGCTGCCCAATGCGGAATTTACGCTGCACCGTATACCCATTTTTCTCCAAGCTCTGCGCATAAATTTCGGCAATGATTTCGTTGGAGTAGTAGTCTTGGCTTCCCACAACAATCGCATCCCCTGGGTTATCCTTCGAGTTGGAATTGTTTGCTAAAGGATCGGATTTCAGTCCACACCCCACTAGGCAGGTGAAACCCAATGCCATCGTTATGATTACAATGAGGCTCTTCCTGAGCTGTTTACTAGTCGTTGCTATCAATATTTATCTCCTTTGGGATCTATATTTTCTTCGCCACAAGATAACCGACGAAGCATATCGATGAGCTGAAGATGTTCTTCGGTAGTAAGTGAAGAAAAGAATTGAGTGGTTGCCTCGTCAACATGTGTGCGAGCTTCTTCGAACACAGCACGTCCTTCAGGGGTCACCATAATGACTTGTCGACGCCTGTCCTTCTCAAGGCGTTTCCGGATAACCAAACCAATTGATTCCAGACGTTCACACAGTTTCGACGCCGCCCCATCGGTAATTCGCTGTATCCGCGCAAGCTCAGTCACTCCCAAACCTTCCGGATGATGAAGAATGTTTTGGAGGAAAAGGTATCGTGCAGCATTCATCCTTGGGACAATTTTGGCAGCTTTATCAATCTTGGACCACGCACAAATTTGTGCATTTACGAGGGAAGAAAACAACATTTCAGAACAGAAACTAGACGAAACATCCGTAACGAACTTGCTTTCCACGGGACACATCATAACAATACTTTCCATGGAAAGTAAATAGGCATGGGCGTTCTAGCCATTTCGCTCCCGTTGCCCTATACCTCATCCAGAACTGGTACAGAGTATTTTTGCACCAGCTGCCTAAATGTGAGTAAAATTATATGTTCCCCCCTTTCCAGGCAGGCATCACACTTTACACTTTTTGGTATTTTGCCACCCAACATGATGCTATATCAACAAATCAGCGCACCCACCTGCGGTAATAACCACTACACCACCATGGTACTTTGAGACACCAACTCCGTTTCACCACGACTGCCATACCTGCTACCTGTGGTTTTTCTTGCCGGGCCGCCTACAGCCAGCGAGTCAATTTCGGCGAAAACGAGCCAAACAGATTATGCTGAACAGCTCAATAAAATTCCAGCGGGCCAGACCTCTGACTCGCAATCCTTTTGCAGCTAGTAATACAGCTAGTAATTTATGGTTTTCTATTGGTTTGGGAATATTTTTTAGAAAATTTTCAACATTTTTTCTTTTTTATATTACCAGCTCAAAGCCGGTAGAGGACATGTCAACTCAATAAACCCACGGGAAACGAACAATCATTGGTTTCTACCAACGATTTTTAGGTGTAAGGTTGATTGAAAGTTATTTACTACTGATATTGAGGTGACTGGAGTGAAAATCTAGCACTTCATAAAGCGCACTACAGAAAGGAGCCTAACGGCCATGACCATTCTTGATTTTCAGCCTAAAAAGCTCTCTCTTCGGTGGGGGCAGCTTTTCACTACATTCCTGCAAACTCCGCAGGAACGCACCGGTGAATCCAAGCGTGCAGAGACCGGCGAAACTGAACCATCCCAGTCCCTGCACGCATTTATGCAGCAGACCCTGAATGAGCACCGCGGCAGCAAGCTTGACGACGCCCTGCCGACCTCCAGGATCCTCTTCGTCTCCGACGATAATGCTGCACGAACCCAAATCGCCTCGGCATACACCCGATGGCTCGGAGGCGAACAAGTGTTCGTCCGGTCCGTTGGTTTGGCCCCGGCATACCATGTTGATCCACTAGTGATTGAAGTTCTCAACGAGCGTGGCGTCCCTACCGACGACCTCAAGCCCAAGAACTTCAACCCTCACACCTTGGGCAATATCGACGAAATCATTACCTTTGATGACGACGCCCACGTCAGTGACGACGTGAAAACCTGGAACATCACCAAAAACATCAGCACCAAGGCAGACATCCATGCCATGTGCGACGAGGTAGAAGCACGGGTGCGGAAACTCCTCAGCACCCTGGGGATCACCCCCACCCCCCATAAGAACATCATCCCGGAATTCTTGGCAGCCTAACTGAAGGATGCTGAAGGATCCCGAGATCCAGCCCGCCCAGCCCAGCTATCGCCCCACAACCGGCCGATAGCTGGGCTTCGGGTTTTTCGACATGGTTCTGGACGCTGACCAGGATATTGAGGTTTATCCCAAATATCCTGGTCTTTTTGAATGATTTCCCAAATATTTCCAGGTAGTCACACCACCTACCACATGGGTGTACACAAATCATTTCCGCTACGCATTGTGGTGATGCACTGGCATATATTCGACGTGAAGATAGTTTCTTTTTCACTATTTCAGAAAGAAGGGAGCTTCACATGTCGCTAGCTAGTCGTCTGCGTAGGCGTAGGCATAGGCGTGAACGGAAAAGCTGGAAATCAAGGATAGGGAGGTTCTTCCTTGTAAGGTTCTTCCTTGCTTTGCTGGAAATAATTGGAGCCTAGACAGAATTGGCTCTTGTCCAATGGCACCTTGGTTCTCCCGGTTGTGTATTTCCCCTAACATGATTACACCCATGATTGCGGCTGCACATGCCCGAAGCTAGAGTTTCATTCCTAGCCACAGTCGGGTAACGCTTCTGAATCGAGAAAGTCAAGCTCAGCAAACGTGCAGCGGCGGCAGACCTGGCGCCGCGTGTGCTTTAGCCTGGGTTCCGGTTGATAGCACTCCCGGCAACCGCCCCCAACCCCCTCACAGCCAATCTAGCTGCGGTTTTGCTTTAGCTGGGGTTCCGACCAGCGCCTCACATTCACACAGGAAACGCATCTCCCTAAAACCAGAACCCCAGCTAAAGCAAACGCGCAGCTCAAACCGGGAAACCAGCTTGTGGAACCATTGCCCCGCGCTTTCCAAGCTTGAGTTCCGCATCCAACCGGACTATTCACCCAGGAAACCATACGCCTCAAATCGGAACTACAGCTCAGCAAAAATGCAGCTGGCTAACCATTGGTTTTGCGTCAGCTGGGGTTCCGACCAGATCTTCTCATCCGCCCAGAAGAATATCTCCCCAAAACCGGAAGCCCAGCTAACGCAAAACAGCTACAACAAGCTGCAAACTTACTGAGCTTGAGTTCGTGATTACTTTGGCCCCTTTTGGCACCCCATCAACCAGAAGTCCAGCTCAGCAAACATGCAGCCCTGCCCGCCAGCGGTTTTGCTTTAGCCGGGGTTCGTGATTATTTCCGAGTTTTCAGGGTCAGCCGGACCAGAACCCAAGCTAAAGCAAACACGCAGCTCAAACCGGAAAAATGAATTTGATTCTCCCGCCCCGAAGCCAGGCACACAGCCACAGCCACGTACGGCCGATGGGCAGCAAAAATCCCGGACTGGGGTCTGATCCCGGCAACTGCTAAACCCGGCACCGCCCGGCCGTCGTCAAGCGTGAGACGTTAGGTGCACTTCACAATAGGCGAGGGGTTATACACCGTCGTGGTGGTTTTGCGGGACAGCTCGTTACCGTTGAGGTCCTTCACAATGCGCGTATCGGAGGTGGTAAACCCGGGCGCGCCGCTGGAGGGTGAACAGTCTTTGCCTGACAGACTGATCGTATTCGGCTGCGTGGTGGCCCAACGGCCGCCGTTCACGGACTCCACATTGACCACCTTCACGCCCATGAGCTTCACGGTCACCTGGCCGCCACCAGCGGAGGTCACGATGCGCACCGGGTATTGGCTGGTGTTCTTGAACGCCAAGTCGATTGCGCCTTCGAACACGGTTGCCTCACGACCGGCCGGGTACCGGGAAATATAGTAGCTGTGAGGTGTGTGGGTCACGTCCTCCATGCCGCCAAAATAGGCCGCATTATAGAGCGTGGTGGCGAACTGGGAGATGCCACCACCCACCGCCTTATCCGCGTGACCGTTCATGATAATGCCGGACTCCACGAAGCCCTGGGCGGTGCCGCGCGGGCCGGTGAAACCGTTGAGGCTGAACGTGTCGCCAGGTGCGACCATGGCGCCATCCACCATTTCCGCCACCCGGGCAATGTTCACGCCGGATGCCTGGGAGTAGCCGCCGGTGGTGAATTCGCCCACCACTTGGTCGAAGGTGGCGGCGTTGGCCATTTCGGTGGTGAAGCTGGCTGGTTCGTCAATGTAGGTGGCGTCCCAGGTGCGGGGGTCGTCGGCGATGATGCGCTCGTTGATGTGGTCGAACGTTTTCACCCAGTCGATGTGTACACCATCGCTGTGGGGTGTGACCGTGCGGTCGGAGCCGTGGAACGTAATATTGGCGTTGACCCGGGGTTTTTCGGTGGTGATGAGTTTTTCGGCGAAGATTTCGCGGGCCCGATCGTAGTTGAAGTCGATCTTGAACTCGTCATTTTCGGGCCGGAAGGTCACCACCTCGCCCATGCGATCGACTGGGATTTCACCATTAATATTGTCCCGGCCGTGCAGCACCAGGGGCGCGGACACGGCCTTCTTCCCGGGGCCCTCCACAATGGGCTGCACCTGTTTCTCCCCGTATTTCGGGTGGGAGATGGTGGCGTGTTCCTTCACGCCACCGGGTTTCAGCCAGCCGGTGAGAATGGATTTTTCCACCTGTTCGGCGTCGACGGTTTGGCCGTCGGCGGGGGCCGGATCCACTTTCACTTGGCCGCCGGTGAGCACGATGCCGGCGTCGACGGGTGCGGGGCTGAGCTCCTTGGTGACCCGATCGACAGCGGGCCGGAAATTGGCCGGATCGGCGTCGGAAACGATAGGAACCTCGGTGTCTTTAAAGAAACCAAGGATCCGTTTAATAGGGTTGAGTGATTGGGATTCCACAGAATCTAAGGTTTTATCCCAGTTGACCCTCAGGCCGGCCGCCCGAGGGTCGATGATTGAGGTGCGTTGACCTGCTGTGATAGTGACGGGCTTGATAATTTCGTCGGCAAGCTCTTTTTGCAAGAGTTCTTTCGCTTCAGCGCGTTTCATGCCGCCGACCTGCACGCCACCGATCATGGTGCCACGGGGCATGGTACCTTGGCTGAGAAAATAATCGACACCGTAACCAGTGCCCAAAAGCACAAAAAGCCCAAGCAGTATGCCGCCGAAGAATCGGGCCGGCATATTGCCTGAAGTCAGCTCAGTATCCTGTTCGATCACTCTTACCAATGTAGTAGACAATTCCTAGTGTTTTCGAATCTATTCTGCCCCCACTAGCGCTGATAGTGGCTCACGCGCTCAGCTTTTGCGAACACATCTTGTTCACTTAAGGCTCCCTCAGCAATCCGTTTCATGGTGGTGTCGATCGCTGGCAGGAGCGCATCGGTGGTCAACCAGAGGGCTTGGTCGGCTCCAGCAATGATAGCGGTAGCCGCCGCATCCTGCGGAGTTAGTTGGTTACTAATAGCTTTCATACCTGAAAGATCATCGGTGAAAACCGGCCCGTCGAAGGGACGGCCGCCTTCGTAACTACCCGACCGTAGCAGCTGATATGCAGCAGGGTTGATAGAGGATGGGGTTTTGCCGTCGCCCAATCCTGGCGTCGCCATGTGCCCCACCATGACCCCAACACCGGGGGTAGCCAGAATGCTGCGATAGGGGACGAGTTCGAAATTTTGTAGTTCATTCAGCGGCGGAGTGACGACTGTGCCCAGGTGGGAGTCACCACTGGCCCTGCCGTGGCCCGGGAAATGCTTGAAGACGGGCATGACGCCACCATCAAGCATGCCCTGGGCGAAGGCCGAGGCGTATTCGGCGGCGACGGCAGGGTCGTCGCTAAACGCCCGATCGCCCACAACCTCCAGGCCAGCACCGTCAATGTCGACCACGGGGGCGAAATCAACGGTGATGCCATGGCGGGCCAGCGAGGTGGCCATGTCGTAGGCCATGCCGCGAACCTCTTCGGGTTTCTTCTCCTTGGCCATGGTGCGGGGTGAGGGGAAGGTGCCCAGCACCTCGGGGTGGCGAAGCACCCGCCCGCCTTCGAAGTCGATGCTGACGGCGAATGGCCGGCCGATACGGTTGCGGAGCTCGGCAATGTCACGCCCGGGCGTGGTGAGAATGGCGGCCTCGGTGTCGGAACCAATGAAAATGCCGCCAGCGCCCTGCTCCAGCGCGGCCAGGGCGTCATCGAAATTGCGGACGCCCACCATCATGAGTTGCGCGACCTTGGTGCGCAGTTCGGGGTTGGCGGGTGTGGTTGAGGTAGTTGTAGGCGCCACACTGCTTGTCGACGTCGGGGCCGTGGTGGTGGTTATTTCACTCGTTGGTGCGGCTTGGTCGGTTGCATTATCGGTGCAGCCCACCAGGGTGGTTGTTACCGTGACCGCAACCAGGAGGGCCAGAACGGGAAATTTCTTCATGCCCTCTACAGTATTGGAAACGTTTTCACCAGCGGAATCTTCAACACGCATTCCCCGTGTGTTGGTACCCCCGCCCCTGGGGCATCACCCACGGTTCAACAAGTTTGGGGGTAGTTTTCCCTCCTGCGGAAATCGAACATATCCCAAGCATATATAGTAAAAACTTTCACTACTAGTGTGGTATCCACATCGAACCCTGACCTCTAACAACTGCTAATGTATAAAAGTCGCACTACCTCATAACTAAAGGTGATTGCAATTTTGTCATTTCAATAACTTCATTTGGCCGGACACTATATGCACATTTTCCCCAGAAAGTTGGTTTCCATGCGCACCCTGTTGAAGATCACGAGTTCAGTAACGGTCATTGGGCTTGTTATTTATGGGGTTTTCACTACTGCAATAGGCCAAACTGCGGCACCACCGGTGCCATTGTGGTATCACGTCATGGCGCTGCTGGGGTTTGAATTGATGACGGCCGGGATCACCGGAAGCATCGCCGTCGGGGTCACCCGAAATAGTGTTCTCCCCACCGGCGGGTCGGTGGGGGTATTGCAGCGGTTCGGACCGTTCTACCTGTTTATGTTGGGCCTGTTCGCAATTGTGAACATGTGGGGATTGGGGTTTTTCGCCACCTCCGTACCGAATAATACTCATGCCCTGTATTATGCGGAGCCGTTAGGCATTAACGCGTTGTTGGAAGCATCAATCTGGTTATTTTTGGGTGGGGCTGTATTGGGCATGTTTCAACTGGTGCGGGGGTTAATATGGGAGAGAAGGAACCTTCGGTCGTCGTAAAGCGAGAAAGTTAGTCAAATGCGCGTTTCATATACGGCATGCAATGTGGCATTGAGCATTGGTTTTGTCGTGTTTATCGCCTACCTCAGCATTGCGATCAGCCCCAATTCACATGAGCTCATGGCGCCAGTGCTGCAATACAGCATGTCGATCATTGGGTGCGAGCTCATGTGGGGCGGCATGCTGGGGCTCATGGCCACCACCATTACCTCCAGCGATCCCCGGCCGGGCATTGCCACCCGATTCGCCGCCCCCTACCTCATATTATTTAGTGTCTTCCTGTTTTTTAATTTCTGGTATTTGGGCTACATTTACACCCGAATGCAGCTGCTCATGGGGATTTCGGACCCGGCTCGGCCCCTATTTGAACTCATTTTGCTGGGGCTAGCGATCGGGTTTATGTTGAGCGGGATTATTACCGCGATCGGCCAAACGTTGGGGAGGCGGCGGCGTAAAGGGCAGAAAGCCCCCAAGACTGCGCAGGTAAGCCCACCGGTCAGCCCGCAACCACCGGAACTGACCTATCGCCGCACCTCCGTGTTCGGCTAGCCGCCACCGATAATACGGGTGGGTTTCCGCCATGCCCCCACCACACCCCACCTGGTTACCCCACCCGTTCTAAGGTGAGAATCGTCAAAGGTATTTTCCCTAAGCTTGAATGCTGCTATCTTTGCAGTTATGGCCTATGACTCTGACTCGTTAAACCGTAGAACGCTTGGTCCAGCCATTGCGAGCGCTGTGGTTGGTGTCACGCTGGGCATTGTTGCCGTGGTGGGGGTGTCCATTTTCACAACAGCGCATTCCCTGCCCGAATCTGGTGCGGTAGGCATAGACCGACCAGTCTTGGGCGACCCGGAGTATGGTTCCCGCAATAACTAAACCAACACTATTACATTTGCTGCACCGCGTACCGTTTCGGTCCGCAACCATTATCAGCCCACGAGGCAGCCACCTGACCGGCTGGATCTTCCTGGGGCTGATAAGTTTTTTTCAACCCCTGGGCTATATCGCCGCCGACACGAAACACGACCTACTGGCCAACCCCGGTAGGTTCCTCGCCGGCGCCCAATCCGCCTGGACTGACACGTTTACCCTCGGGCAACTCCAAAACCAGGCATACGGTTATTTATTTCCCCACGGCGCGTTTTTTTGGCTTTTCGACGCCTTCCCGGACGCATTCACCCAACGCCTGTGGTGGTGGCTAGTACTTGGTGTCGGCTATTCGGGGTTCCTCCTACTCCTCCGCCGAATAGCCGACACCTCGGGGGGGCTTGCCGGCAGCTTCACCACCGGCTTCGCCATGGGGGCCGCGTTCCTTTATGCCCTTTCCCCCCGAGTGCTGAGCACGCTCACCACCATTTCGTCGGAAACCTGGCCGGTCATGCTGGCCCCCTGGGTGTTGTGGCCGCTCATCACCCGCCGGCTCACCCTGCGCAGCATCGTCATGTCGGTGCTGGCCATTGGCATGATGGGGGCGGTGAATGCCACCGCCACCCTGGCCGCCTGCACCCCGGCCGGCATTTTCCTCCTGTGGCGGCTCATGGTGGCGTTCCGGTGGCGGCTCATAGGATTCACCATGATGTGGGGCCTGGGGGCGGTGCTGATTAGCCTGTGGTGGATCCTGCCCCTCCTGGTTTTGGGCCGCTACGCCAGCCCATTCACCGACTATATTGAAAACGCCACCGTGGTCACCCGGTGGTTGAACTTGGCCGAAATCCTCCGCGGCACCACCAGCTGGTCGCCGTTTGTGGACGCCGAACGGCAGGCCGGCCACGCCCTGGCCACGGACCCCTACCTGATTATTTTCACCCTGGCGGTGGCCGGCCTGGGGCTTTATGGCCTGAGCCGGGTCCGTAACCTTCGGGGTTTCTGGTTCACCCTGCTGGGGATAGGGCTCATCGTGCTGGGTGGTGCCCACCACGTCACCGGGTTCCTGGACGGGACCGGGGTGGCGCTGCGGAACATCCACAAATTCGACCCCCTGGTGCGGCTGCCCCTATTGGTGGGATTCGCCCAGCTCTGGCAACTATTTCCCGCCCCCAACCTCGCCCAGCCCGGCGCCCCCGGCGGGCTGCCGAGACCGGTGGGGGCATCGGTGGGCGCGCGGCAATTCCTCATGGCCTGGCTGCCCCGCCACCCGTGGCGGGCCGCCGCCCTGGCCCTGATTCTCTTGGTCAGCATATCCGCGGTCTCCCCGGCCTGGGCGGGTCGGCTCCTGCCGTTGGGCGCCTACCGGTCCGTGCCCGACTATTGGGCTAAGGCCGCCGAATTCCTCAACCACGAAGCCCACGGGACTCGAACACTTATTCTCCCGGCGAGTTCCTTCGCCCGGCAAACCTGGGGCTGGACCAGGGACGAACCGGCCCAGCCCCTGTTAGACGTACCGTGGGCAGTGCGTGACGCCATCCCCCTAGTCACGCCGGAAGCCATCCGGGGACTGGACGGGATATCCGCCTACCCCACCCCCGAAAGCCTGGCACGACTAGGTATCGGGGCGGTCATCGTCCGCCACGACCTGGCCCGCAGCACCCGAAACATGTCCGCGGAACGCCTCTTTCCCCAGGCCAAAATCCACCGATTCGGCGAGGTGGAGGTAGTGATTCTCAACCGCGACCTGGGCATGACCGTGGTCGATTCCGACCGCATCCCCACGGTTGCCGGCGGCGGGGAATCGTTGGCGCTGCTGGGTTCGGGGGCGTATCGGCTGGTGGGCCAGGGGGCGAGCATCGTCACCGACACCCCGCTGCTGGTGGGCCGCAACTATGGGTCGTTGAACTCGGTGTCCGCACCCCTGGCGGACGCGGCCGAGGCCAAGGATGTGCACAATCGGGTCATTGACTACCCGTCCGTTGGCCCCTTCACCAAGGTGGTGGAATCCGGGGGGCAGGTGCGGGCCTCATCGTCGGCGGGGGATGCGACCAGCTTCGCCGGGTCCCGACCCGGGCGGGCGGTGACCGCGGCGGTCGACGGGCTCGCCACCACCGCCTGGTGGCCCCGACCTGGAACCCAACGGGGCGAATGGATCGAGCTGCAACCCGACACCCCCCTGGCTGACCCGGTGCTGGAGGTATTACTCACCGCCAGCAAGCCCGTGCGCGCCGAGGTCATTGTGACCGCCGACGACCGGAAGGTAACCAAACGCATGAAAACTGGTGAGCGAGTAAAAATCCCTATACCGGGCGGCATGGCCTCCAAGGTGCGGCTCACCCTGGGGGCGGCCGCGGCCCCCATCGGGGTTGCCGAACTCGCCATCACCCACGCCCCCATCACCCGCAACGTCACGGTCCCCGACACCTCACCAAAGGTGCGGCAATTCGTGTTCAACCAGGTGTTTTCCTACACGGAGCAGTTGCAGCGCCGCTTCACCGTCCCCCGAACCATGCGGGTGCGGGTAGACCTGTCCGCCTGTGTGCAGCGCGTCTATGTTGACGGCGCCCGCCACGAGTGCGGCGACACCATTACCCTCACACCCGGCGTCCACCAGATTCGAACAGGTGCGCAAATACTGAAGCTGACCGAGGTGGATTTCGACCCCACCGGCGCCCCCACCACACCACTCACCCACCTCAAGCCCGCCACCCGCGAGCGCCTCATCATCACCAACCGGGCCGCCAACGATGGTCTCATCGGCACCTTGGACGGCACCCCCCTCACCCCAACCACCATCAACTCCGGCATCCAGGCGTTCATCGTCCCACCTGGCCATGGTGGGGAATTCCACCTGAGCTTCGCCGGTGACCACCCCTACCGGCAGGGGCTCATCATCGGCAGCATTACCGCCGGCATCACCGCCCTGCTTTGCGCTGTCGCCACGGTCCGGCGTCGACAAGCTCGCCACGAAGTGCTGCACATCACCGGTGGCATCTACAGCGCCGTCATCGTTTGCGGGGGGCTCGTGCTCACCACCGGCTGGCCCATCCTCATTCTCATACCGCTCACATGGCTGGTGCTGCGCTACACCCTCATCGGCCGCGGGCTGCTCATCACCGCCACCATGACCATGACCGCCATGTGGCTGGCCCGCGCCCCCTGGCCCGCCGCAAACTATGCCGGCGACTCGCCGCTGCTCGCCTGCGCCTGCGCTATTGCCGTCATCACCATGTGCATCAGTCTTCGGCGTGGCTCACCCGAATATCCGCAGCCGAAGACACCGAAATCGGCACCACCTCCTGGTCCTCACTCTGCTCATCCTGAACCTGAACCTGCACCAGCCCCGCCACCGGCGGACGCACCACCGCAAGCACCGCCCCCGGCGTGATACTGTTCTCCGCCAAATAACGCAGCAGCTCCGAATCACCGTCATGGATCTGCTCCACCACCACCTGCTCCCCCGGCGCGATAGAATTCAACGACTGTTTCGGCAGCTCCGCAACATTCCCCGACTCGTCCGGGATCGGATCCCCATGCGGGTCCCGGGTCGGATGCCCCAGCTTTTCGTCCACCCGGCGTAAAAACTGGTCGGACACCGCATGCTCCAATAAATCCGCCTCGTCATGCACCTCGTCCCAGGAGTAGTCCAACACCCGAACCAGAAACATTTCAATCAGCCGATGCCGGCGCACCATCGCCAACGCCACCTGCCGGCCCGCCGACGTCAACACCACCCCCGCATACCGTTGATGCTCCACCAGGCCCCGCGCCGCCAGCCGTTTCACCGCCTCGCTCGCGGTCGGGGTTTTCTGGGCTAACGCCCCCGCAATCGCGCTTAACGACGCCGGCTCACCGGTTCGTTCGACGATATCCCAAATGCATTTGAGGTAATCTTGGGTTTTCTCGGGGTAGTCCATGACATGCACAGTATCCATCCTAATGACCGGCAACCTAAATAAAACAGGCCTGCTACCACCGCGACCATGCCGCCGGCCGATAAACTCTGCCACACGGCCAGCAGCAGCCCGGTGATCCCAATGCCCACACCAGCGACGCCCGACCACAGTATGAGCCCCGCAAAGTTCCGCACAAACACCTGCACCCCCGCAGCCGGCGCCACCAGAATGGCGATCGACAGGATCGAGCCCACCGCCGGAATCGCCACCACCATGCTTGCGCACAATAATCCCAGTGTGATTCCCTCCATGAGGGCCAGCCACCAGCGGGAATTCCGCACCGCCACCCGGAATGCTATGGGGTCAAAATAATAAAATGCCAGGCGGCGGCCGCAGGTCACCAATGCTATTACCGCGAGCACCAGAATGGCTGCGGCCGACAGCACATCCGTGTGGGATACGGCCAGGAGGGACCCGGTGAGGAACCCCTCCACTTTGAGCGGCAGCGGTTGGAACCAGCGCAGCAGAAACACGCCCAGCGCGTAGCCCACCGTCAGCACGATCCCAGCGGCGGCGGTGGGGGAAATCCCCTCCAGGCTGGCCAGGTATCGCATCAACCACGCTAGTGGGATGCAGAACAGTGCGGCGCCGACAAAGAGCCACAGGCTGAGGCTGCTGCTGGATGCCCCCATGAATTGGCCGATCACCACGCCCAGCACCGCACCCGGAAACGTGCCGTGGGAGAGCGATTCGGAGAAAAACACCCGCTTGCCCACGATCGCCAGCGCGCCCACGATTCCCAGCAGCACGCCGACCGCGACCACTTCCGCAATGGGGAGGGTGAGAATGCCTATCATGTCGCTACTCCTTGGTCCGTGCCTGCTGCGGGCTTTGTTCGCTCTGCAAGCTTTGCGACGCGGGTTTAGCCACTTTTGCCCCCGCCCCCGCCTTGCGGAAAGCCGAACGAGCGGTAGTTCGAAGAGTGTTGAGGGCTATCGCTATTACAAACACCGCCACCAGCGACAAACTCACCGCCGCCTGGGGGCTAATCTGATGCCCCACATCAACATTCATCGCCACCACCCCAATGACCGCCGCGGTCAGGCCGGCAGCAACCGCAATCCCCACCATCATCGGAATGGTTCGGGCCAAGAGCCGGGCCGCCGCCCCCGGAATAATCAAATATCCGATCACCAGCAACACTCCCACCGCGGAACTGGCCACCACCACGACGGCGGCGATCGCGGCATTGAGGGCAGCATCGATCAGGGTCACATTGATGTGCTGCGCCACCATGAAATTCCGGTCAAACGCCACCGCCACCTGTTTCCGCCACGTCACCAGCAATATCACGAGCGCGGCAGTGCTCAACACCGCGGTCTGAATGAGCCGGGTATCCGTCACATCCAAGAGCCGGCCAAACATGAGCGCATCCAACTGGCCGGAATAGTCCCCAATGGCCAGACTCAACACCACGCCAACCCCATAAAAACTGGTGAGCACCACGGCAGTACCGGCCTCGGCGGCGGCCCGCCTGGTGACAAACGTGAGTGCCGCCGCGGCAACCGCCGCCACCACGGCGGCGCCGGGAACGATACCATCAATCCCACCCAAGGCTAGGCCCACCACCATGCCGGGAAACACGGAGTGCACCAAAGCCTCCACACTGAATTCCATGGCACGCAAATTAACGAGCACCCCCACGCTGCCGCCCACGATTCCGAGGATCAGCAACAAAATGAGGGGGCGCTGCAAGTACGGGAGGGTGAGAATATCAACGAACATGATGCAACAGAGCTTCGGCGGTGTCGTAAATGGCGACATGACCATCGGCAAAAACCGCGGTTTGCTCGCATAGTTGTTCGGCAAGACTGTAGTCGTGGGTGGACACCACCACCCCGGTTCCCTGCTGCTTGAGCTCCGTGAGTACCCGCACCAACACATCTCTGCTTGTAGTGTCGAGACCGTTGAAAGGCTCATCAAGCAGCATCAAAGCCGGATTGGTGACAACGGCCCGGGCGATAAGTACCCGCTGCCGTTGTCCACCAGACAGGCTACCGAATCGTTCCGTGGCCTTCTGCTCCAAATTCACCCGAGCAAGCGCCGACGAAATTTTATTCGAATCAACCCGGCGCCACCAGGGGGTGGTAGCAGACAGTCCCATGGCCACCACCCCCTGGGCGGTCACGGGGAAACTCGGATCAATATCCTGGTGCTGCGGCACATACCCAATATTGTTGACACAACGCAAGACACCAGTGGCACGACACATGCCCAGGATGCCTTTGAGCAGCGTGGATTTGCCAGAACCATTCGCGCCGATGAGCGCGAGGGCCGCGCCGGGGGCCACGGTGAGATTGACGTTTTCCAAAATGGTGGTGGCATCGTAGCCCAGGTCAAGGTTTTCGGTAACCAGGACCGGGGGTTTCGTAGCCGGCGTTGCAGCCGGCGCCGATGTGGCGGGTGTCGAGGCTGGGGTGGGCGAGGTCATGGGTGTCATGGGTAGTGCCCTTCGTTGCGGTTATTTGGCGTTATTGGATATCTCGGGTGGTAGTGGGGCAGGTGTGCCGTCCCAGGCGGTCACGAGGGTGGTGACGTTGTGGATGATGGAGCCGATGTAGGTTTCGCCGGGGCTGCCGGCTGGGCCCAGCGAATCGCCGTACAGGGCATCGTCGTTAGTGATGGCTTTCACACCTGCGGCCCGGGCGATGGCTTCGATCGACTTGGAATTATTGGAGTTCTCGGCGAACAGGGCTTTGGCGCCGGATGCTTTGACCTCTTCCGCGGCCTTGTTGATGTGTTCCGCGGTGGCGTCTTGCTGGTGGTTGAAGTCGCTGAGGGCGGCACCAATGAACTTCACGTCGTAGGCATTAGCGAAGTAGCCGAAGGCATCGTGGGAGGTGAAGAGCACCCGGTTTTCTTCCGGCACGCTGGAAATGGAGTCCCGGACCCACTGGTCCAAGAGGGTGAGCTGGGCCTCGTATTTTTCGACAGCGGCCTTAATGCTATCGGCAGCGGCGGGATTGTCCGACTGGGTTTTCTCCAGAGCGGCACCGATGTTAAACACCTGGACGTCGGCCTGCTTCACGTCGGTCCACACGTGGGGATCGTGGGTGAATTCGGGCTTTTCGCCGGGCGTGACAAACGGCCACGGCCGGACGTCTACTTTTTGGTCGCCGAGTTCAACGGTGTAGCCGTCGCCCTTCTCTTCGGACACCCCTGAGGTGACCGACATGGTTCCCTTAAAGCCAGAGGATTTCACCGCCGAGTCGAGAAAGTGTTCGAGGTCGACACCGTTAACAAAGAGCAGATCGGCTTGTGCCAGCGCCTTCATCTGTTGCGGGGTCATTTCGTGCTCGTGCGCAGACGCGTTGGGGGCGAGCAAACAGGTGAGGTTTAACGTGACGTCGCCGTCCCCACTGGTGGTTTCGTGACCAGCGGAGTCGGTTTTGACCAGTTTCATGCCGTTGTTGGCAATCTGGGTGAGGTAGTCACAAATTTGGGTGGTGGTGGCTACGGCATGAATGCCTTTGGCGTTAGCGGCTCCGGTCGAGGTAGTGCTGCAACCAGCCAACGCGAGGGCAGCAGCAAGGATCCCGGCAAAATATTTCTTCTGCACGATCCTCATTCTAGACACCCCCAAAGCAAAAGTTCAAGTCATTGAACTTATGGTTTCAGTGACCACTTTCTCCCCTGCTTGACGACGTCCTCCCGGCCCGAAAACTCACCACCATCACCCACCACTACCCCCGCGGCAGCACCTTCGCGTTAGCTGGGGTTCTACGCATAACCGACCCAAATCCGCCCGCCGGGAACGGAACCCCAGCTAAGCAGACCTGAAGCCCTATCCACAAAGCCCCCACAATCCTGCCGCAAACCTTCTAAGCATGGTTTTCCATTCGGCTACCCCCGTTTGCCCAGGACGCACCTCACCCCAAAACCAGAATCCAAGCTTAGAACTTATGCAGCCGGGCGCAAGAGGCCGGATATCAGGTGTGCTGAGCTTGGCTTTCGGTCACTTCGCTTCACCAGGAGTCTGGGAAAACCCGAACTACAGCTCAATCCTTTAGCTTGGGTTTGGCGCTACAGGACATGCAGTTTGGCCACCATTAGTGGGAACCCCAGCTAACGCAAATCCGAAACCACACCGAACCCTCAATGTCCTACAGCACATGTTCTAAGCATGGTTTTCTATTCGGCTGCCCCTGTTTGCCCAGAACGAACCTCGCCCCAAATCCGGAACCCAAGCTTAGAACCTTTGCAGCCATGGCGGGAAAGGGAATAGTAGGTGTGCTGAGCTGGAGTTCCGGTTTCAAGCACAACCGCGTGGAGCTTCTGAATCGAGAAAGTCAAGCTCAGCAATAATGAAGCCGCATTCGCTGAGCTTGGGTTCCGGCTGATATCCCCTCAAACCATGCTCCGCGGAACGGAAACCAAGCTAAGCAGACCTGAAGCCCTATCCACAAAGCCCCCCATAATCCTGCCGCAAACCTTCTAAGCATGGTTTTCCATTCGGCTACCCCCGTTTGCCCAGGACGCACCTCACCCCAAAACCAGAATCCAAGCTTAGAACTTATGCAGCCGGGCGCAAGAGGCCGGATATCAGGTGTGCTGAGCTGGGGTTCGCCATTATTCCAACCTCGCAACCCCTGGTAAACCGGAACCCCAGCTCAGCAGTGGTGACACCACGGTTTTCCACAATCAGCGAAATATCCGCAGCAAGGTAAGTTTCGCGGCTCGGGCACTCCGAAATGGCCATTCCACCAAGACATATCCGCAGGAGCCCACTATGAAAGATCCGATAAACGTCAACGGCAGCACAACCAAGAAACCGCCGGTAAACGGGCGAATCCCCAACAGTGGCAGCACTGCCCCCAACACCGCCAAATGCCACAGGAAAAACGAATAGCTAATCCTGCCAAGGTATGAGATGATTCGCCAATCCAAAAAGCTTGGGGCCGAGTGAAACGCATACGGCAGAAACACGCATGCGCACATCACCGTCCCGGCAATAACCCGCAGCGCAAACTCGCCTGCCGAGGGGTGCTCCAACCCAACCGGCCCGAAAAACTCCTGGCCGGCAAGCCACATCACAAAGAATGCGACCAGCCACCAGGCCCACCGGTATTGGAATACCTTCACGGGTTTGTCCATCACCCCGCGGCGGCGGCGTAGCTCCTCCACCTCGGCCGCGATCAACCCCACCGCATACCAGCAGAAAAACCCGGGAAAAAAGATCTGCATATTGGGCACGTGCTCACGGGGAGAATCCGCCACAACCGGCAGAAACGCCCACCCCAGACTAAGCAATGCCAAACCGCAAAACACCATGATCCGTTTTGCGGGCCCCACATTCCGAAGCGCCCAACCAAGTAGGGGCATAACCAGGTAAAACACCACCTCCACGCACAGGGACCACAGGTGTGTCATCCCACCAAGAAAACCTTCCGGCAGATATATTTGAGTAAAAGATAAGGTGGAGAGAACAGACACCCAGCTGGCACCAAATGCTTCCGGCACGAGAGCCAGTGCCACCACCACATACACCCAGTATGCTGGGACAACACGCCAAAATCGGCGGTGAAAATAGGTCACCAACATGCCCCGATGAAAGTCCATTCCTCGCCACAGTAGGTATGCCGAGAAGGCGAAGAACACCGCCAGGAAATAGTCGAATCGGCCCAGAATCGCCCCGATGTGACTGTGGGGATCTATGCCGGTTTGGAAGGCAACGTGGGTTGTCATGATCGCCACGGCGGACACCCCGCGGAGTCCCTCCAGCTGGGGTTTGAAGCCCCGGCGGTGCTGGGATCCCGCTGGCACCTGGGGTGGTGAAGTCGATGTGGTTGGAGCTGATGGTGGGTACGATGGAAACACTGTTGTTGAGCTTACTTAATTAGGTTGTCGAGATAATGGTTTGTGCTTCATGGTTGTCTCTTGCAAAGATGATAAATGAATAGGAATAACCAACATGGGATCAGATACCAGCGATAAGGCCACCGCTGACGCCGCGGCTAGGGCCGAAGCAACCAGCACTACCGCAGCCTTGGGCGTCGATAAGAAGCGAAAGGCGAAGCGGCGGGTGCCTAGGGCCACCGTGGTAACCATTATGAGCGCCATTATTGTGTTTATCATTGCGCAAAATGTCCCGGAGCTGGTCATTAGCACGATTAAACCGTTGCCCATTAACACTACCCGAACCATTCAAACCGAACCGGCACCGACAATCTTTTATGACCCCTCGTTAACATGTTCCGAATCGGATGGGAACGATTGCTACATTACGGAGGCGACCACACAGTGGACCACAGTGCTCAATAGCACCAAAGGGCAGGTGATCGACACCAAAGGGAAACCGATGAAAAACGTCGCCCAACTCGACGTTACCCAAAAACTTATTCGAACAGATTCGCAGTCCCCGCTCGTCAATATCACCGATAAACTGCATTTATTGCGTGGCTCTGCCCACCCCATATTATTGCCCACCTCACAAATGGAGGTCACTACCGGGGGGTTCGGGGTGAACTTCAACACCGGGACCTTCGCCCGCGATGGGTTGCAGTATTTCCTACCGTTCAATACGGAACGCCGCTCTTACTCCTATTTTGACGTGTTCGCCCAGGCGGCATTCCCCCTGGATTATGTGCGCACCGAGCGCCGCGGCCACAATGATTTAGTGCCGGACAGTGATGTGTTTGTGTTTCACCAACAGTTACCGGTCATGAATCTGGCATCGGCGGCCGCCCGCTCGTTCAACCACCCCGACGACATCAGCGACGCTCCTGGCGAAACGATTATCGAATCGGATCTGCCGCAGCAGCAGCGGGAGCAGATCGGAAATATGCTGCTCACCGGTCCGGAGTCGAAATTCTATCCTGGGGGGAGCGACAATAGTGTCACACTGGCACCGTTTTACACGGCAACCCGCACCCTGTGGGTGGAGGCGTCCAGTGGGGTGATTGTGGACGAGCAGGAGGAGATGCACCTGTTCTTCGCCATGGATTCCGCCGACGCGGAGAAAACCGCCCAAGAGGGTGTGAACATGTATCGCACTATACTGCACACGTCGACAACGTGGAATCAGGAGACGAAGGATTCCGCGAAGGCGTGGGCGGAACCGGTGGTGAGCATTATGTATTGGCTGCGGTTTGGGGCGTTTGTGCTGAAATACCTGGCCGGCACACTGTTGATTTATGGGTTCTGGCGGTACACCCAGATTGTGCGCCGCGCAGAAAATACTAGCTTGACGACGCCCACCGCACCGCCGGAGCCACCAGCTTCACCGAAAGCATGAGTCCCGCACCCCCACCCAGGGCCGCTGCGGTGGCGAAATACCTGGTCGTTGGCTACGCAGGTTTCCTCATTGTCCTGTTACTGGGTGTACTCTTCCAGCCGGGCGTGCTGCTACTGCGCGACATGGCGGTGTTGCGGCACCCGGCCCTGCATGCCGGCGCGGTAGGGTTTGGGGATCTGCCGGCCCGAAACGCACCCCAGGATGGCCTCTTGGCGCTGGTGGGAATGGTTATTCCGGCCTCGTGGTTTGTTCGGATGCTGCTGGTGGGGTCGGCCGCAGCGGGTACGTGGGGTGCGGCAACTCTGGCGACCTTGGCCCGGTCGCCGGCTGGGCGGAACAGCGTTGCATTCCGTCAGGTGGCGGCGATCACGGTTACTGTGTGGAATCCGTTCGTGGTGGAGCGGCTGCTTCAGGGCCAGTGGTCCGTGGCGATGGTGGCGTGGTTGCTGCCCGCGGTGGTGGCGTGCCGCACCCGCCCCACCTGGCAGGTGGCAACCGTATGGGTGTGCAGCCTCACCCCCACCGGCGGCTTCGTGGCGCTCATCGTGGCCCTCGTTTCCGCCTGTCGACGCCGGTTCGTGGCCGTTTTCGGCACCCTGTGCCTTCTCCCGTGGCTAGTGCCCAGTGTGATTGCGCCACCAACCTCCGCCGGAACCTCGGCGTTTCTGGGCCGACCTGAGGAGCTTGTGGGCACATTGGGGGCGTTTCTGGGATTGGGGGGCATGTGGAACGCCGCGGCCGTGCCGGCCTCCCGGAACGTGGGGTTCGCCGTGGCCGGGGTGATATTGGCAGCCCTCTTGGTGCGGTGGGTTCCCCGGCGGTGGCTGGTGGTGTCTGCCATGGCGGTGCTGGTGTTTTGCGTGCTGTGGCGGTGGCCGGGGTTGGTGGCTCACATACCGGGGTTGGCGCTGTTTCGTGACTCGCAAAAATTGGCGTTATTCCTGATACCGGGCCTAGTGATGGCGGCGGGCCGGATCGGGGCGGCGTGCCCGACCTGGCTCAGGTCCGGGGTGGTGTCGGGGGTGGTGGCGCTCCTGGCGGTGCTTCAGGTACCGGATGCCCCCGTGGCGCTCATGGCGTTACGACCGCTCCCGGAGCCCGCCCTTGTCCGGGAGGTGCAGGCGGCGCAGCCGACTGGGGATGTGGCAAACATGGATTCGGCCGGCCTGGTGGTTTACGCGGGCCGAACCGTGATTGATCCGCTGTATAAGGCTGTGGGCTCGGTGGAGGCGGGCCAATTGGTGGTCGATGGCCAGGTGGTTGATCCCGCCTCGTCGCGGTATGTGGCCGCCAGGGCGGCGTGGGAAGCACGCGATATGGCCCAGCTGGCAAAGTTGGGGGTGTCCCATGTGGTGGCCGACGGAAAACTCATTGATCTGCGCAATGAGCCGGTGGCCCACCATGGTAGGTTCTATGCCGGGCTGGGGCTGCTAGCAGCATGGTTGTGCATCCCCATTGCCGCCGGCGTGGTGGCCCGGCGGCGGTAGCATCTGCATCATGCCCTCATGGAGCTTGTCGAAGCCCCAGTCCGAATCCACGATCAGCCCACAAACCGTGTAGGGCAACTCCAGCGGCGCCTCCGCCACCGACAGCCCAGCGAGAATGCACTGGGTCGCAGTCAAGCAGGCCTGCAGATTCGCCGAATCCTGCCTAACTTTGGGATAGCGGTCCTCACCGTACTCGGTAAGCAACGCATCCATGTGTTTTCGGTAACTAGGGGACTCGTGGGCTGACTCGGAAAGGTTCACCGCGCACTCCCACACCACGCCATCGTGAATCCCGTGATCCTCCAGGTAGAAGAGCAAAATGTTTTTTACAAAACTCAGCGGACCAACCCGATCGACGATGGTCTCGATCTCATCCATGACGTCTTGCGCAAACGCATAATCGGCGGAAAATACATTTTCCATCACACCATCTGATTCCCCAGGGATGGCACCTCCCCCATCGCCTCCAGGGTGTCGGCAAACCTGCGGCCGGTTTCTTCCCAGGAGTAGTCCTGGGCTTTCAATTGGGCGGCGCTACCCAGGGCGGCGCGGAAGGCGTCGTCGATAAGCAGACGTTGCAGGGCGGCCTGGAGTTCGATGGGGTCGGACACCAGCAACCCGGTCGCCCCGTCGTCGATAGAGTCGCGGAGGCCGCCGGCGCTGGCGTAACCGACGGTGGGCACGCGATGCTGGGCGGCTTCCACCACCGCCAACCCCCACCCCTCTTTGCGGGAGGGCATGAGGTGGACGGCGGCGCGGGCGAGGAGCGCATGCTTATAGTCCTCGGTCACCTGACCGTGCAGGGTGATGCGCGGATCGGCACCGATATAGTCGCGGAGTTTATCCTCCCACCAGCCGGAACCGATGATATCGAGCACCACGTTGTCGGGCAGACTCCGCACCGCATCGATTGCGTGTTCGATCTGTTTGTGGGGGACCAGGCGCGATAGCGTCACTATATGGATCCGACCGTCATCCTCTAGCTGGGGCAAGGTCGCGGGGATGGGGTCAACACCATTATGGATAATGGTTATATTGTCCTGCGGAAACCCCAGCGATATAAGATCCTGTTTGCTTGGTGCCGAAACAGTCACCACCTGAGTGTTGCGATGCACCCGCGGCGAAACCCGAGACTCAAGAAACCAACCCAGGCTGGCCAGGAGTTTTCCCGCAACCGGCCACTGCTCGCGGTGACAATGGTGCGTAAGTAACACGGTTGGTTTCCCGCTAAAAAACTGTCCAAAAAACGGGATGCCGTTCTGCGTATCGACCACAACATCAACGTCTTTCAACGAACCGATACCGCACCGACCCAACAGCATCATGATTGCTGCGCGCGGGTACACCCCCAGCTTTCCACCCCCCCGATAGAAGGTAATTCCATCTCGAACGCTTTTACGACGACAGTCGGTGTGGGCGGCGGTACGATAAATCACCTCATGTCCGCGGTCGCTCAAATACCGGGCAACATGTTCAAGGTATCGCTCGCTGCCACCACCTTGGGGGTGGGTGGTATCACGCCAGCACAACAAGAGGATCTTCATAACTTCATCTACCCTAATGCATCATGAACACTCGGTTATTTCATACTCGCCGACGGGCCACATTACGACGATCAATCCAATTGCTTCTCGACGTTCGGAAAGAGCAATCCGACCCAGATTATTTCTATTCCCGCCTGGCAAAAGACACATGCGAGCTGGTCACGGCGCTTCATCGGGACACGCATGGTTGTGGTCTCTCGGGGACGCGGGTATTAGACGTCGGGGGTGGACCGGGGTATTTTGCGGCGGAATTTGCCGCCCAGGGCGCAGATTATATTGGCCTAGAACCCGATGTGGGGGAGATGTCAGCGGCTGGGATTACGGTAGCCAACTCGGTACGGGGCGATGGCATGGCGCTCCCGTTTCGGAATAATTCCTTCGACGTTGTATATTCATCAAACGTTGCCGAGCATATTCCCCACCCCTGGGTTATGGGGGAGGAAATGCTTCGAGTATGTAAACCGGGTGGGCTCGTAATTTTAAGTTATACCGTGTGGCTCGGCCCTTTTGGCGGCCATGAAACCGGCTTTTGGGCACATTATCTCGGCGGAAATTTTGCCAGAGACAATTACACTAAAAGGCATGGGCATAAGCCTAAAAATGTATTTGGTATTTCGCTTTTCGACGTGTCCTGTTCGAGCGGTATTCGATGGGCTTCACAGACCAATGCCAAGGTAGTGACCCTATTCCCCCGCTATCACCCGAAGTGGGCATGGTGGTTCGTTTCAATGCCCGTTTTCCGAGAATTTTTTGTGAGTAATCTTGTGATTGTGTTGCAAAAAGCCACACCTAATGAGGGCAGATAAAATGAAAAGCCCACTATATATGCGAAAAACTTTATTTTTGTGTTTACCAGCACAATTTAAATCAAAAATAAAGCCGCGTAATTGCTTGACGTTAGGGATGGTTCCGTCCTAGAATAAAAAACGAGTCCAATCAAGGATTCGTTTTCATTTCCGGTATTCACCTGGTGGGAAGCCATATTTATAATGGTTACCTGCATAAATACCACCTCCTTTCTCGTTGGCCCCCGCGTATAAACCGCGGGGGTTTTCGATTCTCAGGAAACTGGGCTGCAAAGTACACACCATGAATGTCAACTACAGGCTTAAACTTGTCCGAACACCGCATTGTTGACCCCACCCCTGAGCTACCCCCATCACCCTATGGATAGCTGCAAGTTTGCAGCCCTCTATGGGCTGCATAAATACTGAAAAACCTGGTTCACTCGCAAGATCTCTTCCACGTTTTCTCCGGGAACAAACGTATCATTCCTACGCTCCTTGCGCATCATCTGTCGCTCAGCTGCTGAGCTTGGGTTCTAATCGGGAACAAGACTGCGCAGAGCATCTGAATCGAGAAAGTACAGCTCAGCATTCTTGCAGCCACCATACTTTGGCTGGACAGCACACCTGCTGAGCTTGAGTTCTACTTCGGAAGGCACAGATTTAGGGTGGTATCGACCGGAACCCAAGCTTAGAACTTATGCAGCTAGTCAAGCAGGGCTTTCGCTTTAGCTTGGGTTCTAGTTGGCAGCTTCGGTTCACCCAGGAAGAAACCTCCCGAAAATCAGAATCCCAGCTAAAGCAAAGGCGCAGCTCAACCAACAAAACCAACCATCCCCTTAATCTCTCCACGATCCCTACCGCACACCTTCTAAGCTTGGGTTCTGGTTGATAACGCCCCAAATGCGTGCCCTTTGAAATGGAACCCAAGCTCAGCACAAATACTGACCTGGCAAGGCAGGGGATATCAGGTGCTCTAAGCTTGGGTTTCAATTTCAGGCCAATATTCTCCCTAGGCCAACAAGCGACACCAAATAGAAACCGAGCTTAGAAGACATGCAGTAGGATCCCAGCTAACCCCCGACTGAGCATCAACGTCGCTTTAGCTTGAGTTCCATCTGTTAACGGTCTAAATCCGCCCGCCGGAACCAGAACCCAAGCTCAGCACATATGCAGCTAATCAAGCAGGACTTTTGTCTTAGCTGGGATTCCAACCAGCCACGCCGGTTTACCCAGGAAGAAACCTCCCGAAAACCGGAACTCAAGCTAAAGCAAACACGCAGCTCAACCCCAGAAAACCAGCCATACCAGATTACCCAGGAATATCTCACCTCAAACCAGGGCCCAATTCCAGCACAACCGATACCCCCATTGCCCGCAGCAGCATTTGTTCTAAGCTTGGGTTTCAATTTCAGGCCAATATTCTCCCTGGGGCAACAAGCGACACCAAATAGAAACCGAGCTTAGAAGATATGCAGCTAGAGAACCCGGCCAATCTCCCGGCCTAACATCAGTTTCGCGTTAGCTTGGGTTCCGTCTATTGACGGCCTGACTCTACCTGTTGGGTGACGAATCCAAGCTAAGCGAATGGCCGGCCTAACCCAGGAAAACCTACCCGCCTATTGCCACACATCCCCTAAGCTTGACTTCCACATCTAACCAGACCATAAGCCCAGGAAACACCCCACCACAAACCAGAACCCGAGCTCAGCACACATGCAGCCAGAGCAGGCAGGGCTTTTGCTTTAGCTGGGATTCCAACCAGCCACGCCGGTTTACCCAAGAAGAAAACTCCCGAAAACCGGAAACCAAGCTAAAGCAAACACGCAGCTCAAACCCAGAAAACCGGCACCACCACTCGGCTTAACAGCCCACCAACCCGTCAGACCAAAAACCCGGCCCCGCCGCGAGAAGCAGACGGGACCGGGTTAGTGGGTTGATTAGGGGTTAGAGGGCGTCCTCAATGCGCTTGCGCAGGGCAGCAAATTCCTCGTGAACCTCGGATGGCACCTTGTCACCAAGGAACTTCAGGTAGGCCTCGTTGTCGTCAAGGTCTTTCGCCCAATCCTTCGCGGGAGCGCTCAAGGCCTCTTCCACGTCGGCCAGCGGGGAATCAATGCCGTTCAAATCCAGGTCCTCGGCACGAGCAGTGTTGCCGACCACGGTCTTATTGGCCTCAACCTTGCCCTCGATGCGATCCACGATCCACTTCAGCACACGGCTGTTATCGCCGAAGCCGGGCCACAGGAACCGACCGTCGTCACCGCGACGGAACCAGTTAACCAGGAAGACCTTGGGCATCTTGTCGCCACCCTTCTTGCCCATGTCCACCCAGTGCTGAAGGTAGTCGCCAGCGTTGTAGCCAATGAACGGCAGCATGGCCATGGGGTCGTGGCGCAGGGCACCGACCTTGCCTTCGGCGGCAGCCGTCTGGCCGGAGGACAACAGGGAACCGATCATGGTGCCATGGTTCCAGCTGAAGGATTCCGTCACCAGCGGCACAGTGTCGGGGCGGCGGCCACCGAACAGAATGGCGTCGATCTTAATGCCGTGAGCGTCTTCGAACTCGGGTGCGACGATCGGGCATTGTTCGATCGGGACCGCATAGCGGGAGTTCGGGTGGGCGGCATCAGTATCGGATTCGGGGGTCCAGTCATTGCCATGCCAGTCGATGAGGTGAGCTGGCTTTTCCTTGGTCATGCCTTCCCACCAAATGTCGCCATCGTCGGTCATGGCCACGTTGGTGAACATGGTGTTGCCCGGTTCCATGGTGCGCATGGCAATGGGGTTCGAATCGTAGTTCGTACCAGGGGCCACACCGAAGAACCCATTTTCGGGGTTGATGGCGTACAGACCATCTGCCCGCAGGTGCATCCAGGCGATGTCGTCGCCCACCACTTCGGCCTTCCAGCCGGGAATGGTGGGGGTAATCATGGCGAGGTTCGTCTTGCCGCATGCCGACGGGAAGGCTGCAGCCACACCATAGCTCTTGCCCTCAGGGGAGGTGAGCTTCAGGATGAGCATGTGCTCCGCCATCCAGCCTTCTTCCTTAGCCATAATGGAGGCGATACGCAGGGCAAAGCACTTCTTAGCCAGGATGGCATTGCCGCCATAGCCGGAACCATAGGACCAAATCTCTTTGGTTTCTGGGAAGTGGGTGATGTACTTGGTGTCATTGCAGGGCCACGTCACATCCTTTTGGCCTGGCTCTAGGGGATGACCCACGGAGTGGAGGCATCGCACGAATTCGCCGTCGCCCAAACGGTCAAGCGCAGCCTGCCCCATGCGGGTCATGATGCGCATGGACATGACCACATATTCGGAGTCCGTCAGCTGCACACCAATCTTGGGGTCGTCGCTATCAAGTGGTCCCATACCAAACGGCACCACATACATGGTGCGACCCCGCATGCTGCCCCGGAAATGTTCGGTCATTTCCGCTTTCATCTTGTCCGGGTCAACCCAGTGGTTGGTGGGTCCGGCGCCTTCCTCGGTGGCTGAGCAAATGAATGTCCGTGATTCAACCCGAGCCACGTCAGAGGGGTTGGAGCGGGCCAGGAACGAATTGGGGCGCTTTTCATCGTTCAGACGAATGAGGGTTCCGGAATCCACTAACTTTTGGGAAACACGATCCCATTCTTCTCGTGAGCCGTCGGCAAAGACCACCTCGTCAGGCGTGAGTAATTTCGCAGCATCAGCAATCCAATGCAACAATGCTTCATTCTTAGTGGGAGCCTCGCCTACAAGTCCCGGGATTTCCACTTTGGACATTAAATCCTCCTGTCATATTTGGTTCCATTTTCAACAGTAGCGACCAAATCACCCCCAGGTAGGCGGGTCTGGTGAGACCAATGTCATAATTCCGTGGGTTTATCACAACCATTTATGCCATAATGGGCCCTGTCCAGCGGAAATAACTTTTTTCACTTATCGACGTTCGCCCCTTTCGGGGGCCCAATAACCACGAAACAGCACATTTTCATTCCCCTAAACAGGGGTGAATTGGCGTGATTTTCGGTCATTTTTCCCACCGCGAGGGTCCGGCGTCGACAAGCTTAGTGACGATCCGGCGTGCCAGTTAGCGCCATTTCTTCACCCCCACTACTCTTAAGAATCCTACCGATTACCGACAGGAAACCAGCATGAATAGACCGCAACAAACCGACTTCAATGAGCTTTTTCATAACGACCTGGACTACCCCCGACTCGGCGGCGTCAGCTTTCGACGCGGGTCGCTTACTGATAATCAGGCCGCCCGCTGGGACAAGTATTGGCCCACGCTCGGCACCACGCTCGCCGATCGGATTATCGACATCGACGACTGGTTTGGGCGCAGTGGGGCGAAAACCATTGTGGAAATCGGCTCCGGCACCGGCACCTCGACCGCAGCCATGGCGCCGCACGAGGCCGACACCAATATCATTGCCGTGGAGCTGTATAAGTCTGGGCTGGCGAAGCTCCTCGGCGCCATCGTGCGGGAGAGCATCACCAACATTCGCATGATTAGCGGCGACGGCGTAGAAGTACTCACTCGCATGTTCGAACCGGGTACTGTGGATGGTGTCCGTATTTTCTTCCCAGACCCGTGGCCCAAGGCTCGACACCACAAACGTCGCATCATTCAATCCGGCGTATTAAACCTCATCGCTAGCCGGCTCAAACCCGGTGGGGTATTGCACGTTGCCACCGATCATGCCGATTATGCTGCGTGGATTGCCGAACTCGCCGAGGTAGAACCACAGCTGGAATACATGGGGTGGCCCTGGCCGGACTGCCCGCAATTAACCGACCGGCAGGTCATCACTAAGTTTGAGGGCAAGGGTTTAGTCCAAGACCACACCATCACCGAATTCCTATGGAGGCGTACATGAGTTCGAATGAATTTTATCCCGGGAACCCCGCCCATGCGGCACGATCCACAGCAGAAACCCCCGAGCCAATGGGCGATGACACACTCCTATTGGTGTGGGACGCCCCCAATATCGACATGGGGTTGGGCGCCATTTTGGGCGCCCGGCCCACCGCAGCCCACCGGCCCCGGTTTGACGCCATCGGCAGGTGGGTGCTGGGCCGCGCGGGCGAATTAGCCCACCACACTGGGGTTCGGATCACCGCCGAAGCCACCGTGTTCACCAATGTGGCCCCAAACGGCACCGATGCCATCCGGCCGTGGGTGGAGGCGCTGCGCAATGTCGGGTTCGCGGTGTTCGCCAAGCCCAAGCTCACCGAGGACACCGACGTCGACCCGGATATGGTGGCGCACATTCGTCACCGCCATGCCGAAGGTGTGCTGCGCGGCGTCATCGTGGCCAGCGCGGATGGGCAAAACTTCCGGGAACTCCTCACCGAGCTTGCCGACGAAGGCATCCCGGTCAGCATCTTGGGATTCCACGAACACACCAGTTGGGCGGTGAACTCCGAAATCTTCACGTTCGTGGACCTGGAGGAAATCCCCGGCGTGTTCCGGGAGCCGCTGCCGCGCATCAGCCTGGATAATCTGCCAGCAACCGGGGCCTGGCTGCAGCCATTCCGACCGCTGTCCATGCTGCTGTCCGACAAGTAGCCAGGCACGATCGGTAGAAGGGATGTTGTCACCATGTTTTCTCGCTGGGGTGAATTCGCCTACCAGCACCGACGTGTTATTCCGCTCGTAGTTGTTGCCATCATCATCTTGCTCTACCTCACCTTTGGGATGCGGCTTTCGGACCGCATGAGCCAAGAGGGGTGGGATGATCCCAACTCCGACTCCACGACCGCCGCCGCCATCGAAGCGCGAACATTCGGCCGTGACAATAATGGTGATGTCATCCTGCTGTTTACCGCCGAAACTGGCACCATTGATGAGTCGCCAGAGTTTGGGCACATCCAGGAATACCTGACCAACCTCCTGGCTAACCACCCCGACCAGATCGACCACATCACCAGCTATTTCGACAAGCGGGTCGACCGGCTCATCAGCCAGGACAAACGCACCGCCTTCGCCGCAATCGCGCTGAAAGGGAACGGGGACCAAACCCTGAAGGACTTCCGTGCCATCGAAGTCCAACTCGCGGGGGCGAGCAGGATGTTTCCGGGGGTATCCACGCAGATAGCGGGGGCCACGGCCGTGGCGGATGCCCTGGATGAGGGCATGAGCCAGGATATTAGCCGGGCCGAATTCTACGCGCTACCAGCGGTGGCATTGCTGCTTCTTGTTGTGTTTGGGTCCCTGGTGGCGGCCTGCATGCCGCTGATTGTGGGCTGCCTGTCCATCGTTGGGTCACTGGGGGTGCTATCAATACTGGCCGGCTTCACGCAGGTCAATGTGTTTGCCCACTCGGTGGTGACCCTCTTGGGGCTGGGGTTAGCCATCGACTATGGGCTGTTTATGGTGTCCCGGTTTCGGGAAGAACTCAACCGGGGTGGCGGGCAGGATGTGCGCACCGCGGTCAGGCGCGCCACCGGTACCGCGGGCAAGACCGTGGTGTTTTCCGCCGCCATGGTGGCGGTGGCGCTGTCCGGGTTGTTGGTGTTTCCGCAGGCGTTTTTGAAATCGGTGGCATACGGGGCGATCAGCGCCGTGGGGTTGGCGGCGGTCCTGTCGGTGACCATGCTGCCGGCATTATTTAGCCTGCTTGGGCACAATATTGATAAGTTCATGGTGCGCCGACCCAGGTGGGCGGGGGTAACGGGAATGGTTGCGCACACCTTGGGTCGGGGCAGGCAAAGTGGCCAGGCTGGGCAGCGTTCCGCTGGGGGGCGTGGGCGTTCCCGCTCTTACTCCCACTCCCGCACTGCCGTAGCCGCGCCAGCCGCAGCGTCGAAGGGATCGAAGAAGCTCAGCGAAACCTGGTGGTATCGGCTACCGAACTGGTCGATGCAGCATGCAGTATGGGTGACCTGCGCCATTGTCGGTGGCCTCATGTTGTTGGCCCTCCCGATCGGCGACGTGGAATTCGGTGGCATCAACGAAACCTACTTGCCGCCAACCAATCAGGTGCGCACGGCGCAAAGCACATTCGATCGAGAATTTCCCGAATTCCGCACGGAACCCATCAAACTGGTGGTCACCAACGCCGACAACGATCAACTCGTACAGGTGTACCAACAGGCCGCCCAGGTAGAGGGCCTAACCGGACGATTCACCCCCACCTCAGCCACAAAAGATGGCATCACGGTGCTATCGGCGGGGATCGTGGATCGAGCCCATAACCAGTCGGTTGTCGACCAGCTCCGGGCGATAGAACCGCCACCCGGAGTAAAGGTATATGTTGGCGGCACCCCGGCCCTGGAAATCGAATCTATCGAGGCTTTGTTCGACAAACTGCCGTTGATGAGTTTCTATATTGTACTCGCAACCTTCGTGCTCATGGCCCTGGTGTTTGGCTCACTGGTGCTGCCGGCAAAGGCAGTCATCATGACGCTGTTGGGCATGGGCGCTACCATTGGGCTACTCACCTGGATGTTCGTCGATGGTGTGGGCGCAAACCTGTTCGGCTTCACCCCAGGCCCGCTCATGAGTCCGGTGCTGGTGCTCATTATGGCAATCATTTATGGGCTGTCCACTGACTATGAGGTGTTCCTGGTGTCGCGCATGGTGGAGGCACGCGAGCATCGCGCCGCCACTGATGTTGCCATCAAATTCGGCACTGCCCACACCGGCGGGATTATCAGCGCGGCGGCCATCATCATGATTGTGGTGTGCGGGGCGTTCGGGTTTTCCGACATTGTCATGATGAAATACATTGCCTTTGGCATGATCTTCGCCCTGCTTTTCGACGCCACCATCATCCGAATGATGCTGGTCCCGGCAGTCATGCACCTACTGCAAGACGACAATTGGTGGGCGCCCCCATGGGTGAAGTCCGCGGCCGGGGCGCTGGGGCACCGAGTTTCCCGGAACCAGGGCCAGGGCCAGGGCCAAGGTCGGGGTCGGGGGCAGGCAGGACTGCCAAAACGGGCGCCCCGACCCCAACCTCAACCGCCGCGGGCGGCCCAGCCACGACAGCCGGCCAGGCCAGTGCGCCGGCCTCGAACAAATATTCCCGAACCAGACTCCCGTGCTAGTGTTCGAATGGAGCGGGACCGGGCGTCGTCAAGCAATCAACCAAGCAACCAACATCCGCGGCGGGAAGAAACGATAGAGTTGGCAACAGGGAGCTTGCCGCCGCAGCGTTTCGATAAGCCTCGCACAACCAACCCCAGTACCCACCGGCATTTCTCCCCCACCACCGGCCGCAACACAAAACAAGTGCCCTTCACGGAACTGCTCAAGCGTTTAGAATCCGAAGACTAGCACCGCCAACACCACAGAAAGGATCTTCTTGACAGTCAGCCACGAAAATCCCGCGAACCCCAAGACCGGCGCCAGCTGGAAAAACTGGGTGCGATTCCTCGGACCACTGGTCATCATGGGGATCGCGGCCCTGCTGCTGCGCGACAAGATGCCGTTCCTCGCCACCGGCTACCAGGAAGTTTTAAGTGCTAAACCCACCGGTCTGGTGCTCGCGTTCCTCGCGGTGATTGCCTCCATAGTGGTCATGGCTGAGGTGATGCACACGTTGCTCAATGCCGGCGGCGCCAACGTGCGCTCGCGGGACACACTCCAGCTCACATTTATTGCGAACTCCTGGTCGGCGACATTCCCGGGAGGCGCGGCATTGTCGGCGGTGTACCAATTTCACACCATGCGCAATTGGGGGGTCAACGTGCTGGTTTCCTCCTGGTTCATTGTGGTGTCGGCGGCGCTGTCCACGGTGTGGCTGATTGCGCTGGGGCTGATTTCGGTGTTTTTCTTCGGAGCGGATTTCAGCCTATGGCCCATGTTGGGGTCGGTGGCAATCATGCTGGGGCTAGCGTTGCTGGTGTGGTGGGTCACGAATCACCCGGAGCCGGCAAAACGGTTTGTGGTGGCGGTCATTATCCGGGCCGGCAGGATTGTGCGCCGGCGACCAACAAAAATCCTCGACAGCATTGACGAGCATTTCGGGCAGCTTGACGCGGTATCGCTCACTCCCGGCAAATTCAGCTGGGTTACCCTCCTGTCGCTCATGAATTGGGTGTTCGACATTGTGGCGGTTTGGCTCTGCGTCTGGGCGGTAACGGATGTGCTTCCGGGGTTTCGGGCGGTGGAAAACAACACAACGGTGCTGGGTGTGGTGTTGGCGTTTGTCACTGCGAAAATCGTGGGCACGGCACAGATCACGCCAGCAGGCCTAGGCCCGGTGGAGGCGGCCATGACTGGCAGCCTGGTCGCGGTGGGCATGACGGCTTCGTCGGCGTTTGGTGTGGTGTTCGTTTACCGGATTATTTCCTTTGCATTGATTACGATCATTGGGTGGGTGACATATTTTATTTCCGTTGCCCGCGGTGGCATGCATGTAGGAAGTATGAGTTCATGAAAACGTTGATGACGGACATTATTGCGGTACTGGTGTTTGCGGTGCTGGCCCGGGCCGCCCACGGTGGTTTGGGGCTCGCCCAGATTGCGGACACGTTCTGGCCGTTTGCCATAGGCTCCCTGGTGGGGACTGGGATTGCCACGGTTGCGCTCCGGGGCGCGGGCGGCGGTGCCATCCGTTATGGTGTGATTGTGTGGCTGATCACCGTGCTCACCGGCTTGGCGATTTGGGCGGCGCGCCATGCGGCGGTTCCCCACATTTCGTTCATTATTGTGGCGACCACTATGTCCGGCCTGCTGCTTCTCGGGTGGCGCGCGGCTGGCCTGCTGGTTGCCCGCCGTCGGTCCTAACCCCTCCCCGCTTTGCGACGCCCTCCCGGTGGCTAAGGCCGGGTTGAGCCCGGCCCACTTGCCCGGACCCGGCTAGGTTGAGCCCGGTCACCCGGAGGGATTTGTTTTGCCCCACCCCTGCTTGGCCCAGTCCGTCAAGCAGGGCTTTTGCTTTAGCTGGGGTTCTGTTTGGCAGCTCCGGTTTGCCCAGGAAGAAAACTCCTGAAAACCGGAACCCCAGCTAAAGCAACCACGCAGCTCAACCAAGGAAACCGGCCATCTACTCCAATGTCTCCGGAACCCTTACTGCATATCTTCTAAGCTCGGGTTTCAATTTCAGACCAACATTCCCCCTGGGACAACAAGCGGCATCAAACAGAAACCAAGCTTAGAAGATATGCAGCCAAAGTCCGACCGCACCCCTGGTCTAACTCCGGCTTTGTTTTAGCTTGGGTTCCGCACCCAACAAACGGATTCAGGCCCACTACACACTGAAACCAAGCTAAAGCGAATATGCAACCCAACCAGGAAAACCTGCCTGCCCATTACCACACATCTTCTAAGCTCGACTTCCACATCCAGCCAAGACATATGCCCAGGAAGCACATCGACTACAAATCAGAACCCAAGCTCAGCACGCTTGCAGCTTGCCAAGCAGGGGTTTTGCTTTAGCTTGGGTTCCGACCAGCCACACCAATTTACCCAGGAAGAAACCTCCCCAAAACCGGAACCCCAGCTAAAGCAAACACGCAGCTCACCCCACAAAACCAGCCGGTGTCAACCGGGTGAAGCCGGTCAGCCTTCCGAATCGCTCGAATCACTTGAATCGCTTGGATTCCCCAAGTCAGCGGGCTGTTCGTTTTCCACCGGTCCGGCCGGGTCTGCTGCGCCGGCCACGCCTTCAATTTGGGAGGTAAATAATTCCGTGAACTCGCCACCCTTGGCATAGAGTTCGTCAAAGGTGCCGGATTCGGTGATGCGGCCGTTCGACAGGAAATAGATTTTGTCCATCATCCGCAGGGTGGATGCCCGGTGGGACACCACGATCACAATTTTGTTGCCACTGATGCGCCGCAGTTCCGCAAAAATCTCCATCTCACCGTGGGCGTCGATAGAGCTGGTGGGCTCGTCAAGAATCCAAATCCCGGGGTTGCGCAGCCGGAGTCGGGCCAGCGATAGTCGCTGCCATTGCCCACCAGACAGGCCAACGCCTCCCCATTGTTCGCCCAGTTGCTGGTCCAGGTCATGGACGAATGCATCCGCCCCCGAGATCCGTAGGGCTTCGGTGGGGTCGCCCGGGCCGCCGAGTCGGAGGTTTTGGGCGACGGTGAGCCCGAATCGGGAATAGTCCTGCGGCAGCATCCCAAAGTAGCGGTGTTTCTCCGCGAAGGATGCGTGGGTGATGTCGTGCCCGTCGATGGTCACGGTGCCTACGGCTATGGGCCGGGTGCCGACCAGGGCGGATACGAGGGTGGTTTTACCGGCGCCGTTGGGTCCGACTACGGCTATGAGTTGGCCTTGACGGGCCGTGAGGTTGACGTCGTAAAGAATATCGGTAACGAACAGCTTTTCGACGCGCAACTGTTCGGATGTCTCTATTACGGGGAGGGGCGGTTCCACCTCGGGCGAGTTGAAAAACCGTTGCAGCATGAGCAGTGGGGTGGTTTCTTGCATGAGCATGCCCACGGACCAGCCGACGTTATGGATGGCGAAGAGGCCGCTGGAGATGCCCACCAGGGTGGCGGTCGCCTGAACCGCGGTGAGTGTGTCGGTGCACACGAAGGCGAGCAGCGCCAACCCGAAGCACGCGATTGTGGCCAGGGAGTTGTAGAGCTCCGTTCGGATGTACATGGTGTGCACGCTGCGGTCGAGGCTGGCCACCTTGTCGCGGTAGGTTTCGGCCTCGGCGCGGAACCATTCGCGGGCGTCGAGGAGGGCGAGTTCCGTGGCCGGCTCCTTATAGATCATTTGCTCACACAGGTAGTTTGCGTGGCGGTGATAGTCGTTGTTTTGTTCCCACTGTTCGGCCAACCTGCGGGAGCAATAAAAGTTCACCACCAGGGAGGGAATGAGCGCCAGTATGGTAAACATGGCAGTCCACACGTTGAATTGGACGATAGACACGAACAGGGAAATAGCAACCGTGACCGCGAAAATGACGGATGTGACCGCCGTGGCCTGCACCGACAGGTTCCCATTGGACACCACCTCCAGGGCTTGGCGCACCTGTTTATTGGTTTCGGTGTGTGCCAGCCGTTCCGGGGGCAGGCGGGACACCTTGTGGTCGACGGTTTTGCGCCCCATCCAGGCGATATTCAGCCGGAGAATGTCGCCAAGCCGGGAGGAAATGTCCTGCAATGAGAGGAATCCGGCGATGAGTAGGGCCACGCAGAACGCCAGCACGTAGGTGTGCGCGGACCGGGTTTCGATGGCCCGCCCCAGGGCCGACACCAGCCACACCTGGGCCGCCGGGAAACCCGCCAATACCAGCTGTAGCAGCAAGACTGCACCCAGGGTTCGGGGTGCGGTGCGGGCCGCGAATGTGAGCGCAAACCAGCTTGATGTGAAGATGTTTTTCATTTGTCACCTGCTTGGAAAAAATTGCTCTACCCTTACGTTATGGACTTTGCAAAACTCACGCGATACGACGCCACCTTCCGTTCCGATTCCCTTCAGATTGATTCCTACGAGCTTGACCTTGATCTTGGTGAGGCCACCACCAGCCCCACATTTCCGGTTGAAGTTGGGGTGAAATTAACGTCGAAAAGCGAACAAATTTTCCTCGACTACCTGGGGGAGTCTGTGGAGTCCGTCACCATTAATGGGAACCCGGTGCCCTGGGAGCAAAAGGGGGGACGCATTGTTCTTGACGTGCCGGCAGGGCTGGTGGGGCGGCCGATCGCGCTCCATGTGTGTGCGCACAGTCGGTATTCGCGCAGTGGGCAGGGGCTGCACCGGTTCACCGACCCACAGGACGGCAATACCTACCTATACTCCCATTCCGAACCCTCCGATGCGCGCCGGATTTTTCCGTGCTTTGATCAGCCGGATCTTAAGGCACAATGTACCGTACGGATGACGGTGCCACAAGGATGGGTGGCACTCAGCAATCAGCCCGAGACCACACGGGAGGCGGGCGATCACGGGGACACCGTGACATTTAGGGCCACGCCGCCGGTGTCCACCTATCTCATGGCGTTCGCCGCCGGCCCGTATGTGGCGCAGCGCGACACGTGGCGCTCCCCCGACGGCAAGCGCGAGATTGAGCTGGGCGTATGGTCCCGGGCGTCTATGGCGGAGCATGTGGATTCGGAGATTCTGGAGGTCACCAAACAGGGGCTGGATTTCTTCGATAAGAATTTCGATTTCCCGTACCCGTGGACCAAGTACGATTCCATCTTCGTCCCCGAATATAACCTGGGGGCAATGGAAAACCCGGGGCTAGTCACCTTTACCGAGACCTATATTTTCCGCTCGCCCGCAACCGATGCGCAGCACGCGCACCGCGCCAACACCATTTTGCACGAGATGAGTCACATGTGGTTCGGCGACCTCGTTACCCCCTTATGGTGGGATGACCTCTGGCTCAAGGAGTCCTTCGCCGAATTCATGGGCGCCGACGCCTCATTGCACGCAACCCGATTCACGGATGCCTGGGCGGATTTCGCCGGCACCCGCAAGAACTGGGCCTATGTACAGGATCAATTGCCCACCACTCATCCCATTAAGGCGGAGATCCCGGACGTGGATGCGGCCCGCCAAAACTTTGACGGCATCACCTACACCAAGGGCGCCGCCGTATTAAAACAGCTTGTGCATTTTGTTGGGCGCGATAATTTCTATGCGGCCGCCCGCGAATACTTCCGCAAGCACGCATTTGGCACCGCCACCTTCGACGACCTCATTGCCGCATTGGCTAACCATACCGACCAGGATCTTCATGACTGGTCAAAGCGGTGGCTGCGCACATCCGGGCCCGACCAGCTCATTCCCGAAGTCACCACCTCCGGGAACACCATCAAACAGCTTTCCATCGTGCAAAATGGTTCACCGCAGACGCGCCCGCACCGGCTCACCGTTTCCCTGTTCCGCGGCGCCCCGCTCGAACGCTACCACAGCATGGATGTTCGCCTCCCCGGCATCCCCGGCAAAAACACCGAACTCACCGAAGCCCACGGCCTCCCCGCCCCCGACCTCATCCTCCTCAATGACAACGACCATACCTACGCAAAAATCGGCTTCGACCCAACCTCATTGCACACGATCAAAGCCCGGCTCGGTAATATCACCGACAATGTGTCCCGCGCCGTGATTTGGACCGCCCTCTGGAACCTCACCCGCGACGCCAAACTCCCCGCCCAAGACTACATCGACATTGTGATGCTCCACGGGGCCAACGAACCCAACCCCAGCATAATCGAACAAGTATTCGCCAATGCTTATGTGGCCGCCACGAAATTCACCACCGACCCCACCGTCATCGCCGACCTGGTGTACAGCCTTTGGGACCTCATGTACCAGGCAAAACCCGGATCCGACACCCAACTCGTGCTCGTCCGGGCCGCCATCACCGCCCTGGCAGCCGACCGCAAACCAGGCAGCGCCCGAAAACTCCGGGAACTCTTAGGCGGCCACCTCGCCGGCCTGGTGCTCTCCCCCGACATTCGGTGGCGCATCATCGCGGCCCTGGCCAGCCACGACGATGTGACCGCCCAGGAGCTACTCGCCGAACGCGAAGCCGACAACACCCTCGACGGCCAGGCCGCCTACCTCCAGGCAATGTACTCCTACCCACACGCCAAACAACAGGCCTTCGACGATCTCCTCCACGCCATGGACTACTCCAACGAGGAGGTCAACGCCCTCATCGCCGGCTTCCGGGCCCCCACCGATCCGCACCAAGGCTCACACCACAACACGCACCCAGCCACACCCGACTTCGCCGCGGAATTCTTCGCCAACCTCAACCACATCTGGACCGAATACCCAATCGAAATCGCCAACCGGATCGTGCGCGGCCTTTACCCGGAAACCGCCGCGGCCGTGGCCAAAACCGAAGAAATTCTGGAGACGGAACTGCCCGGCGCGCTGCATCGGGTGCTGTTAGAATGCAAGGATCAGGTGCAGCGGCAGTTGGCTGCCCAGGAATTCAACAACTCCGCCTCCTAGCGGCATCCCCTGCCGGCTCGGGCGCCTCGACACGCTGCCACACATTGGCGGCGGCCTCCGGGTTGCCGTCAAGCACGATGGTAAGCCGGCTCAGGGCGGCGTGTTCCAGGTGGCGACGCATAAGCTCGCCGACCGCCTCACTATTATAGCTGGTGAGGGCCCTGCGGATGGCCTGGTGGTCCGCGCCGTGGCCGGGGATTTGGGGTGCGGCGAGCAACTGGTCGCGGAGCTGGGCGAGAATGCGGCTCCCCTGGCGCGAGCCGATGGTGGCGAAGATGAAATCGTGCACGTCCCCCACGGGACTGGTGGGCCCCTGCTGGCTGGCGAGTATGCAGGCGGCGCGCCGGGCGGCCGGGACTTCGATGGCGATGCGAAGAGCGTAGATTTCGGCGATGTCGGTTTCGGTGGGTTGGATGATGCGAAAGCCCCGGTTGGGGGTGAATTCGATGAGCCCGGTGGCGGCGAGGCGCAGCAGCCCATCGCGGACGGGGCTGCGGGATATGCCGAGGTCGGCGGCGAGTTGGTAGCCGCTGTAGGTGGCGCCGGGCACCATTGCCCTAGTGCGGAGGGCGGCGCGGATGTGTTCGACCACCCAGTCGGTGAGTACGGTCATGGTTTAGGCCTCCCTTAGTGGCAGGATGGTGGTGAGTTGGAAGCCGGTGGGTGTGGGGGTGGCGGTCACGGTGCCGCCGGCGTGTTCCGCGCGTTCCCGCAGTGAGCGCAGCCCGTACCCTTCCGGTTTTTCGCTTGTCGACGCCGTGGCCGTGGGATCGCCGTGGTCTTCCACCATCAGGGTAACGGTGTCGTCGGTGGTGCTGAGGTGAAAGTGGATTGCGGTGGGGTGGCCGTGGCGGAGAGCGTTGGCGACGCCTTCCTGGGCGGCGATGTGGAGGATTTCTCCTATGGCCGTGGGGATGGGTTGGTCCTCAGATGGCGGGGCGATGCGGAACTCCAGGCCGGTGCTCGAAAAGGTTTGCGATAGCGATTTCATTATTTCTACCAGTTGGTTGGTGGTGTGCGGGGTGGGTGTGGTTGGTGGGTCGAGGGCCCTCACCCAACGTCGTAGGTCGGTGAGTGCTTGGTTGGTCACGGTGTGGGCGTGCTCTAGTTCTTCCCAGGCGGCTTCCTCGTTGGTGGGTTTGAGTGCTTTTGCCACGTTGAAGGACATGGTGATGGCGACCAATTGCTGGCCTAGGCCGTCGTGAAGCATGCGGGCGGCGGCGGTTTGTTCTTTACTCACCGCGGCTTCGATTGCTAGGGCACGTTCGCGTTCGGCGCCGGCTTCGAGGGATGCCAGAAACCAGGCGAGGAACAGGTACAGGATGAAGAGGATGCTGGCGCCAATGAATTCCCGGATAACCCGTTCGGCCGGCAGATGCCTCAATATATAGGGGATGGGCGAAAAGATTATGAAGGCGATAGTGAGCCCCAGGCAGGCGCGCATGCTGAATGAGCGGTACACCACCCACAGGGCCACGGCCAGCACGCTGGAGGAGATGGTGACGTCACCGATGATGAAGAGCAGAATGTTGACGATGGCGGTGGCGACGGCCAAGAGGGTGTTGTCGGGGTTTTTCGCCCAGCGGGGGGTGAGGATGGCGGCAATGATGATAAGGATGCAGCCGACAATGGCTTGGGCAACAACATATGGGAATGTGTGATAGCCGGTAACCAGGCGTTCCATAATGACGAGGAACACGGACACCAGTGAAAAGGCCACCAGATAGAAGCCCGGCGTGTGGCCAGCAACAGTCATGGCCTCACACTATCAAGGCGAATGGGATGAAACCCATGACTGACGTCACGATTTTTTGGCGGGCATCCCCCGTGGTTTCCACGATCTCCGTGATTTCCGTTAGCTGGGTTTCGGTGAGGATGGGCCCAAAATCAGGGCCCGATGGAGCGAAACCAAGCTAACGCTCGCTGGCGCGGCAGCCCACCCTGGCGCCCAGCGGTGCTGCCCTGGCGGTGTTTGGCCTCTGGACCGTTAGCTGGGAAACCCGCCCTGCGGAGGATGAAATGGGCCGGTTTTGGGCGAAACCCAGCTAACGGATTGCGGGCGGGTCTGGCTGCCGGGAGGGTGGCTCAGGCAGTAGGGGGTTGCATACAATCGGGGAGCATGACTATCACCGCACTCTTATGCTGTCACGAAAGCGAGCCGCCCAGTGGATACGATTCGGTCATTCGGCAAATAACGCAGGATTGGCCGCAACTGCTGCAGCAAGGCGAGTTCCGTAACATTGATGTCTTCACCGAGGGGGAGGCGGACAGCCTGTCGTTTGAGTATCAGGAACCAGCCACCGGTTTCAGGGCGCTCATCACCTGCAGCATCGCGCGGGAGCCGTTTGAGCAGACTGAGGAACTCTTGCCGCAATCACCGTTGTGGCCCGCGGCTGAGCCGTTCAATCATCAGCACGCAATGCATGTGATAGTGACGATTGATGATGTCACCCACCTGAACACCGCCAATGCTGCCGACGGCCCTACGGCTGGGAACACTCCACGGTTGGCGGTGTTGTTGTCGCAGATGCTGGTGTCGATAGGTGCGCTGTTTCGTTCGGCGTTTGCGATGATGTGGTTTGGGGCGGATCACCTGGTTCCCATGGATTTGTTCACCACCATGGCTAAACAGGCGCTGCCCCACCCCATGACCGAGGTGTGGGTGCTTCTCAATGGGGATTCGGATGGGAAAACCGCCATTGGTTACACGCAGGGCATGACGGAGTTTAATATCCCCGAGGTTGAGGTTGTGCATGGGGCACCGGATATTAATGCCGCACTGTCTGCGCTTCAGGAGGCCACCACCGTGCTGCTGTTTGCGGGTGGTGTGAATATTCCTACCTCCCATACCGCTGATGGGGTTGCTGTGGAAACCCCCGAGTTTCGGTATGGGTTTGAGTATTGCCCCACCGTTTTTGGCGACTCCCAAATGGTGCTGCGGCTCACGGAAATCAGCCCCGTATAGCGTCCCGTGGCCCCCGAGCGTTAGCTGGGGTTCCGCGGAAATCGGGGCCCAAGGGAAACGAAAAACCCCGAAACCCAGCTAACGGAAATGGGCTGGTCGGGGTAATCGGGAAGGGCGGGCGCCGGCGGGCACCTACGCGCCCACCCTGGCCTACATGGGGGAAATGGTGTGCTTCTTCGGCAGGTCGTGCGCTTCCTTGGTCTCCAACTGGCGCAGGGCCTGCCGGAGGGCCAGGCGGGTTTGGTTGGGCTCAATCATGGCGTCAATATAGCCGCGCTCAGCCGCAACATAGGGGCTGGTCATGTTCTGGTCGTAAAAGTCCATGAAGACTTTCTTCATGTAGGCGCGCTGCTCCGGCGGGGCGGCATCCAATTGTTTGCCCTGGATCATCACCACCGCGGCCGCGGACCCCATCACCGCGATTTGGGCGGTGGGCCAGGCCAGGTTGATGTCGCCAGACAGGTTTTTCGACCCCATGACCGCGTAGGCCCCACCATAAGCCTTGCGCACAATCAGGGAAACCTTCGGCACCGTGGCCTCCACCAGGGCAAACGCCAGCTTGGCGCCGCGGTGAATCAGACCCACCTTTTCCTGCTGCACCCCGGGCAGGTAGCCGGGGGTGTCCACGACGAAGATCAGGGGGATGTTGTAGGCGTCGCAAATGCGAATGAAGCGGGCGGCCTTATCGGCGGCGTCGGCATCAATACAGCCGGCGGATTCGATGGGCTGGTTAGCCACCACCCCCACCGATCGGCCATCAACCTGGGCGAAGGCGGTAATGATGTTGGGGGCGAATCCCGGTTGGACCTCTTGCACGTCAGCGTCGTCGAAAAGCTGGGCGAGAAGCTCATGCATATCGTAGCCGGCATTCGTGTCGTCGGGCATGAACGAATCCAACTCGGGGGCGTACGCAACCTCGGAATCGGGCTGGCACTCATACACCGGGCCCGGGTCGTGGCAGGTCAGGGGCAGGCGGGCGAGAAGATCGTGCACATAGTTGAACGCATCCTCCTCATCGTGGGCCACATAGGAAATATTGCCGTTGAGCTCCTGCTGGCGGGCCCCACCCAAATCGGCGGACGTGATGACCTCACCGGTGACCTCCTTAATCACCGCGGGGCCCGTGATATACATTTCGGCCTCACCATCAACCGCAACAACAAAATCCGTGGTCACCGGCGCATACACGGCCCCACCCGCGGATTTGCCCATCATGATGGAAATCTGGGGGCTGCGGCCACTGAGCGGCAACTGGCGGCGGGCAATCTCGGAATACATGGCCAGCGACGTCACCGCGTCCTGGATACGGGCCCCACCGGAGTCTTGGATACCAATGACCGGGCAGCCGATCTTAATGGCCATGTCCATGACCTCGCACACTTTCCGGCCAAACGTCACGCCCACGCTGCCGCCGTACACGGTTTTGTCGTGCGCATACACCACCACCGGGCGACCATCAATCCGGCCGTAACCAGTAACAACCCCATCCGAGTAGGGGGCATCCGGCTCGTCGGGAGTGCGGCCCAGTGCCCCGATCTCCACAAACGAACCAGCATCCAGCAGCCTGTTGATACGCTGGCGGGGAGTGGTGCGCCCCGCCTCATCGCGGCGTTTCCGGGAGTTTTCACTCCCCGGGTCTTGTGCCTTCTCCAGGCGGGCGCGCAGGTCCGCCAGCTTGCCGGCTGTGGTATCCAGACTCATCATCACCTCTAAAGTTTGCACCTACATGTGGGAGATACGGGAAATACGCTCGGTCAAGGCACGCCCCACCTTGCTGATTTCCGGCTCGTCCACCACGGCCAAATGATCGCCGGCCAGTTGAACAATCTCCAGATCATTTACGATAGCTGACCAACCGCCATCGTAATGAATCTCCGCGTAGGCCGGCTCTAATTCGATAGCCCCATCATGCATGCCCTCCGACCGGAACAGCATGACCGGCACGTCCACATCCTGCCAGCGGTGCATGTCCACCGTGTCCAAAATCCGGTTGTCCACAAACGACGCCCGCTGGTGCTCCAGCACACCGGCGCTCAACCCATGCTCCGACGGGTCGGTGTTGGCCAGGAATTCCGCCATCATGGTGAGCAGGGCGTCCTCGCCGGCGGTTTCGAGAATCTCGTACGGCACCGGGAAGTCCAGGTTGTAGGTTTTCTTAGCGAACTTGGAATAGCGTTCCCAACGTTTCTTGGTTTCTTCCATGGTGTCCGGCGCCGGGTGGGCGGGCTGTACCGTGTCCAGCAACGCGATGGTGGCGACCTCAACATTGGTGTTCCGCAACTGGTGTGCCACCTCGTAGGCCAGCACGCCGCCGAAACTCCACCCACCCAAAATGACCGGCCGGCCATCGCTATAGCGTTCGATTTCGTCCAGGTAGGCGGCGGCGCGTTCCTCCAAGGATCCTTCCAACCGCTCCACACCGTAGACGGGAACTTCCTTGGGCAAGCGGCGCATCAACGGCTGGTACACCACCGAGGAGCCACCGGCCGGGTGGAACAAAAACACGCTCGGAGCTGTGGATCCGGCCGGGCGTTCCCGCAGCACCCGAATGTTTCCCGACACGTCGGACTCCAGCCCCTCCCGCACCAGGTTAGCGAGCGGCTCCAAAGTTTCCGCGGCCAACACCTGGTCGGCGGTGATCTCCGTGCTGGCGCGTTCGTTCAAACGTTCGGCAATTTTTTCGGCAACATCACGGGTGATGTCCGGCAATTCCGAGGTGACGCCGGCGGCCGCAGCCCCGGTGAGCCCGGCCCAGGTTGCAAACACGAGGCGTTCCGACGCGTCCCGCGGCGCCACACCCACCCCGTGGGTTGCTTTCTTTTCTTGCTTGACGACGCCCTCCGGTTGCGCTTCTTGCTCAGCAACCGTGGGCTTTTCCTCGGGCGCCACTCCAGCCGCTTCCTGCGGCTCAGCCGCAGGCTCCTCAGGGGCCTTGGGTGTCTCGGCCGCCTTGGGGGCGTCGACAGGCTTGGCGGGCACAGACTCGGGGGCCGGCGTGTCATGCTGCACCGCCACCAACTCCTCCACCATTCGGACCGCGTCCGCAACCGACGCATCCCGCAACGCCTGCACCTGCAAACTCGGCAGGGAGAAATCATGCTCAATACGGTTCTTAATCCGCATACCCATCAGGGAATCCAACCCCAGGTCAATCAGCGGCAACTCGCCGGGCAAATCCTGAATGTCATAGCCCATGGCCTCCGACACGATCAGCCGCATGCGCTGCTCCACCGTCTCCCCACTGTTCGGATCCCACTTCAACGACTCCGACGACACATTATCGCTCAGCGGCTCCGACGCCTCCTGGCTCTCCACCACGGCGGGAGTGCCCAACACCGGCTCCACATTCCCACCCAGGGAAGAAGCAAACCCCTCGGCAACAAGCATCACCGTATTCCCCAACACCTGGTGAATCGCAATGGTCAACCCGCCCAAATTCCGGGAAGCCAACACCGACAACTCACCCGACGGCGGCAACGTGGCCTTCTCCTCCACCGCAACCAACGTAGCGCCCGGCGCGAGCTCCATGACGACCGCCTCCATGAGGGCAATCGGGGACGGAACCGTGTCCGCAAGCGCATGGAACGCAAACATGCCATCCGGGAGGGACACCTTCTGCCCCAGCAGGGAACCGGAACTGCCGCCGGCGGCCGGCCGGGCCGAAGTCCAATAGCGCTGCTTCTTCCACGGCATGGCGGGGGCGTCAATAATGGGCCCGGCCCCATAAAGGGCGGCGAAATCAATGGGGGCGCCGGCAACATACAGTTTGGCCAACAGGTCCGGAATGGTGTGGGTGTCCGGCACTTTCCGCTTGAGGGCGTAAAGAAGTTGGGCGTCCGGCTTGCCCACGCTGAAGGCGGTGTTCATCATGCCCATGATCGCCACCGGGTTCGGGGCGATCTCCACCAACGTGGTGTGGCCGGCGGCGAAAGCTTGTTCGATAGCGTCCTGGAACCACACGGACTGGCGGGTACACCGCACCCAATAGTCGGCGTCGTGCACGGTCTCACCGGGCTGGTACACCCGGCCCCGATCCACGGAGCTAAACAGGGGCAGCTTCACCGGGTGGGCCTGAATCCCGGCAATGGCGGCGGCAAGCTCCCCCAAGAGGGGCTCAACCGCGCTGGTGTGGCCGGCACCCTTCACATTGAGAAGCCGGGCGAATTTCTCCTCCGCCTCCAGCTTGGCCACCAAATCAAGAACCGCCTGCCGGGGGCCACCAACGGTGGTCATGCCCGGACCTGCGTAAACGGCGGGTTCAATGCCGGCAAAGTCGGGGTTTTCGGCAATGAAATTGTCGAGCTGCTCCACCGAAAACTCCACCACCGCCATGGCACCCAGCTGATCCTCGGGCAGGGACTTTTCCCCCTCCCCCATGAGCCGGGACCGGTGGCAGGCGATGAGCATGGCGTCCTCGGCGCTGAGGCCGCCGGCGGCGTAGGCGGCGGCGATCTCGCCCATGGACATACCAACCACGGCCGCCGGGGTGGCGCCCAAGGTGGCGAGGTAGTCGGTGAGGGCGATTTGGATGGCGGTGATGGCCACCTGGGCGGTTTCCGTGTCGTACGTTTGTTCGTCATCAAGGATGATGTCCCGGATCGACCAGCCGGATTCGAAATCGACAATGCGGTCAAGTTCGGTGAGCCGATCCCGGAAGAAGGGGGCGTGGGCGAACAGGTCCTTGACCATTTTGCGGTGCTGCGACCCGAAACCGGAGTACACAAACACCGGGCCGGTGGGGGCCGGCGAGTCAGCAAGGGCCACGCCCTGGACGACCTTCCCGTCGGCCACATAGCGGAGCCGTTTGGTGGCCTCCGCCACCGTGTCGGCCAGGACGACCGCCCGGGAGCGGGCGTGGTTGCGGCGGGTGACGGAGCGGGCCAATGCCGGCAGGTCGGCGTCGTCAAGCGTGGTGACGAAATCGGCGAGGGTGGCGGCCAGGTGGGCGCGCCGGGACGGCAGCAGGCCGGATACCGGCAGAGCAACCTCGGCACCGGCCAGGGCGGGCTCGGCGGGGGCGGGTTGCGCCTCGGGGCCATAGTCGACGGGGTTGAAGTCGCTGAGCACCACGTGGGCGTTGGTGCCACCGAAGCCGAAGCCGCTCACGCCGGCGAGTTTCGTGCCGGAGTATTCAGGCCATTCGCGGGGGTCGGCCACCACCTCCAGGTGTTCGGCGTCGAAGTTGATATAGCGGTTGGGTTCCGTGAAATTCAGGGAGGGCGGCAGCACGTTGTGTTGCATGGCCAGCACCACCTTGATGAGGCCGGCCGCGCCCGCGGCGGATTCGGTGTGGCCGAAATTGGTTTTCGCGGAGCCAAGCAAGGTGGGGGTGGCCGGGGTGCGGTTGACGCCCAAAACCGCGCCCAAGGCGGTGGCCTCGATGGGGTCGCCCAGAATAGTGCCGGTTCCGTGGGCTTCTACGTAGTCGACCTGGGATGGGTCCACGCCGGCGTCGGCGTAGGCGCGTTGCAGCACATCCACTTGGGCTTCCGGGTTGGGGGCGGTGAGACCGTTCGAATGCCCGTCCGAATTAATGGCGGATCCCTTGATGACGGCCAGGATCGTATCGCCGTCGGCAAGCGCGTCGGAAACCCGTTTCAGCACGAGCATGCCGGCGCCGTCGGAACGGACAAAACCGTCAGCATCGTCGGAAAACGCGTGAATCTTGCCGGTGGGGCTAAACACGCCGAGCTCACCAAAGGCGGTAGAAACCCAGGGGGCGGCCAAAATATTCACGCCGCCGGCAAGCGCCACATCGGCATTATGTTCGCGTAAATCGCGCACAGCCTGGTGCACCGAGACCAGGGAGGAGGAGCAGGCGGTGTCCACGCTGATGGAGGGGCCGCGGAAATCGTACACGTAGGACACGCGGTTAGCGATGATGGAGCTGGCGGTGCCGGTCAGGGCGTAGGGGTGTGCCTCGGCGGGATCGGCGGTAATGAGCATGCCGTAATCATTATTAGAGGAACCCACATACACGCCGACCGGCTTGCCGCGCAGGGTATTAGCGGGAATCCGCGCGTTCTCCAGGGCCTCCCAGGTGAGTTCCAACACCAGGCGCTGCTGGGGGTCAACGTTCACGGTTTCCAGTGGTGAGAGGCCAAAAAATTCGGCGTCAAACGCGGAAATGTCCTCCAGGTAGCCGCCGGTGAGGTTGACTTCCTCCATGCGGCGGCTCATGACGGGATCGTTGGCGTATTCCGACCAGCGGCCAATGGGCAGCGGACCAATGCCATCCCTGCCTTCAACGAGGAGTCGCCACATTTCGGTAAGGTTGGGGGCACCCGGGTAGCGGGCGGCCATGCCCACCACGGCAATATCGTGAACGCTGGGGTCGGTGGCGGCGCTAGTGGCATGGGCGGTGCGGCTGTTATGGGCGGCACCGGCGCGTTCGCCCTGCGCACCTAGGCCTGGGCCGCCGGCAAGGAGCTGCTGGGCGAGCGCCTGAATGGTGGGATATTGGTAGGCAATAGTCGCATCAAGCTGCTTGTCCAACAGGTTTTCTAACTCCCCGGAGAGGATCACCACGTCGCGTGAGGATAGCCCAAAGGATTGCATTGGCTTGTCATCGGTAATCTCTTCGGCGGGCAAACCGGTGGTTTTTATAACCCATTGCCGAAGCCATTCGCGTAATTGTTCTACGGTCATGGCGCCGACTGGCTGCTCCTGTGTCGTATTTCGATCAGTCAACGTAATCCTTCACTCGCGCTTGAAAGCTAATCCCAAAAATCACAATTCGTATAATTTTATATCGAGTGAAACATACTAGATGTTTCAAACTCACCTATCGACTCTCGTTCACTCCATGTAAACGTAACACTGAGCAACATTAGCGCTTACCTGGGGCTACAATCAAAATGTTGAGAGGCTGCATGTTTACTGATCCTAGCTTTTCGACGCCCCAAGGGGGTGACCTCAAGGGGGTAAATTCCCAACCCCCAGACCCCCTCCCTCCGCGGCCTTCACCGCCGGCGGCGTCGGAGAGCCTGCCAGGGGTGGCTCCACCGGGACCTCCGCCCCAGACGCCAGAAGCCCCGCTCTCACCTTCCCCCTCACCCGCCGCACCCGCCGCCCCCTGCTCGTTGCGTTAGCTGGGTTTCTCCCTAAAACCAGCCTAAAACCACCCCAAATCCAGGGAAACCAAGCTAAACCTCCGGCAGCACACCATTCCACCACAGCCACAACCACGCCCACGACCACCGCTCGCCTCGCTCGCTCCCCTGGCGCGGCTCCCACATGTTCACCCCGCCAGTCCCACCGGGCCCGGACCCACCAGTTGCAGCAACCACAGCGGCAGCCGCCGCCGCGTTAGCTGGGAAACCGCCTGAATCAGCCCTGTCTTGGACCATTTTGGCGGGAACCCCAGCTAACGCGGCGTGCACAGACAGCCACACCGCACACCATGCGCTGCACCCAACTCACCCCTGGCCTGCCTCCCCCATTACCCACCCCGGAACCACAAGCACCCCCACCACAAGTAGCACCCGGTGGAAATACGGCAGCTAACAAAGGCCATAAAAATGGTCAGACAACCCACCGGAAAACGATCGGGGGTAAACGGCGAACATCACATTGCAGCGTATGCAATACAGGAGTAAAGCTAAAAGAGAAAGCGCCTCTCACCAGGAGAAATAGTAGAAATGATGCCACCATCAGGCAGGTCTGGAACGCTGGAGCTAGTGCACCGGCCCGCAAAACTCACCCCCGAATTTACCAACACCCACATGCGACTAGCCGGATTCTGGTGGGTTGATCGACAGGCTTACCGGCGGGCACCAGCCTATCGGAGGTTCGAAACAAATGTCGAAGCGGTGAGTAGATCCCTCCGGAAAGGGGTCATCAGCGGGATGGCGGCTGCGGTGATTCACAAGATCCCTATCCTCAATGAGTCACACCGCTCCCTGGTGGACGTCACCCCACAGGAGCAGCGGAAACCCCCTTCTAGATCCCAATGGCCGGCCATTGTTCACTATCGGTACGCGGATTTACCGGAGGAAGACATCACCGAAATTAATGGCACCAGAGTCACCACGATCGAACGTACATTCGTAGACATTTGTGCCATGAATGGCGAGGTGGAGGGACTAGCTTTCCTGGAGGCCGCGATCCGCCGATTCGGACGTCGCAAAGAAAAGTTTTGGGCACACCTGAACCATCACCACGGGCGTTGGGGCACTCGCAAAGCTTGCAAAGTACTCACCCAGGCGCTCTACGGGATTGATTCGGTGCAGGAAACTTACGCACGGTACGCCATCACGCACGCGCTACCCAAGCTGACTGTGGACGCGCAGGCGATTTTTAGTACCCCCAGCAAAAATACAAGCTTTACGACGTACTATCGAGCGGACCTGCTCGTCAATAATTGGCTCATAATTGAAATTGACGGCGCCATCAAATACCAAGGCACACCCGAACAACGCGCGGAAACATATGCAAAACAAATTGCGCGCGAACAAAGTATTGCCAAGCACGGATATTATTTTCTTCGGGTCGCGCCATCCCAAATTGGACCGGCGCTCATTAACCACATTAACAATCTCACCACCCATATCCACTATGACCAGCTCCCCCACCAACACCAGCTGGTCAACCTGAGCGTGGCGCCTCCCTGGTGGCAATTGCGTGAGGAGCGGATGAGCCGAAGGTAACCTAGGAAGTTTCGGGGGAGGGCTCAAGGGGGTGGCGTGAGCCGGGACGGGGGCTTTTGGCATGCCTCCTAAAGGGGAAATCGAGAAATCAGAGAGAGTTAGGGAGAGTTGAGGCCCTAACACCCATCATGAAGCATCCTCTGGCGCGCACCTGCACCTGCCAAACACCTGCTAAGTGGCCGGCTACGCCCAGCTGCAGCCAGCAGCGACTGCCTCTGCGACCGCCGGCACCAGCGTTAGCTGGGTTTTCCCCGAAAACAGGCCAGATCAGAGCCGAAACAGGGCAAAACCCAGCCAAAGAGTTAACGGACCGCGGAGAACCACAGGCCACGATCCCACCGGAACGTCTAAGCTAACACCAACAATGGTGAGCGACCGGCGATCCTCCCAACCACCAACCCCAGCACCTTCGTTTTGCCCTCTCCCTACGCCCCCCAGTCTGTGTTAGCTTGGGTTTCCCCAGAAAACAGGCCAGATCAAGGCCGAAACAGGGCAAAACCCAGCTAACGGGCTGACGGGTTGACGGGCTAACGCGGACCAGTAGACCAGCGAGCCAGCGGACCAACCACACAAACCACAATCACAAACTACCCCTGGAGCCCCTGGCGCCAGGCACCCGGACGTGGAAAAGGGCCTGGCTCGCTCGCAGCGTTGGCAACATTGGCCAAAACACAAGCCAGGCCCATCAGGTCCACCCGGCCCACCGAGAGGACAGCTTTCGCTAGTCGGCGGCAGCCTCCTGATAGTGCTTCTTGTTCACCCGGCGAGCAATCTTACCGGCGGAAGAACGGATGATGGTGTCCGGGGCGGTGATACGGATGTCGGCAGGGACCACGCCATGAGCTTCCGTGACGGCGGCACGAATGGCGGCAATAGCGTCGACATCATCGGCCTCAACCTTGTCAAGGTCACGCTCCGCAAGGATGATGAGCTGTTCCACATCATCGCCCTCAACAGCGAAGGCCGCAACGGCGGCCGGCCGGATTTGGGCCGAGGCGTGAGCAACCGTGTACTCGATGTCCTGCGGATAGTGGTTACGGCCGGCGATGATGATGAGGTCCTTGAGCCGGCCGGTGATGTAGACCTCGTTGTCGACAATGACAGCCAGGTCGCCGGTGGCCAACCATTGGGCGTCGGCAGGCGCGCCGGAAGCCCGGGAATTCTCAGCCAACGGGGTCACCAGGGTATTATGGAACGTCTCTTCGGTTTCCTCGGGGCGATTCAGGTAGCCGGCGGCAATGTTAGCGCCATAACACCACAGCTCACCCACGGTACCGTCGGGAACCTCGGCGCGGGTTTCGGGGTCAACAATCGCAAGAAGTTGCGGACGCACCACCTGGCCGTTGGAGGCAAACGACACCGAATCCTCATTGCGCGCAACCACCACGCCGCGGCCCTCGGACAGCGCCTCCCGATCAAAATAGTTAATCAGGGGACGATTCGGGGTTTGTGGCGTCGTGACCAGCAGCGACGCCTCAGCCAGGCCGTAGGAGGGGCGCACCGCAGCCCGATGCAACCCATGCTCCGCAAACGCCGAAATGAAGGCCTCCATGGACTTTTCGGTCACCGGCTCGGAACCTAAAATCAGGCCATCCACCTGGGACAGATCCAAATCCGTGCGGGCGGCGGGCAGCCCGTAGCGCATGGCCAAATCCATGGCAAAGTTCGGAATAACCGAATACACGTTTTCGCCCTCATGCTCCGCGTGCAACTGGTTCACCCACCGGGCGGGCTGCTGGATGAAGTCGCGGGGCGACATCAGGTCCATGTTCAGGCCGAGAATGGTCACAAAGGTGGCCAGCACGATGCCCATGTCGTGGTGCAGCGGCAGCCAGGTGACCAGTCGGAGGGGGGTCTTCAACTGGGCGGCGGTGAAAATCTGCAGCACGTTGGTGAGAATGGACCGGTTGGTCAACACCACGCCGGCCGGCACCCGGGTGGAGCCGGAAGTGTATTGCAGGAAGGCGGTCAAGTCCACCGGCAGCTTGCCACTAGCAGCCAGGAATTGCTGGGCGGCCGGGTTTTCCAGGGGGTTGGTAAAGCTTTCAGCCAGGGAGTCCGGCAGGGAATCCACCGACAGCACGCGGGGCCGCTCCCGGCCGGGAATGTCGGCGAAGAACGTCCGCACCGCACCGGCAGACCGAGCATTGGTGAGCACAGCCTTGGGGGCGGAATCCGAAATCACCGCCTTGAGGTGGTCGGCATGACCGGGCTCATTGGGGTCGTACAGAGGTACCGGCACCATGCCGGCATACATGGCCCCCAACATTGCGAACACATATTCGGGGGAGTTATTGGCAAGGATGGCCACCCGGTCACCAATGGTGCCCACCTGCTGCAACCTAGCCGCAACAGCCTTAATGCGGGTATTAATCTGGTCACGGGAGTATTCCACGATTTCCCCATCGCGGGACTGCGAGAAATCCCAGAATCGCAAGGTCTTTCGACCAGTGGTGCCAGCCGCCTTCTCCGTCTGGTAAAGGACTTCGCACATGCCGGCGAGCGTCACCTCAGGCTGGAGGGTGATCTCACCTTTCTCGTTGAAGAACTGGCCGATAATCGCATGTAAATCCATGTGTCTCCTCGATAAAATCGATTGAAATTGCGCTTCTGGTTACTCCATCGTAACCAGCCACCAGTGTATTACTTGCAGAGCAAAATGAACTCTCATTCTCCCAAATTGACAGCAAATTCCAACCTAGACTTGGGGCATGAGCAGACTCATCGTTTTCGCCGGTCTACCAGGCGTGGGCAAAACCACCCAGGCACGATCGCTTGCCGACGCGCTCCGCGCCGTCTACCTCCGCCTCGACACCCTGGAGGCACCCTTCATCCGCATGGCCGACAACAACGACCTCAAGGACTACGGCTACCAGGCCATCGCCCACCTGGCGGGCGACAACCTAGAACTGGGCCGCACCGTGATCATTGATGCGGTCAACCCCATGCACCACACCCGAGCCATATTCCGGGATCTGGCCGAAAAGCATCGGGCGAGGCTCATCCAATTCGAATGCGTGCTCCCGGATGAGGTTGAGCACCGACGGCGCGTCGAAAAGCGAGGAACCCTCAACTGGGACGAGGTGCTCGCCATCACCGCCTACTACGAACGGTGGGACGAACACCTCGACGGTCGCCGAAACATCATCGTTACCGGTTAATGAGCCCCTTTGCCCATTCCACAACCCACTGATTTGCGGTGGTGTCGGGAATCACATAGGGGTTGGTGGCGTACACCGAGTGCACCCCATTGGCCTGCACCATTTCGGTGGCGCGGCCCAGGGCATTGCCGATCTCCCGGGGGGCGTCACAAATGGCATCGTTCGGGGCGCAAATTTCGAACGTACGATCGTTCAGGGCGCCGAAGCCGCCCTGCCGGGGACCCCGCATGGTGGCGCCGGGCACGACGGGCTGCACCAACAGGTTGAGGGGTTGTAGGGCGATTTCCGCACCCACACCACCGACCGGGTTGCCCACATGCTGGCCCACGTTGGGTTCCCGCCGACCGTCGGCGATCAATGCCACGCCCCGGATCCGCTCCGCCGGAACCACCCCAGTGCCGGTGCCGATCTTATTGGCAATGTCCCCAGCAATGACCGCACCCTGGGAGAACCCGGTGAGGATGTAATCGGTAAGGGGGCATTCCCGGAACACGTCCCGCATTTCGGTCTCCATGGTGGCGATGCCTTCCTCCCGGGATTCGTCATACGGCATCTCGTTTTGGGAGTTAATGTTCTTGAACTGCGCCGTGTACGGCAAGGTCCACACCTTCACCTCGTGGGCCGGATAGGCTTCCTGCAACGGCCGGGAAATGTTCAACATGAACGATTTGGGGTTCGCTGTAGGGTTGAACGGGTCATCGGTCTTGGAGGATTCCCACGTGCCGGGCGCGACAAGCACCTCAACCCGGGGACAGTGGTCGGGTTGGGTCACCATGGTTGCTTCGGAGGTTTCGGGCGGGCCGACCGGCCCCCCCTTATTGGTTTGACTCAACCATTGCTGCGCACCTGCAGCAACCACAACAATCACCACAAGCGCGGCAAGAACGGTGAGAACTTTCTTCATGAACTTCCTTGGATCGGCGTTAAGAGCAATATGCCTTGCGTGCCGACGTTTCAATCAGGGAAACGGTCTCTTCGGGCGACAGCGAGGTACGCTTCTGCTCCACCAATTGCCCACCGACTGCCTGCACAGCCTGCGGGAATTGGTTTTGGCACACAACCTGGGCGGCGCCGATCATTTGGTTTTCGGCGCCTTCCACCTTAATACCACCAGCCGTGAGGGCGTCGAAGTAGGTCTTGTCCGCATCGCTCAACTGTTGGGCCGGCGTGGGAATGGACGATACTTCTTGGGCTGGCCCATCAGCCGGCGGGGCGGCGTTACCGCTCTCGCCGGCATCACCGGAGCCACCAGCCCCGTTAGCCCCACTAGCGCCGGCACCAGCGCCATCGGAGGCCCCGGCCGCACCTGAAGTTGCACCCGAACCACCGGAGCCCTTCAGGGGCGCGATGGGGGCTTTGGACGTGGATGCCGTAGCATCATCGCTCACGGTGGAACTACCGCAGGCGCTGAGGCCAGCACCAGCGGTTATGACGGACAGGGTAAAAATTCCTGTCGCTAACAGGCGTTTCACTAATTTCGCTCCTCGCGGACTTTGCCATTGGATTGACTCATTTTACCACCCTGGAAGGTGATGGAACCGCTAGCAGACTCCTGATCGGAGGTGGGGTAGCCATATTCACCCTGCTCGTAGCCCTTTTCGCCCCAAGCCTTATAAATGTCACCGTAGTAGATAACGTGAGCGCCGGTGGCGGGGGACCAGTAAATGTTGCCGTTTTCGAACTCTTGGAAGGCGCCACCGTTGATGGACTTCTCATCAGAGGTGGGGTAGCCCAGTTTGGACTTGGCGGTTTGCAGCTCACCGTACTTGGCGGCAATGGCGCCCCGCACCCAGTTATTAGCACCCTTGGGGTTACGGGTGACGTAGCCGTTTTGGAACTTCTGCACCAGGCCACCGTTGTGTTCGGTAGCTTCGGCCACCGGGTAACCCAGGTCACCGTTCTCCCACTTGAGGTCGCCCCACTTGTTCACAATGTCAGTGGGCACGGCAATGGCGTCGGTTTGCAGGGTCCAGTAGATATTGCCGTGTTCGAAGGTGACGAACCGGCCACCGTTTGCGAGCCCGCGTTCCGTGGAGGTGGGGAATCCCAGCCAGGAGCCGGGGCCGCCAAGCTCGGTGTACACGGTGCCGATGCGGCCGTAGAGGGCCTGGGCGCCAGTGTTCGGGGACCAGAAGGCGCGACCGTTGGTGAAGTCCTGGCCCTTGCCGCCGGCCACGTCGTATTCGTTGTTCACGCAGTTGCCGATGACGCCGCCCTTGGTGGCTTCGGCGATGGCCCCGACGGGGGTGCAGTCGGCGCCGCGGTCGGATTGCGACAGGTTAAGGGCCCCGGCGATGTGCGGCCAGGCCTGCCCCATCTCAAACTGCCAGTAGGGCCAGTCGTGCACGCCAGAGGGCCGGAACACCGAGGTAACTTCCACCCCATCCCGGCGGGCAAAGTCGACAAAGGTTTGGGTGGTCATGCGCGAAATAACTTCCAGCCCAATACCGGCGGCATTCGCCGGATGCTTTGCGACGGAGCCCGGCTGGCCGAAATCATCCCGGCCGGAGCCGGCCGACACATACACCTTCATCCCCTTCAACGCCTTAATGCCCAGCTTGGGGTCGTGGTCGATCCACTGTTGGGAGCCGTCCGGCCCCCACATGGCCTCGCTGTGGTATCCGCCAGCATCCTGTTGGGCGGTGCGGATAGCATCGGGCATGCCGGGGCTGGTGGTGTCCAAATACCCGGAGAAGGAGCCCACAAACTTAAACAGGTCGGGATTACGTTCCGCCAGGTTCATGGCGGCGGTGCCACCCATGGACAGACCGAAGATGGCCCGGTCGCCATTGGCCCGATAGCCGTTCTTCAGCACGGGGATAAGCTCATTGAGCAGGAAGGACTCCCACATGTAGTGCTTGCCGTTGTCTTCGGACTGCCAGTCGGAGTAGAAGGAGGATTCGCCACCAACAGGCAAGATCACATTGACGTTCTTGTCGGCGAACAGTTGTTCAATGTTGGTTTCGCTAGTCCAGCCGCTTTCAATGTCGGTGGCCCGCAACCCGTCGAGGGCCCACACCTCGGGGAATTTCCGATTCGGCTGGGAATGCCAATCGCGGGCCAACAGCATTTGCACCTTAACCACGTCTTTCGGCATGACCTTGGACTTAATTTGCAGTTCGATGCGCCTATCGGTGATCCACTTGACACGCTCCACCGACACCCCATCGGGCAGACCATTGATTTGGGGCCGCTCGTCCACGCGAATAGGGGTGCGTTCCACTGCATTGGTATCAAGGTAGTCGGTCAAGCCATTCAGGGAGGAGCTCCCCAGGCTTCCTGAGCTTGACGAATTACTGCTACGGGATTTGCTAGTGCTCGTGCTAGTTGGCTTCGCGCTGGTGGTTGATTGCGCCACCGCTGCGGGAGGAAATAGCAGGGAGACTCCCAAGCCAATGGCCACCGGAAGGGCGGCTATTTGGTAGGAACGACGTTGAGTTACACGCATTATGTTCAATCCTTCAAGTTTTTAGTACTGAGCTGATTCACCGGGGATTCCCCTGCCCTGGCGATTGTAACGGTCTGTCGGCCTCACAGGAATATTCGTCGAAAAGCTCACAAATGTTACCTGCCAAGTGTAAAGGCGCCATAGTGCCTTGCTGTGCGGCGCACCGGTAAACCGACAAAATGCTACCGGGGCATCGCAGTCCCAACAATTGCGATACCCCGGTGACTTCTTTCCGTTATGTGTGGATTACCAAGCTTGCATGACGTCAAGCACGCGGTTCTTGGTGAGGTTCAACTGGTAGTTCCACTGCAACCAGTTGTGGATGCCTGCTGCCGGATAGTTAACGGTCACATTCACGCCCTCAGCGCGCGCCTTGGCCTCCCACAGCGTGGTGGTGTACAGGCTGAACGCCTCCAGGATGGAGCCGGTGATCCGGTCCTTCACTTCGTAGCGCATGATGTCGTCAGCACTCCAGAAACCGCTGGCTGCGGAAATATACACGTCCTTACCCCTGAGGGCACCCATGTTCCAGAAGGGGTCGTTCTCGTACCGGTTCGGATTGAACATCGAACCGTACATGTTATTGACGTTGAAGCCGCCCAGGTCCAGCATAGCTAGACGCACCAGGGTGCTCATGCCCGGGCCGGACATGGTGAGGTAGCCGGACCAGCTCATGGCCTGTTTGAACATTGCCGGGTTGCGGGCTGCCAGGTTCAGGGCGGCGGTACCACCCATGGACAGGCCGGCGATGGAGTTGTTGTTCCTGGCAACACCGAAGTTGCCCTCCAGGTAAGCCGGGAGTTCCTTGGTGAGGAAGGTTTCCCACTTAAACAGCGGGCCGTCACCGGTGTAGTTAGCGGGCCGCAGCCAGTCTTGGTAGAAAGTACCCTGACCACCAACGGGCATCACCAGGGTGATGTTGTGGTTAGCGTAGAGCTCCGGGGCATTGGAGTCGGTGGTCCAGGCATTTGCTCGTTCGGTGGCGCGAGCACCGTCAAGCAGATAGAACCCAGCGTTACCGCCTCGTTGTGCCGGTTGAATTTGCACGGTGATGTTCCGGTTCATGGCTGGGGAAAACACGTCACAACGCTGAACCCAGAAGCCAACCCCATCCCATTCACAAGCCCCGGTGGCGTCAGGACGCAACCAGTCCCGCGGGCCAGCAGTAGCTACGCCCTGGCCCGCCACCGCCAGAACGGAAGCAGCGGCAACTGCGGTGACAGCCGCCGCCACCTTCTTTATCGCGCGTGTCATGAACTTCATGCTTCTCCTATGATTCAGGTCAGATAATTCACTTCTCGTGAAACTTCTTGCTCTTAGGTTTTGTAGTGGTTCACAGCAAAGAGCCAACTAAATGCCTAAACTTTATAACAGGGATATAAATTAGTCCACCTATTTTGTTACCTAACCATCCACAAAATTTTGGTAGCAGACCTATCAAATTCATTTACTACCAGCAGTAATAATAAAATCACCCACTACACCTATATTGGGTTACAGGGGTAATTTCTTGGGGTATATAGGGCGAGAAACTCAGGTGATTTTTCGTCGATTTTCACCGGCATTTTTCGACAATCACGCAGCCGAATCAAAGGCAGTTCTCAGCTACCCCGGGGGCAACTCTTTCCCTAATCTTGGGTAACGTTCACACTTTTGAATCGCTTTTAACTATCGTGCTACCGTCCCCCAATCGAGGTTAGAAACGCTAGCGAACCGGATCCAGTTTGATGTCCCGAGGCCAATTTATCGGAAGCGGATCCACTACGGGCAGGGGGCCTTGGTAGGCGGCCGGATCCTCCTGGAACTGGAGGGTCCGCCCTGCTCCCAGGCTGAATTTGATGTTGGCAAGGAAGCGTTTGAAGGTGAGCGGGCTTCGGTACGAGGCGAAAAGTTTTTGGTACTCCGGGGCGTACAAAATCTCCCGGGCACGCTTCACATATGCTTTGTCCACCCAACTCGGCACGGCGTCCAGTGGCACGGCCGAATCCGCCACCTGCCATTCCAAGGGCAGGTTCTTGTCGTGCCCCACCCGCCCATTGACGACCCGGGGTTGGCGGCCGGCCAGGGGGTTGGCCAGACCCATATTGTCGAGCACCCGCACATCCAGAGGGGCGTTCATGCTGGTCATGCCCAGATTAATCATGGTGAGCGACAGCGGCATGTCGGCCAGGTCGGTGTGTTCGGTGGTGCGCGGCCGCGGCTCCCACGACAACACCAGGGGGTGTTGACTCAGGCGAATCTGAAACAGTTGGGCATCATGGGCGGCACGTCCCCGCTCCAGCATGGGCACGAAATTATTCATATTGCGGGCGGTGAGGAAGTCCTCGGCGTAGCGGGTGGGCTGGTCCCGGTAGGTGGCCAGCTGCCAAAAAATCCGCTCATCCACGATGCGCAGCGGGGCTTCGTCCCCCTCGGGAAGCTGGTAGGGGTGCCCACCTAGGACCGTCGCAAAGCTCCAGCCCATGCCGGCGATAAACAGCCCCGCAGCCGCTACAGTCGTCGGAATCCGCTGCCGATCAATCACCACAACGCTCACCGGCAGCAGCAGCGTAAACAGCGGCAGCAGCAACATGCGCCCATGCATGAAATCGCCGCCCACGCGCAGCACATAAAGGAAATGAATCAGCGCCGCCCCACACGTCAACCCAATGACCACGGTGCGTCGATTCACGCTTATCGACGCCTCCCGCGTGGCGTTCCACACCCGCAACCCGGCAGCGGCCACCGCAATGAGCACCCCCAACCACAAATGGTATGGGGTCACAAAATCCATGAGGTAAAACCAGCCATCACCCCACTGCGACCCCGACGCCGACTTCGCCACCGCGGTGTGTGGCACCAACAGGCCGTAATAGCCCATGCGAAACACCTGGTAGGCCAACGGCACCGGGATCGCCGCCAAGAGGATCTTCCACCAATTTTTCCGATCCATAATCAGCAGCATCAGGCCCGACAAGCCCCCATACAACGCCAATTCTGGGCGCACCAACCAGCTCAAGCCCGAACAAAACGCCAACAGATAGCTGTATTTAATCCCCCACCGCAGCTTGGCATCCTCCGCCCACTGAACCATGAGGAACCACCACGTGGCAATCCACAGCAGGGACAGACCCCACTCCAGGCCCGAGGTGGCGAAATCCCGGGCTGGCGGCAACGAAATGTACAATATCCCCCCAAAAGGCAGGAGCAGCAGCCGATTATTGCCCTGATAGAGTTTCGCAGTGGCCACGGCCGCAATGAACAGGGCCACAGTGGTGAAGACCAACGCCGCCCACAAGGCAATAGTCTCCAACCGGGAACCACTTATCAATGCGCCAATATAAATAATGTATTGCCATAGGGTGGAGGTGTTTGTTTCCACCCGCTCCCCCGCATTAAAAACCGGCCCGTTCCCAGCAAGAAGGTTACGGACCGTGCGCAACACAATCAGCCCATCATCGCTCATCCAGCGACGCTGCCAGCCGCCGTAAAACCCGAGGGCGGCAACAACGACTGCTGATATAACACCGGAGAGCGTGGTGAGAGAGCGGGCTGTGGTCATAGGAAGATATCTTAGCAAGCGGTGAGTTTGAATCCGTCATCCCCCAACGGAATGAGCTTGAGGTTTGACGCCTAGGGTTGAGGCTTAAGGTTGGCCCTGGGCGGCGGGCGCCGCGGTGGGCTGCCACAGGTCCCCGCGGGTGCAGGCGCGGGCGTGGGCAGCCCGAGCGTTAGCTGGGAAACCTCCCTGAGACAGGCCAAAACCGGACCAAACCAACGGAAACCAAGCTAACGCAGGAGGGGATATGGTGAGGAATCCTATAGGAGGGGCAAGCATGGCAGCCTGGCAAACCTGCCAAAACCATTAGCTGGGAATCGTAAAAATCAGGCCGGTTTCCGAGCCACCCCAACGCGAACCCAAGCTAACGCTCGGGCCGGGGAAATGGCGGAAAACTACAACGCCGGGAATCCGGCCTCCTCAACCTCACGCAGGGCAACCAGGTGAAGCCGGCTCGCCCCAACCCAAACACCCAGCTTGAGCGTTAGCTGGGAAACCTCCCTAAGGCAGGCTAAAACCGGGCCAAATCGACGGAAACCAAGCTAACGCAGGAGGCCCCGGGAGGCGGGAGGCGAGGGATCCCGTGGGAGAGGTGAAGGGGCTGGTGCCGGGAGGTGGCGTCGAAAAGCGGGCGGGGGTTAGCCCAAAACCGGCACCAAATACACGGCAACACCTATACAAGCCAGCCACGCCACGGCCAAAATTTGCAGGGTCCGGTCGCTCAACGCCAACTCGTCGGGGGCGCCACCGGCACCGCGGTCAACATCCGCCGCATAGCGAAGAATCGCAACCGTGAACGGCACCATGGACACCTGATACCACACGGCTGCGGTACCAGCGGCCTGGCGGGCCATCTCGAAACCCCATAGGGCGTAGGCGATCACCACGGAGGTGGCGGCCAAAGTCCACACAAACCGCAGGTACGTGACGGTATACCCCTCCAGAGCCTTGCGGATCTTCGCACCAGACTCCTGCGCCAACAGAATCTCGGCGTACCGCTTGCCTGCGGCCATGAACAGGGAACCGAACGCGGCCACCAACAGGAACCACTGCGACAGATAGATGCCCGCGGCCACACCGCCAGCCATGGCACGCAGCATAAACCCGGAGCTCACCAGGGCAATATCAATCACCGGCTGGTGCTTCCACCCGAAGCAATAGCCCAGCTGCAACACGATATACACCACCATCACGATCACCAGCCCATGGCCGGATGACGCAAGATAGCTCACCACCACCGCAGCAAGAATCAGGACCACTGCCAGCACATATGCCAGCTTCTGGGGCAGCATCCCGGAGGCGATAGGCCTAAACCGCTTCGTGGGGTGCGCCCGGTCGGCCTCAATGTCGCGGGCATCGTTAATAAGGTAAATGGAAGATGCCGCGAAGCAGAAAGCCACAAAGGCAATGGCAACGTCCACAAGTGTGCTGGTGGCGAAGAGTTTAGCCGCGCCGGCGGAAAGCGGCGCCGCCAGGACCAGCACGTTCTTCACCCATTGTTTGGGGCGCAGGCCTTTGATAATGGCGTCTACTAGATTTTTGGGCGGTTTTTTCCCGTGGGTTTCATCGGCTGACTCCGCCGCCGGAGTTGCCGGGGGTTGCGCCGCGTCGTCAACGGCGACTTCGACGGCCCCCGCCTCGGCCACCTCGGACCCTGCCTCAGCCTCGGGCAGCGACCCGGCCTGTGTGTCAGCCTCTGATTCTGACTTCTCTGGCTTCTCGCTCATGAGCTATCCTTCTTTCCGTTGCGCCCCGCGAACCCCACATTGGCCGTGACCGGCAACTTTCCGGTCGATAACCTGCGCGGTTACGGCCCCCACGATTGCGCCGGCCAGCACATCGGTGGGGTAATGAACACCAAGTACCATACGGGATAGCATCATCACTGGCACCCCGAGCAGCGGTAACGGATTCTTCGTAATCTTCGCCAACGTCACGAGCGCAGCCGTGGTCGATGTCGCATGTGAGCTGGGGAAACTTAGCTCGCTGGGGGTTCCTACGCCCACTTGAATGCGGGAATCGTGCGGCCGTTTCCGTCGCACAATTCGCTTGACGACGACACTTAGTGCGTGGCTCACAAACGCCGCCGCCATCAGTTTGAACCACCGGCCGCGATGGTTTTTATCCACCAACGCCCCGATAAATCCCAATCCCAACCACCCCAAGGAGTGCTCCCCGAAGTGGCTTAAACCGCGAGCAATGCGGAGGATGCCGGGTGTCGCCAAGCGGTCTTGGAGGGACACCAGGATGTCAGACTCGTTTTTCACTAATCGCTATTCTTTCTCACTCAGCTTTTTTGGTTTAGCTTTTCCGGTTTCGCTGTTGCGGCTTTTCCCGATCCAGCTTTTTCTGGTTCAAAGATTTTCGCCCAACTTTCCCGGCTCACCAAATCAGGGTGGGCTGCCCGGTATTGTACCCGCAGCACTTCGAAGCGTTCTTGGAGTTGCTTGTGGAGGGCCCGAGTCTGTTTGAAAAGGTCTTTGGCCTGGGCCAGGTCGCGTTTCCGGAAGACCACTCCCCGACCGTCGGCGGTGGCCACGGTGGCACCGTCGACCCGCGAGAGGGAGAACCATCGGGCCTCAATCGGGGCGAGGTTGGCTTGGGGAACCTCGTGGTGTGCCTTATTTTCTCGGCTGAGGGAGTGTTTGATGCCTTTGGCCAGCCACACGGCCTTCTTCAGAGGGGCGAGCCGGCCGCCAATGTCCTTGATGGGCACGCCAGGGATGCCGGTGGGGCGGGGCAGTTCGGCGGCGGAGGGCAGGATGACGGCGTCGGAGTAGTTTTTCCGAATCGCGGCGATCCGGGGCAGAGAGGATTCCAGGATGTCAAACAGGTTGTCGGGCCCCCGGAGGAAGTCTTTGATTGATTCCAATTGAATGGCCACCGTTGAATACTCCAAGCACATGAGGTGTTTGATGGTGGCTTTCAGCATGCTGCGGATGATGCCGTCGATGGGACCATCGTGGTGCATGGCGGCCACCACCAGGCGGTTGCGCAGGTGGAAGTAGGCCTGCCAGTCGATGGCGTCGTCTTTATCGCTCCAGGCCATGTGCCAAATGGCGATGCCGGGCCAGGTGGCGGTGGGGTAGCCGTGGCGGGCAGCACGCAGCCCGTATTCGGCGTCGTCCCATTTAATAAAGAGCGGGAGGGGCTGGCCGATTTCTTCGGCAACCAACCGGGGAATCATGCACATCCACCAACCATTGAATTCGGCGTCGATGCGCCGGTGCAGGTCGCGGGAGTTAGGGTGATCGGGCTTGTCGCCGGGTTTACCAAGGTCGGAGAGCGGGTGGGCGGCAAAGTTGTGGTCGTAGTGGACGTGGGGTGCGGAGGTCCACATGAAATCGCCCCGGTTGATGATTTCGCCCATGGTGTGCAGGTGGCTGCGTTCTTGCAGGTTAAGCATTTGGCCACCGATGAGCATGGGGGATTTAGCGTAGCGGGCGGCGGCCAGGGCGCGCAGCACGGAGTCGGGTTCGATAGCGATGTCGTCATCCATATAAAGAATGTAGGGGGATTTGGCGGCGCCGGCCGGCCCGTCCCCCAGGGCTTCGTACATGATGCGGGAGTAGCCGCCAGAGCCGCCAAGGTTGCCTTGGCGGAATTCGTGGAATCGGTCGCCGAAGTGAGCGACGGCGTTTTTGTAGCCGGGGTGGTCGGCGGGGTGCTTATTACCCTGATCAGGCATGATAATCGTGTCGATGACGGCATCGACTTCGGGGTCTTGGGCGAGGGCTTCGAGAGCGGCAACGGCGTCGTCAGGCCGGTTGAAGGTGGGGATGCCCACAGTCACCCGCGGTTCGAAAGGACCAACTTGGGTGCCGTCGGGAAGCGTCTGTGCTTTGGGCGCGTGGGGGGCGTACCAGCCGGCCTCTTCCACAGTCACGTCGGTTTCGGCGGTGATGTCCCACCAGAGCCACCCGCCGATTTCGAAGGGGGCGAGGGAAAGGTTGAATTCGACCTCACCATTTTTCACCTGTTTGCCCTCGACGCCGATGCGGGCACCGTCGAATTTAGAGCGGTAAACGTCGATGCGGGCAGCCCCGGTGACCCTGACTTTAAGAATAACGGAATCGAGTTGGGACCAGCGTCGCCAATAGCTGGCGGGGAAGGCATTGAAGTAGGAAAGAAAGCTGACCTCGCTACCGGCGGTAATAGTGATACTGCTGCGGTCGGTCCACATGGCGCGCTGCTTGTTGTATTCGGATTCGATGAGGTACAACATGCGCACGTCGTGCGGCTCACCAACGCGAGGCAGTAAGAAGCGCTGCAACCGATAGTCGTTCATAAAATTACCTTCCTGGTAGATCCTTAGGATAAGAGTTTCTCCCTAAGGGTAGTGCGTAGTTACTGGTTGCCGCTAAGCTCCCCACATCAGTGTGGGTAATTGGGGTGGTAATTATGGTTTTACCCAGCAATGATTCGCCTTAAGTAGGTTTATTATTGGAAACTTATTTAGACGGGTTTCTTTCTCGCTTTTCGACGCCCAAATTCTCAGGTAAGCCTTTTGCTGCTAGCCATGGCTCTATAATTCTTATTCCAAATGAATAGAACCTTTTCTACAGCTAAGAGTTCGACGGTTTTTTACTGGATAACCGCGATATATTCGCCAAATTTTATCTATGCTGGGCCATAGGCATTAATCGCTTCACAAAAGCTACCAATACCCAAAGACGCCAAACGGGGGTAGGTATTTGCCCCCATAACCCCTAGATTGAGGTAAGAATTAGAGATATTTTTATAAAGAAATCCCAGTGAAAATGGTAACGGTTCGGTCTCGATGAAGAAAATGAGAACATTTTAATCAACCCATAAATCACCCCCTCCGGTTTTTAAAAACCACAACAACGATCGAACATATGTACAACATTAATACACCTAATACCTATATAATAAATGCGCTAAAGTGCTGTTTTGGTGAATAATAGATCGAAAATGAGTTAGTTTTTATACCTAAAATATGGACATTTCCCAAATTACCCATCGGGGGGATATTTCGTGGGGTACAGTTCCATAAAATGTCCGATTAGCATAACTGATATGTATGATTACGTTTCAAATCACACCCCTCTGGGGCAGTTTTTTCGGATTGATTTTCCAATTAACATCTAATTCTTGAAACGGTTCCAAGGAACCATGCGTTATTGCCGAACGCATTACCTTAAGAATCCGTTATCAGGTATCAAGTTCGCCTTATCGGTGACTCGTCTAGCGGAGTCGCCAGAAAACGATGGGTCAATGCTTTCTCAACATAGTCTCAATAAAGGCCGGTCCAAGCGGCTGGTCAGCGCAGTGGCAGCGTTGTCACTATTTTTTGGCGCAGCTCACGTAGCACCTACTGCAAGCGCACAGGAAATCGGCGCCAAGTTCAGCATCGATGAAGATGAGCACGGTTACCGGATTGCCAGTGGTAGCACTAACCACCAAATCCGCACCGAACTTTTTAGCGCCACCGCTCAAGCAGGCGGCGAAAAACGTCTCGCCTACTGCACCGAATGGGAAGTAAACTTCCAAAAGACCAATGATGCTTATGCTGCTAAGTGGTCTGATTTCCCAGGCAAAAACAAATTCAAAGATGATGAAACTGTTCGTCAGAAGATCAACTGGATCGCTGCCAACAGCTACCCGGCCGTCAGCTACGAAACCGTGCTTCAAAAGGCCGGCGTGACCGCTTCTCAGGTCTCTAAGAAATCTGTGATCGCTCAAACCCAGGCAGCTATCTGGAACCTGGGCTCCGGCTTCGATTACAAGGGTCTCGCCCAAGGTGAAGGCACTGCTGAAGAACAGCAAAACGCCAAGAAAGTCTACGAATACTTGCTCGGCCCCGCCAACGTGGGCCGTGCGGAATCCACCTCTGTGGACCTCCAGGTCGGCTTCAAGGGTAAGGACACTGCAACGCGCCAAGCCAATGGCACTTTTGGGCCTTTCACCCTGGACACCAACGCCGATTCCGTGGAAGTAACCGCTGAAACCGGCCAGGTTGTCGATAAGAATGGCAATGCATTCCCCGCTAACGAGATCAAGAACGGCCAAGAGTTCTACTTCAAGGCTGAGGAACAAGCAGGTTCTGCCAAGCTGATCGCTAAGGCTGCTTCCTCCGAGGTCAACGGTGCCCTCATTATTTCAAAGAAGGAAGGTGGCGGTCACCACCAAACCCTGATCGTCACCCACGATAAGGAAAAGACTAAGGAAGCCGAACTCTATATTGAGTGGAAAGGCACCAACGCCCGACTCTCCACCACCGCCCGCAAGAAGGGTGACGAACATTCGCAGCGGGTGAAGTCCAAGGGCGGCACCATCGTTGACATCGTGGCTTACGAGGGCCTGATCGTCGGTAAGGAATATACCCTGAAGGGTCAGTTGTACGAGCGGCGAGTCAAAGAGGGGACTGACACTGTTGAAGCCGTTCCAACCGACATCAAGTCAGAAAAGAAGTTCACACCCACCCAGGAAAAGGACGAGGTCCACCTGGAGCTTGAAATCCCCGAGGGCTACGCTGGTAAGACCCTGGTTGTATTCGAAGAGGCCTATGGTCCCGACGGGAAGCTCATCGCCAAGCACGCCGATATCAACGATGAGAACCAAACCATCTACGTCAATCAGCCATACCAGGACATGAGTAGCGACAGCTCCGCTGCTAAGACCGGTTCTGCCGGTGCCATGTTCGCTGGCTCCTCCAAGTGCTTCTCCGGCGGCGCAGCCGGTGGCTCTTCCAAGAAGGAAGACAAGAACAAGGGCTCCCTGGGTGACCTGTTTGCCGGTTCCTCCAGCCTCTTCGGTGGCGACAAGGACAAGGATAAGGGCGGTTCCGACAGCAATGGCGGTTCCACCAACGGTGGCAACGGCAACGGTAACGGTGGCTCCAACACCCAAAATGGCTCCACTGGCGACAATAAGGACAACAACGGCTCCACAAGCGGTTCCACCGGTGGCGGTAACGGCAATGGTGGTGGCAACGGCGGTGCCAATGGCGGCTCCGACACCAAGACTGGTTCCGATGCTGGTGCTGTTGCCGGTTCCGCTGGTGGCGCTCTCACCGGCTCCTCTTCAGACAAGGATAAGGACAAGAAAGACAACGGCTCCACCGCTGGTTCCTCCGGCGATAACAAGGGCAACGGCCAAGGCAACGGCGGTTCCGATGGCAAGAGCGGCTCCGATGCTAACTCCACCTCCGACGCCAATGGCGGCTCTACCTCTGGCTCCTCCGGCGAAGGCAAGGGCAAGGGCCAAGGCAACGGCACTGGCCAGGGCGAAGGTAACGGCGGCTCCACTGCTGGCTCCTCCGGCGAAGGCAAGGGTCAAGGCAACGGCGGTGCTAATGGCGGCTCTGACACCCAGAATGGCTCCGACTCTGAGAACAAGAACGGTTCCGCCGCTCTCGCTGGCAGCACCAGCGGCGCTGACTGCGGTGGTGCCCTGGCTCTCGGCGCCCTCGCCGTTGGTGGTCTGGTTCTGACCGCGGTTGGCTTCAACGTTCTCGCCAAGAACGCAGCCCCCGCTCCTCTGGCCGGCGCAGCCGACCCGAAGAGCGACACCAAGGGTGCTGCCCCAGCCGCTGGTGATCCGAACAACAAGAACGCCACGAACTCCAACACCAAGGGTGCCGAGCCCAAGGAAAAGGGTGTGGCTCACAAGGATCCCAACGCTTCCAAGATGGATGTCAAGAGCGCAAGCCCTGCTAAGAGCAACTCCGCACTGGCCAACACCGGTGTGAGCGGCATCCTGATTATGCTGGCAATCGCCGCGGTTGCTGCGGTTGCTGGTGGTGCACTGATCTTCTTCGGTCGTCGTAAGAAGAACTAAAATCTAGCATCATCCATCTCGACCCCCAGGGATTCCCGGGGGTCGATTTTTATTGTGTGCATTGTGAGGTGACAGTATCGGACGACAACAGGGCGATTGCTGAATCACCAAACGCCGAGGCAATGTCCGAGGGCATGGCAACCAGCACCCCATCTGGTTTAGCTGACACGTCAGCAAGGTCAAGCGCGATCCGCTCAGTCTGCGCGTCGAAGGGGTCGCTGGCACCATAGTCTGCTGCCAGCACCTCGGTGTCCCGCATGGTGATGGTGATAAATTGTTCCCGCATCGGCGAGCTGAGCAGCACAAACGTCACGGTCCGATCAGCTGGCAGCGCCCCAGTGTGTTGGATCAGCCCAAGCTGCTGCCCGGCGTATTCCGTCACCGCGGCGCTACTGACCAGCGGCAGCCCGTCGTCAAGCTCGCCGGCAGTCGGCCGCGCCACCCCCATGACACCGGTTTCTTCGTCTAGCTGGCTGTAGCTGCAGCGCGAGTACACGATCGCCCCGCTTGTCGACGCCCCAAAGGCCGACGCCGGATCCTCACTATTCCCACTCCCGATAGCATTCCTGGTGGTGACGACCTCTTCCCGGCGCGCCCGCCCAGCATTATAGGACCCGGCTTCACTCCCCACGCCGACGCCGACGCCGCCTGCGTCACCGATCCCGCAGCCGCTCAGAGTAGCCAGGACCGCCAAAATCCCCATCACCAATGTTGTGTTCTTCATGATGGCCTATAGCGTAACCAGTTCAACCGAACCATCAAAGTGGGATGTTTCCCCTCCTCATTTCCTCATTGCGTTAGCTGGGTTTCGTCTCAACGACGCCTCATTTTGGCCTGGCTTGGTGGGGAACCCAAGCTAACCGATTCCCGCCACCAGCCCATCGCCCCGCACACCCTACCTTGTTCCACATCTCCCTACTTTCGCCATGTTCCGCCCCGCGCGTTAGCTGGGTTTCCGTTCTTACCACTTCATTTTTGGCCCATCTGAAGGGGTTTCCCAGCTAACGCGCTGGGGAAGCTCAACATAGTGTCGCACGTTTAGCAGGGTCCGGCAACGTAATAAGAGCGCACCGACTCCGACGAGTTTCTTCTGGTTTTTGGTTCCTGCGTTAGCTGGGAAACCTCCCTGGAGAAGCCCAAAACCACCCCGCCGGGTGGGAACCCAAGCTAACGCAGGCCGGGCTTGCGGCCGGGTGTCTCCTTGGGCTTTGTCTCGGTCATGGTTTTGAGCGTTAGCTGGGGTTCCGACAAACTGGCGTTCAAAAGGCCTTGATTTCTGACCGTCCTGGAGCGGACCCCAGCTAACGCACACTGGGTCAGCAACGTGGCAACTGTGGTGATGGCCGGATTCCCTGAACGCCTCTTCAACCCTTCCTCCTGGAGTTTCCCGGCTTGAGCGTTAGCTGGGAAACCTCCCACAATCGGCCGGAAACATCCCAGAAAAGTCGGAACCCCAGCTAACGCTCGGGGCGGAAAACCCGCCGCCCGCCACCGGCCACCCAGCCATCGCCCCCCTCCCCCACCAAACCTTTCTACTGGGTGATGTCCATGTATTTCAGGTAGGCGTCGACCTGTTCTCGGGTGGGGATGCCGTTGCGCCAGAAGTACATGGTGAAGTTGTCTTTGGGGTAATAGACGTAAATGTATCCCCAGTCGGATTTGGGGAAGGCCGCACCGATTTCGGGTTTGGCCCCGTCGGCTTTTTGAATGTGCATCCTGGTGAGGGTGTTGAGGTCGCTCGCCAGGGTGGACCTGCCGGATTCAAGTTCGTCTCGGGCGGCTTTGGCGTGTTCGCCGGGCACCCAATAGTAGTTGCCGACGCTCACGTCATGGTCGAGTTTGGGGGCGTCGGGGTCTTCCGCCAGGGTGCATTTGTAGACGGGGACGGGCATGTATTTGTCGTGTTCATCGGCTTTTCCGGTGCATTTCTGGGAGGCGTTGACGAATTTTGCCGGCAGGAATTGGTTGGCGGTGTTGTAGCGTTCGATGAGGGGGATTTCGGCATCACCGTTTTCGGTGTTGACGGCGGCTACCTTGCTAACGGTGGGGTGTGGGGATGTGGTTGGTTGGGTTGTGGTGGCTCCTGCGGATGCGGGTGTGGATGTGGGGGTCGGCTTGGAGGTGGCCGCCGCGGGGGCTGGGTCCGCGGTGTTGTCGGGCTTTTTCTGGGTGATAATGAAGTATCCGGCGGCAGCGAGGACGCCCACGCAGATGAGGGCGAGGATGGTTGTCAGCAGGTAACGGCGTTTTTTGGGCTTCGATTTTGTGGGGGCGGCCGGCTCTGGTGGGGTGGGCGAGTCCACCGATTCCGCTGGGGTAGCCGTCGGGTTCGCCGCAGGTTCCTTGACTTCGGCCTTGGCCCCATCCTCGGCTTCGGCCGGCTCTAGCGGGGTGGCGGGTTTAACGGCGGGGAATGCTTCGGTGCCGCTGTGGCGGCGTCGGTGGTGGAGGTCGCGGATGGGGGTGGTGAGGCCTAGTTGGGTGGCGGCGATGGCCCCGTGGGCGACTGCGGTGCTGGGGTCGTCGACAAGCGTGACGGAGGCGATTTTTTCGAGTCGGGTGCGCAGGCAGGGGATGCGGGCGGAGCCGCCGGTGAGGTAAAGGGGGGTGCCGAAGTTGAGGAGGGGGCGGGCGAGATCGGCGACACGCCCAATCACGCTAGCGATAATGTGTTCGAATTCGGTGCGGGTGAGGTGGATGTCGTGGCGGTGGCGCCGGATGGCGATGGTGATGGTGGTTTCGGTGTCGATGGAGAGTTGTTCTTTGGCGTTGTGGATGGATTGCTCGACGGCCCGCATGATTTGGGGTGGTGCCGCGTGGAGTTCAGCGGCGAGGTGTGGGTGGTCGCGTTCGAGGCGGCTGATGAACCATTGGTAGAGCAGGTTGTCAATGGTGAGCCCGCCGAGGCTGCTGTCGCCGGTGGCTGCGGTGACGCGCACGTCGCCGGCGGGTTCAGCCTGGAGGGTGGTGATGTCGAGGGTGCCGCCGCCGAAGTCGCATATTGCTATTTGCGGGCCGGATGCGCTGTGGATTGCTGCGGCCCGGGGTTCGGAGATGATGCGAATGGTGTCCCGGTTGATGCCGCTTGTCGACGCCGCTTCGACGAGCGTCATCACCTCGGGGATGGTCCACGGTTCAGGGTGGGTGATGGTGACGGTGGTGGGTGGGTGGCCGGCGTGCTGGGCGCGGCCGGCGTCGAGGGCGGTTCGGAAGGTGGCGCCGATGATGGTGGCGAGCGGCATGGTGGCGCCGGCAACGGGGACGAATTCGTGTTCGATATAGCGTTTGGGGTAGGGGATGAACCGGGCGGGGTGGTTTTGCCGGTTGGTGTGGGCGGCGTCGCCGGTGATGATGGTGCCGTCTTCGGAGACGTATGTTGCGGAGGGAGTGACCAGTAATGTTGCGATGGCACCGGTGGGTCCGGTGGTGTGGGCGGCGACGGTGGTGATGGTGCCGTAGTCGAGGGCGAGGTGCCAGGGGTTGCTCATTATGGTTGTGCTCTCTGTGAGTATCCCCATCGGAGGGCGAGGGTGGTTGCGGCGCCGATGAGTCCGCCGGCTAGGACGTCGGTGAGCCAATGTACGCCGAGGTAGAGGCGGGCGACGCAGACCGCGATGGCGATTGCCCAGGTGATTCCGGCCAGCCTGGTGGCCCAGCGGGGTTTGTGAGGGATGAGGCTGATGGCGGTGGCGACGGCGATGATGGTCATGGCGTGCCCGGAGGGCATGGAGTAATTATATTCTGGGGCTAGTTGGAGGTTCAGGGGCGGCCGGGGTCGGTGCACAATGTGTTTGGTTATTGGGGAGATGATGTTGGTTGCGACTGCGGCGAATAATGGCAGTAATGCGTAGCGCATTCCCCAAAGTTTCGCACTGATGATCGACGCCCAGAGCAGCACCAGCGCTGGTCGGAATATGACCGATAACCCAATGAGGATGTGGGTTATGGCGCCGGTGCGGCGGGTGACAAAGAAGTCGAGAACCGTCTGATCCACTAGTAGTCCAGGTTAGTTGGTTTCGAGTTCGGCCTTGAGTTTGTTGTCGAACATGCTCAGCGCGGAGGCGATGGCCATGTGCATGTCAAGGTATTGGTAGGTGCCGAGGCGGCCGCCGAAGTAGACGCGGTTGGTTTCGGTTTCGGCCTCGGCTAGCTGCCGGTATTTGAGGAGTTTGGCCCGATCTTCGGGGGTGTTGATGGGATAGTAGGGTTCGTCGCCTTCTTCCGCGAAGCGGGAGTATTCCTTCATGATGACGGTTTTGTCTTTGGGGTAGCGGTCGTCACGTTCGGGGTGGAAGTGCCGGAATTCGTGGATGCGAGTGTAGGGGTATTCGGCATCGTTGTAGTTCATGACTGGGGTGCCTTGGAAGTCACCGGTGGGGAGCACTTCGGTTTCAAAGTCAAGGGTGCGCCAACCGAGGTGTCCGGCAGAGTATTCGAAATATCGGTCGAGTGGACCGGTGTACACTACGGGCGCTTCAGGGCTAGCGGCGCGTAGTGTTTCGCGAACGTCAAACCAGTCGGTGTCGAGTCGTACTTCAATGTTGGGATGGTTGGCCATGTTTTCCAGCCAAGCGGTGTAGCCATCAACGGGGAGGCCTTCGTAGGTGTCGTTGAAGTAGCGGTTATTGAAGTTGTAGCGCACAGGCAGTCGGGTGATATTGCCGGCGGGCAGTTCGCGGGGGTCGGTTTGCCATTGTTTGGCGGTGTAGTCCCGGATGAAGGCCTCGTAAAGGGGCCGGCCAATGAGGGAGATGGCTTTTTCTTCCAGGTTGGTGGCGTCGTCACTGTCGATTTCGGCGGCTTGTTCGCGGATGAGCTCCCGGGCCTCGTCGGGCGAATAGTAGCGGCCGAAGAATTGGTTGATGAGGCCGAGCCCCATGGGGAACTGGTAGGCACTGCCGTTGTGCATGGCAAACACACGGTGTTGGTAGCCGGTGAATGAGGTGAACTGATTGACATAGTCCCACACACGTTTGTTCGAAGTGTGGAAAAGGTGAGCTCCGTATTTGTGGATTTCGATGCCGGTTTCGGGTTCGGCTTCGGAATAGGCGTTGCCGCCGATGTGGCTCCTACGTTCGATGATGAGGACGCGCTTCCCGAGCTGCGAGGCGGCTTGTTCGGCGATGGTGAGGCCGAAGAAACCGGAGCCGACGACAATCAGATCATAGGTATTCATGGTGCTTAAGCGTATCACCTTGCTTTTCGACGCCGCACCGTGCGTCGAAAAGCCACAATTGGGAAACATTTTTATCTTGGTCACATTTTTGTGCGGGAGACACGCCTGGGAAAAAATTTTTTCGGCAGCTTTCCGCAGGTCGCCCCCTATTTCGCATTAGTAACATCCTTAACATTAGCTTCATTATTCACATAAATGCACTATTGTTAACTAGAGTCACTAACCTTAAACTAAACATTTAAAGTTATCCGCGAACTCAGGGAGACCACAGTGAAACAACGACGCCGCCTCATAGCAGCGAAATCGCGGCCAGTCACAGCCACCATTATGGCTGTCGCATTACTCGCCAGCGCCGCCGTGGGAATAACCGCCACCAATATCCTAAAAACCAAGGAAGACGGCATTAAACCCATCGACCCAACCATGACCACCGCCAGCCTGGCGGATGGCAAAAACGTCGTCGTCAACGACCCTGCCATCAGCAAACAAGGCGATGGCAACACCAACCGCACCGTCAAAGAATTTAAACGCGACGAGGCATTCTCCCAATTCGGCCTCACCTGGGACGGCAAAAAAGACATCGCCGCCTTCGTCCGCGGCCAACGAGCCGACGGAACCTGGACCCCATGGTTCGACACCGACCCCCTCGACTACGGGTCCTCCAAACCCTTCGAACGCAAGGGCACCGACCTCATTTACATCGAGCCCACCAACACCGTCCAGGTGTCTATAGCCGGCGTTGACCTGCTCAAAGACAAAACCGCCAAAGACCTCAACGCGGTCTTTATCGACGGCGGCAAATCCACCCCCACCGACTCTGGCATTAAACTCGCCGCCGACTCCGACGGCCTGCCCAAAGTTATTTCCCGCGCCGAGTGGGGCGCCGACGAATCCCTCAGGTGTGAGGAACCCGAATACACGGACCACACGTCTGCCATTGTCATCCACCACACCGCAGGGTCGAATAACTACAGCGAGGACGAGGCCGCCGGCATTGTGCGCGGCATCTACAAGTACCACGCCCAACAGTTGGGTTGGTGTGACATTGGCTACCACAGCCTGGCCGATAAATTCGGCAACCTCTACGAGGGCCATTACGGCGGCATGAATAAGTCCGTCATTGGCGCCCACGCCGGCGGCTTCAATGAGAACACCTGGGCGATCTCCATGCTCGGCAACTACCAGGAGGAAGAACCCACCGACGTCATGATAAAAAGCGTTGGTGAGCTGGCCGGCTGGCGGGCCAAGGTAGCGGGCATCGACCCGCTAGGGAAGGGCACCCACACCTCCGAGGGCACCGAATTCACGTTCTACCCCTATGGCACCAAGGTGGAATTACCCAATATTTTCGCCCACCGCGACGTCGGCAATACCGAATGCCCCGGTGACTACGCCTACGCCAAGATGGACCAGATTCGACAAATCGCCAAGGCCAAGTTCGATTCCCTGGGCGGCAAGTCCATCGACCAGGACATCACCGGCGACAACAACGGCGCCTCCAATAACAGCAATAACAGCGGTGGCAGCAATGCCGGCACCGGCACCAATAATCGGGGCGTCAGCAATAACAACCAGAAGAGCGCCGATAATGCCGCCTCCCTGGTGCAGGGGCTGCAACGCCAAGGCAAGTCGGATAACAAGTCCGACACCAATAACTCCAACTCGCTGGTGGGACTGATTCTCAAGGTGCTGTCCGCCAACGGTGGCCTGATCGGCACGCTCAGCAAGCTGGGCACCATTAAAATCATCAATGGCCTGGACCTGGGCAAGATCATTTCCCTGGCCCAAAAGCTCGCACCCCTATCGAGCAATAATCAGATTTTCCGCACCGCCAATACCAACTATCCTTCCTTGGGCGAGGCTCGCACCAAGGAGGTGACCTACACCAACGGTTACGACCAGGAGGTCACCTACACCTTCTTCGAGAACGGTATCGTGGTCGGCACCCCCACCACCGGCACCCACGCTTTGTGGGGCCCCATCGGTGACACCTGGGCCGCGCAAGGCTTCGACATGGGCCCGCTCGGGTTGCCGGTCAGCGAGGAAGAGGCTAATGGCGAACTCGTGCGCGTCGATTTCGAGGGCGGGTACGCCACCTACGATTCCGCCACCGGCAAAGTCGACGTGAAGACCAACGAGAAGGGCAACGCCCGCAATAATGCGGTCCAGGCCGGGACGACCGCCGGTGATAGCGACATTGCCGCCGCAGCCAGCAGCGCCAACAGCGCCACCTCTGCAACCCCCACCGCGGCCGCTACCGCCACGGGCAGCGAGGCCGCCGGCGAAGAAGCCGCAGCCCACGCGACCACCGGTGCTACCGGTGCCGCCGCCGGTAACGCCGAACCTACCGACGCCGATATCCCGGTTACAACCGAAGAATAAAAACTTGTTGTCTCCGATATAACGAGCAACAACCGCCAAAAGCCCAACCCGTCCTCTAGCCTAACGGGTTGGGCTTTTGCGCACCTCCGGGGTCCTATAAGCCCTATAGGCCCCTATGGGAATCTATGGGAACAGCCGCTCCAACACGCGGGCCACCCCGAAATCATCATTGCTGGTGGTGATCTCATCGGCGGCCACCTTCACCCGCTCGTCCGCATTCCCCATGGCCACCCCCAGGCCCGCCCACTGCAACATTTCAATGTCGTTCGGCATATCGCCAAACGCCACCACGTCCGAAGCCGGCACCCCATAAAACTGGGCCACCGCCATGAGACCGGCGGCTTTCGTCACCTGTGGCGCGGATATTTCCAATAGCCCCTCATCCGTGGAGAAGGTTATATGGGCCAACTCGGGCGGCACCACCAGCTTAATCAGGTGATACAGGTCCCATGCGGTCTTACGATCGTTACGCACCAAAAGCTTCACGGCGGATTTGGCCGCCAGCTCGGTCTTATCCACCACCGTATGCTCCTCCGAATCCCACAGGTGCAGAAAATCCGGGGTGACCAGGAATAATTCCTCACACTTATCGAAGGCCGACGCCCCAACCCGCTCCACGGCGTAGCTGACCGGCAACACGTCGTCGATAAGCTGCATGATTCTGGTCAGCGTGGCCGGCGGCAGGGTGCGGGCGGTCACCACCCGATCGGTGTCGGAATCGTAGAGCACCGCGCCATTCACGCAAATGCAGATGGGGCGGATGGGAAGCTGGTCGAGCACCGGGTAGATCCAGCGCGGCGGACGACCGGTGGCAAGCACCAGCTCGGCGTCCTTGGTGGCGGCATGGGTCACCGCATCCCGCAGCCGGGGAGTCACCCGCTCCGCGCTGGTGATGAACGTGCCGTCAATGTCACTGACTATAAGATGCGTGGGCATAATGAGTATTTTCCTATTCCAGGGCGGTATTCCCAAGCCCTACTCCAAAGCGGGGGCACCTCCACCAAGAGCTGCTGGCCGCCAATATTCGCCCCCGGGAAAGGGGCCGTATTCAGTTTCGTATTCGCTACGAAGCCTATCAAGCATGATCTTCATGGTTTCCCGCAACTTTGCGGTATCGTCCTCCACCACCCCGGTGAGCGCCAGCGGCTCCCCCACCTGCACCCACACGGGAAAATGATGCCGACCCAGACGCTTCTTATGGCCCTTGGTCCACACCCGCTGCGAACCCCACAACACCACCGGAATCAACGGCACCCCCGCCTCCTTGGCGATCCGCGCCGCCCCCGTCTTAATGTCTTTGATCTCAAAGCTGCGGGAAATCGTGGCCTCGGGAAAAATCCCCACCAGGTTACCGGCCCGCAAACTTGTGACCGCCGCATCAAGCGCACTGGTGCCAGCACCGGCCGACCGGTCGACGGGAATGTGCTTCATTTTGCGCATCAACGCCCCCACCACCGGCACGTCAAACACCTCTTTTTTGGCCATAAACCGCACCAGCCGGCGACCGTGCAGATTCGCAGCCGTGCCCCCGAAAATAAAATCAAAATAGCCGGTGTGATTCAAGGCCAAGAGCGCACCACCCGTGTCGGGAAGATTCTCACTTCCCGCAACCGACATTTGGATACCCTGAAACCGAAGCATAGTTTTCATCAATCGGATGACGATCTGGTTATAGAAAATCTCCCGATTTTCGGCTTTATTGAGCGCAGTGGGCCGGAACCCGGGGCGCACCCAATACCAACTTCCGTGCTTCTGCCAACCCGCACGTACCTTCATAAATCGCACAATCTTTCTACTTCAGTTTTCCTACCCACATTTTTGGAACTTATCGAGCTTGTCGACGCCCCTCCCGGCCACCCACCGGCCGGCCGCCACCTACAGGCCGCCTAGCGGATCGGCTCAAACACTTCCTTGCCCACAAACGGCCGCAACGCCTCCGGCACCACCACGGACCCATCGGCCTGCTGATGATTCTCCAAAATGGCAACAAGCCACCGCGTGGTAGCGAGCGTCCCATTCAAGGTGGCCGCAATATGCGCCTTACCAGCCTCATCACGATACCGGGTACGCAGCCGGCGGGCCTGATACGTCGTGCAGTTCGAAGTAGACGTCAACTCCCGATACGTATTCTGGGTCGGAACCCATGCTTCGGTATCAAACTTGCGTGCGGCGGAAGATCCCAGGTCACCACCGGCAACATCAATAACCCGGTAGGGCACCTCAATGGCGGAGAGCATGTCGCGCTCCATCCCCAGCAACTCCTGATGCTGGGCGGCAGCCTCCTCCGGCTTGCAGTAGACAAACATTTCCAGTTTGTCAAATTGGTGAACCCGGATAATGCCGCGAGTGTCCTTCCCATAGCTGCCAGCCTCCCGACGGAAACACGACGACCACCCCGCATACTTCCGCGGCCCATTACTCAAATCAATGATCTCATCCTGGTGATATCCAGCAAGAGCCACCTCGGATGTACCCACCAAATATAAGTCATCTCGTTCAAGATAATAGATTTCTTCCGCGTGTTCGCCCAAAAATCCCGTACCGGACATAACCTCGGGACGCACCAAAACGGGGGGAATCATAAGTTTGAATCCGGCAGTCCGAGCCTTCTGTGCGGCAAGAGTCAACATGGCGAGTTGCAGAAACGCGCCATCGCCAGTGAGATAATAAAACCTGGCGCCGGACACCTTCGCGCCCCGATCCATATCGATGAGACCGAGCGAGATTCCTAGATCCAAATGATCCTTAGGCGTGAAGTCAAAACTACGCGGTTCGCCCACATGTTCGAGCACAACAAAGTCGTCCTCGCCGCCGGCCGGCGCCCCCTCAACAATATTGTCGATCCGCATCTGCAGATCGGTCACAGCCGCCTCGGCTTCTTTCCGCGCGTCTTCCGCAGCCTTGACCTTCGCCTTTAGTTCATTTGCACCAGCGAGCAGCGCCGGCCGATCCTCGGGGGCAGCCTGGCCGATTTTCTTGCCGAAAGCGTTCTGCTCGGCCTTGAGTTCGTCGGCAGCTTTGATGGCAGCGCGCCGGGATTCGTCGGCAGCAATGAGTTGATCCACCAAAATGGGGTTAGCGCCGCGGGTGCGTTGGGAGTCATGTACAAGGTCGGGATTCTCACGGAGGAATTTCAGGTCAATCATGCATTTTAGTCTATCTGTTATGGATGATCCCCCGGAACTTGTTGTAAAGTCGTTGTAAAGGTGTCGGAGCATAGCCCCTAGAAACAACCTTATGGGGGGAAGAAAATGAACAAAAAGTAGCCCCATAATTATGGGGGGTCTGTACTGGTTATGACCGCTAGGAGTAGTATTAGGGTATGACTGATCCTCCTGTGGAGCTACCCATCAGGACCCTGACTGATGAGAGTGACGCTCCAAAACATCAACAACTCAGGGAGATCCTCGAAGACGTATGCATTAACTACTTAAACCCGGGCGACATGTTGCCGGGTGAGCGAGTGCTAGAGGAACAATATGGCGTTTCTCGTATCACCGTGCGCCGGGCGATTGGCGACCTTGTGGCCAGCGGTAAGCTGCGGCGCGCCCGCGGCAAAGGAACATTCGTTGCGCATTCGCCGCTGGTGGCGCGAGTACATCTCGCCAGCTTTTCCGACGAGATGGCGGCGCAAAACATTACCTCTTCATCAAAGATTTTGCTCTCGGCATGGACAACGGCCCCGGAAGAAATTCGGATTTTCTTCAATTCACCGTTGACCAAGCCGCACACGCATCTACGACGCCTCCGGCTGGGCAATGGGAAACCATTCTCCATTGATGACGGTTGGTATAACTCGCTTTTCGCCCCCGACCTACTGGAAAATGACGTATACAAGTCCGTGTACGCCATTTTGGATGCCCAATATCACGTACCTATCACCGACGCCGAACAAATTGTGAGCGCTATCGCAGCGGGCAGCGATGATTCAGAATTCCTGCAAGTGGATAAGGGAACCCCCCTCCTGAAGGTGGTGCGGTTCTCCCGGTCGAATCTGAAACCCATCGAATGGTGCTCCTCGCTGTATCGTACCGACCGTTATGCTTTGCACACGCTGATTACTAAAGCATAATAGAAGGACTATGAAAAAAACTTGGCGTACCACGGATGTCCTTCGCATTCTCATTGTGGCAGTATTAGCAGCCGCCGCGGCGTTCGGAGGCTACTATCTGATGTCCCCCACAAAAAATAGTGACGGGAAGACCACACACGCCAGTAAGGCTGATGACGGCAAATCCACGAAACCAGGTGTAGCATCCTTCACTTCTGCGGATGCGGGATCTTGCCTTACCTGGCAGGACAGCGGCACCACCATTACCGCTTTCGAACAAACGGACTGCGGCGGCCCCCACCGGTTTGAGGTTTCCTCTCGGGAAGATTTATCCACCTACCCCAGCTCCGAGTTTGGGGCGAAAGCCGCGATGCCAAATACGACCCGGCAGGCCCAATTACGGGAGGAATTGTGCATGGACCCCACGATGAAGTATTTGGGGGGCACGTTCGACCCGTTGGGACGGTATTCGGTGGCGTCGATTTTGCCGCCGCAGGCCGCCTGGAATGCCGGTGACCGAACCTTGTTGTGTGGCATTCAGGCCACGGATGAGGCGGGCAAGGTGATTACTACCAACGGCAAGGTGGCGCAGCAGGACCAGGCCCGGATTTTCGGGGTGGGCGAGTGCGTGGCCGTGGACGGCGCAAACTCCGAAAAGCAGATTGATTGCGCGCAACCTCACCAGTTGGAGGTCACCCAGATCGTGGATTTGTTGCAGGTGTTCCCCAATAACACCCCGTCGATCGAGGACCAGGATAATCACCTGCGTACGGTGTGCACCCAGGCGGCGAAGGATTATATTGGTGGCGACGACCAGCTCTATAAGTCCACGTTGCAGCCACTGTGGGCGACGATTCCGGCGAATTCGTGGGATCGCGGTTCGCACAGCGTGAACTGTTCCCTCATGTTTAACGACAACGGCCACCTGGGCACATTGGCTGGCTCGGTGAAAGGCCAGTTCACGATCAATGGGCAGCCGCCCGCGGAACGCCCGGATCGTGCCCCCATTGTGAACCCCGAGGCGCTTCAGTCCGTGCAGCCGAAACCCCAGTAGAGGTGAATGCCCATGATGGAGATCAGTGACGAACGGTTCGAGGAGCTTGTCGACCAGGCCCTCGCCCAGATTCCCGACGAGGTGCACGAGCACATCAAAAACGTGGTGTTTCTGATCGAGGACTATAATCCCCGCTCCCCCTACATCTTGGGCCAGTACACCGGGGTGGCGTTGCCCAAACGCACTTTCGACCATACGGGTTTTCTGCCCGACACGATTGCGATTTACCGCCAGGCCCTGAAGAACTATTGTTGGTCCGAGGATGAGCTTATAGAACAGGTGCGCATTACGGTGATGCACGAAATCGGCCACTATTTTGGCTTGGATGAGGACGATCTCCATCGCCTAGGCTACGGCTAATCCTCCCTCTCCCCCTCCCTCGGCTTTACGACGCCCTCCCGGTGGCACCCGCGCCTGGCCAGGCCCGACCAAGCCCGGCCACCCGGAGGGATTATTTTGCCCGCCTCATCTTGCCAACCCTCAGGCTCGAACCCGGCCCTGCTGCACGCACCGCCGCACCACATGGGCTTTAGCTGGGGTTCCAACCAGCAGCACCCCAATCCCCCACCCCGAACCCTAGACACGGAACCCAAGCTTAGCATTCTTGCAGCTAGCCAAGCAGGGAGTTTGCTTTAGCTGGGGTTCTGTTTGCTAGCTCCAGTTCCCCAGGCAGAAATCTCTCGAAAACCGGAACCCCAGCTAAGGCAAACACGCAGCTCAACAAATAAAATAGATCATCTACCCTAATCTCCCCACAACCCTTGCCGCATATCTTCTAAGCTTGGGTTCCACTTCAAAAGGCACACATTTGGGGCGTTATCAACCAGAACCCAAGCTTAGAACGTCTGATATCCCCACCCTGCTTGCGGCAGCATTTGTTCTAAGCTTGGGTTTCAATTTCAGGCCAACATTCACCCTGGGCAAACAAGAGGCACCAAATAAAAACCAAGCTTAGAAGATATGCAGCCAGAGCCCCGCCCCAGCACCAGCTTCGTTTTAGCTTGAGTTCCACACCCAACAGATGGATCCAGACCCCCTAAACACAGACTCCAAGCTTAGCATTCTTACAGCCCGCCAAGCAGGGAGTTTGCTTTAGCTGGGGTTCTGTTTGGCTGCTCCAGTTTGCCCAGGAAGAAATCTTCCGAAAACCGGAACCCCAGCTAAAGCAAACACACAGCTCAAACCACAAAACCAGCCGTCTTTCCCAACGTCTCCACAACCCTTACTGCACATCTCCTAAGCTTGAGTTCTACTCCAAAGAGCATGCATTTGGGGCGCTATCAACCAGAACCCAAGCTTGGACTCCAGTTTTAAACCAATATTCTCCCTGGGACAACAGGGTACGCCAAATAAAAACCAAGCTTAGAAGACATGCAGCCAGAGCCCGACCTGACACTAGACTCGCTTTAACTAGGATTCCGCATCCGGCCAGACCATAAGCCCAGGAAACACACCCACCACAAACCAGAACCCAAGCTAAATGAATCCGGCTGCATATCCTCTAAGCTTGACTTTCTCGATTCAGATACCCTACAAAACTGCACATAAGGACGGAACCCAAGCTTAGAACACCTGCAGCCAGAACAGGCAGGGCTTTTGCTTTAGCTGGGGTTCTGTTTGGCGGCCTAGGTTTCCCCAGGAAGAAAACTCCCCGAAAACCGGAACCCCAGCTAAAGCAAACACACAGCTCAAACCCAGAAAACCGACCGCACTCCCACCCCTCCCACACACCCCGAGCTTTCCCAAACCCCTCAGCGCAACACAGCACATTTCCTAAGCATGGTTTCCATTCTCGGGGCACCATGAATGCCCCAAAACCCCAGATGCTCCCCCACCCGCAAGGGGAATCCAAGCTTAGAAACTGTGCAGCACAATTTGCCAGGTTTGTGCAGCACCCGCGGAGCCACACCCCATATTCTGCCCGAAAACCTTTGTGCAGCAGGCCAGTGTGAAGTGCTGTTGGTCGAAATCCAAGCTTATCGAATATGCTGCCGTTCTCCCGGAGAGGCAGCGACCACGCCCATCCTCAGCGCCCTAAACTCCTGGGCACCAACCCGATCTTTAGCTAAGAAACTGTGCAGCCATATTGTCGATGGCCTCCCCCACTCCCCTACTGAGTTGGCGAGTGTCATAGAATAAAGCTACGGATTATTTTCATAAGGAATTAGGTAATGAGAGGATTATTGCGGAAAACTCATATTTTCGACCACTTCCCCATAGTGGCTTGCACCAGCATGGTTGATTTTAATTCACCATGTCCCCTCAACAGCGAAAATAATACCAACAAAAGTATCCCCTTAAAATACCGAGGGCAAAATAACCAAAATCAATAAATATGGGATTCTGGCACCACGACAGAAGAACCATTGATACTGCCGAATGTCACCCACATTAATCGCACAGGTTCGTGAAGTTCGTGAGGCTTGTGGGCCGTGTTGGACAGCATTCGAGGGTTCCTTGGGTGCCATAATAATGAATAGGCTTTCAACCAGGAGAAACGTCGAAAAGCAAGAGAGGAGTAGCCATGAAACGATTGCTTGCAATATTCGTTGCGGCGTTGCTAATCACCGGATGCAGCACAACCGGGGGCCGAGAGAAACAGGAGCAGGAAACGCGGCAGGTTCAGCCACAGAGCAGCCCCCAAAGCAATAGGGAGATCATCGACACGCCTAGCGAGTCCCGCAACCCAGCAAGCGTTCCTGGTTTATACCGAACCTGCACCTACCAGGCAAAACGTGACGATAGTAGGAAGTCACAACCTGCCTCTGCCGCCACCAATGCCGATTTGCCGCTTATCGACGGCGCGGCATTGTCAACCACCGAGAATGGGGTGCGCGCCGTCATCCATTACCGGGGCGACCTGACGGATAACCAGTCTGCCTCGGTAGATATTTATAGTTCCGCCAAGCAGGAGCATTTCATCACCGTCACCCTCATTGGCACAAAGGTGGTGGCGGTCAGCCACGGGGAGGGAAACACCCGGCGCGATGACCAGAGGGAATGGCTGGAGCCGCAGATTGCTTCGGTGAAAAAGGAGTGGGTGGAGATCGCTTTGAATGCGAAGCTTGCCCGGTATTTTGGTGACCAATCCTATGTGGTGATGCGGTCGCCGGCTTCAACGTCGCAATGTCATGATGGGAAGAACAGCGACATGAGCTTGCCGGAGAAGCCAGCCTCCACCAGCGAGGCTGTGTCCGCTGGTGAGCCTGCTGCCGCCGTGCCGAATTCCGCGGGTGCGCAAGGGCAACAGGGGCAGGGCCAGCAGTCGGCGCCGTCCTCATCCCGGCAGTAGCCCCACCATTATGATGTCATGCGACCTTAATGTGTTGGTCGGCGGAGTCGGCCACGAGGTCGGAGTGGGTGGCCACGACCACACTTGCACCGCCGTCGGCAAGGTCGCGCAGGTGAGCAATGACCCACAGGGAGTTGTCGTAGTCGAGCGCGCCGGTGGGTTCATCGGCGAGCACTACCTTGGGCGGCCGCACGAGGAGTCGGGCGATGGCGACCCGCTGCTGCTCACCGCCGCTGAGTTCGCACACTTGCCTGCGCTCGTACCCGGCCAGCCCCACCTGGTCTAGTGCCTGGGCAATCTGGGTGAGCATTGCTTTGGTGGGGAGGATTTTGTTGGGTCGGGCAGCCAGGTTGATGTTGTCGTAGACGGTTTGATCTGGGATGAGGGCGTAGTCTTGAAAAAGGTAACCCACATAGTCGCGCCGGTATTTTCGGGCTTTGCGATATCCCAGGATGGTCTGAAAAGTAACGAACAATCATCTCCGCGTCATTACTAAAGGTGGGGTAGCCACCCCATAATCATTGTGCACCAGTTGATGTGGATAATGCCAGCGCAATGTGCAGTATTCGTTTGATTTGGGGACTGTTCAGATCCGATATTATTGTGTTGGACATACTCCGTCACATGTGATCGAAACACCTCAGCCGTGGCGTTCCCCGCAAAGTCCTGGATCAAAACCACTTGATTACCAATGAGCCCTCAGCCTCATCTGACGCCTTGACCAGCAGAAAACGGAACGTGGCTGTTCTTTGTGATTACCATTATTAGCGGCGGTAGCGGTTGCGGTTCCGAAGCCGTTGGACGTATTGGTTGGTCACTTCCAAGGCAGCATTGGTGATTTCCGCCTGCTGTTGTTGCCAGAGAAGTCGTCGTTCTGCCATTTGTTGGGCATGGGCTAGCTGCATGGCCTGCACCTGCATGGCCTGGGCCTGGGCGATTTGCCGTCGCCGTTGCCGCGCCAAAGCGCGGGGGCTAGGCTGATGCCATGACTTCGGCCCTAACTTCATCACATACAACAGGACAAACATGGCAAGAAATGTCATCATCATTGTGAAAGCTACCAACTTATCTTGCAGAATAAGAGTTGAGCTCACAGCAGCCATGAACGTGAGTATCATAACGCCCAGCTTGATGCGTCTCCCAGACCGGTAGCTTTCTTCTATCTCGCTCCTGCTGAATTTGTCTTCTTCAGGGATTCCTGTGGCATGCGGTATGGCGGCCGAGGTGTTGGTATCAGTAATAGCCGGGAGATCCGAGAAGATCGGTATCAAATCAGACCACATGATTGCTTCCGCAACGTTGGTGAGGCGATTATCGTATTCGGTGATATCCAACCGACCAGCGGTGAAGTGCTTGCCTAGGTCATCCATTGCCTTCTGACGTTCGGCATCACCGATACGATAGTCCCGATTACGGGGATTATTTTGGGGGCTACGTGGATTAAAAGGCTGGCTCATGACACTAATGATAGCGAAGCCGCATATAGCCGTCTGCCTGTTTCAGCCTCGATAGGGGTAAGGCGCCCTAACCAAGAATGCGGGCGCCTGGTGTCTAACCACATCACATATCACCGATAATCGGTGTAATAAACAGGTTTCATCTTACACAATGAGGTTCAGCACTCTGGCAGCGCATACACCCGACGCACCTCGCTTCAAGGGATTCTAAGGAATCCTGTTTATCGACGCGAGGTTGCAAACCTCGTCAACGTCGAGGAAGCATGCATTCTTACTGAGGGGAATTGTCACTATTACCTTGTTTGGTTCAAACCACGATCGAATAGAAACAGCGTCTTTGCTTTGAATCCCAAATGATGGTTCACCGAACCGAGAATTAACAGGGATAAAATTATTATTTGTAACGTGGTTCTCTTTGGAGAATCCCTCTAACTGCCCAGTGAATGTTGGCTTATTGTTTAAACGCTCATGAACATAGACTCGGCCATCCTCAGTCACATAACCACTATCACCATGCCGAAGAGCATAGGTGGCCACAAAGTCTTCAGGCAATGATTTTGTGAAATGTGATACGGATAGCACATGTTTCGTGCTGGCATGGTTCTTCTTGAGCTCAATCTCAAACGAGGTGAAATCTACTGTATGACCACGCTCGCCTTCCACTACTCGATCCGCTTGTAGAATCTCAAACCGATCATTCCCGAGATAATTAACATATGAATAAGGGAAATATGGAGAATCAAGCCGATATTCATCGGGGAAACTAGTTTCTGTCACATGACCTTGGTCGTCAACCAATAAGAGCCGCTTTTCTGACGATAAATACCCAGCAACCAGCGCGTAGTCTTTCCCTACCGCTAAAGAAATAGGCACAATATCGGTGGAAAATTTGGTTGATTTCCCATCACTCTTCAGGGTCAGAATGTCATATGCGAACTCTGTTGAAGATGCGTTAACAGCGGCAACCCCAAAGGTCCCAGTCTCAGAATTACTAGAATATTCGATAGGGTCATGGGCATTAATGCTTATCTCATGGGTGTGCTCACCCGCCTGTTTGATGGCATCGGCGAAATAGAGATATGACCCTTGCCGTGTCGGGATAGCAATAGGATAATAACTACCTTGTTGGGTTGTTTCATCCAGCCATTTTCCATCAGGAGAAAATACTTGATACGTGTTTTTGATTGTATCAAGGTATGGTTCCCGAACCGGACCATATCCCATAATATAGTTACCTGACTGCCCCCAACTGGCGGTGTTCTCGGGGAGTGAGCGACGATTCGCCGCGTATTTCCCAGCGGACACGACCATCACGATCAGACATACCACCAGGGCAAGAACACTGAGACAGCCACGTTTCACCAAGCTTGCAACAGGACGCATCCAAACCTACTTCCTCACTATGGAATACCCGCGCCTGCTCGGTGCTTTAGGCGTCGTAAAGCGGGCTAGTTGTTGCTGGCCCACATGGGGCAACGCCACTGGCCGAACTCGCCGACCGGCTCGATCACAGTCAACGAACCGTTATCAATGTGCGGGCCGGTGATGCTCGTGTCGGCCAGGGCGTGCACGCACAGCACCCGGATCGCGGCACCGTGCGTCACTACGAACAGGTCTTTGCCGTTGGCGCGCTCGTAGGCGGCCATCAATGCCGGCACATACCGGTCCAGCATTTCACCGGCGGTTTCCCCACCCGGGAGCCCCGCCGACAAGTCCCCGGACTGCCAGCCTTCGAACGCAATATCGTACTGGCGGTGGGCTTCGGAGGAATCCATGTCATCGTAGTCGGCGCCCACGAAAATCTCGTGGATGCCCAAAATAACCTCCACCGGGATACTGGGCTTGCCCACGCCCGGCACATCCAGCGGCATCGCCCCATAGCCCAACAGCGCCAGGTTGAGGCTTTGCTGCGCCCGCATGGCGATCGAGCACACTGCCAGCCCAATGTCCGAGGTCACGTTCCGCAGGCGGCGTCCCGTATCAAACGCCTGCTGGCGACCGATTTCCGTTAGTTCCGCACCCGGGGGTCGGGTGTCCAAGTGTTTTCGGGCATTCGAATACGTCCGCCCGTGTCGCATGAGGATCATGCGTGCAACCATGTCACATCATCCTTCCGGTTTGTGCCGCAGAAACCCAGGACTCGGCCTCCGCGAGCAAGCGATTATTGTGGTGAAGTTGCCGTTCACGCTCAGATGCGGTGGGGGCCGCCGGCCACGAACCTAAAAACTTTATTGACTCACACCGCACATAGAGTGCGCGCAATGCTTCCGCCACCATGGGTTGGGTCACATGCCCATTCAAATCCACGTGGAACCGGTACGTCCCCAACCCGTTTTCAATTGGACGCGATTCAATTCGGGAAAGGTCGACGCCCCGCACCGCGAACTCCGTCAACGCAGCCACCAGGGACCCCGGCTCGTTCCGCAGGGTAAACACCACCGCGGTCCGATCCACCCCGGTGGGTGCCGGCGACATGCCGGTCGGGCCCACCACCACGAACCGGGTGCGGGCCCCGGCCACGTCCGCAATGTTCTCCGCAACCACGGTCAGGTGAAACAGCTCCGCCGACCGGGCCGGGGCTGCCGCAAGGTCGGCACCACCGTCAGCCACGATCTGCGCCGCGGCCGCATTGGAGGAGGCGGGCACAAAGGTGTGTTCCCCAATGGTATCGGCAAGCCAGGTTTTTACCTGCTGGTAGGCCACCGGGTGGGTGGTGACCGTGGTGACCTCGGATAATGACATTCCGGGGCGCATCATCATGGCGAACGCAATGGGTAAATCCAGTTCGGCATAAATCTGTATCCCATCGGCATCAAGAGCATCAAAGGTGGGGGTCACAAACCCATCCACCGAGTTTTCAATAGCCACAACCGCATAATCGGCGTCCCCGGCACGCAGGGCGGAAATGGCCTCCCGGGGGCTGGTGCAGGGAAAAGGAATAACATTGTCCGCGGGGGATGCTGCGGGCGCGCCCCCAGCCCCCGCCTCCAAGCCCGTTCCCCCGCCGCGGGTGGCGTCGTCAAGCATTGTTTTTGTGTCGGTAACTGGGGTGGTCAGGTGGCCGCGGTGGGCGAATTCCCATAGCGCCGCCTCGGTGAACGTACCGGCGGGTCCTAAATATGCCACAGTTACACTCATAACTATTATCTTACGGTAATGAATAGGTACGCTACCTACATGCCTGAATCCCTTCGTCGTTTGAGCTCACTCGTGGCCGCTTTGAGCCCGCGGGAGCATGGTTTCGCATATTTCGACCCGGATGCCGCCCAAGCGCAATGGCGAGCGCAACAGCATCGAGCGCAACGGTCCCAAAAGCTCCGGCGGTCGCGGGGGTATGGTCGGCTCTCTGGGTGGATTATTCCGGCGAAAGACTTATCGGATGTTGCGGGCATGCCCACCACGTTGGGAAACCGGAGTCGGACGTATATGGCGACGGAAACGGATCCGTTTCTTCTCCGCTGTCTGCGGCAGGGCGCCATTATTCCGGGGAAAACTTTGGCCCCCGAGCTGGGACTCACCGCCTACACCGAACCGGTGGGGTTGCCGCACCCGGATAATCCCACGCTGCCGGGGCACACGCCGGGCGGGTCGTCGGGCGGTGCCGCGGTCATGGTGGCGCGGGGGTTGGTGCGGGCGGCCCACGCATCGGATGGTGGGGGGTCGATTCGGATTCCGGCGGCGTGCACGGGCATTGTGGGCTATAAGCCGCCGCACGACACAGGGAACGCGAACCCGGTGGCCCAGGGGTTTCTTGCCGGCACGCTCGCCGACTCAGCGTATGTGAATAATGTCACCGTCCCGGCGCGGGTGCCGCGGCTGCGGGTGGGGGTGCTGATCGAGCCGGTGCATGCGGAGATTGAGGTTTCGGAGCACATGCTTTCGGCGGTGGATCGGGCGGCGTCGGCGTTGAGCAAGGCCGGGCATGATGTGATGATGGTGCGGCGGCCGTATGGGGATGCCCCGTTTGCGGCGTTTCACGATATTTTGTCGTTGCGGTCAGTGAAGGTGCCGGGTGAGGCGTCACCGTTGGTGTCGTGGCTGCGGGATCGGGGGTCCCGGATTGGTGAGCATCGGAAGGAGGCGGTGATCACGGAGTTCATGTCGGTGAAGTCTCAGGTGTTGCGGGCGTGGGATGTGGATGTGCTGCTCAGCCCAATGTTGGCGTTTGATCCGCCGCCGATCGGGTATTTCCGGGCCATGTCGCCCGAATCTGATTTCTATGCGCAAACCCAGTGGACGCCGTGGGCAACCATGTTTAATATGGCGGGCTTAGGCGCATTGGTTTTCCCGTTTGAGAATATTCGTACGCCTATTCATGTGGGCGCGTTGCGGGTGTCGCCGGCCCAATTATTTGGGGTTGCGGCTACGTTATATGGTGACTCTGATAGGCGAATAACACTATGATTACTATTTCTAATAACCCCGCAACCGACCAGCCGGCCGACACCAGGCGGATTCGGCAAGAGATTGCGATCGTGCTGGTGGTGACGTTCGGGCTGAGTGGCATGCGGGCCGCCCTGCGGCTGCTTAGCGATCTCATGCAGCCGGTGCCGCTCAACCAGCAGCAGACCACGCTGGCGGAGCACCAGTCGGACACGTCCTGGATTGACCTGGCCATGCAGCTGTGCAGCTCAGCAATGCTGTTTAGCTGGGGGTTTCTAGCCCTGTACTTGCTGCGCGAGTCGATATTTTCCCGGTGGCGGCCCAAAGCAATCCTGGAAGGCGCGGGCTTGGCGGCGCTCATCGGCATCCCCGGCCTGGTGTTTTACCTTTCCGCGGTGCATTTTGGGTTCAGCAAGCAAGTGGTTCCCAGCACGCTTGACGACGCCTGGTGGGAGATCATCGTGTTGCTCATCTGGTCGGCGGCGAACGCTTTCAGCGAAGAAATCGTTGTGGTGATGTGGCTCATCACCCGGCTGGAACAATTGCGGATTCCCCCGTGGGTGGCCCTGCTGCTCTCCGCGGTGCTGCGGGGCAGCTACCACCTGTATCAGGGCTGGTCAGCTGGCCTGGGGAACATCATCATGGGGCTCATATTCGGTGCATACTATTTGAAGACTCGCCGAGTCTGGCCGCTCATTCTTGGGCATTTTCTTATCGACGCGGTGGCGTTCGTGGGCTACTCACTCTTACGAGGGCATTTGAGCTTCCTGGGACTCTAACCCACCCCTGTTACGGTATTCTTAAAGAATAATTCAGGTAAGACCAGCGTCAAATGTTCTATTTTTCGCTGGTGTCCCGTTATTGTTGGGCCTATGGATCCGAGAAAGGTGACCACAATGCTATCGCACATCGTACAGGTGGGGTTGTCATGGTAGATCGTTATGGTCGGCCCATCCGAGGCCGCGAGGGGGCCACGCCGCGGGGACAACGGCCGCAACGACCGCAGCAACAGCCGGCGCGGCAACCCCGCCAAACCGGTGGCGGACAGCAACCCCGGCAGGGGCACCCCCGCCAAACCGGCAGGCCACAGCAATACATTCCGAACCCGGCCGAATCCCAGCAATACTATGAGACGCAACAATTAGGTCGGGATGGTGGTGCACCCATGGGCCAGCAGCGACAAAGCCAGGGGCAGCGCCAACCCCGAACCGCCGGGCAAAGCCAACGGCAAGGGCAGGGACGGCGAAACCCCCAACAACGCTCCGGCCAGCGTGCACCCCAGCGACGCCCCCAACAGGGACAACAACGCCGCCGGCCGGCCGGAAACCAATCCCCCTGGGGCAACTTGGGTAATTTCCGGCTACCCCGACTCCGGCCCCGCGGCTGCCTCTCCGGCCTGGCCTGGACCCTGGTCGTGGTGCTTGTGCTGGCTGTTGCCGGCACATTCTGGCTCGATAGTCGGCTCAACCGGGTGGCCGCCGACCCACCCCAGCACATTGCCGCCACCAGCGGCACCAACTGGCTCCTGGTCGGCTCCGACTCCCGCACCGGGTTATCCGAAGCAGACGCGCAACGCCTCGGAACCGGTGGGGACATTGGGTCCATGCGCACCGACACCATCATGCTGCTGCACATCCCCCTCACCGGCAAAGCCACCCTGGTGTCCCTACCCCGCGACTCCTACGTGAACATTCCTGGCTACGGCATGGACAAAATCAATGCGGCCTTCACCTTCGGCGGCCCGCAACTCCTCACCCAAACCGTGGAAGAAGCCACCGGGCTGCGCATCAAACACTATGCGGAAATCGGCATGGGCGGGCTCGCCAACGTTGTTGACGCGGTGAGCGGCATCGAAGTGTGCCCCAAGGAACCCATCCAAGACCCGCTCGCCCACCTGGACATTCAGGCAGGCTGCCAAAAAGTCGACGGACCCACCGCCCTAGGCTATGTGCGCACCCGCGCCACCGCCATGGGTGACCTGGACCGGGTGCAACGTCAGCGGGAATTCTTCGCCGCCCTCGTCAAAAAGGTGTCCTCCGCCGGAACCCTGGCGAACCCATTCCGACTCCTGCCCACCATCACCACCGTGACCGGCAGCTTCACCGTGGGTGAAAAAGACCACGTGTGGAACCTGGCCCGGGTGGCACTCGCAATGCGCAGCGGGGTCACCACGGAAACCGTCCCCGTGGGCGGGTTCGGTAACTATGATGTGGGCTCTGTGGTGCTGTGGGACGAGGAAGGCTCCCAGCAATTATTTAACTCCCTGAAATAGCCGCCAGGGTAATCACCGCACCCACCAAGGCCACCACCAGCCCCTTGCCGTAGTAGCCGATCAGGTCGGGGGATACCATCGCCCCCAACCCGGAATCAACAACCTCCGCGCTGGTGGCGGCCCGCGGCCGGGACCGCACAACCCCCACATACACCACCGTCGCCACGGTTGCCACCAGGGCCGCCGGGTTTACCGCCCGCCAGGTGACCCACAGAATCAGGGCCGCAACCAGGGCATGCCCTGCCACCACAACCCACAGCACCCGCGTAGTTTCCGGCGATCCCCACATCCCAAACCGGGCGCACCGGGCCACCCCCGCCCCCAGGATCGACCAGGCCAGGAGGAACACCACCGCCGCCACCTGCGGCCAGGTGGGCGCCATGCTCAACGACAGGCACACAATAATGACCACCAGCAGGGGGAGATAAAACCGGCGCCCGTATCTGCGCGCCACCAGCAGCCACGGGTTTCCGGCCGGCCGCACGGCCAACCACACCTTCGGGTTATTAGTGATGGCGCACTGGGCGAACGCCTGGCTCACCAGTTCGGAGTCCTGCACGGACAGGCCACCCAACCCCACCGACCGGGTAACCCCCGCCGCCAACAGTTGGGCGAGCGTCCAGTTGCGCATCCCCATCATGAATCGGGACAGCACCGCAATCACCGCATACTGCCACCACATGCCCTGCCCCACCCCGACGAGGGCCGCAACCCCGCCGACCAGCCCCAACTGCACCCACGACAGCCCATCAAACCCGGGCATGCGGCGCGCCGGGCGGGCGGTGTACACCCAATGCGCCTCGGAGAGGGCCCGAAGTGGGAGGATTCGCTCCAGGAGCAGGTTGAGAGCGAGCAGGCCAATGATTGCCAGGGGGAATGCCCAGGAGTGCGGCACCCGCGCCGCTGCCGTACCGAATGTGTGTTCGAGTGTGGGGGTGAGTTTCAGGGCGCCCTGCACCACGAAGCCGCCGATGAGGGCGGTGACCACCAGGTAGTAGAGGGCGTCGATAAGCTTACCCATGGTGCCCCACCACGATGCGATGGTCGCAGGCGGCCAGCATGTCGGCACTGTGCGTTGCCACCACCACGACCCGCCCAGCACTGGCGAGGTTCCGCAGTTCGGCGGTCAAACATTGCTGCCAGTGCGTGTCCAGGTAACGTTCAGGCTCGTCCATGAGCAGCACCTGGATGGGCAGGTACAGTTGGATTGCGAGGAACGCCCGCTGCCGCTGACCACTGGAAAGCTGCGCCGGCGGCAGGGGCAGGAGCTCCTCCAGCTGCCAGGTGGTGAGCGCGTCGGACAGGTCAAGTTTGGTTTTGCGTTGCATGAGTTCGATGTGTTCCCCCAGCGATAAATCCGGCAAGAATATCGGGTCGCTCACGCGCACAATGTTGCCGGCATTGGTCACATCCCCGGGCGGCGTCCCACCAAATGTAACCTCGCCAGACACGGGTTCCAGCTCCCCGGCGAGGGTGAGCAGCAGCGTTGATTTGCCTGCCCCGTTGCGGCCGGAGAGCGCATACATCACACCAGGCTCGAAAGTGTATTCGATATATTCAAGGGCGGTTTGTCGCCCGATCTCCCCAGCAATTACTAGCTTGTCGACGTCCGCCACGCGGGTTATCCTCCTTGTTGCACGATACTTATCGCAACAATTCTAAGCCTCCACCGTGACTGCAGGTGACTGGGATGCCTTCCGCTCCTGCACCCAAAAGTCCGCGTTCTTGATCCCTAGTTTTTCTGGGTCAAACACCGGGTCGAGCCCCGCCTTCTTCTGCCGGTGGTAATCCCACAGGGCCTTGTGGGCCGGGATCTGCAGCACCACGATCGCAATGATATTCAGCCAGGCCGTGGCGCCCACCCCGATGTCGCCCAGGGCCCAGGCGTTGCCCGGGGTGGTCATGGCGCCCACCACAACCGACACCACCACCAGCACCCGAAGCCCCCACACGAAGGCCAGCCGCAGCCGCCGGCTGTGAATCCACCGGTTGAAATAGGCCAGGTTGGTTTCCGCCATGTAGTAGTAGGCCAGCACCGTGGTGAAGGCGAACAGCCCGATCGCCACCGCAACGAAGCTCGTGCCGATGCCGCTGGTGAAGCTATTGAGGCCTTCCTGAACGAAGCCGGGCCCCACGGGCACGCCGTCGGCAAGCTTGCCGGCGTAACGCACCGCGCCGTCCTCGCTCTGGTTTTCGAACACCTTATACATGTCGGTGGAAATGATGATAAACGCGGTCGCCGAGCACACAAAGAGTGTGTCCACGTACACGGCGAATGCTTGCACGAAGCCTTGCTTTGCCGGGTGCGACACCTCGGCGGCCGCCGCCGACTGCGGACCGGTACCTTGACCTGCCTCGTTGGAATAGATGCCGCGCTTGACGCCCCACATGATGGCGGCGCCCAGCATCCCGGAGAACATGGCTTCTTGGTCGAATGCGGACCGGAAGATCAGGGAAAACACGTCGTCAATCCGGTCGAAATTCACAAACATAATCACGATTGACGCCAGGATGTACACCACCGCCATGAGCGGCACCACCAGGGATGCGAAGTTCGCGATCCGCCGCACCCCACCCATGATGATGATCGCCAGCAGGATCCCCAACACCACCGCACTAATACGAACATCTGTTCCCCAGGCATTATGCATGGCGGCGGCCACCCCATTGGCCTGAATTCCGGGGAGGAAATACGATGTGGCCAGCATCATCGCCACGGCGAACACCACCGCATACACCAGCATGAACTTCCCCGCCCGGGTGTGCTTATACGCCTTCTCAATGTAGTAGGCGGGCCCGCCCCGATACTCGCCGGTGTCCCGGTCCTTCTCCTTATAAATCTGGGCGAGCGTGCATTCGATAAACGACGTGGCCGACCCCAACAGCGCCACCGCCCACATCCAAAACACGGCCCCCGGGCCACCGAACGCAATGGCGGTGGCCACCCCCGCAATATTCCCCACGCCAACCCGGCCGGCCAGGGAGATCATCAGGGATTCAAAGGAGGACACCCCGGAACCGGATTTTTTATTGCTCACAATCTGCCGCATCATGTCGGGCAGGCACCGAACCTGAAGAAACAGCGTGGTCAGGGTGAAATAAACCCCCACCGCCAAACACAGGAACACCAGTGCCGGCGACCAAATAACGCTATTGAGGGTTTCGAGGAGTGCAGCAAAACTCATGGCACCTCTCCATTCTTTGTGACGCGGAATACATCTGCTCATTATGCACGAGCCGCCCCAGTTATGAGCCCCAAGTCACAAAAATGCCCCAGATTACCCTAATCTGGGGCTAATTTCCAACAAAAACGCTTATCTATCAATGCATAGAAACCGATTATTGGGGGTTGGGTTTACCGTCGATTTCGTCTTTACTGTCGCTGTCGCCGGCCGCACGCTTCGCCGCGATGCGTTCTTCCATCGCCCGGACCGTCCAAAAGTCCGCGTTCTTGATTCCCAGCTTCTCCGGTTCGAACACCGGGTCGAGCCCAGCCTTCTTCTGCCGCTGGTAGTCCCACAGGGCCTTGTGGGCCGGAATCTGCACAATGGTGATCGCAATGATATTCAGCCAGGTAGTCACGCCCACCCCGATGTCGCCCAGGGCCCACGCATTGCCCGGGGTGGTGGTGGCGCCAATAACCACCGAGGCGACCGCCAGCACCCGCAGGCCGATGAGCAGCGACACCCGCACCTTATGGTTGGGAATCCACCGATTGAAATAGGCTAAGTTGGTTTCCGCCATGTAGTAGTAGGCCAGCACCGTGGTGAACGCGAACAGCACGATGGCCAACGCCACGAACCCGGCGCCGATGCCGGGCACGAAGCTGTTGAGGCCTTCCTGGACGAAGCCGGGTCCCACGTCTACGCCGTCGGCAAGCTGGCCGGCGTAACGCACCGGACCGTCCTGGCTTTCGCCTTCGAACACCTTATACATGTCGGTCGAGAGGATGATGAACGCGGTTGCCGAGCACACAAACAGCGTGCCCGCATACACGGCGAACGCCTGCACGAAGCCTTGCTTCGCCGGGTGCGACACCTCGGCGGCGGCCGCCGACTGCGGACCCGTGCCCTGACCTGCCTCGTTGGAGTAAATGCCGCGCTTCACGCCCCACATGATGGCCGACCCCAGCATCCCGGAGAACATGGCCTCCCGGTCGAACGCCGACCGGAAGATCAGGGAAAACACGTCGTCAATATGGTGGAAATTGACGAACATGATGATGACTGCGGCCAAGATGTAGATGATGGCCATGAACGGCACCACCAGGGAAGCGAAGTTAGCGATCCGCTTCACCCCACCCATGATAATGACGCCCACCAGCACCGCCGACACGGCCGCGCTAAGCCACACGTTAATCCCCCACGCGTTGCGCATGGCGTCGGCCACCCCGTTCGCCTGAATGCCCAGGAGGAAATACCCGCCGGACAACACCATGCATACCGCGAAAATAATGGCGTACACCAGCATGAATTTTCGGGCCCGCGTGTGCTGGAAAGCCTTTTCGATATAGTAGGCCGGCCCACCCCGGTACTCGCCGGTGTCCTGGTCTTTCTCCTTATATATCTGGGCGAGGGTGCATTCCATGAAGGATGTGGCGGCGCCGAAAATGGCGACGATCCACATCCAGAACACGGCACCCGGGCCGCCGTAGGCAATGGCGGTGGCCACCCCGGCAATATTGCCGACGCCGACCCGGCCGGCCAGGGAGATCATCAGGGCCTTAAACGACGACACCCCGGATTCGGAATCATCATTGCCCACCATCTGCTGAAACATGTCGGGAATACAGCGAATCTGCATGAACAGCGTGCTAACGGTGAAGAAAATCCCCACGGCCAGGCACACAAACACCAGTGCCGGCGACCAAATAATAGTGGTGAGCGTATCGAGAATAGTGGCGAAGCTCATAACTTTTCCTATTCGTGACGGAGCGGACGATGTGGAAGATAGTGTTCATTATTCCGCAAGCACGTTAGTTATGCGCTAAAATTCTCGAAAAATTAGATAATTTTACCTGTTTTATTAAATGGTCACCTGACGAGACTTAATGTTCTCCAATTGCCGGCGCTCCTCCGAAGACAGCTGCGCATCGTTATCCAGCTCGGCGAGAATGGCCTTGTCCACCCGTTTCAGCTCGGCGGCATAGTTGGTGTAGTCCCGATCCGGATCCAGGTCCCACACCGGCACCGCAATGCCGTGGGTGCGGAACACGCCGGCGAATTTGGTTTCCTCGCCCAACTTCAGCTCGCCGCGGGCGGCAATCCGGGCCAGGGCGCGAACCACCTTGTCTTCGTTTTCGGTGCGCACCCACCGGATGTGGGCCTTGTCGCCGGTGTCGATCCACCAGGCGGCGCCGGCGATGTCGGTGGTGATGCGGCGCGACGGCATCACGGAGTCGTTGGCGGCCTTAATGGCCTGCGCATACTGCGGGTTAACCTCCGTGCCGGCGGGAATCCACCAGGTGAAATCGTCGAAAACCTTAATGTCCTCGGGGGCCATGGCCGGGATGAGCTTGTCGAGTTTCGGCTCCACGTTCTCGGCCACGGCCGACTCCAACTCTTCGCCCGGCTGGGCAGTGATCGCCCACTCCAGCGCCCGGGTGAGATCCCGATGCGGATTATACGACTGGTTGCGGGTTTGCAACGCCACATAGGCACCGTCGTCCCGCACCAATACCGCACCACCGCCGGGTAGCACGGTGCACAGGTATACGTCCCGTTCCGCACCTGGCACCGCTACTTTCACCGTTGCGGACGGCACGAACTCCTGCAATGCAATCAAATCCGCCTCAAACGGCAGGTTCCCGTAGGGTCGCGGGTCCCGCGCCAATGCGGCACGCTCCGCGGCCCGAGCAGCTAACTTTGCTTGACGACGACTCATGCCCTCAGGCAGCTGCTCCTGATTCTTTTTCCGTTTAGCCATGGGTTACAACTTACCCGATCCCACCACATCCAAGGCAACGTCGGGGAAATCCGTGGCCATCACCGAAATACCATGATCCCTGGCCCACACCATGTCCGCCGGCTCGTTCACCGTCCACATATAAGTATTGTCGGTGATCAGCCATGGGCTGCTATGCCCGCGCGCCACCGAAAGCCCCAAGCCTTTCGACGCAGACAGCCGCACATCCTTAGGATTCACCCTGGCCTCCCAGTCGCGGCGCAGGTAAAACGTCTCAATCTTGGGGGCCAACGCCCGCATGCGCCGCATCGCCACGTGCGAAAACGAGATCACGTGAATGCGGCGACTCTGCAACAGATTATGGTAGCGCAGCCGCAACACCAGTTGTTCCTCCAGCATCCGGCCGGCTCGGCTGGGGTGTTTGGTCTCTATGTACAGGTGCTTATCGTCGGTGGCGAACACCATGTCGAGCAGCTCATCCAGGGTGAGCAGGTGCTGGACCAGGGGCTGTCCGATCGGTGGCAAACCTGTCGGGTACCGGGAGGAGGTGGGCGCCTCCGGGTTGGGGGCAAAGGTTTGGGCAATGTTGAGCTTTTTCAACTGGCCCGCGGTTGCCTGCGATACCACCATGGGGTCGCCGGCAACCCGCTGCATAGTGCGGTCGTGGGTGCACACCACCTGCCCGTCGCGGGTAAGCCGCACGTCACATTCCACGCCATGAATGGGGAGTGTGAGGGCTTGTTCATAGGCGAGTGGGCTCATTTCCGGGTAGCGGCCGTTGAAGCCACGGTGTGCGATGATGTGCATGTTGTCACTGTTCCAAAGCGTTATGAGAGTGCATCAGGTCACGGGAGTACCGACCGAGCTGGATACGTTACAGTATCAGAGCTCGGGTTCGGTACTGTCCTGCTTTAAGGGTACCGCGGGTACGCTTCAACACTCATCTACTCAGCTATACAACGGTACACTGCTCCTACTTCTAACAGGGAAGTGCATAATATTGTCGTGTAGTTGCTATAGTTGCATGCCTTGGTTGTTATCATCATCGTTGTCATCACGGTTCTCGGGTGAGTCATCCTCACCTTCACAAACTTCTCCTTTTTCCTTTTGTTCATCAGTATTTAGCTCCTGATTCCCCGTTGAATCACCTACTGCTTGATCATCAACCTTGTTTTCTAATGAACTCATATCTACCCCCTTGTACTTATTATAATTATTCAACAAAGATTGAGCGTTGTTTTGCTTCTTATCATTCTCCTGATGTTTCTTATTATCTATTTTAATATCTTTACTATCATTTTTCTGTTTCTGACTAGTCCCATACCCTTTGGGCAGAACATTATTAATTATTATGCCATGTTCAGATCTTTTGCTAATTGTTACGTTATTTTCAAATCCTTTGCCAAGCATGTAATCCCCCCGCATTTCCTGCAACTTCTCAGGCAAATCCCCTACCTTAGACTTCTTCTCCCATACTCCTAAACCAGCCTCTTCCTCCCCCGGCACCCACATCTGCGGAGTCCTCGCAAACGTTCTGAGCTCCTGCCGATACTTGTTTACCCTCCGATGCGGCTCCATATGGTGAAAACACGGATCCAATAACCTTGACAGCCTCTCAAACACCTTCTTCAACGAATGCACCACCGAGCAATGCTGAATCAACTGCCGCTGCTCAAATCCCTTCCTCTTACGAGTATCCTCAGGCTTCTCCCCTTGAGGGGGCCGTACTCTGTCAGCTACAATATCCTCATTCCGCTGGGCATCATTCCGGATTGTGTTTAATTCTGCCGGGATGCGGAATGATTTCGTATATGGGCTATCACTATTCGGCCTATGCCCAAATAGTTTATTCAAAGAGTTATGAAGATTCTCAATGTATTTAAGGCCACGTTGAATGGTATCCGGACTGATCGGGACATGAGAGGCCATAATCATTAAATCCCCCAAATCCTTCCACCGGGATGTCTCTTTGCGTTGTCCCTCATAATCGAGGGGGAATAATGCCGCAATCTTCCCGGCAATATATTTCCCCGGATCAATAAGTTTAATCGTGGTTGAGGCCCGAGACGAGATAAGCGGATCCTGGACTGCTAACGCTTCGGTATCATCGTATTCCTCAGGAACCCCTCGGATCGCATCCATTTTAATCCGGGTGTATTCTTTATCACCATCAAGCACCTGGACAACATAAGTGTCACCGTTTCGGCTTTTTGTTTTTCTAGCTTTGAGGATTTTGTAGGTGAATGGGTCGTCTTTATCCTGTGAGAGGGTTTTTTCAAGCAGGTGTTTCATTTCATGTTGCTTGAGTGAGGTAATAATATCAAGGTCTCTAGAGATCCGGCACCCCGGCACCCGGAACAACAGGGAAGTACCCCCACTGATAACAACCTTGCCTAAGCGTTTCTTTCCACCAAAGGGTTGGTCAGCGTAATGCGAGAGCTGTACCGCAAGATGTTGAGACAACACCTGCTGCCGAATATCCTTCTCAAGCTGCCTAATCCCATCCGGGTCTGTGGGTTGGTATTGCTCAGGGATGCTCGCTTCTATCTGCTCGACGATTTGATCGGCCTTATGCATGATGATCACCAATCATCATCGTCATCATAATCATCTTCTTCATCATCGTTATCGGTGCTGGGGCTAGCGTATTCATTGAGGAATTGATCAAGAACCTCCCTACCAGTTTTAGCTTTTTCCCCAGTTTCATAGATTGTCCATTGCCCGGTACAAACCTCTAACACCTCAGCAAGCTCATCCCAAGAACAACCCTCATCATAGGCGTCGAGGGTTGCATCAGCGGAGTCCTCAAAATCATCAGTAGTCATAAGGTACTTCCGCAACGCGGGCAAAATATTCTCCACTGGAATATCATCAACCAGAGACCAATCGGTGGGCTGGATATTATCATCAACCACAAATTTTTCAACAGCAAAATCTTTCGTATTGATGTAGGGCATGAGCTCTGGTGGAGTGCTGATACGAGTTGGGTCGCCACTGCCGATCCGGCCAATCCCCCGGATTTGAAGTGCCCTAGCACCAGCATAATAAGGCATAGGATTTCGCCGTTCCGGAGGAACAGTGGGAAACGCTAAAAGCCACAACCAGTAATCACCGTCATTGTACGAATACTCACTGAGCTGGGTGCGGAAAATATGCTCGGAGTGTAATGAGGTAGCTTCCAAATCTTCTTCAATAATAAACCCGGTTTCTCGTGCTTCCTGGATTTCCTCTTCGGTAAGTTGAGACCGGAGTAAAAACCCACGCTGCCGAGCAGCTATCTCCCGATACGACATAATCAGATATCCTTTCATGATTGTTTTTGATAGGAACTATCTACATATCACATAGAAGTGTTTCCTTGTGCTAAATACGAAGTGTTGCAGATGTTTTATCTAGTGTCAATAACCAATCCACATTAGGGGGTGACATAATAATCATCCAACTGACCAGCATCTTTATAATTTCACCGAACAGCTACTTAGTACAAAATTAATGAAAAATAAATTTTACAAGGAAGCTTATTCAGGAGTTGGGAAAACTCACCTACACCAACAGGTAGAAAATCAGAAAGAACATGCTATCTAGCTTGGTCTTCCTTACTTACAGAGACTAGTCATGTTTGGGGACGCTGAATAAGCTTCCTGGTGTGAGAGACCTCAGATGTCCACCGGGGAATGTTACCACCCTGCACGGCCGCCCGGTAACGGTCAACAATCCCTAACCGTGATACCGATTCCAGAACAGCAAGGGCAGTAAATGAACACTGATATCCTGCCTGCTCAAAATTTTCAGCCTCTGCAGCCATGATCTCTGAACGTGCAAAAGTGTTTTCGATAATAACATTGAATCTGTGTTCCCGAGCGTAGGTAATGAGTGATTTTGTCCATTCCTCCACCGGACCATTTGATAATACATCCATTCGAAGTGGGTCTAATTGTGAAATACGCTTGATATCAGGATGCAGTAATCGCAACTCATCAGAATCTATTACTAGCCCACCCCCATGTTCGTGAGGACATTATTGATGGTCTTACTCTTCCCCGAGCCAGGTTGCCCACCAATGAACGCTACCTGCGGTATATCATGAGGTTTAAGATCATCATTCTTAAGAAGCTTTTCCAAATATGCTTGTAAGATACGCTGTTGTTGTTCAGCAGATACTGGAAAATCTTTAGCGGTAAGATTAGTCATAATACTTCATCCGCTGATGGATCTTGTGGCTCTTCCGGGGGAAGCCCAATGCCACCCATCATGGCAATTTCCGCATTAGCTAACCTCGCAACAGCAAGCATCTCCTCGGGATTACTATCATCCACCATTTTGAGAAGCTGCCTAACAGCCTGAAACTTAGCACTCCACCATTTTTCCGCAGCACTACTATCATCAGCAACCTTCCTATGAATATAGGTAGCCTTCAACGCACTCAGAGCATCCTTCATGACATCGAATTCCGCAAACCCAATATTCCTATTAGGGGTTTCAGCGCCCATCTCATTATTGTTGATATCACTCATACTTCATGCATACCACAACATTTGACCGCAAACCTGTTGGAATTAATGAAGCTTATTCCAGTCACTAGGAAAACAGGGGTCAGGTAACAGTTGGTGAAACATTATTCTTTGATTGTCCAGATAGTCCTGCTTCAGGGTTAGTTTGCAAAGAACAGACAGGATCCACCAAACTTTCAAGTGAAATATATCAGGTTTACTATATACACCTCACTTCCTAAAGAGTAAGATGCTGGGTGCTATCAGCTTCTTGTTCTAATGTTTCAGCGTCAGCAGCTTTATTATCTGTATCTACAGCAAGTAGGTTAGTGCTAGGCGATTCACTGGTAATCTCCACGCCAGCAACATATGCGTCGATGGCTCTGTCATCAGCATTCGTAGCATATAAATCATCCAGATGCTCTTGGGAGGACATCATGGTGGGGTTAATCATGTATCCTGTTTCAGGTTCAATTGAATCAATAACACGACCAATATGACCCAAAGTACTGTTTGTTATCCCTTTACCTTCTATTTGTGCAGCTACTTGCTCCAGTTTTTGTTCACTTGACATATCTGAAACTGTTTCCAAAGATTGCGCATCCGCCATCAACGCATTCACAGATTCAGATAAACCACGCCTTTTTAATTCTTCTCCCACCAACTCACGGGAAAGATGATTATTCTCCGCTATCGCACGCACTCCCTCAGCTGCTAGCACACCTAGTGTAAATCTTTCCAGTAATGCTGGCCCAGCAATAAATGTTCGTTGATGTAAATCCACAACTGTTACTTTGGATACCACACGGCGAAGGATCCGTAATCGTCGAGCAAAACGATGATCAAGATTGGGCATAATCAGTTCTCCTTATTTAGAATCAGATTCTCTTGGCTTGGAACGGAGCGGAACCGTAGGATAGTCACCTTTCACGCATTGAGAAAACACGCCATTAGGATCCATGAGACGCTTCATATGGTAATCACAATGAGTCCGCAAGAATGTTTCAACATAAGTCTCTGGATCTTTAAGCCGTAGCTGTTCAAATCGCTTCCATAACGCCTCAATTCGTGTCAAGGCTTCAGGATGCGACCACCACTCTGGCGACCATGCCACACGCATTGACTGAGACTTTGTTGTCCCATATGTCGGTAGTAAAAATTCTTCTGCAAATTGAAACATTGATGCAAACCGCGGTGATTTTTTAGGTGCGGGCTTTGATGGCTTTACTGGTTTTACCGGTTTTGGATATAGCTCAGCACGGATGCTTTCCTCAGCCGCATCAACAAGCTCATACAAGGCATCAAGGAATGGCGGCTCCCCCGTAAGTTCCTCACAGATTTGTCGTGTCTGACCGATAATTTCTTTGTTGACATGGTCCAGGAGATCATTCTTCAATGATTCAAATATTGTCTCTTCGATGTTCTTCATGATACGCCTCTTACTTAGTTTTCTTTTGGCAATGCATCACGGATCTTTTCTGGCCAATAATCACGGGTCCAGAAAGGTTCCATTTCTGCAATGAGTGGCCGTCGTTTAGCCGCAAACACTACCGCGCGATTACTGCCTAGTGCAGCTAATTCCGATACAGTAAGGATCTTTTTTTCCTGTTTCTGTGAAGACACAGAGCGTTGCCCTTGAGAAATAGACACTGATTTTACCCACTCCTCATAGTCACCAATCAGTGCTTCCATTTTACCCAGCATTTTTTCGTCGCGCACCCCGCCGCCATACAGCAAAATTGCTGTCGCAGACCATAAAGCTTCCATGCCTTCTTCACCCCACACACTGACCCCTTGGGCATATGATTGCAAAATCGTCATTAAAATAATTGAGCGTGATCCGTAGTGTGAATAAAGTTTCGGTAACTCTGGCCATCGTACAACGTTCGCTGCTTCATCTAGTGGTGCTACCAGTGGAATAGGTAGACGGCCACCATTTTCTTCACCATAACGCTCTGCTGCTTTCATTACTGCCGCTGTGAGCGCCGTCGTCAAGGCAGCAGCATTATCTGCACCCTCTTTTGAAAGAACATACAGCGTGCTGTTCTTAGAGCGCACAAATTCATCTGGATTAAACCGTCGAGCATCCGGACGTGGATTCACCCACTTTGATGCAGCTTGCCGACCTAGTGATGCCGCCATCTGTTGCGCTTGGGCAAACAACCCAGACCGTGTGACATCTACGGTATTATACCGAGCCTCTAACGCATCAGTTACAAGTGGCCACTCGCCATTTTCTGCCAAAATTTCGATAGGGGTTCGATCATTATCATCTGATACCCATAAAAACACATCAGAAATAGGTCGGTTTGAGATCGCCGCAGCTAATAGCAAATGAGCAAAAATATCTCGACCACCTGTAGAGAAGAATGCATCATCGCTGCCTGATGAGGCACCCATCTCCGCTGTTTTAAAAATATCTGCCAAAGCCATAGCACTGGCATCCATTTTCTCTGGATCTTGCCGCACCATATCTAATGGGTCGAAAAACCATGGTTCTTGTTCAAATCCATGAGCGATTCCCTGTGGATCGAACACAAATACTTCGCCTCGTGCCGCAGTAATTTTAATCGTGTCATCAATGATGTCACGCTTATTAGATGTAGTGAGAACTACCCCCGGAGCATCCACAATAGCTGGGATAACTTGTGATGTTGTTTTACCCATGCGGGGACCAAAAATCACCAAATACAGATCCTCCCAGGTGGAATACAACCCAGTTTTCGTTCCTGGAAGCTTACCTAAACGTAATCCAGGATGTGCGAGTGCATCTTTCTCTGGCATCCATTTCCTAGCCTTAGCCGTCGCCGCCTTTTTTGATAGTGATTCAATATCACGCTTTGCTGCCAGATGCTTTGATGCATGATCAATACGCGCAGTCTTCTTCCCTGGTTTAAAGATCCGAATTCCAACAATGACCAGCAGAACAATGATTGAGATTAGTCCGATGACCGACCAGGTAGCAACCGCTGTCCACTCGATTTTTCCGGTAAGGGTATCAATAGTGTTACGGATGGGATTCTTTGTTGCTGCTGAAGGTTTTCCAGTCATAGATACTGATACCCATAAACCAAAATTGATCAACCCAATGACTACAATGAACATGGATAGTAAAGCGATCCCCATGATAGTTCTAGGATCTGCTCCAATGTTTCCTGCATTACGCGCATTATCACGCCCCATTCTTTTCATTCTTTCCTCACCTACTATAATTTATTCTTATCGTATGGTTGTATCTCCACTGGCTTCACATTAATAACCGTGACCAAAGGAATCCATTCACGTTTTTCAGTGGTTGTGCCTGGTTGGAGACGTACTGTGCTCATGAGCCACTGTCCATCGTGGATATCTTGGAGATGTTTCAACGGATCGTCAAGCTCAACTCGATATACCCGTGCATCTGCGGCACAACATGTTACTGTTACTCTCGATAATAAGCGTACATTTTGGCTAGTGGTACTTATCTGACCTTTTATCCGCACTTGTCGCCCCTGAAGCCGCAGATCAGCAGGCTTGAGAGACCTCGCAATAACCTCAAATAGCGGCAATTCAGGAGTTCCTGTTCCTAATGCTTCCCATGTATTGGGATTTCCCATAGTTGCTACCGCATAGTTTGCTGTGGGCACCATGGTTGTTGACAACATGGGTGGACTAATGACCATAACCACTGTACATAAACCTCCTATCATCCAGGGGGTGTACCATGGAATACTATGATTATCACCACAGCATGATTCTGTTGGGGATAGCAAAAGAAATATTCCAAGGGCAAACAATCCGATACCGCTGAGAATCAATACCAATGGGGGCAATGATACCCATGCCTGATATTTCTCCAACCATACTGCTCTGCACAGCCCTACCCCTAATAAAACTAACAGAATAGAACTGCTATATCGACGGTAATACTTCATGATAGCCACCCCCAAATTCCTGCCACAATAATGGTAGATATTAACGCCATACATACCCCTGCTAATGCAATTACTTTCGTTGCTTGCACCCCCAACATGCCATCCATTAAAGCTGCTAGTTTCAAGTCTATGATGGGACCGAGAACTAAAAAGACAAGTAGTGATGCTAAAGGTAATGCACTAAATGAAGCTGCGACAAAAGCATCCCCTAACGAGCATAAAGATAACATCATGGCTAAACCCATCATGACTAAAATCGCCATAAGAATGTTGTTCTGAACAACAGACATGAATGATCGTGGTAGTAATGTTGTAGCGATAGCGGCACAACCAGCACCAATGATAACAAAGGTTAATGAGGATAGCGCATCATGGCTCATTGCTTGTAACCATTGATTTTTCTTCGAAACTCTTTGCCGGCTTACTGAATGGCATACTAACTCATCCACTGGAACTAGTTTATTAAAAGCGCGATGGCCAAAGAATGTTACGATCATCCCCACTCCGATAACAGCCATTAGTCCTGCAGTCCACCGTGCCATTGCTATCTGCCAACTGTTGAAAGCCGTCATAGTTGCATATATCACCACAGGGTTTAACGATGGAGCCGCTACCATGAAGGTAATTGCAGCCCCTGCTGGCACACCAGAAAGCATCATTCGTCTAGCCAATGGAACTGAGGCACATTCGCAACTAGGGGTTATCATCCCACAACAAGCAGCTATCAGTATTGCGGCAAATGGGTGCGCGGGAATAATTCGAGCCCATCGACTAGGCGTCATCATTATCGCCACTGTTGCTGATGCCATAGAACCAAGAAGAATAAACGGTATTACCCCAATGCAGAGTGCTACAAACGTCGCAGTAGCAGCATGCAGTTTTGGACACTCCTGAAATACTTGATGCAAGATGGGAAAGCGCAACCCTGATAAAATAACTAGCCCTAATACGACAAAGATACTTAAACTGATTTGTCGTAGCTTTGGCAAAGATGATTGGGATGGCACTGTCATAAGTTTTATTCCGATACCGAGAGATATTCCATATCTGATAGCTTCCACATGTTTCCCTCTTTGACCATGTGAACGTTAATCTTGCTTTTCCTAATAGGGGTTTGGTCTCCATCAGCATGCCATACAGATGTTTTTGCTTGTATCGGAATTACTGCTTGAGTTGCGTCAGCAGGAATATCTACATTATCCAGCAACTTAACAACAGTGTGGATCTTGGATTTATCATGCGCCCACGTATTCCATTGCTTTGGCTTTGGCGCGGAATCGTCTCCGGCAGCCTTAAGATATTTTCCAGTGAGTCGGTCTTTTACCCGCTTTGCCCCATCTGATGGAGACTTGTCTGTCGCAGGTGAATACGACAGTATTGATGCAGCTAAGGATTGCGCACCTACAGCAGGATCATTAAGTGGATCAAATTCATCAACTGCTGGATCACTGGCACCCACATGCTCTTGTGAAGTGTCCGTGGTGTTATGCTCTTTTCCTAGTAAGAAAGCCACGGTAATTCCTAATACTGCAATGATTACCATGCTGGTAATCAGTATGACTAACCTGAATCTCTTGAGATAATCCATAATGATCTCTCCATGCCACCTATTTCTTTTTCTTCTCAAATTGTTTTGCTTTTTCGGGAATAATCTTGACATAGTGCTGAGTTTCTTCAAATGGTGGAACTCCACCATTATTAAGCACTGCACCTGGGCCAGCGTTATAGCCGGCTAGCATTAGTTCAGTATCATCACCATGGATTTTTCCTTCGGCCTTCCATTCCTCATTCTGTTCAGCAATGGAGCATAAGAACCGACCTGATGCCATCGTGGCATCACCAATGTCGTTGACATCACCAGATCCAGGTGGGCCAATAGCATTGCCCTTATCGTCCACCTTACGTCCCCATGCGGCCCATGTTTCCGGCATAAACTGTCCTGGACCTTGGGCTCCTGTCGAAGATACAAGTCCTTGTTTGAAACCAGATTCTTGGTGATAAAGTGCGGCTAAGATCGGGGCACGCAACTGTTTGCATTGGGCAGCTGACCGTTCAAACCACTTTGCATATTCTGGTGGAATATCGGTAGCATCCAGATCATCATCAACATGGACTGGGGCATCATCGTTATCACAATCACTGGTTCGATGAGTGCTTCCTGTTGGTGATGAATCTTTTTCACCATTAAGTGAATATTTTTCGCCTTCCTTCGGGTAGCCTCCACCCTTGACTGTGATGTGGACGTGATCGTAGTGATTTTGAGTAGGACTCCCACGATCATTCATAGTGTATCCGTCATCACCCTCTGCTGGAATGAATTGCTGACGCCAAATAAAGTATTCGATATTAAATTGCTTAGCGTTACTACGGAAATAATCAAGTACTTCGTCACCAAATTTTTTGCCTTCATCAGTATCCCACCGAGGAATCATCAAATCCACGGCACGTCCTTCAGGATGGTCTTGATGGGAATCACCTGGTCGCCAACCACCCATGGATTGAATCTTGGGGAATTTCACTGCCGCAGCCCGAGCTACCCGAATCGCATCTTTTTGCATGTGCTCTTCTGACTTTAGTTTGCTTGTAGGTGGCAGTTCAATCTCTTTCGAGGTCGAATTAGTTTTTGTTGCATTCTTAGCAGCTTCCGCCAATACAGAGGCGAATTCTTTGCGACCTTGCGTTGTTGGATGTACCCCATCGTTACCAATAAGACCAGAATTATCTTTAACTCGCTTTTCCCAGTCCGCAATAGTAGCCTTATCAGCATTCTTTCGCACCAGTTTATTAACACTGGCAGCAGAAGAAACCTTAGCCCCCGCCACTGTCGTCAGTACCACACGAGCACCATGTGTTGCTTCAATGGCTTCATCGAGTTGATCTTGGCTGAATTCACCGTTAGTGCCTAATGCTAAAATCACCACCTCATAACGAGTTGATGTGTGTTTGAGAATATCTAACCCTTCAGAAAATTGCCGACCGACTTTAGCATTAATAGATGCATCTGGCAATACTTTTTCCAAGTCAGATTTGGCGCCTTCAGTAAGGGAATCACCGATGAGGAAAATCTTAGAATTCCCACCAGTTTTTGGTTTTCCTGTACTCGGTTCTACTGCTTTATTCAACCAAGGTTGCGGATCGACGTCATGTCCACCAGAAAGCCTACCACCCTCCCACACTTCAAAATGCAGATGTGACCCTTGTGGCCCTGGAGGAACTACTTCACCGTTATAGCCTTGGTTAGCAATATGTTGACCAGCTTTGACTTCATCACCGGTCTCAACCAAAATATCTTCGGGGAAAATATGTCCATATACTGTGGAGTATTTTTTTCCACCAAACTCATGATCAATCACAATCCATTGCCCAAAACCTGTTGCTGGTCCGGCTTGGGCAACTGTACCATCAGCAAATGCAAGAATTGGGGTGCTTGGCCCCTGTGCGATATCCAATCCACGATGATCTGGACGATCTGGGGTACGCCATCCTGATGTCAGGTGATCTAAGGCATGTGCTTCGGGATAACTGTATGAGCCTTCAGGCACACTGCTGTCCATAGTGCCTGATCGTTTGGACCCAACACATGAAGAAAAACCATTTTTAGTAAGCTCATCATAATCGTCGTCGCTAAATATTACCACGATAAGAAAGAAGACTACCGCGATACAAGCAAGAATACCAACGACTATTTTCATAGTATGCCTTTGGAGAAATACTCATCAAATCGAACATTGGTATCATGCAGACGGTGCTTCACCTCTGTTGGTGTCAAAATCGTTTGTACTGGAATTCCCGGAGTACCATCTTTTGCAGGTTTAATCATGAATTGACCGCGGCCTAGTGCCCCAGATCGAGCATTACGACTTCGAGTCCTACCTGGATGAACTCCTCGGGACCATGACACTACCATAGCGGCTTCTGCCGCAGTAAAAGTTAAACGAGATTGCAAAATATCTAACTCGCTCGCAGGTAAGCCACCACAAATAACCATGCCTGCACGTTCAATAAACCCCATAGCAGTTTGTCGATCTTCTTCATTAGATAAGGCCTCTAAATCACGGAATGTATGCGTGATCATATTGAGCACTGTTGCATCAGTACGGTTTAACCTTGTGAGCGCATCAACGTGCTGCACCATACCAGGAGCCGCTGCCAACACCTGCCATAGTTCGTCTAATGTAGCTGAGAAATACTGTTGTTTCGCAAGACCAACATCAGCAAGCATATGTGCTGCCTCGATTGCGCCGAAGGCGGCTGACCAACATGCCATCATCACCGCCGCCTTCATTGCTTCATCACCACGGTCAATTGCTGATACATCGATACAAACAGCATTTGCACCAATGTGAATGGGTGAGGATGTTTCACCAGCAAATATTTGCCCAGTTGGCCCATCAAGCAATGAGTTTAAGGACAATAGTAAATTATCAATTCGGTTATCCCATTCTTCCTGGGTGCGTGCTCGGCCTTTTTTAAACAGTTCATCAGATCCTTGTTCTAGGTGATTAATGAGATCTTCTAATACTGGTGGATGCTCCCAATCAATATTGGTATGTGTATATATTTCTCGCAATGCAATCGAAACAAGCATGGCCTCCCAATCCTTCATAGGAGTTTTTCGGCCCAAACCAACTAACGTAGCCACCATTGTTACTTGTCGACCATGCACCTGCTCCAAGGCCCGATGTAATGTATCTTCAATACGTTTGTATTCTTCTTTATCTTTAGTCTTATCCATTTCTGTTAATTTGTTACGGATTTGGGGAATCACTCGCCCTAGCGCCCCAACATCTAGCGGATTAAGTGTGCCTGCACCATGCCCAATAGTGATAACTTGACCACCCACTTGTTGAACAAAGCCTACATATTCACCTTTAATGTCACCAGCAATAATGGGAATATGTCCTTGGGCTACATCTCCCATTAACATTTTGCGCACTAACGTAGACTTACCTTTACCCGGGACCGACAGCACAAAACATGATGGGTTTGAGATGATTCCTTCACGAAACCAGCTCAATGGGTCACAACATATTTCTGCGCCTGTAATAGGATGGACGCCTAAAGGAGTACCAATTGCTGGTGCAGGAGCACCAGCAACATTAGGATTAAAACCTGCACCTAGATTCGTTGTGGTTTGCCATTCCTGCGGCCCAGACACCACTGCAGCTTGCCCCGACCAGGGGCCAGAAAAACCTCGCATCGTCGATCTGGAAAATGATTTTTCACCACGCACTGGTTCTGTACCACCAGCCATGTTAAATTGATGCTTGGAGTCTTCTACATGTTTTTTATTATGGCTCAGCCATCGAGCATAGCCAAAACCTTTGATAGAGAAAATAGGTGGAGGGGTAGCATCACCATGCATAATCTGTTCATGCAGTTCGAAGTAATCTATTTTCTGTTTCTTCTTTCTAACCATGACTGCAACCCTTAGCTCGCCACATGTTCGTTATACTGCCACCCATATGCGGGGATGCCTGCCGCTAAGAGCGCACCTAAATGTTGTCGCCCGATCATTCTGCTTATTCGTAACCGTGCTTTAGGCGACAATGCACCAATAATCTCACTAGCTAGTTGTTCGCATGAATTCTCATCTGCGGTTTCAATTACTAGAATCCCAGATCTGCGGAATAATCGTGCAGTTTTTTCTGATTCACGAAATGCATCAGTTGTAAGACGATTTACTTCAATCCGATACACTTCTTCAAAATCTCGCAGTATACCGGTAGACACCAAAGAGTTGATTTCCTGGTTAATAGCATTATCCTCAAGTACATCGTATACAATACGCGTTACATCATCACAAGTAATTGACGTAAGACTTTCTTGTACTTGCTCTGCCAATGGCGGAAACTCAACATTTTCTGTGTTCGGCGCCCAAATAGTAGATGAATATTCTGCTACATCCAATAATGATAATGGATTCCATGTAATATCTACTGTATAGGGAGCATAACAATCTGATATTTCCTTTGCAACCAATGTTTCTGCTTCATCCTTGGGCATGCCAGGAGTTAGAAATGTTATTAGAGCATACATTGGCATTCCCGTGCATATTGGTTGCGCGATGGTAGATATGGATCCCACTATAGATTTTTCCGCCATGTGTGTTCGCCATAGTTCTAAGAGTTCATAATTTGATACCGTATCAAAAGGACCTTCAAGTAGCACAGATGCTTGCTTAAATTGCGATTGCCACATCACACCTATGTCAAAACCGCCAACATCACGCACTTGCGTAATTGTTAATCCTTTTAAAATTGGTACATGTGTCTTTGTAGATTTTGATGCCCACCACATTGGTAAAATTATCTTTCTGCTAGTTACTTGATAACCATGATGATGTTGAGGTTTTCGACCATGGAATCAAACCAACACCACATGTCACCTGGAAACCGACATCTTGTTGGCGCCTCATTAGTTGCAATTGTATTGATGATCCTGCTCCTAACTGTTCAATATCATGTGTAATTTGTCGCATGTCAGCGGATTCATCAATGGTGGCAGTCACAAAGAGTGAGTATTTTCCCAATTGTGCTCCACGAGCTTGTGCACGTCGGGCTGCTTCGGTATGTTCCAAACGAATTTCAGCGTTGGCAGACCGAATCTTTTTTGAGGAATTCGCCGCAACCATAGCATCTCTATGCTCATCTTCTACCTTCTTTGCACCAGCACCAGCAGAAAATGGTCGATAGCAGATCATTACACGTTTTCTGTTGACCCGAGAATGTGGCACGATGAGATTCTGCAAAAGATTATCCTCAAAGGTCGACCGGGGCGCTTGTGACATTTCCCAGGTAAGCGATCGAACACCATTATGTTCATAGAATTTTGGTTGGGTAGTTGCCATGGACGGCCCAGCATCTTCCCACTTCATTTCGTGTGGTTGGTTGATTAAATCTAGTGCCTCAAAATCAGCTTCGGCTGCTGGATTATAGAAACTATGAATGCGAGCCACTGCTTGTTCATACGACATTGGCAATGCAACCATCCCGGCATATTCCAGTGTTGCTGCCCATGAAGGAACCCGGGTTGCTAGCTGGGACATGAAGTCATTATCCGCCATCACACCTGCCGATAGTTTTACAGTGATGGCAATATGTCCTACTACTTCAGGTAACGTCATTGAGATTGTTTGTGCCGCTTCATACATAATCTGTTTTGCTATTTCTGGGGCATCATCTGAAACAATCTGTGACACCTCTCTAGCGACTAAAGCACCTGTGCCGGGACGGGTAGCAATGACCACAGCCATCTGCAAGATATCTCCCGCTAAAGATAATGTTTGCAACCAACGTGCCCATTCCGCGGTCATAAGATTCCGCTCAGTTTGCGTGACCGCAATTTGACCGGTAAAAGTCACATCTAAAAGCACTGTCGCTTCACGACGAGGTCTGTCGAGGATCACAACAAATTCCCTTCCGTTACTATCAATGCCAGATATAGCTTCAGTTCGAGCCAATAATCCAGGAAGCCTTCGATGCCCACCTGGTACGCGAGAGAATTCCCCTGATACATATACGTTTGCTTTGTTACGTCGACGTTGCCAGTCTTGAAAAATCATTTGCCCATACTGAGCTAGTGACCTATTTGCCCGACGAAAAGACATAACAGCCATAAGTAAACCAAATATCGCAGCAACTATGATGCCAAGAATAATCTGCTGGTTTGCAATAAAGATAAAGAGCAGTAACGCACCGATAAAACCCACTATGGTGACTTGGACGGACAGCCCACCCAACCCGGTGCGTCGTGAGGGCATTCCCAAAGCATATTGCACTGGAATACTAAGATCATCATTGATATCAGACATGCTAACTACCTGCTTTTTCAACTCTTATTGGGGAGGTTGTAACAGCTCCTAAAAATAGGATTCTAATTTATATAGAAAATGAGATAATATCATTTTCACCTATTTATCCGCACCGTCCCATCTCAACACACAACAATATTTATTGACCATTACATAACTCCTTACAATTAAATACAACTGCTAAAATACCTGCATGACAGGAAGGCAAACACTATTAACACCTGCAACTATCACACATGAAGTCTCAGGAAAGTAGCGTAAGAACTAATAAGATTATATTTACACGACCCTAATCCATAACACCATAGATAAAAATAAAAATCATTTGTAAATTTTTGCTAAAACACAACGTCAAATACATTTACTCCTTTGCCCTTTGTAAATTCCGCACTACAACAACCACCCCATAAAGGTGGAAGCATAAGCGATAACTCAACCAGTCTTACAAAATTTACTTTGTACTAATTCTGCATTAAGTAAATAATTCGGAGAATATAAAAATGCTGGTAAAACATCAAAAATGGCGTCACCCCCAATGGAAATGAGTCATTGACACTCTCGGAATTATCTGCAACACTTCATATTTATCGCAAGAAAAATTCTGCATATAGCCGCACAAGTAATCCCCAATCAGGGGACCTAGAAGAGATAAGGAAAGTAATAATGTCGTATCGGGAGATAGCTGCTCGGCAGCGTGGGTTCCTCCTCCGGTCTCAACTCACCGAAGAGGAAATCAAGGAAGCACGAGAAACCGGGTTTATCATTAATGAACATTTATTGTATACCAAGCAAGGTTTTGAAACCCAACTTAGCGGATCCTCAACCAGCGATACTTACTATTGGTTGTGGCTACTAGCATTCCCCACCATTCCCCCAGAGCAACGAAACCCCATGCCATACATGGCAGGTAGCGCAGCACTTCGAATCCGAGGGATTGGCCGGATCGGCAGTGGTGACCCAATGTACGTCATTACCCCACCAGAGCTCATGCCCTACGCCAACATCGAAGAAAAAGTCACCGACGAGTTTATTGTTGATGATAATATCCAGCCCACCGACTGGTCCCTCGTTGATAACACCCCCGTGGAGAATATTTTGCCCGCGTTGCGGAAGTACCTCATGACTACCGATGATTTCGAGGACTCCGCTGATGCAACCCTCGACGCCTATGATGAGGGTTGTTCTTGGGATGAGCTTGCTGAGGTGTTAGAGGTTTGTACCGGGCAATGGACAATCTATGAAACTGGGGAAAAAGCTAAAACTGGTAGGGAGGTTCTTGATCAATTCCTCAATGAATACGCTAGCCCCAGCACCGATAACGATGATGAAGAAGATGATTATGATGACGATGATGATTGGTGATCATCATGCATAAGGCCGATCAAATCGTCGAGCAGATAGAAGCGAGCATCCCTGAGCAATACCAACCCACAGACCCGGATGGGATTAGGCAGCTTGAGAAGGATATTCGGCAGCAGGTGTTGTCTCAACATCTTGCGGTACAGCTCTCGCATTACGCTGACCAACCCTTTGGTGGAAAGAAACGCTTAGGCAAGGTTGTTATCAGTGGGGGTACTTCCCTGTTGTTCCGGGTGCCGGGGTGCCGGATCTCTAGAGACCTTGATATTATTACCTCACTCAAGCAACATGAAATGAAACACCTGCTTGAAAAAACCCTCTCACAGGATAAAGACGACCCATTCACCTACAAAATCCTCAAAGCTAGAAAAACAAAAAGCCGAAACGGTGACACCTATGTCATCCAGGTGCTTGATGGTGATGAAGAATACACCCAGATTAAAATAGATGCGATCCGAGGGGTTCCTGAGGAATATCAGGATACCGAAGCGTTAACAGTCCAGGATCCGCTTATCTCATCTCGGGCCTCAACCACGATTAAACTTATTGATCCTGGAAAATATATTGCCGGGAAAATTGCAGCATTATTCCCCCTCGATGATAGAGAAGAACAATGGAAGAGGAATTTAAGGGGTTTAATGACTGGGAAAGGGAACTATCGAGAGACATCCAGGTGGAAGGATTTGGGGGATTTAATGATTATGGCCTCTCATGTCCCGATCAGTTCAAATACCATTCAACGTGGCCTTAAATACATGGAGAATCTTCATAACTCTTTGAATAACCTATTTGAGCATAGGCCAAATAGTAACAGCCGCCCGTATATGAAATCATTCCACACCCCAGAAACAATAAAGGACCTTAAGGAGGCAGCCCAACGGAATGAGGATATTGTAGCCGACAGAATACGGCCCCCTCAAGGGGAGAAGCCTGAGGATACTCGTAAGAGGAAGGGGTTTGAGCAGCGGCAGTTGATTCAACATTGCTCGGTGGTACATCCATTGAAGAAGGTGTTTGAGAGGCTGTCAAGATTATTGGATCCGTGTTTTCACTGTATGGAGCCGCATCGGCGAGAAACTGATTATCGGCAAGAATTAAGGACGTTTGCGAGGACTCCGCAGATGTGGGTGCCGGGGGAGGAAGAGGCTGGTTTAGGAGTATGGGAGAAGAAGTCTAAGGTAGGGGATTTGCCTGAGAAGTTGCAGGAAATGCGGGGGGATTACATGCTTGGCAAAGGATTTGAACATGACGTGGCGGTTGATGAGTTCCTTCCTGAAAATCAGGAAGAACCAGAACAATCCTCAGAAGAAGCAGCTACACAAGAGACGCAATATGATGATGAGGAAGAAAATCATGGTAACGATGACGATGATGACAACAACCACGGCAGACAACTATAACAACCATACTACTTGCCTTCATTAATGATTATAGAAAAGAGGTAAAAGAAATGAGAGCCACTCTTTATTATTGTGGAGAAGCCTTCGAAATAGAGGGCAAAGAAGCCAAAGCCGTACTCAAGCAACTTGAAGAACATCAATTTCCAGGGCTGATAATGGTGAAAACGTACAAAGGAAAGTTAATCGTTAATCTATCCGAAACTACAGACTTTGCCATCCTTCAACACAAACCAGTCAAATACGGGGTCTATTCGATGTAGAAGTTTATTGAGTTGCTGGGGAACTTATGCTCCCCAGTGTGGACTCTATAGAAGTAAGGAAAAACAAGGCAATGATGTGCTCTTTCCGATTCCGATTTGTTATCTTTTAGTGCGAATGGATCTTTCCAGCAACTGAAGAAGCTTCCTCATCATATTAACTAATCCCATCACCACATTAGGAAGCTTATTCAGCCGCTGGGAAAACTCATCTTCATTAACAGGCAGAAAATCAGAAAGAACATGCTATCTAGCTTGGTCTTCTTTACCTACAGAGACTAGTCATGTTTGAGAACGCTGAATAAGCTTCTAGGTATCTCACATCACTGCCCACCATCCTTGGGAGTGTTCACTAATGTGCAGATCATCATGCTCTAACCGCAAGAAAACACGTGGTAACAAACCCTGGACAGTAAATATTTTTGAAACCTCCCAGGCAACCATCTCCAGAGCCATTAACAATGTACTGAGTGCTTAATGTAGTGTTACTGCCCTCACCACAACCTAAGGATCTTCACCCTCAACGGTTATACGTACTCGATGGATCCTCGTGTTGTGTTAGTGGTAGAAGAACACTAAGAATTTATATAGTGGAAAACACCACAAAGCCGGGCATAACCCTTAAAACACTCACCGATCAAGCAGACGAAATATTTTATATTTGCGAACCATTGCTAGAATCAACCCATGACATCACCGTAAGAAACTGGTTTATTCGGTCACATACCACCCTGGCATCACACCGCAGACAAAGGTTACGTGGGTTTAGAATGCGACACACCGAAGAAGAGACCAGGCAAACCCCTGCTAGAATGGCAGAAAACATTCAACAAGAGAATCAACCAGATCTGGTATGTGATCAAACGATCCATAGACCACATGAAGGCATAGCGGATCCTGGCAATCCCTTGCAGCCTCCCCCAAACCACAACTATTCGGGCAATCAACGCGATACAAAGAATAATGTTCTACCAACCACCACCTGAACCTATTTCCCCAGCAACTAAGTAAGTTTCAAGCTCTTATGGGTACAATAATCAGAAATCTCTATTCTTTCGGTATAGGTGAGGGCCTATACCAATGCTCAGTGCACCAGATACGCCTCAAAATGACTTATCTTCTGACTTGACCTGGATGCCCAGCTGATGCTTCTAACATACTCTCAAATGAGCTAATTGCTCCACCTGATCGTCGAGCAGCATCCGACACCGGAGAAACCCATCGGCGTCCACGAGTAGCACCCCGTTCAGCACCTTCAATTCGACCTGTCCATGACCGATCAAAAGGTCGTTGTGAGAATTTACCTAATTTACCTTTGATACGACTAAGCCGACCCTTCTTTTTCTGACCAGCACCAGAAGATCCACCGGATGATGAACCACCACTACCACCGGAAGCACCTGTAGCAACAGCACCAGAATCCCCGCCAGAAGATCCACCGGATGATGAACCACCACTACCACCGGAAGCACCTGTAGCAACAGCACCAGAATCCCCGCCAGAAGATCCACCGGATGATGAACCACCACTACCACCGGAACCACCTGTTGATGCACCAGCAGAGGCAATATCACCTCCACCACCGGCACCAGTCTTGTTCGCACCACCATTATTAGAAGCCCCGGAAACTAATGACCCCATACCACCACCAACTGCTGTACCTGCAATAGCGCCAATAGCACCAACAGCAGCACCAGCTGCGGAGGCTGCACCAGCAAGTAATTGTCCCCCACCTGCACCCCCTGCCTGAGAGACCGCCGGCACCAACATTCGCACCAATGTTGGTGCGATTAATCCAGTAAGCGCAATCATGACAACGTTAACAACATCATCAATTAATGGCAACATACTATTAGGGTCTGTTGCTGGTGATGGTCGGGTAACATTCCATAGCACCACTGCATACAGCAACGCACATACTGGTTTAAACGCCAGTGCAGCAATCGTATATGACACCAAGTGATGTAATCCAGACCGGCCCACTTCACTAAAAGATAAAGCCGCAAATAATGGAGTAAGACCTACTGCAATAGGTAGAATTAATGCCCTGATAATTAACGCTAAAAGTTGCATGATTGAACCTGCCATTGCAACAATTGCGAGAATAGCCATGAGAATCGGGCCAGCTCCGCTATCTGAAAAAGATGTCATCTTTATGAACGTATCTGATGATGTTGCTCCAAAACTATCCAAAATAGATTTGGATAGTTTATCAGATACTGCTAACGCTGGAGCAATTGCTCCTGGGAAGCATGTTGAGAAGATGAACCATTTCCCCAAGTCCTGGCCCATGTCTTCTAGTCCTTCTTGCAACCCTCTTCGCCGAGATGCAACCATACGAATGCCACCAATCAGGAATGATGCCATAAGCGCCATACCAGATAACCCAAAGACAATATTTTTTACACCTTGAGTATTGGCATTGACATCGACTCTTCGATTGATATCAAAATCCATCCAGAAAGTCATGACAAGCTGCATAGCTTGGGTATTACCCTCATATAGTGCCTTTGTGAATTTGCCAATAGGATCCCCCCAAAAAGCGCGAATCACTACTGGCGCCAGTGTTATAGCAGTAGAAATTGGATATCCTACGCTTTTACCATAACTTTTCTGGTAAATACCATTATATTCAGTTTGAGCGTGAGATGTTGGAGCAGCAAAGGCAAAACACAATACTACAATTCCTACCACTGCAATCTTCCGTAACAGTCGAACATCAATCACTGCTAATTTCCACACTGGCATTTATCCTTTCGGTTCTTTCGAACTATTAAAAGCAACAAAATCAGTAAGACGTTCTTGTTTAATTTCTTCCATGTCTGGAGCCTGTTTCTGGGGTGGAATTACTACCCGCCATTGCCCAGATGTTGCTGATAACTGCACTGGATAGGCTGTCAACATTCCATCAGGCCATTGCGTTGCTAACACCACAACAGCCTTCTCATTGCTATATTCACTGAATTTAAATGCTACAAAACGAGCTGGTTTATCTACAGTGCCTTTGACTGTTACTAAACCTCGTGATTGGGCCCATTGATCTCGTCCAATACCAGGCTCTAATAAATATTCTGCCACTTGTGGCCATACCTGATCATCCGCACCAGCCATCCATGATTGTGCTGTAATCGCTGCCAGCACCGCACCTTGCGGTGTATGCGAGAAACCATGGGGAACTGGCTGAGATTCTGTAGGGCCATCAGGACCTTTTGGCACAATTAAGCCAGCTGGTCCGGGTGACCATGATGCTTGTGGGGCAATTGCAGTAGATGATGTGTTTGTTTGAGGGATAGTATTAGATTGATCTTTGCTACATCCAGTAGTACCCTCAAGGATGAAAATCATCATTAGTGATACAATTATTCTCACTATTTTCATTTTTATCCTCACTTATGCAAAAAATTTTGCTAATGAAGCCGCTCCAGTGATGAAAAATAATCCGATTGCAATCCGCATTGCTGTAATTTGTGCATCACTTGATGACATGGGTTCTCCCCTATTACGATCAATCATCATCATGACACCCATCATCATGATTGATAACATTGAGAGAGCTAATCCCACATACATCACCCACCCTAACCACTGCATGACCTCATGCGTCACTCCTCCTGGCGGTGTCCATGGACTAGATGGTGGCACAATAGCCTCACCTGTATAGTTATCCACTATGCCTTTTCCAGGCTGAGATGTTGCCGATTTTGTCGATTTTTCTGACCTAGTTTTAGTACTCTTTGGCGTAGATGATGTCGGTGACGTTTTCTTTGTATCTCTAGGTTCCGTATTTTCAGGAGTGGCCTGATTTGCGGTTTGTGACGCTTTTGCACTCGTTGACGCATCATGCGGTTCAGAAGGGTGGGCCCCTTCCTCACCGGTAAGAGCAATTGGTTTGGGTGGATCCGCAAGAATCATTAGATAAATGCTCCAACAATACTGGTAGCACCACCAAGCAACATGACCCCAAATCCAATCCGCATAGCCATTGCTGTTGCTTCTTCACTCGATCCTTCCCTTCGTGAAACAGCCATCGTAATGCCAGCAACCATCACACCTACAATCGCCATAGCGATACCGATATAGAATGCAAAATTCAATCCTTGATTGATTTTGTCACCAAATCCACTGGGCGCCTGCGGCGTAATGTTCTGACCTGGCATCTGAGCCAAAACCATAGCAATTGAGTTAAGTAGTTTCATTGTCATCTTCTCCTTCTATTTCTGTTGATATTTCTTCAGTGGCTTCAACGTTGGATGAAGTACCAGACATGTTTCCAGAATGTGCAGACTTCACTGTGGCAAATAGCTCTTTGCCTATTGTGGCTACTGATATAGGACATGATTCAGTGGGAGGTCTTTTTCGTGCTTTTCGCGATACATCAATTTCATCTCCTGGAGCCCAGGTTGCCAAAGTGCCTTCTTCAACTATCCGTAATGCAGGCAAATACGGGATTTGCCACACCGTGACAAGTTTTTCGATTACTTCTAGCTTATTAATCAAAGCCTTTGGCAACTTCCCTACCGCATCAGCAATAATTATTACTCCGATAATCGTAATCTCATCCAAGGTATGAAGACCTTGGAGCACAACCTGATGGGCTCTTTCCAAACCCCGCATTGTTGATTTTGCTACTACAACGCAAAATCGGTATTCATCATGGATTGGCCATACCTGACCAGCATCACCACAAAAAGCCAACATTTCCGATAGCATGGTACAACCAGCACCACCATGAGCTGCCACTAGCCATAACGCCGGCGGATATGTTGACCGGTCATTATCGACAGCCGTCACCTGCCATAATGATTCAGTTGCAACTGGCAACATAACCTCCTTATTGAGATTAATTTTGCGTGGTGGTGATCCTGGCATTCGTTTGGTTTCTCCCTATAGATCATGCTATTCAGCTTGTTCACTATCTGTAGGCTCTTCTGACTCTTGCTCCACAGCTGACGATGTGACCTTTGGCATGGTCATCTTCCTTACTTTCGCTGTGGAAGGAGAATCAGTACTGCCTACTTTCTTCATCGAAGCTGTTGCATCAGTCACTGCCTTTTGATCATAATCCGTTCCTTTGACAGTAGATTTCTTCTTTGACTGCGCTACCAGTGCTTCAGGCGCCTCATCACCCAATTCATCTGCTGCCACTCCAGATAGCCATGATGTGGTCGCTGATTGCGCACTATCGCCGGATTCTGTCATTGGTTGTTTCCGATAAGCTGAATCTTCAACAGTTTGACTCACTACAGTAGCAACCGTAGTCTCGGCAATCTCAGGAACTTCAACACCACCTGCTTTTGCTTCATCCATAACTCGTAAAGCACCAGTTGTCGCAGTCTCGGGAGTAAATAAATCAACACTAGCTTCGATTACTTTTACACCAGCAAGAGCTACACCTGCCATAGGATCTAGTGTTGCAGCAGCTGCAATCTGCGCGATATTACTTGGAGTCACAACTTTTTTCGCCAAAGTAACACCAGCAGCAAGCGCCATACCACCAAGTTGTTGGCCCGCAGCAACTAACCGTTGATCAAACTCTGATTGCTCTACATGGGATTCACTATTATCAGCAATGCGACCAATAAGAGTCTTTTCTGCGCTTTCCGCCCGATTAAAGGTGAACCCATTACTTCCGAAGTTTACATCCTCCGCCAATGTTTCCGCTCCCGCAAGTGCAACTGCTGGCCCTAACACATCAGCAATATGGCGAACACTGCCTTCAGGGTTTTTAGCAAAATCGACATCTTTATTGGTCACTTCTGCCAGGCGTGTTAATGGAGCTGGTTTTTTCACACCACAACGTGTATCTCCTTCAGCACACCATGAGACTGTGCGATCTGAAAGTTCTCCATAACCACGAGGGGATTCTTTTTCAGCCACTGTCGCTAAACCTGTACCCTCTGTCGTTTCAGACGCAAACCCCTCAATTGCAGCAGAAACGTTGCGTCCCGAAGTTCCGGGTGCAGCAGCAGGCGCATCAGCACCCGATGCTACAGTTGGCTGGTCTTTACCTCGTGTGGGATCAGCAAATGTTGCCACACCAGCAACCAAATTCGGCTCAATGACACCTTTACCTGCACCAATATCACGAGAAATTTCACTAACAATTGCAGCTCCCTGATTATCACCAACCAATGCCACTTTAGTTGCAGGACACTTCTTGTGAATATCAGCTATTGTTTGGTTGGTTTTTTCTTTACCTGCTGCTGTAGTGCTTCGCCAATCATCATCGGTCTCAGCATGGACTCCTGGAATAAATGCTCCTGTCCGAATTCCCGTAATGTTAACGTATGTTCGTCCAATTTTTGCACTAGATTGGGGCTCATTGGTTGACGTTGATGCAGTAGTAACTGCTGATGATGTTACAGTTGGCGACGACGTAGCAGTGGGTTCTTGTGGTTTTGTTGAGGTTGAACCCCAATAATCTTGTTTCTTCCACTCTGATCCTTGTTGTGTTGTAGTCGCCGTCATAGAGCTCGTAGATGGCACTGCTGCACTTGCCGATGCGCTACTCGATGGATTAGGTGCTTCAGAGAAACCTGCGGATTTGTCAACGTTTTTATCGTTGGCAGCTGTCACTACTGGAGAAACCACATCCCCCAAGAAACCGGTATCTTCACTACTTTGTGCTTTTGCATCTTGGGAATCATGTACGACCACAAATTGCATCTTTGGACATCCACCTCCTGTCTCTTCTGCATAACCAGGAAGGGGAACAAACAACGATGCAGTGATCAAACTAATGATTACTACACGTGCAATTTTCATTTCTCTTTCAACCATCCTTTCCCTAAATTCTTAAGTTTGTTCTGGTACTGGGCGATCTTCAATCTTCCAGATTTTATATTCATCATCTATTTTTCTCGTAGTTATTGTTTGCAAAAACAACAGCTCTTCGCCTTTGGGAGTACGAACTGTTGTTTCCGCATCAACAATTTCTCCAGTAACATCACTAATTTTCACGCAATAGTCTGAACCCACTAATTCCCCAGCCGAAGTTAACCAATCCACCGATGTTAGATGGCTATCAGAGGCAATAATTTTTTTCAGAGCTTTAGTATCACCAGTAAAATATGCCTTCTGAAATTCAGCCACTGCTCCCTGCGCAGTTTTCCTATTAGCTTTTGGTTGATTTGGGCATTTTTCATCTTTTGAGGCAATCACTGATGATGTAGTTGCTGGCTTAGTAGACGTCACAACTGGCGGTGGTGTTATTGATACTAATGTTGTAGCACTCGCCATATCCTGGGTCTTTGGTTGTATAGATTTGATGACTCCAAAAGCCGAAACGCCGATTAGCATGATCAAACAAGCGATCGCAGCAACCCATAATTGTTGATGTCCCGTTTTAATCCTCTTTGGCTTCTTTAAGGATTGTCGTTCCATTTCTGTATCATCAACAGTATCAATGGAATCATCCTCAGTATCATCAACAACCAAACCGTTCGTTGAATCTAATTGATCATCTACATGATCATCATCCTCATCAAACCAGCTCGTTCCCATGCTTTCTCACCTCGCATATTGGATTTTCAGCTATGCTGCAGGCAGCGACCCCATAGACAGATCTGGCAATTGAAGATTTGCAGCATTAATACTAGGCAACTGTGTTGCAGATGATACAAGTACAGATTCAACAGAAGTTTGATCTGCAATAACTGGCATCTTTGGTGTATCAGGTTTAGTGGCCGCTTGTGGACCACTAGGCATAGAATCACCCGGTTTGTCACCAGCAAGCGGCTCTGCACCCTGTGACACTCGGGCTTGGGATTCCAAATCCCAGGTGGTATCAGCCACAGTACGATCAAACGCAGCACGTCCACCAGGAACCATTGAAGCACCAGCTTGAGCACCAAACAATAAGCCAGCAGGAGCGCCAAGCATAGCACCAGCTGTAACACCTACTGCACCACCAGCAACAGGGCCAACAACTTGAGAAGCTGCAGGCCAACATAAAGCTGCTGGTACTGCAGCCGCAGGATTAACTGGAATAGTCGCAGTGATTGCGCCACAAATCATGGCACCAGTACCAACACCTACAGCAGCACCTGCAGCCCCAAGACCAGCAGCACCGGCAGCTGCACCAATCATAGCTCCACCGAGTGCACCACCAGCAGCTGCACCACCAGCAGCTTCCATAACACCACGATCTTCTTGGCGAATATTCCGACTAAACGTCTTAGCAACATTCACGGGATTTAAGACTCTGGATCCAGCAGGTGATAGCATAACCATCCCCGGAGAAGTCTCATACACAACTTTCTTGGTAATCACATTCTTTACAACCACTGGTTGTACAGCCTGTGGAGCACCTGGAATATATCGAACTGCTTCAACCCGATGTATTGGTGTTGACTGCACCGTTTGTGGAGGTGCTTGTTGAATGGGCGGCTGCTCCTGGGCATCCTGCGTACCTGGTTGTGAAACCACTTTCGGCACAGCATTAGCAGTGCTAATACAAGTGGAAGCCATAGTTAATGCAGTCAATACCCCTGCTGTCATTCGTGTAGTTCCCAAACTAGATGCACGACGGTGTTTACCAGCCATTACATAACTCCTTAAAACAAATCCGAAATCTAAACCTGTATAACAGGCACACATTTATCAAAACATTCATATACACACCACAAATACCCATGACCATCACAAATGAAGCCCTAAGTGAGTAGCGCAAGAACTAATAAGATAATATTTACACTACGTCAGCCCATAAGGCCATAGACAGGAACAAATACTATTTGTAAATTTTTACTAAAACCCGACGTTAAACACATCAAGGGTCAACCCATCTTACAAATCATGCACCATAACAGCTACCCCATAAAGGTGAAAGCACAAATGATAAATTAGCTAATCTTACAAAATTTAATCCATATTAACTCAAAATTAAGCAACAATTCAACAAACATATAAATGTATCGGCAAACAGAAAAAATTTTACCAATACCCCCATGCAAGCCATCTATTGACTCTCTATAGATCATCTGCCACACTTCATATTTGGCGGGGCAGACCAAATTTACCCATTAAAAGATATACCTAATAATTTAGCCGACGTTTACCCATTACAATATTAAGAAAACATATTATGAATTACCGAGAACTAGCCGCCAACCAGCGAGGGTTTCTCCTCCGGTCTCAACTCACCGAAGAAGAAATCCAAGAAGCACGCGAGACCGGGTTTATTATCGACACTCCGCCGCTATGCCCTGATTGTCTCTTCTATACCAAGCTAAACATTTCTGACCGGACTGAAATGTTCTATGAATGGTGGCTAGCAGCATTCCCCACCATCCCCCCGGAACAGCGACACCCTATGCCTTACCTTGCTGGCAGTGAAGCACTTGATATCCGAGGGATTGGCCGGATCGGCAGCGGCGACCCAACCTGTATTATCACCCCACCAGAGCTCATGCCCTACGCCAACACCGAAGAAAAAGTCACCGACGAATTCATCGTCGACGACAACATCCAACCCACCGACTGGTCCCTCGTTGATAACACCCCCGTAGAAAACATTCTACCCGCGTTGCGGAGGTATCTCATGACTACCGATGATTTCGAGGACTCCGCTGACGCAACCCTCGGTGCCTATCATCATGGTTGTTCTTGGGATGAGCTTGCTGAGGTGTTAGAGGTTTGTACCGGGCAATGGACAATCTATGAAACTGGGGAAAAAGCTAAAACTGGTAGGGAGGTTCTTGATCAATTCCTCAATGAATACGCCAGCCCCGCCACAAGCAAAGACGAAGAAGATGACTATGACTACGACGAGGACAATGATTGGTAACCGCAATAGCTACTAACCTTTATGGTAAAGCAGCAATCACAAGGAATGACCCACATGAATTCACGCATAAACAGAACCATCTTCATCATCGCACTCACCGCCGCCCTCACCGGGGCGGTAGCACCATGTGCTGGTGCGCAAGAAACCTCCCCCGGCGCTCCCAGTTCCCCCGACCCATTGGGGCGCTGCGGCACCCTCACCATGATCGCCAAACTATCAGCAGATGTGGGTATGGGGGTTCTCACCGGAGTAATCGACTCCTACCGGGTGGCTTTCGGTTCTATTGATTTCCAAAACCCGGACGGGTTGACCGTCAAGGATCGGCTCATCAATAAAACCCATGCCTTCCCCCACCAGCTCATTGACATTCCCCGGCTGGACCAATCCGAACGGGAACAGCGCTACGGACAATACTGTTAGTTGCGGATCTTCCCACGCTTCGAGCGTCGATAAGCTTCAGGCTATTCCCACGGCGCTAAATTATTGGGGAACCTGGAAGTATCCAGCTTGACCAGGGGTTTCTGCTCGGCGACCGCGACGCCGCTGGCAAGGGTGACGGTGAACGCATTATTGGAAATCTTCACGTTGTCGCCCCGGGTGTCGATCAGGTACTGGCCGACCTTGGTCACCGCCTCGTCGGCGATGAGCTCACCGGCGGTGGTATTGCTGGGGAACGAAAAAGACGTGTAGAACTGGTTTGGGGTTCCGAAAATAATGTGGGCATGGTTGGTGTCACCATTGCCACGATCGGCACCCGCATCATCGTTGGGTGGGGCGATGAGCGGCCATGTGGATTCCTGCTGGTTCTGGCAGTGAATCTCGTTGGGTTTGTGGGCGATGTCGCACAAAATCTGGATATCATCCATGGGCACCCGCGCCAACACCCCAGATTTCACCTCATAATCCCACGGTTTCTGGTGCACATTCCCATAGGGGCTAATCACACTGTGGGAACTCGGCGGCGGGTTCTTGCCGAAGTCTAGGTCTAGGGCCCGAATGTCTAAAATCGGGTCGGTTTTTTGTTCGAGCTTATCGCCCTTGAGTTTATAGGTGATAGCCTCCCAATCCCCATGCCATTCGCGGGGATAATTAGGGGAAAACTCGGCGAACTCCACTGTGATTGTATCCGGTTCCACCTTAATCTTGCCGATTTGCGGTGCCACCAACTGGTGTACGTCGGTAATCAACTTGTCGTAGTGGAAAAACACCACGGTTTGGGTGGCATCATCCCAGGCGGACTGCTGTTCCTCCCCCACCGTCTGGCTCACACCCCGCAAGGTCACCCAGCTCAGCTTGGCGCACGGGTCGAAATGGTTATCGAGTACCTCGAAATCCCACGCCAAGCCTGCCTCCTGCTGCGGGATCTTTCTACCCTGCAACCACAGGCCAAAGGCGGTTTCCGCTAGGTCAAGCTTCTGCTTCGGGCACTGCGGCGCCGCAGATGCGCTGGTGGTTGTGTCTGGATCGTCATTCTTCCCAGCGCTACTGCAAGATACCACAAGAAACGCCGTGAGCATCAACAATGCTATGGTGCGAAGTTTGGCTATGTCCATGATGTGTTTCTTGTGTGTTATCCGATGGTGCGATAAGGGAAGGAATAGTGGCGGGAAAAGGTAGGAATGTTTGTACAGTTAAGATTTGGGTTAGTTGGTGGGTCAGTAAAAAGTATCAGAGCGGTTCGGGGCAATTTTATTCATGGCATTAACCACCAGTATGCAATCATATGGGGCTGCTACACAACTAATCAACTAGATATGGGACAGATACAACAAGACACTAACCCCATTAGAGGTAAGTAGTCTGAAGTCTTGTCAACCAATGGCGATATGACACGAGTGGCGCTTATAGCGGATGTGCCGGTAGATATATGGGCGGTTCCAGCCTGGGCCTATACCGGAACCCCCAGCAACCCCCACGAAACCAAAAACCAGGAATGTCGAGGCTTTGGCGAAGAAGCCACCGACATTTCGGCAACGGAGGCAAGTAAAGGGGGATGCAGCATTGATACCGACATTACCCACTGTGAAACCGCCCGCCGCCAAGCAATCCGCTACGAAAGCTGCATCAGCATCAGCACAGGAATTGGCACCAAGAGTGTCAATGCTGGCTCACTCAAGCACCATGCTGACGCTAGTAAAAATCATGAATGAGACAGCAAATCATATATGAAATCATAAAGAATGATGCCCCAAAATGCTTAAAATAATCTTGTTATTTTATTAGCGCATGTTTATAGCATGCTTTTCTAGAGGAGATGAGATGATTCATCAATCCACATGGCATAAAGCCACCCTTGGCGGCATTGCCGGTTTCGTTCTTGTCATGAATCTTGCTGGTTGTGGCGATATTTCCAGTACGACATCCGCGGCTAGGTCGTCCGCCAATGCGATGGCAACCCATATAGATAGCGGGTTATCCGGTGGGACGCAGGATGATGCTGCACAGATCGGGACTGTAGGCGATTCCGAGGAGGGGTCGGGCGATACCGGAAGTGGTGCCGAAAACGTTTCACGCGAATACAAGAATGCGCTTCGGTCGGCAGAGTCATACCTCAAGTATTCGGATTTTTCCAAAGCCAAGCTATACGATCAGTTGACTAGTGAGTATGGTTCAAAATACCCGGCAGATGCTGCGCAATACGCTATTGATAATGTGAAAGCCGATTGGAAGGCCGAGGCTTTGGATGCGGCGAAGGCGTACCAAAAGTACACGCCCATGTCTGATTCCGAACTCTACGACCAGCTGACCAGCGAGTATGGGAGCGGTTTCACCCCTGAGGAGGCACAGTACGCTATAGATAATCTTGATAAATAGGCCCTTGCTTTTCGACGCCCAAAGGTGCCCAACATTCCCCAGGCACGGACACAGACGCAAACGCCCCCGCTGTTCTCACAATGAGTGGCGGGGGCGTTTGTTGTGGTCAGGGCAGCACTGGCACGTGGCTCAACCGAAACAGGATTAGTCAGATTTTCCTTGTTCACGACCATTTCCGGAACAACATACTGATCCATATAATCCAGAAGCTAATAATAAGCAAAATATAAATTAAGATAGTATGCCCACAAAAATAATGGCTTTTACATGCACAAAGAAGGATCTATATTTAACTCAAAGCTGCAACATTGCACAGTAAATTAAGAATATCATATGCAGATCTTCTTAAGAAAGGGTAACTAAACCATGCCTATTAATTTTGATTGGCGGAATTTACAACAATACGCCATACCCGCACTAGGGATTGTATCACTACTGGTATCCGCCATCATTGTGATAGTAAGTGGGGTAGGGGATGAATATGTAAAATCATCATCCCAAGGCCCCTCCTCGGATGACGACGCCAACGTTATGTTCCAAGTCATAGACCAGCACGGGATACCACGCTTCTGCCATGTCATGCCCACTACTTCCCCTCATGATGATAAAGCCAGGTACACCTCACCCATCGGATATTACGGTGTGAAAGCAGACCCGGGCACAACCGTCACCGTCGCTTTCGACTGCAAAATAACAGAAATGGGCACCCAAACCGCACAGGCATCTGCCATCGCCCCAGAAACCGGCGTCGTACGGCAGAAAGTGGTAATCCCTAACCCTGACTCGTTGTCGTCAAAGTTAAGCTCTAACAGCTCTGACGAGAACAACGAGGAAGATGAATAGTGCTTAGTACTTGCTGCTAGCTTCTTCAACTAATTGAAGCCCATCATGCCATTCACAAAGCATGATGGGCTTATTTTCGAAGTTCATGCAGGAATGTTTGCAGTGAGTGATTGCGTTGACAGGTGCGGGATACGTAGTTTGGATACACGCAAACGCCCCCGCTGTTCTCACAATGAGTGGCGGGGGCGTTTGTTGTGGTCAGGGCAGTACTGGCACGTGGCTCAACCGGAACGGGATTGGTCAGATTTTCCCTGTTCATGACCATTCCCGAAAATGGTTCAACCACTACCCGACTACCCAAGAATTTACTTGGAATTGGGGAAATTACCTGAGACTACTTGGCTGGGAAGAATTCCTCCTGGATTTCGCGCAGCACCTTGGCGGAGTGCTTGAAACGCTCCATCTCATGGTCGCTGATCTCCAGCTCCACCACCCGACGAATACCCTCACGGTACAGAATGGCCGGGGTACCAATGTAGATGTTTTCCTCACCGTATTCGCCATTGAGCAAGGCAGACACCGGTAGCGCCACATCCTGGTTTTGCAGGATGGCACGGGTGATACGAGCCAAGCCCATACCGATACCATACGAGGTTGAACCCTTGGCCTCAATGATGTTGTAGGCAGCATCACGGGTCTCTTCAAAGACTTTTTCGAGCTCACCTTCGAGGTTGGGGTCCCTCTCCAGCTGCTTCCGCATCGACACGCCGGCAATGGTGGCGGACGATAGCACCGGTAGCTCGGTGTCACCGTGCTCGCCAATGATGTAGGCGTGAATCGAGGTGGGGGCAACAGCATAGCGTTCACCCAGCATATAGCGGAACCGGGCGGAGTCCAGCACGGTGCCAGAGCCGACAACCTGGTGCCAATCCAGGCCCGAGTACTGCCATACGGCATAGGTGAGGATGTCCACCGGGTTGGATGCGACCAGGAAGATACCATCAAAGCCATTGGACATCACTTCGTCCACGATGGACTTCATGATCTTCATGTTCTTGCCAACGAGCTGCAACCGCGTTTCACCAGGCTTTTGGGCGGCACCGGCGCAAATGACGACCATAGCGGCGTCGGCACAATCCGCGTAGGTGCCCTTTGACACCCGAGTCCGCGAAGATGCCCACACCACGCCGTGGTTGAGGTCCTTGACGTTACCTTCCAACTTCTTTTCATCGATGTCGATGATTGCCAGGTGATCGCACGTGCCCTGATTCACCAGAGCATACGCGTAAGCGACGCCCACATCGCCTGCGCCAATAAGCACAACTTTATTACCAACGATATCTTTCATATTCTGAAAGCACCCTTCCTGACGACATATCTATACCGCCAAGTATGCCCGATTTTCTGTGACTATGCCCGATTTGCGGTAGTATTGTGAACAATATCGCAGAATTACTCAGCCAAAAGTAATGGAATACAGATGAACACCTGGGGATGGCGCAATGGTGATAAGTTCTGGATCCCCATTATCTTTACGAATAATATCCACTGTACCATCACCAGTGATATCGAAAGTTTGTTCAGTACCATCGGCGCGTTTGACCGTAACCGTTCCCCGCCCAGAGGCCACCAATTGCACCCAACGGGCCTGGTAGTGAAGCTCCACCGCAGCCCCATCACTCCGGGGCGTGATGTCCATGGGGTTGACGTCCCACTCACCCTGAAGCGCATAATATCCCAGCGGCGGAGTTCCCGAAACCCGGTACTGTGACCGGGAGGCCCCCAGGTAGGTTTCCGGGGATCGCGGCTCGGTGATGGCGTGTTCATCCTGTTCAATGGGGTTTGGTAGTGCAATGCCCGGATTACGCTCCTGCAAGAGCTGCCGCACCACCCGCTCGGTCTCCGCGTATTTGCCCTCACCCTCGTGCACCTGCCGCAGCCGACCGGTGTGGTCTGCAAGATAGTGCGCCGGCCAATAGCGGTTATGGAAGTTCTTCCAGGTGGCGAAGCTATTATCCTGCGCCACCGGGTACTTGATGTGCTGCGCTACGACAGCCTTCCGAACGTTGTCCGCATCCCGTTCGAATGCATATTCGGGTGCATGCACGCCGATGACGTCGAGGCCATAGTCCTTGTAGTGGTCGTAAAGCTTGACGACGTGCTCGTTAGCACGCTGGCAGTTGATGCAGGCATAGGCCCAAAAATCCACCAGGGTCACCTTCCCCGAGGTAGCCGGATCAATGGCCTGGTCGGTGTTGATCCAGTTCTCTAGCCTGGATAGTTGCGGCACTGGACCGCAATCGTGTGGCGTCCCGGGGTCGCCCTTGCGGCAGGACTCCAGGTCTTGGTTTCCGATGATGTGGTTTCCGAGGGCCTGTTGGGCACTACTGGTCCAATCGGGCACGAGCCGTTGGAGGGCCGTTGGGGCGTCGACAGCAAGCAAGACCGCCATGGCAATGACGACGGCACCGGCCGAGCGTCGAAAAGCGGTGTGGTGGGATCGAAACCAGTCGCTCATGCGATTGCCGCCGAGGGCAAACATGGACAGCGGAATGGCAGCACCAATGGCAAACGCGATGGTCAGTGCGATGATCGAGGTATCAATCTCGCCGGTAGCCGCGGCAACAGTAATGGCGGCCAGGACCGGCCCGGCGCACGGAACGTACACCGCGCCCAGGGCCAACCCCACCACGAAACCGCCCCGACCCTGCGCCTTGGTCAGGAGCGCGTGGAGGCGGGGCAGCCGGTCAAATGGCGCCTGCACCCACTCGCCCAGCACCGGAATGAGCATGCCCATGCCCACGAGGACGAGCAACCCAATGCCCACCCAGCGCACCGTGTCCTGGGGCAGCCCCAACAAATTGAGCACGATCGAACCGCTGAGGGTGATCGCGGCGAAACTGACAACCATGCCGGCCACCACATAGTAGGGGCGCCGCTTATCCCCGGCGCTCACGGCCAAAACCAGTGGCAGCACCGGGATAATGCAGGGGGAAAGACTCGTCAACACCCCGCCGATAAGACCTATCAGAATAAGAGAAACCATGAGTAAAGTCCTTTCAAAGTTCTTGTGGGAATATTCGGTGCCAACCACCGCTTTGGATTGGACCAATCCAAATATTTGAGGACTCCGAACTCTTTTATGACCGCCAAATCATGGCGGCTACCACATACGATAAGGAGACAGTCATGACCAACCGTAAATTTATTGCCATCACCTGCGCATTGGGGCTGGCCACCACGGGTCTGGTTGCGTGCGATAAAACTGGGGCAATGTCGCCGGCGTCCGCACCAGCCATGTCGCCCGCAATGTCTATGTCGAACACGCCATCGGATGCCATGACGCCGTCATCGTCGGAGGCCATGAGCCCGTCCGATTCCATGGCACCGTCGGGGATGGATTCTCAGGAAACCACGATGATGACCGAGGAAAAATCGGGGCAGTAATGATGAGTGGTAAAAAGCACAAACCTGTATGGGGCGCTACTCTGGATAACCATGGATCTATCCAGCGAAGAGCTACTTGTGCAGGTCGCCACTGGTGACAAGCGCGCATTCGGCGAACTTTATGATCGGCTAGCAGCCCGGGTCATGGGTATCTGCATGCAGGTACTCCGCAACCGGGCCATCGCCGAAGAAATCACCCAAGAGGTATTTGTGGAAATCTGGCGCACCGCCCCAATGTTTTCCCCCGAAAGAGGGAGCGCGCAGGGGTGGGTGCTGCGCCTGGCCCGCTCCCGCGCCATTGATAAGCTTCGTTCCCGCATGGCGGCACTCGCGCGCGACGAGCGCACCACCATGCTTGAACAGCTCACCCGCTACATTGATGTGGAAGAAGACGCCATAACTAGTGTTGAGGGTGAGCATTTGCGTGCCGCGGTAAACGACATTGGGGAGCCGCACCGCACCGCCATTATGCTCACCTATTTTGGTGGGCTCACCCAGCAACAACTCGCCGACCACCTGGGCATTCCCCTGGGGACGGCTAAGACCCGGGTCCGTGATGGATTGAAAAAACTAAAATCTGCCCTGCATGTTACTAATAAGAAAGAGGCATGATGACTACTAAGGACCAATCCTGGCTACCCGACGAGAAATTAGCCGACGCTGAGCTTGCCGACGCCCTAGCGTTGTCCACGGTGCCGGTCACCCCGTCGGATTCCCTGAAGGATACTGTGCTGGCAGCCATCTACGAGATCGAACCGGAGGGGGATTCCGGCGCCCCGGCCGCCGCAGGAGCAGACGCGGTGAAGAGCACTGACGCTGCTACCACGAACCTGGATGCTGCGGAGCCTGCGGATGTGACCGCGGCCAAGGCGGATTCGGGTGGGACCGGTGCCAGCGAGGCGAGTGGTGCCGGTGGCGGGCGCGTTATCAACCTGGGCAATTGGCGGTTTCGCCTATCGAAGCAACGCATCATGTTCATTGCCGCGGCGGCCGCGGTGGTCGCGCTCTTGGCCGGCAGCGGATTCCTCCTGCCCAAGCTGCTCTCCGCCCCCAGCACCGGGCCCACCAACCAGGCGATGTCCGAGATCATGCAGTCTGCGGATGCCCAAAGCATCACCATGAGTTCCAGTGGAGTGCGACTCCACCTGGTGTCATCCACCACCATAAATAAGGCCGGGGCAATGGTGCAGGGCACCCCCGAGGTGAGAAAAGGTATGGGAATCCAGGTGTGGAGCGTGAACCAAGCCGGCCGCATCAATTCGGCCGGGGTAATCACCCCAGAGGAACATAAAGACGTGTGGATGCCATTCGAATCCGCCACCTCCAAGGTGTTTCTGACCGAGGAACCGGTGGCCGGCAGCGACAAGCCCACCGGAAAGATCCTGGAGGAAATGCAGCTATAGCTGCGGATAATGCACCTTGGGGCGTCGACAAGCGAGCTTGTCTGCAATAAACCGTAACGACCACTGGCATGCGGTGGTTGTTACGGTTTGTTCGTTGGCGGAAGCTCAATGCCTTCCGCATTAGCTCACCGCGCAATCGCAAGCATCTCTTCGGGGTTACTGTCATCTGCTGTTTTGAGAAGTTGACCAGCAGCTATAAACTTGGTAGTCCACTACTTGTCCGCAGCACTACTCCCATCAGCAATGTTCCTATGAACATAGGTGGCTCGCAAGGCACTCAGAGCATCCTTCATGGCATCGAATTCCGCAAATGCAATATTCTTATTAGGGGTTTCGGTGCCGGCTCATTATTACTAGTATCACCCGTGGTTTATGTCTACCACAATGCTTGATGACGAACTTCCGCGGGGTTGCAGTGAAAAATGAGCAGCATCATAAGATTCATGGAAGCCGCACTCAAATAAAACGGATAGCATGAAGCTTATTCAAGCGTTTTTGAATGCCCCTGCCACCCGGTAACCAATCGCCCCCGAAAGAATAGGAAAACGAGGCAGGTAGTGTGCTTGTGTATAACTGTCAAGTGTCGGGTTTTGTGAACACCTGACATAATCTTCCCCATATGAACCCCCCTACCCCTGAATAAAGTTCATCGCCTATAATCGAAGATGAATTGTTATATTTCCATTCCAATACCAAGACGTAGTTACGCTTTAAGGTATTAGATATGATTATTTAGGGAATGATTTTATGGATTATCGAGAAATAGCAGAAAAACAACACGGATTCATTCTCCCTTGCCAAATCACCAAAGAAGAATTTAATGAGGCTGTAGAAACTGGTTTCATTGGCGTCCCACCACAGGATGAAGAGTTTATGAAGTATGTGTATTACACCGAACTTGTTACATATAATCTTGCTGATGATGCCTATCGAGATTGGTTGATAGCATTCCCCACTATCCCACCGGAAAAGCGACACCCTATGCCCTACTTCGCTTGTGATTTAGCATTACGCATCCAGCATTTTTCTGCCAGTTGGTCAACAGCACCATTAATGATGGTAACTCCACCAGAATTAATGCCCTATGCGAATAAGGATTTTGGTATTACCTACATTCCAAATGAGAACATTACCTCTGATGATTGGGTGCTTATTGATGATATCCCAGTAGAAAAAATCATCTCTGCCATGCGAAAATACTATGAGCATGTTAGAAGTGATGACTTTGATGATGCCGTCGTTATGGCATTCAGTGCTTACCGACGTGGCTATTCCTGGGAAGAAATCGCCTGGGCACTCGAACCTGCGGCTGGAGTATGGCACAGCTATGAAACCGGTAAAACCCCTATCAATGGCAAAGAAGTCCTCGACCTGTTCTTCGAAGAACATACGCCACCTCGACCCACAAATAAACCACAAAAATAACCGCTATGCCCCCTACACCAAATGACTTAAAAAATCTCGCTGACAGAAACCGAGAAACCCCTGAAGGAATCCTCAAACGACTCATCAATACAATCACTACAACAAAACCACTACACTCTAATTCTCAAAATCCTATTGAGTTAAAGAATCGAGCAACAAAGCAAGTTTTGAGCCGACATCTTGCCATCCAACTCACCAATCATGCTCGTGGAAAAATTATGATTAGTGGTGGTACTTCTCTCATGCTCCGAGCACCTGATGCCCGAATAACAGAAGATCTTGATATTCTCACTCTCTTTAATCCAACAACCAAAGCAATGGATGCTTTGTGCGAACTCATGTCTGAGGATAAAAATGATCCTTTCACATACGAATGCTTCCATGCTGATGATATTAAAAGTAGAAAAGGCAACAGCTTTGAAATTGATGTATATCTTCATGGGCGATTCCAAAGCACTATCAAGATGGATGCAATCAAAGCTAGAGGAAGGGAACTTAACCAACAAGGTATGTTTAATGGAGTAACTAAACTACGAGTGCGGGACCCACTACTATCCACCCATAATGACAAAAAAGAACTCACCACACTCCAACTCATTAGCCCAGAAAAATACCTTGCTGGAAAAATAGCCGGGCTTTTCCGTATCCAATCTGGCAAGTTGCAAAAAGTTTTACGCTGGAAAGACCTCCGTGATATTACGACCCTTGCTACAAGTCTTCCTATCGATTCTGATAAATTTCAGAAGGCCTTAAACGATCTTGTCATTGATTCCCATGGTAGTTTTACCATTCCTACTCGACAAAACATGACAGAATTCTTCACACAAGCTCAAAATAACCGAGACTATATTGATAGTGGAAACGATGAGTTTTACCAGATTAATCGGTTCTCTGTAGAGACTATGGTGAAAGTATTATCTGAACTCCTAAAGTGCCCCAAGGGCAGCTTGTGGGAACTTGATGTTCACGACCCACAATTACAAAATCTAGAAAATCAACAAAAATCATCCCGATTTACCATACAAGATCTCCGGAATTTTGACATGAAAATCTGGGAGGTTAAGGACGCTACAACAGATAAAAACACAAGAAGCTTACATGGCGCCTTTGATTGTGAGTGCAACAAACATGTCAAGCTTACGGACGCTAAATCTACATACTACATGACTGATCCCAGAGAGTTAATAGAAGCTGGCATACCTGCCCAACTAATGTTAGATGAAGGCTTGGAAAGAGAGGAAGAAGTCATGTCAATCCAGGAAGAGCAATGGGACACCGAAGAGGATGAGGAATGGTTCGCGATGAGAGAAGATAATGATGAAGATGATGAAAATGAACTTGGCTTGTAATCGAATAACATTATGAAATACATTCCCACTGGATCCTTATCGCTTCATCGCGGGGCATTGCCGAAGCATTGACCACCCTAGGGTGATGCCCCGACACTACCGGCTCGACTTGAGGTCCTGCGGCCACCGGGATTTGTCCAGGGTGAATAGTGGCTCGTCCCGGAGCTCCGCCACGCCGTCGCCAAGCACCACGGTGCTGGAATTATTCGAAATCTTGACGGTATCACCACGGGTATCCACAAAATAGGGGCCCACTTGCACCACGGACTCGTCCGGGAATGTGTCCTCGGGGTTGATATTCCCCGACGGGAAATAGGATGTGCGCAATGATGGTGGTGGGCTGAACGAGAAGGCTGCGAAATTGGTTTTACCTTCACTGTTGCTCTTGCTGTCGCTATTGGTTGGCGCCTGCGCGGGGCCCTCATTGACGATTGGCCAGGTGGCTTTCTGCCGGTTCGTGCAGCTCGGGCCGCTGGTTTTCTGGGTCAGGTAGAAATCGCAGAGGATTTTTCCGCCGCCCATGGGGACGTCGGCAAGCACATTACCCTCATATGTTTTAATTGCGGGCGAGTAATTCGCGTTACCCAGGGGGATGGTGATGGCGTCGCTCGCAGGCGGGTTGGTGTGGAAGTCCAGTTTCAGGGGTTTCACGTCGATGGTGGGGCTGGTTTCCTGCCGCAGCGCCCCATCCGCATATTTATAGGTGATTTTCTGGGTGGGCCCCTCGGTCACGCGCGGGTAGGCCAGGGCCTCATAGGTGACTTCCAGCTGGTTGTCAGCAACCGTGATGTCGCGCGCATCATAGGCGAGGAGGAAACTCGCGTCGGTAATCAATTGGTCACGATGAAAAAATATGAGGGTGCGTTGTGCGGATTCCATCGCCATGGGATCGTAGTGCGCCGGGTCCTGCTCCACGCCCTGGAGGGTCACCCAGCTGAGGTCAGCGCAGGGGTCAAAGTGGTTGTCCTGTATCGTGAAATAAAACTGGTGACTGCTGCCCTGGATGGGGATTTTCTTAGCGGTTGCCCACAGTCCGAAAGCGGTTTCAGCCAGGTCGAGTTGGGGGTGGCATTCGGTGTCCGCCACCTGTGTGCCGGTCAGCCCGGTGCCGGCGCCGTTGCCGAGACCCGCCATGCCGGTCGGTAGGGCACAACCGGACAGTCCGCCCATGCCCACGGCACCGGCAAGTATGGTCGCTGTTACCGCCAGTGCCGCACGCAGTTTCATCACAAACTCCACATCCGATAGTTGCCGATAAAATGTTTGTAATACAAATCCTATCGGAGATTGGGGGCTGAAACCAGACGTTTCGTGCCGTGTTTCACACAATCGGGTGATTATTTACTGCGGCTACCGGCCTTCACGACCCGCTTGGTGGTTTTCGCCGGTTTCTTCACCGCCTTCTTCGTCGTGGTTTTCTTCTTTGCCGCAGTCTTCTTCGTGGCCTTCTTTTTCGGCCCGCCGTCCGCGGCCTCTTTGGCACGCCGCTCGGACAAGAGTTCGTTGGCCCGCGCATCCGTCAGGGTGAGCGGATCGTCACCCTTGCGTAGCGACGCATTAGTTTCCCCATCCGTCACATAGGGGCCGAACCTGCCGTCCTTCACGCTCATGGGCTTGCCGGACACGTCATTATCGCCCAGTTCCTTAATGGCCTGCTGGGTGGCGGCGCCCCGACCCCGGCGTTTCGGCTCCGCATAAATGCGGCGGGCCTCATCCAGGGTGATGGTGAAGATTTGTTCCTCACTGCTTAGGGATCGGGAATCCGTGCCCTTCTTCAGATAGGGGCCGTAGCGGCCGTTTTGGGCGGTAATCATCTGGCCGTCGGTGGGATCCACTCCCACCTCCCGGGGCAGGGAGATCAGTTGCAGAGCTTCCTCCAGGGTCACCGTGGACGGGTCCATGCTAGAGAACAAAGAAGCAGTGGCCGGTTTTAGGGTTTCCTCAATGATCTGGTTGATGCGTTTTTCCTTCGCGGCAATCGCGGTTTTGGTCTCCCAGTTTTTGGCCCGCTTGCCCTCGGCGGCGCGTTGGGCATCCTCCGCGGCCCGCTCCTCGGCAACAATCTGTTCCGCGGACACCGCCACTTTTTCCTTCTCGTCCGCACCCATGATCTCGGTGACATAGGGCCCGAACCTACCCTCTTTGACCACAATAACCCGGCCGTTGGCGGGGTTGACGCCCAGCTCCCGGCCCGATTGGGGGGTGGCGAAGAGTTTCTCGGCGAACTCCAGTGTGAGCTCATCCGGGGTGGTGGTATCGGAAAGGTTAGCGCGCTGGAATTCGGGTTCCCCGTCCGATTTCACCCCGATTTGGCGTTCCAGGTAGGGGCCGTACCGGCCCACCCGCACATAGATGGGTCGGCCCTGGTCGTCGTCGAAAAGCGGTAGGGAGTTGACCACCCGCGCATCAATCTGCTCTAGGTTGTTGCGCACCAGCGCCTTCAGACCGCCCTGGCGGGCAATGGTTTCGGCGGTGGCGTCGGAGGCGTGCTTGTCGCCGAAATAGAACCCCTTGAGCCAGTTCGCACCAACCTCGTTCCCTGCGGCAATGTCGTCGAGCTCATCCTCCATGGAGGACGTGAAATCATAGTCCACCAGGGCGGCGAACGATTTCTCCATCAACCCCACCACGGCGAACGCCACCCAGCTGGGCACCAGCGCATTGCCACGCGAATACATGTAGCCGCGGTCCTGAATGGTTTTAATGATGCTGGCGTATGTGGAGGGGCGGCCGATGCCTAAATCCTCCATCTTTTTCACCAGCGACGCTTCGGTGTAGCGGGCGGGCGGGTTCGTGGTGTGCTCGTCGGCGGCAACATCGGAAATCGCCACCTCGTCGCCGACTTTCAGGTGCGGCAGTCGGCTTTGGTTCGCGTCGGAGCTCGCGGCGGCGTCGGCAATCGCATCCGAATAGGCGCGCAGGAACCCGGCGAACGTGACCGTGCGGCCCGTCGTGGTGAACTCCACATCCTCGTTGCCGATCGTGACCTTCATGGACACGCCCTTCACATCCGCCATTTGCGAAGCGATCGTGCGCTGCCAAATCAGTTCGTACAGCTTATATTCCTCCGCATCCAGCTGTGACCGGAGCTCCGCCGGAGTGGAAAACTGCTCCCCGGCCGGGCGAATAGCCTCGTGGGCCTCCTGCGAATTCTTCACCTTACGGTCGTAGCGGCGCGGCGAATCCGCCACATGATCCTTACCGAACAGGGCGATCGCCTGCTGCCGGGCGGCCTGTAAGCCCTGCTCAGATAGGGTTGTGGAGTCGGTACGCATGTAGGTGATGTGCCCGTTTTCGTACAGTCGCTGCGCCACCCGCATGGTGCGTTCCGACGTGTAGTGCAGCTTCCGGCCCGCCTCCTGCTGCAGCGTTGAAGTCATAAACGGCGCCGACGGTTTCCGGGTGTACGGCTTCTCTTCCACGTTTATGACCGGCAGGGTCACGTGCTGCAATTGGGTGGCCAACTGCTCGGCCTGTGCCTTGGTCACCACCACCGCGTCGCTTGTGAGCTCGCCGCGGTCGTTGAAATCCCGGCCCGCAGCCACCCGCTTGCCATTAACCCTGCTCAGCCGGCCCGTAAACTTCCGGTCGTCCCCGCCGTCCGTGCTTGTCGACGAGCCTTGCGACGCCGTGCCCGCCGACGCGGGGGCCGTGAACTCGGCCGCCAAGTCCCAATACTCGGCCGGCACAAACACCATGCGGTTGCGTTCCCGATCCACAATCACCCGGGTCGCCACCGACTGCACCCGGCCCGCGCTCAGCCGGGGCATCACCTTCTTCCACAACACCGGGGAAACCTCATAGCCATACAGCCGGTCCAAAATGCGGCGGGTCTCCTGCGCATCCACCAAGTTATTGTCCAGCTCCCGGGTGTTTTGGGCCGCCGCTAAAATCGCCGGCTTGGTGATCTCATGGAACACCATGCGCCGCACCGGCACCTTGGGCTTTAAAGTTTGCAGCAAATGCCAGGCAATCGCCTCGCCCTCCCGGTCCGGGTCGGTGGCCAACAACAGCTCATCCACATCCTTGAGCTTGGCCTTAAGATCCGCCACCTTTTTCTTCTTATCCGGGCTCACCACATATAACGGGGTGAAGTTCTTATCCACATTCACCCCGAGTCGCGCCCATGGCTCCTTCTTATATTTCGGCGGCACATCAGCAGCCCCCCGCGGCAGGTCACGGATATGACCCACCGACGCCTCAACGATGTAATTGCTGCCTAAATAGGGGGCAATCTTTTTGGCCTTCGTCGTGGACTCAACGATGACCAGACGCTTGATGTCATTGCCTTCAGCCATGAACCGAATGAACCTCAATCTCAATCTCAGTGTCTCAATGTGAACATAAAAAAATTACAGACGATTCCTTATAATACGGCTGCACCTGACATAAATGTCCAACGCCCCCATAAAACCCCCAGACCCGGGGGCTATTTTTTCACGCAGCCACCAGGGGCAAGCGTCGAAAAGCTTACTTGCTCTCACCCCCACAAGAGCAAGGATCACCAACCAATTACCGAATCACACGAACGTTCAATGCCTGGGTGCCCTTAGCCCCGCCACCCACTTCAAACTCCACTACCTGATCCTCCTCCAGGTATCGGAACCCATCACCGTTGATTTCGGAATAGTGCACGAACACGTCAGCCGAACCATCCTCCGGCTCGATAAACCCAAAACCCTTCTCAGCATTAAACCATTTAACAGTGCCTTTAGCCATAGTATTTTCCTTCATATATAGTCAATAAGAGATTGTTATCAGGGCAGATCAAGCGCGCTCATCTCGGCAACCTATCATTGCTGAACACACGCCCGACGCCACAAACCATGGGGCAACACAATAAATCAGAGGCACATCACCTTGCTACAATGCCGCGAAGATACAAAACCTCATGTGACAACCATCCTCTAGTGTTCCATGTTTACCCCCCCAAAGAATAGATCAGTGGCCTGATTCACACCCTTATGCTTAATGGTTGTACTTGATTCTTTGCCACCAAGGACCATCCATGACCCCCACCTACCGCACCACCATCACCCAGCCGCCCCGACCCGCAGTCTACGGCGACTGGCCCACCTGGGCATATCCCCCACTCATCACCCAGCTTGCCGACGAATACGGCATCACCCGCCCCTACCAGCACCAAAGCCTCACCGCCACCACCGCCCACGATGGGCGCCACGTCATTGTCGCCACCGGCACCTCGTCGGGGAAATCATTGGGCTACCAACTCCCCGCCCTCACCGACCTGGCCCGCGACCCGGCAGCCTGCGCCCTCTATCTCACCCCCACCAAAGCCTTGGGAAACGACCAACTCACCGCAATACTGCGACTCTGTCGGGCCGACCCGGCGCTGGCCAGCATCAACCCCGCGCCTTACGACGGCGATACCCCCACCGAGGCCCGCCGCACCATTCGGGCCACCAGCCGCTACCTAGTCACTAATCCGGACATGCTCCACGGCGGGATTCTCGCCTACCCGGACCTGTGGCGGCGGCTGCTTGCGAACCTGCGATACGTCATCGTGGATGAGGCCCACCAATACCGGGGTGTTTTTGGGGCGCATGTTTCCCTGGTGCTCCGGCGGCTGCTCCGGCTCGCTCGGCGCGCACAGCAGCCACGGGGGAATGTGAGGGAAGGCAGGCGTGGGGGTGGGGTTGGGGCCGGCGGGCATGGTGGGCCGAAAACTGGCGGGCCGGTCGTGATTCTGGCGTCCGCCACCAGCAATAATCCGGCCCAGCATGCGGCACGGCTCATTGGCGACCCTGATGTGGTGGCAGTCACCGAAGATGGGTCGCCGCGGGGTCGGCGCACCATCATTCTCACAGAGGCCGGGCCGCAGGATTCCCCCGGCGGAGACGCGGGGGAAAACTTGGCGGCGGATACGGGGCGGCAAGCCGATATTCACCCTGGTGACCGACGGCGTTCCATCACCACGGAGGCGGCGCTGCTCATGGCGGATTTCCTCGTTGAGGGCGCCCGCACCCTAGTGTTCACCAAGTCCCGGGCTGGCGCGGAGCTCGTAGCGTTGCGCGCTCAAACGGAGTTGGCCCGGGTCGGTAGACCAGACCTGGGTGCTCGGGTTGCCGCCTACCGGGCTGGTTATTTAGCAGCCGACCGGCGGCGGATCGAACTAGCGCTCGACGATGGTGAGCTATTGGGGGTTGCCGCCACCAATGCCCTGGAGTTGGGGATTGACATTGGGGGTTTGGATGCGGTGATTACGGCCGGGTTTCCGGGAACTCTTGCGAGTTTTTGGCAGCAGGCGGGGCGTGCCGGGCGGCGGAATCAGGCCGCCACGGTGGTGCTTATTGCCAGTGCGGATCCGCTGGATGCGTATTTGGTGCATCACCCGGATGCGCTCATCAGCAGGCCGGTGGAGGCGGCGGTGTTCGATCCCACCAATCCCCACATTCTTGCCGGCCATGTTCTGTGCGCGGCATTGGAGGCGCCGCTGACGGATCGGGAAGTTGCGTGGTTTCGGGCGGGGCCGGTGGTGGACCGGTTGGTGGCGGACGGGTGGTTGCGGCGGCGACCGCGGGGATATTATGCGGCGGTGCCGCCGGGGCAGCCGGACCCACATCGGGTGGTGAGTGTGCGGGGTTCGGGCCGGGAGGTCACGATTGTGGAGTCGGCGACGGGCCGGGTGGTGGGCACGGTCGATGCCGGCCAGGCGGCGAGCCAGGTGCATCCGGGCGCGGTGTATTTGCATCAGGGGCGTAGCTATGTGGTGGATGAGTTATCGCTGGCGGAGGGTGTAGCGTTGGTGCACAGGGAGGTGCCAGATTATTTCACGCAGGCGCTGTCGTCGACGACGATTCAGGTGGTGTCGGCGCCTGATGCGGCATGCGATGAGGTGGCGCCGGGGCTGCGGGTGGCGAATATGCTGGTGGAGGTGACCCGGCAGGTGACAGGCTATGCGGTGCGGGATCCGGGCGGGGCGACGCTAGCAGCGGTGCCGTTGGGTATGCCGCCGGAGTCGCTGGTGACTCGGGCGGTGGCGATCACGATAGATCCAGTGGTGTTGGCGGAGTTGGGGATTCAGGATGTGCCGGGCACGTTGCACGCGATGGAGCATGCGTTAATTGGGCTTTTGCCGCTGGTGGCGACCTGTGACCGGTGGGATATTGGTGGGGTGTCGACGGCGTTGCACCAGGACACGGGGCTGCCCACGGTGTTTGTGTATGACGGCTATCCGGGCGGGGCGGGGTTCGCGGACTGCGGGTTTTCCCGGTTTGGCGAGTGGGTTTCGGCGACCGCGGTGACGGTGGCGGGCTGTGGGTGCGAGTCGGGGTGCCCGTCATGCGTGCAGTCGCCGAAATGCGGGAATGGAAACCAGCCGTTAGACAAGCGCGGCGCAATCGCCCTCCTACAGAAAATATGTTCGATGTTAGATGGTTAACGTGGGCCGGCGGTAGCGACAGCGTGGGCTGGCGCGTCGAAGACGGTCACGGTGACGTCATCGCCGCTGGTGGCGCAGTGGTCGAGGATTGCCGCGTTACGACGGGCGACGGTGGCGGCCGTGTCGCAAGGGTCGGCACCCGTGTAGGCGGCGTAGGCGCCGGCCACGGCGCTGAGGTCTGCCACGACTTTGGCGTGGTGGCTGGCGATGGTGCCCCGGATGCCGTGGGTGAGGGCCAGGACCACGAGGATGAGGGCGACGATGAGGCCGGCGGTGGTGATGGTGGCGCTACCATCGTCATCACGCAGGGTGGTGAGCCCGCTCATGGCGTTCCGAATTCTTGTTCGATGGGGAAGACAGCGTGGGCGGTTTGGGCCCCCAGGGGGCTGGACACGACGGCGGTAGCGGTGGCCAGCCCACCGGATTCGGTGATGGTGACGGCACCCCGAGGCGGCTCGTAGGGCACACCAATGGTGTAGGCCCGGGCGGCCGCGCCGGCAATGTCGATAGCAGCAAGATGAGCGCCCACAGCCACCAGGCCGGCGACCAGGGTGGTGAACACCGCGATCAGGGCGCCAGTGGCAATAGCGGTTTCAACGGTGACCGCACCATCATCGTTCCCCAACATGATGGTTAGGGGGTGTTGGAGAGGGCGTTCGTGATAATGCCCTGGAGGGCATCATGCACGGTGGGTGAGGTGACAATCACGTAGAGGACGCCAGCGAGCGCGGCCGCGGCGAGGGCCGCCATGGCGTACTCGATGGTGGTTGTTCCCTCGTCGTTATCGAACCGACCAAGGCGTTCGAACGCATTGGTGAGCAGATTCATGGTGGCGGCCATGAGGGTAGTAGTGGCAGTGACAGGGAGATGCATGAGGCGACTCATGATGGGTTCCTTTACAAGAAACTAGTGGGAGGAAAGAATACTGGTTCCCAGGCTGATGACCATGGGGGCAAGGCCCAGGAGGAAGAAAGCCGGCAAATAACACAGGGTCATGGGCAGGGCGATGAGTACCCCGGCGCGCTCGGCCTCGGCGGTGGCATGGTCGGCACCGTCGTCACGCAACCGCGCCGCGATCCGTGAACACCCGTTCGACAACCCAGCACCGGAGTGGTGGGAGCTGCGCGCCAGGGCGGCCAGCTCGCCCAAACCAGGGGCCTGGGCGAGTTCCCGCCACGCCCGGTCGACGTCAACCCCCAGGGACAGGAGGCTGGCGGTACTCCGCCACGCGACACAGGAGCTGGTGGTAGCGACCGCGGCGGCAGCCCGCGCCGGGCTGAGGCCGGCGGACACGCACGCGACAAACAGTTCCAGGTCCGCGGCGGTATCGAGCGGGTTGGGGGTGGGGGCGAGCTTCGCCAGCCACCACCGGTAGAGCCGCCCGGCCGGCCCGGCGCGCGCCCACGCGGCGCACCGTGATCCCACACCCCGCCGGCCAGCATTTTCTGCCGGGCCTAGCCGGGATGCGGGCCGGCCGCGGGTGAGGGAGAGGGCGCAGAGGATGAGGAAGGAGCTGACGATGAGCATGAGTGAGCTTTCTGAATAATATGATCGGACCAGAGAATGCCGGCGCATTCGGCGCTCACGCCGGCGATGAGAATGAGACCACCAACACCACCACTGGTGAGGAAGGCCGGCACGTTCACCCCAATGGCGTGACCCATCACCATGCCCAGCAGGGGCAGGAGCGCCAACACGATGGCGGTGGCGTTCGCGCCCTGAAGTGCGGCTTTAGTGCGGGATTCGTGCCGGTTTTGGTGGTCGATGCGGTGGCGAATGTTGTCGAGGACCCCGGCGAGCGCCATGCCGTTGGTTTCGGCGATGCGCCACGCATGGCCCATGAGGCTGAGCGCCAGGATGGGGGATTGTTCCAGTTCGGCGCCGGCGGAACCGCCGGTGGCGCAGCGGCGGGCGGCCACGGTGATTTCGCGCCGGAGTTCGGGTTCGGTGAGGGTCGGCAGGCAGGCGGTGAGGGCGGCACCCATGGTGGCACCGGCCTGCAACTCCCCCACGATGAGCGTGAGCATGGTGGCGCTCTCGGCACGCTGCCGGGCTGCTTGACGACGCGCCCGCATCCGCCGCAGCATCATCATCGCGGTACCACCGGCAAAAACAGCAGCAACCAAGGTGGGGAAATGCTGACCCACCGTGGCGGCCCCCACCACCACGCCGCCGATGGCCAGCTGGTACGGGTGGTTGCGCACCAGCCCACCCAGCCGGGCCACCCACCGGTGGCGGGGCGTCGTCAAGCGACCAACCCCGCTGGTTGGGGCACATAGTAGCAGGCCCGCCGAGCCGAGGGCGGCCGGAACCAGCATGGATATCATTGCTGCACCGCCGCCCAATCAATATTCGGCTGGGCCATGGTTTCCACATCCCACAGCACCGTCACGGTGGTGGGAATCCCGGAAAGCACCCCGATTTGGTGTAAGACCCGCCGGCCGTCGGCCTGGCGTCGCATAGCAAGCACCACGGGTTTCGCGGCGGCAAGCTGGGACATGAGCTGGTCGCGGCTCATATTGCCCCGGGCAGCCAGCGCCTCCAGGCGGGCCGGCACCTCCAGCAGGGAATTCGCGTGCACGGTACCAGCGCACCCGTCGTGCCCGGTGTTCAGGGCGGCCAGGAGGTCGATGACCTCCGCGCCCCGGATCTCCCCCACCACGATCCGGTCGGGCCGCATCCGCAGGGACTGCTTGAGCAAATCAGCCATGGTGATCGCCCCTTTGCCCTCGGTGTTGGTGCCGCGGGACACCAGCCCCAAAATGTGGGGATGGTTGGGCCGCAGCTCGGCGGTGTCCTCGATGCAAATGATGCGCTGTCGGTGGCTCACTTCCCCCAGCAGGGCGGCCAATAATGTGGTTTTGCCGCTGCCGGTTCCCCCGATGACCAGGAAGGAGCGGCGCGCCGCCACCAACTGCTGCAAACACGCTTTTGTAGGCCTGGACATCGTCCCGCGCTCGCACAAAGTTTCGAGACTGGTGACGGCGTGGCGTAACACCCGCAGCGAAATACACGTCCCGCCCTGTGCCGGCGGCGACAAAATCGCATGCACCCGCACACTGGAACCATCATCACGCGACAACTGCCCATCAGCGAAACACTGCGTATCATCCAGCCGGCGGCCGGCCGACACCAAAAGTCGGGTGGCTAGTTGCCGCACCTCCCGCTCCGACGCAAACCCAATATCGGCGGCCTCCAGGCCACGGCCCCGATCAAACCACACCCCCTGGGTGCCATTCACCAGCACATCCGTAACCCCCGGAAGGGAAAGCACCTGCTCCAACGGCCCCACCCCCACCGAATCGTGGCGCAGCTTCCGCAACACCGACAACACCTCGACATCGCTCATGATGCCGCCCGCCTCCGCCCGAATGGTGTGGGCCACATAGCCGGGGTCGCAGGCCTGCTCCGCAGGCACCGCGGCCAACACCCGCTGCACCTTGTCGGCAATAACCGCAGCATCGACCGGCATTTAGGCCACCTCCTGCGGCAACACGCATCGAACAGCCTTACGAAGAGCGCGGGGCAGCACCCCCAGGGTGCGAATCCCAGTGGTCTCCGCCACCCGAGGCACCTGCGACACGGTCCCCAATTCCCCCACCACGTCGACCCCAACGATGTCCGCAACATCATGGGCGGTCAGGCCGGACCAGCCACGATGCCGCACAACCCCAACGGTGTCGACGCGCCGGGCGGTCAGGGAGTGGGCGATGCGGCTGGCGGCAGCCGCGGCCCGCACTTCAGCGGGGATGAGGAGCACCACAAAGTCGCAGGCATCCGTGAGGGCGGCAAAGAATGGGGCGGTAGCCGGGAGGTCCACGACCACGCAATGAGTGTGGTGCATGGTGCCGATCACCCGGAGGAGTTTGTCTTCGGTGATGCCGCTGGTGCCGTTGCTGCCGCGGTCGGTGGTGAGTACCGGCAGGCCACTCTCGGTTTCGGGGAGGGCGGCAATCAGGTCGGCGGCGGCAATGGAGCCGGAGCGAAAGCTCAGGTCCGCCCACCGAATGCCGCCGGTGGTTTCGCACCCGAGGAGGAGATCCATGCCTGGCGATACCGGGTCGGCGTCGACCAGGACTGTGGGAACGATCTCGTGCAGTTGCAGGGCGAGGGCGACCGCCAGAGTGGAGGTGCCCGCCCCACCCACGGCCCCGGTGACAGCGATCACCGAGGCCGCGGCGGCCGGTGAGGGCGAGTCCGGGGCAGCAGTGGTAGCAGCGAGGGTGGCGAGCAGTTTATTGGATTGCGCCGGCAGGATCACCGCGTCGGCGGCCCCAATGCGCACGGCCAGTGTCCAATCAACCGGCCCGGGCTCGGGATGCAACAGAAACAGGTGCCCGCGGGGGTGGATGCCGCCGGCGTGGGTGGCGGTAGTGGCGTCCACAAGGATGGCGGCGGCCTTGGGGGCGTGCCGCACAATGTCGCGCGGGTCACTGGTGTCGATAATATCCATGCCGGTAGCTGCTGCGATATTAATCGCCTCAGGGTGGAGCACAGGGTCGGTGACGCTCACGAGAATGGTTGGCGTGGTGGTCATGCTTTCAGTTTCGCCCCATTGCCCCCGGCACGCTTGCCAACGCCGCTAGGCTGTGGAAAACCCACCATATTGTTGATGAGGACCACAAAATTCTGTGGATAACTTTTCCCACCAGCACCACAGGCAACACCAATAACGGAAAACCATGGGGTGGCTACCCCCGGGCGGGGGTCGTCGTAAAGCATAAAGGGCGACCCGCGCTAAAGGGGGGGACTGCGCGGGCCGCCAAACCCGGCCGATTACAAAGGGGGGTTTGAGGCCGGGGCAGGCCACACTGTATATCGGGGCCTTGCACGGACCATTATGTCACAGGTTTTCGAAGAGAGCAATACCACACGATAATGACATGTCCTACCCGGGGAATCACCAAAAACGACTACACTTATTCAAGATGATAAGGCCAACACAGAACCACCGCACAACCTGTGGTGAACTCATGCGCCTACCCGCCACCACCGCAGCGTTTTTCGACCTGGACAAAACCGTCATCGCCACCTCCTCCGCCTACGTTTACGGCAAGGAATTCCTGAACTCCGGGCTCATCAGCCCCAGCACTGCCTTCTCCATGTCGCTCGCCAAAGCCAGCTACATGGTTTCCGGCCACTCCAGCGAACAAATGGATGCCAGCCGCGACCAACTCAGCAACATGGTCACCGGTTGGGACGTCAACCAGGTCAAACAGATTGCCGACGACACCCTCCACACCGTCGTCGCCCCCACCATCTACGCCGAGGCCCGCGACCTCATCGCCCACCACCTCGCAGCCGGCCACGACGTGGTCATTATCTCCGCATCCGCCACCGTCCTCGTCGAACCCATCGCCAAAGAACTCGGCGTCCGCACGGTCATCGCCACCAAGCTTGAAGAAGCCGACGGTAAATTCACCGGCAATATATCCTTCTACTGCAAGGGCGCAGCCAAGGCCGAAGCCATCCGCACCCTCGCCGCCCAAAACGGCTATAACCTTGCCGCCAGCTACGCCTACTCCGACTCGGCCACCGACCTGCCCATGCTCGAAACCGTCGGCCACCCCATAGCCGTCAACCCCGACCGAGCGCTCCGCAAAATCGCCGCCGAACGCGACTGGGACATCCGCACCTTCCGCAACCCCGTCCCCCTCATCCCCATGCCCACCGGCAAAGAACTCAGCATCGGCGGGGGCGTCATCGCCGGCATAGCCGCGGTCAGCGCCGGAATCTGGTGGTGGTACCGCAGACCCCACCGCGCCGCTTAACGACGCCCACAGGCAGGGCCACCGACACCCGACTGTTGTGCCGCATTCGCAATCCCCCGCGCCTCCACCACCCCGGCGCGCATCGCCGCCAAATAATAGGCAACAAACGGCACCACCCCGGCCGGCTGCGCAAACCCCGCCCCCAAGGCCAGCAACTCCGACCGGTGCCGGTTATAGTACACCTCCGGCACCGCCAACCCCCGCGGGTCAAAACCGCTGGCCACCGCGCTCACCCGGGCGGCCGCCAACCCCACCGCCACGCTCCGCTGCCCAAAGAGCTCATGGGCAATGATCTCCCCCTGCACCACCGCCGGGATCACCGCCTGGTGCGGATTAGTGGCCACAATCTTCCCCAATAGGGCCAACCGGCCAGCAGCGCGCTCGTCACGAGGCCGGCCAGAACCGCCCACCAGCACATCCAGCCGCGCCAACACCTGCAGCGGGGCCTTGATAAACGTGCGGGCCGTTTGCTCCCGAACATCCGGGGCCAAAACACTATAGGCGTCGACCAGCTGTGTTTCCGGCGCATTCCCCAAGAGGGCGGCCAGCCGGGCGCCGCGAAGCACCCCCTCGGAGCTCGTCACCCCTGAGCCCCGCGCGGTGGCGGGGTGCCGGTGGAGGGCCTGAAGGTCGGCGGTGGCGGCGTCGATAAGCGAAGCAATGGTGGGGTGGGCGGCAATATGGGCGAGCGGATCCATAATGCGTCGTAACAATAGAGAAAAAACAAAGAATCAGCAACAATCCACGCAACTAATTCACGTTTCAGGGCAATTCATGGCACCATTGGCAGTGACTAAAAAATACTCTGGAAGGAAAACCCACGTGAGTAACGACGAAGGAATGTTCACCGGCGCGAAAAAACCCCAGGTCAACTCCATTCCGCTTTCCGACGTAGACACCAACACCAAAGGCTCCATTGGGGAACTCGTTTCGAACGCCACCGAACAAATCTCCTCACTCATGCGTGCCGAAATCGAACTGGCCAAAGCCGAAATCCAGGTGGAGGCCAAAAAAGGCGCCATCGGCGGCGGCCTGTTCACCGTGGCCGGAGTGATCGCGCTTTACAGCTCATTTTTCTTCTTCTTCGCGCTTGCCGAAGTGCTGAAAATTTGGCTGTGGGCCTGGGCCGCCTACCTTATTATCTTCTTCGCCATGCTGCTCTTCGCAGCCCTCCTGGCGTTCATTGGGTTCCGGAAAGTCAAGCAAATCAAGGCACCAAAGAAAACCATCGAATCCGTTGCCGAACTCCGTGCCCTCCGACCCGGCAACGCCGAAGCTGCCCTCAATGCGCGCAGCACCGATCGGTAACCCACCATAACCATGCGACGCAATCTTTCCCCCAATGCGGTCGCACTCGACGGCGAATTCCGTCACGACATGGTGCACACCCGTGGCCTGCGGCTCCACGCAGCCACCGCCGGCAACCCGGCCGACCCCGCAATCGTCCTCCTTCACGACGCCTACACCTGCTGGGCCGACTTCAAAGATGTCCTTCCCCTATTGGGGAATTTAGGGCTCCATGCCATCGCCGTCGACCTCCGCGGCTATGGCATGTCCGACAAACCCCCCATGGGGCACGACCTTCGGCACCTTTGCGGTGACATTGCCGGCGCCATCCGCACCCTAGGCCACGACAAAGCCCACATTGTGGGCATGGGCACCGGCGCCACCCTTGCTTGGACCATGGCAACCGGCTACCCCGATCATGTGGCATCCATCACCAGCTGTGGTGCCATCCACCCCATTGACATGCGACGGGCCACATTCACCCATCCTTGGCTGTTCACCACCCTCCTTATCACATCGGGGCTCTTCCGGCTGCCCAGCTGGCTTGTCCGTAACCTTTGGCGCACCCGCGGCCGGTTTATCCGCCGCGACCTGCGCAGCAACACCACCCTCCAATTCCAACAATCCCCCGCCTACCACAACAATCTTCACCTACGCACCACCGCCCTGGCGATCACCAACACCGCCGCCGCAGTCATCCGCACAGTTCGACTCCCCCTCGCCATACCACCAGTGAAATGGGCCACCTCAAAAGTGCAGGTTCCCACCATGATGCTTGTCGACGCCTCCCGCCAATCCCGCTCCCTCATCCGAGCCGCCCACAACCGCTGCCTCACCCAACCCACAATCGCCCACATCCCCGACACCAGGCTCCGCCCACACTTAGAAAACCCTGAAGGGTTCACCACGTTTGTGGGTAGCTTCATCCAAGGGACAGACTCCCCCCACTAGTTGGACTTTTTTTCGGGCCAAAATTTCCAATTTTCCCCGAAATTGTTACCAAATTCACAAATTCTCCGTGTATTGGGGAAAATGATTCTGAAAATTCCCAGCAAATCTTGCCCACCACCTGGGAACTCCCTAACGTTAACAGTATGGAAACCGTACTCAGCCGCCTCACACAACTTGCCCCATTGGGGGCCGTGTTGCTGGCTGAGGTGAAATCCTCCTCACTCACCATTGGGGAACTCGCGGCACAGCTAGATGTGGCCAAACGAGAAGTCAGTATGCTCCGGGCAATCGCCAAGGTTTTTGACGCCGAAGAATTAGCACAAGCCACCAAGCTGCGGCTATCTGTGTCGAAACTGCGGCTCATTTCCCGCACCGACAAGCAGCTCGCCAACCCAGACATCAACCGGCGAGACTTCCGCCTGGACCTCATGAAAACCGCCGTCGACTGCACCGTGGATGAGCTGGCGGAACACATCAAATCCCTCATTGGGGAACTCAATGCTGGCTACAATCGGCGGCGCAAATGGTATCTGCGCTGCTCCGAACTGGCGGACGCCGACAATATGCGGCACATTATCATGAAGCTGCCATCCCACGTAGCCACCCGCATTATGAACTCCCTAGAGCCCCAAGGCAGACAATGGGTACAGGAAGGCCAGGCCGTCGACAAGTCAGAAGGGTTAGCCAAGGCACTCACCGATCGGGTCCTCCACGGCATAGACGTGACCACCCTAGAGCAGGTTGAGACCACCGAAAACCCCAATAACCCGCGCGACCTACGCCAACGCCCGTGCTTTCTTGTGCCCATTGCCAACATCCAGTCACATAACGACGGCACCGTCACCAACACTGACGGCGAAAGTGTCGACATCCGCGAGCTTGTCGACGCCCGCCTCGCGGAATTCGGCTTCGCCGTGGCCTGCTACAACGGCCCCGACGGCAACCCCCGCCCCCAACAACTATTGGAAGTCAAGCGGCTCGCCGACGCCGACGACCGCTTCATCAGCATCGTCTCCCACCTCATCTGCCAAAACCCCCACTGCCGCATCCCCGCAGTACGCTGCGAAACCCACCACATCATCGCCTACTCACGCGGCGGCGAAACCAAACCCGAAAACCTCTGCCCCCTCTGCCGCGAACACAACCTCACCAACGATGATGACCGCCACAAACCCCGACACGGGCACGTCTTCACCGACCCCGAAACCGGGGCCGTCTACTACCGTATGCCCGACGGCACCATCACCCGCAATAAATCCCGAGCGAACAGCAAAAATGCCCTCAACTATGCGCAAAATATCCTCGGATGCCACCACGACTGGTACCCGCTCAACTAACGGACCACGCACTCCTGCGTACCCACCGGTGTATCCAACGCCGCAATATTGCCGATAGCCTCCTTGACCTCATCGGCCGTTAATGCATACCCAATATCGCTTTCGTCCGCGCTAGCACCAAAAACCACGCCCAACACCTGGCCGTCCAAATTCAACATTGGACCACCAGAATTTCCCTGACGAATCGAGCCCCTGGCAGTGTAGGCTTCCCGTTCCACACGACCCGTCGCATAAATATTGGGGCCCGCAATCTTCAACCGTTCGCTAATACGCGCCGGAGCCGCCTCAAACGGCCCACTATTGGGGAAACCCATAACAATGGCGTCTTCACCCGTGACAGCAGTCGCTGAGGCCCATTGGAGCGGCGCCATGGTTAATTCCTCAGAACGCAACACCGCAATGTCCAATTGGGGATCATAAAACACCACATCTGCCTTAAAAGTCCCCAATACGGTATCGAGCCATACTTCCTCCGTGCCGGCAACCACATGCGCGTTGGTAATCACGTGTTCTTTATCCGCAACAAAGCCGGACCCCATGAGCCTGCGGCCACACGCTTGTGACTCCCCCACAACGTGAATGACAGACGGGCGGACACGCTCAACCAACGCCACGTCTTCCACCGCAATAGCGGGCGCATCCACCGCCACATTTTTCGACGTGCTAAAGGGGGAAATCAGCGGCGGCAACCCAGTATCGGACAACATGGCGGATACCCGACTGGGCAGATTCGCCAACATTGAGGGTGCGACAGCATCCACCCGCCCCAATATGAACGAATTGCGAATGCCATTGGCGGCCGAACCTGGCAACCCCGCCACCAGGGGTATCGCCACCAACCATGTGGCTATAAGCATCGCTAGCGCCTGGAAGACCGCGCCAATCACCGAGTCAATAATCAACGACGATCTCAGTTGTATACGTTCGCGTAACGACGACCCCAGGGATCCACCCACCAAACTCCCAATAGCGACCAGGAGGATGATGATCCCTAACGCCAGCAGAAACCGAATGGCAACGGAATTTGTTAGCTGCATGACAAAGGGCGCGAAGGCTGCCCCACACACCAGTCCGGCTATCACCCCAATGGTGGAAAGGACTGAGGCGAAGGCGCCCTGCCGCCAGCCAGCGTAGATCGCAAAACCGACCACCAAAATGATGAAGCCATCAACGATGAGGCTCGATGTACTAACGCTGCCCATCCTGATTGCTACCTCACTTTTCCTTAAAAATGTCGTTCGTTATTTCGCGATGCCGCGAGTGTCTGCGCTAAATCGTAGTGCTTCTCTCGATCCCATTCGAGTTCCCAGCCGGCATGGGCAATGAGTGCATCGAGTATATTGCTGGTGAAACCCCAAATAACATAGTCGTTGAATCGAAACGCGGGACCGTTCCATGCGCCGCGACTAACAGTAAAACGGTTCATGGGGTCCCGTAGTTCCCCAATAGGGGCGGCAAAAACTTCGTCTGCCTCATTGGGGCTCACCACCCGCACGTTGTCGTGCAACCCGGGTTTTCCCCAATAGGCGAGGATGGGGTAGACCGGATAGCCGCTGGCTTGAATGAAGATTTTCCCCAATTGGGCGAGAGGGGTGACTTTGGTGCGGTCGAGGCCGGTTTCTTCCCAGGCTTCGCGGAGAGCGGTGTCGACCGGGTTGATGTCGGTGGCGTCGACGCGCCCGCCAGGGAATGCGATTTGCCCGGAGTGGGATCGCATTGTTGGCGACCGATGGGTGAGCAAGATGGTTGCGTCATCGGGAAGCGTGGGGGTGGTTTGGCCGTCGAAAAGCATGAGCACCGCGGCTTTTTTGGGCCCGCTGTCGGCGCTCAACCCCGCTTTACGACGCAACGTTCCGTCAACCTCCCCCGACCGGATTTCCCCAATAAGGGGAGTGAGCCATTGGGGGGAGTCCTCGGGCCGCAACATAATGTTGGTTCCGGGCTGGTCTGGTCGCTGTTGTTTGTGTGTCATTGGTTCACCATTTCCCCAATAGCAGTGGCGAGATCATTGTAATGAGTGAAAGCCCGGGGAATGACCCCTAGTTTTTCTGACCCACGGAATACAACGGTTATTGGCACCACACTGGGCAAACCGAGCTTGCCGGCGAAGGCATTGGTGTCGTCTTGGTAGCTGGGGAGGTCAATGCCCAGGTCGGTGAGCAGTTGGGCGCCCCGGGCGGCATCCTGGTCGGCGTGCACCCCCACAACCGCCCATTGGGGATTTTCGGCAGCCAACTGCTGCATGAGGGGCAGTTCGGTACGGCAGGGCACGCACCACCACGCCCACAGGTTGACGACCGTGATGTCTTTGCCCTGGTTGTTACGTTCCGCCCCGAGGCAGGGCAAGTCAATTTCCCCAATAGGGGGACAGGAGGGGCGGGCGGCTATGGGCTGCTGCGTCTCCGGCTCCGCGGTAGCCGATTGGGATTGGGTGTCGCGGGGGGTGAGCATCATGGTAATGAGGACCGCCAATATGAGGAGGAACCCCGCGGTGGAGATAATGATGGTTTTTCGCATGAGTTCAGTAACCAGTAGGCCGACCCGCTTCTGCCAGTTTGGGGGTAGCACGCTGATCTATTAGCAGGATTCCTATTGTTGGCATGGGGTGGCGATTGCCTATTGGGGAGGGGGTGCGTGACATAGTGATGACGGCCTTAGTTGTCATAATATCCTTCTCATCGGGTTATGGTTTAGGGTATGTCAATCCTTTTGGTGTTTGTAATTCCCATCGTGATTGCGATATTCCCGATGGTGATGGACTGGTTAGAGCGGGCCGTGGTGTTTCCCGATTTGATAGAGCCGCTCGATGTAAACTTGTCGACGGTACCCGCCGGGGCAGTGCCTCAAGTCTCGGAAACGCAAGGTTAATACCCCCTTTGGGGCCCCTCATTTGACACTTTTGTGACACAGCTTTTTTTTGGGGTGCGAAAGTGACGTAAGACATAGTAGAGTTGTGGGCAGTAGATACCAACTTATTACATGTATGAGGAGTGCTAAGACGTGGAAGGCGTGCATGACATCCTATCTCGCGCAGGGATTTTCCAAGGCGTCGACCCGGTAGCCGTCACCAATCTGATTGAGGATTTAGAGTCCGTCAGATATCCGCGCGGCGCCACCATCTTTGAGGAGGGCGAACCCGGTGATCGCCTGTACATCATTACGGCCGGCAAGGTGAAGCTGGCGCGTCACGCCCCCGACGGCCGGGAAAACCTGCTCACAGTCATGGGCCCATCCGACATGTTTGGGGAGCTATCCATTTTCGACCCGGGCCCCCGCACTTCATCAGCAGTGTGCGTGACCGAGGTGCATGCCGCAACCATGAATTCGGAGATGCTCCGCAAGTGGATTGCCGACCATCCCGAAATTTCGGAGCAACTCTTGCGGGTGCTGGCCCGCCGATTACGCCGCACAAATTCGGCATTGGCAGATTTGATTTTCACGGATGTACCCGGCCGGGTGGCAAAAACCTTATTGCAGTTGGCCAATCGATTTGGCACCCAAGAAGGCGGTGCCCTGCGGGTGAATCATGATTTGACCCAGGAGGAGATTGCCCAATTGGTGGGGGCCTCGCGGGAAACCGTCAATAAGGCACTGGCAACCTTCGCATATCGGGGTTGGATCCGCCTGGAAGGCAAATCGGTTCTCATTATTGATACGGAGCATTTGGCCAAGCGCGCCCGGTAACAAAAAGTTTTTTCACCCTACCCTCACCCCACAGTCATGGATGAATGTGCTGTGGGGTTTTGGGCCACTATTCGGCCAGGTAGCGCAGCGCCACCCGGGTGGATTGTTCGGCGGCTCCCCGAAGTACCGGGTCGACGTCGTCGTAGATTTCGTCGATAAGCTCTTTGAGCGAAGCGTCGGGGCCGAGTTTGGCCTGGGCAGCCTTGAGTTGGGTGAGGCGTTGCTGGCGGCGTTCGATATACCAGTGGGCGAAGCTGGCCACGTCGAAACCGTCGGGGCCGTGACCGGGGAGGAGTTTCACGCCGGAGCCGCGTTCCTCTAAGAGCGCCAGGGTTTTTAAATACAGGCCCAGGTCGCCGTCGGTTTCGGAGATCATAGTGGTGTGGCGGCCGGCAATAGTGTCGCCGGTGACGATGCCTTCGAGGGTGGATTCGTGGGGCACGCCGGACCAAATGAAAAAGCACACGGAATCACTCGTGTGGCCGGGGGTATAAACAACTTCGATTTGGGGGGTGACGTCTTCAAGACTGATGATTTCCCCATTGGTGAGCCGCTCCGCCCCAATACAGTAGGCGGGGTCCCAGGCCCGCACAGAGGCTCCGGTGAGTTGCCGAAACCGGTGGGCCCCATCGGCGTGGTCGTGGTGGCGGTGGGTGAGTAGAATGAGTCCGACCTCTGATGCTTTATTATTCAGCACATTGAGGTGTCCTTCATCGGTGGGGCCGGGGTCGATCACTATGCTGTGTGTGTCTTCTGGTGCCCGTATCACCCACGAATTTGTGCCTTCGAGGGAGCTGTAGCCGGGGTTGGGACATAACACGACGGATGCTGAGGGGGTTACCGGTCGTAGTTGACTGTAGGCTGGATGCTCCATGTGTTAAAGCTTAGCCATGAAAAGCTGTTTACACTATCAAAATTGGCTAAACCTCAACGATTATTTCTATTTCTACTGGTGACGATAGCGGCAGTTCAGCAACCCCAACAGCCGACCGCGCATGAGCTCCGGCTTCGCCAAAAATTTCCCCAATAAGGTTGGAGGCACCATTGACGACGGCAGGTTGTTCCGCAAAACCATCGGCGGATGCCACAAAGCCCACAATTTTCAGCACCCGTTTGACATTATTAATGCCAACAAGTGCGTCGACGGCGGCCAATGCGTTGAGTGCGGCTTGGCGGGCATAGTCGGCCCCTTGTTCGACAGTGATATCCGCCCCAAGCTTGCCGACGGCAGGTAGTTTGCCATCCACAAATGGGAGCTGACCCGAGGTCCACACCTGGTCTCCTACCCGAATGGCCGGCACATAGGCGGCCACGGGTGCGGCCACCGCCGGCAGAGTAATACCTAATTCGCTCAAGCGTTCGAGAACGGTCATTCGGTAACCTCCCGCTTAAGGTAGGCCACCACGTTTTCCGGATTCATACCCGGCACGACCGTAACGAGCTCCCAGCCGTCTTCACCCCACGTGTCCAAAATTTGTTTAGTGGCATGAACTAGTAGCGGTACAGTAGCATATTCCCATTTCTTCATGCACCTACCATACCGGACAATATCACCCGTCGAAAAGCTCTCAGCGTGACTGATCTAACAGTGAGTTGTTATATGCCGACGAGCTCTCCCCCATTGGCTAAATATTCTGCCCACGACGTAATGTGGGGATTTTTCCGCAGTAAGGCCCGGCGCTGGCGCTCGGTAAGCCCACCCCACACCCCAAATTCCACCTTATTATCTAGCGCATCCGCCCGGCATTGCACTATGACCGGGCATTGGCGGCAAATGACGGCGGCCCGACGCTGGGCTGCGCCACGAACAAATAAAGCATCAGGATCACCGTTTCGGCAATTAGCCTGCATGACCCATTCACCGCGCTCAGTATTCACACCCTCCGGGCTAGTTAGGAAAGGATTGCGCGTTATCTCGCTTCCCCGAGGTGCGGACATCGTAGTTCCTCCTGGCTAATTAAGGATTGTTACATGTGATATCCGGCAGTTTTACACATCCGAACGTATGTAAGTGTATTCACACGAAATATCCCAAGTCGAATGCATCACACATTGAGGGGTGATTGGTTATTCCCCCCTATGCCCGATAATCGCTAGTGTATTAAGGGTGCCTGTATGGAAACCCTTGTCACAGATTATTGGCGCAGCAGTCGCCGTCGGTTTGACGGCCGCTGTTGCGCTCACGCCTATGGCCGCTTTAGGCGGCGTTGCGGCTAAACGCACGAACGAAACGATGCAGTCTAACCTGCAAGATCTTACCGAAGGCGCCACTCCTGGCGTCACGACGATCACCGATAAAAACGGCACGCCCTTTGCTTGGGTGTTTGGCCAGCGTCGGTATGAGATTAAGTCGGAGGATATCCCGCAGGCGATGAAGGACGCCATCGTCTCTATTGAGGACCGTCGCTTCTACGAACATAAAGGTGTCGATATCCAAGGCAATATCCGTGCCGTATTGACGAACTTTGTGGCCGGCGGGGTGGAGCAGGGTGCGTCCACCCTGGACCAGCAGTATGTGAAGAACTATCTACTGTTGGCCACCGCCCGCACTGATGAGGAGCGGCAGGCTGCGACCGAGCAGTCGATTCCTCGGAAGTTACGGGAGATGCGAATGGCGTCGGCTATCGATAAAATGCTTTCCAAGGATGAGGTGCTGACCCGGTATCTCAACTTGGTGCCGTTCGGCAATCACGCCTATGGCATAGAGGCCGCAGCCCGGGTTTATTTTGGTAAGCACGCGAAAGAATTGAATGTGCCACAGTCCGCCATGTTGGCGGGCATGGTGCAATCATCAAGTGTGCTGAACCCCTATACCAATGAGGAGGGGGTGAAGGAGCGTCGCAGTACCGTGTTGGACGAGATGGCCCGGCTGGGGAAGATTTCCCAGGAGGATGCCGACAAATACAAGAAGGAGCCGCTGGGGGTACTTGATGAGCCGCAGCAGATTGATAATGGCTGCATTACCGCCGACGATAAGGGCTTCTTCTGCGACTATGTGTTGAAGTATTTGGACAGCAAGAACATGAGCCTGGATGATATTAAGCGTGGTTCGTACACCATTCGCACCAGTTTGGATCCGGATGTACAGAAAGCCGCCCATGAGGCGGTAACCCGTAACGTGGATCCGCAGACCGAAGGTGTGGCGGAGATCATGAACGTGGTGGAGCCGGGTAAGGAAACCCGCTATATTCGGGCGATGACGTCGTCGCGGAAGTATGGCCTGGATGCGGACAAGTACGAGACGATGCTGCCGCAGACCGCCAGCCTGGTGGGTCACGGTGCCGGTTCGGTGTTTAAGGTCTTCACCGCGGCGGCCGCCCTGGATCAGGGCTATGGCATTAATACGCCGTTGGCGGTGCCGGCACAGGTGAATGTGGCCGGCATGGGTTCCGGCGGTGCAGCCGGCTGCCCGGAGGGCCTGTATTGCGTGCGGAACGCTGGTTCGTATCCGGGCACGCTGACGCTCAAGGATGCGTTGGCCCAGTCACCGAACACCACGTTCGTGAAGCTGATTGAGCAGGTAACGGTGCCCACCGTGATGGATTTGGCCGTGAAGTTGGGTATGCGTTCGTATGCTAAGCCCGGCACTTGGGATGGGGAGAAAGAATCCATTGCGGATCATATTAAGAAGCACAATATGGGTTCGTTTACCTTGGGTCCGACCGCGGTGAATGGGTTGGAGTTGTCGAATGTTGCGGCGTCGATTGCCTCGGGCGGGGTGTGGTGTGAACCGTCCCCGATCGAGAAGGTGACCGACCAGAAGGGCAAGGAGGTGTTCATTGACACCCCGGCGTGTGAGAATGCGTTGAACGAGGATGTGGCCTATGCCCTGTCTGCCGCATTGAGTGGCGATGCGGTGGGCCATGGTACCGCCGCCCAAGCCGCTCGGGCTAATGGTTGGAGCGTTCCGGTGTCCGCAAAGACGGGCACCACCGAGGCACACGAGTCGGCCGCATTCATGGGCTTTAACGATAAGTTTGCAGCCGCTACCTATATTTTCAACGACGGCACATCATCGTCCCCAATTTGTTCCAGCCCGGCCCGCCAGTGCGGTTGGGGCGACATTTACGGTGGTTATGAACCCGCCCGGACCTGGTTCCAGGCCGCGAATGCGGTGGGCGCCCAGTCGGGGTCGTTGCCGTCGCCAAGCTCGGAGTTTAGTTCGGGTCGCACCCAAGCGATGAGCCAGAAGTATCAGGGTCGTAATGCTGAAGAGGTTGAGGTGACACTCCGCACCGAGGGTTACGACGTGCAGAAACAGGCGGTGCCGGGGAATGGCGCGCCAAAGGGCACAGTGGTGAAGGTGATTGCTAATCCGCCGCTGCGCCGGGGCAGTAAAGTTACGCTCCAGGTGTCGGATGGCACCGGCGGGGCAGCTAATCAGGACAACCAGAATGAGGAAGACCTGAATAAGCTGCAGAACGATATTAATAACATTGCCGAGGAGTTGAAGAAGCTCTTCGGTGGTGGATAGCCCACCGGATAGGGGTTATCTACTGCAAGGCCGCACGAACGGCCGCTGACAGGCGCTTACCATCGGCGCGGCCAGCGGCCGTTTTTGTTACCTGCTGCATGACCGGACCCATGAGTTTCATGCTGATGTCACCGCCAGCGGCCACATCGGTGATGGCGGCCTGGACGAGTGCGGTTACTTCGTCGTCGGTGAGTTGGGTTGGTTGATATTCCTCCAGGACCGCTACTTCGGCGAGTTCCTGATCGGCAAGTTCTTGGCGGCCGGCGTCGGCGTAGACTTGGGCGGATTCTTTGCGTTTTTTGATTTCGCGGGCGAGAACTTTGAGTACCTCGTCGTCGTCAAGCTTGTGTCGGGCGCCGGAAGTTTCCTCGGCGGTGAGTGCGGCGAGGAACATGCGGAGCGTGCCGGTGCGTTGTTTATCGTGGGCTTTCATGGCGGTTTTCATGTCGTCCCGGATTTGTGTTTGCAGGTTACTCATAGCTTTTTATTGTATGCGTTCCGGTATTGTTACGTGGGTGGGAATAATTTTGACGCTTGACGACGCCGTTCCATCGGCCGCTGACCGGTTTCGCCGAATCGGCCGAATCGCTGGAATCACCGCAATCACCGCTAGCGTGGCCGCTGCCGGGGTAACAGCCTGGGCGGTACGGGAATGCCACCAGTTCCAATTGCGACGCTTAGAATTGCCGTTATTGCCGCCTGGTACATTGCGGGGCAAGCGGGAGTTCCGGTTGCTGCATATTTCGGATCTGCATATGGTGCCGGGGCAGCGGGCCAAACAGGAGTGGGTGGCCGGCCTGGATCAGTTGCAGCCGGATTTGGTGGTCAATACTGGGGATAATTTGTCGGACCTGAAGGCGGTGCCGGCCACGTTGCGGGCTTTGGGGCCGCTCATGCGGCGCCCGGGCTTGTTTGTATTTGGTTCGAATGATTATTACGCGCCGACCGTGGTGAATCCGCTGTCGTATGTGGTGGGGAAAAAGCGGAAGGCTTCGCGGGTGGAATTGCCGTGGCGGGGCATGCGGGCGGCGTTTATTGAGCACGGATGGCAGGATGCCACGCATCGGCGGCTGGAGTTTAAGGTGGGTTCGGTGCGGATTGCGGCCACCGGCGTGGATGATCCGCATCATGATTTGGATGACTATGGCCAGGTGTCGGGGGCGCCGAATGCAGAGGCGGATCTGCGGTTGGCGTTGGTGCATTCCCCGGAGCCGCGGGTGCTTGCTCAGTTTGCCGCCGATGGTTACCAGTTGGCGTTATGTGGGCATACCCATGGGGGGCAGATTTGTTTGCCTGGGGGGAAGACGTTGGTGACGAATTGTGGCATCGACCGGGTCCGCGCGTGGGGACTGCACGAGTTCGATGGCATGATGTTGCACGTCAGTAATGGTTTGGGAACGTCTAAGTTTGCACCAGTGCGGCTGTTTTGCCGCCCGTCAGCAACGCTGATTTCCCTCGTTGAGAAGCCGGATTTGGCACGAGAGTAGTTTGCCGACTAGCATTGCTTTTCGACGGGATATGGCGCAGCTTGGTAGCGCACTTCGTTCGGGACGAAGGGGTCGCAGGTTCAAATCCTGTTATCCCGACCACAGCACTCTCAGTACTTAGTACTGGGGGTGCTCTTCTCTTCCATGAAAACTCCACACAAGAAAAGAGGTTTCGGTCGTTCATGTCCGTTCTTCGGCAACCGCAGCTGGTGCATTCAGAGTATCGGTTTCGCACTACGATGTTGTTTGCTAGCTTATTGTGCGTGCTAGCGGTGGCTATCATTCTCGGATTGGTGGCATTCGACTCCTCTGGCATGATGTCGACGATGGTGGCTTTGAGTGCGGTTGGGCTGCTGGTCGCCGGTATCGTGGAGTTCCAGGTAGGCTTCACGACCCGAGAGCGAAACCGGCAGGAAGACCAACCAAGTCTTTCCGGAAACAGGTAGCTGTCATGGTAGCCCAGCGTTACCGCGTTTCTGACGCTGGGCTACCGTAACGGCATCATGATTCCCGGTTAGAACATCCGCATGACGGCGAAGAAGTGACCAGTGGCGGCGTCGTGTGCTACGCCAACGCCGATGCTGGTTGGCCCGTGGGCCAACAGGTTGGCGTTGTGGCCGGGAGAGTTCCGCCAATAGTTGAAGGGATGGTACATGGCATCAGGGTTGTTGTAGCCCCAAAGCAGGTTTTCCCAGCAGTTGCAGGTGGGGTCGTGGTGGTAGCCATTAGGGGTACCGCTGAAGTTGCCGATGTTTTGCCCCAACATAAAGTCGGCATAGCCCTGGGCGGAAGCCTGGGCGGCCGGGGTTTGATTCACCATGGGTAGACCATTCTGGGCCCGATAGGCATTGATCTCGGCGATGGTGCGACCGATGACTTCGCCCGCGTTATATCCACCAATTTGGGGTGTAGCCGGGACTTCAGGGACAGCAGGAAGCGCCGGCACCTGAACCTCGGGAACGGAGTTTATCGCCTTGTTCGCTTCACCGGTTAATTGATTGAGGATGTCGGAGGAGGAGTCCAGTGGGATGTCCGGAATATTGACGGGAAGCTGAGCCCCACTGTTCCAGATGTCCGTGGTGGCTCCATGCTGGTCAAGGAGGTTATTGAGTTCATCCGGGATGGAGATTTCCTGTGCTGCTGCGGGTTGCATAGCGCTGATTCCGACGATGACGGAAGCGCTGGCGGCCATGAATTTAGCAGTAACTTTACCGTTGAGTCTGTTCATTGTTCCTTTAGTGTCCGGGTTGAGGTCTTCGGGATACATACTCCCAATACTATTGAAAATAACAATTGTATCACGACGACCAAGCTTTCGATTGTGTTCAATCCAAAATTTGTTGACAGGTCTGGCGGTAACCCGCATTGGCCTATCAACCAACTGGCTGCAAGCTATCATATCTGGTCGACTGAGTGTTAAATCAGAATAAATTAGAGAGAATGTTTGAATAGCACATTTGCTAAAAATCTAATTCAGTAAACTATGAGTTCAATTGGGTTTTATTCATTGCTAAGTCATTCGAACATTGCATCAATAGTAATTTTGTTTGAAAAATTGTACCGGGGGTAGAACACGACTTGAGCTTCTTAGGTTAGTGGACTCGTCATCCTTTTCCTTACTAATGAATTCAATTATCATTAAATGACAAAACTCTAGGTTACACAAAAAACACCTCGTCAGTTCTTCTAACTGGCACTGCCTATAAGATAAGAAGACATCAGTAAACTTTTAGCTAAAACCCTCACTACCCCCGCTAAGCAAAATATCATGAATAAAATCGTGGTTACTGAGGGGAAATGGCATATTTGATATACGTAGGATTTACTTTTCGGCAAGCATGCTTATGCGCCTAACATCTTTTAGTTAGGTTCAGAAATCATTTGTTATATGCTTGTGATCTTAACGCCATTGCTAATAACAATATGTCAGGTTCCACAGAGATTTGGGACCGACACGCCGATCGTCGAAAAGCCCCGGTAGCACCATATCTACATGCCCCCAAACGTGCATATGTGCGATATTTCGCATGGATACCTTTGGGCCGGTGACACTACCATGGAGGTGGTAATCATCACAACAATGGAGCCCAAAATGAGTTTTCTCCAATCTAAATATGGCACGCCCACGCTCACTTGGTTGCTTGCCGAAGCCGCGACGCCCGCGATCTATCAGCCGGCGACTGGTGGCGTGCAGAGAACCGAGCCCGCCACGGAGCGGGATGTAAATTTCCAGGTCAAGCTCGACAACGATGATGCTACCGTCCAGTTGCTTTATGAGGTGGATGTACCCGCGGCACCGCTTGTCATGCGGCTCATGCTCATGGAAACCTTCGACTTAGCCGGCACCATGTTCACTGTCGAAGACGAGGCCCACATTGGCGAGCACGTGCGTAATTCCCAGGCGATTCGGGCGCTCAATCAACAAATGCAAACATTCGGCACCATGTTCGAAGTGCCGCACCCAGTTATCGACCCCCAACAGATTTAGCCGCGCCTGTCGACGCCCAACCAACGGCCACGCAACACCAATCACCAGGGACAGAACAGTGTTGCGTGGCCTTATTATTATTCCGCTCAAACTTTTTCTCCTATAAATGATCTGATTTTTTCGGTTGCATTGAACATGTCTGATAACTCATTCCTGTGGTTGCGGAACTATTGCGATTGTCAACCCCACCCCCATCCCTGTAATTGGCGTCACAAAGACTACACTAATGACCCATGTTGAACTCGTATCGCGCAGTGCTTTTTGACCTCGATGGGACACTTGTCGACCACAGCAATGCAGCCCGAGCAGGCGTTATAGCCTGGAGCCAGGAGCTGGGGATTCCCCCCGACCCGGCACGGTGGCAGGCCTTGGAACAACAGTGGTTTTTGGCCTATGAACACGGCAAGCTGACCCATTCGGGGCAGCGGGCGGCTCGGGTGCGGGAATACTTGCATGAACCAAAGTTATCCGAGACGGCGGCTCTGCAGCTCTTTAACGGGTTTTTGCACCAATATATAGCTTCTATGCAGCCGTTTTCAGGCGCCGCCGAGGTACTCGAACAATGTTTCGATTGTGGACAATTAGTTGGGATTGCAACAAATGGCGCCGCCAGCCTACAAACCACGAAACTTCGGACCACCGGCCTGTGGGACGATCGGCTCATCATGTTGGCCGCGGTCGAAATGGAAGCCGCCAAACCCAACCCAGAGTTTTATACCCGCGCCCTCGACATCGTGGGTACCGCCCCGGCGGACACCATCATGGTGGGCGACACCCTCCCCAACGATGTCCTGGCCCCTATCGCCGCCGGCATCGCGGCAATCCATGTCGACCACGCCGGCACCGGCACCACCGACCCACGGTATCCCACCATCCGGGATCTATCGGAGCTGCTTAACGCTCCGTAATGGGTTCGAGGCTGTCATCGGTGCCGTTTTGAATCGGATGGGTGGGCTTATGCGCCGAGGTCGGCTTGGCGGTATCTGCCCCGCCGCCATTACTGCCGCTACTACTGCTACCGCTGCCGCCGCTGGTGTCGGCCTTGACCGTCATTTCCATCCCCTGGGCCCGATGCCCAGCAATGGTGCACCAGCCGGCCATGTCGGCGCTAATCACCCCAACCTCCAGGCGTTTCTGCTCGCCCGGATTCATGCGGCCGGTATGCGCCCCATTGTCGAACTTCAGGTCGTGGGCCATAGTGTCGCTATTGTGCACGGTCAACACCAATTGGTTTCCGGCAGGCACGGTAATCACATCCGGGCTGAACCGCAGCCCCTTCATGTCCAACGCCACTTCGGTAGTCTTCCCGGTGCCGCCGGCGGTAACTACCCCGGAGGACCCGCCGGAACCCCCGTCGACCAAACCACCGAACGAGGCGATCACCAGCGCCAACACCGCCAGGGCCGCCGTGATCTGGTTGGTTTTCGGCTTCTCCGCCAGCGGGAGCGGCTCCCGAGTCTTACGGATAACCCCCAATTGGGCACGCACCGCAAACGGGGTGAGCACCAAGAACACCGCCAGCGACCCCATGGCCAGGATGGACAACACCACCCGCAGCCACGAATTTTCGGTGCATAACCAGCAGGCCAGGCCCACATTCACCAAGGTGGCCCGGAATAGGCCGGCCCGATCATAGACAAGCATGCCGGTGCGGGTGGCTTTGGGGCCACCACCAATATTGCTGGGCAGGATATTGCTCATCACCCCGATGAGGAGTTGGGCGGCAAACCCAATGAGGAATGGCATGGTGGGCAGGGAAACGGCGGTGGTGCCCAAGTCTGTGGCGGCCCGATAGGCCAGCACAATCAGGGTGCCGCACAGCCACAATGGGGCGGCGGCGACCGACACCGCGGCAAACGTGACGCGATCCCGAGGATCACGCAGCACGGTGACGACACACGCCCCCCAGCTCATGATCGGGATGATAATCCCAATGAGGTAGGCGACCAGCCCACCGGCCACAATCAGCCCCTGGCCGAAGAGCGCCCCACCTGCGGCCGTCGTCAAGCCAATGCTCATGAGGGCAAAGGTCAATGGTGCGCGCTCATAGTGGGCCTGGGTGCGCCATATCGCGGGAAATAGCAGCATGAGCGAGCCGATAGCGGCAAACCCCACGAACCCCAAAATGTTGAGAATCAGGTGGGTGAGCAGCAGCCGCTCCTGCCACGGATTGGGGAAGCCCGCCGCCAGCGCCGCGCCAGCCAACGCTCCCAACGGCAAACAGCAGGCGGAACAAATATAGGCGATCACACTCGGGGCGTACCGCTGACCGCGCTTGGCCTGCAGGTATTGCCGCCCCAGATAGCCGGCGTGGAAGGCAAGCGACCCGCCCACCACGGTGGCACCCACGGCGGTAATATGCCAGTGCTGGGCAAACATGTCTTTGGTGAGCTGACCGGTGATAATCAGCAGGATCCCAACGTTCAAAATGGCAAACCGCCGCAGCTGCCACGGTCGGGTTTCCTCGGGGAGCTGACGGTGCAGGAATTTCTCGGTGAAATGCTGCGACCACAACATAATGGAGTTGGTGACAATCCCCAGCGTAAACATGTGGATCAGCACCCACCGGTAATTCGGTAGCGCCCAATGCACGAGGCTGATGAGCACTAACGCGGCCATCCACACGGTGACGGGTTTGCTGGCCTTACGGTGCCAGGCGGTTTTGGCCAGGCGGTTCATGGTGTCTCCTCGCTGCCTGCTTATCGACGGGGTTTTTAACGCACAACTACTATAACCATCGCGGCCGACGGGGAAACACCGACAGCAAAAATGCCACCACCCAGTGAGGGCAGTGGCGTGAGTGAAAGTTACTTCACCGCGGCGGCGTAGCGGGCAGCAACCTCATCCCAGTTGAACACGTTCCACACAGCGGCAACATAGTCCGCCTTCACGTTCTTGTACTGGAGGTAGAAAGCGTGCTCCCACATGTCGAGCAGCAGCAACGGCACCAGGTCGATGGACAGGTTGCCCTGCTGGTCGGTCATCTGTTCAATAACGAGCCGCTCGCCGATCTTGTCGTAGGCCAGCACCGCCCAGCCGGAGCCCTGCAACCCCAAGGCTGCGGCGGCGAAATGCTTCTGGAACTCCTCAAAGGAACCGAAATCCGCATCAATGGCTGCGGCCAATGCGCCGGTAGGCTTGCCGCCACCATTGGGGCCCAGATTCTCCCAGAACAGGGAGTGGTTGGTGTGGCCACCCAGGTTAAACGCCAAATCCTTCGACAGTGCGGTCACGACGGCAGCAATGGAACCATCCTTGCGGGCGGCCTCCAGCTTCTCCAGGGCGGCGTTGGCGCCATTGACATAGTTTTGGTGGTGCTTGCTGTGGTGCAGCTCCATGATTTCTGCCGAAATGTGGGGCTCCAGCGCATCATAGGCGTAGGGAAGCTCGGGAAGTACGTATTTCTTGGCCATAAAAACTATGATCCTTTCCTAATGGGTGTTTCTAGCCATGATAGGGCAAATCTGTTATATTGCAACGTCCCAGCAGCGAATAATCATCCCCACCGACCGACATCACGCACAATAATCGTGCGTTTCGTACGTCATATCGGCCCCTTTTATGCGTATTCTGTCACAATGGGAATCAAATCCGTCCCAGCATCGTTAATAGGGTATATAGAGTCAATAATTATAACAATCAAATTATCCATCAATAGTTCACCCATTCACCATGCTCACCACGAACATGCCTGAAACACATCGCCAGAAGAGGGCCATCATTATGGATTTGTTATTCGGTAAACCAGCACAACTTGTGAGCGTCGCAAAAGCACTCAAGGGCAGCATTCATCCGGTGCTCCCCCACCCCGCCCCGCACGCGGTCCTGGGAACCCCTATCACCGGACCATGGAAGGACACCCAAGAAACCCTCTACGTTGGCCTCGGCTGCTTCTGGGGCGCCGAAAAACTCTTATGGAAAACCCCCGGCGTGGAATCCACCGCAGCCGGCTACGCGGGCGGCGTCACTCAAAACCCCACCTACCGGGAGGTATGCACCGGCCGCACCAACCACGCCGAAGTAGTTCAAGTCGTCTACGACCCCCAAAAAATCACGACCGAACAGTTAATCGTGAAAGTACTCGAAGCCCACGACCCCACCCAAGGCTTCCGCCAAGGCAACGATGTTGGCACCCAATACCGCTCCGCAATCTACACCACCACTCCGGAACAACTCGAAATCGCCCGCCGACTCGTCGAACACTACCAAACCAAACTCACCGACGCCGGCTACGGTGACATCACCACCGAAGTCATGCCCCTCATCGACACGCCCGCCGGCACATTCTATCTCGCAGAGGCCGAACACCAACAATACCTAGACAAAAACCCCGGCGGCTATTGCCCCCGCCACTCCACTGGTATCCCCTGCAACTAGGCAACCGGCACCGTTAGGCAAAATCTGCCATGCTCGGCAACCCGGGCGCACCAGCCGCCAAAAACCGCCGCACCGCGGCCGTGGCGCGACAATCATCACCGTTATAGCTCAGCAATGCCGCCCGGGCGGCCGGCGTCCCAGCTAAATACAGGCCAATGCTGGCCTCGCCATCCACATCCTGCTCATCCCAGGAAAACCCGGTCGCCCGGGCCACTATCTTCAACCCCAGCCCCCGCGTCCCCAAGAGCTCCCGGCGGACCAGCGCAAACACGTCTAACCATTCCGGGGAAGCAATAAACCGCCGCACCTCTGCCATCGACGGCAGGCCGGCAATATCCGAAAACTCCGTCTCAAACTTGCGGGCGGACGACAGGAGCCAATAGTTCTCCCCATGGTTGGAGTAGCAAAACACGCCCACCGTTTTCCCGGCCGCATGGGCGGCGCGGCGGGTGTTGGTGAGCCAGGTCCAGAAGCGGGCGAAGTTTTCGGCCTCGGCGCGACCGCCGAGATCGTCCCAGGTGGCGAATGGGTGGTAGGTGGTACCGTCGTAGGCGCCCCACAGGTATACGCCCCGGTCGAGGTAGGCCTCGACATCGATGTCGATTTCCAGGTCGAAGCTGGGGGCGGTGGTTTCTGGCCGGCGTTTCACTAGGTGGCTGCCGCGCCGGAATGCTCGCGCCAAAATAATGTCTGGGTTGACCGGGTTCCCCGCGGGTTCCTGGGCCAGGTCGGCAACGGTAATGATCCCCTCCCGCTGGTATTGGGCGGACTTGTCCCCGGCGAAGAGGAGACTCAGGTCATCGCGTTCCACCAGTTCCGCCTCGCAGAGGGGCCAGAATCGGCAGGTGCCGCATTCTTTCACCCGGTGCGCGTGGGCGGGAATGGGCTGTTTCAGGGCCAGTTGCAGGCCCTGTTCCAGCAGTTCCGTGTCGAGAATGACCGCGATTTCGGGGTCTTGGCCGATGAGGATGCCACGCTGGGCGGCATGCCCAACATCGGCCAGGGCGTGGTTGGCGAGCGCCAGGGTGAACGAGTCGGCGGAGTGGTGTTTCAGCCGGTAGTGCCCAATGTTTGGGGTTCCCAAGCCCAGCCTGCGAGTGCTCATGACCTGGATGCTGCGGTTGGGATCGGGGCGGATGATGCGGTGGTTGGTGATGAGCACCGGCATGTAGTTGCCGTCGGGCCGGCGGACGAGGGCGTCGATAGGCACGGCGAAGGCATGCCCACCGCAGGTGGTGTGCAGCATGGCGTCGGTGATGATGGTTGCCTGGGCGGCCAGGGCTTCGAGCGTGGCAAACCAGCGGTCTTCGGCGTCGTCAAGCGTGCCCAGATCGACGCGGTGGAAGAGTTTTTTATCGCCTCGCTGCGGGTGGGTGGGCAGTAACGCGGTTGCTTGACGACGAGCGAGCGTCAGGCGTCGGCGGCGAGCATACGTCGTGTCGGTCGGGGGGATATCGGGGTGCCGCTGCTTCTGCGACAACCGGTAGCGGCAGCCAACAAGATCGGATGGTTGCAACAACATGATATCTTCCTCCACAACTATGAAAGCCTAAGCTAGGAAGCAATGTAGTGTGGAATTGATGTCTTACGAGCAAGGAGCTTATCGAAACCCATGGGACTATTAAAAACCATTTTGAAACGGCGTGCCCAAACAAAGATCGAGGTCAAGGCCGCCCAGGCGCGGGCCCGGCAGGAAATCAAGTCGGCCGCCCAATTGGAACTCCGCCGATCGAAGCTGCTGGCCGCTGAGGAGAAAAAACTGCTCAAGAACGAGAGCAAGCTCCTCAAGGCACAACGCAAGCATCGGGAAAAAATGGCCACTGCGGAATTGCAGCGGCTGCGCAAGGGCCGCCTGAATTCCGGCAAGGTGCTGCGGTATTCGGCTGCGATCCGGGCCATGGCGCCGCTGCTTCTACCACTGGTGTATAAAGCGGTGGTGATGGTGCGTGACGCGAACACGAAATCCCGTGCCCAGCAGTTGGGCGTATCAGTGGACGAGTTGGCGCAGCATTCCGGCCCGGGGGCGGATTTGAAGGCCCGAATCACGGGGATGGAAAAGTCACTGGCCACCTATAAGCTGCCGCAAGGTTTTCAAACCGATGTTGTTGAACGCCTGCAAGCCTTGCGGACCGCCGTGGAGAACGCTGATCGGATGAGCCCAGACCAGCGGAAACGCGCGCACCGGACTATTTCTGCGGATTTGGACGAATTAAACAAAGAAGTATTAGCCCGGCTCCTATAGTTCTCCGATAAACCGTAATTCTCTTCACTTGTCTGTGGCGAAACTCATGGGTTTCAGCAACAGACAAGTTTTTTATTTTTCCCTGATTTATTCGGTTAAAATTGTTATCAACCCGCCGGGAATAGATAAATAATTTCTTATATTTTCAGGTCAAAATAATTATATTCATCATTTTACGGCCGGAATGGATTGCGCAAGAATGCGATAAGAGCCACACAAGAATGATCCAAGAATCATACAAGAACCAACACATCTTCCTCATATCAGATTCGCTGCACGCAATTAAGGATTAAACCAAACTCCATAAATAGGCCGATATTCCATGTCGTGTATTGCATTTATTGAATCTTTATCTATACTAATAGCAAGGAATTGCCGTGTAGCTTTTTATGGTTGCTGACAAATTCATATCTCCTACCTACCCACCATTTAGGCCAAGTAGGAAATATTTTTAGTGAAGTATTGACTAATTCATAGGTATTAGAAAGGTGATTCGCATGGCCCGGCGCGAAATAACCCAGATATATGACGACTTGGATGACAAGCCGCTTCAGGAAACAGATGTGCATGTTATCCGGTTCAGCATTGACGGATCCAGCTACGTCATGGATGTCTCCAAGGAGAATTGCGAAAAATTCCGCAATGCTATTGTGGAGTTCATTGATAAAGCCCGCCCGGAATCTATAAGTGCCCGGCACCTGCCGAATCAAAAGTATAATGCAAAAGACGTGCGGGAATGGGCCCAAGCCCGAGGATATGAGGTCGCGGTACGTGGAAAACTTTCCCGGAAATTAATCGACGATTATTTGGCCGCAAACACCAATTAATATATCGAAGCGCTAATTAGCTATATTTAAGAAATCTAAATAATTGCTTAAGTAAAGTTAATCAGCGCTTAAGTGTTCCGGCCTGGCTGGTGCCCTGATGTCCTGGCGCCTCGGTGCCTCGGCGTCGGTATGCCTACAGTACGCCCTGTTTCCGGGCTGCCGCCACCGCCGATGTCCGCGACCGCACTCCTAGTTTGTCGTAAATGTGCACCAGGTGGCTTTTCACCGTGGCCTCCGATAATAATAAGGTCCGACCAATCTCCCGGTTGGACGACCCTGACGCCACCAGCTTTAAAACCTCCAACTCCCGGGGAGTGAGCGAGGTCCGGGGAGTACGCACCCGGGTCATGAGCCGGTTCGCCACCGTGGGCGACAGGGTGGAATCCCCCTCGGCGGCGGAACGTACCGCTGCTAAGAGCTCCTCCGGCGGGGCGTCCTTGAGTAGATAGCCGAGTGCCCCGGCCTCGATGGCGCCCAGAATATCGGCGTCGGTGTCATAGTTGGTGACGACCAACACATGCGGCGGTTTCTCCATGGTTCGTTTGATTTCCGCGGTAGCATCGGCGCCGGTGGCAAGCCGGGTGCCTTCAACCCCTGGGCCAAATCGTAGATCCATGAGGATAACGTCTATGCCACCGGCCTGGGCGGCGGCGATAGCCGCTTCCGCGGTGGCGACCTCACCGATCACTTCGATGTCGTCGGCGCTTTCTAGTACTGCCCGTAGTCCCAGACGCACGATCTCATGGTCGTCGGCAAGCAAAACGCGAATCATAACAGGGTCCTTACTATTGGATACATCAAAGCCAAACTAACATAGCTCATGCTTACTCGGTACTCTCAACCGGCAATGCCACCGTCACCGCAGTACCCTCACCTGGTTGCGACTCTACCTCCAGTGTGCCACCTAATTCCGCCGCTCGCTGCCGCATAGCGTTAATTCCGATATGTCCCAGGCCAGCCGGGCGATCCGCAACATCCTGTGGCACAAAACCGTCGCCGTCATCCACCACGTCCAGGCGGATTTCGTCGGCGGAATAGGTGAGCGTGACGGCACACCGGGTAGCATTCGCATGCTTTGCGACGTTTCCCATCGCCCCCTGCCCAATCCGCAACAAGGCGGCCTCAGTCTTCATGGGCAACTGGCGTTCATCGCCATCCACCTGAATGCTCCAGTCCACCCCCACGAAGCTTTCCGCCACCCGGTGCAGCGCCCCCTCCAGGGAGGTTTTACTGAGCGCCGCCGGCTGCAGCGCCGCAATCATGGCACGGGCCTCGGAGAGATTATCCGCCGCGGTGTTCCGCGCCAACTCCATGTATTTGAGCACCTTGGTTTTCTCCGCCTCGGCGAGGGCGGACTGTTCTATCTCCTGCTCCCCCACCCGCAGCAGCATTTGGATGGAGGACAGGCCCTGGGCTAGGGTGTCGTGGATTTCGTGGGCAATCCGCTGGCGTTCGGCAACAATGCCGGCGGCCCGTTCGGTTGCCGCCAATTGGGATCGGGTTTCGATCAGCTCATCAATAAGTTCTTCCCGCTCCCTGGCCCCTTTCCACAGGGCTTGGAATGCCAGGTGAATACCAATGACTACCAGGGCCGATGCGGTTGGCCCCATCACCGCCCCATAGGTGAGGTGGGCTCTAAAATTGAGGATTGCCACGCAGGTCGCCCCGACGACGGCGATCATGCCCCGATAGTCCGGGAGGACCCGTAGGTAAAGGAAGAAAAGCGGGAAAACGCAGTACACGCTGACGGGAATGATGGGCAGCATAATCACCCAGACGGCGGTCAGCCCGGCCAGCCACATAATTTTCAACATGAGCCGATCCCGGATGCGGGTCACCGCCATGGTGTAGAAGAAGGCGAAGAGAATACAGAGGATGACCGCCACAATGGCGGCCTGCACATCCTGGGTGCGCACCGCCGCCCCCAGCGCCCCAATGAGAAGCGCCACGGTTAATATGTTCATGGCACGCCGGTAGTTGGCGGCCCCCGGCTGTGAATCGTAGGTTGACACATCTCCCGCAGCAATATTGCTTTTCGATGCTTCTAGCTGGTTCGATTTCATACCCGAACTATACTCACTCTAGGCTATAGACCATGAATCGCACTGCACGTTCCGGCATGGTGCTCCTTACCTGCCTCACCTGTTTTGTTGGTCTTACCGGACTCACCGGTTGTAGCAGCTCAGGTGATATAGGTAATGGTACTGTGACCGCCTCGGCTTCCGCGGCCCCTACGGCCCCGGTGTTGGACAGTAATCTCCCAGTTGATGCCCTCCCGGTGATACCTGCCGGTAAGTCCGAAATGGTTCCCTGCCCCTACCTGGATACTCAATGGGTGGCGAACACCAATGGGCAGCGCATGATCGGCCAAGGTATCGACGCCCGGTTCAACACCCCAGCCTGCGTGTTTTGGTCCTTCCCTGACGAGCCCCAGGCCACCGTGATTGTGCGCCACATGCCCACCGAGCAGGCCGCCATCAATGTGGTCGATTGGGCTGCCCCCATCACCACCACCGAGCCGGTTGATGAGAACGGCTGGTCGGGTGGCCGCAGCGGCAACCCGCAGGGTGCGGTTTATGCAGTGCAGAAGGGACCGGTGGCCGTGGTGGTGTTTAGCAACCAGGAGCAATCCCTCAAAGCAGAGTTAATTGCCAAGGAGACCATAAAAAACCTCAACCTATAAGAGACATAAATCATATTGCATTCTGGCCACCCCGGGAGTATTGGTGGAATTAAAATAGCTTTTCACCTGCGAAGATAGCAATCATGCCACCCCCACAGACCCGTGTTCCCCGCACCACCTACACCACTTATACTTATCGGCCCCGCCGCACCACCTCCGAAACTGCCAAGTTCCAGGCCGCCAATATCCAACTTGCCGGCGGCTGGTGGATGACCAAACAGAGCTACCACAATCTTCCCAGCCATAAGCGGCTCGACACCCACGCCCGGGCGGTAGGCGCTACCAGAAGAACCGGCGTCATCAGTGGTTTTGCCGCCGCCAGCCTGCTGGGCATTGGGGTGCTGAACCTGCACCACATCACCACCGTCGATGTCACGCTTCCGGGGAAGGCCCAGCCTCCCTCACGTAGCCAGTGGCCCAGCATTGTTCACTACCGGAGCGCCGACCTCCTGCCCGAAGACATCATGATCGTCCACGGCTATCGGGTGACCACCCCGGCCCGAACGTTCACCGATATTTGCACCATGCATGGGGAGGCCGAGGGCCTGGCGTTCCTGGAATCCGCCCTCCGCGCCTATGACCTGCATTATTTCCAGGCTTACGTTGCCCGCCATCGCAGCCAGTGGGGCATGGTTCGCGCCCAACGGGTCCTCAACTGGGCGCTTTATGGCATTGATTCGGTGTATGAGTCCTACGCCCGCTACCTGATTATTACCCAGCTGCCGCATATATCCGTGGACGCCCAGGTGGTGTTTTTCTTCCAGGAATCCGACAACTATTACCGCGTTGATTTGCTTATCGACGATTGGCTCATAGTGGAAATCGATGGTCGATTCAAAGAACAAGGCACCGACACTCAGGTGAAAACGACCCTCCTCAACCAAAACCGGCGTGAACACTACCTGGAAAACCTCGGCTACCACGTCCTCCGCCTGCATCCCGACGAGCTCACCCACCATCTCATCCCCACAATAACCCACCTCACTAGCCTCATCCACCACACCCGACCCTTAACTGAGCATGTACCCCAAAACCTGAAGAGTCGCCCCTGGTGGTCCACCTCCAGGTACCGTTGCTAAATTTTGGCCCCCTCTGAGGGGGCAGTCTGCCCTTTTCTCGATTTTCCAGGCCTAACGGTCTTATTTTTATGCCTTCACCACCTCCTGCCGAGGCCCACTAATCCCTGCTACGCCCCACCAACGCCCACCCACCGCGCCAATGCCCCCTTTCCACCCGGCTTCACATTTGGTGGGCTGGCATTAGCCTCCCACGGGGTACTCATCCCCTAGGGCGCCGCCCAAACCCCAGCCCACCAAACCTGAAGCCCCCACCACAGGGCGGCGCAAAGCGCCACAGGGCATCAGTACCAGCGGCCATAAGGCCCACATAGCTACAGTGCAGCCCCGAAGTGGGCCGCGGGGCGGCCTTCGGCTGGTCGGAGAGGGCTCACTTTAGTTCGTCGACAAGCGGGAAGCATCCAGCTTCACATTTGGTGGGCTAGGACTTGCCAGCACCCACCCCATGCATCGCAGGCAACAAAAACAAACCCCAGCCCACCAAACTTGCAGCCCAACGACTGAAACGATTCAGCTCAGGGCAGCTCAGGGCGAGGCGAAGCCAGGCGGGGCAACAGGGCACAGCAGGGACCGGCGCCAGGGCATAGCCAGGGCCCAATGCCTACACGGACACGTCGTTGTAGGGCATGAGGGTGGAAACCCAGGGGAACACGTATTCCATTAGCACAAGGAACACAGCCACCAATAGAACAAGCACTATCACCAGTTTTACCCACCAGGGCCCAGGCAGGGAACGCCATAATAATCCATACATTTGCAAAATCCTCACTGTGAGCCTAGCTGCTTGTCAGCGCCGGCGGTCGGTAGTTTTCTTCCTTGGGATGCGATTCCACCAACATGGCGTGCACAATCATGCGCTCGGCGTTGGAGAACTGCGGGTGGCAGGTAGTCAGCGTCAGCACCGGCTCCATGGTGTCGGCGGGCGTGTGATCGTTGATGCCGGGATGCGCGCCAATGGTCGCTACATTGGTGGGAGTGGTGATGTATCGGCCCTGCACATCGGCATAATCGCCGCCGGCCACGCGCGCCACCTGCTCTGGCGTGAGGCATTGTTGCGCCTCGGAAAGCCGCTGATTACCAGTAACGTCAATGGGGAGCACCCGATAGGTGTACCAGGCGCTCTGGGTCTCCACCACAATGGCGTTGCAGGCCTGAAGCTTGTCCAAATCATTGAACGGCGCACCCTTGCCCACCCGGTGTCCAGCAACCGCAAAATTGCCTTTCTCACCGGGAAGCTGGGAATCCACATAATGCCCCGGACCCGCAAGCAGCGCAGCATCGTCGGTGCCGTGGACGATGGCAAAGTTGAAATCAGACCCGAATGAGGGAATATACATTCGAGCGAATGCGGTACCGAGTTCAGGCTGGATTTTTCGCCGTGGGTTCACCCGTTTCTGCCATTTCTGGTCGAGGTCATGGCTCACCTGCGTCTGAATTTTGGCCGATTCAATGTTGGTCCAATATGCCTCATAAAACGCGAAAAGCAGCACGATTACCCCCATGGTCAGCATGAGTTCTCCCAGCACCAGTGATACACTTAGCCTGCTTTTCGACTCCCGACCTTCCGGCCTCGCAGCCGGACCCGTCGATGGTAAATGACGACCCATGAACCTCTTCCTTTTAAGTACCATTGTGTAGTTGTAAGCCGTTACCGAAGAAATTTTAAGTCAGGAGTGAGCGAAGAACCAATGCTAGGCATCTTCATGTACCCCGTTTCGGGAATCATGAAACTGTGGCACATTTTGTTGCACTCGGTTTTAGGCATTAACGATTCCCTGGCATGGGTGCTCTCAATTTTTGGCCTCATTATTGTGGTTCGTGGCCTTATTGCCCCAGCTCAATGGTATATTCTTCACTCGGGTCGCCTCACGGTCATGATGCGTCCGGAGATCACCGCCCTCTACAAAGAGTACGAGAACGAAACCTCATATGAGAAGATCTCCGAACGTGACCAGCGGGAGCGGGAGATTCGGAAATCGTACGGCTATAGAGTGTCGGCAGGCTGCATCCCGCCACTCATTCAAATCCCAGTATTTTTAGGTTTATATCAGGTTTTGCTGCGGATGGCTCGTCCTAAAAATGGGTTAGATTCGCAAGTGCATGACCCCATTGGGATGCTCAGTTCCGCGGATGTGTCATCGTTCCTGCACGCGAGATTCGGCAATATCCCGGTGTCGGCATACGTGTCAATGACCCCGCAACAGTTTGCGCGATTGGGCACGAATTATGAAGAGGTAATGCGGTTTGTGGCACCATTATTGCTGGCCACAGCGCTGATTACTTTCATTAATATGTCCATCACGGTGATACGCAATTACCTCACCATCGACCACCAGTCCCGGACGGCAATTGTGGTGATGCGCATGGTGGCCGTGGCCACGGTGTGTACCCCGTTCCTGCTGGTGTCCGGCGGGTTGACCGGCCCGGTGCCGACCGCAATCGTCGCATATTGGGTGGCCAATAACCTATGGACACTGGTGCAGAACGTCACGATCTACCTGATTTTGCATTACCGGTTCCCACTCAGCCCCGAAATTTTGGCGTTTCAACGCGACCAGCGCCACCTGCGCATTGGCCGCCTCCGCACTCGCCGGGCGCACCGGTTCAAGCGTGCGTTGTCCCTTGTGGGCATCGTGGTTGTTCCCTGGCTTTACGACGACCATAGGCGGCGAATCCATGAGGCCAATGCCTATTTTCACCAGGATCGGGCCGAGCGGAAAGCCGAAAAAGCCCGCCGGAAGGCCATCAGCTCTGAGCGTCGTAAAGCGAAAAGCACTCACCTCAGGGAGAGCGCGGAGCGGGCGATTATTGAGAAACGGCAGCGAAAAAACCAGTCTCAAATGGAGTAATCCGCTGGCGGGGCCGCCAAAAGCTGCACGGCAAGGTCCCGCGCCAGCTGGAGGGGCTCAATGCTTTGCGACACGCGCCCGCCTGCCAAACCACCATCAAGAAGCACCAGCAGCTGCAGGGCCTGGCTGCGCCCCGGATAGCCGTTCTTCTCGGTGAGCAGATCAGTCAGGGTGGCCAGCTTCCACTCCCGATGGTCAATGACCGCCTGGATAATGCCCCGCTCCGCATCGGTCTCGGGGCGCGGAAACTCGGTGGCCGCATTCTGGAAGTGCGACCCCCGGAACTGCTTCGCCGGCTCTTCCTCGATCACCTGGTCGAAAAACGCCAAAATCTTCTCATCCGGCGTTTTCAGATCCGCGATCCGCTCCTGGTAAGCCTGCCGCCACTGCTCATCCATGCGCTTCAAATAGGCAATCACCAAAGCGTCTTTCGAACCAAAGAGCGAATACAGCGATGCCTTTGCGACATCCGCCTCCCGCAGAATCCGGTCAATGCCAATCACCCGGATCCCCTCAGTGGTGAATAATTTCGTGGCGCCATCAAGCAAGCGCTGCCGCGGGGTGGGACGACTCCGCCGGCGGCTCACCCCCGAGGTCGAAGGTGCGGCACTTCCGGCCTTTGCGAGGGGCATGACACTTCGCTCCTTTGAAAACTAGACTACCACTGAACAGACTAGTCTATTTTAAGCATAATTCCACGTTCACCAAACCACCCCAACCCAAAAATGCAGGTCAGCCCTTGCCGTTTTCCAGACATCTTACTAGCCTTAATCTCATGGATGAGCAGGGGATTATTCCAACACTCTCGCTACAGCAACGCATGCGGATAGCCCGAGAACACCTAGGGCTGACCCAAGCCAAAATGGCGAGACAGATAGGTATCAGCCGAGCGACCTACGCCAGCACCGAACAAGGGGTGCGGCAACCACGCCCAGAAGAACTAGCGACGCTCGCCGCCGTGACCGGGATCAGTCAGCATTGGCTAGAGACCGGAGAAATGGAAAAAGGGGAGCAATAATTGCTCCCCTGACCAGGCGTGATATTACCTCTTCTGGAAATACTGTTTGATCGAGATCACAACCACGGCACCTATCAGGCAGGTGACGAAGCTAAAAATCATGCCTTTATTGGCCACATCAACACCGAAGAACTTCAACACATACCCGCCAAGAACACCGCCGAGCACACCCATAACGATGTTCATGAGGATGCCTTGTTCAGCATCGTTTCCTTTGATCTTTGAGGCGATCCAACCGGCCAAGCCGCCGATAACGATCCAGCCCACAAATCCTAATGCCAACATTTTTTACTCCTAACTATTTAATGTCTACGTGTTTGCCAGTAGCACCTCCAAGTATAGGGGTAGCCCCACCATCATTGGGTCGTAATAGAGCTACAGTTAGATAACATTTTCTACCGGATAAACTCGGTAATAATAAGTAGCATATTTTGTGGGCTGGCATTTGTTTTTGCTGCCTGCCGCGCGTTGCCACCCGCCTGACAAACCCCAGCCCACCAAACTTGCAGCCCCGCCATGGGGACGGGTAGCAGAAACCAGAATCTGGCCAAAATCAGGCCAGAGCCGACTACTCGTGAGCCATCGGCACCCCAACCATAAAGGCTTCAGATTTGGTGGGCTAGGACTTGTCGGAAGTCACCCCACCCACAACAGGTGACAAAAACAAACCCCAGCCCACCAAACTTGCAGCCCTACAACTGGAACGATTCAGAACAACGCGGCCCACAGGCCCCACAACCACATCCATGAGCATCCATGAGCATCCCCCGCTTCGGCACCACTACCTAATGCAAAAAAGAACCCCGGTGGTGAACCGGGGCTCAGCAGCACGCGCTACAACCGCTACAACCTATTTGTCTGACTTCGGTGTTTTAGACGACTTCAGCGATTTGAATGATTTGGCCTGTTTGATTGGCTTGGTCGGCCGAACCACAACCATGGGGCAGGGTGCTTGCTGCAATAGGGCTCGGGAGGTGGAGCCAAGCAGCATGCCCCGGAAGCCGCCGCGCCCGTGGGAGCCGACTACAAGCAGCTGGGCGTGCTTTGCTGCGTCGACAAGTGCACGGATGGGCCGGTCCCGGGTGATAACCATGTCCACATCAACATTGGGATATTGTTCCAGGAGGGGAGCGAGGCGTTCTTGCAGCAGTTGGGTCTGCTCCTCTTCCACCACTTTCCATTCTTGTTGCGCGGCAGCCAGGCCGGCCAGGGAGGCCTGGACCTGCATGTCTATCCACGTGTGGATGGCCTCAATCTTGGCGCCCCGGGCGTCGGCCTCGGCGAAGGCGAATTCGGTGGCCTGCTGGGACACGTCCGAACCATCGACACCTACCACGACAGGGCCGTATTTGTTTTCTTCGGTGAGGTGGTTATCTTCCCGCACCACCACAACTGGGCAGTGCGCGTGGGATACCACGGCAGCGGAAACGGACCCCATCACCATGCCAGAGAGTCCCCCGAGGCCACGGGAGCCCATGACGATCATTTTGTTGGTTTCGCTGAGCTCCAGCAGCATGTCGATGGGGGTGCCTTCGGCAATGGTGTAGGCGATTTTGAGGTCGGGGTTGACTTCTTCAGCGATTTTTTTGGCTTCTTCGACAATGCTCATGGTTTCGGCCTGGAGTTCGTCGAAGAGTTCTTGGGGTGGCACCATTCCTTCTGCGTAGAGGAATTGTGGCATGGTGTAGCTGGAGGCTATGCGGAGCGGAACGCCACGCTTTGATGCGGTGTTAGCTGCCCAACGTACCGCATTTTTGGCGGCGTCAGAACCATCAACAGCTACTACGACGGTGTTTTCGGCAGTCATATTTGGGACCTTTCTTCACGTAGAAGCGGTTATATACCACTTATTTTACCAGTTGTGATACTGGTTAGAACCACTACGCGCTGTGAATTTGGCCCCTGCTTTACGACGCCCAAAGGTGCGCGTTCGCCCCTACTTGCCGGGAGGCGGGGTGACCGCGGAGGTCTCTGTGGTGGCGGCACCAGCATTAGCCGGGTACAGGGCGTTGTAGATGGCCCGGGCAAATTCGGCAATCATGGCACCGATACCGGTCGAAAAGAATTTGATGGCAGGTTCAATGATGGCGTTAAAATCCATGGGGGTTCTCCATTCGTCTCGGACTTAAGCTTTCTCTTAATTTACTCGCCGTAATAGCATTAGCAAACATGAACGTATCCGACCCCCACCCGAGCAGGCCACATTCACGGCGTCCACAGCCGCCACTACCGATCCGGGATGGCCTGAATCCGAGTCGGGCACAGGTGCCACCGGCGGCTGCGGGGATGACCGCGTTTGATTTTGTGTGGGAGTTGAAGCGCACCCAGCGGCGTCGGCATCCGGCGGACACGGAGGCTGCCCTGCGGGCGAGTTTTCGCCGGGGTGAGGTGCGGGCGGGAATGTGGCCGAAGGACCGGGAATTGGCGGCAGAGACGCCGCTGCGGGCGAATCAGGAGGTGTGGTTTTATCGGATTCCCGCCCCTGAGGTTCCGGTGCCTTATCGGTGTGAAACCATTTTTGAGGATGAGCGACTGTTAGTCGTCGATAAGCCGCCGTTTCTTGCCACCATGCCGCGGGGAAAACACATTACCCAGAGTGCCACGGTCCAGTTGCGGAAACTCACGGGTAACGGGGAGCTTTCGCCGGCGCATCGGTTGGATCGATTGACGTCGGGCGTGTTGGTGTTTACGAAGACCCGGGAGGTTCGGGGGGCGTATCAGCAGTTGTTTGCGCGGCGGGAGGCCGAAAAAACGTACGAGGCGATTGCGCGTTATGATCCGGTGAATCCGAAGGCGCAACCGGGTATGGTGTGGCGGGATCGCATGACAAAAAACCCTGGCGAGCTGCAGGGCTATTTTGTTCCGGGGGAACCGAATGCGATCACCACGGTGATTGCGGTAGAGCCTGTGCCAACTGAGCGTATGCGGGCGCTGCGGGCCACACATGGGTCGGAGCTACCACAACAGGCCAGGTACGTGTTACAGCCGGCTACGGGCCGCACACACCAGCTGCGGCTGCACATGTGGAAGGCGGGGGTGCCGATCCTGGGCGACCCAGCTTATCCTACGGTGCTCCCAGAGGCTGAGGAGGACTTTGCTGTCCCCATGCATCTTCGGGCTAAGATGTTACGCTTCACCGATCCCCTCAGTGGGGTGGAGCGGGAATTCCGCTCGTTATCTATTTACTAGGCGTTGTGCTGGTTTCCACGAATGTGACACAGCGGAATGAGCCTTCAACATCAACCTCTTTGTTTTCGTTGTTTCCGGTGAGTAGGGCTTTGCCTTTGTAGTTGTAGGTTTCGCCGTCCTTGGTGGTTTCCATGGCTGCGGAGGCCACAATGGTTTTATTGGAGTTGGCGTAGATATTGACCATGGGTTTGCCGCCCTGGTCGATGAGCGTGAGGTTCACAACCGAGGGGTCTGCCTGATTCGTGGATGATTGATCCACCACTGCCGATAGTCCGCCTTGTGCGTCTTTTGCACATTGCACTGCATCCCCCATGAATTGCAGTTTAGCGCCCTCGTACGACAGGTTTAGTTCATTCATGGCTGATGAGGAACCACAACCAGAAAGTACCAGTATTGCTGTAAGACCAGCAGCTATTTGAGCTCGTTTCATGAAGATGAGTTTAGAGGATTTGTTGTTGCTCATGTGATTTGCCGGATAACTTTCTCATAAATCCTGCCGCTTTTCGACGTTTAGGGTGTGCGAAAGTGGGGTGTGTGGTGGCCTGCCGGTTTTACCCGGACAAGCCCCCACACACCCCACACACCATGATGTAGATATTAAGTTTTTGGTGTGTTGGCGGTGTCTTACTCTCCCACAACCCCA
>ERZ772946.5-NODE-5-length-234534-cov-10.9846_pt1 | contig 234534 bp, 194 predicted proteins | sample MGYA00511680_ERZ772946 | MGnify/ENA primary metagenome ERZ772946 (study PRJEB29015, sample SAMEA2737918) | human oral metagenome | biome: human oral; feature: human-associated habitat; material: dental | place: China | collected 2016 ... | reverse complement strand
GTTTGCACGCTAGCTCGCTCATCTCTCCCGCGCCCACTACCACGGCGTCCGCGCCTTGCAAGGAGCCCAGTCTGTCTTTTGCCATCGCCACGGCGACGCTTGAGACCGAGATCGGATTTTTTGAAATTTCGGTTTGATTGCGGATGCGCGCCGCACATTTTAGCGCTTCATCTATGGCTGCGGCGATGGCAGTGCCTGCGTAGGCGTTTTGCATTGCGAATTTATAGGCGTCTTTAAGCTGGCCTACGATCTGCGTTTCGCCCACTACGAGGCTATCAAGGGATGCTGCGACGGCGAAAAGGTGGTGTATCGCGCCGCGATCCTCATATATGTCGGCTAGGTTTTGCAGCTCTTCAAAGCTCACGCCGCTAATGCGCGAAAGCGCCAAAAGCACGAACTTTTGCGCTTCGCTAAAGTCGCTTACGACGGTAAAAATTTCTACGCGGTTGCAGGTGCTTAGCACCAAGCACTCCTCTATCGCGGAGTTTGAAGCTAAAAGGCGCAAAATTTCTTTCTTACGCACGTCGTTTGAAAACGAAAGTTTCTCGCGCACCGTGATGTCCGTGTTTTTGTGGGTGAAGCTCACGCTCATATACGCCATCAAAACTCCCTATCTATCATATCTCGCACGATTTGTTCCAGCTTGTCGTTTTTAAATTCCGCCACGGCTTCAAGCGCCTTTTGCCCGTAGGCGCGAGCTTCGTTTATACAGCGCTCGATGATGCCGTGCTCGCTAAGCTTTGTCTTGATCCATGAAATTTCGCTCTGGCAAAGCTGCTTTTTAAAAAACGATTTTAGCTTTTGCCGCTGCGCATCATCTAAATTTTCGTATAAATAGATGTAGGACAGGGTGGTTTTGCCCTCCGCAAAATCGCTCAGGCTCGGCTTACCGAGCGCTTCTGAGCTTTGCGTTACGTCTAAAATATCGTCGATAATCTGAAAGGCAAGCCCCAAATTTTTGCCGTATTCGCCGAATTTTGCGCTCGCGCTTGAAATTTTATCATGATCTTTCGCGGCGTTTGGAATTTCGCCCTCGTTTTTTGCGCCGCTCATATCTAAAATTTCGCCGCGATTTTCTGCGCCGCCGAATTTTAAAAACGCCCCACAGCGCGCGACCTCCTCTATGAGAGCGGAGGTTTTTAGATAGATCATCTGTAGATATTTGCTCGCATCGTCGTTGAAATCGTTGCTTAAGCTCACGTCCATCAGCTCGCCCACGGCAAGCTTCGTAACGGCGCCCGAAAGCGCGGCGGCGATACGGCTTTCAAATTTAGAAAGCTCGAAGTATGCCTTGGAATAGAGTATGTCGCCCAGCATCACGGCGTTTTTGGAGCCGTAAGTGGCGTTGATCGAGGGCTTGCCGCGGCGCACAGAGCTTTCGTCGATGACGTCGTCGTGCAGCAGGCTCGCAGCTTGAATGAGCTCGATGATCGCGCACAGACGCAGCGATTTTTCATCCTTTTGCGCGATGTTTAGCAGTAGCTTGGAGCGCAGTTTTTTGCCGGGGCTTAGCTTATCAAACATCTCGCTAGCGGGCTCGTAGCCGCATTCTGCGATGAAGCTTTTCATAATTAAATCAATTTGATCTAGCATTTTACTCGTCGTTGCTTAGGATATTTCCGCTTATTTGCAAAAATTTGTCGTTTAGCTCGTCTTGTAGATCCTGCTGCGCGATGAAGCTTTCGATCTCGCGCTCGCTAATGCCGCGCGCTTCGCAGAGCCGCTCACAGGCGATTAGGCGGATTAGGGCTTCTTCGATTTCGTTTTGTACCAAAGTAGGGCTTGCAGCGGATAAAATTTCAAAAAATTTCTCTCTTGGGCTACCTTCAAAAATATCCATTTACCTTCCTTAAAATTTCGCGATTATAGCAAATGTAAAATTTAATTTAGGTTAGGGCGCGGCAAACTATCGGGGCTTTTAAATAGGAGCGATTACGCAGATTTTGCGCTTGCGTGCGGTAAATTTTAAGCTTAAGCGTGGATTTTGGGCTTTAGATTTCGCAATTTTAAAATTTTACTTGTTTGCGAGATAAGCAGAGCGAGCGGAATTTAAAAATTTAATCTTGGTCGCGTGGCGGATTAAACGCGAAGCTTTGCAGAAGGTGGAATTTTAAATTTACAGATAAGCGGCTTGATTTTTGCGGAAATTTTAAAATTTTGTGGCGCGAGTGAAATTTTAGATTTCGCGTGAGTGGATAGAATTACGCTTTGTTTGAGCGGTAAAATTCTTGAATTTCGCGTAGGCGGAGAGGATTTTCGCTTTGCTTGTGCGGTAAAATTTTGATTTCTGCGCGGCGGATAAAATCTACTTATGCAAAATCTACTCGCGTGCATAACACAGATCAGGCGTTTTAAAATTTTAAAATTCTGCCACTTTGCGAGAATTTGAAACTTCATAGACACAGTAGAATGCCAAAATCGCGTTTGCATTAAATTTTAAGTCTGGTTTTCGAGGCAAATTTTAAATTAAGCCGCGAGAGGGCGTCTTTAAATTTTAAAATTTCGTCACCTTTTATAGATAGAATTTCATTTTTCGCACAGATAAAATACCGCACCACAAAAGCTACTTTTAAAATTTTAAATTCCACTCGCGCAGATGAAATCCCGGTTTTTGTGCTGGCGGAATTTTTCGCGCAAGGATTATTTTTAAATTTAACCTCGCTTACGTTGCGCGCGAGGATGGAATTTGCTCCGTTTTAAGAGCCTAAGCGTGATTTTACCATGCTGCAATACTACTTTTAATTAGCTATGCCTCAAAAGCCAGGCTACTTTAAATTCCGCCGATGATTTCGCGCGCCTGCGCGATGCTTAGGGCATTGCGGCTTAGTTCGCTAGGCTCGCCAAACCCCCAGCATACCTGCAAATACTCAAGTTTCGCGCCTCTTAGATCTGCCAAGTTTGCTTGAAAGCATCGTGCTGCCGCAGCTTGTGCGCTTTCCGTCGCTTCTGCTTTTGCGGAAATTTTGGCGCCTTTAAAGCTTAGTGTTGCCGCCTCGCCAGCGCCCGAGTCGTTAGGGCGGAATTTTTCATCCGCGTTAAGATTTTCGCCGCAAGAGCTTAAGCTTCCGCTGCTAGCGCTAAAATTCTTTTTATTAGTGCCACGGCTAGCATTTAAGCTCTCGCCATCATTGCCGCCTTGAAATTCTAAATTTTGTAAAAATTCTGCGCCACGGATCGCGGCCAACTCATCCTTTTTGCTATCGCCTAAAAAAATCGCGTTTTTGTGCGGCGAGCATGCAATTACGTGTAGCAGCATCGCAGGGTTGGGTTTTGATGGCATCTGCTCGTCCGCGCCCACGACCAGATCAAATAGCCTGCGCACCCCCGTTTTTTCTAAGATCGCGCTTAGGGTATAGGAAGGCGCATTGGAGGCGACTGCAAGAAAAAATCCTGCTTTTTTGCATGAGTGCAAAAGATCTTCGATACCTTCGTAAAGCACGGCAAGATCGCGGTAATTGCTTACGAATTCTTTTTCAAAAAACGCAAGCTCTTCGGCGCTCGCTTCGGTTTTGCCATAAAATTCCAAAAAGGCGTTTTTGCTTGGATCGTTGATGGTGTGGACGATGAAATTCTTTTGTAGCGGCGCTAGTCCGTAGAGCTCGCGGCGAGTGTTATTAACGCTGATTTCGATCGCGCTCGAGGAGTCGAGCAGCGTGCCATCCATATCAAAAATCACAGTTTTCATCTAATAATCCTTAAAAAAATCGATTTTGTGCTTGTCTTTTTTGTAACTCTTATTATTTTTGAGCTTTTGCAGAGCGTTTGCTTCATGCTGTAGCGCCGATCTAAACGCGGCATCGCTGATCTGTCCTGCCTCGCTAGTATCAAGGACGTTTTTAGCAAAGCTCTCAAGCGCTTTGGTGTAGGGGCTATCGAGATTCGTAGCGGCCGCTTTAGATAAAATTTCGTAGTTTTTAGCTATTCGCTTCGCAAAAAGCTCTGCGTCGAAATCCTCGCGCTTTAGCAGTGCTACGGCGGATTTTACGAAGCGTTCTAGTGCGCGGATATATTTAACGCGCTCATCTTTTTCTTTGATTTGCATGATCTTTCCTTAATTAAAGCGCGCATTATAGCAAAATTCGAAATTTTGGCAAAATTACGCATATTGTAAAACTATATTTTAATAATATTTTTTCTATAAATCCCGTTATTATAGGCATTTTAAAATCATATAAAAATACTTGACTTTATTTTAAAATTTAGCTATTATTCGTCAAATTTTTTACAAAGGACGAAAATGCAAAAAGAAACCCTCGCAACTCATTTTGGTTACGACTCCGTCGCAGGCTACGGCACGATGGCAGTTCCTATTTATCAAAGCACCGCGTTTAACTTTGGCACGAGCAAAAAGGCCGCCGATCGCTTCGCGCTGCGTGATCTAGGGCCGATTTATGGGCGTTTGACAAATCCTACTACTGATGTTTTTGAGGCGCGACTTGCGGCGCTGGAAAACGGCAAGGCCGCAATCGCGGTCTCTAGCGGGCAGGCGGCTATATTTTTTGCAGTGGCAAATTTAGCCGCAGCGGGCGAAAATATCATCATCGCGGAGAAAATTTACGGCGGCGCGACCACGCTTTTGGCGCACACGATCAAGCGTTTCGGTATCGAGGCTAGGGTTTTTGACTCTGAAACTGCGGATAATTTGGAAGGTTTAATCGATGATAAAACTAGAGCAATCTTTTTTGAGACGCTTTCAAATCCTCAAATTTCGGTTGCAAATACCGCTAAAATCGCTACAATCGCAAATAAGCACGGCGTAGTAACGATTGCGGATAACACGATCCCAAGTCCTGCGCTTTACAATCCGCTTGATGACGGCGCCGATGTCGTAATCCACAGCGCTAGCAAATACATAAGCGGACAAGGTCTTAGTATCGCTGGTGCGATCGTTTCGGGCAAGGGATTAAATTCTAAACTCAAAGGCAATCCGCGTTACGCACATTTCAACGAGCCTGATGAGAGCTATCACGGCTTAGTTTATACGGATTTAGTAGATAATTTCGACATTTACACGCTTAGGATTCGTTTGTCCCTGCTTCGCGATATTGGTGCGACTCTATCGCCGTTTAATGCGTTTCAGCTCATCCAGGGGCTTGAAACACTGCCGCTTCGTATGCAAAAACATTCGCAAAACGCGCTAAAGATAGCAGAATTTTTACAAAATCATCCGAAGGTAAAGCAGGTCAATTATCCGGGGCTTGCAAGCTCGCCGTTTAATGCCACGATCAAAGCGAAATTTAAAGACGGCTATGCAAGCAGTCTGATGAGCTTCATCGTAGATAGCGAAGAAACAGCGCTAAAGGCGGTTAGTAAGGTTAAAATTTTCTCCGTCGTAGCAAATATCGGCGATACGAAGTCGATCATCACTCATCCTGCGAGCACGACGCATTCGCAGCTAAACGAGGAGCAGCTAAACCGCGCTGGCGTGCCTGCGAGTTTAATCCGCCTAAGCGTGGGTATAGAGGACGCGAATGATTTAATTTCTGATCTTAGCGAGGCACTGAAATAATGGCACTTTTAAGCACAAAGGGCGTTTATGGGCTGGCTGCTATTTTGCAGATCGCCAAAGCTAGCGAAGTAGCGCCGATAAGTATAAAAGAGATCGCCGAGCGTACGGGAGTTTCTAAGAATTATTTGGAGCAAATTCTAAATACCCTTAGAAACGAAAAGCTAGTGTGTAGCATCAAAGGTAAAAACGGCGGTTACCACCTAGCCAGAGATGCTAGCGAGATAACTTTTGGTGAAATTTTTACCGCTCTTGAAAAGGATCTGCGGATGACTAGCATTCAGATGAGTGATCCCGGACTGCGGGCGTTTTTTGAGAAATTTGACGTCAAGCTGGCAGAGATATTTAACGAGCCTCTAAGCAGCTACGAGGAGATGATGGCGCGAAGCGTCCAGTATTTAAATTTCAGCATTTAAAGGAAAAATATGAAAATAGCAAACGATGTTACGGAGCTCATCGGCAATACTCCGTTAGTCAGAATCAATACGTTTGGCAAAAATGCCCTCATCTTAGCCAAGGCGGAATTTTTAAATCCAAGCCACTCGGTCAAGGATCGCATCGCGTGGCAGATCGTAAAAGACGCGCTAAGCTCGGGCAAAATCGATAAAAATAGCGTTTTGATAGAGCCTACCAGCGGAAACACGGGTGTGGGGCTTGCGATGATCGCGGCAAAGCTCGGTATGAAGCTCATTCTAACGATGCCAAGCTCGATGAGTATCGAGCGCCAAAAGCTCATCGCAGCATTCGGCGCTAAAATCGAGCTGACCGACCCGAAATTCGGAATGAAAGGCGCGGTAGATAGGGCAAATGAGCTGGCTGCGAGCACTCCAAATAGCTTCATCCCGAGCCAATTTGATAACCCAAGCAATCCAAAGGCGCATTTTCAAAGCACTGGACCTGAAATTTGGGAGCAAAGCGGCGGTAAGGTAGATATTTTAGTCGCGGGATTTGGCACCGGCGGCACGATCAGTGGCACGGCGAAATTTTTAAAATCTAAAAATCCAAACCTAAAAGCCTATGGTGTGGAGCCCGCTAGCTCGCCACTTCTTACGTGCGGCAGTGCGGGCGGCCATAAAATTCAGGGCATCGGCGCAAATTTTATCCCAGCTAATCTCGACAGAAGCGTCATCGACGGTTTTTTGAGCGTCGAAAACGACGATGCGTTTGCGGCAGCTAGACAGCTGGCACAAAAAGAGGGCTTGCTTGTGGGCATTTCAAGCGGTGCGAACGTTTATGCTGCCGCTCAGATTGCTGCCAAGCCCGAAAACAAGGGCAAAGTGATCGTTACGATCCTTTGCGATACCGGCGAGAGGTATCTTTCTACCGAGCTTTTCAAATAGACGGCGGTTTTACGCCAGTGCGGTGTTAGCGCGGTAATTTTACGCATTTTACGCAGACGTGCAGCTTCGCGAGATTAAATTTTACGCAGGTGCGCAGCTTTGCGAGATTAAATTTTACGCAGGTGCGCAGCTTTGCGCGATTAAATTTCACGCTGGCGCCGGAATTGGCGCGATGAGTTTTACGCGATCGCGCGTGTTATTGCGACGATTGCGCGACTATATTTTATATTTTTCGCGTTGCGTAGGCGCGAGATTAATACGATAGTTTCTGCGCAGGCGAGGCGATAGTCACGATGGTTACGCGATGAGTTTATGTGAGCATCGTGATTTTGCACTTTATCGATTTTGCGTTTATTGATTTGCTAATTTGGCGGCTCGTCGCCCGCCGCGAGATAAAATTTAGCCCCAAAATAGGGCTAAATTTTAAAATTTCGCCTCGTTCACAGACAATAATTTTTGGGCGCGCTATGTATGACGGCGCGACCACGCAGCGCAAGGCATTAAATTTAAAGCCGCCAAGCTCGCCAAATCTGCGCGATCCGTACGCCGCAAAATTTTATATCGCCGTCCGCACGCACGCCATAAAATTTTAAAATTCTATTGAAATTTTTAAGCTTGCTCGTGCGGCTAAAATTCCAAGCCCGCGCCGTGCATAAATTTCAAACTCCGCCGTAAATAAAATTTCAAAATTCCGCCCTTTAAATTTAGCCGAATTTCAAAATTTAATCATAAAAACGCTATCATCGAGGCAAAATTTTTAAGGTTGTAAAATGAGTTTGAGCTTGAAATTTCGCCCCAAAAGCTTAGAGCAGATCGTGGGGCAGGGCAAGATCGTAGCGGTTTTTAAAAAATTCGTCGCCGCAGGTAGCATCCCGCACAGTATATTTTTCGGCGCCGCAGGCAGCGGCAAAACGACGATGGCGCGCGTGATCGCAAGCGAGCTGAACTACGATTTTTACGAGCTTGACGCCACGAGCCTGAAGGTCGAGGATATCCGCAAAATTCTATCCTCGCACGCCGGCTCGCTCATCAAGCCGCTCATTTTCATCGACGAGATCCACCGCCTCAGCAAGACGCAGCAGGAGGTGCTGCTAATCCCGATGGAAAACTACGCCGCGATCATCATCGGCGCGACGACGGAAAATCCGCAGTTCGTGCTAAGCAGCGGCATCCGCTCGCGCTCGATGATCTTTGAGTTCGAGCCGCTTAGCTACGAGGATTTGGAGGCGCTTCTGGCGCGAGTGCAGGGCGAGATCGGCTTTGAGATGGACGAGGAGGCGCGAAAATACCTGCTAAACTCCAGCAGCGGCGATGCGAGGAGTATGTTAAACCTGCTGGAATTTGCGCTTTTGGCAGACAGCGCCATTACGCTGGATACGCTTCGCACGCTGCGCGCAAATGCAGTAGCTGCAGGCGTTAGCAGCGACGACGTGCATTATGAGCTTGCAAGTGCGATGATCAAAAGCCTGCGCGGAAGCGACGCCGACGCCGCGCTGTATTATGTAGCGAGGCTGATAGATGCGGGCGAGAGCGCGGATTTTATCGCGCGCAGGATGGTGATCCTAGCTAGCGAGGACATCGGCAACGCCAATCCAAACGCCCTAAATATCGCCGCTAGCACGCTAAATGCCGTCAGCAAGATCGGCTATCCCGAGGCTCGCATCATATTAGGTCAATGCGCGATCTATCTGGCGCACAGCCCCAAATCAAACGCCGCGTATTTGGGCATCAACGCCGCTTTGAAGTTCGTCCGCTCCGCTGCTCCGCTGCCTACGCCGCGCTATCTCATCAACTCCGATAAGCATATAGCGGACTACAAATACCCGCACGACTTCGGCGGCTGGGTCGAACAGGCCTATATGAGCGAGCCGGCGAAATTTTACGAAAGTAAGGGGATCGGCTTTGAAAAGACGCTGGATGAGTGGCTGGCGCGATTGCGCAGGGAAAAGATCGATATCAAGGAATGAGAATGAACTTCAGCAGCGTCCTAAAACTAATGAAGCAGCGCTACGACGCGGATGGCGAGTATCTGTGGGATGGATATCCTAATTTTGCGGTTTTTCGTCACGCAGGAGGGAAGCGCAAGTGGTTTGCGCTTCTGATGCGCGGGCTTGTAAACGAAAAGCTCGGTCGCGCACTTCCTGGCTCAAGCGACGTGATAAATTTAAAAGTTTCGCCCGATTTGTCGGCGATTTTGCGTGACGGAAAAGGAATTTTTGCAGCCTATCATATGAATAAAAAGCACTGGATCAGCGTCTGCCTCGATGCGGTGCCGCGTGAACAGATCGAGGATCTAATCGAGCAGAGCAGGGAGCTTACGAGGTAGAATTTGCGCCTGGGATCGGTTTAAATTTGCGTGCGAAAGAGGCTAAATTTGAACCGGGAGCGTAGATTTTAGCGGCTCGCGAGGCTTAAATTTAAAAATATCCGCAAGGAGCGCGGATGAATGATCAAAATTTAAAATATATCGCAAATTTAAAAGTGCAGGACGTGCCGTGGAGTAGACTCACGACCGCTTACGGCAGGGCGAGCGAGTTTCCCAAAATTTTTGAGAAACTCGCGCGGGCAATCGAAGCTTGTGATGCGGCGCGCGGCTTGAGCGACGAGCAAAATTTAAAAAGCAAGCCCGGAGCAGGGCAAAATTTAAAAAGCGAGCCCGGTTGCGGGCAAAATTCTACGGATGCAGCAAGATGCGGCGTGGCGCAAAATTCCGTAAATTTAGCGCAAACGAGCGAGTCCAAATTTCAAAAGGCGGATAACGAGGCGGCGAAATTTAAAACGGGTGGAGAAACGGAGCTTAAAACGTATACGGCGAAGTGCGGAGAGGCGGAATTTAAGAGTGCGGATAGCGCGGCGATAAAATTTAAAGCGAGCCAGGCGAGTAAATTTAAAACGAGCACGGCGGATAAGAGCTCGGATGCGAGCGAGCGGGAGAAATTTGACGCCAAGGACCTTCAGGACGCGCTTAGTAAGATTTTTAACGAGATAGAGCATCAAAGCACGCTTTGGCACGCAACCCCTTTTGCACTGCTGTTTTTGGCGCGTATCTTTATGCAGGCGCGCGCCGTGGCGGGCAAAAACGCGAATAAAAATAATCAAAACGCCGCTGCGGAAGAAATCGGCGGAAATAATCAGAACGCGGCGGATAGAAATGCGGATAAAAGCTGGCAAAATGATGCGGCGAGTAGAAACGACGAAAACGAAGCGGCAGGCTTTATCGCGGCTCGGCTCGGCGGATTTTTTGCGTTTATGCTTGAGATTTGCGATGACGCCGATAAGATCTCGCACGCAGCGCCGCTGGCGAGCTTTTCGGATATGCTTGCGGAAAAATACCTGTGGCCGCAGAGCGATGAGGACGACGAGGTGCGCTGGGAGGAGCATTTTTACGACGATGAGCTATTTTACAGCCTCTATTTTTATTCGCGGGCGGTTTTGGACGCGACGGGAGTGGACTTTGCGCCGTTTAAGTCCAAGCCGGATGGCATTTAAGGCTGCGCCATCTCGCCTTTTGATTCTAAATTTAGCGCGACGCGGCGCGCTTTGGCGATGCTTTGTTTAAATTTAGACCTCAAAATTTTAAAATTTCGCCCAAAAGTCGCGGCAGACAGAATTTGCAGATCGTCTGTTTAAATTTAAAATTCGCGTGATTTTTGATCGGCGGTGCGGTTAAGCTGCGGGTAACGCTTTTAAATTTAGATCGCCGCGAAGCTTCAAACACGCTTGCGGCGCGGCTTTTTATGTGGTTTTAAAAAGATACCAATTCGGCGCAATTTTTTCTATCATTATAAACTCGCTAGGGCTCATTTGAGGCAGATCCGCCTCGTCTTGCACCCGCAAAAAGCCCACGGAGTTATCGGTGATTCCGCCGATGAGCAGCATAAATCTTTTGCCGCTCGTCTCGGCGTGAGAGAGATGCAGGCTTTTGATCTCCGCCTTTGCGCGCTCGGACTCGCCGCCGGCGTAAAGCTCGTAAATTTTTTCAAATGCCGATAAGTTTTGTTTTCCAAACTCCATAAGCTCTTTATCGGGCGCTAAGATTAGCTTTAAATTTACGATATCCGCATCGGTTCTTTGCTCAAATTCGCGTTTTTGCGCCTCGTTAAATTTTTCATATTCGCTTACGATAGCCTCAATAATGGCGGTTTGCGCCAAAACTCGCACGGCGTAGATTCCGTCCTCCTTAGTATAGACGTAAAGATCGAAGTGCTTCTCTTTAGAGCCCAAAAATACGTGAAAAATCTCGCTAAATTCGTCACTGCGTCCAAGCAGAGCAACCGTGATTTCGCTATAATTATCCGCCGCGTAGAATTTGCGCTTTAAATAGCTTCTCATCTCGCCTTTGAAATAAAGATTTTTATCGAAGTTTGCGTCGCTAAATAGCGAGCGGACGAGCTCTTCATTAGAGCTCGCGTTTAGGTTTAACGCGCAGCTTGCACAAAGTATGAGCGAGGCAAAAATTTTTGAAAATCCCGCTGTTTTAAAAAATCTAAATAAGCTCAAAATTTAACCTTTTGAAATTTTATAAATTTAAAAAGTCCATAAATTCTAGAAATTTCAAAATTTTGCAAATTTTAAAACTCCGTAAATTTCGTTTTTATAGGCTCGCCATCTCCTCGGCGCGCGCGAGGAGCTGCTTTGCGCCCTTTTCGATAAAAACGCGCGCGAGCTCTACGCCTACGCTTTGGTATTGAGATTTTTGCGCGACGATGCTTTGACGGATACTCTCGCTGCCGTCCGGCAGGCCAACTATCGCGCTGATGTGGATATTTTCGCCCTCAAGGCGCGCGTTGATGCCGATCGGCACCTGGCAGCCGCCCTCCAAAACTCTGACAAAATCCCGCTCCACGGTCGTTTCGATGATCGCGCGTTCGTCTTTTAGAAATTCTATCGCGCGCAGGGTTTGCGGCTCGTCCACCGCCTCGATGCCGAGCGCTCCTTGCCCCATAGCTGGGATCATCTGCGAGACCTCAAAGGGCGCTATGTGCTTTACCTCGGCGCGTAAATTTAGGCGGTTGATGCCCGCCATCGCCAAGATGATCGCGTCGAATTCTCCGTCTTTGAGCTTTCGCAAGCGGGTTTGGACGTTGCCGCGCAAGGAGATTATCTCTAAATCGGGGCGCATGCTAAGCAGCTGCATCTTGCGGCGAAGGCTCGTGGTGCCGACTTTTGCGCCGTGTGGTAACTCGTTAAATTTAGAGTATTTTTCGCTGATCATCGCATCGCGCACATCCTCGCGCGCGCAGATCGCAGCCAGCACTAGCCCCTGCGGAAACTCCACGGGCACATCCTTTAGGCTATGCACGGCGATGTGAGCTTCGCCGCGAAGCATACTCTCCTCGAGCTCCTTCGTAAAAAGCCCCTTGCCGCCGATCTTTGCAAGCGGCGTGTCTAAAATTTTATCGCCTTTGGTTTTCATGCTTTTTAGCTGCGCTTGGATGCCGCGGGCGTTAAGCAGCGATGCGATGTGCTCGCTCTGCCACAGAGCAAGTACGCTACCGCGCGTAGCGATGATCAAATTTTTCATTTTTCCTCTCCTATGCTTTTTCGGATCTCGATTTCGTTCTCTTCGATCACCTCAACGTCGATGACGTCGTCGTTTACGCGGTGGCGTCGCCAAAATTTTCGTTCGCTTTTTTCCGAATTTTCGCTGCTAGCGTTAAATTTAGGCACGTCGCTGGTGACGCAGTAAAATGACGCGGTGATTATGCAAACGCCTAAAATATCGCCGAAAATGCCCGGTGCAATGAGAAAAACGCCGCCTACGACGAAGCCTACGCCGCTTAAAATTTCTTTCGGCGAGATTTTCATTAGATTAAAAAACCCCATCCACGAGCGGTTTGCTACGACGTAACCGCCTAAAATCGCGCTTATGACGATCTCGACTGCATACGCCGCGAAGCCGTTTGCGCTTACGAAATAATAGGTCGTAAATGCCTCAATTATCAGATATGGAACGATCAAAAGCCTAAACATATTTTTCCTTGAATTATCGCTTTAAGCCGCGCCTCTTTAAAGACGCTAAAATTTAATCGCGGATTTTAGCAAATTCCGTCTGAATTTTTAATGTATCGCAAGAGCCCTTCGCAGCCACGCTTGATATCTGCGTAGCAGCGCTCAAAATCGCGCGTGTAGTATGGATCGGCGATTTGTAGGCGTTCGGAGTCGGTTAAATTTAAACCGGCACCTTTTAAATTTAAGTCGGTTTGTTTTAGCGCGCCTTTAAAATTTAGCGCATCGCAGTCTGTAAAATTTACCTCTTCAAATTCTAAAAGAAATTTTACCTTAGCCATATCCTTGCCGCGAAAAATTCGCCCCAGCGAGCGCATATTTTCATCATCCATGCAAAGTATCAGATCGTAGCGCTCGTAGTCTGCGGGCGTGACCTGCACGGCGCGATGCGCTACGAGCGGTACTTTTTGCTCTTTTAGCACGCGCTGCGTTTCGTAGTAGGGCGGCGAGCCGATCTCGTCGGCGTGCGTAGCGGCAGAATCTACGCTCACTCGCGCACTTAGACCGCTTTGATTAATGAAATTTTGCATCACGGACTGCGCCATCGGCGAGCGGCAGATGTTGCCGTGACATACGAAAAGTAGCCTCACGCGCGCCTACTGCGTGATGATGTCGTAGTTTTTCGGGATTGCGGGCTTAAAGATCGCCTCATTTACCGGCGCGTTTTTGCGGACGTTGCTTAGATTAATGACGACTTTATTGTCCATTTTGTCGGTGTAGCTGATCTTGCTCGGCAGATCACCCTTCATCTCGATTAGATATTTCACGTCGTCGAAGCTCGCCTCATAAACACCCTTTTTATTGGGTTTTGCGTTCGCTAGGATCGCCGTTAAATTCGGGGTTTCTTTGATATTCGTGATGATAGCTTGCTCAAGTTCGGGCTCGATGACGACGACCTTTGTGAAGCTAAAAAATATATTTTTTATCGTAGGGGTCTTGTAATGCCATACGGCGTGCTCTTTCGTGGCGCTAAAATCGCCGCCGTAGCTGATTTTCGCATCGTCGCTCTGCACGGTTTGCGAAAAATTTGCGCTCAGAGTGTTGAATTCTATCCCGCTTGCGAATGCAAAAATGCAGCTTGCTGCTAAAGAAATAAGAGTTTTTTTCATAAATTTTGCCTTTATTTTTGAAAATTTGCGCGTATTATAGCCGTTTTTCTAGGATTTAATTAAATAGAAACTAAAAATATGTTAATATGCGCGGTTAAAATTTTAAAACTAAGGTTTGAGATGTTTAAAAAGGTCATCCACGGGATTTTCGGTACTAAAAACGATAGGATCGTCAAACAATACGCCAAGCGCGCAGCGCAGATCAGTGCGCTTGAAGAAAACTACGTGGCGATGGACGATGCGGCGCTTAAGGCGGAATTTGAAGCGTTAAGAGCGCAAGTTCGCGCGGGCGAAAAGAGCACGGATGACGTGCTTAACGAAGTGTTTGCTATTGTACGAGAGGCGGGCAAAAGAGTGCTAAATATGCGCCACTTCGACGTTCAGCTGATAGGCGGTTTGGTGCTAAACGACGGCGCGATTGCCGAGATGAAAACGGGCGAAGGAAAGACTCTCGTAGCGACTTTGGCGGTAGTGCTAAACGCGATGGAGGGCAAGGGCGTGCACGTCGTGACCGTAAACGACTACCTGGCCAAGCGCGACGCCGAGCAGATGGGTGAGCTATATGAATTTTTAGGACTTAGCACCGGAGTGATCGTAGGCGGAGAATACGACGACGCCAAGCGCAAAGCCGCATACGCATGCGACATCACCTACGGCACAAACAACGAGTTCGGCTTTGACTATCTGCGCGATAATATGAAATTTAGCGCGGATGAAAAGGTGCAGCGCGGGCATCATTTCGTAATCGTCGATGAAGTTGATAGTATTTTAATCGACGAAGCTAGGACGCCACTAATCATCTCAGGTCCTACGAACCGCACTCTAGATGGTTACATCAAGGCAAACGAAGTAGCTCGCCAAATGATCCGCGGCGAGGCGCCAGCCGATCCGAAAGGCAAAGCTACGGGTGATTTTACCGTAGATGAGAAAAACCGCGCCGTTTTGATTACGGAGGCAGGAATTTCGAAAGCCGAGAAGCTTTTTGGCGTAGATAATCTTTATAGTCTCGAAAATGCAGTGCTTAGCCACTACCTTGATCAAGCACTTAAGGCGAATTATCTATTTGAAAAGGACGTGCACTACGTCGTGCGCGACGGGCAGGTCATAATCGTGGATGAATTTACGGGTCGTCTTAGCGAGGGGCGCAGATTCAGCGAAGGCTTGCATCAGGCTCTTGAAGCTAAAGAGGGTGTGCAGATCCAAGAGGAGAGCCAAACTCTTGCCGACATTACCTTTCAAAACTACTTCCGTCTTTACGAAAAACTCGCCGGTATGACGGGTACGGCGCAGACGGAGGCAACAGAATTTTCTCAAATTTACAAACTCGAAGTGGTCTCTATCCCCACAAACGTGCCGGTCATCAGAAAGGATCAAAACGATCTTATCTACAAAACCGAGCGCGAGAAATTTGATGCCGTCATAAATGAGATCAAGCGGCTAAATTCTAAAGGTCAGCCCGTGCTCGTGGGTACGGCGTCGATCGAAAAAAGCGAGAAGCTGCACGAGCTTTTGGTTAAAGAAAACATCGCGCACTCCGTGCTGAATGCCAAAAATCACGAGCGCGAGGCGCAGATCATCGCCGAGGCAGGCGCTAAAGGCGCGGTGACGATCGCTACGAATATGGCCGGACGCGGCGTGGATATCCGCATAGACGATGAAGTGCGCGCTTTGGGCGGGCTATATATTTTAGGCACTGAGCGCCACGAAAGCCGCCGCATCGATAACCAGCTCCGCGGACGAAGCGGGCGCCAGGGCGATCCCGGCGAGAGTAGATTTTTCTTGAGTCTGGAGGACAATCTACTTAGAATTTTTGGTAGCGACAAGATCAAAAATATCATGGATCGCTTGGGTTTAAAAGACGGCGAGCATATTGAATCAGGCATGGTTTCGCGCGCAGTAGAGAACGCGCAGAAAAAGGTCGAGAGCTTGCATTTTGAAGCGCGTAAAAATATCCTAGAATACGACGACGTCGCAAACGAGCAGCGCAAAACGATCTATAAATATCGCAACGAGCTTTTGGACCCCGACTACGATCTGAAAGATAAAATCATTCAAAACCGCGAGGAGTACATCTCTAGCGTGCTTGAGGAGCTTGAAATTTTCGACGGCGCAAATATCAAAGAGGTCGATAAATTCCCGATCGTCGCCAAAATCGCTCAAGAAACGGGCGAGGTGCTCGAAAACAGCGAGCTTGAGAAGGTCGATGATTTCAAAGAGCTGAAAGAAAAGATCATCGGCGCGCTTGCCGTTTCGTATGAAAACAAGATGGCGCCGATCGATCCACAGCAGCGCAAAAGTATCGAAAAGATGCTTTATCTGCAGATCGTCGATCGCGACTGGCGGGAGCATCTGTATCAGATGGATATCCTAAAAGCGGGCATCGGACTTCGCGGCTACAACCACAAAGATCCACTTACGGAGTATAAAAAGGAGAGCTACAATCTCTTTATGGAGCTTGTAATGCGCCTCAAATCCGATAGCATCCGCTTACTGCATTCGATCCAGTTTAAATCTAGGGAGGAGATCGAAGCCGAACAGCGCGCGATGCAGGAGCGTATGGAGAGCTCTAACGCCAAAGAACTCGCCGCCGCAAGCACGAATGAAGCACAGCTAAATGGCGCAGAAGAGTTTGGCGACAAAAAGCCTAAGCGCAACGATCCTTGCCCTTGCGGTAGCGGCAAAAAATACAAAGACTGCCACGGCAAGGGCGGTCCGAAAAAAGGCGGCTTTGCAAGGTAGGCGCGGCGATCGGTCGTAAGTATCGCACGATCGGTGATCTCGAGATTGCGAGCATTGCGCGATCGGCGCTTTTCAATCTTGCTTTTGTATTTAGCGGATCGGTCGAGGGCGGAAAGCGTCATAAAATTTTAAAGAGGCTCGATAGCTAGGCGGCGTGGACAGAAATTTTAAAAGAGCTTGTTCGCGAGGCGGCACGAACGGTGCGCAAAGCTGCGCGAGAGGGTGGAATTTTGGTTTTGAAATTTTAAAATTTCAAAGCGTACTCGATGCTTTGTCGCATATTTTTCGCAGCGCCGTTGCGGTGCGCCGTGCGGCAAAAAGTAAGCCAATCGGCGCGTGATACTTAAATTTAGCGTGCGGCTAGGACACCGCGCGGCATTTGAAATTTTAAATTTATGCGACGTGGGCGAGTTAGCAAGCGAAATCAGCCTTTAAATTTTAAGAATTTCAAAATTCTAAAAGATTTGAAATTTCTAAAATTTTAAAATTTTGAGGCGTTTGAAATTTTAAAATTTAGAATTTAGGTTTAAAATTTCGAAGTTTTGGTAAAGGGGTCTGTTTGATTTGCCGTATCCGATATCTCTTGGGGTAAATTTCATTTCGTATAAGTAGATTTCGGCGCGATTTTAAATTTTTCAAAGCTAGCTGGGGTTTGAAACCGGCTAGCAATCAAGCAAAGTGCAAGAAGCAATAGAGTAGGATTCTATCCCGTTGGGAGTTAAAGCTCATTTTTCACTATCTTTAAATTTAACTTCAATTTTGTCCCGTTGGGATTTGAAACATTTCAAGAGTGTTTAAAATTATAGTTCACACCTAGGTAAAATTCTATTTAGTTAAAACTTAGTATTCCAAGGCGTGGAGCCTGTTTTTGGAATTTTAAAATTCCAAAATACTTAAAATTTCACATAGAATTTAGCGTTAAATTTTATGTGAAATTTTACAAGGACGGCTTTTTGGTAAAGTATTTATTATTCAAATATCTCAGATTCGACCGCTCTCAGCCCTTCATTACGCTTTCGGCGCTGCTTGCGTTTTTGGGCGTCGGCGTGGGGCTTACGGTGCTGATCGTCGCTATGGCGATAATGAACGGCTTTGATAAAGAATTTGAGCGCAAGCTCTTTACGATGAATTACCCGATCACGATCCACAGCCACTTTCGCGGCGGCATTTCAAAAGACGACGTGGATGGGCTGCGGGCGGACTTCCCCGATCTGATCTTTAGCCCCTACATCAGCTCTCAAGTCATCGCTAAAAGCGGTGACAGGCTCGAGGGCGGGCTGATTTTCGGCGTAAATTTAAACGACGAAAAGCGCATCAACTCCGTCATCGCAGCAGGCGCTAAAGACGCCAATCTAACGGACTACGGCATCATGATAGGGCGCGGGATCAAGGACGAGTTTATGCTGGATGAGGGCAGCAAGATCACGATGATCTTTACAAAGAGCGATCCGGGCGGCTTTGCGCTGATCCCTAAGATGAAGCGCTTTGATGTGCGCGCGGATTTCAGCTCCGGGCTGATCGCCTACGACAAGGCGTATTCCTACGCAGACGCAAGCGATCTAGCCAAAATTTTGGGCTACGACGAGGGGACGTTCGACGGCGTGCATGTTTTTTCAAACGATCCGTTTAAAGACCTGGAGCGCATTAAAAAAAGCCTCCCCGGCGGTGCTAGCGCCGTGGGCTGGTGGCAGCAAAACGGCAATTTTTTCAGCGCCCTTGCGCTTGAAAAACGCGCTCTTTTCATCGTGCTGATGCTAATAATCCTAGTCGCGAGCCTAAATATCGTAAGCTCGCTTCTGATGACCGTGATGAATCGCCGCCAAGAGATCGCGCTTTTACTTAGCCTGGGAGCCAGCAAAAAAGAGGTCAAAAGGACATTTTTCGCGCTCGGAGCCACTATCGGCGGCGGCGGTATCATATTCGGGCTTATTTTGGGCCTATTCGGCGTGTGGCTACTCGGAAGCTTCGACATCGTAAATCTGCCGGCCGACGTCTACGGAAGCTCGAAGCTGCCGATGGAGCTCTCGCTAGGCGATTTGGCGATGATTTTAATCGGCGCGGTGCTTATCGTGGCGCTTTCGTCATGGTATCCTGCCAAAAAAGCCACGCAGATCGACGTTCTGCAAACACTGCGCAACGAGTAAATTTAAACGCAGCGCTTTAAAATTTAGCTAAATTTTAAAATTCCAAAGCGGCGCGGCTTATTTGGCGCGGTATTTCGGCGCGCGGGTAGAGGCTGCGCGATCTTGCACGGCGCGCGTCGCGTGGATGTCGCATTAATACGGCTCGCATCGCCAGAATTTTAATTTTTTAGCGAGATTATAAGCTGCGCGAAGCCTAAATTTTGACGTAATTTGTGTCTTTGGAATTCGCCAAAATTTTAAATTCCAAAGTGGAGCAAATTTTTAGAGCGCTTTTCTAAATTTTGTAAAATTTCAAAACCACTCAAAGATAAAATCATAAAGATTTTGAAAGGATCTATGGTGCAAAAGATCGTTTTATTTCTGTGTGCGGCGCTGTTTCTATGCAGCTGCTCTAGGAGTGGACCGCAATATGTCCCAAAGCCAGAGCAAAATAAGACGCCCGGCCACCATTATACAGGCTACTATTATGCATAGCGCGTATATTGCGCAGCGGGCGACGATACGAGACGTTTAACGGCGAGAAAATGGAAACATTGTAGTTTTTCTCATTCGTGGACAAAAGCTCTCAAGCCTGCAATACGAGCCTTAGCAGCGTTGCAGCTTGAATGTAGCGGCGCCAAGGCGTCCATCCGTCTATAATGACGATAAAAATTTAGGCTTATTTGAGCAGGCTTAAATTCAGGACGAAATTCTTTTTAAAATTCTTTCAAATTCCCATAAAATCCCGCTGAATAAATCTAAATTTTATAAATTTTAGGGTAACATTTGCCTTATTTTTCAAAAAGGCTTTAAATGACTTTAATCGACGGCAAAAGCATAAGCGCGAAGGTAAAAGATGAGATCAAATCGGCCGCTTCAGATCTTGCCGCAAAGGGCGTAAAGCCCGCGCTGGCGGTGATTTTGGTAGGCGAAGACGCGGCTAGTAAGACCTATGTCGCGAGCAAGGAAAAAGCCTGCGCCGCCTGCGGGATCCGCTCCGTAGCGCACCGCTTGAGCTCCAACGTGAGCGAGGCAGCGCTTTTAGAACTGATAGAAAATTTAAACGAAGACGAAAGTATCGACGGCATCTTGGTGCAGTTGCCGCTTCCAAAGCACATTGATACGAATAAAATTTTAGAAAAAATAAGCCCGCAAAAGGACGTGGACGGATTTAGCGCGATAAACGTAGGCAAGCTTACTAGCGGGCTTGCGGACGGTTTTGTGCCTTGTACTCCGCTTGGCGTGATGCGCCTGCTTGAGGAATACGGCGTGCAGATAGCGGGTAAAAACGCCGTCGTGCTGGGTCGTAGCAATATCGTCGGAAAGCCGATGGCGAGTCTGCTGTTAAATGCCGACGCCACCGTCACTATCGCTCATAGCAAGACGAAAGATTTAAAGCGGCTTTGTGCAGACGCCGATATTTTGGTAGCGGCGGTCGGCAAGGCGTATTTTGTGGGCGCCGATATGGTAAAACAAGGCGCGGTGGTAATTGACGTGGGGATCAATCGCGGCGAGGACGGCAAACTAAGGGGCGACATCGATTTTGACGCGGTCGCGCCAAAATGCTCGCTCATCACGCCCGTACCCGGGGGCGTGGGGCCGATGACGATCGCGATGCTTCTTAGCAATACGATAAAATCGGCGAAAAATCGCTTAAGACAAAGAGCCTAAATGAAAATACTAAGCAAAATTTATCACTTTTTATCAAGTTGGACGGGGACGGTCATCGTCGTTTTATTCGTCATTCTTTTTGTGGCGCAAGCCTTCGTGATCCCCAGCGGATCGATGCGCACTACGCTTTTGGAGGGCGATTTTTTATTCGTTAAAAAATTTAGCTACGGCATCCCGACCCCGCATATTCCATTTGTAGAGTGGCAGGTAGCTCCTGATAGCGACGGAGATGGACATATCATCCGCGGCGAGGGTCCGAAGCGCGGCGACATCGTGGTTTTTCGCTATCCGCTTAATGAAAAAATGCACTTTGTAAAGCGAAATTTTGCGGTCGGCGGCGACGAGGTAATTTTCGATCTGAATAATTTCTACCTTCGTCCGCATGAAGGCGACGAGTTCATTGCCGCAAACTATGATGCTCGCGACATTGTGATTTTGGGTGGCGAAAAATATGTCAAAGAGCCGTATAAATTTAAGGGCATTCACTACGACCCTAATGCTAGAAACTCAATGCTAACAAATGTCAAAATCGCACTTGAGAAGGGTGAATTTTCTATGAAGCCCATTAGTTTAAGTGAAATTCCTCATAGCTTCGAAGCTGCGGGGATAAGCTTCAATGCCTTTTACATCAAAGTGCCGCAGGATGAGTATTTTATGATAGGTGATAATCGCAATAATTCCGCTGATAGCCGCTTCTGGGGTCCGGTACCTTATCGTCTGATCGTCGGTAAGCCGTGGTTTACATATTTTAGTATCGATGCCGATCGCAAGATCCGCTGGGAGCGAATCGGACGCTTTGTCGATACCTTGCAAAACGACGAGAGCCTAATCTATGAGCAAAAATAAGGAGCGGCAATGCAAATAAATAAAATTTTCATAGCGAGCGATCATGCGGGCTTTCGTGCCAAGGAGCAAGCCAAAAAAGCGCTCGCCGCTTTAGGTTACGAAGCGGTCGATCTTGGCACGCATAGTGCCGAAGCGAGCGTAGACTATCCCGATTTTGCGGGCACGTTGGCGGATAAAATTTTAGCCGAATGTGAAGCTTGTGCGCGAAGTGAAAATTTTAAAAAAAGTAGCAGCAAAAATTCCGCTGCAGCCGCGGAAAATTCCGAAGCGGGCGGTAACGAAAATTTTGTCGCAAGTATAAACGGCTGCGGAAATTTTAACGACGCCGTGCAATGTAGCGGGAAAAATGAAAATTTTAACGCTGTTAAAAACGCTAGTCGTCAAAATTTTAACACTAGCGAAAGCATGACTACCTGCGTAAACGCAGCCGTAAGCCAGAATGCGAGCAAAGATAAAATTTTAAATTCCACCGACTACGGCATTTACGGCGTTTTGATTTGCGGTACAGGCATCGGTATCAGCATCGCCGCAAATCGCCACGCTCACATCCGCTGCGCGTTGTGTCATGACGCGACTAGCGCTAGATTAGCCAGAGAGCACAACGACGCCAACGTCCTAGCCTTCGGCGAGCGATTAATGGGCGCGCTGGTGATCGGAGATATGATTAGGGCGTTTTTTAGCACCGATTTTGCGGGCGGTAGGCACATTAAGCGCGTCGCAAAGCTAGGCACTTGTGGGAGTGCGAATTGCACGCATGGATTTGACGAAGCGAATTCCATTCAGAATTTCGCTCGAAATTTTACGGAACAAAGCTGTGGCACTAATTTAAACGGACGAAATTCTAAATTAAGCTTCGGTGGCAAAACCCTTTCTTGCAAAAATCCCATTGGCACAAATTCTGCATCAAATTTTGTGCGGAGCTCTAACGATAAAAATTCCTTTTTTACCGGCGAGAATTCCTTGATAAGCTTTGGTGGTGCACATCATATAAATTTAAATTCTGCGCACGCAAAGATAATCTTTGATGGGAAAAATCCATTGGGTAAAAATTCCACTGGCGCAAATTCTACGTTAAATTTTACGCGCGAGAGTGTTTGTGAGAAAAATTTTGCTCAAAAAGCTAGCCGCAAATATTTTGTCAGTTTGAACCCAGCAATTATAAATTTAAAGGTTACAAATTCCGTTTGCATGAGCGTTAAGCCAAAAAACGTAAATTGCGCTAGTGCGGGTTTAAAAGATGCGAATTTTGCTATTACGAGCGTAAATTTAAAGGGTGCAAATCTTTCTAGCATAGATTTTAAAAGCTTAAATTCTGCCTATTTTAGCGCAACCTCCGCTACTATGCGCCGCTTTGCAAATCCAAATGAAGGAGGCGAGTAATGAGCGTAGCATTGGGTGTTTTAGCGCTATTTTTTGCAGCGCTACTTATTCTATCGATCCGAAAAAATTCTAAAATTTACGCCCTTCTTCGTAAAAGCGAGCAGAAAATTTCAAAGCTTAAAAGCGATAACGAAAAGCTCAAAACTGCCCTTCGCTTCGGCATTGAGGCTCTGCAAAACGAGGAGAGCGAAAACTGCAGCTTAAAAATCCAAAACGCAAGATTGAAAAGAGGTAAGCTATGAAAAGCCTAAGCAGCGAGCAAAAAAGCTATTTATTTCGCTCGATCCGCACCGTGCGCGACTTCCCAAAGCCCGGTATTTTGTTTTACGATATCACGACGCTCGTAGGCGATCGCGAGTCGTTTAATTTCCTGCTTGATCATCTAGCCGAGCGCTACGCTGATTACGGACTTGATTACATAGTAGGCATAGAAAGTCGCGGATTTATTTTTGCAGCGGCGCTTGCTGCGAGGTTGAGGGTTGCTTTTGTGCCAATTAGAAAGCCAAAGAAGCTTCCTTATATCACGATTTCGCAAAAATACAGCCTTGAATACGGCTTCGATCAGGTCGAGATGCATGTGGATGCATTCTCCGGCGTGCAAGATGCCAAGGTACTGTTAATTGATGATCTAATCGCCACCGGAGGCACCGCACGAGCGGCATTAGATCTCATCGCGCAGACGCAGGCTAAGTGCGTCGAGGCGTGCTTTTTGCTAAATTTACGTGAGTTAAACGATCTAGGCGAGTTTTCGCGACGCACAAATGTTTATTGCGTTTTAGAGGCGTGATTTTGGAAGAGCTACTTAAAAATTTATTACAAGAATACCACCAATACGCCTATATCGTGCTTTTCGTTTGGTGTATTTTAGAAGGCGAAATCGCACTGATTTTGGGCGGTATCATGGCGCACGAGGGGCACATAAATTTGCCGCTAGGTATCTTTGTCGCGGGTCTTGGGGCATTTTGCGGCGATCAGTTTTATTTTTATATCGGTCGCTACAATAAAAAATATATCAGTAAAAAGCTCGCGGCACAGCGCCGAAAATTTGCGATTGCGCACCTGCTTTTGCAACGCTACGGCTGGCCGATAATTTTAATGCAGCGCTATATGTATGGCTTTCGCGTCATCATCCCGATGAGTATCGGTATCACTCGCTACAGCGCAAAGAAATTTGCGATTATCAATCTTTTTAGTGCTTGGTGCTGGTCGGGTGCGACGATGGTTTTGGCGTGGTATTTCGGCGAGGAGATTTGGAGTGGGCTGCGGCTAATCGAGCAACACTGGTATTTTGCGATACCTATTATAGGCGGAATTTTATATTTATTTTTTAGGTTATTTAAACGTATGGAAAATCACTTTATGAACTCACGAAAGGAACGAGATGAAAGTAAAACTGCTAGATCGTAAAATTAACGAGATAGAGGCGGATTTTGAAGTTATTTTAGTCGTGGATAAAAATTTAAATCACGAATTTATTAAAGACACGGATAAGTTTGCGCTTTTTAATTACAAAGGCGAGGGCAATCTGCTGCTTGCCGAGAGCGGACGGCTGTACGTCGGTGTTAAGGCGCTAGAATATGACCGTGTTCGCACAGCACTTGCAAGCGCATACAACGCGCTTAAGGGCTACACGATCAAAAATTTTAAAATTGCCTTTTACAAATGCGGCTGCGACCGCAGAAGCACGATGGCGATGGTCGAGGGCGTGCTTTTGGGCGGCTATGAGTTTAACAAATACAAAAGCGATAAAAAAAACTCCAGCTTGAATGAAATTTTAATCTCGACGCAGGAGTACGGCGGCAGTAGCCCCGACGTGCAAAAGATGAACTACGGCGTGCAGCAGGGCACCGTGATGGCAAACGCCGCAAATTTTGCGCGCGACGGCGTCAATGAGATCCCTGAAATTTACACGCCAGAAAAGATGGCGAGCGAGGCTGAAATTTTAACCTCGAACTACGACGACGTGAGCGTTAAAATTTACGACGAGGACTTTTTGCGTGAGCAGAATATGAATGCGTTTTTGGCGGTCAATCGCTCCAGTGCTCATCCGCCGCGCCTAATTCATCTGATCTATAAACCGCAGCGCTGCCTAAAGCGCGTCGTTTTCGTGGGCAAAGGGCTTACTTACGACAGCGGCGGGCTAAGTCTGAAGCCGAGCGATTATATGCTTACGATGAAAAGCGACAAAAGCGGCGCGCTTGCTGCGATGGGTATCATCAAGGGCGCTGCCGAGCTTGAGCTGCCGTTTGAGATACATGCGGTCATCGGCGCTACCGAGAATATGATCGGCGGCGATTCGTATAAACCCGACGACGTGCTGCTTAGCCGCAGCGGCGTAAGTATCGAGGTACGAAATACCGATGCGGAGGGGCGGCTCGTGCTTGCCGACTGCCTAAGCTACGCGCAGGATCTTGAGCCTGATCTGCTAATCGATATGGCGACGCTTACCGGTGCTTGCGTCGTGGGGCTCGGCGAATACACTAGCGGCATCATGGGAAACAGCGAGGAGCTAAAGCGTAAATTTAAAGATCTTAGCGGATCAAGCGGCGAGCTATTTAGTATTTTGGAATTTAACGATTATCTGCGCGAGCTAATTAAAAGCAGTATTGCAGACGTCTCCAACTGCGCTTCCAGCAGATACGGCGGCGCGATAACCGCGGGGCTGTTTTTGGATAAATTTATAAAAGAGGAGTATAAAGACAGGTGGTTGCACCTTGATATCGCGGGGCCTGCGTATCTGGAAAAGGCATGGGGCTATTACGCGGCAGGCGCGACGGGCGCGGGCGTGAGAGCAAACTTATATTTCTTGCAGGCTCTAGCCAAAGAGCTGAAGGACGCGTAGATGGGGCTTTCAGTAGGGATCGTAGGGCTTCCGAACGTCGGTAAATCTACTACCTTTAACGCACTTAGCGGCGCGCAAAACGCACAGGCACAGAACTATCCGTTCTGCACGATCGAGCCCAATAAAGCGGTCGTGCCCGTACCCGATGCCAGATTGGGGAAGCTGGCGGAGATCGTTAAGCCCGGTCGCATCGTGCATTCGACTATCGAGTTTGTAGATATCGCGGGTCTAGTGCGCGGCGCAAGCAAAGGCGAGGGGCTGGGGAATAAATTTCTTTCAAATATCCGCGAGTGCGAGATCATCCTTCATATCGTGCGCTGCTTCGAAAGCGGCGACATAACCCACGTCGAAGGCTGCGTCGATCCCATCCGCGATATCGAGATCATCGAAACTGAGCTGATTTTAGCGGATATCGAGCAGCTTGGACGCAAGATCGAGCGCCTCGGCAAGGAAGCCAAAGCAAATCAAAAGGGCGCTAAAGAGGCGCTAGCCGTGGCAAACGAGCTTTTAGCGCATCTAAACGACGGCAAGCCCGCTTCAAATTTTACGCTCAAAGAGGATGAAAGCTACATCGCTTTAAATCGCGAGCTGCGCCTGCTTAGCGCCAAAGATGTAATCTACGGCGCAAACGTGGATGAAGACGGCATCGTGCAGGATAACGAATATGTAGCGCGCGTAAAAGAATACGCAGATGCCCGCGGCGCCGAGGTGGTCAAGCTCTGCGCCAAGATCGAAGAGGAGCTCATAGGGCTAAGCGACGAGGAGACGCACGAGATGCTGCAAAGCCTGGGCGCGCAACAAAGCGGGCTGGAGCTCATCATTAAACGCTCTTTTGCGAAGCTCAGCCTCATCAGCTACTTTACCGCAGGCGAGATGGAGGTGCGCGCGTGGACGATCACGAAAGGCTGGAAGGCTCCGAAGGCCGCGAGCGTGATCCACAATGACTTTGAGCGCGGATTTATCAGAGCCGAGGTGATCGGCTACGAGGACTACATTGCGTGCGGCGGCGAGAGTAGGGCGAAAGAAGCGGGCAAGATGCGCCTTGAGGGCAAGGACTACGTCGTGCAAGACGGCGACGTGATGCACTTTAGATTTAATGTTTAAAATTTGTTTTTAGGCGTATTGAAATTTGGTTTGCGCTAGCTTTAAAATTTGATAAATTTTAGCTCAAATGCGGATTTAATAAATTTTGATTTTTGCGAGCAGCGGCTTTTAGCTGAAATTTTTGTATCGCTAGAACAAAACGAGACTTGTGCACTAAATCCTCGTTAAATTTCGCAATAAATTTAAGAGGGTTTTGCTTGCACTAAAATTTTACGCAAGCAAAGCTACACCGCGCAGGATTTATGCTTAAATTCACCCGGCAAAACATGTCTAAGAAATACTTCCAAAATCGCGCCAAAATTTATGCGCGGCAAAAACTGCACATAAATTTAAAGAGGTAAAATTTTACTAAAAATCGCAATAGCTAGTATCTGCGCGCGATAGTATTTGAATTCTATATTTAAATTTACGGCTTATAAATTTGACATTCGGCGATTTTTAAATTTTATGATCTTAAATTTAAATATGTTTGTTTAGTGTGCGGTGTGAACCGCGCTCGTAAAGCTAACCGTATTAAATTTGCCGCCGATAAGCGCGGCGGAATTTAGCGAAAAATTTTAAAACCAAGCTCGCGATCAGTCTATCTTGCTGCATGAAATTTAAAAGCTAGAATTTTGCCGCGCAGAATTCCGTTGCGCCATGGAGCTTTTCAGAAAAAATGAGCAGGTTTTTTAGCACCGAGCAAACAGGGCACTGAACAAGCGGCGCTAAATTTAACTTAATTTTGGAGGATTATGCGAAATAAGCAGCCCTGTATCGAAGGCAGGATAGAAAACTTGCACGTCCGCGTCCTTAGGCAGGAGATCGAGACGCTCGTGCTTTTTGAGATCGACGGCGTTCGCTTTCGTATGCGTTGCAGGTCGTTCTCGTTTAAGCAGGGCGATTTAGTGCGCGTAAAATACTGCAACCAAGGATATCTAGGCAGCCTCGTCGCCTTGGAAGTCGAGCGCCGCAGAACGCCTTTGAAATATGCCCGCGATTTTGCGTTGAGCTCGCTGGATGCCGCAAAACGCACGCTATCTTTAGCTTGGGACATTTTGATTATGTTCGGTCTGATCTTTTTCGTCACGACGGTATTTTACGCGATCTATTTTACGTCCGCAAAAGACGCATTCCCAAACCTGAGCGATTTTTTCTACACTTGCGCGTCGCTTGCGTTTGTTGCGATGATAATTCTGGCATACGTTTATGCGATCGTCCGCGCTATTGAAAGGCGCGCACCTCGTTTGACACAACTGGTGTTTAACCTTGCCGAGAGACTACTTAGCTTAGCGCGACTATTTTGGGCGGTATTGATTGCTTGTGTTGCTGCGATTGCGGTGCTGCTTTGGATTTATATGACATTTATTAAGGATAAAACGGCAAGCCTGAGCGATTTTTTCTATTCTTGCGTAGTGTTCGCACTTGTGTGCGTGATATGCCTAGTTTGTTCTACTTGCATGCAAAAACTCTCATCGTGGCGCAAGCGTCGCAAAAAGTAGTGCCCCTCCACCGCATAAATACGCCGCGCGGAATTTTATAATTACGTCTCTTTAAATTTTGCCGGGTAGAATTTCACGCTACGTTGTAAATTTTATGCGCCGCGAAATTGCAAAATTCCATTTTATAAAAATACGGCGAGCGGCAAAATCCCACCACATAAATAAACCATATCACTACGTTGCGGGCATTGATAATTTACTCGTTTATTTCGCCAAATTAACCCATGCCGCCGTAAATTTTATATTTTAAAATTTCACACCGAATCTTTCGCGGCTAAAAAATACCTCGCAGAGCCGCCGTGCCCTCTACATGCCTGTACGGCAAGAAAAAATGCACAAACTTCGTGCAAGTGCCGTCAGGCACGCATATTTCGGCGCTAAGTCTGTGTTTGACATGCGTAGAATCGAGATCAGGTATCTCTAATCCGCCGCTTTTGTAACCGTTATAGCCCATCTCTATCGGCACCTCTAGCTCATCCTTTTCAAACACGACACGCCCGCTTTGCACCTGCTCGAGTTTGATGTTTTTCAGCACGATCCTGGGCGCGCTCACGTGGTCAAAATTTATACTTAGTTCATACGGGGCGCCGGTGGAATTATCGTCCGAGAAGTCGGGCTTCGGCTCGCGATCATCGCGCCATAATCGTCCGCCGATAGTGGTAGCTCTTAAGCGGGCGCTGATGCTAAAATCCTTCAGATCCAGCGAAGCGCTGCTAAAATCACGGATGAGCGTCCAGGCTACGACGGTGCGGCCGAAAAATTTATCAGCGATCATATATGTGCCGAAAAGCGAGCTTATGACCACCCAAAACAGAAATATAAATTTAAAAATCTTACGCAAAACGAACTTTAATATCTTCATCGCTATCCTTTCAATCTAAAGCTTAAGCGGAATTCCGCCTGCGAATCCGCGAATTAAAATTCCGCGCGGGATTTCGCTTATGAAATTTCACGCCTTTTCAGTCTGCGGCGGAATTTTAAGACAGAATTCCGTGGCGAAATTTTGCTGCGAAATTATAAAACAAATTCCGCCCATGAAATTTTCCCTAGAACTGCGCCTGCAAAACTCCATAACGAAATTTAAAGCTAAAATTTTACGATGAAATTCCATAGCTAAAATTTTACGGCAAGCCTCAGAAATCAACTACCGCGGCAAAATTCCACGTCTTAAAATTTTAAGAAAGTATGAAATTTTTTATCTGATCGCAGATCGCTTCTTCGGACTGTGCGGCGTCGATTTGCAGGGTCTCAACGCCGCACGCCCTGCATGCCTGCGCCATAAGATCTTGCACGCGCATTAGGTATCTCAGCCCGCGAGCCTCGATTATATCGCTGTTAGCGCGCGTTTTGAGCCGATGCCTGATGAGCTGTTCGTCCGCCGAAAACAGCACGATTTTATCTGCAAATTTGCCCCCGAGCGCAAATTTATTAAGCGCGATAAGCTCGCTAAGATCCGCGTTTTCGTCGTTTGCCAGCGCATAGGCAAGCCCCGAGATGAAGCCACGATCGCTTAGCACGAGCCTGTCCGCGCTGCCCTTTATCACGCGTTCGTAGTGCTCGGCGCGGTCTGCGAGAAACAAAAGCAGCTCGGCGCGCTTTGAAATTTCGCCGCAGACCTCGCGCAGATTTACGCTGCCACGCGGCCACTTAAAATCCTCGCCCAAAACGAGGCTTCGCACCGCCTCGCCGAGCTTCGTGCCGCCAGGCTCCTTGGTCACGATCGCTTGCGGGAAAGTCGCCGCGAGTCGCGCTATCTGCGTGCTTTTGCCCACGCCGTCGATACCTTCGAATATTACATACATTTTTCGCCTTTAAATTTGTGCGCTATTTTACAAGCTTATAGCTAAATAGCGGCTTTTTTAAAGAGCCGCGCGTAAAATTTCGCCTCCAAATCGGCTTTTGCGCGAGCTTGTACGAGCCGATTTTGATCTTTCGGCGTAAAATTTTATCGAGCGCTTTGTTGCCCAGCTTTTGCTATTTGCGGTGCGGCTCGCGGTTAAATTTAGCGCTCGGACGGATGCGTCGCATAAACAGCGAGCGAGTAAATTCGCGCTTAAGGGGCGCGTACCGAGCGGAGCGGAGTAGGGCGCCAGTCGATAAAGACGGCGCGCCGTGCGGATATGATGACGCGTCAGGCGAAGTAGGGAGCCATTATACATAGCAGGATATGTGCTTTACGAATCGGATGGCGTCAGACGGAAATGGCGGCACTTCGGGCGGAGTAGGGCGGCGTTATGCAGAGTGGGGCGCATTGGGGCGGGCGAGTGCTGCGTGCAGTGACAAAATCGCGACAATAAAATTTTAAATTTTGCCCTATACGTTTATCGGTTCGGGATTTATCGCTATGAAATCTTTCCTCAGATCGCCAAGATCGCAATCGGTAGCCGTGATCGTAAAATCCTCCGTCATATCGAGCGCAAATTCGCCAAGATCTGCTTTAAGCTGCTTCACACACCCCCAAATAAGCTTTTTAGCCTGCGCATATTTATCATTTAGCTGCGTTTCCTGATTGAAAAGATCGAAAATTTTCGCCGTTTCGTAGTCTACTTCGACCTCGGCTCGAAACTCGTAATCAGGAACTAGCCAAAGAAGCCAGCCGTCCTTTCGTGCAAGCCACTGCGCGCGCTGTTCTTGCGAGCCGAATCCGATGATTGGCGGCAAACTCCTATTGTCGCAAGCTAAATTTATGCAGTAGAGCTTGCAGTCTGGCGCATGCTTTTTGATCGTCTCTTTAATCGCTGGCAGCAGCCTCTGCGCGGCGAGCTCATAGAGCTTTTTGTAGCTCATATTCTTATCGGGCTTTTGATAGCGCACATAACCATTTTCGGTTATTAAGCTTAGCTCGCCCATTGCGTCAAATTCATAGTTTGTTACGTCATTCCTTCTGCCTGCGCGAGGGTGCTCTACATACTCCCGTCTTTGTGCGAGCTTGCCGCCTTCGTAAGTAAAATTTTCTATCCCATAGGCGTTGTTGTCAAAGGCCGAGTAGATGGACTTTAACTCGCCATTTTCATAGATAAATCTTTTTATATTGAAGCATCCTACGCATCTTTTGTTATAGCAACCGAAATGATATTTTAAAACTTCGTCCCGCCCCCAAAAATAAAGGCTTTCAAAGAAATGTTTTTTGCCGTCATGTTGTCTTTCAAAAACGACGCGATCTTGCGCGTCAAAGCCGTATTCGTAGGCGTTTACGATCTTTTTTGGTTTAGCTTTTAAAATTTTGCCCTTAAAGAAGCGGTTATATTCGAAATAAAAGGGCTCTAAATTGATATAGCTACCAGACGCCCAGCGCCTACTTACGACCTGCGCTTCGGCTATTTTATGTAAGGCTTTGTATTCATCTCTCACGCTTTTTAAAAACGTTCGCAGTCTTTCTATCTCATCCATTGCTTCGCTCATTTTATCTCCCGTGTGGTTTGTAAATTTTAAATTTAGCTGCGCCTGCGAGCTAAATTTCAGTCGCTTGCAAGCTCATTTTTTCAAAAATTTTAAAATTTCGCTCGGCACGAGGTGCGAAACGTCGCCGCCGTGGCTCAAAACGGAGCGGACAATCGAGCTTGAGATGAAGGCGTTTTTGAGCGTCGGCATCAAATACACGCTCTCAAATTCCTCCCATAGCGAGGCGTTTGCATAGCCGATCTGCAGCTCGTACTCAAAGTCGCTAACCGCGCGAAGCCCGCGGATAACGAAGCGCACGCCGCAAGATTTAGCAAAATCCACGAGTAGATTATCAAAGCTTTGCACGCTCACGCCACGAAGCCCGCATGTTGCGGCTCGCGCCATCTCTAATCTGGATTTTAGGCTGAAGTAGGGCTTTTTGCTCTCGTTGAGCGCGACTGCCACGATGACTTCGTCAAAAAGCCCCAGCGCGCGCTTGATTACGTCCAGATGGCCGTTCGTGATAGGATCGAAGGTGCCTGGATAGATACATTTTCTTGAGTTTTGCATTATTGCCACCTTTTAAATAGCTCGTTTTGCACGCCTAGCGCGTCGCACCACTTGCCGATTATGAAATTTTTTAAATTTTGTACGCCGCAGTAGCCTGCGATCACGGGCGGAGCGATGATGACGCCGAGCGCGGCTAGCTCGCTCATTTGTCGCAGGCTGATCGCAGAAAGCGGCATCTCACGCACGCCAAGAACCAGCCGCTTGTGCTCTTTTAGCGCGACTGCAGCGGCGCGGGTGCTTAGACTGTCGCAAAGCCCGCCGTAAATTTTAGCCAAAGAGCCAATAGAGCAGGGCGCAAAGATTGTGGCGTCAATGCCGAACGAGCCCGAAGCGAGCGGCGCGCCCAGATCGGTGTCGGGATAAAATTTTACGTTCTTAAATTCCGCGGATTTTAAAGCCTCGTTCGCATCTACGCCGCTTTCGGCGCTCAGGACGCGGCGCGCGCCCTGCGTAAGCACGGCATGGATTTCATGCGGCGAGCTGGCAAGAAATTTAAGCAGATCAAGCCCGATCTCGCAAAAACTGGCGCCGCTTACGCAAACTAAAATTTTCATTTTAAGGCTTTCATATCAAAATTTCGTGGCTTGAAAGCGAGCGGAACGGAAAGAATTTTAAAATTTGAAGTTGAAATGGAGCGGGAAACGAGAGTCGAACTCGCGACATCAACCATGGCAAGGTTGCGCTCTACCACTGAGCTATTCCCGCATGCGGTAAAAATAAAGCGCGATTGTAGCCTATAAATTTTCATTTGTCAATAATTTCTCGCTTAAATTTCATAAATTTTTACGATTTCTCCAGCGCGAACTTTGTCGCATTCGGGATCGGCCAAGAAAAAATGCGATGCCGCAGCCAGCGGTCTGATGCGCCCAGAAGGCGACGGCATAGGCGTAAAAACTCCGCCTTCATACGCGCCTACGGTTAAATTTACTCTGCCGCTTTTTAGCTTTAGATCGCTTGCGAGCTTGGCATAGATCGCCGCTTCTGCGCTAAAAGCCTCGCTTGCGCCGCTAAGCTTAAATAGGATCGGCAGTATGACTGCGCGCGTAAGAACGAAAGCAGCCATCGGATTGCCCGCCATTGCAAAGACGAATTTGCCGTCTTTTGCGAAGCACTTGCTGGGGCGGCCGGGCTTGATATCAATGTGATCGAAAACCTGCAAAAATCCAAGTTCGCTCATAGCGCTTTGCATAAAATCCGCCTCCCCAGCACTTGCTCCACCGCTGGTAATTAGCACGTCAAATTTACGCGTAGCAGCGTCTAGTGCCTTGCATACCGCGCTAAAATCATCCTTTAAAATCCCTAAATACTCATTTTCAAAGCCGTATTTTTGCAGCAATGCAGCAATGCCACTAGAGTTGGCGTTATAAATTTCGCGCTCGCTCGCACTCTGCCACGGCTCTTTTAGCTCGTTTCCGCTGGAAAATAGGGCGATTTTAGGACGCGCGTAAACGTCCACTTCGTAAATTCCTTGCGCAGCAAGAAGCATGATTTTGGCAGGGTTTAAAATTTCGCCACGGTGCAATAAAAGCTCGCCCGCGCGCACCTCCTCGCCTTTTTTACGAAAGCCGTCGTGAGCATGAACGGAAGCAGGGATTTTTAGAGTTCCGCCTTGCGCGTCTACATCCTCTAGCCTCGCGACAGAGTCCGCACCTGCAGGCATTGGCGCGCCGGTCATTATCTTTTGCGCTTGCGCAGCCTTTATTTCATAGAATTTTTCGTCTCCTGCAAAAATCGTAGGCTCTACGATCTCTAGCTCTTCGTCTTTGAATTCCGCCGCGTAGGCATAGCCGTCAAGTGCCGAATTATCGAAGCAGGGCAGGTTTTTAATCGCAGAAATATCGCTATAAAGGATGCGGTCTAGAGCGCTGGGAAGAGGTACCATTTCGCTCCGCCTGCTTGATGTGATTCTGGCCGTAGCCAAATCTATAGTCTCATTTATTCCTATCATTTTAAGTCCTTTTTATCATTTTTACATTTAAAATCTGCGCAGTTAATATCTCGCGTGGTCTTAAATTTTATGTTGCGCCAAAGCTTGCAAAGCAAAATTTTATCCAAATAAATGCGCGAAATTTTACGGGCTCAATTGCCTTATTTTAATGCGAGCATTGCTTAAAATTTCAGAACGTATCACTAGTAAAATTCCGTGAGCTTGCTTACACAAGTTTTTTATTTCGAAGTCCTCATTCCTCTAGCCTCTGTATATCGGCACCAAGCGCACCAAGCTTAGCCTCTAGTCTCTCGTAGCCGCGATCTAGGTGGTAAATTCTATGTATTTTGCTCTCGCCGCTCGCCGCGAGGGCGGCTAAAACAAGCGCCGAGCTGGCGCGCAGATCGGTCGCCATAACGTCCGCGCCGTTTAGCTTACCGCCGCTGATCGTCGCGATGTGGCCGTTTAGGCGGATATCTGCGCCCATTCTTGAAAGTTCGCTTACGTGCATGAAGCGGTTTTCAAAAAGCCTCTCGTCGATGGTGCTGACGCCCGAGGAGATGCACGCCAGCGCCATAAACTGCGCCTGCATATCGGTAGGAAAGCCCGGATATTCGCTCGTGATAATCTCAACTGGTTTGATCTTTGAAGCGGGCAAGATCGTTATCTCGTCGCCGCCGCTTGAAATTTCAAATTTAAAGCCCATATCTTCAAATTTTGCAAGCACCGCGCCAAGATGAGCCGCGCAAGAGTGCGTGATCGTGATACGAGAGCCCGTGATTGCGCCTGCGCACAGATAAGTGCCCGCCTCGATGCGATCAGGAATGATCGAAATTTCATCCAAGCTTAAAAGCTCGCCGCCGCTTCCTTTAATGAGAATCTCGTTCGTGCCGATGCCATCTATGTCGATGCCTGCGCTTTTTAATGCGTTGCAAACGGCGATTACTTCGGGCTCTTTTGCCGCGTTTATGATATGCGTGGTGCCGCTTGCTAAAGCCGCCGCCATTACGATATTTTCGGTGCCGGTGACGGTAATTTTGTCAAAATTTATAGTCGCGCCCTTAAGCCCCTTTTTTGCGGTGCAAACGACGTAACCTTGCTCGATCTTAACCTCTGCGCCCATCTTTTCAAGCGCGCTAAGGTGCAGATCGATCGGTCTGGCGCCGATCGCGCAACCCCCCGGAAGGCTTACCTCGCAGTGTCTAAACCGCGCTAAAAGCGGCCCCAGCACTAAGATCGAAGCTCGCATTTTACGCACTATGTCGTAGATCGCCTTGGTCGAGTTTACCTCGCGCGGATCGATTTTGGCGGTATTGGCGTCAAGAAACTCGCACTTTGCACCTAAATTTGAAAGCAGCTGAATTAGCGTGTGGATATCGGAAACTGCTGGTAAATTTTTAATTACGACTTCGTTTCTTGAAAGGATAGATAGAGCTATGAGCGGCAATGCGGCGTTTTTTGCACCGCTTATTTTGACGCTGCCGCTTAGTTTTTTGCCCCCGTTAATTCGTAGATAATGCATGATTTCTCCGTGTAAAATTTCGGCGATTATACAGAATTTAGCTTTAAAGTTACCATTTTGTTACCACTGAGCGCTAAAATTACGCCTAAATTTAACCGTTACATAATTTTATAAGGATTTTTTATATGAAACAACTAATTATTTGCGCTTTGGGTGCATTTTTGCTGATCGGTTGCTCCTCAAAAGCCCCGTCTACCGGCAGCCAGCAAGCGTATGTCTTAAACGATCATGAAGAAGGAATAACTTCGGTGCCAGGAAGCGAGTTTAACCGCCCACTAATTGCATCTGTAGACGATTACACCGGCACTCGCGCGGGAGGGGACTGCAGCGGATTTATCACCGTACTAAATGATAAATACGATGATCTGTTTTTTAACTCAAAAGATCTGCCGAAATACTTCACAAACGGACGCAAATCCCAAGCAATATATAATTATTACAGCCGTAAAAATTTACTCAGTAATACGCCGCGAGTGGGGGACTTGGTGTTTTTTCAAAACACCTTGCGCTCTAACAAAGGCAAGGTCAATAACGAAATCAGCCATATCGGTATCGTGCGCGAGATATATGCCGATGGTCGCGTGAAATTCGTCCACAATACTCGTGGTAGAAATCAAGCGGACTTCGTAAATTTAAATAAGAAAAACGTCCATGTAGCAGGGCAAAAGATGGAAAATAGCTACATCGTGCGCTGCGGCAAAGATCGCATAAGCTGCCTAGCATCGAACCGCTTCGCAGGATATGGACGAGTAAATAACTAGAATTTTGAAAATTTTTTCCGTATTTTTTGAAAAATTTCTTATAACGTTTGGAATTTATTAGATTTTATGGAATTTTGCTAGACCTTTTAAAAATTCGCGGCGGTTTGATTTAGGCTCTAAAATTTCAAGTGAAATTTTGCAGATAATTTAGCTTGGAATTTTAGCTGCAACCTATCTTTGCAGAATTTATTAAATTCCTAAAAAATTCTAATCAAATTTTAGAATTTTATGATTTTTAAACTCCTGCAGCAAAAACTTATGAATAAAAACTCACTTTGATACTATCGCGACAAATCAAATTAGCATTTTTAACGCGCAATATAATAAGCATTTAAAATAATTACTCTAAAATTTATTTTGAAATTAATTTAAACTCAAATTTTTGTTGTTCTTAGTAAAATTATACTTATAATTTTACATAAAATTCTACGAAATAGCTTCATATAGTTGAAATTCCATCGTTATTAAATTTAACGGCATGTTTGTTTTTTAATTTACGTCAGATAAACTTTATAAATTCCAGTAAAGCTTTCAAAAAAGATTTACGGTCTAAATTTTGTTACGAAAATTTTAGTTTAAAGCTTTATATCTAAATTTTAAATTTTAGCGCAGCTATTTGATAAGGCGCTTTCAATTAAAACTATTAGCGAATTTTAATGCTAGCACTTATCCATAAATTTATCTCTAGCCTATAAAATCACACTACGCCTTTAATTTAATAAAAATTTTGCTACTATGCGTGAAAAATTTAAGGAGCTTCATGCAATCAGGCAAATTTACTCTCGCGATCATCGCGGTGAATATCCTATTTTTCGTAATTTCATTCGCATTGGAATATTTTTTCGGCTTTAAGTCCTACCTGTTTTTTGGGCTCAATCCATATTTTTTCGAGGGGATGCCGTGGCAGCTACTAAGTTCATTTTTTATGCATGGCGGAGTGATGCATCTAGCGATGAATATGGCAGTTTTGTATCAATTTGGTGGGATTTTAGAGCGAGCGTTCGGTGGGATAAAATTTACGCTGCTTTACATCGTAGGCGGGCTGCTGAGCGGCGCTTTGTGTCTGATTTATATCCGTTATGCCATGAGTATGGGAGAAATCGTCAATATCGTAGGCGCTAGTGGCGCTATTTGCGTGCTTTTAGGCGTGATTGCTTATTTTGATGAGCGCAATACGGGCGGGATTTTTGTCGCGATTTTGATAATGAGCTTTGCGCCGATGTTAATGGGCGTAAATGTGGCATGGTTTGCGCACATAGCGGGATTCGTGGTCGGTTATGGCTTTGGAATGATCCAGAAAAAATTTAGAATTTTGTAGAATTTATCGCTAAATTATACATAAAATTTTATGAAAGGATGCAGATGAAGCGGATATATTTTATAAGACATGCCGAGGCGCAAAGAGACAACGGAAGCGATTTTGAGCGGACATTAAGCTATGCGGGCGAACTTTGCGCAATTAAACTCGGAGAAAAGCTGCGTAGCTTGAGGCTTGTGCCTGATTTGATTATTACAAGCTCGGCTATACGCGCACTCCATACGGCGCAAATTATCGCTAATGCGTTGGATGCGACAAAAAGGGTAGCGTCATTGCGAGAGTTATACGACGCAAGCTTATGGGATTTGGCAAAGTTTGTTCGCAGCTTGGATGAGAAACGATTTTTTGGGTGCAGTGTGAATGTTGAAAAATACAATGCGGTTGGTCTGAGTAGCGAAAAACATCGCGACGCAAACGATGAAAATTCTGCTTTTAAGAGCACTAAAATTCCCGTTAGCATTAGCGAAAATAATGCGATATCTTGCAACAATGTAGAAATTTCTAGCGCAGATATTGTGCAAAATTTTAACGCAGCTAGCGCGGAATGCGTATTTATCGTTGGACATAATCCGACAATAGGCGGAATTTGCTCGCTTTTAGGCAAGAAGGAAGTCGATAAATTTCCTCCTTGTTCGATTTGCGGCTTAGAATTTGACGTTCATAAATTCTCAGATATTACCGATCATAGCGGCAAAATGGTAATGCTGCAGTGCCTTTAATTACGCTTTTAACGCTTCATAATTACAATCGGGCGGCTCGTTGGCGCATTAAAGCTACTTTTTGCCGAGCATTGTCATATACTCGTAAAATAAGACCATATGGCAAAATAGCAAATTATTTTTGAGATAACTTTAAATTTTAAAAAATTTCCAATGATGTGGCTCGCCTTGAAATCGTGGACTAAATGAGTCAGAAAACTAAATTTCATATTTTTAGATGATCGAGTGTTAGCACTTTCGCTTGAAATTCCATTTGCTTTGAAAAACCTTAAATTTAGATTTTAAGGATGGAAATTTCACGCTGAAATTTTCTCAAAAACATAAATTTATTGAGAAGAATAAAATTTATTAAGTAAAATTTAATAGTAGCCGTGGTATCATTCCCCAAAAATTTTGATAGGGAATTAAAATGAGACAGTACGAAACTTACAGATGCGACAAATGCGGCGCGGAGGTCGAGGTGCAAAAAGTAGGCGGCGGCACGCTTAGCTGCTGCGGCGAGCCGATGAAATGTATAACTGAGGATCTGACGCAGGTAAATTTGATGAAGGCGTTCGCAGGCGAGTCGCAAGCGCGCAACAAATATGATCTTTACGGCGATTTGGCCAAAGAGGCGGGCTTTCACGCCATTGCGCGACATTTTTACGAGGCTGCCGAAAATGAAAAATGGCACGCCAGAGCCGAGCTAAAGGCGCATCACGCGGCCGCAGGCATTCCGCTTGATAAAATGGATAAAAATCTGCTCGATGCCGCCGCCGGCGAGCGCTACGAGCACGAGAGCATGTATCCGAGCTTCGCTAAAATCGCGACCGAAGAGGGTAAAAAAGAGGTAGCGCGCCTTTTTAACGCTATCGGCAAGGTCGAGCAGGAGCACGAGCGCGAATACAACGAGCTTCAAAAGATCCTGCTAGAAGAGGGTTTTTTCGAGAGCTTTGATGAGGAAGTTTGGGTGTGCGAGGTCTGCGGGCACGTTCATCGCGGCAAGAAAGCCCCAGGCGCCTGTCCGCTCTGCAAGGCTCCGCGCGAGTATTTCAAAAAACAAAGGCTTGTTTAATTTTGATGCTTGCGGCACGGCGTTTTTGCGATAGCTTTTGAAGCCGTCGCAAATCTCGTTTATTGTCGCGAGCTGATCGCTTAAATCTTGGCTTAAAATTTTGCGCGAGATTTCGTCTTTTTGCTCCTTTTTGCCGCGGGACTCCGTGGCTAGACGAAATCTCGGGCTAAATTTATTTAGCCTAAACTCCTTTTCTTATCCCCCTAAGAAATGAAATCCTGCTCGCAAGAGCGGGATTTCTGTCGTAAAATAAATCTAAAAATAGTCATGCCGATGGATTTTGTATCTTTAAATTTTTAGTATAAATTCCTATATGATTCTTGCGCTGTTTACGAAGCAAGCTTCGCATCGGTAAATTTCGCAGCAAACTTTGGTGGCAAATCTTTTGCATTTTTAAATTTTAAGGAGAATACGGTGCGATGAGAATTTGAAAGCAAATCAAACTATAAAATTTCGAGGGTTTAAATTTTAAATCATAAATTCCATCCTTGCGGAATTTGCAGATAAATTTTATATCCGCTACCTCTTAATATGTCGATTATCTTTTGCTTATAAAATCCTCGGATGAAATCCCGTATCGTCAAAATTTAAATGAAATTTTATACTAAATTTATCTGGAATTTTAGGCAAAATCGCATGAGAAAATCTAAAAAGTAAATTATTCTATATTTCAAAAGAGTAAAATTTTAGATTCTTTTGCGATCAAGCTCTAAGGCTCGCGCGTTAATTTTAAATTTTGTCTAGTTAAATTCTAAAGCTCGCAAGGTAAAATTTTGGGCTTTGTTATGCGAGTATGAAAAACAAATTTCAGAATTTTTCAAAATAAAATTCCAAATTTTTTAGAAAATAAATTCCATAAAAAACGATTTTAAAGCCGCCTCAAAACGAAATTCAAAAAATCTCGCTCAAGCAAGCCTCACACCATCTCAAATTTTAAAATTTCACTCTTCGAATTCCTCCGCGACCTTCGCCGCAAGGCGCAGTTTGTCGCTGTCGAAGTGGGTGTAGATGCGCGAAGTATTTAGGCTCGCATGGCCGAGGGCTTCCTGGACGAGCACGAGGTCCTTTTGCTTTTTGTAAAGCATCGTCGCGAAGGTGTGGCGCAGCATGTGGGCGCCGTTTTTTTCCTTGCGGATGCCCGCGCTCATTAAAATTTTCTCCACGATGCCGCTGACGTATGCCTGAGTAAGCGGCGCGCCGTTTTTGGTGACGAAAAGATAGCCCTCTTTGTTGGCAAAGTTCGTCTCCAGCGCGTTTAGATGCTCCTCGATCAGGTGGCGCTTGATCATCACGATGCGGTATTTGTTGCCCTTGCCGCGGATTCGGATGATGAAAAGATCCCCCTCTGGAGCGATATCTTTACGCTTTAAATTTATCGCTTCGCCCACGCGGATGCCCGTATAGACGATGATTTTTACGATCAGGCGGTTGCGATGTGCAAAGGAGCGAAACTCGCTTAGATTTATCGCGTCCAAAAACCGCTTCAGCTCCTCCTCACTCATAAACTCAGGAAGCTTCGTGCCGCGGCTGCCGCTAACGCCGCCCCAGTGCTTAAGCTCGATACCGAAGTTGTGCGAGGTGCCGTCCTGCTCGTTCTGGCGGTCGATGAATCCGAAAAAATTTATCAGCGCGATTCGGTAGTTTTTTTTGCTCGCATCGCTCAGCCCGCCCGTAATAGAAGCTAAAATTTCGCTCAAAAGCTCCTCGTCGATATTTCTCATGCTCTCAAGGTTATATTCTACGATCGCTTCGTAAAATTTTTTAAGCGGGTTAAAATAGGTATTGATGCCGGTAAGGCCTGCATTTCGCGCATCTTTTGCAAGGCGCTCGAGCTCTTCGATACTTGCTACCTCGTGATTTAGAGCCAGGCTTGCGCGGCGAAACAGCGCATCGTTTTTTAGCTCCTTATTCGATAGCGCGCTTAGCTTGTAGCGCACGAATTTTACGAGCCAAAACAGCAGCGATTTTTCAAAGCTATCCTTGTAATCAAGCGGGAATTTCATTTGCTCTCCTCGCTGTCGCCGAAGATTACAAAAGGCAGCATCAGCGTGTTTTTGATGAGATTATAAGGCGTTTTTAGCACGTCGGTCGCAACGCCGGTCGAGTAGGTAGGCTTTTTCATCGTGCCGCGAATCTCGATGATCGTGGAGATCGTGTTGTTTTCGCCCAAGATGATATGATTTAGCAGCGGGATTTTTGAGATTATCGAGCTTGCGTCTTTGAGGTATTTAAGCTCCAGATCGATATTTAGCGCACCGCTTTTCATATCCACTTCGCCGTTACCCGCGATGTCTGCGCTACTGCCGGTAAAGTTCATCGCGTTTATGTAAATTTTATCGCCGCTGCGGCGAAAGTAAATTTTGCCCTTCTGCACGCTAAAGCCGCGATCGTTGAAATCGGGCGTCTTAAACGTAAGCAGCGACGGCACGGAGTTTATAAAGCTAAGCAACCTTTGATAGATGATGTAGTCCTTCAGATAGGTGTTTTGCACATTGATTTCGCCGCGGTAGTTGCGCGGATCGATGCCGCTTGCTTTCAGCGTAAATACCCCTCCGTCGAAGCTCTGCGAGCCCAGAAATTGATTAAGCGCCTCGCCACTGATGTTTTGCGCAAAAATTTGAAGCAAACTCTTTTTAAAGATCAACTTCACGTCGCCGCGTTTAAAGCTTGCGTTCAGGTTCATATTTTTGCCGTCCAGCACGCCGTTAAAGTGCGTAAATTTAAGCGTCTTATTAAGATCGGATAGCACGATGGAAGAGTTTTGCCCGCTGAAATTTATCGGCGAGCGCTCCTTTGTGCCGTTATTAAACTCACTAGTTTGCACGCTCGTATTGATCGCGACGTCCACGTCTTTTAAAGAGACGAAGTTGCCGCCTTTGTTGATTTTGAGAGAAATTTTACCGCTTCCGCTAGAGCCTTCCAGATCGCCCCCGCGCACTCGAAGCGCGAAAGAGTCGTTTTTATAATGGCTTCCGTCCTTGTTCAGCAGACCGAAATCAAAGATGAGATTGTTGCTGCTGATATCTAAGTTTGTAAAATCGCTAGTTAAAATTTTAAGATCTCCGCCGCTAATGCCCGCGTTTTTAAGCGTCTTAGAAAAGGGCAAAATTCCGCTAATATCTGGCGAGCTAATCTCGATCCGCTCGCCGAAGCTCATCTTTGCGCCTAAAAATTGCGAGCTCAGCACCGGCGCTTTGCCGCTAAAATCAAGGCTTATATTATCTCGCGCGTCGCCAAATTTTAAAATTTCTTTGCCGTTCGGGGAGAGATTGAAGCTATGAATAACGCCGTTAAATTTAGCTTTGCGCGTGGCGATGTCGATGCTGCCGCTTGCCGTGGCGTTAAAAATTTCATTTTGCAGATTCGCATCTTTGATATCGATCTTTTTTTCTGTGATATGCACCCGCGCGGCTTTGGAGTGAAATTTTGCTTTAGAGATCATCAGATCGGCATCTTTTAGCGTCACGTTCGCATCGACCTTGGCGCTTTCCTTTTCGACGTCTACGTCTATCAGCACGCGCGCATCGATCCCGCCGCCTAGCGGATATACGGGCTCGTCTATGCCGTAGCTTTGCAGGATCGCTATAAGGTCCTTGCCCAAGCTCTCCTTGGTCCGCAGATCCAGATATACGACCGGCTTCTCTTCAAAAAGCCCGCCGATACGTACGCCGCTTCCCTCCAGGCTTTTGCCTTTAAATTTAGGCTCATTTAGCGTGAAGCTTAGATAATCGTTTTTAAGCGTGATGTTTGCGTCTTTCACCGTTACGGCTTCGATTTGCGGCTGAAATTTTATCGTAAGATCCTGCGCGTAAGCCGTGGCGCTGACGTTTTCGGCGACCGGGCGCGGATCTTTCAAATCGATCTTCGCGCGGAGGTTTTCGATGTAGTAGTTTTTTGCGACCGCCTTGCCGTAGATCCACTCGTTCGCAAGAGGATTTAGCCCCGTTAGCGCGCCTAGCTCATTCATAAAATTTTTCAGACTCAAGGCCGAGGCGCGATTTATCTCGATATTTAGCTCCGAGCCGATATTGTGCACGTCAAGCTCGCCCGCGATCTCGTGCGAAGCGAAGGCGCCGTTAAAATCATACGTATCGGCTTTGAAATTTGCTCGCGCCGTGCCGTGCAGAGTGAGATTAAAATCATTTAGCTTAAGCTCGATGGGATCAAAGCTCAGCCCGTCTGCGCCAGGCGTGATCTTTGAGCTTAGCCTAAAAAACCGCGTGTCGGCGTAAAAAACGTCGCTTTTGTATTTTAGTTTCAGGCTTTCGCCTTTTATTTTCATATTGTCTACGTCGATCTCTTCGAAAAAGGAGTTGATGAGCGAGATTTTTTTGCTAAATTCTAAAATTTTCTCGCTTTGCGTGCGCAGATCGGTGGAATTTTGCTCTAAATTTTGTGTATTGTTTTGCGTAATTTCAAGATTTTTTATACGCAGCACGAGACCTTTATTTAGCTTTAGATAAAACCCCTCAAGCTTTGCAAAGCTCACGTCCAGCTGCGAAATCGCAATACCGTGTTTTAGGCCTACCGCGCAGATTATAAAAAGTATAGTAAGAGTAAGAAAAAATCTAGCTAAAAATTTATACATCATCGTCCCATTAAAAAGCTACGCCCAAAATCAAATCGGGCGTGCCGAAAAACTGCGCTTATAATATGAAATTTATTCAAAATTTTGGCTTATTTGCCTATAATTTCAGCTAAATTTTGAAAGGAACGCATGAAATTCTTTATAAAGCTCATCAAAGCTGCGTGCATTTGTATCGAGCTTGCGGCTATCTTCCTTTTGGCCGTAGGCTTTGATCTACACGAGCGCGTCGGCAACGCGAAAACCGTGCAGATAGGCCAGGGCAGCTCAACGAAAATTTTATCGCAACTCTCAAAGAGCTATCCTAAATTTACGAAATTTGACGCGAGGCTGCTTTCTTTTTACGGCGGCGCAAAAACCGGCGAGCTGGAGCTTAGCGGCGAAAATTTGCCCAAATATCAATTTTTGTATGAGCTAAGCGTCGCAAAACCCGTGATGAACGAGATCAAGCTGATCCCGGGAGAGACTACGATCGTGTTTTTAAAACAGCTCGCGAAGGATCGTGGGCTAAGCTTTAGCGAGCTTGAGCGCGAATACAACGCCACGGCGCCGTTTTACGAGGGCTTTTTGGTGCCTGAAACCTATAAAATTAGCAAAAACGAAAGCGAAAAAAATATCATCGATCACCTCATCTCAAGCGCACAAAAATTCCACGAAGACTTGTCGCGCGAACTTAGCGGCGACTATAACGCCACGGCGTGGAAGCAGGTGCTGATCAAGGCCTCGGTCATTCAAAAAGAGGCCGCAAACACAGATGAAATGCCCCTCGTAGCCTCCGTCATCGACAACCGCTTAGCCAAAAATATGCGCCTTCAGATGGACGGTACGCTGAATTACGGCGAGTTTTCGCACGTCAAGATCACTCCGCAGCGCATCCGCACCGACACCAGCCACTACAACACCTACCTCAACGACGGACTTCCGAAAGAACCGGTATGCGTGGTCTCTCGCGATGCGATACGCGCCGTTTTCGCGCCCGCAAAGAGCGAATACCTCTATTTTATGCGAAATAAAAAAACGGGACTTCACGATTTTGCGCGCACGCAAGCCGAGCACGAGCGCAACGTAAAGGCGCAGAGGTAAAATTTAAGGCCGTTTCGGCATTAAATTTAAAAACGAGATTTCGTCTTTAAATTTTAAAATTTAACCCGCAGTTATAAAAATGCGGGCTGATATTTAGGAGATAACAATGAAAATAGCGATATTCGGCGCGGGAAACATCGGTGCGGCGGTAGCAAACGATCTTATCGTAAGCGATTCTTTGAGCCAAAAGATAGATAGCATCGCGCTTGTGGATACGGTAGAGCAGATCGCGCGCGGCAAGGCACTCGATCTTGCCCATACGGCGGCTGTTTACGAGCGCGACCTGCGCATAAGCGGCAGCACGGAGCCCGGCGACATAGCGGAGGCAGGCATCGTCGTGATTACCGCAGGGCGCGCAAGAAAGGCGGGGCAGAGCAGGGAGGAACTGTTTGGCAGCAACACCGCCATCGTCGCGCAATGTGCGCGCGATGCCGCAAAATACGCGCCTAGCTCCATCATCATCGTCGTTACCAACCCGCTTGATATGATGGTTTATGCGGCGCTGCAGGCTAGCGGGTTTGCAAAAGAGCGCGTCATCGGCATGGCGGGCGAGCTAGACGGCGCGCGGCTTAAATTTGAACTCGCGCGCGCAAGCGGTAAGGAAATTTCATCGATGAGAAGCGCGATCGTAGGCCCGCATAGCGAAGAGATGATCGCGCTTAAAAACGAGCTGGGATTTGAAATTTCAGATGAAATTTTTGATCGTGCGGTGCAAAATACCAAACGCGCCGGCGCGCAGATCGGCGAGCTGCTTGGCATGTCGGCGTATTTGGCGCCCGCTGCGGGGATCGTAAAGATCATAAAATACATCCTTTTTGATACCTGCGGCACGCTCGCCTGCTGCGTCGCGGATAGATCGGGAGTGCCTTTGGGGCGCTTCGTAAGCGTCGGCAAAATGGGCGCGATAGAGAGAAATTTCGCCTACTCGGGCGAGTTTTATGAGCAGCTCGAACGGATGCGTGAGCGGATAGCGGAGCTAAAGTTTTAGTGGATATAGAGCGAATTCGACGCGACGCGGAAGCGGGATTCGTAGATTTAAAATTTCAAAGCGCAGAATTTTTGCGATAGAATTTGCAGCATCAAATTTCACTCCGGCAAGAAATTTAAGCTCGCGGAATTTTGCAGCGTAAAAATTTTATTCGCTGCGGAATTTTAAAATTTGCGCAATTTTGCCCGCTGTGAAATTTCATAGATTAAAATTTTACTTTTGCTCAGAATTTTGCGTGACGTAAAATTTTTAAACGCCACAAAATTTTAAAATTTAAACTCTGCAAAATTTAAAAACGAGAGGACTTTGATGCGATCAAAGCGGGCTTGCGCCATAAAATTTCAAATTTTAAATCGCGAGGCGGTATTTAGTGCAGATTTTGATAAATTAAGGAGAAAATATGAGCGAAAATGAGAGCCAGCGCGCCGTCTGGACGGATGAGAGTCGCTGTAAGGCGTGCAACATCTGCGTAAGCGTCTGTCCTAGCGGCGCGATCGCGATGAGACAGGACGAGGGCGCCGTGCAGGGCATGATGATCGACGTGGTGGATGAGGGCGCCTGTATCGGCTGTAGGGAGTGCGAGTTGCACTGCCCGGATTTTGCAATTTTCGTCGCGCCCAAGGGCTTTAAATTCGCTCGTCTAAGCTCTCAGGCTAGAGAGATGGCTGAAAAAATCAAAAACAATAATTTTATGAAACCCAAGGACGCATAATGAGAGAGGTAATTTCCACAGGTAACGCCTTAATTGCGCGTGCGGCGATTGATTGTGGCTGTAATTTTTTCGGCGGCTACCCGATCACGCCGAGCAGCGAGATCGCGCACGAGATGAGTCGCTTACTACCTAAGGTCGGAGGTAAATTTATCCAGATGGAAGATGAAATTTCGGGCATTTCTGTAGCTTTGGGCGCGTCGATGAGCGGTGCAAAGGCGATGACGGCAAGCTCCGGTCCTGGGATTTCGCTAAAATCAGAGCAGATTGGACTTGGCTTCATCGCTGAAATTCCGCTTTTAATCGTAAATGTTATGCGCGGAGGTCCTAGCACCGGGCTTCCTACGCGAGTGGCGCAGGGCGATATTTTGCAAGCTCGTAACCCCACTCACGGCGATTTTCAAAGCATCGTGCTATGCCCGGGCTCACTAAATGAGGCTTATACGCAAACCGTGCGCGCCTTCAATCTAGCCGAGCGGTTTATGACGCCGGTATTTTTGCTACTTGATGAGACGCTTGGGCATATGCAGGCTAAGGCGATGCTCCCTGAAATTTCGGATCTAAAAATCGAGCGCAGGGCGGAATTTAAAGGTAGTCCGAAAGATTATGAGCCCTATGATGCTGCGCCCGATAAGCCTGCGGTGCTAAATCCCTTTTTTAGAGGATACCACTATCACATAACGGGGCTGCATCACGGCGCGAAGGGCTTTCCGACCGAAAACGAGCAGATCGTGGATCGCTCTATAAAAAGGCTTTTTAATAAAATTTCGGCGCATGAAGATGAGATCGTGCAATACGAGGAATTTATGCTAGATGACGCTGATGCTTGCATCATCGCCTACGGCAGCGTTAGCCTAGCAGCAAAAGACGCGATTTTAAAGCTACGAGGACAAGGCGTGCGTGTGGGACTTTTTCGCCCGATCACGCTGTGGCCAAGCCCTGTGCGCAAGCTAAGAGAGCTAGGGGAGAGATTTAATAAAATTTTGATCGCCGAGCTAAATTTAGGGCAGTATCTGCTAGAGGTGCAGCGCGCTTGCTTGAGAGATGATTTTAAGACGCTTCTTAAGGCAAACGGCAGACCGATCAGCCCTAGCGAGATTATCGAGAAAGTAAAGGAGCTTTAAATGGCGTTTGATTACGATAAATATCTAAGAACGGACAAGATGCCTACGCTTTGGTGCTGGGGCTGCGGCGACGGAGTGATCTTAAAAGCGATCATCCGCGCGATTGACCGCATAGGCTGGAGTATGGACGATGTGTGCGTGGTAAGCGGTATCGGCTGTAGTGGCAGGATGTCGAGTTACATAGACTGCAATACCGTCCATACGACGCACGGACGCGCGATAGCTTATGCTACGGGTATCAAGCTTGCAAATCCAGGCAAACACGTAATAGTAGTCACTGGCGATGGTGATGGGCTTGCGATAGGGGGCAATCACACGATCCATGGATGCCGCCGCAATATCGATCTAAATCATATCTTAGTAAACAATTTCATCTACGGGCTTACAAACTCGCAGACGAGCCCTACGACGCCGCGAGGGTTTTGGACGGTTACGGCACAATACGGCAATGTCGATCCCAGCTTTGATGCGGCAAAGCTTGCGATCGCTGCCAGGGCAACTTTTGTCGGACGCGAGAGCGTGACAAATCCCGAAAAAATCGAGCGACTTTTGGCTAAGGGCTTTGAGCACGAGGGTTATAGTTTTTTTGATATTTTTAGCAACTGCCACGTAAATTTGGGTCGTAAAAATAAAATGAGCGAGGCGGTGCAAATGCTAAAGTGGCTTGATTCGCGCACGATTTCCAAAGCAAAATTTGACGCTCTTAGCGAGGATGAGCGAGTGGGTCTATTTCCGCTTGGGGTTTTACACGAAGATAATGAGCACACCGAATACACAAAGGCGTATCAAAAGGTGATAGATGCCGCACAAAGCGGCGAAGCGATAAATTTTGAAGGACTAAGATGAATCAATTAAGATTTGTGGGAGTGGGCGGTCAAGGCGTGATTTTAGCAGGCGAAATTCTAGCTGCGGCAAAGATTGCACACGGCGGCTATGGAATCAAGGCATCTACGTATACCTCTCAGGTACGTGGTGGGCCTACGAAAGTGGATATTATCTTAAGCGATGAAGAAATTCTATATCCTTACGCGAGCGAGGGCGAGATCGATTTCATGCTCGCAACGGCGCAGAGCAGCTACGATGCTTTCAAAAATGGCGTGAAAAAAGGCGGCGTGATCGTAATCGAGCCGAATTTAGTAGCGCCGAGCGATGAGGATAGGATAAACTTTAAAATTTATGAAATTCCAATCATTACCATCGCAAAATACGAGGTTGGAAATGTCATCACTCAAAGTGTCGTGGCTCTAGCGATCGCAGTAGAGCTTAGCCGCTGCATGGATGTAGGGCTCGTAAAAGAGCAAATGCTCCGCTCTGTGCCCGAAAAAACCCGCGCGCTAAATGAAAAGGCGTATGATTTGGGCATGAAATACGCGAGAGAGGTTTTTGAGACGGAGTAAAATTTTATGGCAGCGAAACGATAGAAGTGGGCGGTAATATTCTAGCGGCTTTATTCTTGCTTTTTTTTGCGAAGTGCATCAGCTATAAGGATGAAATTTATCGCGTTGTTAAAATTTTTATTTTGGTACAAGTATACTCATCGCTTTTCTTAAAGGATTACACTCACTATCGCTTAGGCAAATTTCTAATTACTCCTTTATCTTGCAAGAAAAATCCTTCTTGTCGCTGTTTTTTCCGTAACAAACCTTCTCAAAGTAACCGATAGCCCTATGTATATTTCCGCCGTAAAATATTTCATTCCCTGCTAGCAAAAAGCAATAATACATCATATCCGCCTCGCAAGCTTTCTTTAATGCTGAAACGGAATCTTTATATCTACCCATTGTAACCAAAAGCACCGCGCCGAGCGATCCGCAGCTTTCGTAATCTCCGCTATCGTACTTTTTGGATAAAATTTCGACCAGTTTCGTGCATGCGCTATATTTTCCATCGCCGCTATCACACTCTAAATTTAGCTCTTTTTCCTCCCAAGTTTTGAAAAAGCTCGAATCCATGGGTCTTGCCATACTAGAGCATATTGAAAATATCAAAGCCAAAACTATAAATTTAATTTTCTGCATTTTCTCTCCTATTTAAAATTTTGATATATAAAGTGGCTTTTTAAATAACATCATCTTACGCTTTTTAACAAAATTCTTGCTTTTTTTATAGGATTGCACTCGCTATCGTTTAGGCACTTTTCCAATTCCTCGTTTATCTTGCACGCTTCGTTTTTATATACGCTATCTATTCTTTTGCATGCCTTACCAAGATATTTAATTACCAAATTTACATCTCCGCCATAGTGTATTTCGGTCGCACTTAGCATATAGCAGTAGGTTACTACGCCGGCCTCACAAGCTTTTTTATAAGCGGAGGCGGAGTCTTCATATCTATTGGAGTCGAAAAGCGCTATGCCGAGCGATCCACAGCTTTCATAATCTCCGCCGTCGCACTTTTTGGATAAAATTTCGACTAGCCTCGTGCATGCACTGTATTTTCCGTTGCCGCTATCGCAAGCAATCGCTAAATCTTTTTCCTCTTTGGTTTTTAATAAATAATCCAAGCCTTCCGCTGCCGCAGCAGGGATTGCCGCAAATGCCGCCACAAGCGCAAGTAGCCAAATTTTAAGATAGAATTTTTTCATCGCACCCTCCGTTTCTAGGCGGCGATTATATATTAAAATATTTTAGCGGGCTCTTAAAATTTTGCAGAGTTAAAATTTCGATCACTCACTAAATTTAGCGGCGCTATTTTTGTAAGCCGCGCCGCTTCGGGATTTAAAACGCCGCTTTTAAATTTTTAAACATCGCGGTGAAATTTTAAAATTTCACCGCAAGCTTTGGGCGGCTTTAAATTTAACATACCGAGTTCTGTTAGCATCCAGAGTTTGGCTGCACCCGCGTTTCGCCGCCCGTGTGGATCAGCAGAGCCTTGCCGCGTCTAAATCTGCACGGCGGATCGGCTTGCACGGATGAGTACTCCTTGCCGTTTAGCTTGTAGATGATGTTGGAGCCTTGCACCGTCTTTTGGGAGTTTTGGATCGCATCTCCGGCGACCGCGCCCACTACCGCGCCGCCTACGAGCCCCACGGTCTCAGCTAAGCGCCTGCTGCTGCTATGTTTGCCGAGCTTATGCCCGATGACCGCGCCCGTAGTTCCGCCCGCGACGCCACCTAAAATTTTACCAGTATTGCCCTCGGAGCGCTCTACGTTTATTTTGGCGGGCAGGACATCGACGATCTCGATCCGATCGCTCTGCCTCATGCGGTTCGTCTCGCTCGCGTCATAAACATCTCCACCATATCGATCCTGCGGGGTCGCGCAACCACAAAGTGCGATCGCTGCGATCAAACATAATGTAAAATTCTTCATGTTTTCTCCTTTGTAATGAGCTTGACGACATTATACTGCGGGTTTTTATACGAGCGGTTAAGCGGCGGCGTTAAAATTTACCGGCTCGCTGCCGCTTAAAATTAGCTGGATACGAGGCATTGTGCCGTATCTGGGCGCCTTATAAAATTTTTATTTCACTCAAAATTTATCTTATTTTGTTAGAATCATTCTTATTTTTAAGGAGAGAAAATGAAAAAACTATTAGTTTACGCCACCAAAGGCGGCGATACGAAAGTCGTGAGCGAATATATCGCTTCAAAGCTCGGCTTTGAGATCAAGGAGGCCAAAGAGCTAAATGAGGAGGATTTGGCGGGCGCTAGCGCGTTTATTTTTGCAGCTTCGACGCACGGCGACGGACAGATCCAGGCTAAATTTGACGACAAATTGGAGCTTTTGAATAAAACTGATTTTGACGGACGCAAGGTCGCGCTCATAGGCGTTGGCAACGTCGAGCGCCACGGTAGCGATTTTTGCAGCGGTATGAGTGCGTTTTTGCCGGTGCTTAAAAAGGCTGATCTCATCGGCGCTTGGGGCGCAGAGGGCTATAAATTTAAACATTCGCGCGCCTTCATAAACGGCAAATTCGTAGGTCTTACGATCGATTTTAAAGGCGACGAGCACTGGCAGGCGAGGGCCGATAAATGGATCGCCGCGGTTAAAGGCGAGTTTTAAATATTTCAGCTTTTGCGCGACCGAGCGAGCTTTGGGCTCATCGAGCCTAAAGCTCGTTAAATTTCCCCATTAAATTCCACGCTCCGCTTTCGAGCGAAGCTCTCTTAAATTTTACTCGCCGCGGCGTTATAATTTCCGCGCGTCTAAGCGCCGCCTGCTCATGCCGCGTAAAATTTATCGCTAGCGGGAGCCGTAAATTTCAACTCGCCACGCAGATAGCTATAGGTGCCGCGATAAAATTTAGTTCGCGGCAACTTGCGCACTATTCGTGCAATAAACGATAAATTCCGCCTGCGATGCTTATATGCCACTGGTGCGATAAAATTTCGCTTTTGCGACAAAATTTCGCCCGCAGTGCTAGTATGCTGCCCGCACGTTAAAATTTCACGTTCTGCTTCCGAGCGGGACCCCCTCGTTAAAATTTTAAAATTTTTAGCTCAAAAAGTCGCTGTGTTTTACAAGCCGTACCGCTTAAAATCGCGCGGATAGGATGAAATTTTATCCTCCCAAGCTCAAAATCTCGCTCGCCAGTACAGCGGTCAATTCAATACGGCAAATTTAATGCGATCGACTTATAAAATCACCGCCCGAGCCTCAAATATCAGCGCCGCATTAGAAAAGTTATTTTATAATAACCGCATATCAAAATTTAAGGCGATCTATGAAAAGGCTTCTAATTTTCGTCGTTTTTGCGCTGGCCGCTCTCGCCGCGGCGATCTATTTCAATCTCGATAGGCGCGAAGAGGTCGCGCACAAGGCCTACGGCATCATTGACATCAGGCAGAGTTCGCTTAGCTTCGAGCGCAGCGGTCGCATTAGCGCGCTTTATCGCGACGAGGGTGATTTCGTGCAGGCTGGCGACGTCTTAGCGGCTCTGGATACGGCGGATTTGAGCTTTCAAAGGCAGGTTCAGATCGCGAGGTGCGAAGGGCTTAAATTTAGCTTGCAAAAGCTGCAAAGCGGCTTTCGTAGCGAGGAGATCGAGATGGCGGCGGCGAACGTAAGCGCGCTGCAAAACGCCCTACAGCTCGCTACTTTGACGAACGAGCGCCTCAAGAGCCTAGGCAAAAGCAACTCCGCGTCCAAGCAGCAGATCGACGAGGCGTTTTATTCTATGAAGCGCACGCAGGCTCAGCTGCAAAGCGCGCAGGCTAATCTGCGTCAGCTTCAAAGCGGCTATCGCGGCGAGGATGTCGGCGCCGCCCGCGCAAACTTGGCAAGCTGCGAGGAAAATTTGAAATATCTGAATTACCAAATCGAGACGCAAAGCGTGCTAAAAGCGCCCTTTAGCGGGCAGATCAGAGCGCGCCTTAAGGAGCTTGGCGACATCAGCATGCCAAGCGTGGGCGTTTTCGAGCTTAGCGAAGTAAAAAACAAGCGCGCGAAATTTTATCTAAGCGAAAATCAGCTCCGCTTCCTGCGTGCCGGACAGAGCGTGCGGATCATCGCTGCGGACGGCTCTAGCGCGAGCGCGAAGGTCGCCTACGTGAGCCAAACCGCGATGTACACGCCCCGCACGGTGCAGACCGAGGAGCTGCGCGCAGATCTCGTGTGGGAGGCGCGCGCCGATTTCAGCGACGGCGACGGCAGCTTTCGCTTAGGACAGCCAATCAGCGTGGAATTTTAACGGGCGAGCACTGCGGGCGAAATTTTAATGCACGAGTGAAACTTTAGCGTGCGGGCGGAACTTCGGATACTGCGGGCGAAATTGGATAGTAAAGCTCGCCGAGCGGTAAATTTTACGTAATATCGCGCGAGCCGTGCGTACGGCGTGGGCCTGATGAAATTTTAAAAGCGCGCTTCGAGGTGAAATTTTAACGCCGCCTGTTCGGCAGAGCAGGGCGATGAAATTGCACCGCGCCTAAAATACATCGTCTCGGCGGCGATAAAATGCTGCGTGCTTAGAACGAAGTCGTACAAAAGCGGCGTAAATTTTATCGCACGAGTTTTGTGCGAGCAGGCAGGGCTTTGAATAAAAGATCGAATTTTGCAGCGCGGCGAGTAAAATTCCGCCGAAATTTTAGCGCAAGGCAGTGCGGGTGAAATTCGGCTCGGAGGCGAGATAAAAGCAGGGCGGCATAGCGCCAACAGGCTTTATTTCTAGCAGGTGTTTTACGATAAACGAACGGCGATTGAGTACCGAGCGTGGACGGCAGTAAAATTTCGCTACGAAACAAACGGCGCGATAAAATATCGATTGTGCGCGGCGGTAAATTTTACCCCAAAGGACGCGGTAGCTGAAGTCGGTACTATGCTAAGGAAAGCCGAGACTAGGTAAATTTCGTCAAAAGAGAGATGGCAGTGGTAAATTTTACCCCGAAAGGTAGGCGGAAGTGAAATTTTGCCCAAAAGGCGTGGCGGCGGTAAAATTTCGCCGAAAGAGGCGCAGCGCAGATAGAGAGCTCGGCGCTTATAGGTCGCCAGGTGTTTGAAAACTCGCTTTCATTTGCGTTTTGAAGCGAATTTATCGCGGATACTTACGGGCTGCTTCATGTTTTAAAGACCGCCCCGCTCATGCGCGTTGTGTGCGCATCGTTAGCGGCGCGGCTAGTCGATGCGATATGCACGCGCTCAAGACCGGATCGGGCGTCGCGCGGAATATTCGGCGCGAGCCGTAGGCAACGCCGATCGTGCGGGCACGCAAAATTCGAGCGGGCGATTGCAGGGCGCCCAGACGCGATAGGGCTTAGTTTCGCGCGCTTGCGGTAAGTTGCGTCGAATTTATGCGAGGTTTGGGCGAAATTGTTCAACGCGAGTTGTTAAATTTAAAGCGCGCGGCGGCTGTAGAACCGAGATGCCGCGGCGGTCACAAAACTAAGACGCCGTAGCAGCTACGAAACCACGACGTCTCGGCGGCTGCAGAAGCAAGGCGTCGCGGTAAAAAGCGCCTTTTAGGCGTGCGAAGGTCTCGTTCGTCGCGCCGAGCGGCGGAGCGAGCAATAAAAAGCGAGCAATAAAATTTGGAGCTAAGCTTGGATCTACTAAATATAGTAAATTTAAAGAAATTTTACCTGCGAGAGGATCGCAGCAAAAACGTCGTTTTTGAAAATTTTGATCTGCAAATCGGCGACGCGCCGCGGCTCATCAGCCTCACGGGCCCCGACGGCGCGGGCAAATCCACGCTTTTAAAGCTCATCTGCGGCATCATCGCGCCCGATTGCGGCGAGATAAAATTTGCCGGCTTCACCCCTAGCGGCGAAAATAAAGAATTCGTCCGCGCAAACGGCTATATGTCGCAGAGCCTGGGGCTTTACGAGGAGCTTAGCGTCTGGCAAAATTTAAACATCTTCGCGGGCCTAAAAGGGCTTGATCTAAAAGACGGCGAGGAGTATCTGCGCGGGCTTTTACGCCGCGTGGGGCTTTTGAAATTTAAAGATTACGCCGTGGATTCGCTCTCCGGCGGGATGAAACAAAAGCTTGGCGTCGCTTGCGCTATCGCAGCTCGTCCGCGGCTTTTAGTGCTCGATGAGCCCACCGTCGGCGTCGATCCGCTCTCACGCAGGGAGCTGTGGGCGATCGTGCGCGAGTACCTGGATCAAAGCGGCGCGAAATGCATATTTTCGACGGCGTATTTCGACGAAGCGGCGGATGCCGATCTGACGCTGATTTTGCTCGGCGGCAAGATCATAGCGCAAGATCCCGCCGCAAAGATCACCGCGGCGCTGCGGGACCGCACCTTTCGCATCGACGGCGAGGATTATCAGAGCCTGGCGCGCCGCTTGATGTTTAAGACGCAAAGATTTTTAAAAAACTCCCCACTCATCGACATCTGCCCCAGAAACGGCAGCGTCGATCTGCTAAGCGAAGAGCCGATAAGCCTGCGCGATCTACAGGAGTTTTTAAACGCGAGCCTAAGCGGCAGCGACGAAGACAGAGGCGGCGAAAGCACGGAGCGCGAAAACGGGGGCGACGAAAATTTTAAAATTTCAAACGAAAACGAGGGCGTTAAATTTAACGAAAGCGGAGACGCTAAAATTAACGAAAACGGGGGCGCTAAATTTAAACTCAGCCCGCGCGAGGCGAGCCTAGAGGATGCGTATATTTTTTTAAATAAAGCAGAGATCGGCGCGGCAAACTTCGGCTACGAAAAAAGGAGCTTCGATGCGGCTCAAACCGTCATCAAAGTGCGCGACGTGAGTAAAAAATTCGGCTCATTCACCGCCGTGGAAAATACGAGTTTTGAGGTCAAAAAGGGCGAGATTTTCGGCCTTCTGGGCCCAAATGGCGCGGGTAAGACGACGACCTTTCGTATGATCTGCGCGCTTTTGGGGATGAGCGGAGGCGAGATCTCGGTCATGGGCGAGGATCTGCGCTACGCCAAATCGGCGATCAGATCGCGCATCGGCTATGTCTCGCAGAAATTTTCGCTTTATAAAAAGCTAAGCTGCTATCAAAATTTAGAGTATTTCGGCCGTAGCTACGGCATCGGCGGAGCAGCGCTAAAGCGGCGCATAGAGGAGCTTTTGAGCGAGTTTGGCTTGCAGCGGCTGCGAAACGAGACGTGGCAAAACCTGCCGTTCGGCGCGGGGCGCAACCTCAGCATGGCGTGTGCGCTCATCCACCGCCCCGAGATTTTGTTTCTCGACGAGGCCACCAGCGGCGCCGATCCGCTCTCGCGCAGGCTCTTTTGGAACCGCATAAATGCGCTCGCGCGCACCGGCGTGAGCGTGGTCGTGACGACGCATTTTATGGAGGAGGCGGAGTATTGCGATCGATTTTTGATCCAAGATCGCGGCAAAATCCTAGCGCTGGGCAGCCCCGACGAGGTCTGCGTGCAGGACGGGCGGCGGCTTAGCGTGCAGCAAGCCTTCATAAACGAGGTACAAAAATTTAGAAGCGAGGCGAGCGATGAGGGCTTTTGATCTGAATTTTGCGCGAGCGGCGAGGATTTTTGATCTGAATTTTATGCGGGCGGAGCGAAAACCAGCGTGCCCGCGCGGTAAAATTCCAAGCGGCAAAAGGGCTTTGCGAGGCGATGAAATTTTGAGCGGCGACGGAATTTTGAGCGACCGGGCTTTGGGCGTCGGTAAAATTCCAAGCGGCGGAATTTTAAACGACGGCAAATTTTGGATCGATAATAAAATTTTGAAAGGTTGCGAAATTTTAAAGGGTGTAGGAATTTTAAACGATCGTGAAATTTTGCGCGGTGCCGAGGTTCTAAACCGAATGTCGCGCGGAGGGATACAGCGCGGATTTGGTAGACGGGTACTGCGCGAGCTCTACGCAGAAGCGAGACCGCTTCATCTGCGCCGCAAATTTCAAAGCGCGAGCGGCTCGCAAACGGATTATAAATTCAAAAGGGTGACCGCTCTGCAAACAGATCGCAAATTTAAAATGGCGGTCAGTCTGCGAGTAGCTTATAAATTTAAAACCCCGATGCAAAAATTTCATCGCGGATCTTGCGCCGCCGTAGAGCTTTTGCGTCAAAAATCTCGCAGCAAGATCGTGCTGCGAGATTGCTTAAAATTTCAAAACCGGCCGTATGCGCTCGCGCGATTAAAATTTGGGGGCACGATGAGCAAAATAGGCGCGAGCAGTCGGTCTGCACTGCTAAAATTTCAAATCTTGGTTGCCGCACTTTTACAATTAAAATTTAGGGGCGCGCCAAATGCAATCCCGCGGCTAAAATTTCAAAATACGACGGCTGCCGCATTTGTGAGATCAAAATTTAAAGGCTCGTCGCGCGCGGCGCAGTGCCGCAAAATCCGAGCACAGGGGCAGGGCGGATGAACTTTACCTTTTTAAAAATCCTTGTAAAAAAGGAGTTCGCGCAGATTGCAAAGGATCGATCGGCGCTTGTGATCGCGTTTTTGATGCCGCTAATTTTGGTCATGATCTACGGATACGCGATGCGGATGGACATAAAGCCCGTCAAAGTGGGCTTCGTAAGCGATCTGGGCTCCAAAATCGAGCGGGATCTACTCGGCGGATTTTTGGGCTCAAAATACCTGCAAACCCGCGTCTATACGGATTTAGAGAGCGCGAGGAGAGATTTTAAGGCGCACGAGATCGAGAGCATTTTGTATTTTGATCCGCGATTTGCGGCGAAATTTCAAAACACTTTGGGCGGACTCGGCGGCGCGGGCGGCGGCGTAAATTTGAACCTCTCTGGCGATGAAAGCTCCTCCACGCGCGGCACAAGCGATATTCAGAATATGAACGGCGGAGCCAATGTCCGTCCGCTTGAGGACGGCGGCGCTGGCACTAGCACGGAGAGCGGCATAAACACCTCTGCAGGCGGTACCGGCGCAAGAGGGGAGGGCTCATACGGCAATGGCTCAGAAGCGGGCGGCAGCGGAGTAAATTCAAGCAGCGCGACTGCAAATTCTAGTAGCGGCGCAAGCGACATAGGCGCAGATCAAGGCAGCGCAAATTTAATCGGCGGCGCAGGCGATACGAATACGGGCCTCATGGGCGGAGCAGACGATCTCCAAAATACGAACGGCGGCGTCAATGCAAGCCCTTCCGCTAACAGCGCTCGCAGCGCGGGCGGCGCTGTAAATAACGACGGCAGCTCAAGTAATGTAGGCGGCTCAAATGGTGCAGGAGGCGGCGCGAGCGGCTCGAATAAAGACGGCGCTGAAATTTTTCTTATCCAAAATGCCACCCAGTCGCAGCTTGCGCTTCTTAGTTACGTTTACGTCGCAGGCGTGATCGAGCAGGTTTTGGCGCAAGATTACGGCTTTTTAAACGCAAATTTAAACGCCGCAGCAAAGCCCGTCAGCGTGAACTATCGCAGCTGGTTCAACGAAGCCAACGAATCGACGTGGTATCTCGTATCTGCCGAGTACGTGGGGATTTTGGGGCTCATCTGCCTATTTATGGTCGCAGTCGTGATCTCGCGCGAATGGGATCGCGGCACGATCGCCTCGCTTTACAACTCCAATGCAAGCGCGCTTGAGATCGTCACTGCCAAGGTCGGCGCGTATTATTTCCTGGCGCTTTTAGGCGGCGCGATGACGCTCGTTTACGGGCAGGTTCTTTTAGGCATCCCGATCCGCGGCAGCGTGGCGATGCTGCTGGCGACGCTTTGCGTCTTCGTGCTGGAGATGACCTGCCTAGGCATGCTGATCTCGGCGATCTGCAAAAATCAATTCCTAGCGCAGGAATACGCCATCGTCATCGGCTATCTACCCGTGACGCTGCTTAGCGGCATGATATTCGATCTGCGCGGACTGCCCGCGGCGGTCAACTTCATCGGGCACCTGCTGCCGCCCACATACGCGGTCGAGTCTTTTCGCATCTGCTTCCTATCGGGCGGACAGAGCGCGACGCTATGGGTAAACCTTGCCATTCAGGCGCTCGGAGCGGTTTTGTTTTTCAGCTTGTGCGTGCTTAGCGTAAAAAGGGGCGCGCGATGAAATTTTTATTTTTGCCTTACGCTTGCGCGGAGAAATTTCGCGCCGCAAAAACCGGCGCAATTAATGTTCCGCTTTCGCCCGAGGCATCGATGGCGGAATTTTACGTCGCCAAAAGAGAGGACGCGATGAAATTTTTAGAATTTTTTTGCAAGCGAGCGGAGCGCGGGCTTGAAATTTTAAAATTTCTTAGCGCGAGGCATTTTGGCTTGCAAGGTGCAGCGGTGAAGCGTAGATCTGAAATTTTAAAATTTAGCGCCGCAGAGCGCTTAAAACGCCGCTTCGAGTCGCAAAATCAAGCGGCAGAGCTTTTAAATTCTAGTTCCTTGTCGCCGCGTAAATTTAAACTTGCGCTTTTAAAATTTCCGCCCGAGCCGCCGCGCAATAGATCTGAAATTTTAAAATTTACGCTCGCACGGCGCAAATTCAAACTCGTGCCGTGCAAATCTAAATCCGAGCCGCGTAAATTTGAACCGGCGCCTGCGGTGCGTTTAAATTTTGCTTTAAATTCCGCGCCGCAAGCGCGCGCCGCTAAATTTGAAAATGGCGTTAAATTTAAAGGTGCCGCTAAATTTGAAAGGGGCGCACGATGAACGCTCTGCGAAAATCCCTGCTTCGAATCCGCGCGCTTATTAAAAAGGAATTTTTGGCGATGTTTCGCGACAAGGGCACGCGCATGGTGCTGATCGTGCCGGTGCTGGTGCAGGCGATCATATTCGGCTACGGCGCGAATTTCACCCCCGAGCAGGTGCGCTACGCGATTTTGGACGATGCCCGCGATGCGATGTCCACCGCGCTGGTACAGCAGATCGCCGCTACGCCGATGTTTAAGACCGAACTTGGCTGCAAAGACCTAACCTGCCTGCGCCGCGCGGTAAGCGAGGGCGAGGCGATCATCGGGATCTATTTTGGCGGCGATTTTGCGAATACGCACGAGCTTTTGATCATCGCGGATTCGCGCAATACGACCTTGGCAAACACCGTCATCGGCTTCGTGCAGGCCATAGCGGGGGAATACAACGCGCAGCATTTTGTTAATTTAATCAGCATAAATCCGCGCTATGTTTTTAATGAAAACACGATCACGCGCTACACGATCATGACGGGGATGATTTTGGGGCTTTCGATGATTCAGGTGCTGATGCTATCGGCGTTTAGCGTCTCCCGCGAGCGCGAGGAGGGGAGCTTCGATATGATGCTGATGACGCCTGCAAACCCGCTTGAGATGCTAATCGGCAAAGCCGTGCCTCCTGTGCTGATCGCGATCGCGCAGGGGCTCGCGCTGTTTTTGATCTGCGTATTTTACTTCGAAATTCCATTCCGCGGGCGCTTTGCGGATCTTTTTGCGATCATCGCGATCTTTAGCGCCTGCAACGTAGGCATCGGCCTCGTGATCTCGACCGTCTGCAAAACCTCGCTACAATCGGTCGTGAGCTCGTTTTTGTTCCTGCTGCCGTGCATTATGATAAGCGGGCTGATAACGCCTGCGGACGCGATGCCGCGGTGGTTTTACTACATCGCGCACCTAGATCCGATGTATTATGCCAACAACTGCATGTGGCGGATCTATCTGGAAGGCGCGAGCCTGGGCGAGCTGTGGCATCTCATCGTGCCGCTGCTGCTGATCGGGCTTGGCACGTTGAGCTTTGCGGCGTCGCTTTTTAGAAATAAGCTGGATTAGGGATTTAGATCGGAATTTTAGAATTTCAGCTGGAATTTTGGCTTGGATTTTGCTTCGTCGGAATTTTCGGATTGAGCCTCTGCTTAAAATTTTAAATTGATCGCGGAATTTCAGTTTGGAATTTTGCCCTAAATTTTGCGCGTTCGTAGCGGATAAAATTAAATTAAAATTCCGTGTTTCCGCCTGGTGCACCGCGCGTCGCGATAAAATTCCGCACCTTAAATTTTAAAAATTTTGCGAAATTCCATCTTGCGAATAGAGTTAGAATTTAAATCCGGGGTTGCCCGGGCGTCTTGCGGCGGTCGTATCATCTGCGCTCACTGCTGAAGCAGGCATATTTGCGGTATCTGCGCTCGCCTTGGAAGCGGGCTTTTTCGCATCGTCCGCGTCCGATTTCTTAAAAGCGGCGAGTTTGCTGTAAATGCTCGGTTTTTCGCCGTCCGCGCCTAGCTTGGCGCCGCCAAGCTCGCTAGAATTTTCCGCGCCGCATAACCTTGCGGGGTTGAATTTTATCCATGCTATGATTAGCAAAATCCCCGAAAACGCCGTTACCAGCGACGCTGCGATTAGATACGGCAGCGCGAGGATTACGCCTATTTTAGCTAGCGCGCCCGATACCGCTTCGCAGGGCCATGCCACGGACACCACTATGCCGTAGATTTTAAATAAATCCACGCCGCTAAGTGTGGCTAGGCGGCAGTTTAATACGCCCCAGATTATCACCGCCGCGCACGTCGAAAGGACGTAGAGCAGGGTGTATAGTAGACCTAGCATCGCGCCCTCTTTTAGCGCTACTATCATGGCGCAGTAGCACAAAATCGCGACGATTGGGATACTTTCTATCAGCCTATAGGTCTTAACGAAGCGCGCGCCTAGTGCCTTTTCTAGGCAAACGAAGCAGTCGTAAAATATCGCTAGCGTCGCTAGCAGCGCTAAAACTCTAAAAATCGCGACCGCGTCCTCGTCTATGTCGCTTACGCCCACCGTGCCGCTTACGCCGATGCCTAGTAAAATCACGGCGCCTAAAATTCCGCGGAATTTCGCCTTGCGAAGCAGACCTTGCTTTGAAATTTCTTTCATTTTTATCCTTTGAATTTTCTAAATTTACGCGCTATCTTGTGGCTTTGCTGCGTGTGGCGACGCTGCCGCCGGATGGCGCGGCTTGGACGTTGCGGTTTGGACTTGCAAAAGGCGTGGTCGCCGCAAAACGAAAGCGCTCCTACTTAGGCGAGCTTTTCTATCTTGCTCCAGGCCAGCAGGTGCACGACGCTAGTTATTATGAGAGAGGCAAACGGCAAAAATTCCTTAAACGATGTGATAACTAAAGCCGCAACCGAATCGTCAGTTTGCGGCTTGGAGGTAGCCAAACCGAAGGGCCCTGCGCCACATAGCCAATTTAGCGCGAAAAACCCCACGCAGAGCCATACATAGATGCGAAAGGTACCCACGCCGCTTACTCGCGCCAAAGAGAAATTTATGCGAAGCCACGCTACGATTATGTAGATTGCGGCTGCGGGCACCGCTAAATTCCATATAGTCTCTTCTATCATCTCTTTCATCGTTACTTCTCTGTAACAACCTGCCGGATAAAATAATAGAAGTGCCACGAAGCATATGCAGAGGATAACGCAGTTGCGGTAAAGCGCCGCCGCTTTTATGCCGCTAAGCTTTGAAATTTTGCGGAGCGCTCTTAGCCTATAAATCACCGAGAGGCAGATAAGAGCGATAAAAATTCCGCTGACTATCAAGAACATTCCGCCGGAAGCAAGACCTATTACTTTAAAAACCGCGAGCGCCACCGCCAAAAGCAGATCAATGCCAGTGCTAATCATCCCTTCTCTTTTTACCTGAGATACGAGATCTTGCATACATAAGCCTTTTTGAAATTTATTCCGAAGTGTAAAACGCTAATCAAACCGAAAAGAGCGAAATTTTATCGTGACAAGAGGTTTATGAAATTTAAAATTTAAACCTCTGCGCTTATCTTTTCTATCTTGCTCCAGGCTAGCAGGTGCACGATGCCAGTTATCACAAGAGCGATGAACGGCAGGAGCAGTTTAAGCATTACGACGGCAATAGCCAAAGCTGAAACCTGCTCGGTCCGTGGCTCGGAAATGGCTATAGCAAGAATCGCTGCGTTACATAGTATATTTAACACAAAAAGTCCCACACAAAGCCACACATAAGTCCGAAAGGTACTTACGCCGCTTACGCGCGCAAGCGAAAAATTTATGCGAAACCATGCGACGATTATGTAAATAACGCCTGCGAAAAGCGCTAGTCCAAATATCGCCGCAAATGGATTATCACTCTGCCCGCCGTCTGCGTCAGGCTCCCTCGGATAAAGGTAATTAAGCACAAGCGCTAGCGCAAAAAAGCAGACGCAGATTATTATGCAGTTGCGGTAAAGAGTCGCTACTTTTATACCGCTAAGCGCTGAAATTTTTCGGAGTGCCTGCAATCTGAAAAATGCCGAAACACAAATAAAAGCGATCAAAATTCCGCTAGCGATATAATTTGTCATCTCGTCATCAAGGCGCCATGGCTCGCTGTAAGAGACATATCCTACCACGATAAAAACCGCGGGTAGCGCCGCTAAAAACAGATCGATGCCGGTGCTGATCATCCCCTCTTTTCTTGCCTGAGATACAATGAATTGCATATATAAACCCTTTTTAAAAATTTGACCCGAAGTATATATAAACAAGCATAAAATATAAATTAAACCGACAAGATCGAAATTCTATCGCTACAAGATATTTGCGAAATTTTAAACTTTTACGCTTATCTTTTCTATCTTGCTCCAGGCTAGCAGATGCACGATGCTAGTTATTGTGAGGGTTATGGGGAATATCAAATGGTATAGTGCATTTAATGGAAAAAGGATGACGCAGAGCCACACATATGTCTCAAAGATCCCCACGCCGCTTACGCGCGCTAGAGCAAAATTTATGCAAAACCACGCTACGATCATATATATTACGCCCACAAACGTTATCAAAATGCACAATATCATTGCCAAATGCTTGTGTGAGATCGATAAAGGAATCGATAAAAAGATGCTTGTTATGGCAATGACACAGATGCAGACAATTACGCAGTTGCGGTAAAGCGCCGCCGCTTTTATGCCGCTAAGCATTGAAATTTTGCGGAGCGCTCTTAGCCTGAAAAATACCGAAACACACAAAAGAGCAAAAATAATTCCGCCAGTGATATAGATAGCCGTCTTGTTGGTGCTAAGCCCTAGCATGCCGTTAATAGCAATATCTAGCGCAACTAAAGTCGCAGGCACCGCCGCTAAAAATAGATCAATGCCAGTGCTGATCATCCCCTCTTTTCTTGCCTGAGATACGAGATCTTGCATAATAAGCCTTTTAAAATTTATCCCGAAGTATACATAAATCGATGTAAAGCAGGAATTAAATAGCTAAATTTAAAATTTTTAAATTTCGTCGGGACAAGCTTGCAGACTGCGGAATTTCAGGAATTCTACCAGAGCGAGAATAAAATTTCGCCGCGGGATTTAAAACGGAATTCCATCTATGGATTTGCAGGCAGAATTCTACTACAAAAATTTTAAACCACAAGCGCGGTATCTTTCATCGCACGCTTCAAAAGCCGGCAAGCCGTAGGTAGAATTCCGCTATAAGATTTCTGATCGGAATTTCTCGGTAAAATTTCACTATGGAATTTAGACTGGAATTCTAAGGCAAAACCTCGATATAAAATTTTAATCGGAATTTCAAGGTAAAAAATTCTACGATTTAAATTTCGCCCAGGACAAAAATCCCACGATTTAAAATTTCGCGCCGATTGACGAGTTGCTTTGTCGCGCCGCTCGTGCCTACTTCACCTGTGCGCTGAAAATTTGCGTGATGCTGGGAATTTGCTCGCCCGCAACGTCAAATTCCGCCGTTTTGATCTGTACGCCGTAGAGCGAGCTAAGCGCGGCTTCGGTTAAAATTTCGTTGCTTGCGCCGTAGTTATAGCTAAGATCATTTCGCAAGATCAGTGTGCGATCGGCGACTGCGAGGGCGTGGTTAGGCTGATGGGTGGTAAAAACTATGCTCGCATCGCTATTTGAGCGTAGATTTGCGATGAGGCTTAGCACGCGGTCTTGGTTTTTGATATCAAGCGCGCTGGCAGGCTCGTCCAAAAACAGCACGTCGCTGCCACTAGCTAGGGCTCTAGCAAAGAGCACGAGCTGCTTCTGCCCGCCGCTAAGGGCGTTAAAGCTGCGCTTTTGCAGATGGGCGACGCCTAGCGTATCCAGAGCGTCAAGGCAGATTTGAATATCCTTTTTGCCCGGTTTTGAAAAGAGCGAGATCTCGCGTACCCGCCCCATCAGTACGATGTCAAGCACGCTGTAATCAAACGCGACATTAAAGCTTTGAGGCAAGAAAGCAAATTTTGCCTTGCGCACGATCTCGCCTTCTTTAGGCTGCAAAATCCCCATCATACACGACATTAGCGTACTTTTGCCTTGCCCGTTTAAGCCCAAAATCGCTAATGTTTGAGAGCTGGAAAGCTCGAAGCTTAAGTTGCGAAAGCAGAATTTTTCCGCCTCGTAGTAAAAGCCAGCATTTTTTACCTCAATTAGATTTTGCATTTTTGGCGCTCCTTTTTAGAAGTAGGGCAAAGATTGGGCTTCCGATGAGAGCAGATAGAATTCCTAAAGGAATTTCGGCGCTACTTAGCGAGCGAGATAGATCGTCGATTGCCAGCATAAAGATCGCTCCTGCGATGAAGCAGGCAGGCATTAGCTTCACGTGGTCGCTGCCCGCGATGAGCCTGGTGGCGTGCGGCACTACAAGACCTACCCAGCCGATATTTCCGCTGACGCTAACTTGTACGGCGATCAGAGCAGTGCAAAGCGCTAGGATCGTGCAGCGCAGAAACTTAACGTCCACGCCTAGCACGCGCAAATCATCATCATTTAGGCTGAGTAGATTAAACCGCCATCTCAGCGCGATTAAGACTGCAGAAGCGGGCAGGGCGATCGCGCACATCAAAATTACTTTATCATATCCTGCGCTTACGAAGCTTCCTAACAGCCAAAAAACGATATTAGGCAGCACTTCCTCATCGTCTGCCAGATACTGCACCAAGCTCGTAAGTGCGGCAAATACGCCGTTAATGACTATACCTGCCAAAATGAGCGAGAAAATATCGGCGCGTGCTACGAATTTTGCCAAAAGATAGAGTAAAAATAGCGCCGCAAGTCCGAAGCAAAATGCAAACCCCGCAAGCCATAAGCCGCTCAATCCTAGCAAGATACAAAGCGCGCCGCCGAATGCCGCTGCGGTGCTAACGCCTACGATGTGCGGGCCAACGAGCGGGTTTTTAAATACCGCCTGCAAGCTCAAACCCGCGATAGCAAGCGCTCCACCGCAAAGGCTGGAGAGTAGAATGCGCGGAATTCTAACATCCAGCATCACACTTTTGGCGGCTTCATCGCCGCCTCCGCTAAAGAGAATTTTAAAAATTTCTTCTAGCGGGATATGAAACTGTCCGCTAGCGAGCGAGATTAGCGCCAGCACTACCCAAAGGAGAAGTAGGATTAGGTTCAGCATTATTTTTGATATTTGACGCGGTAAAATTTCTCGTAGAATTCCTCTACTTTTTTATCAAAGTTTGCGTCCTTAAAATTTTGCGGATAAAGTTTCATCACAAGCCATTCCTCACCAAGCGCCATCGCTTCAGCAGTCGGATGCCCCCATGCTTTAACGAATTCGGGCATTAGATAAATTCTATCCTCTTTCACGGCGCTAAGGCCTTTTAGCGCAGGGTTTGCCTTAAGTTCGGCAGGTACTTGAGGATAGCGGTTTTGCACTAAGATAATCTGCGGATTCCATGCTAAAATTTGCTCCGGCGAAACCTGCTTGTAGCCCTTTATATCTGCAGCGGCGACGTTCGTCGCACCCGCTCTTGCTAACATTACGCCAGTATATTTGCCGCTACCGTAGGTCGTAAGATCGGGATTTGCCATATAAACTCTAGGTCTTTTATCTACAATAAAATTACTAAATTTGGCATTTAAATCAGCTTGCGATTTTTTAACGAAATCTATTAGTTCAGCGGCATCCTTTTCGTGATTGCTTAGTTCGCCTAGAATTTTAACCCCCTCGTAAAAGCCCTCATCGTAAGCAGCGAAGCTATCGCGCTCATCTTTAAAGGTCGGATTTAGCTTAGCTTTTTCCTCTTGTGCAGAGCTGAAAAATGAAATACCTACGACTGGGATTTTCAACTCCTCCATTTTAGCTATATATTCTTTAGGGAAGTAGTTGACCACTACGACCGCATCGGGCTTTAGACTAAGCAGAGCTTCGTAATTGACATCTTTGATATCGCCTGGATTAGGTAGGTTTTTAAAACTCGGTGCCAAACGATTATACTCTTTGCCTAGGCGTTGCTCCCAGCTTTTTAGGATGCCTACGACCTTATCTTGGGCGTTGATTTCGTTTAAGACATTGAGCGCTTCGTGGTGTAGCACGACGATACGATTTACTTGATCCGGGATCGTGACCTTGCGACCGAGCTGATCGGTAATCGTGCGATCTGCAAAAGCCAGGCTAGCGCAAAGCACTGTACCAAGAAGGATTGAGTGAAGTTTAAGCATTTTTTCTCCTTGAAAATTCCGCAAAATATGCGGGATTAGAATAGCAGAATTATAGCCGATCGGCATAAAATCCAGATAAATTTTTATATAAATTTGATTTTGTCGTGGGGGATTTCAAATATTTTTGCAAGGCGGAATTTTGCGATTTCACGCAGAATTTTGCTAGTAAAAATTTTTACCCGTCTCCTCTAGGCTAACCGGATACTGCCCGATGCCCAGCGAAACTGATTGGTTTTTTGATTTATTTTGTAGGCGTCGTCCATAAGCTTTTATTCCAAAGCTCCGCACCCGAAATTCCTTTAATCCTAATCCAAGCGATAATTTCTAAAATTTCAGATAAAAGGATTATCGCGAGTACAATGTACGCTGTGGTTGCACTACTCATTTCCGGTAGTTTAATAAACGAATTAATGATTTCTACAAGTACTAAAGATATAAAATATAACCACGCGTAAGCATAAAAAATTTTACTCTTAGTGGCTTCTCCTAAGTAGCAATATACTATTGCCGGGGCTATGGTGCTGACAATCTTAAACGCTGTAATCGTTACATACCAAATGGTAACAAATTGCGTCTCTTTAATCTCCATAGAGTGATTAAGTCCTATGGCCATAGCCGCTAAAATGCAATAGAATGCCTCCACGAAAGAGCCGCCTCGCTCATGTAAGGTATAATTTAGAGTCTCTAAGCTCACAATATTATTATTCATAGAATGTGGTAAAAGCGAAATAAATACGATAGCCCAAAGCACTCGGGCGATAAAGTTAATCAAATACGCCCTAAAGACCTTACTATCAGAGATATCCGAGATCATTTTGGTTACCGACAGCTTAAAGCTCATCGAAGTAAAAATCACGGCGACGATTGCGGCTGTGGCGGCGAAAAACCCACTCATCGTAATGCCGTGCAAAAACTCGCAACAAACCCAAATGATCAGATAAGTGCAGATTGCCAAAACGCTAGAGGTTATACCACGAAATTTTATGGCGTTTAAAGTATCACGCTTCATTTTTTGCCTTTGGATTTTTAAAATTTTATGGCGGATTATACTTGCGGGGTTTGAAATTTAGATAAATTTAAAAACCCCGCGGTGCTAAATTTTAAAATTTAGCACCGCGAGATCGCAAAATTCTGCCTCACAAAAGCTCCGTGATAAAAAATTTGCGGCAAATTCTACATCCAAAACCCTGCGCTACAAAGCCTAAATTTAGGCGGATTGCTCTATAATCATATTTTTATTTGAATTTTTGGAGAGTATTTTGAATATAAAAGGCGACATTACGGGCGGACTGACTGCAGGCATTATCGCGTTACCGTTGGCGTTAGCGTTTGGTATCGCAAGCGGGCTAGGAGCTAGTGCAGGTATCTGGGGGGCGATCGTGTTAGGGTTTTTTGCGGCGGCTTTCGGCGGCACAAAAATGCAAATCTCAGGACCTACGGGACCTATGACGGTCGTAAGCGCCGCCGTGGTCGTGAAATTTACGAGCAATACGGGCGCACTTGAGATCGGCTCGGTGATGGCGGTATTTGCCGCGGTGGGGCTCTTTCAGATCGCTTTTGGAATTTTGCGCTTAGGCAATTTATCAAATATATCCCGTATTCGGTCGTTTCAGGCTTTATGAACGGCGTGGGCGTCATCATAATTTTGCTTCAGATAAATCCGATGTTAGGGCAAAAGGGCTTAGGCAAAATTACGGACGCGATCGTCGCTATCCCTCAGAGCATCGCGCATCTAAATCCCGCAGCACTCGGTCTTAGCGCAGCGACGCTGGCGATCTTATATCTTACTCCCAAAAAGCTCTCAAGGCTTGTGCCTACGTCGCTTTTGGCGCTAGTAGTCCTAACTCCGATTTGCTATGCAATGAGCCTTGACGCACCTACAATAGGCGCGATTCCTACGGGCTTTGCTAGCTTTACGGTGCCGGTACCGAATTTAACTCACATTGGTTCCATCGTAGGATATGGGTTAATTTTAGCGATTTTAGGCACGATAGATTCGCTGCTAACTTCGCTTGTGGCGGATTCTATCACCAAAACCAAACACTCCTCAAATCAAGAGCTCATCGGTCAAGGTATCGGTAATGCACTCGTGGGCTTTGTCGGCGGTATTTCGGGAGCAGGCGCTACGATGAGAACGGTCGCAAATATAAAAGCGGGCGGGCTTGGTAGACTATCTGGGATCACGCACTCAGTATTTTTGCTACTGGCGGTATTGGTGTTTGCACGAGCAGTCGCATATGTGCCGCTAGCGGTGCTGGCGGGGATTTTGATAAAGGTAGGCGTCGATATCCTAGATTATCGCATGCTGCGCAGGCTTAACGCACGTACCGAAAAAAGACGCATTCGTGATGATCGCCGTATTTTTGCTAACGGTGTTTGTGGATCTCATCTTTGCCGTGGGCGTGGGCGTAGTGCTTGCATGGATAACGTATTATGCCGATTCGCGCAAAGGCAAAAAGAAATTTGCTATCAAACTCTATATCTCGACGATGCGAAATTTGTCGAGATTATCGGACCGATATTTTTTACTGATAGCGCGCGTATTGTAGATGATCTACGTCTCCGGGTATGCCGGAAAAAGCTCACAATCGATTTCGGTCAGGCGACTTTTATAGACATTTCATTCGCTTACGCGCTCGAGGATTTTTTTGCAATATGTTTAAAAAAATGCTACAAATGTGGATATAATCATCGACGAGTGGCATTTTTGGGTAAGGCGCTAAATGAGCTAAAAAATATCTACTGCCGATAATATCGGAGTGCGAAGCGACATTTTGGAAGATGAAAAAAAGTAGGGTGCAGTGAAATTTCTGGCGCTGATAAGCCAATAGATTGAATGCTAGAATAAGTATTAAGTTAAGCAAGACTAATACACTTAAAGCTTATGTCCAAATTTTAAGTATAATTCAAGTAAAATTCTGCCAACAAAGTAGAATTTTTTACCAGGAAAATTATTTTAATAGGAGAGGTAAATGTTATTTAATTCGTATGAGTTTATATTTGTATTTTTGCCTATAACATTTTTTATATATTTTTTTCTAAATAAAAAGCGGCTGGGTGAGTTGTCAAAGGGATTTTTAGTCGCTTCATCATTATTTTTTTATGGTTGGTGGAATATTGCATATCTACCTATAATTTTGACTTCAATGATATTTAATTATTGCTTTGGAGTAGAACTAAATAAAAACAGCGCAAGAATTTCAAAAAAGGCGCTCTTGATCGTCGCAATAGCTGTAAATTTAGCGTTACTTGGATATTTTAAATATTCGGACTTTTTAATTGATAATTTAAATTTTATCTTCAATCTACATATCCACAATTTAAATTTGCTCCTTCCACTTGCAATTTCATTTTTTACATTTCAACAAATCGCATATCTTGTAGATTCGTATAACGGAGGAGGTACTAAAGAATATAATTTTTTAAATTATTGCCTCTTTGTTACATTTTTTCCACAGCTCATAGCGGGTCCAATCGTTCATCATAAAGAGATTATGCCACAGTTTGACAATCTCAAAAATAAAGTACTAAATTATAAAAATATTGCTCTTGGACTTTTTATATTTTCTTTGGGGTTATTTAAGAAAGTTATAATCGCAGACTCATTTGCAGTTTGGGCCACTAATGGTTTTGATAGAGCCGAGATATTGCCGTTTATTGAAGCATGGGCAACTAGTCTCTCATATACCTTTCAGCTTTATTTCGATTTTAGCGGGTATTGCGATATGGCAATAGGAGCAGCACTTCTTTTTAATATCAAACTTCCGATAAATTTTAATTCGCCGTATAAGGCTAGCGACATACAAGACTTCTGGCGCAGATGGCATATTACGTTAAGTAGGTTTTTACGAGACTATGTTTATATACCGCTGGGAGGTAACCGCAAGGGCAGGGCGAGGACATATTTAAATTTAATGCTCACCTTTATAATAGGCGGCATTTGGCATGGGGCAGGCTGGACTTTTATATTTTGGGGGTTTTTACACGGATTAGCACTCATGATTCATAGATTTTGGCATAATTTAGGCTTTAGAATGAATAAAGTTCTAGCTTGGTTTATAACCTTTAACTTCGTAAATATTACCTGGGTGTTTTTTAGAGCAAAACACTGGGATGATGCCATTAAAGTAATAAAAGGTATGTTTGGTTTTGATGGCATTGTACTACCAGAATCTTTTAGACATAGATTTGAATTCTTACAAAACATAAATTCAATTGAATTTGGTGGATATTTAATACATATAGCTGGAGGAAAAGATACGATTTTTTGGTTAATTGTAGGATTTATACTAATATTATATTGTAAAAATTCTATGCAACTTATTTATTCTAATAATATAAAAAAATTTTATATAGTAATAGTTATGTCTTTATTTCTAGCTGCCTTGTCAAACCTAAATACCGTTTCTGAATTTTTATATTTTAATTTTTAGGAGATGCTATCTTGAATTATTATTATAAAACTAAACTAAAAATTTGTTTTTTTGTATTGATTTGCTTTGTTATATATCATATATTCGTATGGCTATTGATAACAAAAGAGGTTTTCGATAGAAACGACGGCATGATGATAGGCGACCTTGGCAGATTATCGTATAAGATAAACTCATATTCCCCTAGAAAAACGGCAGTGACCCTACCTAGAACTCATTATATTTTGGATTCGGATTTTCAAATGAGGCAGGTAGATGTAATAACCATAGGCGATAGCTTTTCTAACGGCGGCGGGGGCGGACTAAACCCGTATTATCAGGACTATATTCAAAGCGATAAGAACCTTACGGTTTTAAATATTCCGCTAATCAACGAAAACTATTATAAGACGCTATTTTCGCTCATAAATTCCGATCTATTAGAAAAATTAAAGCCAAAATACATCATACTGGAATCTATCGAAAGACGAGCGGTGGATAGATTTGCATTCGATTTGGATAAATTTAAAAATGAAAGATCAAATTTAATAGCTCAAAAACGTGCTCCATCGTATCTACAAACCCCAAAGCCATTTTTTATAAATACATTAAACTACAATAGTGTTTTATATCGCATAGCTTACAGGTTCAACGATCATGCCTTTTTATCAAAAGTGTATTATCTGAAGCTGGATGGAGATTTTTTTACCTCCAAAGATCAAAGCGGACTATTATTTTATTATGAAGATCTATATGGGCTAGATAAATCAAATGCCGAAAATATCGCAGCGCTAAATAGAAATTTAAATGAAGTGCAGGGGCTTTTAGATAGATTCGGCATAAAACTATATTTTATGCCGATGGTAGATAAATACGATCTGTATTACGACCATATTTTGGATAAGAAATATGGGAAGAGCCGCTTTTTTGAACTGCTTCGCGAAGAGAACAAGCGATATCTATTTGTAGACACTAAAAAAATTTTAAACAGGCTAATAAAAAGCGCCGTAAAGGACGTATATTTTTCCGACGATACACATATGAGCACTATGGCACTGAAAGAGATCATAGACAATATGGAATTTTAATTTAATTAATACCGATTTAAATTTCGCGGTATCCAGTAGGTGGAAGCAGTTGTAAAAAGTTGTGAAAATATATTGCTGCATACCAAAAACATTAGAGGCTATACTGCAAATTTGAAATTTAGACTTAGAAACGAACATCCTTGTTAAATTAAAGAATCGGCGCTAGTTTCAAATTTTTAGCAGCTTTTGAACGAGACGGCTTCTAGGAGTTTTAAATGCGCGAGTAAACGCTCTAAAATCGCTTTTACATTTTTAAACGCTAAACGCGCAACTAAAATTCCAGATGGATATACACAAATACAATCGTGACGAGATTTGTAAAAGGTACGAAAATCATCTATAAAGCAGCCATTCCTCAAAGCTTGCGAGTATCGTCAAAGGGAATTTATCGGCGGCGCAAAAAGAGTAGTGCGCGAGTGGAATTTAAATAGAGCAAAATCTGAATTAAATTTAATCTTTTGGTTTTGAATGAGGATTGTTCCAGGCAAATGGGCACTAGAAGCTGAATTTTAAAATAAGTGTTCATTTATGAAAAAGTGAGCATTCAAGCTAAAATTGAAATTTTGCCAGGAAAGCTTATCGTAGCGTAATGCGCAAATCGCGACGAGTTAAAAGCGCAGCCTACGCGCGGCAACTACAAATTTCGCGAAAGTTTTCACATGGCGTAATCCGGCTTTTAAATTTAAAAGCCGGAGTAAAATTTAGAGCAAATTTAAACTATTTTACCTCAAAAGCAAAGGACGCGATGATCGTCTCTTCGTCGCATTTCTTTGGATCCGAAAATGCGAGTTTATTTCTTGCTTTTAGTATCCAAGGACCCGGCTTTAGCGCCATTACCTCGATTTCGCCCTTATCGTCGGTCATACCATAAAATGCGCTCATATCTTCCAAAAACCCATCTGGCGCACCTTCAACTGCGGCATTTGCAAGCGGCTTGCCTTCAAATAGCACTTTAATTTTAAACGGCTTATTAGCTTTGAAATTTACCGGATTTTCTAAAGGTACGAGCTCTAGTCGCTCGCCCACGGGCTTAGTTATGAGATCGCCTGCTTGTGTGTTGATTACGCCCTTTGCGAGCATAGTGGCGCGACGGCAAAATTTAGCGTCTTTGATCGTATCTTTCGTGCCGCCCATATGCCATTTGCCGCTTTTATCCTCGGTCCAAAAGGTCGGTTTATATTGCCCGGTAATAATATAGACGCCTTCCGGCTGCTTTTCGCCTTCAAATTTATAGTTCTCGCTCGTGCGCTTTAGCTCGATTTTTTTGCCGTTTTTATCTATGACTACGGGGATTTCAAAATTATTTTCTCTCTGCTTATCAATCGGCTCGCACGTGGCAAATCCATCTCCAAATCCGATCTGAACCCTTAGTTTGTCGTCATTTTGACCCGCAAGCCAAAAATCATGCGCGCCTGCTACGCTAAATGCACCTAAAACTGCCAATACAGCTAAACTTTTCCTCATTTTTCATCCTTTCTTTTAATAAAATTTACTAAATTTAAAAACTATATCTTACGCCGACGCCGAGCATTCAGGTGACTAAGACATTACTCGCTCTGTCGCGTATGTGCGAGAAATACTCTTTGTCGGTCAAATTTTTGACGTAAAAATACACGTCAAAGCCATCTTTTAGGTAGCCTACTTTTGCATCCGCCGTAAAATAGCTCTTTTGGGCTAGCTTATTTTGAGCATCGAAGTAGGTCTTGCCTATCATATTTCCGTCCAGTCTTGTATAAATTCCCATCGGAGCGTAGTATGACGCGCCCAAAGAGAGCTTATACTCGGGGTTTTTTTCGATTTTATTACCTTTATTATTCGTGCCGTCTTTGTTGATGTAATCTCCGTATTTGGTCTTTAGCAGACTTGCGGCTAAATTTATATCAAGCTCCTTGCTCGCTTTTGCGACGCCTTCAAATTCCACACCCATAGATTTTGATTTATCGGCGTTTGCGGTTGAGTAGATGTTGGGGTTATTGGGGTCGGTATAAAATATATGCGTGCCCTTGATGTCCATATAAAATAGCGCGGTAGAAAATCTAAAGCTCTCATACGAACCCTTTACACCGATCTCGTAGTCATCGCTCGTCTGTGCGTCAAATTTATTATCCTCCCTGCTGCCGCCGGTGGTGTAGAAATTAAAGCCGCCGGCTAGATAGCCCTTTGAATACATCGCGTAAATATTTAGCTCGTCGGTGATATCGTATCCAAGTGTGATTTTTGGCAAAAACGTCCTAAATGTCGCTTTTTCGTCCATCGAAAACGCGAGCGCACCGGGATTGTGTCCCAGCTCGTATGAAAAGTAATCGACCTTTGTGTGTTTTCTGATCTGCTGATACCTGCCGCCAAGCGTAGCATCAAATTTCCTCGTGATCGGATAGATGATCTGACCGAATACCGATGCCGTCTGCGCGCGATTGATTGAAGGCCAATCCTCGACTATCGTCCTACCGCCGCCGTCGCCGTATTGATCGCCGATCGGACCGAAGACTTGCTTTTCGTTTTCGTAATAAAGCCCGCCGACCCATTTGAAGCTTTGCTCGTCTACGCTACTAAATCTAAGCTCCTCGGAGAAGGTATCATTTTTAGAATTTAAAAATGTAATTAGCCCGTAGTGATCGGGGTCGAGATAGGTTATTTTACTACCGAAATCCTCGTCGTAAAGCCCGTCTTTTTTGGCTCTACGAAAGGTCGTAGCCGAGGTCGCGTCAAATTTGTCAAATTCATATTTTAGATCTAACGCTCCCGAGCTAGAGGTTTGCTTTACGCGGGCGGGAGTTTCTAAGTTTATATGCTTGGCTTCGCTTTTTGAGATATTGCCAAATCTCGATTTTGGGATAAAAAGCTCGTCGAGCGAGCCGTCCTGGCGGTGAAAAAGATCGCCGTAAATTTTAATCGTAAAACGATCGGTCGGCACTATCTTTAAATTTAGTCCGAAATTGTAATTTTTCTTGTCGTTGGCTTTATCTCCGTTTAGATCGTTGATGATCCAGCCGTCCTCTTTGGACGCCGAGCCGTTTAAGCCTAAAAAAAATAGTTTATCATCAATCAGCGCGCCGCTGGTTTCAAAAAGACCTAGCATGTATTTGTGCGAGCCATATTCGGCGCCGACGCTGCCGCTCCACTCGTTAGTCGGCTCTTTTAAAACGATATTAATGATGCCGCCGATTGAGTCTTTGCCGTAGATCGCACTGCTAGGACCTCGCAAAACCTCGACGTGATCGATATTTGTAACGGGGATATAGGCTGCGTCTTTGTTACTTTGCGCTACGCCGCCAACATAGACCGTGACGGGGTTAGAACTCGTATATATCGAAGGATTGAGTCCTCTAGTACTGATGCCCTCGTACATTCCGCCTACACCGGTAATGTTTGGCATAGTTTTTACCAGCTCCTCGACGTTTTTGACATCGCGCTCTTGTAACTCAGTATCGTTTACGACGCTGATACTTTGTGGCACATCCTTTAAATTTTCGCTTATTTTGTTTGCGGTAACTTCTACTTCGCCGAGATTTACGCTTTGCTTAGTTTGCTCGTCGGCTATGGCTGGATTTGTGGCGCTTAATAAAAGTAGGGTAGCTGCAGCTTCAGAGAGAGAGAGAGAGAGAGAGAGTAAAAACTTTCAAAATTTAACTCCTAAAATCTGATAAAATTTTCGCGTTATTATATCAGATGAGATAATCATTGTCAATACTATTACAATATTAAATTAATGTAGAATATAAGTATGATTTATATTGAATTTAATGTTGCAAATTTAGATACAAAATAGGGCAATACAATAAACTTATTATAATTTAAATAAATACGTCCATAAAAATTTATGGAAAAATGATGCTAAATTAATAAAATCAAAAAATTCATTTTTATAAATCGTTTACTACATAGAAATCATTAATAGGAAAATATATATCAGTAGTTCATCATTTTTCAATTTTTTGGAGCAAAAACACTATAATTCTAGGTATTCTATATTGAAAACTATAATTTTCAAGTAAAAATTCAACACAAAATTAACGTATAATTATATGAATAATTTCATGTATTTTTAACGTATTTGTTGTTTTATTAATGGTTTTTATTAGGAGAATTTTACATATTATCGTGACTTCAAATAAAATCAACATGACGATGTGTTTTTGTAAGAATTAAAATAGATAATATCTGAATTGGGCGGAAATAAAATTTTGCTTATGGTAGAGATTTAAATTTAAAATATGGGAAGTTATTGCCCCTAGAAAATGCCCTCTTTTATTCAATAACCAGGCGCATTAGATACATATCCTCGCCGTCGATTACGCTGATTTCGGAGCTTTTGCAGCGCGGACAAGAAAAATCGTTCTGCGTCAAATCTCCGCTAAAACCGCAGTTTTTGCATTTTACGACGATTTCTTGGGTATGGATGATGAGATCCGCATTTTCGCAGACGGTGCCTGCGCGAAAGACTTCATAGCAGTTTTGCAAATAATGCGCTTCCACGCCGCTTAGTCGCCCTATTTTTACGTGCAGTTCCCTTATCTGCGGACTTTTCGAACTAAATGTATCGTAGGGCGCCTGTGGTTTTACATCTAAATTTTTATAAAAATCGCCGCTTTTGTCGTTCGAGTTCGTATCCACAACACCCGTATTTTCGGTATTCTCGGTGCCTATGCCGGTATTCGCAAAATCTGTATTTTCTTTGTCTATATCGGCGATGTCACAGCTATTTTTAGCGCCCTGCTCGGCCGCGCCTTTTTTCTTTGCTTTTTCGGCGTTTAGCGCCTTTTCACATAGCGCCACAAGATCCGCTACGATCGATAGTTCATGCATTTTTCCCTCTAAATTTTACGGCCGCGCCGTATTCTATACGAAATTTTGTTGTAAATTTAAAACGTGCTCTGAAATTTAGGTTTAAATTTGCGAAATTTGCACGTAAATTTAACAAATCCTCGGCAGCAGTTCGCCTTTCGGAAGCTCTAAAAATCGCTGCGATCCGTAGGCGTTTTGCAAAATCACTCGCCCTTTTGCCGCATGCGGAGTTTGAAATTGCCCCGCCCTATTTTCTGATACTGTGCCCGCGTCGCTCGCACCCACAGATCCATCATGTGTACTAGGTCTAGGCGTCAAAGCGCCCTTAAATTCGCCTTTGTCGTACCCTGCTTCGCGTACCTCGCCGATTATTGCGGCGTTCGCGTCAAATTCGCGCAGTATCTCAAGCGCCCGATCCGCCTCGACATCATCTTCTACAATCGCTACGAAAGTGCCTTCGTTTGCAAGCTCGTACGGCTCGAAGCCCAGCAGTTCGCATACGCCCACTACTTCGTCGCTGATTTTGATATCCTCTTCGCGCACTAAAAATTCAAGCCCGCTGGAGCTTGCAAATTCGTTTAAAACCGCGCTGAGTCCGCCGCGCGTCGCATCTCGCATCGCTTGGATCTTCACGCCTTGCAAGATCAGCTTTTCTACCGCAGCGCAAAGCGGTTTGCAGTCGCTTTGCAGCTCGCTGCTTAGAGCGATCTCGTCGCGCGCCGCGAGTATCACCGCCCCGTGCCGCCCGATGTCGCCGCTAAGCAGGATTTTTGCGCCCGCTTTGATGTTTTGTACGCGCGCAGGTCGCAAAACACGGCCGATACCGCTAGTGTTGATGAAAATTTTATCGCATTTGCCGCGCGGCACGACCTTTGTGTCACCGCAAACGATACGAACGCCGCAGCTTTGCGCGGTGCTCGCCATCGAGTCCAGGATGCGTCGCAGCTCGCTTAGGCTAAGCCCTTCCTCGATAATGAGCGCGCAGCTTAAAAACAGCGGCTTAGCGCCCACCATCGCAAGGTCGTTGACGGTGCCGCAAACGGCAATCTTGCCGATATCGCCGCCGTTAAAAAACAGAGGCGTGACGACGAAACTATCGGTGCTGAAAGCTAGTTCGCCACCGAAACTAGCCGCCGAATTCAGAGTAGAGCTCGGCGTCGCGCGGTCAAAATCCGCCCCAGCGTCTAAATTTAGTATCGCGCTGTCGTTGTTGGCGCGTAAAATTTCATTATCAAACGCCGCAAAGATCGTCTCGTTGATGAGCCTATTCATCTCCTCGCCGCCGCCGCCGTGGCTTAAAAGTATAGTTTCGTTCAAATTTTTCCTTTTCACTCGGTTTTAAATTTATAAGCCCGTATTTTTGCAGCCGAACAAGCCGTGCCGCTACGTCGCCGCGCAAAATTTTAAAGCAAATTTAGCGCAACCATTCCGCTTTGGTTAAAATTTTAAAGCATGACTTATTTTTAAAATTTACGCTCTGCGATATCGCGCGCAAAATTTAGCCTGCGTTCTTAACGTCGCCGTATTTAAAATATGCCGCGCACGCCCCTTCTGAGCTTACCATGCACGATCCTATCGGGTTTTGCGGCGTGCAGTGCTTGCCGAAAACCTTGCAATCATAGGGGCTTTTTTTGCCGCGCAAAATTTCGCCGCAGATACAGGCCTTGCTCTCGGGAGCGCTCTGTACGCTGCAATCAAACTGCACTCTGGCATCCAGCGCCGCGTACTGCGGGCGCAACTTCATGCCGCTTTTTGGAATTTCGCCGAGCCCTCGCCACGAAAAATCGCAAATTTCAAAATATTTATCTATCAAATTTTGCGCTTTTTGGTTGCCGCCCTCTTTTACGACGCGCTCGTATTCGTTGAAAACCTCGTAGGTGCCGGCGTTTTGCTGTTCGACCAAATTTAACACGCCCGCCATTATATCAAGCGGCTCAAATCCGCTTACGGCTATCGGTTTTTTGTAATCCCGCGCTATGCCCTCGTAGGCCTTCGCGCCGGTGATCACGCTTACGTGGCTAGGCCCCAAAAACGCGTCTATCTGCACGTCCGCGTCGTCTAAGATCGCTCGCACGGGCGCGGGCACCGTGACGTGGTTGATGTGAAAAAAGAGATTTTTTAGCCCCAAACTCAGCGCTTTATCGATCAGCACGGCGCTCATCGGCGTCGTAGTCTCAAAGCCGATCGCAAAAAATATCACCGTTTTTTGTGGATTTTCCTGCGCGATCTTTATGCAATCAAGCGGGCTATAAAGCGCTCTGATGTCGTGCCCCTCACTGCGCAGCTTCTGCAAGCTGGTGCGAGAGCCCGGTACGCGCAGCATGTCTGCTAGAGTGCAAAAAATACTCTGCGGCATCGCGGCGAGCTTGATCGCCTCGTCGATGCGACTGCGCGGCATCACGCACACCGGACAGCCGGGACCGTGGATAAATTTAATATTTTTGCCGACCAGACTCGGAAGGCCGAATTTCATGATCGAGTGCGTGTGTCCGCCGCAAATCTCCATAATATTTAGCGGCTTTTTGCTTTTAGAAATTATCAGCTTGCTAAGCGCTAAAATCAGCTCTTTATCCCTAAAATCCTTGATTAGATCCATTATTTACCTTAAATTTTACGGGTTTGCAAGCCGTTTTAATTCTCTGCGCCGGCTCTCGGCTCTATGCTTTCATATACGGAGCCCTCTTCCGCCCTCATTTGCTTTGCGATCTGCTCGTAAATTTCGATACTCTCCTTCGCTCGCTGCGTATCGATCTTCTCCATCGCAAAGCCAACGTGGATCAGCACGTACTCCCCGACCGCCGCGGGTTCGGGGAGCAGATCCAAGCTCACGCCGCGGCGCACGCCCAGAGTCTCCACGGTCGCGAAATTATTTTCGTCGATTGAGATGATTTTTGAAGGGATTGAAAGGCACATTAACGAAATTCCTTCTTGTATTGTAGGAATTTCAGCCATTTCTCCACGCCCTCGCCGCTTTTGCTATCAAGCGCGATGACGTCGGCTTTCGGATTGAGCTTGTGCACTTCGCGCACCACTTCCTCCATATCGAAGTCAAAATGCGGTAGCAGCGCGGTTTTGGTTATTACGACGCAGTCTGCGCGGCGAAATATCACGGGATATTTTGCGATTTTATCGCTGCCCTCTGGCACGCTTAGAAGCACTACGTTCAGGTGCGCGCCTACGTCAAATGCCGCAGGGCAGACGAGGTTTCCGACGTTTTCTATGAAAACCAGATCTAAATTTTTAGTATCGATATGATGAAGCCCCTCGTGAACCATAAAGGCGTCCAGATGGCAGGTTTCGCCGGTGCTGATCTGATGCGCCTGCGCGCCAGCTTTTATGATGCGATCGGCGTCGCGGTTAGTCTCTAGATCGCCCTCGATGACGCCGATTTTAAATTTGCCGCTTTTGATAGTGGCCTCAAGTAGCGTCGTCTTGCCGCTGCCGGGGCTACTCATCAAATTTAGACATAAAATTTTATCCTCATCCAGATGGGCTCTGTTGTGAGCGGCCTCCTCGTCGTTGGCGCTTAAAATTTTACTCATCACCTCGATCGTCTTGGCGTCATTAATAGCGATATTTGCGTGAATGTGATCGTGCACGTCGTGCTCGTGATCAATCCCCGCCTCGTGCATATGAGCGTGGGAGTGGACGGTGCCGTCCGCGTGAGTGTGGCCGATGGAACAGCCGCAATCTTTACACATTTTTTCTCCTTGGATAATAAATTTTGCGCGTAAAATACCACGTTTTTGCTTTAAATGGCGTAAATTTGATAAATTTTATATCGAAGCGCGAAATTTTATGAAATTTAACAGCGCTTAAAAATTTATGCGCTTCGGTTTTATCTAAATTTCATACGTTGTTTGCGAATGCTCGACGCAAAATTTTAAAGCTCGCGAGTAAAGCGTTGCTTTAAATTTAATCGCCTGCTCGCAGATTGCAGAGCCGCGCTCTCTAAAATTTATACCTCGCAGCTCGCAATGGCTCAAAATAAACCAGAGATCGCCGTAGATAAGAGCGCGAAATTCAGGGCTTGCGAGCGGATTTTATCCCGGCACTCTACAATTCTCGCGCGTGATCGCAGGCTTGCCGAATACCAATGCGGCGACCATTTTAATATCGATTTTGCGCTAGCTCGGCTTTGCAAATGCGGCACGAAAGCGGCGCCTATAAAATTTAGTCGCGAGCTGCTGCGCCGGTTTCGTGCCTGTGCGGTAAAATTTAAACTCGCGGCAAGAATGCTTTTTGATTAAAATTTCTAAAATTTTGCGCTTTCGTTTGCCGTGTAAATTTAAACAAATTTTATTTGCACGCCTTGCGCAGCTACCCCACCCGAATTCGCTACTCGATCGAGAATCGCGCTGCACAACTCGCAAAAGTCGCGCAGCCGCTGCGTTTAAATTTAAAAGCACGTAAAATTTCGCGCGACGCACTGTTTTTAAAAATGCGCAAAAGCCCTACGCTTCGGTGATTACCGCGTTTACGAGCTTAGAAAATTTTACACCTTTTAGCGCGCCGATTTTGGCGCCGAGCCGCTCGATCTTTGAAATTTTATCCCGCATCGTGATCTCCTCGAAGCAGTGGCGCTCGTCGATGTGGAAGTGGCTGGTGCTGACGATGGTGACGTTTGCGTGGTGCTCGATCTCTACGAGCTGCTCGATCAGATCGCTTTGGTGATGATCATACGCGATGCAAAGCACGCCCACGCAGTCATCCTCGCCATCTCCGTGAAGCACGCCCTCAACCATCTTTTCGCGGATCAGATCGCGGATAAACTCGCTGCGGCTTAGGTATTGCTTGGCGCGCACCATCTCATCGAGATCCTCAAAAAGCTTCGTCGGCAGCGAAATGCTAAATCTTACGGCGCCCTCTTTTTCCTCTTTTTTCATAGCTCCCCTCATTTCGCGTATTTTGAATGTAATTTTACCGAAATTCCGCTCAAATAGTAAGAATTTCGCGCTAATTTGGCTTATTCTTTAAAATTTAAAGCTCCAAGGCACCGCGCTTATTTTGAAATTTTGCTCGCGATTTCGCGTTGTATTTTAGTGCTAGCGCGATAAAATTTACCGGTGCTACGTTATTTTAAATTCTACCGCGAGCTTGCGTTCAAATTTTAAGAGTCGGGCGCTAAATAGCGTCTTAGCTTGGGATCTGCGCAGTATCTAGCCATGCGCCGCGGTAGAATTTTACATCGATTGCCATAGCAGTGCGCCGTAATGCTATGGCAGACAACGGCGCGCCGTTAAATTTTAAAATTTTAACGTTTCGGCTACGACATATGAAGACGGCAAGGCATAAATTTGTTCGCTGATTTTGCGATTTTAGAAAAGCTAGCCTCGGTGGATTTTATCGCCCGTAGCGTTAGAATTTACGCAAAGAGCAGGCAGGGCGCAGAGTTCATAAATTTAGCGGCGAGATGAGACTAATAAATTTTACAAAGAGCGAGCTTAACGGCTATATTTGCGTTTTTTGTGGACGAGCTTAGCGCGAAATTTCGCTTAGATACGCTGCGAGCTGCCCGTATGCGATGCCGCTGTCGTTGCACGGGATCTCGCGATTTAGATGAAATTTTATCCCTCGCGCGCGCAGCTTTTCGCACGTAAGATTTAGAAGCGTCGCGTTTTGAAAGACCCCGCCGCTTAGCACGACCTCGAGCCCCGCGCCCTCCGCAAACTCCGCGATGAAATTTGCGATGGCGTTTATAAATTTCGTCGCAGCCAAGCGCGGCTCATCGCTCAAAGCCTGCAAAAACGCCTCTTTGTAATCGATCACATAGTATTCGTCGCCAAGGCTCCACGGTGCCTCGCCATCTGAGGAATTTGCTGCGGCGTTTGATATGGAATTCGCCGTAGAATTTGCTGTGTTTATCGATAAATCATAATTTATCTCGCCCGCGGAATTTAAACTACGAGCGCTTGTCGAATTCGACGCATAGGCAAAATTTTGCTCGGCATCGTAGGCCTCGGAATTTGATGCAGAATTTTCGGTCTTGCCCGCCGCACTGCAAACATTTGCGGCATTCGCAGCTGCAAATGTTTCTCCGCTGGCAAAATTTGCCGGACAACTATTGCAATCTATAGAATCGCTAAAATTTTCCGCTACGCTCGCCGCGCCGCCGGTAGAATTTCCCGCGCAGACGTCGCCGCTGTCATTACGCTCTGCGCTACGGATAGGATTTTTTGCGGCGACAAATTTCTCGCTCGGGCTTGCTACGCCACCGACATGGCTTTTATCGCTCAAAACCACTACCCCATTCGCCCTTTTTAGCGCGAACCTGTAACTCTGCTCGCAGCCCTGGATATAGAGGTTCTCAAGTCGCATGCCCGCCTCGCCGTCAAAGCTGACGGCTCGTAGATCGCAAATAATCGCTGCAAACGCGTCGAATAGCCGCCCTAGCGAGCTTGAGCGGACGGCACGCGGCGCGATTTTTTCTAAATTTGCTACTTCGCTCGCGCTAAATTTTGCCAAAAACTCGCGCGCAGCGTCCTTTGCATTAAATTTAAACACGAGCGCGAGCGCAAGTTTGTAGATGTTTTTGATCGCGCTCTCGCCGCCGATAAGCGCGATCTCGTCAAATTTTGCGATGCGACGATAGCCGTGCGGGTCAAACACCATCACTTCGCCGCCCCAAATTTTGCCGTCCGTGCCGTAGCCGGTGCCGTCGAAGCAAAAGCCGAGGTATTTTTTGCCGCTGCCTAGCAGCTCATTTTGCGCTAGATTCGATACCAGATGCGCGAAATGGTGCTGGTAGCGGATCACGGGGTATCCGCGCTGTTCGAAAAATCGCGTGTGCGAAAACTGCGGATGCAGATCCGCGATGACGGCGTCGAACTTCAGCTCGTAGGCGCGCACAAACATATCCAAAAGCGCGAAAAATCGCTCATTCGTGGCGACGTTTTTAAGATCGCCGATGTAGGGCGAGATGAAAATTTGCCCGTCTTTGTAGATTGCAAACTGATTTTTAAGCTCCGCTCCGAGCGCCAGGAAAGTGCCTTTGGCGTGGAATTTGCTAGGGAAAATTTTTGGATTCATTCCGCGAGATGTTCGCAAAAATAGCGCGTGATCTAAAGCGTCCGCTTCGGGGGAGGAATTTGCGTCATTTTGGTTTTTTTGAGGCGCCGAATTTGTGCCGTCGCAGCTAGTTTTAGAAGTAAAATTTACGACGTCGCAACTTGTATCCGTATCGGAAGGTCTTTGCGAGCTCTCAAAATTTAGCCCGTCCGTGGAATTTCCATTAAAATTTTGCGGTGCGATAAGGGTTCGTACGGTCGCAGAATTCTGTGTTAGAATGGAATTTTGCGCAGAGTTTTCCGTCTGGGTACAGATCGGAAGCGACGCGGAAATTTTACCAGAGCTATGAGCCGTTTTTGAACCGGGCGCCGAAACTCGCGCTTCAAATGGCGGTAAAAAGGCGATACTATCGTCGCTCGGCGTTAAAATTTCGCGGTCGTTATCCAGGTAAAACGAGATGACGCCGCCTAGCTTCGCGCGCAACTCCTCGCTGCTAAAAATAATGGGCTCGCCGCTGATATTGGCGCTAGTAGCGACAATCGGGCGATCAAAGTATTCAAAAAGCAGCAGATGCACGCCGGTGTTGGCTATGAAAATGCCGATTTTATTAAGGTTCGGCGCCACGCTTGGAGCAATAAAGATCGCGCCTGCTCTAAAAATCGTCGAAAAGCTTGCGGGCAAACGCACGAAATCGCTGCTGCTATCGGAATGGACGCCGCACGCGTCCGCCATGCACGCCTGTGCAGAGCATGAACCTTGCGAATTTATCGTCTGTTGCGGACTCGGCTCGTTCACCAAGCGCTGCAAATCCGCCTTATTTGCAGCATATCGCAAGCCCTGCATATTCGCCAAATTTTGCGAAATAGACTCGTCCGTCGCAAGCCAAGAATCAGACTTCTTCGCCGCGCATCGCAAGTCTTGGCTATCCGCTGCGGACTGTAAATTTAACTCATTAGCTGTATGTCGCAGCTCTAGTTCGCCTTCTGCTTGCGGCGAGTTCAAATTTTTAGCCGCGCGTTGCAAATCAGACCGATCGTATGCGCGCTCTAACTTGTTTGCCGCACACTGCGAGTCGCCTGCCGTTAGCATGTCGCAGGAGAAATTGCGGCGCGCCGTTTTGCTAAAAATTTGCGCACTCTGCAACCCGCCCTGCTCCGCGCAAACTCCAATATTTTGCGTGCTAAAATTTTGCGCTGCGAAATTGCGTAAATTTTGTAGCTCAGAGCCTTGCCTTTGCACCGACTTTTCTTGCTCGCCCACAAATCTCGGCGATATAGGATTTTTGCTTTGCGCCTTTAAATTTTGCGTGCCGAAATCTGCCGTAAAGCCCGTCAGCGTGCGCCAAACAAAATCACGCTTTTTTAAAATCACGATCGGCTTGACGTTACAGTCTATCAGTGCCTTTTCCTCTGCGCTTAGGTTCGCTGCGCGCTCCGCCTGCGCTGCATCGCGACACATGATCGCAAAGGGCTTGCTTGGGCGCTTTTTGAGCGTTCGCAGCATCCGTACTGCGCGCTCGTTCGTCGCATCGCAGACGATGTGAAAGCCGCCCATCCCTTTGATCGCGCCGATCTGTCCGCGCCGCAAAAGCTCCGCCGTGCGCGCTATCGCATCCTCGCCGCTAGATAAAATTTCACCGCCTGCGCCGCATAAAAACAGCCGCGGGCCGCAGTGCGGGCAGGAGATCGGCTCGGCGTGATAGCGGCGCGTGAGCGGGTCCATGTATTCGCCGCGGCAGAACTCGCACATCTCAAACGCCCTCATCGTGGTGTTTGCGCGGTCGTATGGCAGCGCGGTGATGATGCTAAGGCGCGGACCGCAATCGGTGCAGTTGATAAAAGGATAATGGAAGCGCGGATTTTGCGGGTCGTAAAACTCTTTTTTGCACTGATCGCAAATCGCAAAATCGGGCAGGATCGGGTTAAATTTACGCCCCTCTTTGGACTGCGTGATCTTAAAATCAGTAAAATTCTGCGTAAAATCTTGCGTATTTAGATCGGTGCGGGTAATTTTATCGATACGACAAAGCGGCGGCGCCTCGCTGCGAAGGCGCTGCTCGAAAATTTTTAAAATTTTTTCTTCGCACAGATCTTGCCCTGCGCTTTGCGAATCGTGTTTAAAGCCGTCCAAATCTCCCTTCGCGCCTTGCAAGTCGCGCTTAATATTTTGCAAGCCTTGCAACGATTCATTCTGTGATATACCACGCTGCTGCGACGAATTTTGCACGACGGAATTTTGATCCGACGAAGCGGGAAAAATGGAGCCCTGCTCGTTTAGATCGGTCTCGAATAAGTTTGGTAAAAATTTCACGCTCACTGCGGCTTGAAAATCTCTCGTCAAACCATGCGACAAGCTCGTCAAATCGGGCAGGTTTGCTAAATCATTCGTTAAATCACGTGGCAAGCCGACCGAATTATTCGGCGAGCTCGGTGCGCTTTGCGGTAAAATGGAGTTCGGATTTAAATTTGAGCTCGTAAAATTTAGTGACGAGCTTGCGGTCTCGCTAGAATCCGCCTCGGTAGAATTTAAAGACCGAGCAGCCGATAACGATACTTTCTGTGCTTGAATTTCGTTAGAATTTGGCTCATCTAAATTTAAAGGGGCGGAATTTTTATCAATCAAGCCTTTTTGCGGCTCGGAAAGGTCTGCGCAAACGATGATTTTAACGCCCTCGCCGTCGTTATAAACCTCGCCTTTCAGCCCCAAATCCACGGCGAGCTTGTAGACGAACGGGCGAAATCCGACCCCCTGCACCGCTCCGAAAACCTCAAATTTAGCCGCTTTCATGTATGTGCTTTCATAAATTGCGCGCCGCAGGAGCTATTTTGCAAGCAAGTTGCGTTCGCGGCAAGTGGACAAAACGTTCCGGGCGCCTCAAAATATGCTCTAAATTTAATAAAATTTGATCCTTTGCTTCCGCGCCCTTTGCCGCTTTTTTGAAATTTCGCGTGATCTCATCTGCGTTAAATTTAGCCCGTATGGCGCAGCTATCGGCACCGCAATGCCCGCGCAACTCGCTGTTTTGCGGATAAGACTTAGGAGTTTTGCCGAAAATTCGCATATATGCCTAATCTAGCGAGCTTGAAGCGCGAAGCTGTCGCTAAAGCTCGCGTCAAAATTTTTGCAAAGCTTAAGCATCAAATCCGCAAATTTGCGCCCGCTAAACATCGCTCCGCCGAAGATCAAAACGTCAAAATCCTCTTTGCGCTCATCCGCCAGATCACTTAAAAAATAGCCCAAACTATCGAAAAATCCAAACGCAAACAGCTTTTCATTGGCGCCTGCGAGCGCATAGCTCATCGCTGAGCGCAAAATTTTATCCGCTTGCACGCAGCCGCACTCATCGGTGCAAAAATCAAGCCGCACCCCTTTACCGCCCGCAAAATCCTCCGCAGCCGCCATCAAAAACGCCGCATCGCGCCCCCAGATAAGCTGTGCGGCGACGCTAAAGATGCTGTGAAATCCCGCGTTTGCGCTTTTTAAAATTTCATCGATTTTTGCGGCGTTTACGTTAAATTTGGCGCTGAAATTTTCAAACAGCTTCGCGCCCGTCTCATCTGCGCAAATTTGCGCCTTAAGCTCGTCGAAGCTGCGCGGCAGATCAAATTTCAGCAGAATTTTCTTAGAGCTTTCGCCATAAATTACGATCTCGTCGTCCGCGCCTACTCCCAAAAAGTAGCGCAAAACGCGTTTTTTGGAGTCGTTCAAAACCCCCTTCTCGCGGCACGTAAGCGCAAAAAGAGCGGAGTTTTTGTCGTTTGAGTTTTTCAGATAAGCGCTTGCGCTGCCGCTTAAAAAATCCTCGTTTTGCACGATCAAAAAGCCGTTTTGCAGCGGTGCGACTTTAAAAATTTGATCTTTTTGCGCCGCGCTTTCGCATTTTGCGCTTAAAAAATAGATCCCGTCGCTTGCCAAAGCGCGCCCCAGCGCAAACACGAATATGTCGCCCGCAAGCTTCACGTCAAAAAATTTAGGCGCGTTCTCGTGATTTTTTCTAAAGATCGCATTGGTTTTTAGGCTTATGAGTGGCTTTTCGAAGGCTGCGAGCGCGATTTTGCTCTTTTCGTCGCTCACAAAAATCCCATCCAGCGCCCCCACTCCTGCAGCCATCAGAAAATCGGCGCTAAAATCCACGTCCGCTTTGAGCGTGAAAGTTGCGCCGCCGCGCTTAATCTGCACCTGCTGAGCATGAAATAAGTTTATGCGGCAAAACTCCAGTAAGCGAGCAAAATTCTCCCTGTTTACCGCTTCAAATTTTCCCTCATGAAGCACGCTAGCGCCGCTTATTATTGCGAATTCGTTTTGAGACGGCTCGGCGTGAGCGAGGTATTCTTTCATTACTCGCGGAGTGAAGTTATTAAATTTAGCCGTGTTATGGGCGTTTGAAATTTCATCCTCTAAAAATTTACTTATATCGCCCGAGGAGGTATCTTCAAACGTGCCGTTAAATTTCAGCGTTTTTGCTTCGGCGCCGTCCTCGTCCACCACGCGCACGGAGGATTTTGCCAAAAATATGGAGTTTGGTATCAGAGGCATCGCCTCGTCGCTAAATTTTAAAATTTCATCCTCGCCGCCGCGCACGAAAAGGCTTATTAAGTTCGCCTCTTTTTTCAGGCAAAACTCCAGCGTGCTTTTGCGGGCATAAAACAGCAAGAAGTGCGCTATTAGCGCGTTTTCATTAAGGTAGTTAAACTCATATGCTACTATCATCTCGCCCCCTTTTTGCAAATCGATCCGCGATATCTTGGGCGCTAAGATCGGCGATTTTTTCATGCGCAAAACCAAGATCCGATAGGTACTGCAGCGCCGTTTTTTCCATAGTTTTTGAAGATTTTAATATCGCGGAGCTTAGCTTAAAGCTCGCTTCCTCGATGCGCCGCGGCACGACCGCTAGAATTTTAACGTGAGGCAGATCGCCGCAAAGATCCATCATCTGCAGGGTTTGAAGCATTTCGACCTCGTGTGCCGAGCCGCTCCAGCTGATCTGCTTAGGCATCGCGTCGTAGTCGAAAAGGTACACCTCGCCGCTCTTTGCGCCGTCCGCGTCTATACAATCTACGAGCAAAATTTCATCAAATTCCGCTATCGTAGGCATCAAAAAGCTAGCCAGAGTCCCGCCGTCGATAAATCGGATCTGATCCGAGCTGTTGCTCGGTGCGGCGGAATTTACAGCGACAAAGTCCGCATTGATAGAGCTTTGCGCTGCGGAATTTATGACGGAATTTTGCAAAGCAGAATTTGAAGCGAAATTCTGCTTTGCGGAATGTTCTGGAGTAGAATTTCGGTTTAAATTTACTGCTGCAAAATTTTGCTCGGAGATAAAATTCTTATCCGCAAAATTTTGCAAGGAGTTGCGCTCTATGGAATTTTGCGAGGTAAAATTTTGTATCGCAGAGACTTGGGCGGAATTTTGAGTAGAATTCTGCGCCGCGAAATCCTCGCCCGCCATAAAATTTCGTACGGCGGTTTTAGGATAAAATTTATAGTTCTGCGCGAGCGCGCGGACGAAGTGCACGCCTATGCCCTCGTCCGCGTAGATGACGTTGCCGATACCCAGTACCAGCACTCTCAAGCGTGCTCTTCCTTTTTAAATTTATAGCCGCTTACGATCGCATCCATCGCGCCATCCCTGCCCTTGACGGCGTTAAAGACCGCCATATAGACGTGGATCGGCACGAAGATTATGATGATATTCATGCAAAGATGATGTATCATTCGAACTTCGCTTAGACCGCCCATCGCGGCTTCCAGCGGGCGTAAGAGCCCGTATAGCGCGCCGCCGAGCCCTTCGTGATAGACATGCACATATAATATCATACCCGTTAGGCAGATTACGAACAGCACTAGATAAAAGCCCAGATAGGAGATGAACTGTAGCGGGTTGTAAACGCCGCGAAGATGCGGGTGCTCGCCCAAAAAGATATAGTATTTGATCTGGGCGATCCAGACGCGCGGGCTAAAAAAATCCTTGATGCTTAAAAGCTCTTTTCTGCTCTTTTTATCGAAGAAGAAAAGATAAGTTTTAAAGATCGCCGCGCCGATCATCGCAAAGCCGAAGATCAGATGCACGAATCTAAATTTAGCCTGCATGAAAAGCACCGGCTCGGGACTCACCTCGGGCGCGGTGAAAACAAAGGCGATGTAATATCCGGTAATCACTAAAATCGTAATGCAAAGCGCACGCAGCCAGTGCGTGAGCCTAAGACCGATTGAGAACTCGTATTCCGCAAATCTTTTTTTCATCGTTTATCCTTTGCTGGGATCTACCCTATAGCAGCCAAGCTCCGCCCCTTTAGCGTCCATTACGTGCACGGCGCAGGCGATGCAAGGATCGAATGAATGGATGCGGCGGATAATCTCTAGCGGCTTGGAAAGATCGGCAAGTTTAAGCCCGATCAAGCAGGATTCGTAAGCGCCCATAGCGCCGTCTTTATCCTTCGGTGTGGCGTTCCAAGTAGATGGCACGACCGCCTGCCAGTTTTTGATGACGCCCTTTTCGATCCTGCACCAGTGGCTAAGTGCGCCGCGCGGCACATGACCGATATAGCGACCTTTGTACTCTTTGGAGTTATCGATTACATATTTTGCGCAGGTTTCAGTGTCGCCGCTTTTAATGTTTGCGATCAAATTTTCTAGCGCGATCAGTCCGTTGTTGGCTACGACTTTGGCCTCGATCATACGGCATGCCGTTCGTCCAAGCGTCGAAAATACCGCTTCAAGCGGCAAGCCGGCGTCTTTTAGGAATTGATCCACGACTTTTACTACGCGCTCGTTTTTCTTGGCGTAATTTACCACGATATTTGCAAGCGGTCCTACCTGAAGCGGCTTGCCGTCGTAGCGCGGAGCCTTGATCCAGGTGTATTTGCCCTGGGTGTCGAGCACCTTCGTATGCGCTTCTTTGCCGTGCGCGTCGATGCTCTGTCCGTCCTGAAGGCCTGTATAATTCGGCTCCTGCTCGCCGTCATAAGGATGAAGCGCCGCATCGTTTTTATACCACGCATGCGTTGCCTCCTCGGTGATCTTGTTCTCATCCAGTTCCAAAACCTTGCTAATATCGCCGTTCATAATCATGCCGCTTTGAAATAGCCATTCGTTCTTTGAAAGCTGAAATTCTTGATGAGTCCATAAATTTGCCACGCCGATATCGTTTAGCACGCTAGGCTCGTTGCCGTAAGCCTTCGCAGCCATTACGAGATCAGGATAGTAGGCGCGATTTACGAAGTCTGCGACCTCTTTAAATTTAGACATATATTCACCCAGTCTTGCAGGGCTTAGGATATCCATCACGCAGGTTACGCCACCTACGGTGAGGCTTTGCGGATGAGGCTGCTTCGCACCGAATATCGCCATCATCTGAGCCGCCGTGCGCTGAATGCGCAAACACTCAAGATAGTGCGAAAGAGCGATTAAATTTTGCTCCGGGCTAAGCTTATATGTTGGGTGTCCGAAGTAGGCATTGGCAAAAGGTCCCAAAGCGCCTTTTTTAACGAAAGCGCCCACGCGATCTTGTACCTCTTTTAGTTTATCCGCGCCGCACGCATAAGGGGTATCGCAGTATTTAAACGCCTCCTCGCTTGCTTTTTTAGGATCGGCGCTAAGCGCGCTTACTACATCTACGAAATCAAGCCCGTGGAGTTGATAAAAATGCACCGGATGATCGTGCAAAAACAGCGCGTTAGCCATCAGCGTGCGCGTTAGCAAGGCATTTAACGGCGGAGTTATGCCGAGGGCGTTTTCTACCGCGACGATGCCCGCTTTGTAGTGCGAGAAGGTGCAGACGCCGCAAATTCTTTGCATAAAAAATCCCGCGTCGCGCGGATCTCTATTTTTTACTATGGTCTCAAGCCCACGCCATAAAGTGGAGCTGCTATAAGCGTCGCGTATGATGTTTTCATCATCCACTACAACCTCTATTCTTAAATGTCCCTCTATTCTGGTTATCGGATCTATTACGATTCTTTGCGACATGATTATTCCCCTTTATCTTTCTTAAATGACGCAATCGCCGCGTGTGCCACTACCGCAACACCCGTGATCGCCAAAATTCCGACACCTATCTTATCTGCGGTAGCATCAGCGCCGAGCCCGCCGAAAACGCTTTCGTAAAGGCGATCCGCTAAAGGCTCCTCAAAAGGTCCCATATGATCCCAAAAATCAGGCTCCGAGCAGCCTATGCAGCCGTGACCAGCCTGTACCGGCCAGCTAGTGTGGGAGTTGAAGCGCTCGCGCGAGCAGTTATTAAACGTATAAGGGCCCTTGCAGCCTACTTTATAAAGGCAATATCCGTTCTTTGCGCCCGCATCGCCGAAGCTTTCTACAAACTCGCCCGCGTCGAAATGCCCGCGGCGCTCGCATAGATCGTGGATGCGTAACCCGTAAGCCCATTTTGGTCGGTTGTAAACGTCAAGGCTTGGAAGCGTGCCGAAAAGGATGAAATTTAGCACGTTGCCGACGATGTTTTTTTCGCTAGGCGGGCAGCCCGGGACGTTGATGACGGGTTTGTTTATGATTTTGTCCAAACCTACGGCGCCGGTCGGATTCGGAGCTGCGGCTTGGATACCGCCGAAGCTCGAACAGGTGCCGATCGCAAATATTGCCGCAGCGCCTTCGGTCGCGTGTTTGCAGTGCTGAGCTCCACTTTTGCCCTCAGGACCCACGGTTAGGAAAAATTCATTCTCGCCGCTTGGGATTCCGCCCTCGACCATTAAGATATATCGCCCCTTGTATTTTTCGATCGCGCCCTCTAAATTTTCCTCGGCTTGCCAGCCTGCAGCAGCCATGATCGTCTCGTGGTATTCGAGGCTGATGTAGTCGAATATTAGGCTATCAATGCTAGGCGTCTCTGTGCGTAGCAAGCTCTCGCTACAGCCCGTGCACTCCGCCATATGAAGCCAGATCACCGGCAGGCGATCCGCAAGCTCCGCAGCTCGCGCCACGCTCGGTGCAAATGCGGCCGGAAGACCAAGCATCGCAGTCATCGCTCCGCTCCATTTCATAAAATCGCGACGCGAAAAACCTTTGCTCTTAAGCCTTTCTTGTATGCTCTCATCCGCTTTTATTCGCGGCAAACGCTCAACGGCATCAAGTCTAGCCGAAATTTGAGCCAAATCAACCATAATGTCCTCCTGAAATTTAGGATATTTTTAAATGGCATTCTATCAAAATTTAAAATTCATGCACCTTAAATTTCGTTAGATTTAATTAAAATTTTATATTTATTCGTTGTCTAATGGGTTTAAAATTTAAAAATAAAAGGCGAATTAAAATTTACTCAGCGGACGAAACGTTAAATGACGGCGGAGAAAACATTAAATTTTATGAAGCATTAAAATTTACGAGGCGATAAAATTTTATCCAAGAATTTTATAGCGGTGAAAAGTATTTTAGGATAAAGCAGGCGTAGGTTGGATGATTTTGTGCGATACTAGCAGGCGCACTATTTGTGCGCCGCAGCGAAGCATTTTTGCAAAATCACCCGTTAAATTTTAGAAAATTTCCAAAGATTAGCTTACCAATCTCGTTGCATCTTGGATATTGATGTTTAGCCCAAGCTGCTCGTTGCTTAGCCCAAGAGCAAGCCCCACAAGCTGGGATAGGTGGATGATCGGCTTTCTTGCCTTGGAGTTCATCGCTTCTTGGTATCGCTCCTGATAGATATCAAGCTGCATCTGACATAGCGGACAAGGGGTAACTACGACGTCCGCTCCATGCTCGGCAGCGTCATTTACGATCTCGCTTGACATTTTAGATACCGATTTTACCGCAGGATAGCTAGCGTGAAAGCCGCAGCAATCAAGGCGTTTTTCAAAAGGCACGATCTGAGCGCCAAGTGCGCTAACTACCGCTTCAAAGCTTTTCGGATTGGTAGAGCTTTCTTTCTTAAGCTCGCGCTCCGGTCTTAATGAGTGGCAGCCGTAAAATAGCGCTACTTTTAAATTTGTTAGCGGTCTAACGACTTTAGCTTTTAATGTATCTAAGCTTTGATATAGCACCCAAAGCAGGCTCGTTATCTCGGTACTTCCCTGATACTGCATACCGCCCTCTTTTAAAAAGGTATTGATATAGCTTTTAGCACCCTTATCTAGAGTAAGTTTAGCCTTAGTTAGAGTTAGCATACAGGTGGAGCAGGTAGTTAGCAGAGGCATATTCATACCCTCGGCTAGCGCGATGTTTCTAGCATTGGCTACCAAGCTTGCCATGGGATCGACGCATTGAGCTTGACTAGCCCCGCAGCAGCTCCAGCCCTTTATCTCGTGAAGTTTAATACCCAGTACCGGAGCGATCGCTTCAAGTGAAATTTTAGATTCCTTTGCGGCTTGACTTAAAACGCAACCCGGGAAAAATGCAAATTCGTTATTCATCCTCTCCTCCTTATTCTATCTCGCCGCTAGCTTGAGCTTTGCGTGCGGCCTCTATCATCTTAACGAGCTGCGCATGACCCTCGATCTCCTCGCCTCCGAATACGTGCAAAGGATTCATCTTGCCCGCAGCCATTAAATTTGCCGCTACGTCCATCTTGCCCATATTTGCAAATACCCCCTCGCTTCTTAGAGCAAGCTTGATCTCGTTTAATCTTCCGCTTCCCTCTACGATGTCTAGCAGGAATGCCTCCGCGTGACCAGGGCCGCTTCCTGCGGTTAAGCCTTTTTTCATCGCTAAGGCGCGAAGTGCGGTGATGTCGCTTTGAGCGCTTATGCCTTTAGGGCAGCGATCGGCGCACTCTTGGCAGTGCACGCATAGCCATAATCCGTTTAGCACTGCAGGCTTTAGATGAGGCATAGCGTTCCTGCTTCTTGAATCAAATGCGGCACGGTTAGCATGCGTAAAAACAAAGGGTTGCATATAATCGCTCGCATCGGCTCCAAGCTTATTGCATTCGCTAGCGCAACATCCGCAAAGGATACAATCCCACTGCTTTTTGACGCGCTCCATCTGCTCCGGGCTTTGCTTACAGCCCTTATCGGCGCTAAATTCTTTCTTAGGCGTAATAGTAGGCTTGATCTTTCTTAAATTTTCGATACTAGGTTCCCAATCCACTACTAGATCCGAGATCACTCGAAAATTATTTAAAGGGGAGATCGTAAAGCTATCAGGGTTTTCATACTCTGCAAGCAGAGCCTCCATCTTGGTATCGCAGGCAAGATATGAGTGTCCGTTTACCCTTACGGCACAAGCTCCGCATATCGCCATACGGCACGCTGCGGTAAAATTTAAAGTGATGTCTAAATTTTGCTTAATAAATTGCAAAACTCCAAGCAGGGTCTTTCCTTTGATCTGCTCCAAACTAAGCTCGTAGGCTTGCTTATAATTTTTGCTTCCATCGAAGCGATCTATGATAAATTTCATTGAGGTTTCCTTCCGTCAAGAGAGAATTCCGTAACGACGACCTCTTTGTAGCCCAAACTTAGCTCGCCTGCGTCGTTCATCGTCACGATACTGTGCTTTAAGAAATTTTTATCGTCGCGCTTCGGATAGTCCTCTCTGGTATGCGCGCCGCGGCTTTCCAGCCTCTTTTGCGCAGCCAAACACGCACAGCGCGCAAGCAGGATCAAATTTCCAAGCTCGACGTAGTCGGTAAATGCGGTATTCATAACCGGATTTGTATCCGCGACGTGCAGCTCGTCGTAGCGCGCTTTGATACCCTCTAAATTTTGCGAAAGCAGATCGAGCTTCTCGCCGGTTCTAAAGATACCCATATTGTCCCAAAGCTGCGCGCCTAGCTCTTCGCGCAACTCATACATCTCGTTTGCCTTGCCCGAGCCGTTTGCGATCTGCTTAAATTTAGCCTGCCATTTTTGCGCGAGCTCGCTCGCTCTTTTACCCGAGCCGAATCCCTCCTGCTTCGCGGCATAATTCGCTGCGCCTAGTCCTGCGAGTTTGCCCGTTACGACGGCGTCGGTCAAAGAATTTCCGCCCAAGCGATTTGCGCCGTGAATCGAGATACAAGACGCTTCGCCAGCAGTGTAAAGCCCCGAAATTTTAGTGCTCATATCGTCAAATTTAGACACTTCGATGCCACCCATAGAATAGTGCGCCGTCGGACGAATCGGAATCGGCTCCTCGATCAGATCGATACCCTCAAACAAAATGGCGGTGTGTCTGATCTTAGGAAGGGCTTTTAAAATTTTATCTTTTCCGAGATGTCTTACGTCAAGTAGCACGTATGCGCCTAGCCCCTCGCCGTAGCCCCTACCCTCGCGAATCTCGGTTTCGATCGCGCGAGCTACGACGTCGCGCGGCGCAAGCTCCATCTTTTCGTGGTAGTTTTTCATAAAACGCTCGCCTTTGTTATTGAGCAGATATCCGCCCTCGCCACGCGCAGCTTCCGTAATGAGCGCGCCGCCGCTTTTGATACCTGTGGGATGAAACTGCACCATCTCGGGATCGCTAAATCCAAGACCCGCGCGCAGTGCCGCCGCGATGCCGTCGCCGGTAGCGATATAAGGCACCGAGGTGCGGTTGTAAAACATCCTCGTATATCCGCCCGTTGCGATTACCAAGGCTTTGCAAAGCACGGGATAAAAATCGCCAGTTTGGATATTTCGAAGCACGACGCCCTCGCATCTGCCGTCAGGTGCGCTGATCTCAAGCAACTCGTGATCGATTAAAAATTTCACGCCGTTGCTGACCGCATCGTCAAAACAGGCGTGCATCAAGATATGACCCGTCTTATCGGCGGAGTAGTTGCATCGCTTTTTAGACGCGCCGCCCATGAAGCGCTGCGCTACGCCGCCCGGGACGCCGCTTTCTTTACCGTCCACGCCGCCGCTAGCGTTTCTGGAAAACAGCGTGCCGATGTAATCCATCTCGGCAATCGTAGGGCCCGCAAGTTCACAAAATTTAATCGCGGCGTCCTGATCTACAAGATATGCGCCGCCTTTTACGGTGTCGTAGGCGTGAAGTTTGTATGAATCGCCGCCACTGAAACTCGTAACGCCGTTGATACCGCCTTCCGCCATACAGGTGGCGTTGCGCGAAGGCATCATCTTCGTAGCTACGACGATGCTAAGATTTGGATTACTCTTTCTTACCGCTACGGCTGCACGCAAACCCGCGCCTCCCGAGCCGATAACGAGTACATCCACACTAGGAAGGCCGCCTTCGTTGCCGCCGTCTGCGCTTTTACTCTTGTCGGTATCCACGCAGCCGCTAAGGCTAAGCGCGCCGACGCTGATACAGGCGGATTTTAAGAAATCGCGTCTGTTGAAATTTGATTCACTCATTTTCCTCTCCATTTGAGAAATTCTTAGCTTAAGTTTAAAGTTCTAAACTAAAAGCGTAATTTTAGTTTCATTTTTAACATAAGTCAAATATTATTTAGTGTATCATTTCATAAGAATCAAATTATCAATTGGAGAGGCTAAATGAATTTGCATCGCATGGAGCTAGTATTAAAAGTAGCAGAATTCCGTAGCTTTACTAAGGCTGCCGAGGCGCTTAAAATCCCGCAGCCGTCGCTATCACAGAGCATTTTATCACTGGAACGTGAGCTTGGAACACAGCTTTTTAACCGCACGAGTAATCCCATTTCGCTTACGCACGCGGGAAAAATTTATGCTAGTAAAGCAAAAGTCATTTTTGACGCCATAAACGACCTAAAAAGCGATATCTCTGAAATAAGCGGCGTAAAAAATGATAAAATTCGCATCGGTTTTTCGCAAAACGGCTATAATCTCCTACCGTCGCTACTGCCGATGTTTTGCAAGAAATTTAAGGATTCGGATCTACAAATCACGCAATTTTCTTCTGCGCTTAGCATTCGTGAAACGCTACTTCAGGGCGATCTTGATGTCGGTATGCTGATACTTCCTATCGATATGAGCGGGCTTGACGGGGTTAAAATTCTAACGCAAAAAACCTATGTCGCTCTAAGCTCCACCCATCCGCTCTCGCTTGAGTTTAAAAACGAATCTGTTCCTAAAATTGACATTTCGCGCTTAAAAGAGGAAAGATTCATCCTGCCTAATCAAAGCCTAAGAAGTGCCGAGCAGATAGATGCGTTCTTTACCGCTGCGGGATTTGCGCCGAAAGTGCTGTGTCGCACGGAGACTTTCGACATCGCCAATGCTATCGTCGCAAGCGGCGCAGGAGCGTGCTTTAGCATACCGCAGATGATAAAAGAGGATAAGGCAAGCAGGATAAAGCTCTTTGACGTAGGCGCGCGCGAGCTTGATAATACGCTGATAATTGCCTATAAAAAAGGCAAACGTCTAAACCATCTAGCGCAGGCGTTTATCAAAACTGCACGTAAAATTTCTAATGAAATTTAAAATTCATAGCTCGCAACGATAAATGAGAGATTGAGTTTTTGCAGCACTTTGCCTCTGCATTAGCTTTTGCATAAAAAATTTTAGAGCAGATTTTGCTCAAGTTTAGGTAAAATTTCAAACTAAGCTTAAATTAGAATTTTGCCAATAGAATTTTTTATTGCTAAAATTTCACTCACAATTTACGACGGAATTTAGAGCGAAATTCTAATTTTTCACTCCATTTAAAATATCCAAATCCTTGTTATACACCTTGGTATCTACTTCAAAAATTCCAAGCAGCGTGTGAAAAAGATTATCGTGCGAAAAAGCGTCATCCTTATGCGATTTAAGTACGCTCAGATCGTATCTTTCGCGCATTTTTCCTTCACCTAGCCAAACGATAGCGCCGATATGCTTTTGCGCCTCGGGAGCGAAAAGATAGGGCATACCGTGCAGATAAACGCCGCCCTCGCCGAGACTCTCGCCGTGATCGCTCATATAGATCATCGCCGTTTCGCGCGTCTTAGAATACGGTTTTAAAAAATCTATAACCTTGCTTAAAAAATAATCCGTGTATAAAATCGCGTTATCGTAGGCATTTGAAATTTCTTGCTGCGAGCAGTTCTCAAGCTCGTTATCGCGGCAAACGGGGCTAAATTTTTCAAATTCTTTCTTATAGCGCTTGAAATACGCAGGCCCGTGATTGCCCATCTGATGCAGCACGATTAATACGTCTTTGCCCGCGTTTTCGGCGACAAATTTATCAAGCCCCGCAAGCATCCCCTCGTCCCTGCACTCTACGTCGCAGATCGGATTATTTTGCGGAATTTTAAAATCCTGATATTTTACGCGTAGCGCCACACCTTTGGAATCGGAATTGTTATCGCGCCACAAAATTGCCATATCATCAGCGCGGTTTAGTATGTCTAATACGTTTTGCTCCTCCGCAGCCTTTTCGACGCTAAATTCCTCGCGATTTAGCAGCGAAAACATGCACGGCACGCTTTGCGCCGTCGAAGTGCCGCAAGAATGGGTATTGCTTAGGCTTACGACGCCCTGCTCTTTGGCTAGTAGCGGATTAGTATCTCGCTCGTAGCCGTTTAGCGAAAATCTATCCGCTCTCGCCGCTTCGCCCACGACTACGACGACGAGCTTTTTTGGACTTGTAGAATTTTTATCGATATGCGCGTCCGTAGCGATTTGCATCAGGGGCTGCGAGCCCTGCTTTTTAGATTTTGCGGCAAATTTAACGCCGCTGTAGATCCAATATCCGGGATTTGCGTAGCTGCGTAAAATTTTATGCTCTCTGAAAAATGACGCGTAGTATTTGCTAAATCCAAAAAGCAGTGCCGCGATGATCGCTATGCAAATGCCCGCCGCTTTGAGCTTAGCTAAAATTTCAAATTTAAGCGGACGGTAGCTAATGCGCGAGCGAGCAATCAGCACGCAGGGCAAGACGCCCAGCACCAGCACATAAATCGCCAGTCGCAGACTGAAAAGATCCGCCGACTCGGCAAAGTTCGTCTGGGCTGCGTTACGGATCATCTCTGAATCGATTACGACGTTATAGCTATCCATGAAATACGCCGTAAACGACGAAATAAAAAAGCAGATCATCAAAATCGGCTTAGTCGTATAGCGCGAGCTAAAAATCGTAAAAAATAGCGTCAAAAAAGCGATCAAAGCTGCCATGTCGCAGACAAAATAGATAAAATTTAGCCCTGAAATTCCGTAGGCATTTATGATATTTTTGAAAAACGAGAAGTTAAAAAATGCCACAAAAGCAAGCGAGCTTAGAAAAATAAGCTTCTGCTGCGACGGGTTTTTAAAAATGCTAGGCACGAAGCGTTCCTTGAGATAAAATTTCAAGTTGAAATTTTACGGCGTTTTAGTAAATGCTCGGAAATTCCGCGCTTTATATCTCACAAATCGCAGCAAAATTTTTGTGAAATTTTAAAATTCCGCGCGTATTCATCTTAGCTTCATCTTGGAATTTTAAAATTGCGCCATCCAAAATAAAATTTGGAAATAAAATCAAAAGGATTAAAGATGAAAAATCTTAAAGTTTTAGGCGCAATCGCCGCTACGTTCGCCCTTGCGGGCGCATTAAACGCAGGAAGTTTTAGTGAAAAAGACGCTAAAGTTTCATTCGATCAAGCGATAGGGATCGCACAGCAAAACTTTGGTGACGCGACTATAAAAAGCGTAGAAATCGACGATGAGCACGGAAGGCTCGTCTATGAGATAGAGTCGCATAAAGAAGGTAGCGAAAACGAGATCAAAATCGACGCTCAAAGCGGAGAAATTTTAAAGACTCAAACGCAAAAGAAGCTAAAGCCTAGTAAAATTAATTATTCACAGGTCAAAATCAGTGCCGCAGACGCTCGCGCCAAAGCACTTAGCGCAAATGCCGGCTGGGATTTTCGCGAGGTTGATTTAAAAAGTAACGGCGGTAAGCCTGCATACGAAGTCAAACTGCGCCAAGGCATGAGCAAAAAAGAGGTGCTAATCGACGCCGCTACGGGCGAGCAGATCTTGCAGCGTCAAAAATAAGTGAAGGTGTGAGATGAAAAATCAAAGCTTAAAGGGTGGAGCAGATAACTCCGCCCAAACTAGTGAGGCTTTGGATGCTAGGGATTTTAGCTTAAACAAAAACGCTGACTATGGCGCCCAAAACGCAGATGCAGCTAAAAATTTAGATGAAAATGCGCAGGATTTTTCGGCAAATTTAGCGAGCGAAACAAGCGAGCGGAAACCCACGTCCTGCGAGCAAAATTCTAAAGATTTTTCCGGCGTGGAATGTTGCAAAAATCAAAAAAATTCTTCGGAAGCGAAAGATTATAAGGACGAGTGGAATTCTTTGCAGACGCAAGACTTATCAAGTGCACGAAATTTCGCTAGCGAGCAAAATTTCGCCGATACACAAAATTTTTCTGATACAAGTAATTTCGCAAGCGCGAAAGATTCTGCCAGCGCAGCAAGCTGCGCGGAGGTTTGTAATTCTTGCAAGCCAGTGCTTTGCAGCCGCTGCAAACGCGAAATCGCTAAGCAAAATTTCAAGCTTGGCTGCGTAGGATTTGGGCTTTTTGCGCTAAATATCGCAGCAGGCGCGCTAAATTTTTTAGGAAGATTAGGAAGCGTAGCGGATAAAAAGGCAAGCGAGATTAGAGCTAGGCAAAAGGCGCCTGCGAATTAGCGCAGCTCCCAACGCTACTGAAATTTAGTGGTGCATAAAGCGAGCAGGTTTACACATCCAAAGCACCGCAAAATTTATACGTTTTTGGCTAAAATGGCGGATTAGAATTAGCAAAATTTTAAAGGAGCACTTTGAAAATTTTACTTGTCGAGGATGAAAAAGATCTAAATCAAATCATCGCAAAATGTCTGAAAAAGGACGGCTACAGCGTAGATTGCGCCTTTTGCGGCAAGGAAGCACTAGAGTTTTTGGATGTCGCAAAATATGACGCTATCGTGCTTGATGCGATGATGCCTGTGATGGACGGCTTTGAGTTTTTGAAGGCGGTGCGGGCGCGCAGACTGGGCACGCCGGTTTTATTTTTAACTGCGAGGGGCGCCAAAGAAGATATCATCGCAGGGCTTGATATGGGCGCAGACGATTATATGGTTAAGCCCTTTGATTTTCGTGAGCTTTTGGCGCGACTTCGCGCAATTATCAGGCGCAAAAACGCTACTGCGGATAACGAAATTATCATAAGGCAAGTGTGCCTAAATCTAAGCAAAAAATCGGTCGTCTGCGCGGGTGAGGTAGTGGAGCTAACGGGTAAGGAATATAGAATTTTAGAGCTTTTGATGCTAAATCGCGGTGCGATTTTAAGCCGCGAACAAATCGGCGAGAGCATTTGGGATTTTAGCGGCGAAGCAAGCTCAAATGTTATCGATGTTTTAATCAAAAATATCCGCAAAAAGCTAGGCGAGCACGGCGATATAATAGAAACGAAGCGAGGGCTTGGCTATGTCGTGGCAAAATAGCAAGATTTGTATCAAAATTTCGGCGATTGCGAAGCAGATTTTTGTCACCACGGCGCTTTTCATATTAAAATTCGTGCGAAATTTTAAACAGAATTTTACGCATAATTTTGCGTGTTTAAAGAAAAGCCGCAAGAAAAATCCCACGCAAAATATCGAGTTAAACCAGACGCTAAATTCTACTCAAAGCCAGGCGCCAAATTTTAAACGGAATTCCACGCAAAATCCAGCATCAAATTCCGCGCCAAATTTTTCTGCTACAAGCGCAACACCTGATCTAGCGCAAAATTCTAATAGCGCCTTCACGCAAAGTCAAAAACAAAATTTCGCAGCTAAAATCGCGATAAGAAATTTTACTCAAGTCTTATCTAGAGTATTTACAACCGCTAAGGAGAATTTTATCTCACGCGCGCTACCTATCAGCCTACGCGTGACGCTTTATTACAGCGTATTTATTTTGGCACTTGCAGGCGCTATTATCGGCATTTGCGGCTATATTTTAGACGAAGTATCAGGAAGCTCCGTCAGCCAAAAAAAGCTTGCCCGCTTAGTGCAAAAAGCCGCGCGCGAGGAAAAATTTAAAAGCTTTGATGACGGTGTATTTTTCTACGAACATGACGGACAAGGCGGCGTAATCACAGGGTTTGTGCCTAAAGGCTTCGAGCCTGCGATGCCGCTCTCGCCTCAAGGCGCGCGCGAGGTGGAGCTTGATGACGACGAGTTTTTCTATTACGACGCGCAGATCAAAGGGCGCAGTGCATGGATACGCGGCGTCATCGCAGTTAGCGAGTTTGAGCTTGCGATGAAGCGCGTGATGCTGATCGCTCTTATCCTATCGCCGCTATTTGTGGTGCTCGTCATCTACGGCGGCTACGCGATCATAAAAAGAGCGTTTAAGCCCGTGCGCACTATGTCGCGTACAGCTAGCGAGATCGGAGCTAACGGCGATTTTACGCGGCGAATAGAACTACCGCGAGGCAAGGATGAGCTAAGCGCGCTCGCAGCTACGTTTAATGAAATGCTAGCATCACTGCAAAGCGCGTTTGAGCGCGAGCGGCAGCTAAGCGCCGATCTTTCGCATGAGCTACGTACGCCCGCTGCCGTCATACTGGCTCAAAGCGACTATGCCCTAGCCTATGAGCAAGACGCGAGCGAGGCGAAGGAGAATTTCGCTGTCATAAACAATCAAGCGCGTAAAATTTCGGCGTTAATAGAGCAAATTTTAGAGCTTGCCCGCTTGCAGCGCGGCGCGCGTTTGGCACCCGTAAGCTTAAGCAGAATCGCAAACGAGTGCGCGCAAGACTTTCAACTTTTGTGCGCACAAAAAGGGTTAAGTTTTAGCTCGCAGATAGCCGAGGGCGTGCACGTAAACGGCGATGAGCTACTTTTGATCAGGCTGATTAATAATTTTTTAAGCAATGCTTTAAAATTTACGCGCAGCAGCGTCGTTTTAGAGCTTTGCGTCAGTGCAGACGCGTGCGAACTTAGCATAAGCGACGATGGAGAGGGCATTGAGCCTGCTTTGCAAAATAAAATTTGGGACAAGCTCTATCAAATAGAGCGCTCCAGAAATCGCGAGCAAAATAGTGGCGCGGGGCTCGGGCTAGCCATCGCCTCACAAATCGCAAAGATCCATGGCGCGCAGATTTCACTACGTAGCGAGGTAGGACGCGGAAGCAAATTTAGCGTAAAGTTTAAGAAGGTTTAGGCGGTTTTGTGGGCTTGGTGGTGTAAAGAAATGCTGGGCGGCGAAATTCTTAAAATTTTATCGCCTATCGTTGCTTAAAATTTAACGACTATAGCAGTATATAGGGGCGATGGTGTAATTTTAAAATTAGACCGGCGTCGCCAATAATATCGGATGATTTTTGCGATAGTCGTGCGCTTTTTAAATTTAAATGGGTCAAATTTTAAAATTTAGTTTTACCGCGAAATTCCGCGGCGAATTAATAAGACAAGGCGCGGCATTTTGCCCTTAGGCGAAGTGATAAGGCAAGCGCTTTAAAGCTTAAGTAGACCGGCGCGGGTAATTTAAAAATTTTGAGGTATGCGGCAAAATAAGCCTTCGCTGAAATTTCACGGCGCAGTATTACAGAATAAACCTTTGCTAAAATTCTAAGACGCCACATTCGGCTCTAGAGAATTTAAATTTAGGAGTATCTAGCGACCAAATAAAATTTAAATACGGAGCAAAAAAGACGGACTGAGATTTAAGACCGCCTACATAAGCGAAATTTTGTATTTTTGCCCGCTTCGTCCTCGTAGCTTACGGCGATATAGCCCGTTTGCCTTACCTCCTGCTACGCAAGGCAGCCCCGCTATTTATTAGTATGACCCTGCCTCACTCGTTGGCCTCGTATTCGTCCATTTAGTCGTCGTAGCGTGTGCTATAGCCAAATTTTACGCGGGTCTTGCGCGGCGGTAGATTAAATTTCACTATATAGCGACGGGCTACTTTTTCTGCATCGAGCTTGTCGAGAAACGTCGCGCTTTAGCCGTGCGCAGTGCTATCAAAAAGTAAAATTTCCTCGCCCGTTGTTACGCATTTTATTGCGAACTTGCGAGGCATGAGCTCGTCCTCATAAGTCTGCGGCAATGGACTTTTCTAAATTTTTCGCCCTGCCTAGGATCGTAATCGCCTTGTGCTCGCATATATTTACGCACCTGTAGCAAAGCGTGCACTCATCGCCGAATTGCGCCTTTTTGCAAGCGAGCTTTATGTTACGCATCGGGCAGGGTTTGACGCAAGCCCCGCAGCCGCTGCATCGCGATGGATCGAGGCTCGGCTTGCGCTTAGCAAAGGGGCTTTTATCCCAAATTTTCATCCAAAGCCGCTGTCCTAAAAACCCTGCGATACGACAAAGCGCGCTCAGCCCCTCTTGCGGCGGACGATTTGTGCTAAGCGCCTCCGCAACGCGTCTGACTTTAGCGTCCGCCTCTTTGATTATGCGCTCGTTTTTCGCTTGCGAGTAGCTGAAAATCGCCACGTCGAGGATGAACGCGGGCATTTTGATATGAGCGCCGCCCGTTATGTTTGCGCCGAATTGTTTTAAAATTCTAGCCGCGCACCCCGTCCCGTCGCCGCTGAAGATCTCCATCGTAGCGAGGATGAATACGTTTTTGCCGCTAAAGCTCGCGCCGTTTCGGTAGAGGAAGTCGCGCACGATACGCGGCAGGTCGCTAAAATAGACGGGATATGCCAAGATAACGTCATTGTGGTGCTTTAAAAGCTCATTGCAAGCCTTGCTCTCGATCGAGACGCAAACGCCGCCAAGATGAGCGATGAGCCTATCCACGCAGTGCTTCGTGTTGCCCGTGGCGCTAAAATAGATCGCTATCATGCCCGCCCCCCAAACTATGCGAATTTCGGTGAAATTTAACCCTTATCGAACGAATAGAATTTTACGTTTCTTTTGCGTAAAATTTTAAAATTTATACGTGACGGCGAAATTTAAATATGCCGTCGCGCCCTAAAAAAGCAAAACCAATTCAGATATTTTCTGCCGCCACCATGCCAAAAACCATACAATCAGCCATGCTCATAGTACCGAGCCTACTTGCGCCGTGAACGCCACCGGTGATTTCGCCCGCCGCGTATAGCCCTGCGATCGGCTCGCCGCTAGCTGCGTCGATAACCTGAGCTTTGGTATTGATCTGCACGCCGCCCATGCAGTAAAGAATTTTCGGGCTTGTTTGGCACGCATAAAATGGAGCTTTTGATACGTCGATACCGCCTACGTCGGCTTTTGTCAAAGGCTTGCCAAACTCCGGGTCACTTCCTGCTTTGACGTAGCCGTTAAAATCCGCGACGGTTTTTAAAAACGGCTCCAGCGGAATTTTATAAAATTTTGCAAGCTCTTCCAAGGTATTAAATTTTTTAATTGAGCCTGCTTCTACACCTTTTGATGTATAGACCGGATTATTTGCATCAACTGCGGCTTGATCGCAGATATTTACGGGATAGTTGTCGTTATTTTTGCTCTCCGCCATGCATTTAAAGATCGCTTCGGTTTTGATCTTGCGCCCGGCGTGCTCGTTCATAAAGCGTTTGCCCGTCTTTGGATCGACAGTTAGACCATAGTCGTTAGCGCAGTGATTTGAAAATAGCGCAGAAGTACCAAATCCCTTCTCGCTAGGATTGGTATAAGGATTTAGTTGAATCCAGCTGAGTTGCAAAGGATTCGCACCTAGCTTCATCGCCGCGATAAGCGCACCTGCGGTAGCACCTGGTTGGCTTACGGTTTCGATATTGTCTTTTAGATACGGCACCTGCTGCGCGCGAAACCACTTATCCGAACTGTATCCGCCCGCAGCCAAAATGACGCCATCTTTGGCTTTAAAAAATCTTACTTCGCCACTTTTGTTCTCCCTATCATCGCTAGCAAGCTGCGGATCGAACTTATATTCTTCGCGACACTTTACGCCTACGACACGGCCGCTGTCATCCACGATAAAATCATCAAATTTAGTACGCTTCTTGATTACGGCATTTGCATTTTCCTCAATTGCCTTATGCATCGGCTGGATGTAGCCCGAGCCGCTAGCATTTTTGGCCTGTACGGCGCGCTTTAGCGAGTGTCCGCTAGCAGATATCACCTTACCCGAAAACTCCACTCCGATGCTTTTTAGGTATTCAAAAGCATCGCCTGCGCGGTCGTAGATGACGCCTAGCAAATCTACGTGATTTAAATTTAGCCCGTCTTTTAGGCAATCTGCGATGAAAGCCTCCTTACTATCCGTGATACCCGCGGCTTTTTGGAATTCGTTATTTGGTACCGCCATATTGCCGGCGTTAATGACGGAATTGCCGCCCGCACGGCCCATCTTTTCGATCATAAGCACTTTTAGCCTGAAGCGTCGCCATCGAGCCTGCAAAACCGCTACCGATAACGACAACGTCATATTCTTCGTCAAATTTTACGTCTTTGGCGTTTTGTACTGCACCAGCACTGCTTGCAGCCAAAGCCAGAGCTCCCGCCACGCCGATTTTCATAAAATTTCGTCTTGAAATTTCTTGCATTTTTTTGCTCCTTGCGTTGAAATTTTATAGATTATACACCCACGTAGCGAAATTTAAAATTTAACGTAAAGACTTAGTGATAGAATTTTAAAAATTTAGAAAAGAAAATTTTAAAAGCGCAAATTTAAAGCGAATAAATTCCGCTCCGCTAGCCCAAGTCTAGGCGTAAATTTTAAAATTTACGGCGCACGGATTTGCTCGCCGCCTGTGCGAAATTTTACCGCCGCTATAAAATTTTAAAGTGCGCGGTATTCAAATTTAAAACTCGCGCCGAAATTTAACAAAGCGCGCGTTTACGCCCACTTTGAGCCGAAATTTAGCTAGCGTTAAATTTATGCTCCGATACTCTCGCCCGCGATCATTCCAAAAACCATACAATCAAGGATCGCGTAGGTTCCGAGCCTGTCGCGCCGTGCACGCCGCCGGTTACCTCGCCCGCAGCCCAAAGCCCTGGGATCGGCTCGTGAGTAAGGCTCGAGATTACCTGAGCTTTGGTGTTAATCTCGAGCCCTCCCATCGTGTGGTGCACCTTCGGCATCGTGCGGCTTGCGTAAAACGGCGGCTTGGAAACGTCGATGCCGTCTAGCTTATCTACCACTTTGCCGAATTCGGGGTCTTTGCCCGCTTTGACGTAAGAGTTATAATCCGCGACGGTCTTTAAAAACGGCTCCAGCGGCAGATTGTAAGCCTTCGCAAGCTCCTCTAGCGTGTCAAATTTCTTCACGACGCCCGCTTCCAGCGGCCTTGATGTATAGACCGGGTTACGCGCGGCGACGGCTTGAGAGTCGCAGACGTTTACCGGATAGTTGTCGTTTTTCTCGCTCTCGCCGATAACCTTAAAGCAAGCATCCGCCTTGATCTTACGCCCCGCGTGCTCATCCATAAAGCGCTTGCCGGTCTTTGGATCGACGGTTAGACCGTAGGTGTTGCAGCAGTGGTTGGTGAAATTTACTGCGGCGCCGAAGCCCTTTTCGTCGGGCGAGCAATATGGAAGGAACTGAATCCACGACGTTAAAAGGGTAAATGCGCCGATTCTATTTGCCGCTAGCATCGCTCCCGCCGAGCTTCCAGGGTGGTTGGTGCTGTCTATGCTAGGTACTACGCGCGGATCTTGGATCTGGCGGTACCACAGATCGCGTCCGTATCCGCCCGAGGCTAGCAAAACGCCGTCTTTGGCTTTGTAGCTCTTTTTTTCGCCACCTTTGTTTTCCAGATCGTCGCTAAAGAGCTTCGGATCAAATTTATACTCCTCGCGCGCTTCTACGCCCACGACGCGGCCGCTGTCGTCCACAATAAAATCGTCAAATTTCGTGCGGGTCTTGATCGTGACGTTAGGATCGTTTTGAAGTTTACCCATCATCGGTTGGATGTAGCCCGAGCCTGAGCCGTTGGTTGATTGCAAGCTTCTTGCGACGCTGTGGCCGCTTTCAAAGATCAGCTTATCGCTAAACTCCGCTCCGCAGCCCACCAAAAGATCCACCGCATCGTTGCTGCGATCAAACATCACGCCCAAAAGATCGGTATGATTGAGCCCGAGTCCATCTTTTACAGCATCGGCGATAAAAAGCTCCTTGCTATCTTTGATACCTTGTGCGACTTGAAATTTATTCATCGGAGCCGCCATATTTCCGCCGTTGATGACGGAATTTCCGCCCGCGCGACCCATTTTTTCAAGCACTAGCACCTTTTTGCCGCGCCCGCTGGCTTTAATCGCCGCGGCAAGCCCCGCAAAACCGGTGCCGATGATGACGATGTCGTATTCCTCGTCAAATTTGACGTCCTTGGCGTTTTGCGCCGCACTTGCGCTACTAGCCCCTAGCGCAAGCGCTCCGGCGCCCACTGTGCTAATCTTTAAAAAACTACGTCTTGATACGTTTTGCATTACAACTCCTTTAATTGAAATGTATTTAAAAATAATAACTCGAATTTAAGGGTAAGTCAAATAAAACGACGCTATGAAAGGATAGTAAAAAGCTATGAAATTTAGGGATTAATATAAAATTTTGAAATTTAGCAAGCGGGGATTTAAATTTTAAAATTTACAATGCCGCTCGTTTGTGAAATATCCGCTGCAAATAAAAATCTCGGCACGAAAATCGCAATGAATGCAAAATTCGCGCCGAGCCTTAAAATCGCTACGCCCTTAGCGAGCGACTTTAAATTTAAGCGTTTGCAGATCGTAATTATTTACTCGCTCGTATTGCATATCCTCGATAGAGATCGCAGGAAGCGCGCACGAGCCCGACATGATCACGTTTATCGGCGTGTAGATGACGCCGGTACTATTATATCCCTCTTGCGGATCGTAGTAAAAATAACCGCTTTTCGGGAAGTGAAGTACTCGGTCGTACAGATACTCCGTATGCTCGATCGCTACGCTATCCACAAAGCCTTCCGGGCGAGCCTGTGCAGCCGAGCCCAGGCGCTCATTTACCGCCTCAAAGCAGCTAGGCATCGCCTCGTCGATTGCGAAATTATATAGATAATGATTCGCTCGCCAACTGATCTTAGAGTAAATTTTCTGCCCTACTTTGAGCTTGTTTAGATCGACGATGTTGCCGCGAGCATCGAGAAACTCGCGATAAATTTCAACCTTCTTATCTCGGTCGCTATCAAACGGTCTATTTATGCTAAGCGGATTGTGTTTGACCGCAGCGCTTTCATATCCAAATCCCAGCACCGTAAAAAACAGCTCGCCATTGCCGCTCATCGGCGTAAATTCTATCGCGCCGTCTTTAACCGCCAGTTTGGTATCTAACGGCGAATTGAAATTTTTCGTCTCGCCGTCGTATTTTAATGCAAAATGGGCTTCTTTTTTCGAATCCTTAAAATACTCATCAAATCCGCGTATTACGCTTGCTCGCTCCTGCGTATTGTTTATATTTTTTAGATCGCGAATGATCGCATCGACCGTGCGAGCCGTGCTATCGTCTTTGATGCCCGCCTTGCCGAATGCGTAGAGCTTAAAGGCGGCGTCTCTTATGTCGCTAGCAAACGTCAAGCCCGCTCCGTCTTCGGCGTAGTCATAATCCATTTGGTTTATTTTTTCACGCATGAAGTTAAACTCGGTCGTCATATTGTGCTTTTTAAGTATCGCAGCCATAGCGATGCGAGCCATCGGCGAGTTGTCATAAAGGCCGTTGTCGTAAATGAAATTTATCTCATCGTCATCCAGCTTGCCGTATTGATCTAGCACGAAATCCGCATATACTCGAAGCGTCGCTTGATCTTCGTAGTCTGATTTTAAGGCGCTAAATATCAGCGATCTTTGCTTATTGCTAAGGAATTTATAGCGCGCGTCAAGCTCTAGTAAAACGTCGCTTGCGTAAATCGAAGCGTAGTAATTAGTAACGCCGTGAGCACTCCAGTAGCCGAAACTGCCGCTAGGTTTGAGGCGAGATAGAATTCTACTTGCATACTCGTTTACGCGGTTGGTTAAGGTTTTATTGGAGTCTTTGCGTGCGACATAATCAACCGCTACCATCTTTGAAGTAAGCTGCTCGGTGCAACCGTAAGGATAGAGATATAGCTCGTCCGCTAGGCTAAAAGCATTAGGCGTAGCGCTGATGTGAGTATAAATTTCTTTATAACTCGGATCGATTTTGAGCGTTACCGGCTTATCGCCGTAGCTTACGTGAAATAGCTTCGAGCGTGGGAACTGGCTGATTACGTCAAATTCCACATCGTTGCTAAATTTTTGCCCGTTTGCGTCAAGATCAAATTTAATGTTCGCATCCGCAATATCAAGCGCGCTTGCGGTGAAGTTCGTGTGCTTGACCTCAAGCGGTTTGAGCGTGAAATTTGCCTCACCGCCGCTTATAGCGACCGAAGGAGATGAGCTGATCTTCAAGACCGCCTTTTGCTCTTTATCAGTCGTATTGATGAGCGTAAGCGGCACGGAAATTTCATCGCCGCGCACCATGTAGGTTAGATCGGCGGGCTTTATGATCACGTCGTCTCGAACCTTAGCTTCGACGTTTGCCGAGCCGATCGTAGCCGCCTCTCCGATAGCCATGGCGCTTAGACGGATCGTGGAGTTAAAATTTTTCGGCATCGCAAGCTCAAATTTCGCCTCGCCGTTCGCGTCTGCTTTTGCGATCAGCATTTTGATAAATTTTTTCTGCTTTTTGTTTTCGACCGGGCTTAAATTTCGTTTAGCTTTCGCCATCACGCCGTCTCCGCCGAAGCTTAGCTCTTTAGCAGTAGTTTGATACACGCTAAGATCGTCGTAAATGTCGAAGTATCGCAGCGCAAAATATGCGCTAATGTCAAACGCCTTAAATGCATCGAGCTCCTCTTGTGAGACGATATCTAAAATTCCAAGATCGACCGCGTATAGTATGACTTTGGAATTTGGCTCGCTTTTTACGCTGATCTGCGCGTTTTGCCCGTTTTTGTAGCTTTTCTCGGCTAGGATTTGCACGTTAGCCTTGTGCGAGCTCGCATCTAGCGCCACCGGTACGTTTGCATAGGCGCGAAGCGGCATTGCAGCGGGTGTCGCGGCGCGCGCGATTACAGCGTTGATGTGTCCGCCGACGAAATTATCCGGCACGCTAAGCTCAAATTCCGCGCTGCCGCCTTTTATGGATAGAATTTTATAGTCGTAAACCTGCTCTCCTACGAGCGAGATATTTAGCACGCCACTTTCTACCGGAGAATTTATGACGCCTTTAATTTTATTTCCGGCTTTAACCTTGTCGCTTGCGAGTTTGATTTTAGCGCTTTGAACGTCTTTAGCGTTTACCCGTCCATAATATCCCCAGCCGCTTACGTCCACGCGCACGCCAGCACTTGCGCCACTTGAGTAATCGTTTGCGACGATTAGATAATTGCCGCCGTTTTGGAATTTATACTCAAACTCGCGCGCGTCGGTGCTAACGGCACTTACGAGATTAAAGCTTTCTTGCTCGACGTATCTGTTGCCGTCATAAACGTAAGTAAAATCGTCGCGGTAAATTTCAACGTCGATCTTGCCTTTGACGTCGGTTTTGGTTTTGGAATCTAGCAGCGCAAAGCCGAATTTTACGCTATCGCCGCTTGATATGAAATCTTTGTTCGCGCGAATTCCTACGATACGATCATAAGGCAGATAGCTCAGGCTGCGATATGCACTTACGTTTTTGCCCTCCTCGGTTACGCTGAAATTTAGTAGAATATTTATGGCGTTAGAGACATTTAGATCAGCTGCTGCCGGCGAGAGTGCAAGCTCCTTTTTACCGGCGGGGCTTAGCGTAAATTCTGCCCTACGAAGCTGCGTAGCGCCCTTTTTCTTTAAGCGATCGTTTAGAAACGAAAAGCCCTCGTAGCCTTTAATTTTTAGCTCTTTTTCATAGGCGTTTGCTTCCAGCGAACCTTTCAAATCTCCGGCCGGCGCGCCTGCAAGATAGTTTGAGCTTAGCTTTAAAGTTATGATCTCATCCGCGCCGTATTCATCTTTGACAGTGAGAATTTCATTTTTAATGCGGTTTGGGACGAAATTTTCTACGCTGAAGCTTTTAGAAGCGATGATTTTGTCCTCATAGATGAGATCTAGGCGGTAAGTGCCGCTTTTCTCGCCCATCAGCTCGTCGATTTTAACGCTGCCGAACTCATCGGTGTTTTGCGCGCGCGTGATGACCACAGTGCCGCTAGGATCGTAGATTTTAAATTTAATCGGCGTATTTTTTAAAGAGCTAAAATCGCGATTTTTCATCACGATCGTGCCTAAAAGCCGCTCGTTCGGGCTTATCAGCTCGCTTGCGAGATAAACGAACGGACGCTTTGCAGTAATCGTTTTCTCGACGCTTGCTACGGCGTTATTAAATAGCACGAACGCATGCTCACCCCCCTTGCTAATCTCGATAGAGCGCGGGTTTTTGGCTAGAATTTCCATATTTTCTAATCGCAAAATTCCATCTCCGTCCGTTTTATCCTCTACGATTAGCTCGTTTTTATCGCTGTAAATTTTAACCTTCGCTCTGCTTAGCTCCTCGCCATTACTAAGCCTAGAAGTATAAATTAGCGCGCCGCGCTCAAGCAGCACCACTTGAGCCGTAATGTCGCTAAGATAGGCTACGCGCGAAACCTCTTGCATCTTTTCGCCCACTTTGTAAAACGCCGTGATTTTATAAATTCCATCCTCGTAGCCTTTAAAATCCATCGCGATTTTATGCTCCGCAACGGCGTTTTTAGCACCTCCTATATCAAAGCTCTTAACCGCGATCTCGCTAGCTAACCCACCTACACTATCTTCGTTGCTTTCAAAGTTTAAAAAATACCTAAAATTTTGCTCAGGGACTTTGGCAATCGAAATTTTAACCTCATTTACGTTTGAGCTTTTAAATGCCAACGAAGCAGATTTTGGGATGAAATTTTTCTCGTCGCTAAAGGCTACGAAAGGCAGCCTGTCGCCCATTTTTACGCTTTGTTTTATCTCGTCACGCAAAATATATGAGCCATCTCCTAAGCCCTTTAGCAGCCTGATCTCGTAGCTTTTATTCGGCATAAACTCGTCGCTTACTATATCTGCATAGTAGTAGCATGAAGGATCGTCGCTTTCGCTGCCCTCCTCATCTTCGTCGTAATAATAATATCGCGGCTGAGTGAGGCTAAATTTACTCACGCCTGCGATTCTTACGTATTTGGCAGACAGCTCGTCCATATAGTTAGGAAAACACACTCTAGCCGCGAGCGAGCCGTCTTTTAGAGCCGCAGGACGAATCTGCACGCCGCTTAAATTTGAAGCGTTAATGCTATCATTAAAAGGCTCCTCGTCCGTGCGCAGCTCCACCGGATTTTGCAGCTTTGCGCCTGCTTTTGAGGTGAGGGATTCTATTTGCAATACGACGTTTTGTGCCTTAGGATCGAAGCTAAATAAAAAATTCCGATCATCGTGCGAGCTAAGCTCGTAGGATATATCGTTTTGGGCTAAATTCTGCGCGCGATAAATTCTAGTCGCTTGCTGTAGTGCGTCCTTGCTAACCGCATCGTTAAATTTAATTGCCACTAACCCGGGACGCAGAAGCGCGATATGCTCAGTGCTAAAAGGCTCTGTCTCGAACTCAAAGCGCACCCCGCGCGCCTCGCACGAATAATTAACCCCGGCGCTAAGCATCGGCTTGGGATAGAGCCTGATTGAGCTCTCGCTCACACTTTCGTAGGTGCCCGTGATTTTGGGAGTGCATTTTAAGATCTGCTTTTGTGTGACGCTAAATCCACTGCCGTCCACCCCGCTAATCTCGTAAGCCCCGCTAGCGTATTTGATCTCTACGCCCGCGGCAAAGCTAGCCAAAGCGCAAAATAGCGCTGCGCTTAGTAGTTTTGTCTTCATAAAATTCCTTTGCAAAAATTTTACGAAATTATATACAAATTAACCTTTTATTTTCTTTCATTTACTCTAAAATTTGCTTTAGCGAAATTTGCATTTTCGTCCAAGCAGCCAAGCTCAAAATCCCCTGCGCCGAGGTTAAGCGTAAAAGCCTCGCCGTTAGTGCGCGCAAAATATTCTCCCGTTTTAACTTTAGAATTTGCAGGCGCTAGGATTTGCGTGGTAAAATCTCGTGCCGTGAAATTTTGCTGCGAGGAATTTTGATCTGTGAAATTTTTCGCTGTGAAATTTTGCGCCTCCGAATTTTGCTCTGTGGAATTTTGCAAGATAGAATTTTGCGACGCCAAATTTCGTATGGCTAGATTTTCAGCTATAAAATTCAATCCCGCAGAATTTTGCTTCGTAAGATTTTGTGATTTTAAATTCTGTGGCGCTAAATTTTGTCGCATAGAATTTTGTGCTGTAGAATTCTGTTCTGTAAAATTTTGCTTTAAATTATCTTGCTGCGCCGTGCTAGAATGCTCGAAATCCAAATCCGCGGAATTCTCCCTCGTAAACGCGGTGGAATTTAGCGCTATAAACTCCCGCGAACCGCCGCTTAGCCTGATATATACCCGCTCGCCGAAAACCGCCGTGCACTGCACCTTTAGCCGCAGCGTACCGTCCGCGCCGGTCTCGTAGGTTTTGGCGTTGATGTCGTTTAACACGGGCTTTACGGCGGCAAATTTAGCTGCGCACCTTCCTGCGCGTACCTTTTGCGGATCGACCAGACCGTGTTTTAGCAGATAAAAAAGCTCGCTCGTGCCGTAAATTTCGCACTCCTCGTTGGGCTCAATCCCATCGATCGTAAGATCCTCGGCGCTTTGCGCGCACTCCTTTTCGCGGTACGCGTCGGTGCATACTCGCCGCAAGCTCACGCCCGCGGGGCGCGCAAACTCCACCTCGCCCAGCATGCCCGATTTATCGAGGAAGGCAAACATATTAAACGCCACTTTTGCCGCGCTGACGCCGCCGCTAAGATCCCTAGTTTTGGAGCCGTCGAAATTTCCCAGCCAGACGCCGAGGGTAAATTTCGGCGTGAGCGCGACGGTGTAGAGATCGCGCGCATCGGCGCTTGTACCCGTTTTAAACATCAGAGGCGGCGCATTTAGGGTGTTTTGCCACACCGAGCCGAGGTAGGAGCGCGGCGCGTTTCTTAACATCTGCGTTACGATGTAGGCACTTTGCGGGGTTAAAATTTTGGCATCGTCGCCGATCTTTGCGCCCGCTATTTCGAGCTTCCGCAGCTTGCCGCCGTTTGCAAACGCGCTGTATAGGCGAGCAAGATCCATTAGGCTCATCGAAATACTGCCAAGCGCGATACCTGCGCCGTAATAATCCTTGCTAAACTCCGCCAGATGCACATTTGATAGCATCTCATACAGCCCGTCATCACCCAGCATTAAATTTAGCTTCACCGCGGGGATATTCAGGCTCAGACTTAGCGCGTCCGTAGCACTCACCGCGCCCAAAAACCCCTGGTTGTAGTTGCGCGGAACGTAGCCTGCGAAGGTTATCGGCGCGTCGATCAGCTTCTTTGAAGGGGTGATGAGCCCGTGCTCAAGGGCTTTGGCGTAGATGAAGGGCTTGAGCGTCGAGCCTACGTTTTTTTGCGAGCGCACGCCGTCGTTTTGCCCCTCATTAGCGCTAAAATCGTGGCTGCCGACATAGGCGATCACGCTCATGCTTTCGTTGTCAATTAGCACCGCAGCGCCGTTTCTAACGCCCTTATCACGTAGAGAGAGGATCTCGCTTTTCAAAAAACCCTCAAGCGCGATCTGGGTTTTCAGATCCAAGCTTGAATAAATTTTACCCTCGTTTAGACGCGCAAGCTCCTGTGCTCGCGCAGTTTGCTCCTTGGACTGCACGCCTGCTTTAGAGTTTGCGGAATTTCCCCGCGTCTTGGAGTTTAGATCGGAATTTATTTGCGCCTTAGTGTCCGAAGCGAAATTTGCTCGCGATTTGGCGCCTGAAACGGAATTTGTCTGTATTTTGGCACCTGGAGTAGAATCTGTCTGGGCATTAGCGTCCGACGAAGGGAAATCCGTCTGCGCACTAGCGTCTGAAACGGAGTTTGTCTGTGCACTAAAATTTGCGCTCGACCGCTCGCTAGAGTTTGCATCTGCCTGCGGATTTTGCGGCGGATGCGCGGTATCTTGCCGACTATTTAAATTTAGATTTTGCGGATTTTGCGAGTTTTGATACGGATGTGCGGTACCGACGACATTCTGCCGCTTGTTTAAATTTATATCCGCACTCGGATTTTGCGGCGAATACTCTGTTTGCGATTTATTTGAATCTGTATCTGCGCTAAAATTTTGCGGCAAACGCGCAGCATCTCGTTGCTCGTTTAAATTTAGACTTTGAGTATTTTGCGACGGGCGGGCGACATTAATTAAATCTCGCCTCTCATCTAAATTTGCGCTCTTTCGCTCATTCGGTTTTGCGCTTTTCGGTTCGTTCAGTTTTACGCCTGCTTGCGATTTTGCGCCTTCGCGCTCGTTTAAATTTAAGCTCGTTCCGCCTAAATTTAAACTCTTTGGCGCATCTGTTTTGAAATCCGCCTCTTTGGAATTCATTTCTTTTGAATCCGCTCCCGCCTGCGCGTTTGCGGCATTTAATAAATTTGGCTCACCCCTTGTCGCAGCCGTAAAGCCTGATTCGGCACTCGCCGCGTCCGAAAAATTTGACTCTGCTATCGCTGCGGCTCGGCGTGTAGACGAGTTTGCTTGCCCTGTCGTCGCGCCGGGCGTGCCGCCCTGCTTTAAATTTTGAGTGAAATTTGCGTCATCTTTGGCGATGAAATTTTGCATTTTATAATTGTTAAACGCCAGTAGCGCGTAATGCGGCGCGTAATTGGGCGCTGCGTAGCGTCTGGGCGAAAACGGCTCTGCGAGGGCGCGCTCATACTCGCTCTGCGAGATCACGCCGCCGTCTCGCAGCTGCGAAATTAGGCGGTTTTTAAGCGCGTTGATGTTTGATCTGCGATCCAGGCGGTTTTTGTTCGGGTTTTTTGGGATCACGCTAAGAAGCGCAATTTGAGCGTTGCTAAGCTCGCGCAGTTCCTTTTTGAAGTAAAAATACGCCGCGGTTTTGACCCCCTCGATATTGCCGCCGTATGGGGCGAGGTTAAAATACATTCCTAAAATTTCATCCTTGCTGAAGTGCCACTCCAGCTGAAAGGCGTTGAAAATTTCGATGATTTTGTTCTTGTAGCTGCGCTGTTTGGGGCGCATCATACGCGCAACCTGCATCGTGATCGTGGAGGCTCCGACGCGCTCGACGTTGCCTTCGCTTTTTTTAGTAAAATTTTGCGTAAAATTATACGTAGCCGCGCGCAGAATCGAGGCGGGATTGACGCCGAAATGGTAGTAAAAATAGCGATCTTCAAAGTAGATCGCGCTTTGTTTCAGCCGCGGCGGTATCTCGTCCGCGCTCGCGTAGAAGCGCCAAATTTGATCGTCGCTGATCTGCATATTTAAAATTTCGCCGTTTCGGTCATATAAAATTCTACTCTTCTGCTTGTTTAGCATATCCAAATTTAGCGGATAAAGCGCGTCTAGGATCAAAAACAGAGCGAATGCAAGCGCACAAAATAGCGCGATTTTTAACGTAAATTTTAGAAATTTCATCGCGCAATTATATCAAAGAATTTTAATGATTTTAGGCTATAATGGCGCCTTTTTGCAAAGGAATAATCTTGGACGCTCTAGCTAAGCTAAACACCGAACAATACGCCGCTGCAACCGCTCCTGCTGGGCACAATCTAATAATCGCAAGCGCAGGCACGGGCAAAACCAGCACCATCGTCGCGCGGATCGCTCATCTGCTAAACCTCGGCACGAGCCCTAGAAAAATTTTGCTTCTTACTTTTACGAATAAAGCCGCAAGCGAGATGATAGCGCGCTTGCAGCGGCATTTTGATAAAAAAATCACCTCCGCAATCGTCGCGGGCACCTTCCACGCCGTATCCTACGCCCTACTTCGCGAGCTCGGCAAAGGCGTGATCCTAAAGCAGCCCGCCGAGCTAAAGACGCTGCTAAAAAGCCTCGTAGAAAGGCGAAAATTTTATCACGTAAGCGACGCGCGCCCCTACGGCGGGGCGTATCTGTACGACGTGTACTCACTGTATCAAAACAAGGAGATGAGCGCGGATTTTGGGACTTGGTTTAGCAAAAACTACGAGGATCAGGCGGAATTTGCCGAAATTTACGCAGATATTTTGCGCGAGTTTGAGGAGGAAAAGGCAAAATTTAACTACGCCGATTTCAACGACGTTTTGCTAAAAATGCGCCGTGAGCTACAAAAGGGCGCGCCGCTGCGGTTTGATGAAATTTTAGTGGACGAGTATCAAGACACGAACTCGCTGCAAGGAAGCCTCATAGATGCCTTCGCGACAAAAAGCCTTTTTTGCGTCGGCGATTTTGATCAGAGCATCTATGCCTTCAACGGCGCAAACATCGACATCATCGGCAGCTTCGGCAAGCGCTTTGCGGACGCTAAAATTTACGCGCTGAATATCAACTACCGCTCAAGCTCGGCGATTTTGGCGCTTGCAAATCGCGTCATCGCGAACAATCCGCGCCTTTACGAAAAGAAACTGATCGTGGGCCGCGAGGGAAAATTTAGCGCGCCTAGGCTGCATGTTTACGACGATACGGTGGCGCAATACGCCCACGTGGCCGCACAGATCGCGCAAAGCGGCACTCCGCGCGAAAAGATCGCCGTTATCTTTCGAAATAATTCCAGCGCCGACGGCGTCGAGGTTGCGCTTAAGGAGCTCAGTATCGGCGCGAAGCGAAAAGGCGGCGTGAGCTTTTTTGAAAGCCGCGAGATCAAGGCCTTTACGGACATTTTCGCAATGATAATAAACCCAAAAGATATGATGGCCTTTATGAGTACGTGCGAATACGCAAGAGGCGTCGGCAGCGCGCTAAGTAAAGAGCTTTTCGATGCGCTAATCGCGCTTGGGCACGGAAGCATTCACGCAGGGCTTTTGCGCCCCGACGAGAGCGTTAAAATTTTTGAAAAAAAGAGGAAAAACTATCAGCTCGGACTTTTTGACGATGTCGATATTATCGGCTCGGTATCGCGCTTTGAAGCTTTGGAATTTGACGAGTTTTTTCGCTCGCATCCGGTTCTAAAACACAATAAAATCACTGAGGGCGGCGCCGTATTTTTGCACGAAATTTATAAAATTTTTAAAAAAAGCGGCTCTACTGCAAGGTCCGCTACGCTGATCTCGCATATCAAAGACTCGCGCCTTTTCGCGCTTGTGGCGGATTTCATCGCGACGAAACGCGCGACGCTGAAAAACGGCAAGATAGACGATGAGCGCAAAAAGGACGAGGTCACTCGCATCTACGATAAATGCGGCATTTTAGAGCAGATCGCTGGCAAATACGCGGATCCGCAGAGCTTTTATAACTTCATAACCCTGGGCGCAAAGGAGATGAGCGAGGGCGAGGGGGTAAATCTGCTCAGCGTGCACGCAAGCAAGGGGCTTGAGTTTTGCAGCGTCTATCTCATCGATCTGGCGCAAAACCGCTTCCCGAACCTTAAGCTAATGGCGATGGGCGGCAGCCTGGAGGAGGAGCGGCGGCTATTTTACGTGGCGGTCACCAGAGCGCGCGACGAGCTGGTGCTAAGCTACGCGAAATTTGATAAGATCAGAAAGGTTAATTATGAGCCGAGCTGCTTTTTAAGGGAAGCGGGGCTGGTGAAGTAGGCGAAATTTTGCTCGCTAAATTTGAAATTTCATTTTAGCGCGGGAGGACCGTTTGGGTAAGAATTTTACTCCTCGCGTACGCCCGGCGCGCCGCCCTGCTTCTTTATCGGATTGCGGAGTAAGAATTTTGCCGCGCGATTTTTGTAAATTTTACGATTTATAAATTTTCGCGGCACGGACGTTGTGCGATATTTTGCGGCTCGCTAAATTTCGCAGGCGGTAGCGGGGTTTGAAGCTGCGATTGAGAGGCGTGGTTGCCTGGGGCTTTTTTGCGAGCTGTGCGCGGGCTATGTGGCAGTGCGATCAGGGGCGGTCTGAAAATAGCGATATTTGCGGTGCGGGCGGTTGCAAAATTTTACGCCGCAAATGCGAGCCAAATTTTAAAATTTAGCTCCCGCTCTGCCGTAGAGTTTTGATGCGGTAAATTCTCCGTGAAATCTCGCACGGCTAGAATTTTGCAGAAGAATTCGACGGCAATAAAATTCCGCCCCCTATTTTGCTTTTTTCTTACTTTTAAATTTACGTGTTTTATACATCGCAGAACTCAAATTTTATTTAATAAATTTAAAAACGCCGCAAATTCTACGACGAGTTAAAATTTTAAAGCGCTTCAAATTTACAGCGCTGCGAAATTTAAAATTTCACTACGTATTGCGCGCGCTGTAAAAAATACGCGCCCCACTAAATTTATTGTAGCACGAAATCCCGAGCGGCGGCAACCCGCATATTTGATAAATAGATTTCGCATCGCGTAAAATTCCATTGCCGGTAAAGTTTGCTGCCGATCAATTTATCGCCGCATAAAATACTGTCGCGCAAATTTAGCGCAGCACAAAGTCCTTCGCCGCGCAAATCTCACAGCGTATTAAATACCCTATCTCCCGCGTCTCCGAGGCCCGGCACGATATATTTTTGCTCGTTTAGTCTCTCGTCGATCGCCGCGGTAAAAACCTCGACCTGCGGGTAGATCTCGCTAAATTTATGAAGCCCCTCGGGCGCTGCGATGATGGAGATAAATTTGATCTTTTTGACGCCGTTTTTCAGCAGAAATTTCACTGCGTCGATCGCCGTGCCGCCGGTCGCAAACATCGGATCGATGATGATTGCGGTGCGTTCTGCGGCGTCTGCGGGCAGTTTGGCGTAAAAAAACTCTGCCTGCGCGGTCTTTTCATCGCGTTGAAAGCCTAAAAATCCCACGCTAGCATCCGGTATGAGCTTGAAAACGCTATCCAACATCCCCAGCGCGGCGCGCAAAATCGGGCAGATCATGATCTTCGTGGCGAGCTTATACGCGCTGGTTTGCGCCACGGGCGTATGCACGCTCACCTCGCGCAGCGCCAGATCGCGCGTCGCCTCGAACATCATCAGGTAGCTGATCTCATCGACGAGCATGCGGAACTGAAACGGATCGGTCTCCCGATCGCGCAGGATCGTGAGCTTATGCTCGATCAGCGGGTGCTTGATCAGCCTCACGTTGGGCAGCTCGCACGCGGTTTGGTGCGTACATTTTTGGCTTTGGCTCATTTTCTCTCCTTAAATTTATTGAATTTTACGCATTCGCGCGCCATTTTTGCATTTTAAATGCGGCGCGGTTCGGGCCGCGGCATCTTAAAATTTCACCGCTCGCTTAAGCTTTAAAAATTTCAAAAACGAGCGCTTTTTGCGTCTTAAATTCGCGCTTTAAAATACGGACGGCATCTATAACCGCGCCTCGCACGAAAAGCTCTCGCAGATCCTTTGCGATCGTCCGAGCGCGCAAAATGCGCCGTCTGATTAAAATCCGCGCGCAATTTGACGTCGCGCCTTTTGTAAAAACGGCGGTTTGGCGCACGATTTTCTACGTTAAATTTTACGCCGCTTAGACTAATGCCGTTCGTGCGATCACGGCGCGCGATAAATTTTAAAAACCCGCGCATCTGTGCGGCGAGACTTTTTACGACGCGCCCGAGCGTTTCAATTTTACTTCGGCTCATATTCGGCGCCGCGAAACTGCGCGCCCGAGCAAATTTTAACGCCTCGCGGCGTAAAATTTCATCGCAGCTTTAGTTTGGCGCTTTTGGATTTCACGCTCGCTGCAGGGCCTCTCGGCTGTTGCCGCTCGTGCGCCCATCTAGCGCCGCATGCCGCCCAAACCGCCGCCGCGATTAAACGCTACGAGCCGTTTTGAGCCGCGCGCAAATTCCACGCTTGAAATTATCGCCCGAGCTAGCTTTAAATTTACTTAACGTTTATCATTTGCGAACGAAATTTTAAAATTTCACCCTTTTTTGCACGACGCAATACGCAAAGAGGGCCGCCGCACCGCGCATCGTCGCATACGATCGCGCGGCGTCATCGTGCCGTCGCCCAAACACTCCCTATCGCGCACAAAAGCTCTACCGCACGCCGCCGTTGCTAAATTCAAAGATCGCGATAGACTACGCATCGCGCCGCAACGGAAACGGCGAGAGTTTCGAAGCGCACATCGTCGCGCAAAATCTAAAAATGCATCCGCCGCGACAGAAGCCCGCGAAATCGCTCAAGCATCCGCGTCGTGACGAAATCCGATTTGAGCACGCCGTAAGTAGGCCTGCGGCATCGCAAGCGCGTATATCGCAGCGATAAAATCAAAAGAGGCTTCGAGCAACAGGCGGATTTATGCGCGCCGTATCAGCCAAGCAGGATCTGTACCTAAAGCACCCGTGCAAGCACGATCCGTGCCTCAAATGCCGCACTTGCATATCGCCGATGAGATTTTTTACGATTAAATTTAATCGTTGCAGAGACGGCGAGCGGAGGTTAAAAATAAAATTTAATATCGCCGTGCGTTTGCGCCGCGACCGCATGCGGCGATTAATGCGCCTATGTCCGCGCGGCGGCTACTCCTTTACCACGCGCAGGAACGAATACACGTCCTGCACCCCGGGCGCGTGCGTCGCGTACCAGATCGCGTGTTTTTCGTGCTCGATGTCGCTTACTACGCCGCTAAATACCACGTCGCAGCCTACGATCGCCACGCGCACCGCAGTGCCCGAAACGTCGGTATCGGAAAAGAGATTTTTCTTTAAATTTGTAAAAATTTCAAACGAATTGCACGGATATTCGGGCTTTTTGACGCGCAGATAGGTATGCACGCGCTGCACGCCTTCGGTTTGTCTAGCTAAAGCAAGCAGCGGCTCGCGCATCGCTTCGCTATCCAGTAGCCCGATGAGATAGACCTCGCCGTAGAAGCACTCGACCTCCAGATCCCAGCTGCTAAGGCCTTTGGTAAATAGAATTTTGCTTTGGATTTTAGTTTGGATAAGCTTGTCGCTAGCGACCTCGCTCACGCTGCGGCGGTCGCGCGCTACGGAGTAGATGTCGTATACGCTAAGCGCGTTACCCGCGGGCGCCAGTGGAGCCGCGCACGAGCTAAAAAGCACCGCACTCACGCTCAAGAACACTGCTAAAATCGCTAGAAACAAAACCCTCAAACCTTCTCCAATCTCGTTTAATTTCTAATTATCTCAAGCCGGCTGCCGGCGCCGCTTTTTAAATTTAGCCCCGCAGGCACCGTTTTATCGCAGCTTCAAATTTTGCGCCGCGAGATTACGCCCAAACCGCGCGCCGTAAAATTTTACAATATAAATTTTAAAATTTGCGTTGTAATTCACACGGCTTGCAGAATTTTGCGCTTTCGCCACGGCGGAATTTCGCGAGCAGTATTCGTCGCCGTAAAATTCTACGTGGCTAAATTTAATTGCAAATTTGCCGCTGCGAATTCTACGAGTAAAATTTCTCGAGGCGGAATTCGCTTCTGTAAAATTTTATATTTCAAAACCCGCGCCCAAAATTCCGCCCGGTCGCGGCTAATTCGTCGTAAGCCCGCCGTCTATCGTAAATATCGCGCCGCTGACCCATTTTGCCGCATCTGACGCCAAAAATACCGCCGCATCGCCGATGTCCTGCGCGCTGCCGATTTTGCCGAGCGGATAGATATTTTTTACCATCTGTTCAAACGCTTCGCGCCCTTGCGGGCTAAGCGCGCTTAAATTTCGCTCAAACTGCGGCGTTAGCACGCTCCCGGGTGCTATGGCATTAACGCGTACGCCGAGTTTGCCAACCTCGAAGGCAAGCGATTTAGTGAAAGAATTTAGCGCGCCTTTGGTGATCGAATACGCCGTCGTGGTGCGCCCTACGAGCATTCGGTTCGCAAAATACGACGAGATATTGATCACGCAGCCTTTGCTAGCCGCAAGCGCGCCCAAAAGCCCCTGAGTAAGCAGATAGGGCGCTTTGACGTTTAGGTTTAAATGAGCATCCAGCAGCGCTTCGTCGGTCGCCTCAAACGGTACGAATTTTCCCAACCCGGCGTTATTTACTAGGATATCTGTCTTAAGTGGTAGCGCTAAAATGCGCTCGCAAAGGCCTTTTATCGTTTTGCTTTGCGCCAAATCCGCCTCTACCGCGTAAATTTTCACGCCGTAACCGCCCAATGCCTCCTGCGCGATTTTTAATTTCTCCTCGCTTCTGCCGAGCAGGATCAAATTTGCGCCCTCTTCGGCGAAACACTTTGCGATGCCAAGCCCTATTCCGTCGCTTCCGCCAGTGATTACGGCAATTTTCCCCTCTAATCGTTTCATACTTTTCCTTTCAATGCGTAAATTTATGCTCTAAAAATTTGAGCGAGATTTATGGATCTCGCAAACTTCGAAATTTTGCAGGCTTTGAAATTTTATTAACTTTAAGATTTCGCCCGCAAAATTTTATCGCAAATCGCGCCGCTATCTAACTCAAAGTACCTGTTTTACGCTACTAGCCGTGATTTCAAGTAGCCTCGTAGCAAACGGAAATTTCGCCTTCGTTTCTTCAAACTCCGCGCCACTATCAATAAAACGCGCTGTGCCCTTCACTACAAAGCCACGCCCCGCTCCGAACCTGCCTGCTAGCTCCTTCGTTGCGACGCTAAGCTCGACGTTTGGATTTGCCTCCACGTTGCTTTGCGTCTTTTTCATACCCGCAGCCGGGATGAGGATGCGGTCCCCCTTAATGACGAGATATCTATTCCATGTATTGCTGATATGAGCTTCGCCGTGCGCGCAGGTAGCGATACCTACGGCGCATTCGTAATTCAAAATCTCCAAAAATTCCTTGCTAAACATTTTCTCTCCTTAAATTTACATTTTAAAGCTCGCGATTTTGGCTGACAAGCCCCGCGCGCAACTGAAATTTTAACTACCTCTGCCACTTTCCGTCTCGGTTAAATTTTATACTTCAAAAGCGCATCTTTTTCGGCTTTGCTTACGCGAAAGCTATCGCGGATCTTCGATATCGCCTTGTTTTGGATAAATTTAGCCGCCCGTTTGCTCGCCAAAAACGCAAGCGTGATCTCGCGCTGCTTGATAAACATCTCCGCTATCGCCCACGCCGCGCCCATCTGCACGTAGTACCGCTCGTCGCTTTCGGCAGCGCAAATTTCAAAAAATTCCTCGGGCGAGATCGCGCTCATATTTCGCATAAAATAAACGTAGAAAAATCGCCTCTCAAACTCGTCCGCACCGCTTTTGGCCTGCTTTAGCAGCGCGTCCGCGAAAGCGGCGCCCCTGAATTTCGGAGCGAACATATCGCAAACCGCCCAATTAGGCATCGTTTTGATAAAATCGCTCGCAAGCGCGAATTTCGTCTCATCTTGCTTAAAAAGCATTATAAAAAAGCCCTTTAGCACAAACTCCTCGTGAAAAACGGGCTTATAATTTTGCAGCTCGCGCCGCGCTTCATCCGCCGTGCTCAAAGCGGCAAAGTTTTTGCGGGCAAGCGCACGCAGCGCTGGAGTGCGCACGCCCAAAATTTGCGGCGCGGGTATTAGGCGCTGTGAAAATTGCCCAAATTTCTCCTCGCTTAACACTCGCAGCTGCCCTAGCATATTTTCTCGTAAATCCATAGCTTTCCTTTAAATTTTGATTTCAAATTTTAATTCGCCAAAACGTGCGCTAGTCTAGCCGCGCCGAAATTTTGCCGCATAGGACTTTTATTTAAACAGATCGCGCCGCACGCTCAAACTAATCGCTCGATAGATCGCGTTTAAGTCGCTCGCCGCAGTCGCTCAAAGTCTTTTTCCTAAAAACTCACCCTGCTAAATTGCGCTGTATACCTCAGGGCAGAGCAAGCTGTATCGCCAAAAGCTCGCTTAAATGAAGCTCGGCGCGTCGTTTGAAAATAAAATCAGATCGCCGCTGTGCGTATTTTCGCTCAAAACCCGCTGCAAATCGCGCTTGTCTTTCAAAACAATAGTCTTTGCGGGGTCTATCCTGCTTTGCAGCACCTCGGAATTTAGCTCGCCCGTGATGATCGCGAGATCGAAAATTTCATCGATTTTGGCAGCGAGCGTCTCGTTGTCCTCGCGCGTGCTCTCGACGATGCCCGGCGTGATGATGACCTTGCGACCGCCGTAGCTTCGCATCAGCTCGTAGCTTTGCAGCATGCCGCTTAGATTGCCGTTGAAGCTATCGTCGATGATGATCTTGCCGCCCGCATCGAGCCGCGCGAGGCGGTGTTCAACGGCGCCGACGTGCGCGACGCGATTTTTGATCTTATCTGCGCTAAGCCCTAAAAATCGCGCGATCTTTATACACGCGGCGAGATTTGCGGCGTTAAATTTGCCCAAAATCGGCGCAAAAAACTCATGTCTCTCGCATAGTTCTCTCCGCCCGTTTGGAGCCTCTTGCACGCCCTGCTCTTTGTCGCTGCAAATTTTATCGTCGCTAGCGGCACGGGCGGCTTGTTCGTAGAATTCTCGCTCGCTCCGTTCCGCGCAGGATACGGAATTTGCTCCGTGAAAATCGGCGCCGTAATTTTTAGAATTTTTGTCTTTTTCTGCGTATGCTGCGCTATTTGCGTCTAAGCTAAAATCGCCCTGCCCTTCGCCCTCTGCGGCGGATGTTTCTGCACATGGCGTAGATTTCTCATCGCTCGCACCGCTTCCATCTCCGCTCAAGCTAAGGCTAAATTTTATTCCGTCCAGATCCGCGCCGCAAATTTCGAGCCCCTCGTCGTAGATCGTGACGCGCTCGTCCGCGCTTTTTTGCGTGGAGCTGTGCAAAAACGCATGCTTTAGCCGCGCGCTTGTGAGCGCTTCGAGCTTGGTTTTGCGGATGTTTTCGATGCTTTTGAAATACTCGATATGTTGCGCGCCGATCTCACCCACGACGACGATCTGCGGCGCCAAAAACTCGGTGATCTCGGAGATGTCGCCGCTTAGCCTGGCGCCTGCTTCGGCGATGTAGATCTGCGTATCTGCGGGCAGCGCCTCGTTTACGTCGCGCACGAGCCCTGCCAGTGTGTTTACCGAGCGCGGCGTCTTGTAGCAGCGAAAGTCGTTTTTTAAAATTTGATACAAGAAGTTTTTAATGCTCGTCTTGCCGTAGCTTGCGGTGATCTGAATGATCGTAAGGGAGGGCACCTGGGCTAGTTTTTTGCGCGCGTCGGCCTTAAATTTCGCAGCCTGTGCCCGCTCGTAAGCAAAGCTCGCCGCAAGAGCGGCGCCAAGCGGTAAAAATATCGGCAAAATCGGGCCCCCCGCGGCATAAAACGCGGCATTAAAGCTAAACACACAAACCGCCAAAATCGCAAAAAAACGCTTCACGCGCAGCGTAAAGACGAGCTTTTTATCTAGCCCTCTTTGCCAAAAATAAAGCGCGAGCGCGTAGGCTGCGACGATTAGAATTTTAGCGGCGTGCAAGGCATAGAGGGACGCGGCGCCAAATTTAGCCGCGCAGAGGCTCGCCGCAATCTCGCAGCCGAAATACGCCGCCAGCGGCAAAATCAAAAAATAAAGGTGCCACGCGGGTTTGGTGAAGTGAAAGATGATGCGCGCAGGCTTATACGAAAACCACTGCAGGCAGGTGATCAGATAAAAGCCCAGCAGGAGGACGAATGCCGCGTGCGCGATCAAAAATATTATATTCATCTTTTAAAATTCCTTTTTATAAGTTTAGGCACCTGCTTTGCGAGCCTGTGCGGGCAAAAACGCGGCGAGCTCGGGCTAACCGGCATTCGGTGTCATTTGTAAATTTTACGAATTCCCTCTTTGCAAATTCTATTTTTGCAAACTTGCGCGCTCGCAAATTCATGCTCTCGCGAAGGCTACACGAGCCGCGCTAGAAATTTACGCTGCTGCGCGGCTTTTCGTTATCGATATTGTGCCGCACTCATCTCTCGCGACCTGAAATTTTCGCATGCTGTATATCTTACGATATCTAGCCCCACCTCGTACGATTATTTGCGTGCCATCCGCGGCGCATAGACCTTGTGTCGCGGTAAATACATGACGCGATTATGCGACCTGCAACTAAATTTAATTGTCCGCTTTGCAGTGCACACGCGGTTTTGCCGCGTCTTGTACGGCTGCCACAATCGCGAGCGCATAGCAGAAACGATCCACTGCCGCATTAAATTCTAAAATTTTACGCGGTGCGCTACAATTTGAGCTTTGCGTTTTATACTACGCGCCCAAAGAGCGGATTTTGCGCCGCTAAATTTTAAACGCATACGCGCGGCTTCTATAATTTAAATTTACGCTTCGGTTTGCGATCTTTGACGCAAACAAATTGCAAAATTTTAAAACGCGCGCTGCAAGATAAGCCGGACTAAAGCCGCCGCAATGAAACGCTTTTAAATTGCACCCCGCTCTTACATTCGCGCGATCTGTTATTACATCTAAAGCACGATTTTCGCGGTGCGGCGCTAAAATTTCGCGGCTAAATTTTAAAATTTTATACAAAATCGCGTCTTGTTTTAAATTTAATGCGGCGCCAAATCGTTAAATTTAGCTGCCGCTAAGCTCCTTTTCGATCTGCTCGCCGATAAAATCCGCGCTCTGCAAAAAGAAAAAGTGATCCCCCGCCAGCGGATAAAATTTGCTGTTTTTGACGAGCGAGTGGATCAGCTCGCCGCTTTTTAGGCTAGTGGCGCGATCGTCCTTGCCCCAAAAGATGAGCGCATTTTGCGGGCTTAGCGCGGAAAAAATATCGCGGAAGTCCTCATTTACGACGTTTTTTAGCGTCTCATACATCGTCTTGCTCATACCTGCGGCATCCTTGCTCACAAACGCACGCCAAAGCCCCGCCAGTCCAAGTCTTTTTAAAATTTTAAAAATTGCGATTTTGGCGCGCACGGCAAAGGGCTTGGGCTCGATGATGCCGGCGCTGCTTAGCAGTATGAGGTTTTGCGGGCGCAAAAGTGTTGCGATCTTGCCACCGAAGCTGTGCCCCATGATCGCTGCGGGCTGCTTGCCCAAAGCCGCGATAAAGGCGCGCATAATCTCCGCGTAATCCTCGCTGCCAAGGGCGCGCGCGGGCTGCGAGCTGGCGCCGAATCCCGGCAGATCGACGCACACTAACGCATAACGGCGGAACTTGTCCGCAAAAACCCTAGACATAAGCGCCTTGTTTGCGCCCCAGCCGTGCAGCACCAAAATATATTCGGCACGCTGCATATTTGAAATTTCGTAGCTGATTTTGTAGCTTTCGCCGCCGCAGACGAGCTCCTTACTCGCCACCGCCGCTCCTTTTGGCGTAAACGGCTTTGAGTAGCTCGACTGCTTTTTCGAGCCGCTCAAACTCGCTCATACTGATCATTACGGCTTCGAATTTGTTGTTTTTGACGATCAGGGCTTTTTTGATCTCTTGGTTTTTGATCTTGTTTAAAACGGTGCTGAAGTTGCGTACGATCTCGGTAGCGGTGTAAATTTCGTCTTGATTTATCATAACTCGACCTTTTGGGGTAAAATTTTACGCAAAATTTAGCGTAAAATTTTAAACGATTGGCTATTTATTAGCGGTGATTTTGGTGATCAGCTCGTAGCTTACGGGGATCTGCCTCATCGGCGGCAGCGACGAAGCAAGAGCTGCTAAAACCTCGGAGAAATCATCAAATAGGTAGTTTGCGAGACTACCCGGGTTTGGATTTATCTCGTTTAGATAAATTTCACCCTCTTTTTCAAAAAAATCGCAGCGAATTAGCGCGCCATCGAATGATCCTGCGTTATAAAGCCGCGTAAAGGCATCTTTCATCTTGCCCTCTAGCAAAGCGCCAGGACGAGCGGGCTCGATCGCGCCACTACGCGAAAAATCCAAATATTTACGATCGAAATTTAAATAGCCCTCTTTTTTTGGCTCTTCGATGTTTGAAAATACGATTTTGCCGTCTATTTTAGCGCCTGCGAGATTGAATTCCTTTACGTTTTCCCAGTATGGCTCTACGATCGCGCTGTCGTCCAGCTCAAAAGCCTGATCCAGCGCGTAGCTAAACTCGCTTTCGTTCTTGGCTATCGAAATTCCGATGCTAGAGCCCAAATGAGCGGGCTTAACGATGATCGGAAAATTAAAATTAGGCAGGCTAGTACGATTTACGATCTCATACGGCAAGGTTTTTACATTTGCGATTGCGGCTAGGTGCTTGGTTAAAATTTTATTATAACTTAGAACGCTAGCTTCTATGCGAGGGCCTATGTAAGGGATGCCAAAAAACTCAAATAGCGCTGCCATTTTGCCATCCTCGCCGTCGCAGCCGTGGATTAGATTGATATATGTGCCGACTTCTAGCATGCTTTTGCTAAACATTCCGCTCTCAAAAAATCCGCCCACACCGATGCTAAGCTCTTTTGCTTTAGCATAGCCGCCCTGCTTAAAATATGCCGCGCGCATATTTTTATCATCGATGCGGTAAAATTTACGATTTTTATCGCAAAATACAAACTCCAAGTCCCAGCCTTTTAGGGCATTTTTGACGGCAATTGCCGAGATGATACTTACTTCGTGCTCGTAGCTTTGAGCTCCAAAAACTATGCCAAATTTCATTGCTTTCCTTCAAATTTTATTTTCTACGCTAATTTTTTTAACGCCTCTTTGACAAGATCTGACGTATTCGTGCTACTGCAGCCCGCTAAGATTTGATTGATCTTATCGCGCTTAAATCCAAGGCTTTGTAGCGCGGACGCCGCTTCGTTCTTATAAGTCTCGCTAGGACCGAATTCCATTAGCTTCGCATCGCCTAGTTCGGCAATGATCCGTCTAGCGGTCTTTGAGCCGATACCCGGAACTGAAGTTAGCGTCGCAGCATCCCCCGTAGCTACGCAACGCGCGAAATCCTGCGGAGCGAGCGTCGAACAAACCGCCATCGCCGTGCTTGCACCTACACCGCTAAGCTTGATTAGAGTTTCAAACATCTTTTTTTCGCTCTCGTCTAAAAACCCATACAGCGAATCGGCATCCTCGCGCAGAATTTGAACGCACGCGAGCTCGGTCAGCTTGCCCTGCGTGAGCTTCGCGGAGGTATTTAATGACAATGAAAGGGCGTAGCTCACGCCGCTAGCGCATTTAATGACGCAAGCAGTGGGCTCCTTGCACGTGATAATTCCTTCGATCGCCGCTATCATCTAAGAGCCTTTAAAATTTCGTTTATGCTCTCATTAAGCGCTAAATTTAGAGCATTATAAATGCTTTGCGAGCTAGGATCAGGCACGAAAACGCGCTTAGTGACGATGCCTGATTTTATGCTTTCTAAAGAATTTAAAATTTCATATCCCATCGTGACAGTTGCCTGATCGTTATTGATCTGAAGCGCTACGATACTGGTTTTTAGGCGCAAATCCCGCTCTTTTGGCACAAATATCGGATTTAGCGAGCAGGTGGAAAATGCCGCATCAAGCAGCGCTTTATATACCATCTCGCTAGGCATCGTGATAAATTTGGCGTCGCTTGCGAACCGCGTTCGGTTTCTAAAATCCACTATTAAAATATCCCGCCTATCGACGAGATCGGTCGCTGTGATGGTGTCGATAAAGATATTTTTGCGCGCACCGCTAGGATTTACGCAGTGCTTTTGATCATAACGCAGCTCGTAGTAAGTGTATGGCTTAGCCTGCTTGGCTAAGCAGCCGCCTAAAAATATCGCCGCCAGCGTCGCAGCAAGCGTAAACTTTATAAAATTTTTCATCTTTATTCCTTTTTATCGTCGCGATCCGCGCCTTTAGAAGTATCTTTGAAAAAGAAATCGTAAGGATTGTCCTCTAGCCTAAACATCGCGCCTTGGAATTCTCTAAGCGATTTTTTTAGCTCGCCAAGAGTGTTTTTTGCCTCCTCAAGCGTAGGATCCAAGATCGCTTTTAGATTGTACTCGCCGCGATCGATACGCTTAGTGATGATGCCTGCGGTTTTATCCAGTGAATTCGATAGATTGGCAGCACTCACGGCAAAGGCGTTTAGATTATCTAGCAGCGCGTCTAGCTCCTTCTCGCGCTCGTTTAAATTTGCTATGAGAGTATTTACGTTAGCAAGCAGTGCGTCTAAGCTTTGGAATTTTTTCTCATCACTTAGCTCAGCGCTAAATTTATCCATCGAAGATAGGATTCTATCCACTTTATCGGTATTTTGCTTAGACAACAGCCCATTAATTTTAAAGATCATCTCACTCACGCTATCGGTGATAACTTCGGCTTTGGAGCCGATTTTATCAAGAAGTGTTTTATCCAGCGCAATTATCGGCTTTTTATCATTCGGCGGGAAAAGCTTGCCGCTTCCTTTCGTGATATTTATAAACGCGATTCCGCTGATGCCTTGAGATTCTACCTTGGCGACGCTATCTTGCGAGATCGGCAGTTTGCTTTTTACCGAAATTTCAATCTCGATGATCGCATTTTCGATATCGGCAAAGTCGATGCTTTTGATGATGCCTGCATTTACGCCGATAAATTTAACTTCGGAATTCTCCTTAATGCCTACGGGAAGTTCTTTTGTGTGGATATAGTAGGAGCGGTAGCTCTCGCCGCGGTCGGTCTTAGTAAGCATCCACCACATAAATGCCGTAAGAGCCGCGACGCAGATCATAACAAATGCGCCTACTATCGTGTATGAAGTTCTATTTTCCAATCTTTTCTCCTAATTTCAGAGCGTAAAATTTAAGCCCTGCGATATGCCTTAAAATAGCCATTTGGGCTTAAATTTTAAAACTCAACCTTTTCTCAAATAGTCGCAAAATTTGCAGAATCATCTGAGTTTAAATTTTAAAGCTTAGCGTGCATTTTGAAATTTCAAAATATCGCCGCGCCGTATTTTAGCGTAAAATTCTACCGCCCCGATTTAATTTAGCGCCGTTTGCTCGTTAAAATTTCAAAATTTAATGCGCTATCCAATAAATGCGCCCTTAAATACGACCCGCCTAAATTTTAAAATTTTGATTGAGCCGCTAAGGTCTAAATTTTAAAAATTTAAGCCCTGCGGAGCCTAAAATTCCTAGCGAAGTTTAAAATTTAAAATTTTACTGCCGTTATTTTAAAATTTCAGCTTGCACCTATCTAAATTTTACCCGATTTTACCCATCGCGATGCGTATTTCGGCTCGGTAAATTTAAAAGCCTAATCCCTTTGTCGCATCTTAAATAACTCTTCAAGCGGGTTATTCTTTAAGCTTGAAATCTCCTCAATGCTTCCTTCAAAGGCAATTTTTTGATTATCCACGATCAAAAACTGATCCAAAATGTCAAAGATACTATCCACGTCGTGCGTAACCATCACGACCGTGACGCCAAGGCTGTCTCTAAGCTCGCAAACAAGCCTATCAAGGGCTCTGGCGCTAAGCGGATCAAGCCCCGAGTTTGGCTCGTCCAAAAATAAAATTTCAGGACTAAGTGCTAGCGCGCGAGCCAGTGCTACGCGCTTTTTCATACCGCCGCTAAGCTCGTTTGGGCTAAGCGCGGCGGCTTCCTTCTTAAGCCCCACCTTCTGGATCCAAAACATCGATAGCTCATCTATCTCGCGCTCGCTAAATTTAGAATATTCGCGCAGCAGTACGCCTACGTTTTCGAGCACGCTCATTGAGCTGTAAAGCGCGCCAAACTGAAACATCACGCCGCATTTTAGGCGGATCTCGTTTTGCTCTGCTTCGCTTGCGCGCCAAATATCGCGCCCAAAAATTTTAATCTCGCCACTTTGCGGACGTTTTAAAAATATGAGGGTTTTCATTAACGTCGTTTTGCCACTGCCGCTGCCGCCTAGGAAGCCGTAAATTTCGCCCTTTTTAACGCTAAAACTCACGCTATCGTGCATAACGCGCGATCCGTACGCAGTAGTAACGTCGCGCGCGACTATGATTTTAGCGCTTTCGCTGGATTGTACTTGCTCGCTCATAGCCCGATTTCCGAAAACAGAACCGCGAATACCGCGTCGATCGCGATAACCCAAAATATCGCGTTTACGACGCTAATGGTGGTGTATTCGCCGATGCTTTGGGTATTTCCTTTGACCTCAAAACCCCGCATGCAGCCGATGATAGCAATGAATGCCCCGAAAAATGGCGCTTTAATTATACCTACTAAAAAATGCCTAAGCTCTACAGAAGCCTTAAATCTATCCAAATAATCGCTAAAGGCTATATCTAAATACGCATCACACACGATCATCTGAGCAAAAATACTTACCGAATCTGCAATAAAAATGACTAGCGGCATGATTAGTACCATCGCGATAATGCGCGGCATCGCAAGAAAATAAAACGGATCAAAGCCCATCGTCCTCATCGCATCGATCTCTTCGGTGATCTTCATCACGCCGATCTGCGCCGTAAAGCTCGAAGCCGAGCGGCCTGCGATAACGATAGCGGCGATTAGAGGCGCTACCTCACGAAGCGTCAAAGCACCCATTATATCGATGATATAGATGCTGGCGCCAAATTTAGAAAGCATATCCGAGCCTATGTAAGCAAGCACGATACCAATTAAAAATGCTGTCAATGAGACTATGAAAAGCGCGTCTATGCCGCTATCTTTGATGAAATTTACGGTTTCTTTGAAGCGGAATTTCATCGGATGAATTACAAAAGCCGTAAGTTTGGAGAAAAACTCGCCCAAAAAGCTTGCAAGGCTTAGCAAGCCTAAAATTCCAAGATGACAATAAAGTCCGATCTGTGCTAAAAAATTTAGCCTGCGAGATTCGGGCACGTAGCTAAAATCGATCGTTTTATCATCCATAAAGCTTAGAATTTTGGCGGCTTTACTGCTATCCTCCACAAGGCTAACCCGCTTGCCAGCAAGGGCGTTTTTGATCATCAACGCCATGAAATAGTCTAAATTTGAAATTTCGCTTAAGCTTAGCTCCAGCTCGTTTAAATTTTTTACCGCTTTTTTTAGTGCAAGCAGCTGGGAGTGCGAGCTTTTGTAGTTCCACTGCCCGCGTAGCGATAAGGTATTTTTCCCGCCCGAGCTTTCGAGCGAAAAGGCTAAATTCCGCAAAAATTTCTCTCCAAAATCAAAAAATAGGGGAAATTATAATATAATCAACCTTGGCATTTTATAAAATTTAATGGAGATTTATGCTCAGAGGCTTTTTTACAAATAGCGTAGGCACGCTGGTTTCGCGGGTTTTGGGTTTCGTGCGCGACCTGCTTACCGCATCGGTTTTGGGCGCGGGGATTTACAGCGATCTGTTTTTCGTAGCGTTTAAACTGCCCAATCTTTTCCGCAGACTCTTCGGCGAGGGAGCCTTTACGCAGGCGTTTTTGCCAAGCTTTACCGCCGCGCACAAAAAAGGAATTTTTGCCGCAGCGGTGCTTATTAAATTTAGTATTTTCATCGCGCTTTTAACGGCGCTCGTACTGCTTGCCGCGCCCGTTTTTACTAAAGTTTTGGCATACGGATTTAGCGCCGAGCAGATCGGTCTTGCGGTGCCGTACGTGCGGATAAATTTTTTCTACCTTACATTTATCTTTGTCGTTACGCTCTTTGCCTCGCTGCTTCAGTATCGCGACCACTTCGCTACGACGGCGTTTTCGACCGCGCTTTTAAATTTGGCGATGATCGCGGCGCTTCTGCTAGCTCGCGGTAAGGACGGCGCCACGGCGGTGCTTTATCTTAGCTTCGGCGTCGTAGCGGGCGGGCTTTTACAGCTTGCGGTGCACGTTTATGCGCTGAAGTTCACCGGAATGTTGCGCGTCTTAACGGGCGGCTTTGCGCGGCTTGCGCGGGGTGATAAACCGCAGACGCAGGGCTTTTATAAAAATTTTTTCGCAGGCGTGCTCGGTGCGTCGGCACTTCAGCTAAGCTCGTTTATAGATACCTTCTTTGCGAGCTTCCTTGCTAGCGGCAGTATCAGCTATCTATACTACGCCAACCGCATATTTCAGCTGCCGCTCGCGCTTTTTGCGATCGCGCTTAGCACAGCGATCTTTCCGCGCATGAGCAAATTCGTAAAAGCTCACGATGACGCGCAGGCTCTGGCGCTTGTCGAGCGCGGATTTTACTTCCTTTTGGCGCTGCTCGGACTCTCTGCGATAGGCGGCGTGATGCTGCGAAACGAGATCACGCAGCTGCTATTTGAGCGCGGAGAATTTACCCGTCAAAATTCCATCGAATGCGCCGCGGTTCTTGGCGCATATATGGTGGGGCTCGTGCCGTTCGGGCTGTCTAGGATTTTTTCGCACTGGCTGTATGCGAATATGAAACAGAAGCTAAGCGCGAAAATTTCGATCTGGTGCGTCTTTATAAACATCGCTTTGTGTGCGCTGTTTTTTAAACCCTTCGGAGCCGTGGGACTTGCGTTTGCAAGCACGATAACGGGAGCGTTTCTGCTCGGCTTTAATCTCTATTTTTTTGGATTTAATAACTTTTTGGCTATAATCCGCGCAAAAAAAATTATTGCGATCGCGGCGCTTTGTGCGGGCGAAGCGGCGATTTTATACATTTTAAAAGGCTTGTATTATGGTAATTTATGATAGTTTGAGCAAAAAAAAGCTCCCATTTAAGCCCATTAGCGAGGGGGTGGCGCGCATTTACGCCTGCGGTCCGACCGTCTATGACGACGCGCATCTAGGCCATGCAAAAAGTGCCGTGAGCTTTGATTTGCTGCGCCGCGTATTGCAAGCGGAGGGCTATGAGGTAAAATTTGCGCGAAATTTCACCGATATCGACGATAAAATTTTAAAAAAGATGGAGCAGAGCGGCAAAAGCCTGGAGGAGATCACGGAGCTTTATACCCGCAGATATTTGCAGGATATGAGCGCGCTAAACGTCGCGGACGCGAGCATTTCGCCCAAGGCGACCGAAAATATCGCCGCGATCTGCGAGCTCATATCCTCGCTTCTTCAAAAAGGCTTTGCCTACGAGATCGCAGGTGACGGCATCTACTTCGACACGCGCAAGGACGGGGATTATCTAAGCCTTAGCGGCAAAAAAAAGGGCGCCGGCAAAAACATCGCTCGCGTCGCCTCAAACGATGCCAAGCACGACGAAAAGGACTTCGTGCTGTGGAAATTTGACGAGAATTGGTTCGATAGCCCGTTTGGCAAAGGGCGCCCGGGCTGGCACAGCGAGTGCGTAGCGATGATTTTAGCGCACCTTGATAGCGGCGATCCGCAATTTTGCATCGACATTCACGCAGGCGGCGCCGATCTGCTCTTCCCGCATCACGAAAACGAAGCCGCGCAGTGCCGCTGCGCCCGCCATAGAGCGCTAAGCAAATACTGGCTTCACAACGGCTTCGTGCAGGTAAATAACGAAAAGATGAGCAAGAGCCTCGGCAACTCCTTTTTTGTACGAGACGCTCTAAAAATCGCCCCGGGCGAGGCGTTGAGATTTTATCTCTTAAGCTCGCATTACAGGGCAAATTTTAATTATTCGGTGACCGATCTGCTTGCGAGTAAAAAGAGGCTAGATAAAATTTACCGCCTTAAAAAGCGCGTCCGTGACGTTTTAGCTCCCTCTGCGGGGCAAAATTCTGCGCCCGAACTGCCTGCTGCAGAGGCTAAATTTAGATCGGAGATGATGGAGTTTTTAAGCGATGATCTCAATACCTCAGGCGCGCTTGCGGTGCTTGATAGCTTCGTAGCAAGCGCGAACGAAGCGCTAGATCGCGCGCCAAAAGATAAGGCGCTAAAAGCTCAAATCGCTGCGAATTTGGAGTTTGCGAAGCAGACGCTCGGAATTTTATATGAGGATGAGACCGAATACTTTCGCTTCGGCGTGAGCGAGCAGCAAAGAGCGCAGATCGAGGAGCTGATAAAACAGCGCGCGCAGGCGAAAGCAGAAAAGGACTTTGCAAGCGCGGATGCCATCAGGGCGCGCCTTACGGATATGAAGATCGAAGTGATGGACACGCCTAGCGGCACCGTTTGGGAAGTCGCAGCAGAATAAAACGTAAAATTTAGCGCAAAATTTTACGTTAAATTTTATGATTTTACGATACAAAGCGTAAATCAGGACGCTAATCCGCGCGAAAATTTTAGCGCGATTTTATCTGAAGTATTGTGATACGGCAGCGTGATTTTATTTAGCGATACGGTGCAGGAGCGATGTGTGACGTGACACGGCGACAGAGGCGCGAGGCGGATAGCGATTTTCATTCGTCGGCGCAGCTGATACGGCGGCGCGATATAGCGCGGTACAGCGGTGCACTACGGCTCGTCTGTGCGTAAATTTCAGTGCAATTTTTATCGGCAACTGGCGATGCATAGTTGAATGCGGCACGGTGAAAGTAACACTGCGGCAACCTCTGCGTAAATTTTAACGCGACTAGGTATAGTGGAATGCGCTGCCGCAACGCACAAATTTCGGCGCGATTTTTATTCGGCGATATTCGTGGGTGCACGCAGCAACGAAAGTCACGATTTCATTCGGTAATGTTGCTGATATAGTGGCGAATGCGCAAGGCAGGTCGCAATTTTATAGGTAGTGCGGTGGTGCGAAAGAACAATGCGGCGTGGCGATGCGAAGTCGTGATACAACGCGGTGTAATTACGATACGGCGCTTTGTAGCGTTTTATGGTGTCTCAAAGCGTTCAGCGTTTTAAAAATGGCTTGCGAAAGCGAAAGATTGCGACAAATAAAAACTCGCTCGCTTTAAGCGCTTAACGTTTTAAAAGCGGCAAATAAAAAAAGCTAAATTTCGGCATCGTTCGCGCGGTCGCCGCATGCGAGTGAGTTGATTTAGTGAGCTTGCGAAGCGCAAATTAGTCCCGCGCCGCCCCATAAATTTTGTGTTGCCTCGCGGTCGAAATTCTAAAATTTAAGGAATTTTGGAATTATAAATTTTAAAATTTCAAGAATTTCGGAGTTGGAAATTCTTAAATTTCAAGAATTTTGAAATTTCATAAATTTTTGGATTTTAAATTTTAAAAATTTTATAAAAAAGGATAGCATTTGAACGGCTTTAAAACTTTACTATCGCGCTTTAAGCCTTATTTTAGGGATTACAAGCCGCAGTTTGCATTGGCGATTTTGGGTATGGTGATGACGAGCGTGGCGACTGCTGCGAGCGCGAAGCTGGTCGAGCCCGTTTTAAATAAAATTTTCGTCGAGAAAAACGAGCCGTACCTCTATACGCTTCCGATCGCGATCATCGTGGTTTTCGCGATGAAAAGCGGCGGCGCGTTTATGCAAAACTACTTTACCGCCTTCATCGGTCAAGACACGGTGCGCCGCTTCCGCGATAGGCTCGTCGCAAGCCTCGTGCGGCTGGACGTGGATTTTTTCAACCGCTTCCGCACGGGCGAGCTCATCAGCCGCACGATCAACGACATCGAGCGTATCCGCGTCGTGGTTTCGAATATGATCCCCGATTTTTTCACGCAAATCATTACGATTTTGGGGCTTTTAGGCGTCGTGATCTATCAGAGCCCAAAGCTCTCGTTTTTTGCGCTCGTGGTCTTTCCGTGCGCGATATATCCGCTCTCGCGCCTTGCAAAGCGGATGAAAAAAATTTCGCGCGAATCTCAAGAGAAAACATCCGATATCTCCTCGGCGCTCAGTCAAATTTACTCCAACATCGAAATCGTCAAGGCAAGCAACGCCGAGAGCTTTGAGGTGGAGAAATTTAACGCCGAAAACAGAAAATTTTTCAGTCTAAATTTAAAGGCGGTCGTAACGACATGCCTGGTAAGCCCGATCATGGAGATGCTAGGCGCCGTGGGTATCGCCGTGGTGATCATCGTCGGAGGGCAGGAGGTCATCGCGGGTCAAATGAGCATCGGCAGCTTTTTTAGCTTCCTTACGGCACTTTTTATGGTCTATACCCCGATAAAAAAGGTCTCCTCGCTCTACAACAATATGCAAGACGCCATTGCAGCGAGCGAGCGAACGTTTGAGCTCATAGACTTGGAGCCTACGATCGTCGGAGGCGGCAAACAGATGGGCGAGATCGGCTCGGTGAGCTTTTGCGACGTGTCGCTAAACTACGGCGACAAGGCGGCGCTGAAAGATATAAGCTTTAGCGTCAAAAAGGGCGAAATTTTAGCGCTCGTCGGAAACAGCGGCGGCGGCAAAAGCTCGGTCGTGAACCTGCTGATGCGCTTTTACGACGCAAGCAGCGGTAAAATTTTATTCAACGGCAACGACGAGATCGGCGAGTTCAGCATCCCTAGCCTGCGCGAAAATATCGGTCTGGTAAGCCAGCGCGTCTATATTTTCAACGACACGATCGCGCAAAACGTAAGCTACGGCGCGGAATTTAACGAGCAGCGCGTCATAGAGGCGCTGAAGCTCGCCAACGCCTATGAGTTCGTAAGCTCGATGAAGGATGGAATTTACACCGTGCTTAGCGAGTTCGGCGCAAATCTTAGCGGCGGGCAGCGCCAGCGTATCGCCATCGCGCGCGCGCTGTATAAGGACCCGCAAATTTTAATATTCGACGAGGCGACTTCGGCGCTGGACAACGCAAGCGAAAAGGAGATCTCAAACGTCATCGAAAAGATCAAACAAAGCAAAATCGTCTTTGTAATCGCTCACCGCCTCTCCACGATCGAGCGCGCCGATAATATCGCCGTGATGAAAAACGGCCGCATCCTCGCTATCGGCACCGACGCGAAGCTGACGGGCGAATGCGAGGAGTATCGCAGCCTAAAGGGGATAATGCAAAACGGCTAGAGCTTTAAAATTCTGCCCCTTTTGCGCCCCGGTTTTGCTCTATGAAATTTTATTTTGAAATTTAGCCGCGCGGATCGCTGCTTTAGCTGCAGGGCTTTTCAATAAAACTCGACTCTTTGGTGCGACGAGGCACGACCGCTAGAGCTTTAACGTTTGGATTAAAATTTTATCTTGAAATTTCAGCACTTCGTTGTGAGCCGCCTCTAAATTTAAACATTTGCGCCGTTTTAAAACCGCTGCGGTAAAATTTTATCGCACACTGGACTTTTCAGCGCGTTACCTGCACCTGATCTTCGGCATCTGCGATAAAATTTTAGCTTTATTTTCCTTTATAAATTTTCGCATCTTTTTAAAATCCCCATCCGAATCGAAATTTTTCGCGTATTGTACAAGTATAAGTCCACAACTTTGCATATCTGCAACCATTAGATCGACTTCATATTTATTGAAATTAGGATCTCCGGGGGCAGGCGGATTAAGGATCGCTATTACGGCTTGCGTAGGGCTAGTTTTTATGATATCAAGGGAGCGCCACTCATCTTTTTTTCTCACTTCATTGGACTTCGCTATCGTTTCATATATCCCGTATATATACCCATCGATACTTTTTACATCGCCGTAGTACGATATGGACACGAGCTTACTCCATTTATATTCCTCCTCATCGCTTAAATAATAATATGCCGCCACGAGATTTTTATACTTTTGAGTAAAAGTTTCTCCATCTATCATAACGCTTTGTGGTAGTTCGATTGTGCTATACGCTTTCTTTACTTCGGGGGTTTCCGATCTATACGCCTTACCTTGAAACGCCGCACACCCACCAAATATCGCCGTTAGTAAAAATGCGATTAGAATTTTTAATCTCATACATGATCCTTAAAATTTTTCAGATATTTTGCCATAAAAACCGAGCTTTAATCAATAAAAGGCTACAATACGTCAAATTTAATTCCAAGGAAAAGTCATTGTTTGAATCTATGCGCGCGGCACGCTCGCTAAGCCCCCTATTTCTGGGGATTTTCTTTATGTTTATCGGCGACGCGCTAGTCATCGCAAGCGCGGGCATCATGCTAAAAGAATCCGGCCACAGCGAGCTTGAGATCGGAGCGATTTCGGCGTTTTTCTTTTTAGGTGCGATCTTTAGCGGCTTTTTCGTGCCTTCGATAATCGGCGCGCTCTCATACGTGCGGGCATACGCGGTCTTTACGGCGCTTTTCGGCATCGCGGCGATGCTGCACGATCTAGGCTCAAACCTCGTGTATTGGGCGATTTTGCGCTTCATTTTGGGCTTTTGCTACTACGCGCTTTTGATGATAATCGAAAGCTGGATAAACTCAAAGATCACAAACTCCATCCGCTCCCGCGTGCTGGCGATCTACGAAGCGGTTTTTTACGGCGCGTTTGCGATAGGAGTTATAATCTTGGCGCTAAATTTCGGAACGATGAAGGTCTTCGTGCTAAGCGCATTTTTCATCATCCTAGCGCTGCTGCCGGTAAATTTAATCCGCTTCAATCCTCCTAGAGTCCCCGCTCGCATGCGCATCTCGATGCCGCAAATTTCAATCGTGCCGCCGCTTGCGTTTGCGACGGTGGTTTGCGCGGGCATTTTGATTAACGGCTTTTTTTCGATGGCGAGCGTTTTCGTGCTAAGTGCAGGGCTTGGAGTGGGCTCGGTGGGCGCATTTATGGGATCGGCGATGGCAGGAGGCTTCTTAGCGCAGCTCGTCTGTGGCACTATTTCAGATAAGTTTGGTCGCAAACGCGCCATAATGATAGTTTGCGTCGTGGGCCTTACTTCCTGCGCAGCGCTATTTTTTGCTAAGAGCTTCATCCTAACGTGCGCACTCGCGTTGCTGCTAGGATTTGGCGCCTTTCCTTTGTATTCGCTCGCCATCGCGCGCGCAAACGATTCCATCACCGGCGAGGGCGCATCTCGCGTGCAAATTTCAGCGGCAATGCTCTTTATCTATTCGAGCGCGTCGCTCTGCTCGCCTTTGATCATCGGCGCGATGATGAAATTTTTGGGCGCAAACGGCTTTATCTGGGTATTTTTCGCGGCGATGAGCTTTTTATTCGTATTTGCTATCTTTCGCCCCGAGATCGCGCCGAAAAGATAGCGGCCGAGGTTTAAATTTTTTCGTAGATCAAAAATTTATAATAAAACGCCGCGATTGCGAACATAAAGCCCATACCGAAGGTAATTTGCGAAAGCGAAAATCCAAGCTCGAAAAAAAATCCGATCGCGGCCGACACGAGTGTGGCGACGATGAAATACGCCATATCGTTGTAAGCGATGACGCGCCCGAAAAACTCCCTATCGACGTGGTTTTGCAGCTGCGTAAAAGAATACGACCACACCGTCGTGATGAAAAATCCCGCCGCGATCATGCCCGCAAACGAAAGCCAGTAGTTAAACTCCAGCACCGCCCACAGCGCCATGCCCGCAAACTGCCCCAGCAATAGCCAAAAAAACGTATATTTATTCACGATCTTACTTAGCCATATCTGCCCGAAAAACGCAGCCGCCGAGCGCGACATATTCATAAGCCCGATGACTAGCGAAGCGCTTAAAATTTCTTTGTATTTATACTTCGCAAGAAGCGCGATGAGATTGTCGTAGGTGGTGACGGCGACGAAGGCGTGAAGGACGATGAGATGCACCACCAAAGGATGCGAGCGCAGGTAAGAAAAGCCCTCCTTTAGCATCTTAAACACGGGCCCCGGCGCGTTTCTTGCGAGGTCTTTAAAATTTAGCCGCAGCAGGATAAAAAACGAAAAAACATATAAGCAAAAATCCAAAATAAACGCCGCTCGCACGCCGAAATAGTGGATAAAAATACCCGCGCTCGCCATACCGAAAGTATATGTGATCGTCCAGATAATGCCCGTCATCTCGTTAGCAAGCTTGAGATAGGGGCGGCTTAGAAATTTCGGCAGCGTAGATGATTCGGTTTGAAAAAACAGCGTGCCTGCGACGCTGCGCACGACCACGATCAAAAGCAGCAGCCACAGATAATCCAAACTATCGATAAAAATCAGCATGAAAATACTGATCATCTCGGTTATAAACATCGCCGTCATCAGAGGCTTTGGTTGAAATTTATCCACGATGATGCCGTTGATGGGCGCTAAAAAAACGTTTGGCACGAACGAAACGACGCCTACCGCCGTGATCGCCCATACCGGCGCGCCAAGTTCAATCAGCAGCGTAGCGATCCCAACGACCGAAAACCACAAGCCGAACATACATATAAAACCCGCCGAAAAGAGCAGTCGGTAGTTGCGTGAATGGCGAAGCAGCACTATGTATCTGATCATAAAATTTTATCCCGTAAATTAATTATAAAAAATTTTAAGCGATTGTATCACGGCGCGCCTTAAAAGCCAAAATAAGCTAAAAATGCTATAATTGCGAAATTTTAATTCAGGAGTGAAAATGGAAGGGTTCGTAACTACGGTAATAGTATTTTGCGTCCTCATCGCGGCAATTCTAAAGATGGGGGTCAAGATCGTCTCACAATCGGAAATTTTAATCATCGAGCGACTGGGTCGCTTTCACAAGGTGCTCGACGGCGGATTTCACATCATCGTGCCGTTTTTTGACGCGGTACGCGCTAAGATGAGCGTACGCGAGCAGCTCGTGGACATCAGCAAGCAGCAAGTCATCACCAAAGATAACGTCAACATAAGCGTCGACGGTATCGTGTTTTTAAAAGTCATCGACGGTAAGATGGCGCTTTACAACGTCGAGGATTATCGCCGCGCGATTTCAAATTTAGCGATGACAACGCTACGTAGCGCGATCGGCGAGATGAGCTTAGACAGCACGCTTAGTTCGCGCGATCAGCTAAATTCCAAGCTACAAATCGCTCTGGGCGATGCCGCTGATAACTGGGGCGTAAAGATCATGCGCGTGGAAATTTCCGAAATTTCGGTACCGCACGGCATCGAAGAGGCGATGAATATGCAGATGAAAGCCGAGCGTGAAAAGCGCGCGATCGAGCTTAAAGCCGAGGCTGAAAAAGCGGCCCTCATCCGAAACGCCGAGGCGCTAAAGCAGGAGAAGGTGCTCGAAGCCGAGGCGATCGAGCGTATGGCGGATGCGAAAAAATACGAGCAGATCGCGCTAGCACAGGGTCAAAAAGACGCGATGGACAGTATAAATTTAGCGATGAGCGCTTCCAGCTTCGCGGCGGAATACCTGCTCGCGCAGGGTCGTGTAAACGCTTTTAGCGAGCTGTCCAAAAACCCGAGCAAGGATAAAATTTTGATCCCTTACGAAACGAGCGAGCTTATCGGCTCTCTTAGCGTGCTTAAAGAATTCCTCGGTAAAAACGGCGCGAAGGAGCTCAAATGAACGCGCTGATTTTTATCATAATCGGCGTGATTTTGGCAATCGTCGAGCTTTTGGTGATGGATTTTACCTTTATATTTTTTAGCGCCGGATTTTTCATCACGGGGCTTTTGAGCTTCGGTTTTCATCTTGATTGGGACTTACAAATTCTGCTTTCGTTCGTGCTATCTTTCGTACTTCTGATCGCGCTTAAAAGGCCGCTTAAATCGCGATTTTTCAAACCAGAAGAGAAACATGAGGATAATTTTTTAGACGAGAGCGGCACCGGCACCGTCAAAAACGGCATGGTCTATTTCAAAGGCACGTTTTGGAAAAGCGATGAAATTTCAGATCTTAACGAGGGCGACCGAGTCGAAATTTTAGGCGTAAAAAACGGCCAGATCGTGGTTAAAAAAGATAGCAGTCGAAATTCTAGCGGCGCAGACGGCGTAAATTTAAATGACGGCGGCGTAAATTTAGGCGACGCGGACAGCATGAGTGCCGATGATAAAAATTCTAACGCCACCGCCAGCGATGCAAATTTAAAGGGAGCCAATGGCTAGAATGAGCGCCGATGAGGCGCTAGAGCTGATCGAGCATGCCGATCTGAACGAGCTTGGGCGCGCGGCGTTTGCGCGCAAGCGCGAGCTACACCCGGATCGCGTCACGACCTTCATCATCGATCGAAACATAAACTACACCAATGCGTGCATGATAGATTGCAAATTTTGCGCATTTTATCGCCACGCAAGCGACGCGGACGCCTACGTGCTAAGCTTTGAGCAGATTAGCGAAAAGATCGAGGAGCTCATCGCCGTGGGCGGTACGCAAATTTTATTTCAAGGCGGCGTTCATCCGAAGCTAAAAATCGAATGGTACGAGGATCTCGTGGAGTTCATCCACAAAAATTACCCTAGCATCACGATCCACGGCTTCTCGGCGATCGAGATCGATTATATCGCGCGCCTTAGCGGCATCAGCACGCTCGAAGTACTTCGCAGACTGCAAGCCAAGGGGCTCTACTCGATGCCCGGAGCCGGAGCCGAAATTTTAAGCGACCGCGTGCGAGAGCTAGTAGCGCCGCGTAAAAGCGACAGCGCCACGTGGCTTAGAGTGCACGAGGAGGCGCACGGCATCGGTATGAAAACGACCGCCACGATGATGTTCGGCACGCTTGAGAGCACGCGCGAGATCGTAGAGCACTGGGATAAAATCCGCGAGCTGCAAGACCGCACGGGCGGCTTTCGAGCGTTCATTTTATGGAGCTTTCAGGGGCAGAACACCCGCCTTTTGCGCGAGCATCCCAAGATCAAAAAGCAAAGCCCGAACCGCTACCTGCGCCTGCTCGCCGTTTCGCGGCTATTTTTGGATAATTTTAAAAACATCCAAAGCAGCTGGGTCACGCAGGGCAGCTACATCGGGCAGCTGGCGCTGAAATTCGGCGCGAACGATCTGGGAAGCACGATGATGGAGGAAAACGTCGTAAAGGCCGCGGGCGCGAGCTTTCGGATGAGCAAGGACGAGATGATAGCGCTGATCCGCGACATAGGCGAAATACCCGCCAAGCGCAACACCAACTACGATATTTTGGAGACGTACGCTTAGGCGCGGACTTTTGCGTGTTTGCGGCAGAAATTTATGCGCTTACGGCGCGAATTTAGCGGCAAAATTTATCTTAAAACAGATAGCGAATTTTTGCGATCGCGAGCGTGGAATTTTGCCGTAGGATTTAAAATTTTAGTATCGGTACGGGTTTAAATTTACTGGCGCGAGCGGAATTCGCTCGGTAAAATTTTATTTTGCTGCGAAATTTCGCCTTAGAATTTTATGAATGCGAAATTCTACGCTGCAAGATTAACGCGGCGGAGACGGCGCCCGAGACGATTTTGTGAAGGCGCTTGCCGTATTTGCGGCGACAAAACATATTACAGTTTCGATACGCCGCAGAGCTGTGTGTTTGGTAGCAGCAGCATGCGCCCCCGTTTAGGCGCGGATATTTCGTTTTGTGCCGCAAATGCGCTGTGACAATTTCGCCTCGTAGCTAGAATGCGTTGCGGCGGGGAGCCGTTTGGGGCGCTGAAATTTTACAAAACGTACGGCGCGATTAAATTTAAAATTTTAAAGCAGGACGGGAAAAACTGCCCTAGCGCGAAATTTTAGAAGCGAGTTTGAAGAAAATTTTGAAAACTCGTTTTAGCGAAATTTTAAAAGCAGGCCCGGCGCAAATTTCAAAAACGACTTGGCTGCGTCAAAATTTTAAAACCGCGCCTGTAAGAGCGATGAAATTTAAAAATTTTATAAAGGAAAACGATGAAAAAAAAAGAGATTTCACTTAAAACCAAAGGCGGCAAGAGCGCTAAAATCGACTTTTTGTATCAGTTCGACGATTCGCTGCCGGTGGCGAGCTTCAAGTTAATTTTTAAAGCAAGCGGCGCGGTGAGCGAGAAGATAGCGGGGCTTGCGCGCATCTGCGCGGGCGTTTTGGGCGAGGGCTCAAAGACGCTGGGAGTGAGCGAATTCCACCGCAAGCTCGATATCCGCGCGGTCGAGATCAGCGCCGCGAGCAATTTTGAAACCTTCGGCATCCAGCTAAACTGCCTAAAAGAGCACTTCGATTTCGGTCTAGATATGCTGCGAGAGCTGCTTAAAGAGCCCAATTTAACGCCCTCGGTGCTCGAAAAGCTAAAAATGCAAACCATAGGCGAGATCGCCGTGCTAAAAAGCGAGTTTGATTACATCGCGACGTGCAACCTAAAAGCGCTTCTGTATCCGCGCACGAGGCTCGCTCAGCCGCTCATAGGCGACGAGGCGAGCATAGAGCGGATCACGATGAAGGACGTGCGGGAGTTTTTCGCCTCGCTTAGTTTAGAGAATTTATACGTCGTTTTATGCGGCGACGTGAGCGATAAAAACCCAAAAATCGCGGAAATTTTGAGCCTCTTTTCGAGCGGCGAAAAGCGCGAGCTGCCGTTTTTCACGCCGAGCGATGCGAAAAAAATAAAGATCCAAAAGGAGCAGACGCAGCAGGCATACATCTACTTCGGCGCGCCATTTACGCTGCCAAAGGAGCAGGAGTTCATCGCAAACACCGCGCTTTTCGTGCTCGGAAGCAGCGGTTTCGGCAGCAGGCTGATGGAGCGCATCCGCGTTAAGCACGGGCTTGCGTACTCGGTCTATGCGCGCGGCGATTTTGAGCTTAGCCGCCGCGAGTTTTGGGGCTATCTGCAGACGAAAAACGAAAATTTACAAAACGCCGCCGCGCTCGTAAAGGCAGAGATCGCGAAGTTTATCGCCTCGGGCGTGAGCGAAGCGGAGCTAAAAAGCGCAAAAAAATTCCTAATCGGAAGCGCCGTGCTGCAAAAAGAGACGATGTTTAAGCGCGCGGCGATCGCGCAGAGCGAGTATTACAAGGGCTACGCATTCGGCGAGTTCGAGCGAAATTTAAAGCGCATCGAGACGCTAAAGCTCGGGGCGCTCAACGATTTCATCAAGTCACACGACGAGATCATGAACCTAAGCTTTTCCGTCATTTGCGACGAGGCCACCGCAAAAAAGGGGCTTAAAATTTAGCCCGTCGCGACACAGCGAGTGCATACCTGCGACCGGCCTAAAATTTGGATAAATTTTAAAATTTGTAAAGCGGCGCGGATAATATTAAGGCGCGAACGGCGCTAAATTTTACTTTTGCGCTCCGTTTGCGGACGGCTTGTGCGTTTAAAATTTAAAACCTCGCCTGCCGTTGCGCTAAAACTTGCGAGGCTTTGCAAAAGCCGCTAAATCTGCGAGCCTTATAAGGGCGGCTAAATTTAAAGGCGCCGTGCACGGCTCGGAAAATTTCAGCGCGTAAAATCAAAGCCCGATTTAGCACGCCGTCTGTAAGCCGCGCCGTGAAATTTAAAAAGGCGCGCAGTGGCGGCTGCCGTAATTGAATTTTTGCGGTTTGCAAATCGCGCTGCGAAAATTAAAGTCGCGACTTGGGCTTTCACGAGCGGCGCCGTGAAATTTAAAGCGACCGCGCTCTGTTTTTAAAACCCGGTTCGCGCCGCAAAGTACGGCCGCCAAATAAAACACGCCGCAGAGCGGGCAAAATTTATGGAAGAATATAGCGAATAAATTTGCCGCAATGGGCGAAATTTCGATCAAATTTAGGCAAGCGTTCGATGCGGCGCATAGAATTTCGATCAAATTTAGGCGGATGATTTCACTGCGGCGTATAAAATTTCACAGCGCAAGGGCTTAAATGCCTATCAAATTTTAAAGGATGAAAATTGATTTTTGAAGCAAAAGACGCGGCGACGCTCCAAAAGGCGGGCATTACGACGCTTTTGGATCTGGCGCTGCTTCTGCCCAAAAGCTTCGACGATCTAAGCGTCAGAGACGCGCCCTGTGCGGGCGAGAGCACGGCAGAGGTCGAGTGCCTCTTCCAGCACAGGCGCGGCTCGATGCTCATCGTCACGGCGCACTGCCTCAGCTGGGGGCGCGAGATCAAAATCGTGATCTTCAACGCCAAAAGCTGGCACTTCGGCGCCTTCAAGCGCGGCAAAAAATTCTTCATCCACGGCAAATGCGACGAGAGCTTCGGCTCGTGGCAGTTCATAAATCCAAAAATCGTAAGCGAGCCGGGCAGGATCGCGCCCAAATACAAAGCCGCGCTGAGCGACGCCGCGGCGCAAAAGCTGATCAAAAAATATCTAAGCGCGAGCGCGCTTTTAGGCTGCGGACTGCGCGCGGACGAGGCGGCGGTACTGCTCGCGCTACACGAGAGCTCGCCGCACAGCGTGCGAATGCTAGCCGCGCTAAATAGGCAGCTCAAGGAGGGCGGCGCGGAAAATTTCGGCGATCGCGACGACGTTTCAAACAGCGGCAAAATTCCGAGCGGCAGTGAAATTTTAAATGGCGGAATTTCAAACAGCGACAAAATTTTAAATGACGACAGAATTTTAGGTAACGGAGAAATTCCAAGCTCGCAAAGCTCGGTAGCCGCCGAAATTTTAAAGGGCAGATCGCAAAATGATGAAATTTTTAGGGGTAAAATTTCAAACTATCCTCAAAGTAGCGGAGCTCTTGCCTGCGAAGCAATGCGCGGCACGGCGAATGAAATTTTAAGCGGCGGAATTACAAAGGACGCGGATACTTCACTCCTCCCAAGCCTCCGTAACGACGAGATTGCGAGCGATGAAATCTTAGACGGCGGTCAGCCTTGGGCACGCTGCACTGAAATTTATAACGACGAAAATTTTAGCGTTCAAAGCGACGATAATTTTCTTGCCACATACGGCGCCGAAGCGCGCAAGGATGAAATTTCAGACGATCTCAAAAGCGACAATGACGTGGCGGCGAGCGGCGATAAAATTTCAAAAAACCTAGTATACGACACCCGAGCAATGGCGCGGTCAGCAGACGCTCGAGCTGCGGCCGTGCAGCCCACGCTAGAGCATGCCGCGACCAAGCAGTCCGTAGCCGAGCAAGCCGCAGTCTCACAACAAAATTCAAGCACCCAAGACGTAGATACACACCCCACAGAGATTCAAACTTCAGACGTTCGAATCACAGATTTGCAATCCGCAATCGCCCAAACTCAAGACGTAGGTGCGCAACCCGCAGCAATCCAAACTTCAAGCCAAGTAGCGAGCGCGCAAGCCGCGACTATCCAAACTTTGAACGCACAAGCTGCGGGCGCACAGCCTTCCTGCGATCAAACCAAAAATGTTCAGACGGTAGTAGCTGTGCAGACCGCAGAGCCTACGATCGCTCAGACCGCAAGCAGCGCCGAGGCTGTTCAAGACGCGCTCGCCGCACCGATGAGCGCTTCGCGCGATTGTGCCGTGCAACCTATGCATTATCAAACTGAAACTATCCAGACCGCAGCCGCCCAAGCTACGACCGCCATACCTACAATCGCTCAAATTGCAAGCGACGCTGGAACTGTCCATGCTGTCGAGGCTGTACAGGCTGCAGCCGCCGCATCTATGAGCGGTGCTGCGATTTTGCGTACGCTGAAATTTGTCGAAATTCTAAACTACTTGCAAAAGCTAAGCGCGAAAAAAACGAGCTTCCCTGCGCAAATTTACCCGCTGAGCGACATTTCGGATTGGCTCGCTTCGCTTCCTTTTGAGCCTACGCGCGATCAGTTAAGCGCGATAAAGGACATCGCTAGCGATCTGCAAAGCCCTCTGGCGCGCCGCCGCGTCGTCATGGGCGACGTAGGCAGCGGCAAGACGCTCGTGATCCTCGCTAGCGCGGCGATGAACTACCCGCGCATCAGCTATCTGATGGCGCCTACAAGCATCCTAGCCGAGCAAATTTACGCCGAAGCGCGCCGTTTGCTGCCGCCGCAGATTAAGGTCCTACTCGTAAAAAGCGGCGATCGCGAGCCCAATTTCGCGGGCGCGCACCTTATCATCGGCACTCACGCCCTGCTCTACCACGAGCTCGCGCCGTCAAATCTCATAATGGTCGATGAGCAGCACCGCTTCGGCTCGAATCAGCGCGAAAAGATCGCGCGCCTAACGGGAAGCGGCGAGTTTCGCGCGCATTTCATTCAGTTTAGTGCCACGCCGATACCGCGCACGCTAAGCATGATCCAATCCGAGCTTGTGAGCTTTAGCTTTTTAAAACAGCTGCCGTTTGAAAAACAGATCAAAACCAAAATTTTGCAAAATGACGGATTTGCGGGCTTTATGCAGGATCTACGCCGTGAGCTCGCCGCGGGCAATCAAGCGATCATCGTCTATCCGCTCGTGCAGCAAAGCGAAAGCTCGGTCTATCAAAGCCTTGAGGAGGCGGCGCCGTTTTGGAAGGCTCAATTCCCCGATGTGCTGATCACCCACGGTAGCGACAAGGACAAGGAGGAGGTTCTGCGCCGCTTCCGCGACGAGGGGCGACTGCTGATAACTACGACGATCGTCGAAGTGGGTATCTCGCTGCCGCGGCTTAGCGTCATCCTAATCGTGGGTGCCGAGCGAATGGGGCTTGCGTCGCTTCATCAGCTGCGCGGACGTGTCGGGCGTAAGGGGCAAGCGGGGCGCTGCTACCTCTACACCAAGCTCAAATCTCCGCCGCAGCGCCTGCGCGAGTTCGCAGCGACGCTGGACGGATTTAAGGTCGCAAATATCGATCTGAAAAACCGACAGGGAGGCGATCTACTGGGCGGCTCGGTGCAGCACGGCGCGATGTTTGCGTGGTATGATTATGAAGAGGACGTGACGGCTGCGGCAAAGCAGCGGCTAAAGGACATAGGACGGGGCGCGTGAAATTCTACGAGATGCGATAGAATTTAAACGTAATTTTAGTCGCGGCAAAATTTTACGAAGCGAATGCGATTATGAGATAATGGGCGACCTGATATAAAATTTGAAATTTCACGGCGCAGATTGCATCGGATAAAATTTAGAGCTTTACCAAGCGTCATTTGCTTTTAATTTCTAAAATTTATGCAACTTAAAGTCCAAAAAAAAAAGGAGAGCAAAATGGCTTACGTAACCTATGACAAGGCAAAATGGCACTGGGGTGCGAAAAATGCGCCGACCGACATCCCGCAGGAAAACGGCGCGACGCACATCGCGTTTTTCTTCCGCTGGTGCATGGAGCGCAAGCTCTATTCCAAGGACTTCGCGGCGGACTTTGCGGACGATATAGCGCGGATGGACGATAGCTTTGATTATCGCGGGTATTTCTTTGGCGCCATGGACGGCGTGCTAGGTAGCGAGGAGCTAAACACCGCGGGCAAGGCCTTTGCGAAGGCCTACTACACCACGGACCGCACGAAATTTGCCAAAACGCACGGCTGGTATTTACAGGACTATTGCGACTTCGTCGCGCGAAAATTCGGCGATAAAAACTTCGACAACGCCTATTTTTACATAGAAAACTCGCCGCAGAATTACGCCGAGATCAAAGAGATCATCGACCGCCGCTACGAGGAATTCTTGAGCTTCAAGGCGGCGAAGTAGAAATTTTACCGCTAAGCTTAGCCGGTTTAAAATAGGCGTCCAGGCCGAAACGATGCGCGATGCAAATAAGTAGAACCGATACGAAGCGGCAGCGGCAGGGCTTAAAATTTAGGAAAATTTAACTATAATCGCCCCGAAAAATTTTAAAATTTCACAAAGGATTTCATAGATGATCAAGGCACTTCGCGGTATGAACGATATTTCAGGCGAACAGGCGCGCATCTACTCGCAAATTTTAAACGTGTGCGAGCGCGTGGCGCGCAATTACGGCTTTTGCCTCATCGAAACGCCCAAACTCGAGCAGACCGCGCTATTTCGCCGTAGCGTCGGCGAGAGCAGCGACATCGTCGGCAAGGAGATGTATGAGTTTAGCGACAAAAGCGGCGATAGCGTCTGCCTGCGCCCCGAGGGCACCGCGGGCGTCGTGCGCGCCTTTATCGAAAAAAAGCTAGACCGCAGCGGTGGTGTGCATAAATTTTATTATCAAGGCTCGATGTTTCGCTACGAGCGCCCGCAAAAGGGGCGTCTGCGCGAGTTTCATCAATTCGGCGTCGAGTGCTTCGGCGAAAGTAGCGTTTATGAGGATGCGAGCGTGATCTTGATGCTAGCTCAAATTTTGCGCGAGCTAAATGTCGCCACAAAGCTTAAAATCAACTCTTTAGGCGATGAGGAGTGCATGCCTGCGTATAAAACCAAGCTCGTAAATTTCTTGCAAGAACGCAAAGACAGGCTCTGCGAGGACTGCCAAAGGCGTATCGACACCAATCCGATCCGCGTGTTGGACTGCAAAAACGAAAGCTGCCAGAAAATTTTAGCCGCCGCACCGCTTATAACTGAAAATTTAAACGACGCTTGCGCCGCGGAATTTGCACAGCTACAAAGAATTTTAACCCAAAACGGACAAAAATTTCAGATCGATGCGAAGCTCGTGCGCGGGCTTGATTACTACTGCAAAACCGCCTTTGAGTTCGTTTCATCCGAGCTTGGCGCACAAAGTGCCGTAGGCGGCGGCGGGCGCTACGACAGACTCGTGGAGTTTTTAGGCGGCAGAAAGACGGCGGGCGTGGGTTTTGCGATCGGCATCGAACGAATAGCCGAAATTTTAAAAACGCGCGAAAGCCCACAAGAGCGCGAGGGGATTTATATCGGCGCGCTGGACGAGGCGTTCGTAAGCACGGCATTTTCATTTGCATTAAAGCTGCGAAAGTTTTGTAAAACTCAAATTTCATACGAGCCCAGGAGCCTAGCCAAGCATTTAAAAGCGGCTGACGTAGCGGAGGCAAAATTTTGCCTTTGCATCGGGCAGGACGAATTTGATCGCGCCGAGGTGTGGTGCAAAAATTTAGAGGATCAAACCACCTTCGCGATCAAATTTAAAGAGGTCGAAGCGTTTTTTAAGGATAGAGCATGAACGATTACGGACTAAATATTTGGGGAAATTCCAACTTCACGATAGACGGCGGCAAACTATGCCTAAACTCCGATTTCAAGCAGCCTTTAGTGGATATAATAAAAGAGATCCGCGCAGACGGCGTGCGAGGCCCGATACTGCTGCGCTTTCCGCACCTCATCAAAAAGCAGATCGTTGAAATTTATTCAAATTTTAACCGCGCCATAAAGGAGTTTGATTACAAGGGAAAATTCCACGCCGTCTATCCGCTTAAGGTAAATCAATTCCCGGGTTTCGTTAGAAATTTAGTCGATATCGGCGAGCCTTACGGATACGGACTCGAGGCAGGTAGCAAGCCCGAACTGCTGCTAGCGATGGCGTATAACAAATACGGCGCGCCAATTACCGTAAACGGCTTTAAAGATAAGGAGCTCATCAATATCGGCTTCATCGCCGCAGAGATGGGGCATAACGTAACGCTTACGATCGAGGGGTTAAACGAGCTTGAAACCATCATCGAAACGGCTAAGGAGCGATTCGCGCCAAAGCCTTTCATCGGGCTTCGCATTAGGCTGCACAACTCCGGAAGCGGCATGTGGGCAAAAAGCGGCGGGATAAATTCTAAATTTGGCCTTACCTCAACCGAGCTCATAGAGGCGATAAACTTACTCAAGAAAAACGACCTCATCGAGCAGTTTACGATGATTCATTTTCATATCGGCTCACAGATTACAGAGATTCATCCGCTCAAAAAAGCCCTCATCGAGGCGGGCAATATCTACACCGAGCTACGCAAAATGGGCGCAAAAAATTTAAAATCCATAAATTTAGGCGGAGGGCTCGCTATCGAATACTCCCAAGCCAAAGAAAGCTCCAGCCGCAACTATACGCTAAAAGAATACGCCAACGACGTGGTTTTTTTGCTAAAATCGATCGCGCAGGATAAAAAAGAGGCGGAGCCCGATATTTTTATCGAGAGCGGCAGATACGTAGCCGCCAGCCATGCGGTGCTCGTAGCACCGATTTTGGAGCTTTTTACCCAAGAATACGCCGAAGAGAAGCTCGCCCTAAAAAAGGATAATCCGCCGGTAGTCGCCGAGCTATACGATCTGTATAAAACTCTAAAACCCTCCAACGCGCTAGAGTATCTGCACGACGCCATGTCGCACATGGAGAGTGTGCTTACCCTTTTTGATCTGGGATATGTCGATCTGATCGACCGCTCAAATGGCGAAATTTTGGTTCATCTAATAATGCGAAAGGCGTATGGAATTTTAGGCAACAAGCAAGAATACAGCAATTTCTTAAACTCCCTAGGCAACGCCCAAGAACGCTATTTGGTAAATTTCTCGATCTTTCAAAGCTTGCCCGATTTTTGGGGCATCAAGCAGCACTTCCCAATCATGCCGTTAGAGAGGCTGGACGAGCGCGCCACGCTATCGGCGTCGATCTGGGATATCACCTGCGATAGCGACGGCGAGATAGAATTCGACAGCCAAAAAAATCCGCTCTTTCTGCACGATTTCGATCCTGAAAAAGAGGAGTATTTTTTGGGCTTTTTTCTTGTCGGAGCCTACCAGGAGGTGCTTGGCATGAGCCACAACCTCTTTGCACACCCAACAGAGGCGACCGTGATTTTAAAGGATGACGGCGGTTTTGAGATCAAGGATTTCATCGAATCGCAATCGGTCATCGACATCTTGGAGGATATGGACTACGACGTAGTAGATATCCGCGAAAGCCTAAACGAGCGCGTCGAAAAATCAAATCTTATCGGAGATAAAGAGAAAAAGCATATCCTGGGCGAGCTATATCTGTTTTTAAACGACAATAGCTACTTAAAGACGATCAAATGAGTTTTTGGCAAATTTTAAAACAGGACTTCACCGAGCCGATGCGCCAAGACCCCGCATGCAACAGCGTATTTGAGATATTTTTCTGCTATCCGGGCGTCTGGGCGCTGATAAATTACCGCTTCGCGCACTTTTTCTACGAGCGAGGTTTTAAGCTTATAGCTCGCGCGATCAGCGGACTTACTCGCATAATCACAGCCGTAGATATAAACCCCGGCGCACGTATCGGCAGAGGAGTGTTTTTTGACCACGCTACGGGGCTTGTCATCGGAGAAACGGCGATCATCGGCGATAACTGTCTGATCTATCAGGGCGTCACTCTCGGCGGCGTGAGCTTAGAGCACGGCAAGCGCCATCCGACGCTGCAAAACGGCGTCGTAGTTGGTGCAGGAGCCAAAGTATTAGGCAACATCACCATCGGCGAAAATTCTAAAATCGGCGCAAATTCCGTCGTCGTAAAGGATGTCGCGCCAAACTGCACCGCCGTGGGCGTACCGGCTAGAATTTTAGGCAGCTGCGAGAGCGATCCTTTGGCGCATAATAAAATTCCAGATATCAGCCAGGAGCTTATCAAATATCTCATCAAACGTATCGAAATTTTGGAGGAGTGTATCTGCAGCGGCAGAAAAGATATCGCCGAAATGGATGAGGATCTAAATAAATTCTACAAAGAGTATCTGAAATCATTAAAATAAGAGGGTTAAAGTGAAAAAAGCTCTATTTTTTATAATTTGTGCTATTTTGTCGGCAAGCGGCAGCGATGCTAATAGCGCGAAAAATTCCGCGGACGACGCCAGAATAAGCCTAGTAAAAAGTCTATACATCAAGGATACCTATTTCGGCGATCACAAAAATGCCCTATCGGCTTCTTTCAGATCCGTGCTTATGCAGGATGAAGCATCTGCCGGCGAAGGTGAAGTAGGCTGCTTGGACTATGATCCGATAATCGGCGGTCAAGATGTCTGCGACGACGTGAAATATGATTTTGAGCTAGGGCAGCGCGATACCGTCGTAGTAACTCAGACCTGCCCCTACGGCGCGCAGACGATAATCTACAAACTCGTCCGTAGCGGAGGAGATTATAAAATCGATGATATCTACGACCAGGATCCAAATAGCGGCAGAGCTTTTAGCGTCAAAAATCAAATTTTAAATTGTCTAAACCAATCCAAGGAGCATCAATGAAATTAACACTTTCAAGTCGCGTAAGCAAGCTCGGCGAAAGCCTAACGATCGCAATCAGCACCAAAGCCAAGCAGATGAAAGCTCAGGGGCAAGACGTCGTAATCCTAAGCGCGGGCGAGCCTGATTTCGATACTGCAGAAGTCGCCAAAAAAGCTGTCATAGAAGCTATGACCAAGGGCTGCGGAAAATATACGCCGGTTGCCGGAACGCCTGAAATTTTAAATTTAATCGCGCAAAAGCTAAAGCGCGACAACGACCTAGATTACAGGCCTGATCAGATCATCACCAACGTCGGCGCCAAGCACTCGCTATTTAACGCCTTTAACTGCATCTTAAACGAAGGCGATGAGGTTATAATACCGGCGCCTTATTGGGTCACCTACCCCGAAATTGTAAAATTCTGTGGCAGCAAGCCCGTCATTGTAGCTACCAAGGCGGAAAACCGATACAAAATCACCGCCTCGCAGCTCAAAGCCGCGATCACGCCGCGCACGAAGGCGCTGTGCCTTTTCAACCCGAGTAACCCCGCAGGCGCCGTATATTCGCGCGAGGAGTTGCAAGAGCTTGCGGAAGTGCTAAAAGGCACGGATATTTTAGTAATTGCCGATGAAATTTACGAAAAAATCGTCTTCGGCAAGAGCTTCATAGCCGCAGCAAGCATCAGCGAGGATATGTTTAGGCGCACCGTGACGATCAACGGGCTAAGCAAATGTGGCGCGATGCCCGGCTGGCGCTTCGGCTACACCGCTTGTGCGATCGATGAGCTAAATAAGGCTATGATCAGCCTACAAAGTCAAAGCGTCAGCAACGTAGCAAGCATCGTCCAGGCAGGCGCTATGCCGGTGCTGCGTGGCGAGGCAGACGATTATATCGAGGAGATGAGGCGCGAATACGAGCGCAGGCGCGATTTTGGCACGGACGCGATAGGCGCGATCCCAGGGCTTAGTGTCGTAAAACCAGATGGTGCATTTTATTTCTTCATAGATTGCTCTCAGGTAGAACCTGATAGTATGAAATTCTGCATGCAGCTGCTAGATAAAGGGCTCGTAGCCACGGTGCCAGGAAGCGGATTTGGCATGGATGGGCACTTCCGCATAAGCTTTGCGTGTTCTATGAAAAATCTAAAACGCGGCTTTGAGCGCATAGAAAAATTCGTAAAAAATTACCACAGATAGGCACGCTAGCGAAATTTTGATCTAAATTTGTCGTAGCTTAGCAGCAAAATTTTTACATAAAATTTAATGCGGCTTAGCGGCAAATTTAGTGTGGCACAGCGAGTTCGGTGCGAGATTAAAGCAAATCAGGTGCGATGCAGCACGGAATTTAACTCAAATTCCGCCCATCACAGCACGATACGGCTCGGCTTAGCTCAGATAGCGCGGTAGTTTAGTGCGGCTAAAATTAACGTTTTTTCCGAGGCGTTTAAGTTCATTCCATGCTGTTTTATCCAAGAGTATTTAAATTTCGCCGTTTAATTCAAAATTATAACTATCGTGAGCTTGGCTATAAAGGCTAATTTGCCCTTGCTCTACTTAAGAACGATTAAATTTCGAGCCGTTTTATTCAAAAACATTAAAATTTCATACTTACCGATGCTACTTCGATTTCCCCAATTACTTTACGTTTTACTCAAGAACGTTAAAATCTCATATTGCCGCATCACGGCGCCTGTCGCGCGAAATTTTATCTCGGCGGCGATATTTCTAGCGCGGATATGGTTCTCGGCGCGGCACGCAAGCAGATCCGACTGCTAAAGCCCAAATCCGCTTAAATTTAAAATTCCAAGCTTGTTTGGGTTAAATTTCAAACCTAGCGCCCGTTTAAGGCGCGTGCAGGGCGAGCATAAATACGCGCGCCGTCTAAACGGCGCATAGACGAGACGATCCGCCCCTCCTGTCGCGCCAGTAGACCTAGATAATTTCAAATGCGGCGGCAATCCTGTTGCGATGCACCGCGACATGCTTTTGCAAATCTCGCGCTGAAATACTAATTTGCGACTTGTATTTCGACGGCATGCCGCGACACGTTTTTGCAAACGGCTCGTTTGTGGCGGAGTAGCAGGGGCGGCACGGATCAAATATACCGCGGTCGCGAATGAGCGAAATTACCCGCCTAAATTTTATCCGTTCGTTTCCCGCGAGCGCTTGCATGTACTCCGCATTTTATACGCGGCGCGATGCCGCATCCGTGACACAAAAAAATACATAGGCGCACAAATGAAGCGATCCGTGCGCGCGATAAAAAATACATAGGCGCAGCAAGCGTGCCGAGCGGTGCACGAAACGAGCCGCAAAAGTGGAGGCACCCTTAAATTTACACTCTCGCAAACTTTCAAAAATCGGCTTTTTTAAAATTTCCCCTGCGCGCAGATCGCAAAAATCAGCTTTTTAAAATTTTTTCGCCCGCTCAAATTTTAAAATCGGTCCTTTAAAATTCTCCTCTGTGCGAGCTCTCGGAATTTCTCCTTTTTTTGAAATTTTAACGCACATTTAACTAAAAAATTCAATAATTTCAAATGTATATTTTTACTTTTTAAAGGAGAACATATGAGAAAAACCGCCCTTGTTTTAGCGCTTCCGCTCTTTTTTACGCCCGTTTTAGGTTTTGATGTAGCCAAACTCAACGCCAAAAAAGCCGTGCCGTACGAGCAAAAGACGCAGGAGTTTAGGCTGCCCGTAGGCATCGACGAAAACGGCGTCATAGACGAGGCGAAGCTCGGCGACTCGCCTTATGCAAAGACCGTCATCTACGGCGCGAAGCTCATCAACGAGACGACGAGGTATCTCGGACCGCAGGCAAAGGACGAAAAAATGCGCTTTGCGGGCAACAACCTCTCCTGTTCGAGCTGTCATACGAGCGGCGGCGTCGTGCCCGATCAAAGCCCGTTCGTGGGTATCTACGCGAGATTTCCGCAGTATGTCGCGAGATCGGATCAGCTAGTCACGCTGCAAGACCGCATAAACGGCTGTTTTCAGCGCTCGATGGCGGGCAAAGCGATCCCTACGAACTCCAAAGAGATGCGCGCGATAATCGCCTACATGCACTGGCTCTCCGCAGGATATGAGGTCGGCGCAAAGGTAAAAGGCCAGGGGCTGCCGAAGGCGCAGTTTTTAGACCGCGCGGCGGATCCTAAAAAAGGAGGCGAAATTTACGCCGCAAAATGCGCCGCCTGCCACGGCGAAAACGGCGAAGGGATAAAAAACGAGGGGTTTGCTCAAAGCGGCGATTACTACACATTTCCCGCGCTTTGGGGCGATGACAGCTACAATACGGGCGCCGGTATGTATAGGCTCATCGAAGGAGCGAGGTATGTCAAAGCCACTATGCCTAAAGGAGACACCTCGCTAAGCTGGGAGGAAGCTTTCGACGTGACGGCGTATATAAACTCAAAACCGCGCAAGATCAAACCCGATAGGAAGAAAGATTTCCCCGACCTAGACGTCAAGCAGATGGATATGGACGTGGGGCCCTACAACGACGGATTTGACGAGAACGATCACCGCTTCGGCCCGTACAAGCGCATGATCAAAAAATAAAATCAAACGCCGTCCTTGCGGCGGCGGAATTTTGACGTAAATTTAATGCGGCTCGGTTGTGGAATTTAGAGCAGATCTAACGCTATGGATGCGGATTTCAAAGCAAATTTACGCTATGCGGTATAACTTGAAATTTACTGTAAATTTGCGCTATGTAATATGGCTCAGCGCGAGATTTAAATACAAATTTTGTGCATATTATTTCCCGCGCGCCCTACTCGCCGCTTTTGCCCGCTTTTATCATCTTTATAAATTCCTTTGCGAGCTTGGATGGTTTTTTATACACGACCGAAAACGACACGTCCAAAAGCGGCTCATCCGCGACGTCAAAGAGCGTGATGTAGTCCTTTTGCGTCTCAAAAATGTACCGCGCGAAGCTGAAGCTGACGCAAAGCCCCGCCGCGACCATCGCGTTAGCCACGTACAGATAGGAGGTGTCGCAGAAAATTTGAGGCGTAAAGCCGGCGTTTTCAAATATCTTTTTAAAGTTCGATTCGCTTTTTAAAATTTTACTGCTGATTGCAAATTTATCGGATTTGAACTCGCTAAGTACGATCTTGGGGTATTTCTCGGTAGAATTTATACTCGCTCGCGAAACGGCGGGATGGGAGGAGCAGACGCTTAGAAGCAGCCTGCGCTTTTTTATAAACTCGCACTCAAGCCCCTCCGCAGAAAGCTCGCCGAAATGCGAGGCATAGACGATGTCAAGCTCGCCGCTTTTTAGCATCTCGATGAGCGCGGGCTCGGAGTGAGCGTGCACGATCCTAATATCGGCTTTGGAAAACCTGCTGTAAAACATCGCGATGATCTTTTCGATAAATTTAAAGCTGGTCGAGGTCGCGCCGATTACGAGCTTGCCCGTCTTAATCGACGAAAGCCCGCGGATTTCGTTATTTAGCTCCTTATTGAGCCTAAGCATATTTTTCGCTCTGGCGATGTAAATTTCGCCCGCGTATGTAAGCTCAAGCCCGTTTTTTCTATCGAAAATTTCGATCCCAAGCTCTTTTTCTAAAAGCATAATGCTCTTAGAAAGCGACGGCTGGGCGATTCCAAGCTCGCTCGCCGCTTTTGTAAAGCTTTTAAGCTCCGAAATTTTTACCGCAAATTCCATATGTCGCAGGCTCATTTTTTGCCCCTTCGGTTGAAATTTTATAGCTTTTAGCTATTAAATTATATACTAAATAACATTTGACTTACATAAAGATTTAATATAAAATTACGACATTAATCTTTAAGGTTAAAAAATCTCTAAGTAAAGGGGCAAAATATGCAGAGACGCGACATACTGAAAATGGGTATGGTAGGAGCCGGTGCACTCGCACTTAGCGCGGTGAATGCACAAGCAAGCGCAGTGGACGCAAAGGACGTCAAATTTGACGAGGAGTGGGATGTAATCATCATCGGTAGCGGCTTTGCGGGGCTTGCGGCGGGCTTAAAAGCAGCCGAGAAAGGCAACAAAGTCTTGATCCTCGAAAAGATGGGCCGTATCGGTGGAAACTCAGTCATCAACGGCGGCGGTATGAGCGTGCCGATGAACCCTGTGCAGGAAAAAACTGGTGTTAAAGACAGCAAAGAGCTATTTATGAACGACTGCCTAAAGGCGGGCCTTGGCATCAACCACCCAGAGCTTTTAAGCACCCTAGCCGATCGCGGCTTGGACGCGTTTAAATTTCTCGTCGATAGCGGCGTGCAATTTAAGATGGATCACTGCGCGCACTTCGGCGGACACAGCGTCGCGCGCTCGATGCTAACGACGAATGATAGCGGCTCTGGCTACATCCAGCCGATGCTTGAAAAATTTGAAGCGCTAAAAGATAAGGGCTGCGAGCTTCGCCGCCGCACGAAATTTGATGATTTTGTAATGGACGGCGAGCGAGTAGCAGGCGTCGTAATCCGCGAGGAGTATAAATTTGATCCGAATCTTTACAGCGACGATCTTGAAAACACGAGCGGCACAAAAAAGACGCTCAAAGCCAAAAAAGGCGTAGTACTCGCAGCGGGCGGCTTTTGCCGCGATAAAATTTATCGCAAGCTTCAAGACCCGCGTATTCCAGATGATGTCGATAGCACAAATCACGCTGGAGCTACCGCAGGCGTGCTACTAAAAGCCTTTGAAATCGGCGCATATCCGGTGCAGGTCGATTGGATCCAGTTCGGTCCGTGGGCGAGCCCCGATGAGAAGGGCTTCGGTACCGCTCCGATTCTAACTCAGCAAGGCACCTTTAAATACGGTATCGCCGTGGATGTTCGCAACGGCAAACGCTTTATGAACGAGCTTGCAGACCGCAAGACCCGCGCGGACGCGGAGTTTAAAATTTTACGCGAGGATCCAAAAGCCTATCCGATAACCTTCGCCGATACCAAAATGGCGTTTAAAGACCTAAGCGAAGAGGTTATTTCTAAAGGCATGGCAAGCGGAAAGCTAGTGGGCGAATGCGCTACGCTCGACGATATCGCCAAAAAATACGGCGTACCTGCAGATGCCTTAAAAGAGAGCGTCAAAAAATACAACGAAGGCGTTAAAGCTAAAAAAGACGAGTTCGGCAAACAAGAAAGCGCACTTAGCGAGATCAACGAAGCGGGACCTTTCTACGTCATCCGCCTCTCGCCGAAGCCTCACCACACTATGGGCGGCCTAAAAATCAATACCAAAGCCGAGGTCTTATCATCTAAAACCAATAAGCCGATCCCTGGGCTTTGGGCTGCGGGCGAGATCACCGGCGGTACGCACGGCGCGAGCAGACTCGGTACGGTTGCGATAACCGACTGCATAGTTTTCGGAATGATCGCTGGCGAGCAGATCGCCTAATTTGGTCTGAGCGCAAGCTCTTTAAAGCCTTGCCGGTAGCGAAAGCGGGCCCGGCAAGGCACTTCTACAAAAGGTTGCAAATGAAAAATTTCAGTTTTACGGCGCTGTTTCTGTGCTGTATCATCGCGACTTTGTTCGGCGCGCCGAGCGCTAATGACGCCAACGCCACGAACATAGTCGTTTCAGATGAGCTTCGGGCAAAATACAAAATCAAACCTCATCACGAGCATTTGTCGTTTGACTGCGTCGATTGCCACATAAATCAAGGAAGCGATCCGTCTAAATTTAAAAGCATCGGCGATAAAGGCTGTATCAGCTGCCACGGCGACAAAAAGCAGCTCGCTTTGAGGCTTAAATTTATGGATACGCTCAAGGCCAATCCGCACAACTCCGTCCACGACGGTCCTACGCTATACTGCGACGAATGCCACAACGAGCACAAGGCATCTACGAATATGTGTACCGAATGCCACGAGCACGAAGTGCCGCAATGGATGGGGGTAACACCATGAGAATTTCTAAAAAATTACTAGCACTTATCATCTTAATAAGCGGCATTATAGGGTTTTTCGTCGTCGTGCCGGTGCATTACGCGCTTGAAAAAACAAGCACCGATAAATTTTGCGACGTCTGCCACGAGATGGATCCGATGGTGATCGCCTATCAAGACGACGTCCACTCGGGCAAGGGCAAAACGGGCGTCAAAGCTAAGTGCGTCGACTGCCACCTACCGCACGATAATATCGTAAAATACGTCTATCAAAAGGCCAAAAACGGTGTGCTGGAGGGCTACTCGCACTTCTTTGACGAGCCTGAAAAATTTGATTGGAACAAAAGGCGCGAAAACCGCGAACACTATGTGTTTGACAACGGCTGCACTAGCTGCCACGCCACCGTGATCGACAGCAAAATCACCTCCGAGCAGGCGCAGCGCATGCACGCGCACTACAAAAAGCTCCTAGGCACCGAGCGCGAGCTTAAATGCGCGAGCTGTCACGTAAGCGCGGGCCACGGCATCGGGCTTCGCAACTACCTAGAGTACTGGCGACCGACGTATAAAATTTACGAAAAGAAGATGATGCAGGAAAAGATCAAAGCAAAGAAGGAATTTTTCGGCGACGAGTACAAACCGAGCGCCGAAGAGCAGGCCTTTATGGACGCTCAAAGCACGAAAAAATAACGTGCTTTGGGTTTATAAGCGTTTCAATTCACGCTCCGCCGCGGGTTAAATTTAAAGCTCAAATTTAGGGCTTAATTTGATCCGCGGTGAGTTAAATTTAGCGAAGTTAAATTTAACTCGCTTTTATTCGCTTGATCTGACAAGTAAAATTTTATCCTTTCCCATCTTTTTTCGCTTTCGGATGAGCTTTAAAATTTATCCAAATTTAAAATTTCATCGAAAGAAGCCGTGCAAAAATCATCGCTTTTTTTGATATTAGCGCCGTATACTAGGGCGCAGTCAATGCCCGCTATATTAAGGACTTAAAGACAAACATCAGTTTGCCGATGTCAGATATACAGTGTGCTTATTCTACGAAATGCTGCTGAAATTTTACTAGATTAAATAGCTGCGTTAAATTTAATAGCGAGGCTTTGAAATTTTAAAATTTAGCGGATCGGATCGGCAAATTTAAAATTTCATCTCTCTAAGTTTCGCCGAATCTATCATTTAAATTTATCGTCTAAATTTAGCCCTTGCTGCATTAAATTTAAGAGTCCGTGTAAATTTAGAGAGTTTAGATTAAAGCATTTAACAAGAAAGGGCTCGCTTGATAATGCAGATGAGAAAGAGTAAATTTTTCGGGTTTAACGCCCTTTTTGTGTTATATACGAGGCAAAATAATGCAGATGAGAAAGAGCGGAAAATACTCCGCTCTTTAAAGCTTTAGTTGGCGCTTAGATCAAATTTATACGCAGCTTGCAACCATATCTCGTTCTCGTCGAACTTTCTATTTACGCCGCTAGCGTAGTGGTCGCTTCTTTCAAGCGCAGTGTAGGTTACGCCCAAGCTTAGCCCCTTAACGGCCTTAGGAGCGTAGTTTGCCGTTACCGCCCAGCCCTCTACGTCCATGCTGGTACCGACTCTTTGACCCGCAGCTCCGCTAGCATTGATATTATTCGTGCCGCTTACTCTGTCTTGATCGCCTTTTACGTAGTGCAGCGCGGTTTTGAAGCCGTTCAAGCCAATAGCGCCGAAGTCGTAATCAAGCACGATCTTGTGCGTATCCATACCCGCATATCCTGTGAAGACGAACGGACCTCTAATAGGTAGAGCGGTGTATGATCCAGGGCCGTTGCCGACACCCAAAATAACGGCACCATCATCGCTAACGGTCGTATAGGCATACGATAGGCCGAATCCGAAAAACTCGCTAACCGATACTCTTGCGCCGAACATATCGCCGTCAAGCCTTCTTGGCTCCAGCCCTCCGTCCACGCGCGAGCCTTTGTAATTAAGATCAAATCCCAGCTTTAAAATCTCGCCTACGGGCACTTTTACATTTGCCTCGGCAAGATATAAGCTAACGTCGCCGTCCTTTAACGCGTTAGCGGGTTTTACGTCCGTTACCGCTGCGTAAGCGCCGGTTAAAGTAGTATAAGGCAAGGATTTATTTTGAACATATGCAGAGAAGATATTTTCAAATTTTACGGCGACTGGACCGGTCATATTACCCAGAATCACCCTATCTTTAAACAAAGGAGCCTTTCCTTCGCCAGCCGGAGCGCCCATGGCGGTTTTACTCCTTCCTTGGAATTTATAAAACCATCCGCCCCACAATGTAGTATCGGGGATATCTTTATTGGATATCGCCACGCCCTCGAAAGCCTCTTTAAACGCCCTCGTATAGTTGCCAGCAACGAGCGGAGTCACGACATATTGTCTACCCGCCTTTATATCGGTATTTCCTATGCCGTATCCTAGGTATAATTCCGATAATACCGCACCTTTAGTATACCACTCCTTATCGTAGGCGATCTTATTGCTTGAGCCTACGTGATACGGCATCAACCAGCCCTGTCCGGTAAGCCCTATTCTAAAGCCGTAAAGAGGATCAGTAACGTATCCGAGCTCAAGACCCACGCCGAATGCCTCATAGTCGTTATCGCCCGTAGCGGCTTCGCCTCTATTGTCTACGGTTTTATTGGCATAAGTTGTCTTTACCGTTACGCCAAGCTTACCGTTAGTAATCGCATCGGCTACGCTCTCCGCCGCGCTTAGAGAGGATACAGCGAATGCGCAAACTGCCGCAGCTAAACTTAGTTTGATGAGTTTCATTCGAAATCTCCTTTCATAAAGATTTACAAATATTTATAAAATGAATTATATCAAACAATCTCGCTGTTTGCGATAAAAAAGGGGGAAATTTAAAATAAAATTACGCAACTTTGTAAAGATTAAATTAATGAATAGTGAAATTTATCGCCCGATTTATGATTTTATGCTTTGGCGAATATTTTCGGCTTGCGCCCCGACCTCAACTAGCGGATAAAAGCGATCGAAACCTCAAAATTTTCAAAACGCCAAACCGAGCCGCCGGATAGAATTTTACCGAAATTAAAGGGTGAAATTTCGCCGCTTTTAAATTTTAAAATTTAAAAGCGCGGTGAAGCTTGCGAGCTGAAATTTCTTTTTAAATTTAAAAGCGCGGCTCCATAGATTTATACAGCCTATGCAGCCGCGCGGAATTTTGCTAGCCGATCGAAGCTCTAAATTTAGATAATCTACAGAGCCTTTACGATCAGCTCGTTTACGTTTTTGATAAACTCGCTCGGATTTTCCAGCTCCTGCCCCTCGCTAAGGCGCGCCAGATCGTAGATTATCTCGGCTACTTGCGGCAGCATCAGCTTATCGGCCTGCAGCTTTTTGATGATCTCGTGATCTGCATTGATCTCCAAAATCGGCTTTATTGGCGGCAGATTGCGGTTTCCCATCTGTTTAAGCAGCTGCTGCGTCGCAAAATCGGGATCGTTCTCGTCAAAAACAAGACAGGAAAGCGAGCCGCTTAGACGCGATGAAATTTTAACGTCCTTGACGCGTTCGCCTAAAATTTCTTTGATCTTTGCGGCGATCTCTTTGGCTTGCGGCGTCGCGGCGTCGTCGCTTGTGGCCTCCTGTTTGATCGAAGTCGCGTTTTTAACCGGCGTCTTATCAAACTCAAAAACGCCAGGCATCACGATCGTATCGATCTCATCGTCGCAGAGCAGCACCTCCGTGCCCTCGGCGTTAAATTTCTCGATCAGAGGCGAGCTTTTAAGCATCGCGGCGCTGTTTCCCGCGATATAATAGATCTCTTTTTGATCCTCTTTCATTTTTTCCTTATACTCGCTAAACGTGATGAGGCCGTCTCGCAGGTTCGATTTGAAAAGACAAAGCTTTAAAATTTCCTCTTTGTTTGCGCCGAAGCCGTAAAGCCCCTCTTTCAAAACCTTGCCGAATAATTCGTAAAATTTTATGTATTTTTCGCGATCGTTCTGCAAAAGCTTCTGCAGTTCGGATAGAATTTTTTTCACGCTCTGTTCGCGGACGTAAGCTAGAATTCGATTTTCTTGTAAAATTTCGCGGCTTACGTTTAGCGGCAGATCCTCGACGTCCATTATGCCGCGCACGAAGCGTAGGTAGCTAGGCAGCAGCTCTTTGGCGTCGTCGGTGATGAAAACGCGCTTGACGTAGAGCTTCACGCCGCTTTGATAATCGACGCGGTATAGATCGAAGGGCTCGCTGCTCGGCACGTAAAAAAGCGTCGTGTATTCGTGCGTGCCCTCGGCCTTGGTGTGGATATAAAACAGCGGATCGCCGCTATCGTGGCTGATCTGCTTGTAAAATTCATTGTAATCGCTCGGCTTTAGGCTGCTTTTTGGCAGCTGCCAAAGCGCACTAGCGCGGTTGATCTGGACGTTTTTAACTTCGCTATGCCCCTGCTCGCCCTCTTTTTGCGCAGGCACGTATTCTTCCTTATCCATAAAGATCGGATAAGGGATGTGGTTTGAGTATTTTTTGATGATGCCTTCGAGCCTGTAGCCGTCCAGAAACTCCTCATCTTTCATGTGCAGAATTATCGTCGTGCCGAAGCTCTCTTTTTGCGCCTTTTCGATCGCGTAGTTGCTCGCGTCGCTGCTCCATTTATAGCCGTCTTGCGAGAGCGGCTTGCGGCTGATAACATCGATACGATCTGCAACCATAAACGCCGAATAAAACCCGACGCCGAACTGCCCGATGAGGTTGCTGTCCTTCGCCGCATCGCCGCTAAGGCTCGCCATAAAGCCCTTCGTGCCGCTGCGCGCGATAGTGCCTAGATTGCTCTCGAGCTCGGCCTCGTCCATACCGATGCCGTTGTCGCCAATGCTTAGCGTTTTGGCCTCTTTGTCGATCTTTATATCGATGCGCGGCACATACGAAAGCGCCTTGTAATCGTCATTCGTAAGGCTTAGATAGTTTAATTTATCCAGCGCGTCGCTTGCGTTTGAGATAAGCTCGCGCAGGAAAATCTCCTTGTTTGAATAAAGCGAATGGATCATCAAATTTAGCAGATCATTCACTTCGGTCTTAAATTTTTTCTTTGCCATTATGCGGTCCTTTTTGAAAATTTTGGCAGATTATATCATGGAGTGCTAATCTTGTCAAGAGTAGAATAAATAAACTTGATATGAATCATATCAAGTTTTGGAAATTTACGCGCGCCCGAAGTATATGAAATTTAAACCCGGCTATGGATTATACAGCAAAAACCGATCCGAATTTGACGGCGCATCTACGCTAAATTTGCGAATTCTTTTTAGTCGTAGTTTTTTGAAAATTTCAAAATAAGATGATATAATCTGCCTCGATTCCGATGCGATTTTTATGATAAAAACGGGCGTTTGACTAAAACAAAAATTTATCGAGCAAAAAGGATTTCATTTGAATAACGAAGAAATCATACAACGCATAAATGAGCTGAGAGAAAAGCGGAGCAAAAATTTAAAAAGCTCAAACGAAAATGTCTGCGAGACGGATGCCAATACAGATATGGATACGGACGCTGCCACAAATTTGGCCGAAAAATCAGGCGAAAATTCGGCCGCAAATTTAAGCCAAAAACCGAGCACCAAGCCCTCCGCCGCCACTTTAAGGGGTGGGCAATCGTTCAAAGACGCAGATCTCCGCACTCCACGCAATAATCGCTCTATGCCGAAAATACTCCTTCTCGTCGTCGTATGTATAGTCGCGGTTTTTATAGCGATAAAAGCGCCTTCTCGCACAGAAATTTTGAGCGAAACCCGAATTCCTATCAATCAAGCAAACGAAGACGCGAATAAAAATCCTAAAGAAATTTCTATTCACACCAAAGACGGCACTTTAAAAATGAAAAATCCCGTAAGATTTCGCGAAGATTGCGACGGCGGAGACGGCGATGCCTGCGCCGTACTTTCGAGCCTACTGCTATTAAATGGCGAAATTTCGCAAGAAGGCGCCAAAGATCTGCTTAAAAAAGGCTGCTACGAGCTTAACGGCGGCGAAAGCTGCACGAGACTCGCAGGCTACGAGGATAGAGATTCACAAGAGGGCAGAAAACTGTATAAAAAAGCATGCAAGCTCGGCAATGGCGAGGGCTGCTTCATGTTCGGTTACGTCGCGTATTTTGACGACAATGACAAGGAGGCGGGCGCGCAATACTTTGAGCGATCGTGTGAGTTGCGATTTGCGGAGGCATGCTATTTTCTAGTAGGAATTTATTCAAATGATCCGGCAAAATCGCAAAGATATCAGGCTCTGTTTGAAAAATATCAACAAGAAAACGACGATGCGATAATCAGCTTTAGGCGCAGATAATTTTACGGCTCAATGCACTTTTGCGCATTGCGTTTGCGAGTTTAAATTTGCGCAAATCAAAAGATGTCCTTTGCTCAGCAAGCATACAAATTTTAAATTTTTGCTCAAACCCAAGCGCCGCGTCAAATTTACACAAACGCAAAAAGTAAAATTCAATCGGTTTATAAACTTAAAACCTCGCGCAGAGGTCGTCTCAAATTTACGCAAACTCATGCTATCCGGCGCGCTTTTAAATTTTACTCATCACGTCGTCGATTATCGCTTGCGCGCCGTTTCGATCCGCGAGCTCAAGCAGTCCTTTGCTTGCGCGCGCCACGTCGAAGCTCTCAATCAAGCCTAAGATCCGCTCGCCGCTTGCGTCCTGCTGGCGTAAAATTTCGCAAAGTCCGCGCTCCTTAAGAAATTTCGCGTTATAAAACTGATGATCCGCCGCCGCGAACGGAAACGGCACGAATATCGCCGGTAGGCCGTTTGCACAGAGCTCCCACAGCGTGCTGGCGCCGCTGCGCCCGACGCAAAGATCGGCGCTTGCGATGAGCTCGTGCATATTTTTGCAAAAGCCTACGAGCCGTACGTCCAGACCCTGCTGCGCGTAAATCTGCGAGATGCGCTCAAACTCGCGCTCGCCGCACTGATGGATCACGCCGTAGCCGAGGCTCAAAAGCTTGGGCGCAAGCTCCACGGCAAGCGAGTTGATAAAGCTCGCCCCCTGCGAACCGCCCAAAAAGATGACCCTCTTAAGCGCCGTGCGCGGTCGCGCCGTCTTGAAAAAAATATCCGCGATCGGATAAGCAAACGCGGGCTTTTCATAGGAGCTGTAAAACGCGCGCGCAAAGGGCCTCAGCAGGCGGTTAAGTCGCCCGCAAACGGCGTTTTGCTCGTGGATAAAAAACGGCACGCGAGAAAGGATCGCCGCGATGGATGCGGGCGCAGAGCTGTATCCGCCCACGCTGATGAGCGCGCGGACGCCGTTTTGCTTTAAAATTTTACGCGCCGCAAGCGAGAGGCGCAGGATATTTAGCAGCGAGGCTAGCTTGGCAAAGCCCTTTTTATCGACGACGCCCGAGCTTTGCAGAAAATAGGTGTGCGCAAAAAGCTCGCTATTTTCAAACCACGCGCGATCCTGCCCACGGTTTGAGCCGATAAAGATCGCCCTGATGCCCTGCTTCGCAAGGCGGGCGGCTAAATTTTTAGCGATTATCAGATGCCCGCCGGTGCCGCCGCCGCTTATTGCTATGACCATACTTTTCCTTTAAATTTATAAAATTTCGCGCTTAAATTTAAGCCTCGGCGCGCTTTGGAGTAGAATTTTAAGCGCAAATTCGGCTCTAAATTTTACGCCTAAATTTAAAACCGCGCCCACCGAACTTGCCGCACTCGCCCAAAAGCCCGCAGAAGCTTTAAAATTTTGCCCTTTTCGACGCCATCAAAACGAGCCCCACCGCAAACGATGCCGCAAGCAGATGGCTGCCGCCGTAGCTTAGAAACGGCACGGCGATACCTTTAACCGGCGAGATCGACGTAATGCCGTAGGAATTGATAATGAACGAAAAGAAAAACATAAAGCCGATACCGAGGCAAAAGAGGAAATTTACGTTACTCGGCGACTTGCTCGCAGTCTGAAAGATGCGAAAGAGCATCGCATAAAATAGCGCCACGATGAGTAAAATCCCGACAAACCCCCACTCCTCGGCGATACCTGCAAGCACGAAGTCGGTATGCACCTCGCTCAGATAGCCTAGCTTAAAGCTCCCGAGCCCAAGTCCCTGCCCGAAAAACTCGCCGTTGTTTATCGCATTTAGCGAGTGTCCGACCTGATACGGCGCGCTAGCGTCCTCTATACGCAGCCCGGCGGCAGTCTCCGGCGACATAAACGACAGCACGAAATCCTGCACGCCGCCCCACCACGAGCGCACGCGATCGACCCTGTGCGCGCTCGTGACGATAAAAACGTAAGCAAGCCCCAAAATCCCCATAAAGCTAAAGCCGATGAGCTTGAAGCTCGTGCCTGCAAAAAGCGACATAAAAATCATCGTAAGCCCTAGCACCGCAACCTGCCCCAGATCGTTTTGCACGATGGCGACTAGGATCACCACAAAGCCGAAAAGCGCTACATATGGAAGCAGCGTCGCGATCTCGCGCCCGATGCTTTTTTTGGAGTGATCGAGCTTGCGCGAGAAGCTCCACGCCAAAAAGTAGATGAAGCCCACCTTGAAAAATTCCACCGGCGCGAGGTTAAAAAACGGCAGTCTGATCCAGCGCGCCGCGCCGTTTACGTCGGCGACCAAGGATTTGGGTAAAAAGCCCATCGCAAGCATCAAAATCCCCATGATCGCAAAAAGCGACATGCACACCGGCGTTAGGCATTTATCGGGATCGGCGCGCGAGACGATCCACATCACCGCGATGCACGCGATCCCCACCGCGCACTGACGATAAAAAAAATGCAGTGGCGTAGCGCCCAGCAAAAGCACCGTATATGAGCTCAGCGACAGCGAAAATATCATGCCGATCGTAATGAGCGCGCAGGTGAAGTAATATAGCCATTTATCGGTTCTCAATCATCTCTCCGTTTTAAAATTTATTCGCATTTACGTGCGCCATGCACGCTTCGTCTGCTGCGCGAGGCTCAAACCTCGCATCGCGCCCGAGGCGCACGGCGCCGATCGTGGCACCGCCTTTTAAAAAGCGTACGGCACGACCACGTATTGTCTTTTGGCGCGCAGCACGATCGTGCATCTTTGACACGCGGCGCGAATTTTATTCTCGCGCATAGGCAGCTTTTGCGATGCACGTTGCGGGATAGCGCGCCGAAAAAAACACATCCCGCGCCGCCTTGCAAGTACGCATTATTCTTGCACAAAGCGGCTTTCGGCACGCTATAGCATGGTCGCAAACCGCGACTATGCAAATTGCACATGGGCGTTCGTGCTACAAATCAGCCGCCATGCACGACAAGCCAATACTCCGACAGTTTCTCTCGCTCGCGTAACTATAAACGCTTCATACCGACAAGGCGCGATTTAAAATTTTGATTCGCTGCGGCAAATTTAAAATTTCAAAATTACAAAGCTCAAAAAGAAGCGAAATTTTAAATTCTGCCGATCTTTGTAAATTTATAAAATTTAAAATCGCAAAATTTTTAGCGCTCAATCTTTAAATTTTAAACCCCGCCCTGTTTCTACTCCGCTTGCACTTTGAAATTTTACGCCGCGGTTGAAATTTAGCGCCAAGAACACAGCGCGCAATTAAACGTGCCTTATAATTTAGACAGCGAGCACGTCGCAAACGCAAGCTGCAAAACGCGCTGTTTATCCCGCCGAGCACTACTTTTAAAACGCCGCCGCACCGCAAAGAACTTCGACACATCTTCGCATCCATATAAACCGTCCGCTTTTTCGCAGCCATAGAGGCACAAACGCGAGCTGCAGAACGCGCAAATTTTAAAATTTAAAATCCGCTATGTAGATTAAAAAATTTTAAAATTCTACCGCTTCAAATCCGATAAATTTCAAAATTTTACCGACGCAGATCGATTAAATTTTAAAATTCCGATGCCACAAATCCAATAAATTTCAAAATTTCGCCGCTTAAATTTTATCGAAATTTTAAAACTCATTTGATTATGTCGCGCTGACCTTTGGCGTTGATCTCGCTTAAAACGCCCATCTGTTCGAGCTGCTCGATGATCGTCGCGGCGCGGTTGTATCCGATACGCAAGCGGCGCTGCAGGTAGCTGATCGAGGTCTTCTCCTCCTCCAAAACGATCGCCTTAGCCTCGTCGTAAAGCTCGTCAAGCACGATATTTTGCGGATTGATTATGCCACCTTCTTGCTTGGCGCCCTCGTTTTCGATCAAAAATCGCTCGTCATAAACGACGCTTTCTTGCGCCTTTAAAAATTCCGCGATCTTGTTGATCTCATTCTCGGTTGTAAACGGCGCGTGCAGGCGGATGAGCCCCGGCGCGGTAGGCGGCGTAAACAGCATATCGCCACGCCCAAGCAGGCTGTCCGCGCCCATCTGATCCAAAATCACCTTGCTATCGACTTTCGAGCCCACTCGGAAGCTGATACGGCTAGGCAGATTCGCCTTTATCAGCCCCGTGACGACATCCACGCTAGGGCGCTGCGTCGCTACGATGAGATGGATGCCGCTGGCACGCGCCATCTGCGCCAGACGCGCGATGTAGTGCTCCACATCCTTGCCGCTCGTCATCATCAGATCCGCGAGCTCATCGATGATAACGACGATGTAAGGCAAAATTTCGCCCCCCTCGCGCAGCATCTTTTCGTTGTAGTTGTCGATATTTTTCGTCCTGTTTTGCGCCATGAGCGAGTAACGCTGCTCCATCTCCGCAACGAGATTACTTAGCGCGATGATCGCCTGCTTAGGCTGCGTGATGACGGGCGTTAGCAGGTGTGGAATGTCGTTGTAGATGCTAAACTCGAGCATCTTTGGATCGATCATTATTAGGCGCAGGCTCTTGGGCGAGTTGCGATACAAAAGGCTAAGCAGCATGGCGTTGATACCCACGCTCTTGCCGCTTCCCGTGGTACCTGCGATGAGAAGGTGCGGCAGCTTCTTAAGATCGGTGACGAAAGGCTGCCCCACGATGTCCTTGCCAAGCACGATGGTAAGCGGACTGGAAGCGCTTTTAAACACGTCGCTTTCTAAAATTTCGCGCAGATAGATCGTATCGATATTTTGATTCGGGATCTCGATACCCACGACGTCTTTGCCCGGAACCGGCGCTTGGATGCGGATGGTTTGCGCCCTAAGAGCCATCGCCAGATCATCTTGCAGCGTTAGAATTTTACTTACCTTGATGTGCGCGGCAGGGCGAAACTCAAATGTCGTAACGACCGGACCTGAGTAGGTCCGCACCACGTCGCCGTCGATCTTAAATTTACGCAGCTTATCGAGCAGGTCGTAAATTTTACGATCGATCTCGCTCTCGTCGATGTTGCTTTTCTTTTTCGGCGGCGGGTTTAAAAAATCAAGCGGCGGCAGCTTAAAATCCTTGGGCTTAGCCACTCTGCCCTTATCGAGCTGATCCAAAAGCCTTTTGTTTTCGGCGACCTCGCTTAGACGCTCGACCCTTTTTAGCCTGCTCGGCTTTCCCTTTTGCGGCATTTTAAGCTCGCGTTCAGCGGAAGCCTGCGGACCCTGCGCGTCACCAAAATTCTGCTCATTCTCGGGCTCGCGAGCATCGTTTAAATTTTGTAAATTTTGCCCGCCTTCAAAACCGCGCCCGCTTACACCTTGTTCCACAAAATTACCCTGTTTTGCCGAATTGTCCTCTGCGCTCAAAGCGTCATTCAAAGCGTTAAAATTTTCCGCACTTCTCAAGCCTTGCGCAGACGAATACCTTGCGAGCCCACCCCTTTGCGCTGCATCCGCATCGCTAGCAAAATCGTCTCTAATTTCATCCTGCGAGCTTTCATCTCTTGAGCCAATAAAGCAGTTTTTGATGATGTCGGTAAAACGATCTTCAAATATAAGCACTAGCGAAAGCACAAAAATCGTAATATTAAAAATCCACACGCCAACGCTTCCGATCATTCGCCTAAGCCCATCCACTGCAAAGCTGCCGACTGCTCCGCCGCTAGCACCGAATAGACTCGACTGCACCATCAAAATGGTAAAAAACAGCAAAATGGCTCCGATACTAAACTCAAAAAATCTAAAGTCAAAACCGCGAAAATGCTTATAGGCTACGTATGCTAAGGCGAGCAAAAATAGCGGATAGATGTATGCAAAATAGCCGAATAGCTGGGTATTAAACGAGCGGATGGCATTGCCGGCGCTGCCTACAAGCGCGGAATCGGGCGCAATGGTAGCAAGCCCAAAAAATATTATGATAGCCGATACGACGATAAAATATACTTCTTTAACTATGATTGATCCTTAAATTTAAAGCGGTATTTTAGCCAAACGAAGGTTAAAATTTTATTTGAAGGATGAAATTTTAATGCTTTGATAAAATTCCGCGCCCTCACAGGCGCGGAATTAAAGGAGTTAGTTTTTGACGGCTTTGCCAAGATCCCACATAGGCATGAAGATACCCAGAGCCAAAAGAAGAACCATACCCGCCATAAAAAATAGCATGATCGGCTCGACGTAGCTTGAGATATTATCGATGATATCGTCAAATTTCTCTTTATAATAATCCGTGACGTTACCGAGCATCTTATCGAGGTTACCGGCCTGCTCGCCCGCGCTGATCATCTGAATAAGCATACTCTCATAAAGCCCTGTATTGTTAAACGCCTCTGTTAGGCTCACGCCCTGCTGCACGGCAATTTTAACGGTAGAGAGTTTCTCTTTTAAAGTATGATTATCCACCATTAAAACAGATGTATCCAGCGCATCAGCGATAGGAATACCCGCTCGCACGAGCTCTGTAAAAATAAGCATAAATCGCGACATCGTAGAGAAAAATATAATCTTGCCGAATAGGTAGACCTTTAAAATCGTCTTGTCAAAGCCCTTTTTAAACTCATCGTTATTGCGATACGCCCATCTAAGCCCCACAATAGTAAGTATGATACCCGCTAAAACAAAAATTCCATAATTATTAAGCGTACTTTCGATGCCGAGCAAAATTCTAGTAGGCAGCGGCAGATCCGCACCCAAATCCTCAAAAATCTCGCGGAATTTCGGCACGACATACATCATCAAAATAGAAAACGCAATCGCCATAACGATCATAAGAATTATCGGATAACGCATCGCCTTTTTAAATTTACGCTGGTTTTCCCAAAGCTCTTGAAGCATAGCGGCAAGCTTGGCTAGGGATTCTGCCATATTACCGGTAGCTTCGCCCAGACTTATCATCGCAACGACGACATCACCGAGCTGGCCTCTAAATTTCTCCGTAGATTCGGTCAAGCTAAGACCTGCGTTAAGATCATCGTTCATAGCGCTAAAAATTTCTTTTAGCGTCTTATCCTCCGACGCCCTTGCGACCTCTTTGATCGAGTCGTGGATTGAAATTCCGGCATTTGTCATAACCGAAAGCTGACGGATCGACGCTACTAACGGCAACGTTCTAACTCTTCCGCTACCACCTAGCATGCGCGAAACCTGCGCCTTAAAATCGCCGCCCGTATTGGCTACGACTTGGGTTTCGCCCCTTTTTACGATCGTCCCGCCTACGCGCTGCTTCATGAGATTGTTTGCTTGCACCTTATCGCTGGCTTGCAAAAACATCTTTCTTCTTGCGCCCTTGGCGTTGTATTCAACTTCTAATTGCTTTTTCATTGTTTAGCCACCCTATAAATTTCTTCTATACTAGTTACTCCGCGCGCAGCACGTATAACACCATCTTCAAACATATCTATAAAACCCTCCTCCTTCGCTAAGGCTCTCATATCGTCCTTTGAGCCACCGTTAGCGATCAAGCTCTGCATTTTATCGGTAATAGGTAAAATTTCACTAATCATCTCACGCCCCATGTAGCCCGTTTGACCGCATTGATCACAACCCACAGCTTTAAAAAACGCGTATTTTTCAGGTAAGAATTCTTTCAGCTGATCAAGCATCGATTTAGGCAGATTCGTAGGCTGCTTGCAGTGCGGGCAAAGCTTTCGCACGAGACGCTGTGCCTCTACTGCAATGAGCGCACCACTTATGAGGTAGGCCTCTATACCCATATCCACTATTCGCGGGATCGCACTAACGGCGTCGTTGGTGTGTAGGGTCGAGAAAACCAAGTGTCCCGTAAGAGCAGCCTGGATCGCGATCCTAAGGGTCTCTTGATCACGGATCTCACCGATCATTATGATGTCGGGGTCTTGTCTTAAGATCGAGCGCAATGCTGAAGCAAAGGTAAGACCCGCTTTTTCGTTAACTTGGACTTGTTGGATTAAATTTACTTGATACTCGACCGGATCTTCTACGGTAATGACCTTGGTATCGATATTTTTAATATCATTTAGCGCTGCATATAGCGTCGTAGACTTACCGCTTCCCGTAGGTCCGGTAACCAAGATAATACCATATGGAGCCTTCATAGCGTTATTAAATTTCTTAAAGCTATCAGGGTGCATACCTAGCTTTTCCAGGCTGATGATAACCTTGGATTTATCGAGGATACGCATAACGGTAGATTCGCCATTGATAATAGGCAGTGTCGAAATACGAAAGTCGTATTCGCGACCTGAAATTTTCATACTAAACCTACCGTCCTGCGGCTTACGGCGCTCGGCGATATCCATATTCGAAAGTAGCTTCAATCGGCTTACTAGCGGTGGATAGATATCCTTATCAAAGATAAAAATTTCAGCGAGCATTCCGTCGATTCTAGTACGCACGACGCAGTTATTCTCGGTAGGCTCGATGTGAATATCACTACCGCGCATCTTAATAGACTGGCTGATTATCATCTCAATGAGCTTCAAAATCGCCGAGGTATCATCGCTACTTCCGCTACCACCGGTGTTAGCAAGCTCTTTGCGGATCTCCGCTACGAGCCCTTTAATGCTCTCTGAAAGCTCAAGCTTAGATAGATATTTATTTACTTGATTTGGATCGGCTACTACGATTTTAAGCAGCTGTTTACTAAACATAGCCTGCGCTTTATCTTGCGACTCAAGATTAAACGGATCAGAAAAAGCAACGTAAATATTCAGATCATCCGCTTTAACCGGTATCACGCCGTATCTTTTAAGCTGTGCGGTAGGAGTGCGTTCCGATAGTCTGAAATCTATGTCGATGTCGTCTAAATTCATATACGACAGGTTCATTTTCTTGGCTAGAATTTGCAAAAATTCCTTTGGATCCATCGAAAATTTTTCGCTTATATCATCAAATTCTATCTGACGACGCTTGTACAGCTCAACTAAAATCGAGCAAAAATCATCCTGGCTTAGATAGTTATCTCCGACTAAAACCTCGCCTAGCGTCAAGCCAATATCCATCTTGTCCTTGATTTCCGGAACAACGATGCTAGTAAGGATATTGTTTCGTATTAAAATCGCAACAATCTGCTCTTCAATCTTTGTCATCGCGATCACCAATAAATTTTAATCGAGCTAAGCTTATCGCCAGCATAAATTGCAATTACCATCTTTTTTACCTCTTCCTCTTCTTTGATAAAAAGCTCGGCGCGCTCGCCGTTTTCTAGGGTAAAGACATACGTATCACTCTTTTTTACGTATGCTCTCTCCGTAAATTTATCAAAAATTTCAGACAAAATATAATTTATCTTAGGCGTACGTATATAGCTAATATCCACGCCATCACAAAGTGCCAAATAAAGCATCTTCTTTTGAAAAATTATAGTCGAATAAAGAGAGGCATTCTCGCGAGCCTCTTTCGTCTTATAAAGCATCACTGTAGGCACGACGAGCTCGTTTACTTTATCCATCTTGAGGCACGCTTTAGCATACATATTTGCAAGTGCCTCGCTCTGCTCCTCGATGAATAAATTTCGCACGCTTTCTTGGCAGATACGGTTATACTGACCGATCTGATCCCAGTTGCGCACGTCATCGGCGCTAACTGCAAATAACGACGCGATCGTAAAAGCTAAAATATATAAAATTTTCATAGTTTGTCGCTTCTTATCTTTGAAATGAGGTTAGAAATTTCGCTATTTTTCGCCTTTGCATTAAAGGTCTCAAGAGCGTAAAGCGCGTCTTCTTTACGACCCTTTTTATAATTGGCTTTGGCAAAAATTATCCAGCTGGCGACGTTGTCCTTATCAAGCTCATTTGACGTAAGAGCCCATTTGATCGCATTGTCGTAGTCTTTCTTATTATACGCTTCTTCGGCTAGCGATAGCGAATACTCAATCTTATTTGTTGCATAAAATTTGCTCTCCAAGCTCTGTTTATCTTCGCTTAAATTTGAAGTTTTTATCTCAATTCTGGAACTTAGCGGAGCGCTACTTGCGGTATTTGTAGAACCTCCCGAGAAATTTGATTTAGGCGGCAATGGAGCACGCCCAAAATCTATAACCTCGTTTTTAGGCGGCTGATTTGCGAAAGCTGCGTTATTGGTATTAGGCACATTAAATGTAGGAGCATTTTGATTGCCAAAATTCTGATTGCCAAAATTTTGACCGCCGAAATTTTGCGCCTGAGCCTGCCCGCCATAGTTTCCGCCATTTTCGTAATTATTGGTTATCTTAAACCCACCGGAATCCTCGCTGGATAGCACACCCACGTCGTTTAAATTTAAGCTTGGGCGTTCCTTTTCGTGTTTAGAGGCGCGGGCAACTTTCGGCGCGCTGATATTGTAATCCTCTTTGGAAATATTATTTTGCACTGCAAGATCTGCCGCCTGCTGCTCGGCATCATTAGCAGAATTTGAAGCACCACCCTTGTCCTCAATATTTTGATTGATACTTGCCATACTGACGCTATCACTGTCTTTAAGCAGCCAAAATATCGCTCCGATAGCAACCGAGATCAATATCAAAAGCCCCAGAATCGTCTTATCGAATCTCAATACGAAATTCGGCTTAGATTTTAGGAAAGAAAACTGCTTTCTGTTTTTATTATACTCTTCCCATTTTTTTTCAAGTTCGTTTACTTCGTAAAATTCAAGCATTTATTATCCCCGAGCCTATCGCTGCCATCTCTATGATTTTATTATTAATCTGCGAAAAACTAATTTCCGTAGGTTTATTTACTTCGTAATACTCAAAAAGCTCATACATCTTATACATAAGCTTGTTGATATTTCTCATATTGCCGTCCGTTAAATTTAAAATCAAATCGAAATTATCGTCGCTAAACATAAAATAGTATTGTTGAAAGCCATGAAGCACAAGCTTTTTTTCAATATACAGCTTGACTTCGCCTAAATTTGAATTAGGGAGCTCAATGCTCTCCCAAATTCTAGTTTTAAAATAATCCTTTGCGAGGCGGTCTTCCTCGTCAGTCTTATGAACCGTAAATAAAAATTTAAATAATCTAGTATCTGCCATAAGACGAATTTTTTCTATTAAATTCCCAGGATACAGCTGAGCCTCATCAAGCAAAATAACGACCTGCTCTACCGCCCCTACGTTAGTAGAAATTCCAAATCTCTCTCTGTAAACCCGCATAAAATTCTCATAATTATCAATCGGCTCACTAGGAGTAGAATGAAAAATCTGCGAATAAAGCTCTAAGAAAAATTCTTTCTCATCAAAAAACGGCTGTGGCACAAACACTACTCTTACCTTTTTTTCAAGATCGACCTTGATCTTATTAAGCAAAAATGTCTTGCCACAGCCCGGTTTGCCGTAGAAAAGTATAAGTTTTAACGGCTTTTGCAAAGCATTTAAAATTTTATGATAAGCAAGGGTAGATTTATCGAGATTAACGAAGTCTGAGACTTCGTTATCCTCGATAAAAATCTCCTTGATCGCCGTATAGCTATTACTCATTTTCGTAGATGGATTTTGAGTAACCTAGCTCTTTAAGAGAGGTAGCAAGCGGCGCGCCGGTATTATCGATGATATGTGGAGTTACTACGAAGATTAGCTCTGACGTGCTCAAAACATCGGCAGTACTTTTGAAAAGATTTCCGATTAATGGAATTTCAGCTAGCACAGGTACCCTAGTGTTATTCTTGGACTTAGTTGCGCCGATTAAACCGCCTAAAATTACAGTATCGCCATCATCTACCCAAACTACACTCGAGAGTTTCTTTTGCAAGGTATCAGGTGCGATATCTCTTCTGCCATTCTCTCTCCTTACATTATCTTCAGCATATTTAAGAGAACTTAAAGATGGATTGATTCGTAGCATAATCCTATTATCATCTGAAATTTCAGGCAAGATATTCAAAAGAATACCTACAAAGATCGAATACTGATCATCCGACTGAGTATCTCCGCCTTGATAATCACCTGTAGTAGTAGATTTCAATACGTAGTTAATGGTATCACCTACAGAGATAATAGCAGGCTGATTATTCATCGTAGTTACCTTAGGGCTAGATATGATTTTGGTTTTGCCCTTAGTCTCTAGGAAGTTAATCAAACCGTCAATATTGAAATTTAGATTAGCCCCTATCGTCCAAGTTCCGTGAGTATCGCTAGCCTTTCCTCTATTTCCGTTATCTATGTGATATCCTGAAAGCTTAGTCGGATCTCCACCTACATAGGTATTAAATCCTAGTTGAAATTTACTCCAATCTATACCGGTAGTGTATTCGTTATTTAGCTCGACAGATATGATATTTACATCTAGCAAGACTTGACGACTAAGGCGTTTTTGCATACCGCTTAGATATCTATCGACGCGAGCTATCTGAGACTTCATAGCAGTAACGGTTACTAAACCGGCATTTTGATTTATAATAGGAGCGACTGCGACATATTTTTCGGTACCGTTATTTAGAACAGAGGTGATTTCCTCGCTAATCTTCTCCCAAAAATCAAATTTCTCTTTGGTAGTGATCTTATTGTCGTCATTCCCTTTTTTATCATCATCGTCGTCATCCACTTTCGTAGGTGCGGAATCGACAGAAGATTTAGTAACAGCAGTACCTTCTCTAATAGAAGTGATGTAATCCACTTTAAAAGTCCTAGTCTCTAGCGCTGAAATTTTTAATATGCCATGAGAATACTCATAGCTTAGATTATTCTCTTTTATGAGTAGATCTAAAACTTCGCGTAAAGAAAGGTCTTTGATACTTACGCCTTGCAGCGGCTTGCTCATCTCCTCTTGAGCGATAGCATCTTTTGCTACCACCGAGAAACGGCACATATCGGATAGCTGAGTTAGCATCTCGTTTAGCGTAACGGTATCGTTAATCTTAATATTTAGCGCCTTCCTATCGCAGTTACCTGCAGTTGCGGGAGCGGCATATAGACTAGTAGCCGTAACAGACAAAGCAAGCATAGCAGCTATGCTAAGCTTTTTACTTATATGTAATAATGACATTTTGACTTCCTTGTTTTAGTGTTAGTTCGACTTTATTTTCATCGTCGTTGGTAATAATAACGCTATTGCCCGTTATTTGCACGATCTTATATGAGCCTACATACTCGCCCAAACCATACCACTTATCGTTTAGCTTAACCTTATCGCCCATAATACCTACTAGCTGATAACCTAGATCCACCTGCTGATTGGCTTCTCTAGGCGCATTGGCTTCTTTAGGATAAAACGGATCTTGCAAAGAAGCTATCTGCTCATCGCTAAGACCCACTCTAGGCTTACTAAGATCATCGAATATCGCATCGTATTTAGCTTTATAGGCTCCATTACTAGGCGCCACCGTCTGATTATTATCTACAGCAAATAGAGCAGTAGAAAGTAGCAAAGAGCATAAAATTAACTTTTTCATTAGTAATTTACTCCCCAGATAGATATACCGATGCTTCCACCGATTTTGCCATTTTTAGTGGCATTGATATCCATCTTATTTACATCTACGATCATCTCCGATTGTTCGATTAGGTTGATATACCTAAGGACGTTCGAAAATGCTCCTTCAAATTTCACATCTATATCCAGCAAAGCCTCAGGCTGAAAAATTTGTTTGATGCTAGGCTCTCTTCTATCGCTGTGAATAGCATAAATTTTAATATTGTTATTCTCTGCAATCGTTGAAAGGCTATCCATAAACTTAGCCCAGTTCTTTTCATTATAGGTAAGCTTCGAAATTTCTTTTAGCTTACCGTCTAGATATCCACGCTCATCATTGATATTTTTAAGGTTGGTTTTAGCACCATTGAGGATATTGCGTTTATTATTAACAAAAGCCTCAGGATCACCGCCAAAAAACTCGTTATATTCTCTTTGTGCGCCTTCAAGCTTAGTCGTGGCAGTACTTAGATTAGTTTCGCTCTTCTCTAAATACGGATCGGCTTGCTGACTTAAAATAAAGTAAGCTACCAAACCCACAAACAATAAAGCTATGTAAAAATAGTTATTTGCACTATTTCCCTTGGAGGCAAACCATTGATCAAGTTGATCTAATGAACTTTTCTTTTTCATTATCTAACCTCCACACTGATATTGCTATCGTAAAAGATGGTTTTATTACCCTCTTGTAGCGCGATTGTTTTAGTATCCACGCCATACACCTCTTTTTTACTGATATCCTCTAAAAGCTCGGTCATCTGCTTATCGTTTTTGGTGCGCACCTGAACAGTTAGAGTCCTATTCTCATCACCGATCCTAACCATATTGCCCTTATTTTTAACGACCATATTGGTTAGCTCAAAAATAGAAACACCCTTCATAGCGTAATTATTTTTCTTATCTAAGATGGCATTAATTAGATCGCGCCTGTCATTAAGCTCCTTGCCACTCTTAGCAGCCTGGGCATTTACCTCTTTAGTCTCTTTATCCAAACGCGCATTTTCTGCTCTAGCAGGAACCATCTGATCTTCTAAACCCTGATATTCGCTAGTTTTATCGTTAGCTACCATATTATTATAATATCCATAGCCGAAGTTATACGCAGGATACACAGCGCCAAGTAAGCAGCCTAGCAGCATATAGCCTATCAGCTTGCCGGTTGATCTTTGGGTCAAAGGCGGAGGTCTCATAAACGGCGAGTAGTTGTGATCATCGTCTTTGGTAACCAAATAATCTTGACCTACCAAGAACATCAAAATATCTAGCTGAGTGAGCGGATAATCTTTTGCGTTGATTGCAACGTTAAAATTAAAATCCTTGTATCTTAGCTTTAGATTATTTTCTACAAAAACCTCGATCGCAGGAATTTTACCGATATCCGTTCCGATATAAACGTTTTGAATATTAACGTTGTAAATTTTACTAATACCGTTCAACACGTCGTTGATGTAGTAAAACATATCGTCAAAAATTTGGATCATATAATCGCGTTCGGTCGGATTTTCTAAATTTACTCCCTGTTTGGAGAGCAATCTATAAAAGCTCTCTTCATCGACTCTGCTACCGACTAGCTCGACATATTTTTCATGCAAGAATTTTAGGTTATATCTTACTTGGCGGGATTGAAAATATTCGCCGTTTTGATACACTACCAAAAACGCATCGTCGCGCTGCAAGTAGATGAAGCAGTCGATCCCGTCGCGAGTTAGGACGCCTCTATTATACAAGCCCTCGTATAAAAATGGAGCCATAGCCACATAGTCGATGTAGTTCGTCCTAGCGGCGATCGCATCGAATTCTGAAGTGAGTTTGGCATTATCTACGACAAAGACATTGAAAATTCTATCGTCGCCGCCAGCGCCTATTACCTCACTATAGGTGATTTTGTAATCCAAAGCGGTGTCAAGCCCCAGCTCCTCATACACCTTAACGACGATCGCATCTAAAAGATCCGCGTCCTCTACCGATCTGCTTATCTCGACCGTCGCAGTCATTATATCCTTATACGGAATATATGAGACGTAAGTTTCCTTCGCACGATTCGCTTTTGAGAAGTCGTGCTCGAAAACTTCATTCTCACTTAGACCGAATATGGTTTGCGTGACTTTGTTAATCGCAACAATCGAACTAGCATTTTTACTATTCTTTGCCATAACACTCCACTTCCAAATGAAATTTTCTACGCTGCTAATACTAATAGAAATAAAATAAAATGTCAATAGATAAAATCGGTTTTTACCCTAAATTCGTCATTTTTCCAGCTTTTTTTTACAAAAACTGTTAATTTTAAGTAAATTTTGACCTTAGAAAAATTTGAAATTAACTTTTTGGCTCGAATTCCGATCCGCTTGATCGCCTCGCCGTTTTTGCCGATCAACATCTCTTTGTGAGAATTGGTGTCCGTTATGATCCTCGCATAGACCGAGATTAGACCGGGTTTTTCCACTATTTTTTCCATCACGACGTCGCTACAATACGGGATCTCGTCGCTCATACTCTCAAAAATCGCCTCGAGTATGAAGTCGCGATAAATTTCACGCTCGTTGGTCGCGCTTAAAATTTCAGGATCGTAAAAATACTCATGCTCGGGCAAAATTTTACAAATTTCGTCCAAAACCTGCTTTTTATAGACCTTTTTTTTGATGCTAACCGGGATTATCGCTTCGAATTTATCGGTAAATTTTTGATATTGTAGCAGCTTTTGCACGATCTTTTCGTCGTTTGCTTCGTCAATTTTAGTTAAAATTACGATGTGCTTAGTGCCTGCGTTTAAATTTAAAAATTTTTCATATTCCGCGGTATCATCGTGCACGGGCGCCAAAAATAGCACCAAATCGCAGCCCTCAATCGCCCCGAGCGCCACTTCGACCATCAGCTTATTCATCAGCTTGGCGCTTTCGTGCAACCCCGGCGTGTCCGTGAAAATCACCTGATCTGCGCCGTTCATCGCGATGCCGCTAATCTTACGGCGCGTGGCGTTGATCTTGTGTGAGACGAGCGAAATTTTCTCGCCGCAGAGATAGTTTAACAGCGAGCTTTTGCCTGCATTGGTCCGCCCGATGAGCGTTACAAATCCGCTTTTCATATTTTCCTTAAATCAAAATTTTATCTTAATCTAGCGCCTTCGCGATCTGCACGCGATTACGGCGCTTCATACTCGGCATGTATTTCTCAACTCGCAATTTGCGGTATTCCTTGCCCGACGCTCATTTTTTCCGCGCGCGGTCACAGCCTTGCTTAAATGCGCTCTGATTTGAGGCATTTTACTTTGCCGTCGTCACGACGGTGCCTATTTCCCCTTCGCTCGCCGTCAATTTTAAATCGCGTCAAATTTTATGCGCGAAAACCGCAAACGGTGAAATTTAAAATTTCATTTTTGCGCGCTACATAAATTTAATATTTTACGCATTTTATAAACACAATGTGAATTCGGCGTAAATTTAACTGCCGCGAACATAAAATTTTATTTAAAATTCCTCGCGGCGCGCCGCATCATACTTAGCTGCGCCGCCGAAACGATGCTCTAGGCGTGCTCAAACGAGCGCTTTAACTCCGCGGCGGTCGCGAAATTTAAAAATCACAAAATGTATTTCGCCAGATCCTCGTCGCTTGCGATGTCTGCGAGCTTTTCGCTTACGAGCTTTTCATCCACGACGATCTTTTGCCCTTTAAACTTATCCGCTTCGAAGCTGATATCCTCAAGCACTTTTTCCATTATCGTATGCAGCCTTCTAGCGCCGATGTCTTCGACCTTTTCGTTCGTGCTTGCCGCAAATTTCGCGATCGCTTTGACCCCGTCCTCGCTAAACTCCAACTCCACGCCCTCGGTCTTTAAAAGCGCCGAGTACTGCTTAAGAAGCGAATTTTTTGGCTTGATTAAAATTTCGCACAGCGCCGCCTCATCCAAGCTGTCAAGCTCGACGCGAAGCGGGAAGCGCCCCTGAAGCTCGGGTATGAGATCGCTCGGCTTGCTGATATGAAAGGCGCCCGCGGCGATAAAAAGGATATGATCGGTGTCGATATTGCCGAATTTCGTGCTTACGCTGCTGCCCTCCACGATCGGAAGCAGATCGCGCTGTACCCCCTCTTTGCTCGGATCCTGCCTGCCGCTATTGCCGCTTGAGACCGCCACCTTATCAATCTCGTCGATAAAGATGATGCCCTCGTTTTGCGCGCGCCTAACGGCTTCGGCTTTGATGCTCTCCATATCGAGAACTTTCTCGCTAGCCTCGCTTTTGAGGGCAACCTTGGCGTCTTTGACCTTCATCTCTTTTTTGCTTTTGCGCGTCGAAATTCCGATTACCTTAATGAAGCTTTCCTGCATATTCGCCATCTCGGGCGGCAAATTTGGATTTGACTCAAGCGCGTTTTCGCTTACTTCGATCTCGATACTAAGATCGTCCAGATCGCCGCGCTCGAGCTTGGCAGCCATCTTTTCGTAGCTTTTTTCGTAATCTGCGACCTTCTCCTCGCTCGCTCCGCGCGGAAGCGGCGGAAGGACTTTTTCTAAAATTTTACGCTTGATGTAATCATCGATCTTGTCTTTGTTTTTTTCAAACTCCTCGCCGCGCACTAAATTTACCGACGCGGCGGCCAGATCGCGCACCATGCTCTCCACGTCGCGCCCCACGAAGCCTACTTCAGTATATTTGCTAGCCTCGACCTTAATAAAAGGAAGCCCGAACATCTTCGAGAGCCTGCGCGCGATCTCGGTCTTACCCACGCCGGTAGAGCCGATCATCAGGATGTTTTTGGGCATCACCTCGTTTTTCATCTCATCTTCGAGCGCCATTCTACGGTAGCGATTTCGCAAAGCCACCGCTATCGTGCGTTTGGCGCTATTTTGTCCGATTATATATTCGTCTAATTTCTCTACGATCTGCTTTGGCGTCATCATCTCTTTTCGTCCCAAATTGCGTATGTTTTGATGTTTTCGTTCGTGTAAATGCAAATCTCGCCCGCGATTTTAAGGCTTTGCTTTACGAGCTCCTCTTCGTCTAGGCTAGCAAATTTATCTAAAGCTCGCGCCGCGCTAAGAGCGTAATTTCCGCCGCTTCCGATCGCCGCGATCTTGCCGTCGTCCGGCTCTACCACGTCGCCCGTGCCGCTAAGCAAAAAGATATTTTTGCGGTCCAGCACCAGCATCATCGCTTCGAGCTTTCGCAGATACTTATCCTTGCGCCACTGCTTGCTAAATTCTATCACAGCCCTTAAAAGATCGCTCTTTGCGCCGTCGAGGCACTTCTCAAACATATCAAAAAGATTAAACGCATCGGCAGTGCTGCCCGCAAAGCCCGCTAGGACGTTACCTTCTTTGCCGATCTTTCGAATTTTAGTCGCATTGCCCTTTAAGACGGTGTTTCCGAACGTAACCTGCCCGTCGCCGCCGATGACCGAGGCCTTCGCGCCTTTGTAGGCTAAAATGGTAGTCGCTTCAAACACTAGCCACCTCTATCTCAAATTTAGCACTTATGCCGTGCTTTAGCTTGGCATTTACATCGTAAATCCCGGTCGTTTTAATAGCCTCGGTCTCTAAAATTTTCTTATCGATTTCGATCCCCTTTTGCTCTTTTAGCGCGGTTGCGATCTCATCTTTCGTGACAGATCCAAAAAGCGCGCCGCTCTCGCCCGTCTGCTTTACGATCTTTACGCGGATCTTGGCTAGCTCCTCGGCTAGTTTTTGCAGGCTTGCGACCTCATATTTTTCAAGCTCAGCCTGTTTTTTCTTATCCGCTTCAAATTTACGCAAAACCTCAGTCGTAGCGGCTTTGGCGTAACCTTTGCCGATTAGGAAGTTGTTGCCGTAGCCGTCCTTGACCTCCTTTACCTCGCCCGCCTTTCCGAGCCCCTTAACATCTTTGATCAATAATACTTTCATCCATTATCCTTTTAAATTTAGCTTTAAATTTACAAAATTTTATAAGCGGCGCGGGCGGATCTGAAATTTAGTGAAATTTCATGAAACCCGCTGGCAGCCGCGCGCTACTTTTCCGATAAATTTTAAAATTTCGTTTTGTGAAATTTGCCTGCACACCTTGCCGCTATAGGCAAAATTTCAGCTAAAGCTTGCGTCCGTTCTTACCCGCGATGATAAATCTTAGCGCGCTTAGCTTGATAAATCCGTCGCCGTCTTTTTGATTAAAAACTTTATCCTCTTCAAACGTCACGAAATCGGTATTAAACAAACTATCGCTCTTGCTTTCCCTGCCCAGCACGGTAACGTTGCCCTTATAAAGCTCTAGCTTAACCTTGCCGTTTACGTGCTCTTGGGATTTGTTTATCAGCTCTTGAAGCAGCAAGCGCTCCGGGCTGAACCAAAAGCCGTTGTAGATGAGCTCGGCGTAGCGCGGCATCAGATCGTCTTTTAGATGCGCCGCACCGCGATCTAGCGTGATGCTCTCGATCGCGCGGTGAGCCTTTAGCATGATCGTGCCGCCCGGAGTTTCGTAGCAGCCGCGGCTCTTCATGCCGACGTAGCGATTTTCTACTAGATCGAGCCTGCCGATGCCGTTTTTAGCGCCGAGCTCGTTAAGTGCTGCCAGCATCTCGTGCGGTTTAAGCGCCTTGCCGTTTAGCTTTACGGGATCGCCGTGTTTGTATTCGATCTCGATGATCTCGCTCTTATCTGGCGCATTTTTAGGGCTTACGGTCCATCGCCACATATCCTCTTCAGGCGCATGGGCGGGATCTTCAAGCACCAAGCCCTCGTAGGAGATGTGAAGGATATTCGCATCCATCGAATATGGCGATTTGCCGGGCTTTGAGGCGATGTCGATGCCGTTTTTCTTAGCGTAAGTAAGAAGCTTCTCGCGAGAGTTCAAATCCCACAACCTCCACGGCGCAATCACCTTAATATCGGGATTTAGCGCGTATGCGCCAAGCTCGAAGCGGACTTGATCGTTACCCTTGCCGGTTGCGCCGTGGCTTATGGCGTCCGCGCCGGTTTTTTTCGCGATCTCGACTAGCTTTTTAGCGATCAGCGGGCGCGCGATCGACGTGCCCAAAAGATACTCGCCCTCATAGACGGCATTTGCACGAAACATCGGAAATACGTAATCGCGCACAAATTCCTCGCGCAGATCCTCTACGAAGATATTTTCCTTTTTGATGCCCAGTTTCACAGCTTTGTTTTTGATCGGCTCCAAATCCTCGTTCTGGCCGATATCTGCGGTGAAAGTCACCACATCGCAGCCGTAAGTATCGCCGAGCCACTTTAAAATAATGCTAGTATCAAGTCCTCCAGAATACGCCAAAACGACCTTTTTTACATCTTTTTTTGCCATCTCAAATCCTTTACGTAAAATTTGGCGAAATTCTACCAAAAATAGTTTAATAGTTGCTTTTAAGGCAAATATCGCTAAACTCACGCTTATGAGAATCGATAAATTTTTAAACGCAGTCAATATCACTAAGCGGCGCGCCATCAGCGAAGATATGTGCAAAAGCGGCGTCGTAGCCGTAAACGGCGTCGTAGCAAAGCCCGCCAAAGAGCTTAAAATAGGTGACGTTATCACGATAAGCTTTTTGGATAGAAAACAAAGCTTTAAGGTCCTAGCCTTTCCTAGCGCGAAAAATACGCCCAAAAGCGAGCAGGCAAAGTATGTCCAAGAGCTTTGAACTCATCTGCGGCGAGGATGAAATTTCGCGCCTCGTACAGGCTCTGCCAAAAAGCGGCATAATATTGCTAATCGGCGATCTTGCCAGCGGCAAAACGACGCTTGCGCGCGCGATCGTGCGGGCTCACGGATTAGACGAGCACGTGAGTTCGCCTACGTTTTCGATCATGCAAAACTACGGCGAAATTTATCATTACGACATCTATAACGGCGGCTGTGAGGGGATTTTAAAAAACGGACTATTTGAAAATTTATTTGAAGAGGGGCTTCATCTGATCGAGTGGGCGGATGAAAATTTGATAAATTTACTTAAAAAATATGAGCTTGATTTTTGCGTAGTGAGGATCACGCCGCACGCGCAAGGACGAAAATACGAGGTAAGCTATGCATAAACTGGAAGTCAGGAGCCTAAAAAAAACCATAAAAGGCACGCCGATCATCAAAGGAATCTCACTAGAGCTTTACAATGGCGAGATCGTGGGGCTGCTAGGGCCCAACGGAGCGGGCAAAACCACGACATTTTATATGATCTGCGGGCTGATAAGCGCTAGCGGTGGCGATATATTGCTTAATGAGAGCAGCATCGCAAAGGTTCCGCTTCATAAGCGCGCCAAGCTCGGCATCGGCTACCTACCGCAAGAAAGCAGCATCTTTAAAGAGCTTAGCGTTGAAGAAAATTTGATGCTCGCCGCGGAGATCACCTATAAAAACAAGGCCGAAGCTTCGCAAAAGGTCGATGAGATGCTAAATCTGCTCAACATCGAGCCGATCAGATTGCGCAAAGGCGTGAGCCTAAGCGGCGGCGAGCGCAGGCGCTGCGAGATCGCGCGGAGTCTGATGATAACGCCGAAATTTCTACTTTTAGATGAGCCGTTTGCGGGCGTCGATCCGATCGCCGTTAACGACATCCAAAGCATCGTGCGCGATTTAAGCGATCTTGGCATCGGCGTGCTCATCACCGATCACAATGTCCGCGAAACGCTTGCGATCTGCGACCGTGCCTACGTCATCAAAGACGGCGAGCTGTTCGCCGGCGGCACCGCAAAAGAGATAGCTAACGATCCAAATGTCCGTAAATTCTACCTCGGCGAGGATTTTAGTATCTAAGCCGGCAAGGACGCTTTATATTTTCAGCTCCCTCTTCGGTCCGGGCGTTATAAATTCTATAATTTAAGTTCTGCGATTTAAAATTAAAGCAAACGGCTGCGACTAGCCGTGCACTTGAATTTCACGTATTAAATTTTTAAAGAGCATATAGACTCGTTTTAAAATTTTTAAATTTCAAAGGGCGTTTTACGCTGCAAATTTTAAATAATTTTTTGCAGCAGGTTCTCTTTTCGCAACCGAAATTTTACACCCGCGGTACATAAAATTTAAATCGCATTTTAATCGCGCTTTGTTTAAATTAAATCAAATTTTAAAGCGTGAGGTATCTCTAAAACGCGATGCCTCCGTCTGCGCACTAAAATCACGCCCACAGTTTGCAAAAAATATCCACTCGCAGAATTAAATTTCAAAACGAATACAGCCGCAAATGAATTACATATGCAACGGTGCTTGAAATTACGCGCGAGATGCCGTCTAATTTCACGGCTAAATTCCTGCGAGCGATGGCGTAAACCAAAGCGCACACAAAACCTACTCGCTTCGGCTTCGACGCATCAAATTAAAAGCAACGCGCGAAGCAAAGCCTTCCGACCCGCTAGAATTTTTCCGATTAAGCCACTTTATTTAATTAAAATTGCGCTTTTATTTGCTCTGCGGGTTTAAATTTCGCTCATCTTAAAGCTCGCTGCGAATTTTAAAATTTTAACCTGGTGCTCGTCGCTTCCATTAAAATTTTGGCGAGATCAAGGAGAGATTATGAAAAAAGTTCTACTTTCGTGCGCCTTGGCGGGCGCGCTTTTTGGCCTAGAGATCGACGGATTTAGCGCACCTAGCGGTTCGCTCATTACCGATGACGCTTTTTATATCGCAAATCGCGGCAGTAGTGAAGATCCACAAGAGCGCGACGGCTTCATCAGCCGCATAGTAAAAAACTCGGGTGTCGTTGAGACAAATTTTATAGACGATCTGGTAAATCCGGGCGGAATGGCGCAGATCGCGGACGTGCTTTATGTCTGCGATATCGATACTATCAGGGGTTTTGCCAAAGGCCAGGAGGTTTTCAATCTAAAAATCGAGGGAGCGCAGGCCTTAAACGACGTCGTGGCGCTCGGTAGTGAGGTTTTGCTCGCAAGCGATCCCGCGCGTGGGACGATCTGGCGCATCGACCTGCTCTCGCGCACCGCGGATGAGTTTGCGCGCATCGATCCATCGCTAGGCAGCCCAAACGGACTTTTGGCTAAAGGTGATAAGCTTCTGATCACTACATTCGATCTTAGTGGAAAGGTCCCGGGGCGCGTGCTAAGCATGGATTTGAAATCTCGAGAAATTTCGATCTTTGCCGATATGAAGGGGGTTTCCTACGGCATAGCGCGCGGAAAAAACGGCGAAATTTTAATTAGCGACTGGGGTGAGGACCTTTTAAGCGGTAAAATTTGGCGTATCGATGCAAACGGACAGATACGCAAAATAAGCCTCGGCGCGATGCAAAGACCTGCGGACATCTCAAGCGACGGCAAGGTTTTATTGATCCCAAAAACGCTGGAAAACAAGGTGGAGCTGATAAATTTGCCGTAACCGGTCGTCTTATTGCAGCTTCGCAGTTTGCTTAAATTTTACAAAATATATGCTGTATCGTGCTTTATAAGCCATCTTTTTGCGCTTCGCCGCTTACGTAGCGGCGTCGGTTGCGACGCTATAGCCGATCGCGATACCGAAATTAGGTCAATGCCGAAGCCGGTCGCAGCGCCAAGGCTAATTGCGGCAGCGTAAGAGTTATATTACGAAACCGATCGCCCTTTTTCGCGCGCACTCAAGAGCCAAGTATGCCCAAAAGCTGCGTGTGTCGTCTTACAACACGCAAATGCCGAGCCTGCCGTAAAATTTGCAAATCCATCTACCCTCCTTTTAAATTCCATCGCCTTAAATTTCATCGCCGCAGATATTTTCGCAGACCGAGCGGCGCGAAATTTTAGCGCGAAATTTAACGCCTGCCGTGACTTAAAAGCCTTAAAGACTCATAACGCGCGAAATTTCAGCGTAAATTTTAACGATGAGAGGCGCTTTTACATACCGCGTCGTATCTGCGCGCGACCGAATTCTACGCGGCGGTGCGATCTCGGTTACTGCGCGCTGTCGCTGTACGGATGCGTGAAGCTTACCATTCTACGCAGCGCCTATGTCTAGGCCGCTCCTGGCGCCCGCGCGTAGAACCTATTTCTCTGTGCGCCCCTCCCAGACGGCGGGGGCGTCAAGCTCTACGTATGAGCTTAAAATTTCATACGGCTCGTAGCCAAATTTATACGCTAGGCTCGGACACTGCTTCACCGCGTAGCCTAGATAGATCCATCGTAGCCCCAGATCTTGGGCGAACTCGATCTGTTTTAAAAGCGAAAATTTACCCAGACTTAGATGCGGCAGATACGGATCGTAGTAGCAATACACCGAGCTGATGCCGTCATCCACGATATCGATGAGATCGACGCAGATAAGTCGCCCGTCCTCGCCGTAGTAAGAGATTTCTTTGCCGAAGTCGCCGTGGCCCTGGACGTAAATTTCATCATATCGCTCAAAATCGATCTCTTGAAGAGGCCAGCCCTTTTTTAGATGCATGTAGTCGTGATAGAGCGCGAAAAGCTCCAAACGCGCATCGTTTAAAAGCGGGCAAGATTGCCATACATAGGCGGTCGTGCGATTATTTTTATAGACGCGACGATGCGATTTGCTAAATTTAAAATTTGCGGCATCGACGCGTAGACTTTTGCACTCCGCACATCCCGCACAAATGGGCTTTTGAAAATACCTACCGAAGCGACGATAGCCGTGCTGCACTAAGCTTGAATTATACTCGAAGTCGCAGTCTTTTATGTAGAGATACTCGCTACGCGCGGCTCTGCCGTCCAGATAGGGACAAGAAAAATCCAGCGTGCAAAATGGAATTTCAGTCATTCAGCTTTTTGATATTTGCCGCGTCCACGTATTTTAAAAACTCGTCTTTGAGGCGCTTTTCGCGTGCGGCGATGCTCTCTTTGGCTACGTCAAATTCCTCTGCGACGCCGTCTAAGCCGCTTTCGCTTTGCAAGCTTGAATCATCATCTCTGAAAATATCTTTAAACTCGTCGCGATTTGGATCCCTCTTTTTAGGCTTTTTGGGCGCGGAGCTCGCCGCTTTATCCTTAAGCATATCCTTTTTTATATCTTTTAGGCTATCTAAAAAATCCATAACTCTTTCCTAAATCCGCGCCGATTTGCGCATCGTAGCAATGATGGCGGCGATCGCTTCGTTTTTATTCGGTTGCATATCGTCGATGGTGTTTTCTAAAATTTTGTCTAAATTTTTCTCTACATAGCTCGTGTCAAAAAAGCCGAGCCGAAACTCGCGCGACTTGCTGATGCTAAGCAAAAACGGAATGATCGTACGCACTCCCTCGATGCGAAACTCCTTCAGCGCGCGCTCTAGTTTATTAACGGCCAGGTCGTAGTCGGTGGTTTTGATGATGAGCTTGGCTAGAAGCGAGTCGTAAAACGGCGGAATTTTATAACCCTTGTAGATGTGGCTATCGACGCGCACCGAAGGACCTAGCGCGGGATAATAATCGCTAACAGTGCCGGGAACGGGGGTGAAATTTTTCCAGACGTTTTCGGAGGTAATACGCGCCTCGATCGCGTAGCCGTGCGGTTTGATATCGCTTTGCTCAAGCTCTAAAATTTCGCCGTTTGCGATGCGGATCTGGCGCACGACGAGATCGACGCCCGTGACCTCCTCAGTAATGCCGTGCTCGACCTGGATACGGGTATTCATCTCCATAAAATAGAAGTTGTTGTAATCATCAAGCAAAAATTCCACCGTGCCTACGTTGGTGTAATTCACCGCTTTTGCCGCAGCTACCGCAGTAGTACCCATCGTCTTTCGCAGATGCTCGCTTATCGAGGGGCACGGCGCGATCTCGATAATCTTTTGGTGGCGACGCTGAATCGAACAATCGCGCTCGCAGAGGTGAATGATGTTGCCGTAATTATCGCCGATGATCTGAAACTCGATATGGCGCGGTTTGACGACGAGTTTTTCCATAAAAATTTCATCGTTGTTAAAAAAGGTCTTCGCCTCCCTCGTGCACGAGTCGTAGGCGCTCTGCATATCTTTCTCTTCCCATACCTCGCGGATACCGCGTCCGCCGCCGCCGCCGCTAGCTTTTAAAATCACGGGGTAGCCGATCTCGCGCGCATATTTTTTGATCGTATCCATGCTCTCGTGATTGAGCTTTTCAGTGCCTGGTACGATCGGAATGCCGTTTTTGCGCATCAAATAGCGAGCGATGTTTTTGTTGCCCATTTTGCGGATAACATCGGGCTTTGGGCCGATGAAGATGATCCCTGCGTCCTCGACCTCTCTTGCAAAGTCAAAATTCTCGCTCAAAAAGCCGTATCCCGGATGTATCGCATCAGCGCCACACTCTTTGGCGACTTCGACGATCTTTTTGGCGTCCAGATAGCCTTTTAGCGCATCAGTGCTTACCTCGTAGGCCTCGTCGGCGATTTTTACATGCAAACAATCAACGTCGGGTTTTGTGTAGATCGCGACGCTTTTAATATGCAGATCTCTGCAGGCTCTAATAATGCGAACCGCGATCTCGCCGCGATTAGCAATAAGAATTTTACGTATCATAAATAATTGCCTCTTTTAAAGAAATACCGCAGTAATAATAGTATAAAAAATTTTATAGCAAGTTGAAATTTGCAAAAGGCAGTTGAAATTACGGATAAAATTTAAAGAATATTTATGGTGCCCGAGGTCGGAATCGAACCGACACGAGGTCGCCCTCGCCAGATTTTGAGTCTGGTGCGTCTACCAATTTCACCACTCGGGCATTTTAAAAAAGTTTTGATTGTATAAATTTAAAAAAGATAAGCCCCGAAGACGGGGCTTGGAGCAAGAAAATTATTTTTTCTTCTTGCCTTTTGCAGCTGCAACAGCCTCTTTTAGCTGTTTGCCGACTTTAAATTTTACTACTTTAGTAGCAGGAGATTTATAAGTTCTGTTTGTGCCAGGAACTTTACCCTCGCGAGCTGCACGCTCTGCAATACCGAAAGATCCGAAGCCAATGAAGCTTATGTCATCACCTTTTACCAAAAGCTCTTTGATAGCCTCAAGTGCAGAATCAACTACCTTAACGGTATCTTTTTTAGAAAGACCTGCCTTATCGGCAACTACCTGGATAAAATCAGCTTTTTTCATGCTAATCCTTTAAAATAAAGTGGCTTGGGCGGTATTCTACAATAGTTTCGCAAAAAATACAATAGTTTTTTAAGAAAAAAACGCAAAAATCGGCAAAATTTAGCCGAATTTAGCCCAAATTCGTCAATTTTTCAGATTTTGCTTCTTTAAATTTTAAAATCTCGCCATATTTTTGGGGCTGATTTTTGAAATTTTGCTAGATTTCGAAAAATTTCAAAATTTCTTCCCCTCCCGCTTCATTTTTATAAAATTTCGCCCAAATTTGCCGCTTTAAAATATATAAACTATATTTTGTTATAATCCGCGCAAAATTTCAAAGGCTTTTTTATGACTAAAATTTTAATGATAGAGGACGATTTAGAACTCGCAGAAATTTTAAGCGAATATCTGCAGCAATACGATATCGATATTACAGTCGCGGACGATCCGTTTTTGGGGCTTTCTAAGTTAAATTTAGAAAATTTCAACCTCGTGATTTTAGATCTCACGCTTCCTGGGATGGATGGACTTGAGGTCTGCAAAGAGATCCGCAAAAACACCGATATACCGATCATAATCTCAAGCGCCCGCCACGATCTGACCGATAAGATCAACGCTTTTGACTTCGGTGCGGACGATTATCTGCCAAAGCCCTATAATCCGCAAGAGCTTTTAGCGCGCATCAAGCGCCACATCGAGCGCTACGACATAAACTCCATCCAGCGCGCCGCAAAGCCGAAAAAAGACCTCGAAGTGGATGATTTCCGCCACGTCATCAGCTTCAAAGGACAACCCCTGTCGCTCACCATCGCCGAATACGACGTGCTTTCGTATCTCATCAAAAAGGAAGGCGGCGCGATCACCCGCGAGGAGCTCATCTACAACTGCAGCTCCATAAGCGAGGAATCCTCAAGCAAAAGCATCGACGTCATCATCGGCCGCATCCGCCTAAAGCTTGGCGAAACATCCAAGGCACCCAGCTACATCCACGCTATCCGCGGCGTAGGCTATAAGCTGATACAATGAACGGGCTTGCGCCGGACGAGCTTGCGCGATGAAATTTAAATGCTCGCGGCTCTAAATTTAATAGATGCCCGTGCGGCGAAATTTAAAGCGCAAGTACAAACTCCGCGCGATTTTGTCCTTTAAATTTAAGGCGCCGCAACTGAAGCGTTAAAATTTTACGATAAAATTTTATAGTTATAAATTTGGCGTGCGATTTTAAATGGGCGTGGAATTTTATCGTTGTAAATTTCGGCAAAATCGGCGCTGCGGGCAAAAACGAGCTGTAAAAGCAGAGCAAAGGGCAGCGAGAAGGGGCAAATTTTAAAATTTAAAGCAGCGCGGATGTTAAATTTAAAAGCGCCCCGCTTTGCGATAAAATTTTAAAATTTACGCGCCGTGCCTTTAAGACGCGCCGTAAATTTAAAGCCGAATGAGCCGTAAGCCGGTCTGCGCGCCAAAGCAAAGCAAGCCCGCGGCTTCAAAGCTTTGAAATTTTAAAAATTTAAGGATCATATAAATTTAATGAAAGTAAAATCGTCGATTTTTTACACCATCACGTTCATCTTCGCGCTCGCCGCTGTGGGCGTTTCGCTCGCGCTACTCTGGCTAATCGGCTACGATCAGCAAAACTACACTCGCGAGCTAAACTCCAAATACTCCATCGTTGCGCGCGCGAACCTATATCAGATGAGTAAGCTCATCAGCGATGTCGAATACGAACGGCAGGTCGCAAATTTCGAGTTTTCGACCATCCGCGATGAAGCCAAGCGCGATGAGATCATTAAAGGCGCTGAAATTTTAGACAGCATCTCCGCAGACATCGGCTCTGCAGACATCTTGCTATTTAAGCGCAAGCACTACTTAAAAATCACCCACGCGGGCGAGACGCGACTTTTAAACGACAAGGATTATCAGCCCTACCGCTACGATATTTTCAAAGCGATCTACGGCGTCATTTTGGCGATCATCCTGCTTGCGTATATCTTTATCATCCGCAAAATTCGCCCTCTTCGCAAGCTTAAGCGCCAGATCGATAAATTTGCTAAAGGCGATCTTCAGATCAAGGACGTAAGTGTGGGAAACGACGAAATTTCCGAGGTTTCGCACGCATTTTACGAGGCGGTCACGCAGATAAATAAGCTTAACGAATCGCGCCATCTGTTTTTGCGAAACATAATGCACGAGCTTAAAACTCCCATCACAAAGGGTCGCATCGCCGTCGAGATGATCGAGCGCGGTAAAAATCAGGAACGTCTCATCTCGGTCTTTGAGCGGCTGGAGAGCCTAATCAACGAATTTGCGGCGGTCGAGCGCGCGACTGCGGGCACGGCGTTAGTCGAACGCGGAATTTTTTCAATGGATGAAATTTTAAAAGAAGCGCTCGGCATCGCGATGATCGAACCCGGCTGCGTCACGCTGCAAAATCCGCTAGGCCTGAGCTTAAACGTCGATCTAAAGCTCTTTTGCGTCGCGGTGAAAAATTTAATCGACAATGCCGTCAAATACGCCGCAGACGGTAAAATTTTAATCCGCCTAAACGCCGAGACGATGGACTTCATAACGCTCGGCGAGCCGCTGCAGAAGGACTTTAGCTACTACAAAGAGGCCTTCGTCAAGGGCACGAACGCCAAGCAAAGCTTCGGTCTGGGGCTTTACATAGTCGATAACATCGCCAAGGCGCACGGACTAAAATTCCTCTACCGCAGGCAGGATGAGCTAAACGTTTTTTATTTCGAGGGGATCGAAAAGATAGCTGCGTTATGAAATTTAAGCACATTTTTTATATTATTGCGCCAAAAATTCGAAACGAGAAGATGCGAAATTTCATATTTTTAGCGCTGTTTTTAAACGCGACCATATTTTTTCTACCTCGCGGCGCGCAAGCCGAGAGTTTCATCACCGACGAGGAGTACGGCGCGATGCTGTATAAAAACCCGCGCGGCGTGGGCTGCGATAAGTGCCACGGCGAAAAGGGCGAGGGCTCGCTAATCGCGACGTATAAAGAATTTAACCGCACCGCGGGCGCCTACTACGAACGCGCCCTAAACGCGCCGCCGATTAACAATCTCTCGCTTCAGGAGCTCGCCGACGGGATCAGTAGCTCGCGCGACGTGATGCCCAGCTACTTCCTGACGCAAAACGAGATCATCATCATTTACAAATATATAAAATCGATAAATCAACCAAAAAATCAACCAAAAAAGAAGGAGAAAAAATGAATAATCACGACGAATTTCTAGCAGCGCAAAAACTTATCCCGGGAGGCGTAGACTCGCCGGTGCGAGCATTCGGCAACGTAGGTGGCGAGCCTTTTATGGTGGATCGCGGCGAGGGCTCGTACATCTACGACGTTGAAGGCAAAAAATATCTCGACTTCGTGCAGAGCTGGGGTCCGCTCATCTTCGGTCACGCCGACGCAGACATCCTGTGCGCCGTCGTGCAAACCGCCAAAAAGGGACTAAGCTTCGGCGCATCCAGCCCGCTTGAAACGCAGCTTGCCTCGCTCGTGCTAAAAAATTTCGATTTCCTAGATAAGATACGCTTTACCAGCAGCGGCACGGAAGCTACGATGAGCGCGATCCGTCTTGCGCGCGCCTTTAGCGGACGAGATAAAATTTTAAAATTTGAGGGCTGCTACCACGGTCACAGCGACAGTCTGCTCGTCAAAGCGGGCAGCGGTGCGAGCACCTTCGGTAACGCAAGCAGCGCGGGCGTGCCTGAGGATATCGCAAAAAACACCTACCTAGCCAGATACAACGACATACAAAGCGTAAAGGACGTCCTAGCGCAAAACGACATCGGCACGATCATCATCGAGCCGATCGCAGGAAACATGGGTTTGGTGCCGGCGGATCCCAAATTTTTAACCGAGCTTCGCGCGCTGTGCGACGAGAAAAAGATCGTGCTTATAATCGACGAGGTAATGAGCGGCTTTCGCGCGAGCGAGCTGGGTAGCTACGGTATCTACGGCGTCCGCGGCGATCTGGTAACATTCGGCAAGGTCATCGGAGGCGGCATGAGCGTGGCGGCGTTTGCGGGCAAGCGCGAAATCATGGATATGATAAGCCCGCTAGGAGCGGTGTATCAAGCGGGCACGCTAAGCGGAAACCCCGTCGCAATGGCTGCGGGCATCGCCAGCCTAAGTAAAATTTACGCTAGCAGCGGCCTTTACGAAAGGCTCGGCGAGCTGGCGCGTAGGCTTACGGACGGGCTTTGCGCTATAGCGCAGCGCCGCGGCATCGCGCTGCAAACCGCCTGCGTAGGCTCGATGTTCGGATACTTTTTCGCAGACGAAGAGGTGCGCGACTATGACGGCGCTTTGCGGGCAGACACCGTGCGCTTTGCGAAATTTCACGGCGAGATGATTAAGCGCGGCGTATTTTTGGCACCTAGTCAGTTTGAGACGGGCTTTATCTGCGCCACGATGAACGAAACGCAGATCGACTTTGCGCTAAACGCCGCGGATGAAGCGATGGCGGCGCTTTAAGGGCTACATTTTAAAATTTTACGGATTTTAGATGAGAGTAACGAAAAATTTAAACAAAATCGTAAAGGGCGCCTGCGACATCAGCCTAGGCATCTCAATCGTCGTAGCGATCGGCATCGGCGTAGCGATCGGGCTTGGGCTGCGACACCTCACGGGCTCGCTGCTTCTGCTCTGGCTTGGCATCGCTATCGGCATCGCGGCGGCGTTTTTAAACGTTTACCGCGCGTGCAAGGCGCTAAATTCGAGCCTAAAGGAGCTTGAGAACGATCCGAAATACAAGGCGGATCCTAAAAATTTCGACGACGACGATGAATGGGATGAGCGAGATTGAATAGGCGATTTTTGCTCATATACTGCGCGCTAAACGCGGCGTTTGTCCTGCTTGGGCTAGCGCTTTGCGGCGCAGGATTTTTCGGCTCGGGCTCTTTCGGCGTGCGGGCGCTTGCCTGGCTTCTTAGCTTGGAGGCCGGATTTTTGGGCGCATTCGGCGCGGTATATTTTTCGTTTCGCGCTTACCGAAACAAAATAGAAGATGAGCTCAGAGCCGGCAAATACGATGAAATTTTGCGGCAAAGCTCTAAAAATTCCACCGGTTTTATGAACGTCAAAACTTCCGCAAACGATACGAATTCCGCAAGCTTTGGCAGCGAAAACCTAGGTGGCGCGAGCGGCGACGATAAAATTTTATATAGCGAAGTTTGCGGCAATGAAATTTTAAAGAGCAAAAGCTTTAGCGATCTAAATTCAGGCGCTGAAATTTTAAATGCTCAAAATTCCAAAGGCGCGGTAAATTTTACTAGCGGCGAGACCCGCGTCGAAAACGGCGATAGCCGCGCCCTGCACGACGAAGCCGCCGCTGGATGTGCCACAAACTCTACCGCCGACGAAGATACCGAAAATTTTACCGCCGAGCGCGACATACCCGCCGCTGCCGAGTGCAACATAAAGTCCACCAAGAGCAGTCGCAACGAAACCTCCGCTTACGACGCGACCGCTTTAGGACACGCCGCCGATAAATTTAATATGAATGGCAGCGCGACTTGTAGCAACTCACACGGCGGCATAAACGACGAAGCTAGCGATAGTTCGCAAGACGGCATAGGCGAGCGTTGCGACGACTTGAAAAATGCAGCGAACAGCGATCTGAGGGGCGGCTTAGATAGCGGCGAGCAGAGCGGCGGCGCAGATCGCAGCAATCATAGCGATGGCACAGTTAACGGCAATCGTGGCGGCGATGTAGATAGCAACGAGCGGAGCGACGGTACGAGCGATTTTGGGGGCGGGATTAGCAGCGCGCGCGACGGATCAAATGATGATTTCGACGGCGCGGACGGCAGCGTCGATGATTGGGATGATGAGCGCAAAAGAGGCGAGGTTCGGAGCAATTTTGCGGGGGCGTTTTTCTCTCCGTTTAAAATTTTGTCTTACGCGGCGCTCGTGGCGGCGATCTACCTGCTTGCCAAGCTGTCTTTGCTAAATCCGCTGGCGATTATCTTGGGCGTTGCGATCATTCCTCTGGGCACGATGATCGTTGCCTTCGCTGACAAAGACGCGCGCTAAAGCTCAAACGGCGCGAGCAAGACGCTTTAAGTTTTAAAATTTAGCTTCAGCGGGATTGAGCGCAGATTGGCGCAGGATAAAATCGCGGCGATGCCTGCCATCGCGAGCCGCGCTACGGACGCCGCGCGTTTCGGCACGTACCCGGGCGGGCTAAATTTATAAAATTTGCGCCGCACATATTTGAACTTCTGCGTAAATTCAGATCGGCGTGGCGAGCCGTAGAAATTTTACGCAGCATTTCGGCGCGTAATTCTAAAATTAAATTTAACCGCCGCAGATTGCAAATACGGCGCGAAATCCTTATCTATATTTAATTAAATTTTAGCTACCATTATGCAAAATTTGAGGAAAAATTATGAATTACGATACCTTGAAAAAAATCTTTTTTCTATTCGATCCCGAAACCGCTCACAAGATCGCAGAATTCGGACTTCGCGCGCTCTATGCGACTCCGGGTGGACTTGAGATTTTAGCAAAATTTGGCGTTTATAAAGATGAAATTTTAACTCAAAATATATGGAATTTAAGCTTCGATAACCCCGTGGGTATCGCGGGCGGCTTCGACAAAAACGCCACGATGATCGCACCGCTAGCAGCTCTGGGCTTCGGGCACATAGATTTTGGCACCTTTACGCCGCGTCCTCAAAGCGGCAACGAAAAGCCGCGACTTTTTCGCCTCGTAGCGGAGAAAAGTATTCAAAACGCGATGGGCTTTAACAACGAAGGCGCCGATGTTATCGAGCGTCGCGTGCGAAAAATTTATCCTTTTAAAATCCCGATCGCCGCAAATATCGGCAAAAACAAAGCCACCTCGAACGAGGACGCGCTAAGCGATTACGAAGCCTTGGGTCGTAAATTTAACGGGCTGTGCGATTTTTTCATCATCAACGTAAGCTCGCCGAACACCCCCAATCTGCGTGCTTTGCAAGAAAACAGCTTCATAAGCGAGCTGATCGGAGCGATGAAAAAGATCACGAACAGGCCGCTCGTCTTAAAGCTGGCGCCCGATATGAGCGCGGATCAGGCGATCGCGCTGTGCGAGTGCGCGGTGCAAAGCGGCGCAAGCGGCATCATCATAAACAACACGAGCGTTGATTATTCGCTAAGCCCCAACGCTAGGGACTTCGGCGGCCTAAGCGGCAGGCTAATCACCGAAAAATCGCGAAAGCTTTTCGCACAGGTCGCTCGCGAACTCTTCGGCCGCACGATCCTAATCAGCTGCGGCGGCATAGACAGCGCGCAGGAGGCCTACGAGCGCATCAAATCGGGCGCGAGCCTGGTTCAAATTTTTACCGCCTTTATCTTCAAAGGCCCGTTCGTCGCAAAATCGATCAACGAGGAGCTCGCGAAGCTTCTGCGCGCAGACGGCTTCAATAACATAAACGAGGCGGTCGGAGTAAATTTAAAAGATCGCGTGGGCGAAGGATACGGCATCAGAAATGATCTGGTCGAAAGTCGCGGCAATGGCGCGACTTTGCGCACTTACGAAAATAAAGACGCGGAAGCTAAAGCGGATAAAATTTCGAGTGCGAGCAAAGGCGAGGAAACGAGCGAAATTTCAAACGCGCCCAAAAGCAAGGATGCGGACGAAAATTCTAACGACGGCAAAAGCGAAATATCGAGCGCTCGAGCCGATAAAATTCCCGCCGTTCAAACAGATGAAATTTCGAGCATTCAAGCAGATGAAATTCCTAGCGCTCAAACAAACTCAAGCTCCGAAGCGGACGAAAATTCTAGCACTTCGGCAAATTTAAACGCCTTGGTAAGCGCAGATATCGCGGCGGATCAAAGATCAATCGAGCAAAGCGGTGCAGAGAACGAAAATTCAGAGATTAAAAGTGGCGCGAATAACAAAAATCCCGAAGTTAAAAGCACAAAACAAAGCAGCACAAAAAGTGAGAATTTAGAGGCTAAAAGCACAAAGCAAGGCAGCGCGGATCGAAAGCAGGATAAAATTTCAAAAGGCGCGTCTAAAGGTGGCACAGAACAAAAGCAAAGTCAAATTTCAAAAGGCGACGCAAGCTCCAAACGCGGTAAAATTTCAAAGGACGCTACGCAGAAAGACGCCGCGCAGAAGGATACTGCGAAGGATAATGACGCCTCGCAGAAGGACGTCGTGCAGGATAACAACGCCTCGCAGCAGAAAGGCGCCGAAGCAAAAAATCTCTCGAAAAGCAGCATAAAGAGCGAGAATTTAGAGGCTAAAAGCACAAAACAAAGCGACACGGCAAGTAAAACCGCCAAAACCAAAACCGCGACCAAAGTCGCGTCAAAAAACGACATAGAAAGTAAAAATTCTAAAACTAAAGCCGTGCCAAAAGGTAGCGCAGAAAGCAAAAGCTCCAAGGCCAAAAACGCAAAGCAAAGCGGCGCCAAAACTAAAAATGCCGAGGCTAAAGAGACCAAAGAGGTTAAAGAAGCGAGCGGCGCCCAAGACGCGGAGCAAAACTCAAGCAAAAAACGAAAGGCGAAAAAAGATTAATGTTTCCAAAATTTAAGAAAATCACGCTGCAAAACGGGCTTCAAATTTATCACATCCCGATGAATAAAGGCAGCGGCGTCATCAGCGTGGACGTGTTTTACAACGTCGGCTCGCGCGACGAGACGATGGGCAAAAGTGGCATCGCGCACATGCTGGAGCATCTAAATTTTAAGTCCACGAAAAATCGCAAGGCGGGCGAGTTCGACGCGATCGTAAAGGGCTTTGGCGGCGTAAATAACGCAAGTACGGGCTTTGATTACACGCACTACTTCATCAAGTGCGCGAGCGCAAATTTAGAGGTCTGCTTGGATCTTTACGCCGACATAATGCAAAATTTAAGCCTCAAAGACAAAGAATTTCAGCCCGAGCGCAAGGTCGTGCTCGAGGAACGGCTGTGGCGCACCGATAACGATCCGTTCGGATACCTATTTTTCAGGCTCTACAACGCCGCGTTTTTGTATCATCCATACCACTGGACGCCGATCGGCTTTCGCAAGGACATCGAAAACTGGAGCATCAAAGACATCAAGGAATTTCACGCTAAATTTTATCAGCCGCAAAACGCCGTGCTGCTGATCACCGGCGACATCGGCGAAAAGGCGGCGTTTGATGCGGCCAAAAAACACTTCGCTCCGGTAAAAAACAAAAGCGAAATTCCGTACCTTCACTGCACCGAGCCAGCGCAGGACGGCGAGAAGCTTAGCATTATTTACAAAAACAGCGAGGCGCAAATCGTTGCAGTCGCCTTTAAAATCCCGCCGTTTAACCACCCTGACGCCGCGGCGATCAAAGCGATGGATATATATCTTAGCGGCGGCAAGAGCTCGCTTTTACAGCGCGTGCTGGTCGATGAGAAAAAACTCGCCAATCAGATCAACATCTACGATATGAGCGGTAAGGATGAGAATTTATTTATAGTCTTTGCCGTTTGCAACCAAGGCGTAAGCGGCGAGGTGCTAAGAGATGAAATTTTGGCGCTGATCGAAAAAGCCAAAAAAGCTAAAATAAGCGACGACGATATGCTAAAGATCAAAAACACCCTAAGCAGTGATCTTATCTACTCCATAGACAGCGCTAGCAAGGTAGCGCAGATGTACGGCAGCTACATCGTCCGCGGCGATCTGGACGCGCTATTTAGGCTGGAGCGCGAGATCAAAAGCCTCGATAAAAACGCGGTTAAAAAAGCGATGAAGACCTATCTAAGCCTTAAAAGCTCCACAAGCATTATCTTACGAAAGGAAAACGATGAATAAAAATGTCATAATCGGCTCTATGACGGCGCTGATCACGCCTTTTAAAGAGGGCAAACTCGACGAGCAGACCTACGCTAAGCTCATCAAAAGACAGATCGCAAACGGCATAAGCGCAGTCGTGCCCGTAGGCACCACGGGCGAGAGCGCGACGCTGACGCACGACGAGCACCGAGTCTGTATCGAGATCGCCGTAGATGCGTGTAAGGGCACGGACGTTAAGGTGCTAGCGGGCGCGGGCAGCAACGCAACTCACGAAGCGATCGGGCTCGCGCAGTTTGCGCAGGCTCACGGCGCGGACGGAATTTTATCCGTAGCGCCCTACTACAATAAACCCACCCAAAAGGGGCTGTATCTGCACTACAAGGCGATCGCGAGCTCGGTAGATCTGCCGGTACTACTCTACAATGTGCCCGGTCGCACCGGCTGCGACATAGCCGCAGATACGATCATAAAGCTTTTTAACGACTGCGAGAATATCTACGGCGTCAAAGAAGCTAGCGGCAGCATCGATAAATGCGTCGATCTGCTCGCGCACGAGCCGCGCCTTAGCGTGCTTAGCGGCGAGGATGCGATCAACTATCCGATCCTAAGTAACGGCGGCAAGGGCGTGATCTCCGTCACCGCAAATTTACTGCCCGATTACACGGCAAGACTAACGAAATTTGCGCTGCAAAATGAGTTTTTAAAAGCCAAGCAGATCAACGACGATCTCTACGCGATCAATAAAATTTTATTCTGCGAGAGCAATCCGATCCCGATCAAAGCGGCGATGTATATCGCGGGCCTCGCGCCGAGCTTAGAGTACCGCTTGCCGCTTTGCGAGCCGAGCGCGGAAAACCTCAAAAAAATAGAAAACGTAATGAAACAATACACTATCAAAGGATTTTAATTGACGAACGAATTTAAAGGAAAAACGCTAGTTATCAGCGGCGGCACGAGAGGCATAGGCAGGGCGATAGTTTTAGAATTCGCAGCTGCGGGGGCGAATATCGCTTTTACGTATAATTCCAACGAGGAGCTAGCGACTTCGCAAGCAGCCGATCTTGAGAAGACTTACGGCATCAAGGCGCGCGCTTATGCGCTCAATATCTTAGAGCCCGAGACATACAAGGAGCTCTTTGCCAAGATTGACGAGGATTTTGCGCGAGTGGATTTTTTCATCTCAAACGCCATCATCTCTGGTCGCGCAGTCGCGGGCGGATACACGAAATTTATGAGGCTAAAGCCGCGCGGTATCAACAATATCTTTACGGCGACCGTAAATGCCTTCGTCGTGGGCGCGCAAGAAGCCGCAAAACGCATGGAGGCGGTAGGCGGCGGCTCGATCATCTCGCTTAGCTCCACGGGAAATTTAGTTTATATCGAAAACTACGCGGGCCACGGCACGGCAAAAGCCGCCGTCGAAGCGATGGCGCGCTACGCAGCGACTGAGCTTGGGGAGAAAAATATCCGCGTAAACGTAGTAAGCGGCGGACCGATCGAGACGGACGCGCTTAGGGCCTTTACGAACTACGAAGAGGTGCGCGATAAAACCGCCGAGCTTAGTCCACTAGGACGCATGGGGCAGCCGGAGGATTTGGCGGGAGCATGTTTATTTCTATGCTCGAGCAAGGCTAGCTGGGTGACGGGGCACACCTTCATCGTCGACGGCGGAACGACCTTTAAATAATGCTAAATTTACCCAATATTTTGGCGAGCTTTCGCGTTGCGCTGGCGCCGCTGTTTTTTTGGCTGATCCTACTAGCAGGCCATGCGAACGGCGGCATGGTAGGCTCGGTGCATGTCAGCTGGATCGATTATTTCGCCGCGCTCGTCTTCGTCATCGCCTCCGTCACGGACTTTTTCGACGGATACATCGCGCGCTCTTGGAACCAGAAGACCAAGCTAGGCGCCATCATCGATCCGCTCGCCGATAAGATGCTTACGCTTGCGGGCTTTTTGGGGCTTATGTTTATCGGGCGCGCCAGTCCGTGGGCGATCTATCTGATCCTAATCCGCGAGTTTTTCATCACGGGGCTTCGCGTGGCGATGGCGGGCGACGGCGTAGAGGTCGCCGCGTCGATGGCAGGCAAGGTAAAAACGGTATTTCAGATGATCGCTATCGGCTGGCTAACGATGCAGTGGCCTTATGCAAGCGCCCTACTCTGGATCGCGGTTGCACTGACGCTATATTCGGGCCTTGAATACGTCGCGGCGTATGCTAAGGCTACGAAAAAGAGTTAGAATTTGGTTTAAATTTGGAATAAAATTTGAACCAAATGAAATATGATGGATCGCAAATTATACGATCTTATCCTTGAGTGTATGTAAGATAAAAATCTGCGTGCCGCTCATTAGATTAATAGTAACATACCGGCAAAATTAAGGAAAATTATTATGATGTATGGGACTTCGAGAGTTAGCGAAGATGTAATTAGGCAAAATGCTGGAGCATTACTAAAATTTCAAGATTCAAAATACGCTAAAAGCGGTGTCGGACAAATAACTACGTTTAATGAACTTGGTTTTAGCGGGGTTAATAAAAAGCCCGACGGTTGGTATTTTCCGCACGATATAAACGAAGTTGCCATAATTTTAGAGACCAAAGCCTATGAGCCGAATTCAAATCTGGATCAAAATTTACCGCAACTTCAAGAATATATAAACATAACAAGAAGCAAATACAATCAAGTAATAGGTATTTTATATAATGGCAACGAAGCAATAATTTATAAAAACGATAAATTTTATAGAGAAGATAGTGAGCTTTTTAGCAAAGATTACTATCTTAAGCTATTTACTCAGAGCAGTATAGATAAGCCTAAAATTTACTTATGTACTAAATCAATAAATGATAACCTACATATAAATTTTGGCATCAACAACCTAAAGCATAGGATGATTTTTACAGCTTGCGCTTTGGTAGCCGATAGAAAAGGCGCAAATTTAGCCGGTCTTAAAGGACGCGATTTCGCAACTCTGCAAAGCGAGATCATAAAAACTCTTGAAAGCTCGTATAGTGAGCAAAAGGCATTAAATTTAAAGCTAGACATTATAAAAGAGCAGTTTAATTTAATTAGTTTTAACTACACAAAAAATCAAAAAGCAATTGATAGCTTTATCGACGATGTTGTTTCGATTTCAGGCTATATAAAAGCCGAAAGTTGGAACGGCGAAGACGTTATGGGAATTTTCTTTAACGAATTTACTCGCTATAAGGGCAAGAGCGAAGCGGGTCAAGTTTTTACGCCGGATCATATTACAAGTCTAATGTATCGTATCGCGAACGTTAGCTACAAAGATAAAATTTTAGACGCATGCTGCGGTAGCGGTGCATTTTTAGTAAAAGCTATGAATAATATGATAAACGAAGTCGGCGGAAATTTCAATGAAAGCGCGGTTAAAATTATACAAAATGATAGACTTTTTGGAATAGAATTTGATAAAGAGCTATTTGCTCTAGCTTGTGCGAATATGTTAATCCATAAAGACGGGAAAACCAATTTGACTCATGACGATGCTAGAAGCGAGGCAGCCTGCGAATGGATAAAAAGCAAAAATATCACAAAAGTTTTGATGAATCCACCTTATGAAAATAAATTTGGTTGCTTAAAAATAGTAAAAAACGTACTTGATAATGTTGAGGATGGCGCGATTTGCGCGTTTTTATTACCAAGCAATAAACTTGAAGTGGGTCGCAAACAAGTTTTAAAATGGCTCAAAAAACATTCTCTTTTAAAAATCATCAAACTCCCAAAAGAAGTTTTTGCTCGCATGAAAGGCGCGAATGAAACATCGATTTTTATATTTAAAGCGCATGAGCCGCAAGGAAACAAGGAAATTTTTGGTTGTTATATAAAAGAAGACGGGCTGGAAACCGTTAAAAATCAAGGACGTCATGACTTAAAAGGCAAATGGCAAGAACTTGAAGATTACTGGGTAGATGTAATATATAAACAAGGCGGCGATGAAAGCTGCCAGTGGATAAAGCCGAATGAGAGCTTGCAATATAAAATGCCCGAGCCTAAATTTGAGATAACCGAGCAAGATTTTAAAAAAGTCGTGCTTGATTATATGCTTTTTGAAAACGGTATCGATAAAAAGGAGTTTAAAAAAACTATTTTGGATAGTGTTTTATATGGAAGTGAGATAAATTTAGACGATGACGAGATAAAGATTAAGGTTTGAAATTGGAGTATAGAAATTTTAAAGTAACAGATATTTTTATAGTTGAAACCGGAGCAAATATACCACAAAATGAATTAAAATCTGGAAAAACTCCAAGAATATCTGTGACAAATTTAAATAATGGCATTTCTGGATATTATAATGATTTGTCGTCAAATAATTACAGAGTTCAAGAAAATTTTATATCTTTTTCTTTTTTGGGAACTTGTTTTTATCATCCGTATAAGGCGAGTTTAGATATGAAAGTTCATAGTTTAAAGCCAATAGGATATATGCTTAATAAATACACTGCTTTATTTTTGGTAAATCTATTTAAAAAATCATTCAATGGCGTTTATAATGATCAAATTTCGAGTACCGATTTAAAAAAGTCATACATAAGGCTTCCTGTAACTAACGATATGATTGATTTTAATTTTATGGAAAATTATATAAAAAGTATAGAAGCTAAAATGCAAAAACTGATTTTATATCATAACGCGCTTGCCCTTCGAGAGAGAGAGAGAGAGAGAGAGAGAGAGAGAGAGAGAATAATTCGCCTAACGGCGATGTTTTTATTACGAATTCACATTTGGCAAATTATATCCAAGAGGCTATTATGCGAATAGCTGCAAGTCTTTTTGGTAAACTTAATTGCAAATGGGATGAGTTTGAACTTGCAAATTTGTTTGAAATTCTGCTAGCCAAAGGTGATTTACAAGCTAAAAGACTTCAAAGTGGAAACAATCCTTTAATAAGCTCTGGGAATTTTAATAATGGGATAGTTGCGTATGTGCAAAATTGTGATGAGCTAAGTGAAAAATTCGATGGTAATTCTTTAAGTGTAGATATGTTTGGGAAATGTTTTTATCAGCCAAAAAATTTTTATGCAGTATCCCATGGTCGTATAAATATTTTAAAACCAAAATTTGAACTTAATCAAAATATTGGATTTTTCATAGTATCTATTTTAAATAAGTCCTTTGGAGATCGTTATTCTTTTAATCAAATGTGCTCTCAAACTGCTTTAAAAAAGGAAAAAATTGCGCTCCCGGTCAATGGCAATGGAAATCCAAATTTTACTTTAATGGAAAATTTCATAAAAGAAATTAAACAAAATCATACGCAAAAACTAATTGATTATTATCTGCGTCTTGCCGATATTGCGAAATAAAAAATTTTAAATTTATATATTTTAAAGCATGCTTATACCGCTAGCTTTTAGACAATCTCTTTTCTAAGCTTAAAATTTGCAAAATAATAGTAAGCTTAGCCCATTTTTTACAAAGGTCTGAAATTTGAAAAGCATAATTTTAACGCTGGCGATCCTGGCGGTCGGATTTTATTTTTACTCGATAAATTTTATGGTCACGGTGCTGGCGATCAGCTTCCTCATCTTTTTCCACGAGCTGGGGCATTTTTTGGCGGCGCGGGCGCTAGGCGTGGGGGTGAACGTCTTTAGCGTGGGCTTCGGCGAGAAGGTCTTTACCAAGCGTATCGGTGCTACGCAGTACGCCATCAGCGCGATCCCTCTGGGGGGCTACGTGAGCCTTAAGGGGCAGGAGGATCTGGATCCCGCCGCAGTAAGCGCAGACCCTGACAGCTACAACTCCAAAGGCCCGATCGCGCGCATAATCATACTTTTTGCGGGGCCGTTTTTTAACCTGCTGCTTGCGTTTTTGATCTACATCGCGCTGGGCTACATCGGCGTCGAAAAGCTCGCGCCCAAGGTCGGTAAAATTTCGCCAAATTCCGCCGCGGCAAGCGCAGGGCTAATGCTAAACGATGAAATTTTATCAATCGACGGCAAGCAGATCCGCGAGTGGGACGATATCTCAAAGCAGGTAACCGCCGCACCTCTAAGCTTAGAAATCATGCGCGGCGGCGAGCGGCTGAGCCTGCAGCTCACGCCAAAGCTCGGCGAGAAAAAAACCATCTGGCGCGAGAGCATAAGAGTGCCGCTCATCGGCATTTCGCCCGATTACAACGCGACCGTGACGCTGTATCACAAAGGTGCTCGCTCGCTTAGCTTCGCGTGGGATCAGACGGTAGAGGCATCAAAACTCATCTTGGTGGGTCTAGAAAAGCTCGCCAGCGGCGTCGTTTCGCCTAAGGAGATGGGCGGCATCGTCGCCATTACGGACATCACCTCAAAGGCGGTCGATTACGGCGCGGCGGTCCTGCTCGCGCTTGTGGCGCTAATATCGGTAAATTTAGGGCTCATCAACCTCTTTCCGATCCCAGCGCTCGACGGCGGGCACATCGCGTTTAATCTATTTGAGCTCATCTTCCGCCGCCCGGTGCCAAAGCGGGTATTCGTGGGTGCCAGCTACGTAGGCATGGGGATTTTGGCGCTTTTGATGATATTTACGGTGCTAAATGATTTCGCTAGAATTTTGGGATTTTACAAATGAGACTGGATGAAATTTTAAAGCGCATTGAGGCTGCAAAAGCAGGCGCAGGCGAAGTGCAGCTCGTCGCGGTGAGTAAAAACGTAGGCACGGATGAGGTGCGCGAGCTGTATTCGCAAGGACAGATCGCGTTTGGCGAAAACAGAGTGCAGGAGCTAAAGCACAAAAGCGAGCTACTGCGCGAACTGCCGCTAAAGTGGCACTTCATCGGAACGCTGCAAAGCAACAAAATCAATCAGCTCATCGCTCTGCGCCCGACGCTGTGGCAGAGCTGCAACAGTTGCGAGCTCGCGCTTGCCGTAAATAAGCGGCTAACTTATCCGCTAGATACGCTGCTGGAGATCAACGCTGCGGGCGAGAGCTCCAAAACTGGGCTCGATAAAAACCGCGCGGTGGAGGAGTTTTTGCGCATCAAGCAGGAGTGCAAAAATCTAAATTTAATCGGCGTGATGAGCATCGGAGCGCACGTGAGCGAACCCGCGCAGATCGCGCGAAGCTTCGAGGTGAGCCGCGAGATCTTTGATGCGCTCGTGCCGCACGGCGCGCAGATCTGCTCGATGGGGATGAGCGATGATTTTGAGCTCGCGATCAAATGCGGCTCGAACATGATCCGCCTGGGTAGAATTTTATACGCCTAGGCCCCGAAGGACGGGCTTTATCGCGCGAGCAAATTTTATACCGCTTTATTAGGCGGTGCGTTTGATTTGTCGCGCGAGCTAAATTCGGCGCGTAACTTGAAATTTAGCGCAATGCTTGATTTTACGCGCCGCTTAAAATTTAGCGCGTTATTGAAATTTTACGCAGCGCAACAACACGGCATCAAATTTTAAACCTCGATAAAATTTATTCGCAACGACGCAAATTTCAAAAACGCGACGATATAAAATTCTAAGCGCAATCCATATAAAGACAGAATCTTAAAAGGCAAAATTTCAAGTGGCGGCAGCTGGCGTATATCGCGCGCACGCTGGTTCAGGGCGCGAAAGTGATCTTTATGGACGAGCCTACAAACGGGCTGGATTTTGGCAATCAAATTAGGCTGCTCGAGATGATAAAAGCGCTGGGAGATGAGGGCTACACCTTCGTGCAGACGACGCACTACCCGCGCCACGCGAAGTTCGTTTCAAATTTGACGCTGTTTATAAAAGACGGCGAAATTTTAGCCTTCGGCCGCAGCGAGCGGCTCATAAACGCCGAAAATATCGATAAAATTTACAGCATCAACTACGAAAGATACGAGGATAGATTATAAATTTTACGGGCGCGTAGCGCCGTTAAATTTAGCCGAATTGGGGTAAAATTGCGCACATAGAATAACTTCTCGGCGGCAAAACGGCGCGCCGATAAAACGCCAAGCTGCGAATCGCGGCCGCGGCAATGTAAGCAGCAAACCGAATTGCTAGCGAGCAAAACGCCTAAATTTAAACGATAAATTATCATGACTCCGCGCGAGATATTTTTAAACGGCTGCAATGAGATCGCGGCAAATTTTACGTACTTCAAGCCCACGCAAAAGGGGCAAAAACTAACGAAGCTTGCAAGCGATAAGGAGATTTCGTTTGAAATTTATTTTGGCTCCAGCATGCGCAATTACTCAGGCAGCGTGAGCATCCTGCCGCAGATCGCGATCTACTGCAAGCGCCTAAAAAAGCTAATGCAAGAGGAGCTGTCCTACTCGACCGATCTTGTTTTCGTATCGCACCTGGGCCATCTCACGCCGCGCAAACAGTTTCGCGACTGGCAGCTAGCGGGCGCTAGCTTTGAGCTCAGCGTGCGGGAGATTAGCGCAGCTATCAAGGACTACGCGCTGCCTATTTTTGAGCTTTTTGAGGATAAACAAAAGGCGGTGGAGTTTATGATGCGGCATGTGGCTAAATTTAACAAAAATCTAAGCGCCTTCGATCTGCGCCCGATCTACTTTATCTATTATTTCGGCGGTAGGGATGCGGCGGAGGCGTTTTTCAACATCTGCCTAAGCGATTGCACCTACAAAGGGCGATTTTATAAGCTTTATGAGGAGCTTGCAAACGGCGCGGAGGCGGATTTTAGCAGAAGTTCGTTTTGGAGCGATACGGAGGCGAAATTTGCATTTGTAAAAGGACTTAAAATTTTAAATGGCTGAAGCTTTAATTCAAATTTTAATCGTAATTTTTAGCGTTTTACTTCTGGGCGGGATTGTTTGGGCGCTCCTTCGGCGCAATCCTCGCAAGCTTAGCTCGCGCGAGCTTGCCGCGATAAATGAGATAAGCGATGTAAAAAGGCTTTCCGTGCGACCGTTTTTCTTTTGGCTGGAGCGATTTTTTATCTCGTGCGAGAGCCTTTGGTTCGATCAGGATTTCATCTACATTTTTGACGGACAAAAGCTCGCGGCGAGATATAAATTTGAGCAAATTTTAGCGCTTGAAGTCACAAAAATACGGATAAATCATGCTAGGATTTGGCGGATCCGCTTTGCAGGTGGCACGAGCGAGCTTGAACTTGGCGGCGCGGACAAGCCCGAGCAAGACGGCGCGAGCGAATATAAATTTGCGCCCGCCGCTTCGATTTTTACGCCAAACTTTAAAGAATTTTTGCAAATTTTACGCGATAAAAACCGAGGCGCGATCAAGACGGAGTCTAGATTTTGGGAGAGCGTTTAGCGTGGCAGAATTTTACAAAGCGGATTTTCAAAAAATAGAAAAGGCGCGCAGCTTTCAAGTGCGATCGTCGCAAAGGGCGGCAAAAGCTACGCGCGAAACCGCAAGAGGCGACAAATAGATAAGGGGGCAAAATGAAACGTTGAAGCAAGCTTCAAAAACGGCTTTACGAGCTCGTGGATGAAAACATTGATTTTAAGCTCCACTGCACGGTTTATAGGATGCAAAGCAGGCGCGGCAGCACGGATTTGCCGCGATATTTTATCACGCTTGCGGGTGAGATTATTTTTGACTACCCGAAAGATTTCGTGCAAAAAAGCGGCGGCGTAAAAAGCCTAGCACAGGGCGCTCTAACGAAAATTTATCCGTATGGTAACGACATAAGCGACATCGGCGAGCTTATTCGCGAATATATCGACACACCCAAAGATGAACTGTTTGCAAAGCACTTTGGTGCCGATGAATGGGGCTTGCAAATATCCTAAAGGCCGCCGACAAACGCATCGGCAAAAGGAGGCTGCAAATTTTAGCCAAAAACAAGAAAAATCAAGCGATGCAAAAGGTGATAGCGGCTAGGCTGGAGGCCTCGCAATAAGTTTGAGCGGTAATTTAAAGGCGGAGCAAACAAGCGCAGGTGGCAGACTAAAATTTTGATTTATGAGCGGACTTTCTAAAATTTAGCTTCGATCGTTCGGTGAAAATTTAAAGAATTTCGAGCATATAAAATACGCAGGGGTGGGCTTGCCTTAGTATTTCTCGCCGGGCGGTTTGAAATTTCAGGCGGGTTTGGGCGTGGCGTATAAATTTGCGCTAAAATTTAACGAAAAATCGGTTCGATCTGCTCGCAAAATTTTAGAAAGGATAATTATGATTTTGGCTTCAAACTACGATGAAATCGACTTTGACGCGCTTTATAAGGCGCAAAAGGCAAGAAGCTCGTTTGGCAAAAAATTTGCCGCGGACTGGGACAAAAAGGCGCCCAGCTTTAACGAGGGCGTGATGAAAAGCGCCTACGCGCGCGAGTTTATAGACAAGGTTGATTTTATGGACGTCTCCACGCTGCTTGATTTTGCGTGCGGCGCGGGCGCGCTAAGCGTGCTGGCGGCCAAAAAAGTAGATCAAATTTACGGCTACGACTTTTCGCCTAAGATGCTTGAATTCGCCCGCAAGAACACTCAAATTTACGGCGTTAAAAACGTTAAATTCGCGCAAAAAGCTTTTGAGGACGACTGGTCGGACGTGCCTGAGTGCGACGTGGTTTTGGCCTCGCGCTGCCTTGAAGTGGACGATCTAAAAACCGCGCTTAGTAAGCTTCTTTCAAAGACCAAAAAATCGCTTTACATCATGTTTAAGGTAGGCGGCAGCTTCGTAGACGAGGACGTTTTGGGCGCGATAGGGCGCAAGGTGGAGCAAAAGCCCGACTTTGTATATCTTTTAAACATCTTGTTTCAAATGGGTTATTTGCCGAGCCTTAGCTACATCAAAGCCAGGTGTCATGCAGGTCCTGCTTCGAGTGCCGAGGAACTCATCCAAAAGACGCGCTGGGGGCTTGGCGGCGAGCTAAGCGAAGCTGAGGAGGCGAAGCTGGCAGAGTATTTTAACGGCGGCAAATACAAACCGAGGCAAGAATTTATACACTGGGCGTTCGTGCGGGTGGACAAGGTAAATAGAGCCTAAATTTAAAGCATCTGCCTAAGCTTGCTCGTAAATTTGAGCAAGTTTAGTGCTCTTTATACTCCTGCCACCTTTGCTCCTCAAGGTCGATGTGATACAAAAAGGTCCTGATGATCTCTTCGTCGATTTTTGGGTCTTTGTTTAGCTCGAGAAGTGCCTTTCGCTGCTCATTTAGGATCTCAAAATAGGTCTGTCTGACCTCGTCGCTGATCTCGAAATTTTCATTTGAAAGCTCGAAATTCCAAACTTCTTTGAGTTTCTGAAACAAGAAAATCTCCTCATTGCAAAATTTCTCGCTTTGAAATTTAAGCGAAGCCTCTGCGATCGCCTTTTTTATCTTGATTCTGGCTAGCTCGTTTGGCATGTGGTCGTTAAAGTCTGGAAATTTGACACTTTTTATGAGTAGCGGCAGAGTTAGTCCCTGAACTACGAGCGTTAGCAAGATAACTACAAAGGTGATAAATAAGATGAGATCTCTATGCGGAAATGGCTCGCTACCAGCCATAGCGGGGATAGAGAGCGCCGCAGCCAGCGAGACTACGCCCCTCATACCTGCCCAACCGACGATAAACGGCGTAGCTTTGCCAGGGTTGCGATCGTCCGCCACGCTGATAAAGCGCTTCATAAACATCGTGATATAAACGGCTCCATAAGATGCCATGAGACGAATGACGATGAGTACGGCAGTTACCAAAACGCCGTAAGATAGCGCCTCGAGCGGCGATACGCCACTATGCTTTAGTCCGTCTAAAATTTGAGGTAGATCAAGGCCGATCATGGTAAAGGCAAGGCCGTTTAGCAAGAATATAAAGTTGTTCCAAACGGGCACGGCGTGGATCCTTGCTGAAGCGGTGAAAATTTCGTTTCGTTTTGTCGAGAGGTAAAGTCCGCCGCAAACCACCGCCAAAACGCCGCTCGCGCCAAGCTCCTCAGCTAAAATATACATGATATAAGGCGTCGTGATCGTCATGATCGTATCGCTGTTCTCATCGGTTGGCAAGATCCTATGCAAAAAGTAGGCCGCTAGCGCCACCACAAGACCAGCCAAAACACCGCCAGCCACCATCCAGACAAAGCTCGCGGCCGCCTTATACCATATAAACTGCCCAGTCGTCACGGCCACTGCGGCAAAGCGAAAGATGATGAGCGATGATGCGTCGTTTAAAAGGCTCTCGCCCTCTAAAATAGCGCTGATCCTGCGCGGTGCTTTGACAAATTTAAGGATCGCAGCCGTACTCACCGCATCTGGTGGCGAGACGATGGCGCCAAGCATGAAGCCAAGGGCGAGCGAGAAGCCGGGGATCACTAAATTTGCTATCACGGCAACAGCTGCTGCGCTGATAAAAACGACGATAAATGCGAAACTGCCGATCGTTCGGCGCCATTTGTAGAGCTCTTTTATCGAGTTTGCCCATGCGGCCTCGTAAAGAAGCGGCGGTAAAAAGATGATGAAAATAAGCTCGGGGTCGATCCTGATGGTGGGTAAATTTGGCACAAAACTAATGGCAAGACCGCCCAAAACTAAAAGCACCGGATAGGCTACTTTTAGGCTGTTTGAGATCATCACTAAAGCGATAATGATAGCTAGCAAAGCCAAAAATAGTAGTAAATGTTCAATCATTTTTGTCCTTTAAATTTCTTTTTTGTTGATGCCTAGGCTATCTTTTATGCCAAAGCTATCGATCAGGCATCTTTTGACCAAATTTGCGATAGATTTTCTTGAAATTTGGTCATTTTCGTTTTTAAATTTCTCCCTTTTTTGCCCAGCTCGTAACCTTGCAGTCTATCTCGTTGGCACAACTAAACCACTGCGGACGTATCAGCGTGTAGTCAAGAGCTTAGTTTTCTATAATCTTGGCTGAGTCTATGTAGGAGCTTAGAGCGCGCCTATAACGTAGCCATCAAGGCTTCCGCTAGCGCCTAAGAGTAAAATTTTCATACCTATCCTCAACACTAAGTAAAATTTAATAGATTTAAAAAATGGCGGGGAGCGATTCTAACTCTCGGTGAGTTGCCCCGCACACGCATTTCAGGCGTGCTCCTTAAACCGCTCGGACATCTACCTAGGTTTGGGGCGAAATTATATCTTGACTTGCTTAATGTTAGCTTTTATAGCTTTAGTCCCAAGATAACGGCATATTTGTACTCATTATCCATCGGGCAATGCTAGGCGGCTCGCCCCATTTTTCAAAGCCAAATTTCAAAAACAGCTCAAGACTTGCTCTGCTTTGGCAAAAAAATTGCCGAGCATTGGGACAAAAAGGTGCCCAGTTTCAACGATGGCTTGTTAAAACTAGCTACGCAAATGAATTTATAATCAAGGTTGATTTTAGTAAGTTACAAATACAAACCGAGGCAAGAGTTTATGTACTGGGCATTCGTGCGGGTGGATAAAACGGATAAGCTTTAGCTTAGTTGCCTTATTTTATGAATGAAGCAGGATAAATTTTGAAGCTCAATTTAGCTAGAAAAGAAGCGTAAATTTAGCCTGCCAAAAATTTTATCGATAAAATTGCAAGAGCCGGTAAGTATTCATTTTTAAAAATTTAATGCAAAATCGGGATTGCTTGTCTGCTAAAAAAGAAGCAAGCCAAAAAGCTCGCTTCATTAAATTTAAAACGCTACAGAGTAAAAAAGCAAAATTTGAGTTAAAATAACCGAGAAAGGCGGTAAAAATGCAAATGCAAAAAGACAAAATCCCCGCGGACATCAGCCAAATTCCACAAGAAATTTTAAAAAGCTACGATAGATTTCGCTTTTGTAGATATCTGTTTTTCGGGACGCTTTTGACCTTTCTGATTTATATCGTCGTGTTTCTTATGTTTGTACATGATGCGCCCATAATGTCGTTTTTATGCATGCTCGCGCTATCTGCGATAAATATACTCGTCTGCCTAAACAGGCTGAAGTATAAAAAATATGCCCTGCTTTTATTTAGTGATGCAGATAAAGCCTTTATGCTTATATGGATACATGTGGCTGCGATATTTTACGTCCTTTATGCTTTAATCGGATTTTATTTACAGATAAATATCACATAGACTGGGATACGCGTCAGATTATACCCGCTATTTTTATCGCTATTTTGGTGGCGATAATAACATATAATGCAAATCCGGAATTTGACGCCGATGAGACTGTGTATCTACCAGCGCCAAAATCGAAGACAAAAATTAGCGGAGCGGTCGCTGATAAAATTTCCGGCGAGCAAAATTTTAACAAAACAAACGGCGAGGCGCAAGCTACCCAAGATGAAGCCGCTAAATTTGAGCAAAAATTTAATGACGCGAGCCTTGAAACAGAATCTATCCAAAGCAAAGAGGAAGCGCTAGAGTACGGCAAAGCTCTAGCACAAATCGCAAAAAATTTAAAGCAAAAATATCAACTTCACCGTTTGATCAGATTTGCTTTCGTGAGTTTTGCGACAACGGTTTTTTTGATTTTATTTTTATCGGATTCGTACGAAGTACACTGGGCGTTTATAGTTAGCGCCGTTTGCACGATTATATTTTTCTTTTCAAAGCGCAGATACAGCAAACTTTTCGTAGAAAATCCCGAAAAAAGCAATACGATTTTCGCGATAGAAAATTTTGCGATTGTGACATTGGTTTTGTATTATCCCATTATGACTATAGCGTTATAGCTTGCTGGCGGCGGTAATGAATCTAGCGATATAGAGCTATTTTTGGCTTATTTTATCTTCTAGCAGTGACGCCTGTGTCCGTTATTACTACCCTTGTTTGCCTAGCACGCAACTTAAGCGTTTATAAAGAGATAAAAGAGTGAAATCAGTAAAATTTAAACGAATTTTTAAATAACTTTATCGCGCGAATATACTTCATCAGCTCCTTGTCGGAGTATCCTTTTGCTGTGGAATGACAGCTTAAATTTAGAATTTAAATCAATCCAAAGCAGCACTTTACACCTTTAAATTTGCAAGTCAGCTATTATAAATATATCTATTATCTGTACCCATTAAAATGCTTCAAATTGGCCGAGTGTAGAAGCAAGAATAAAGAAGCATGGATATTTTAGGCATAGCAAATGCGTTTAAATTTGATCTTAAACGCTCAAGGCTACTGCGTTAGCTTGCATTTCAGCGCCTCTTGTAAAAGCGCATTGGCTACTACTCTCTCCTTTTTTACGAAGATAAAATTTTCGCCGTATTCGCTCTGTAGCTCACTTTGCGGATCGGCGCCCGTATGCATCACTATGATATTTGCTTTTAAATTAGAGCCGTTTAGCATCTTAGCGACGATGTCGAGCTTTTGCTGATTTGCGATCGTTAGGATGATGACCGACGCATCGCGCGCATGCAGCTCGTCGATCGCAGTTTTTTGCATTATATTTACAAAGTATATGTTCTCTCCGCGCGATTTGCCCAGATCCACAAGCTCTAAATCGCTCTCGGCGACTACGTATAGCAGCCCCTGATCTTTAAGGCGTAGCACAACTTCTTGCCCTATCCTGCCATAGCCTGCTACAATGATATGATTTTTCATCGGCGGGATTTGAGTTTTATGCTCCTCATCCTCGAGCTTTTCGACCTTGGACTCAAAGCGGTTGGCGATTTTGTTTAAATTCTTAAGAATAAACGGCGTTAAAATCATCGTCGCGGTTACGACTGTAATTAAAATTTGCCCGTTTTCCTTACTTAGCATATCGCGGCTCATCAGTAGCGAAAAGATCGCAAGCGCAAACTCACCTATCTGACATAGCGATAGCGCCGCTTTTAGCGCTATCCTTTTGCCGGTCGAGAGAAATAAGATCGCATAGATCACGACCGTCTTAAGCGCCATTATAACGATAATAGCGAGTAGAATTAGCCCATAGTGCGAGACGATGACTTCGAAATTTATCTGCATGCCGATCGTGATAAAAAAAAGTCCGAGCAGTATGTCTCGAAACGGCGTCAGATCGGCCTCTATCTCGTGTTTATACTCGGTTTCTGCGATGAGCATGCCTGCGATGAATGCGCCCAGCGTGTACGAAAAACCAAAAACATGCGCCAAAAAGCTAGCCCCCACGACGGTAAAAAGGATGGTCGCGATGAAAATTTCTTTAGAATTTGTCCTTACGACGTAGTAGAGGAAGCGGTTAAAAGCAAATTTACCGAGCACGAAAAGGATCACTACTACTATGGCGGCGCTTACGGCGGTTTTTAAGATTAGATAGTTCACGGGGGTATTGTCGGTCGAGCCGAATATGTCAATCATCAGCAAAATAGGGATGACGGCGAGATCTTGAAATAGCAGGATGCCAAGCACCTTGCGCCCGTAGTTTTGGTTGATTTCGCCTGTTTCGTTGAGCGTTTTTAGCACGATCGCCGTAGAGCTAAGCGCGAGCGCAAGCCCGATAATCATCACGGTTTTTATGTTTCCGCCGAAAGCTTGATCGATGATGAGCGCTAGAATAATACCGGTGCCGAGTACTTGGAGTATGCCATTAAAAAACACGTCCTTTTTCATACTCATCAGGTGATGGAAGCTAAACTCAAGCCCGATGGTAAACATCAAAAAGACGATGCCAAATTCTGCCAGCTCGGACATATGGGCGTTTTCGACGCTGCTTAGGCTATAGATCTGCGAAAAGCACACGCCCGCAACGATATAACCGATGATAGTGGGAATTTCAAAAATTTTAAAGACGATATTTAGCACTATCGCAAGCGCGGTGATCGCAAGAAATAGCTCTATAACAAGCTCCATTAACTCCCTTTTTTGTAAGATTATGCGTAAAATTTAGCGCTAAATTTATTGTCAAGTTTTACATTATGCGACCATTTACCGGAGGCGATAAGTGATGAAATTCTATCTTTTCATATAAATTTACGGGTAAATTTTATAATGTGATTTTACTAAAATCCCGCTTAAAAATAGAGAAATTATGTCGCACTTTATCGCTAAATTTAGAGGTTCGCGACAAAATTTTAAAGCCTAGCACGACTTGGAATTTTAAATTTTAAAGCTAAATTATATAAGACGGCTTTTAAATTTAATCGCAAGAAAATTCGCCCAGGTTTGTTTAGTGCGACTTTAAATTTAACGCGCCCATAAATCCGCACTGAAAGTCAAAATTTATCGCTTTAATCTACGCTTAAGAGGCGATCTTGCTTTTTGATAGCATTAAAATTTCAGCTTATAGCGCTAAGATCTCGATTTTTGTTAAGCTTTAATCTTTATCTCGCAGACTTTATTCTGTCTCTCCGTCAAGCTCTAAAATTTTAGCCCGCAGCTCCTCGATCTCGCGCTCATACTCGGCGATCCTTTCTTGCAGGCGAAAGATCACATCCACGCCCGCAAGATTGACGCCGAGCTCCTTTGTAAGGTTTAAGATCATGCGTATGCGGTCCATATCGTGCGCCGAGTACAGGCGCATCTTACCCTCAGTGCGCCCCGGGCTTACGAGTCCTTCACGCTCGTATTGCCGCAGCGTCTGCGGATGGATATCTAGGACCTTCGAGACTATCGATATGAGATAAACCGGCTCATCGTAATCATGCATTTTGATGCCTCCTTATAGCTTTTGCAGCGCGGCTTTGACGTCCTCGCTCAGCGAATCGACGTCGGGCAAAACGACATTTACCACCGCGTATAGATCGCCTAAAATTTTACTCTTGCGGTTTTGCACGCCGTAGCCTTTTAGACGGTATTTCTGCCCGTTTTTGGTGTTTTTAGCGATCTTTATCGTAGCGCTTTTGCTCGGCGTCGAAATTTCTACCTTTCCGCCAAACATCGCCGTTTTCAAAGGAATGTCAATCTTTTTGAAAAGATCGTCGCCTTCGCGGCTATACTCGGCGCTTGGCGCGATTTTTATCTCTAAAATTAGATCGCCGCTTTGAGCGCCTGATTTTTGTCCTTTACCCCTGATGCGTAGCTTTTCGCCTGCATTGATGCCCGCGGGTACTTTAAATTTAACCGTCTCGCCGCCCACGCGCACGCTCATCTCGCCGCCTTGTATCGCGGTTTCAAAAGGAATTTCAATCGAGCTGTGCGTATCTAGGCTCTGCGCGCCGCCAAATCCGCCGCCGAAACTGCTGCCGCTAAAGCCACTAAAACCTTCGCCGCCACCAAAAGAGCTGAAACTAAATCCGCCACGTGAGCCCGCGCTTTTTGCGCCGAAGGAGCCACCGAAAATGCTGTTTAGGATGTCGTTTAGATCGCCCATATTCGCCGAGCCCTGCGCGAAATCGTGGAAATTCTGTCCGCCGAACATCTCGTCGCCATGACGATCATACTGCGCACGCTTTTTCTCATCACTTAAAATTTCATACGCGGCGTTGATCTCTTTAAATTTATCCTCAGCTCCAGGCTCTTTATTGATATCTGGGTGATACTTGCGAGCTAGCCTGCGGTAAGCTTTTTTAATCTCCTCGGCGCTTGCTGATTTATCCACGCCTAAGGTTTCGTATAAACTGCTTGTGCTTGCCATTTTAATCCTCGAAATTTTAAAAATTTATGCGGATTATATCATAAAACTTTAGTGAGTGTCAATCAAGTTTGCTAAATTTCATTTATAAATTTTAATTTTGCGTTAGGAATATATTAGCGGATAAAATTTATAATTCCGCCAAAATTTTATTATCACAAAGGATATAAAAATGAAAAAATCGATTATCCTATCGATAGCTTTGGCAGGTGCGCTTTTTGGCGCCAGTATCAACATTAAAGAAGCCCCAAATAGTTACGATCGCGTGAATCCGAGCTTTGATAAAGATGTCGTGCTCTCATATCACAGCTCCGTTGCGGACGTGAAAAAATCCGTCGTCAATATTGCAACTAAAACCAAGATCAAAGCAGGCAACAGCCCGATGTCACAGATGTTTGACGATCCGTTTTTTAAGCAATTTTTCGACTTTGACATTCCGCAACAACAAGAGCGTGAGGGAAGCTCACTAGGCTCTGGTGTCATCATCTCCGAAGACGGCTATATTGTCACAAATAATCACGTAATAGAAAATGCCGACGAAATCGTAGTTACACTACTAGAAGGCGATAAAGAGTATAAAGCCAAGGTAATCGGCACCGACCCTAAAACCGACCTTGCAATCATTAAAATCGACGAAAAAAACCTCTCTGCGGTTAAATTTGCCGACTCGTCCAAGGCTATGGAGGGCGACATTGTATTTGCTATCGGAAATCCTTTCGGCGTGGGCGGCACCATCACTCAAGGCATAATCTCGGCGCTAAATAAAAACAATATCGGGTTAAATCAATATGAAAATTTCATCCAAACCGACGCTTCGATTAACCCGGGCAACTCAGGCGGTGCGTTAGTAGATAGCCGCGGTGCGCTTTTGGGAATAAATTCCGCTATTTTAAGTCGCGGCGGCGGAAATAACGGCGTAGGCTTTGCGATCCCTTCAAATATGGTAAAAGAGATTGCTGAAAAGCTCATCACAAACGGCAAGATCGAGCGTGGCTTTATAGGCGTAACGATCTCAGATATGTCCAAGGAGCAAAAAGAGCTCTATGAAAGCAAAGAGGGCGCGCTGATCTCTAGCGTCGAAAAAGACATGCCTGCCGATAAAGCAGGCATCAAGCGCGGCGATTTGATTACCAAAATAAACGGCAAATCTATCAAAAACGCCAACGAGCTAAAAAATTTGATCGGCTCAATGGCTCCGGGAAGTTCGGTAGATGTAGAATTTGAACGCGACGGCAAAAGCAAGAGCACGACTATCAAGCTAGACGCGATGAAATCCGACTCCACCACCTTAGGCTCAGCTGGCGAGGACTCAAAAAGCGCAATAGAGGGGCTAAAGCTAAGGACGTTAAATGACAGCTTGCGCCGCAAATATAACCTCGACGACGATGTCTCGGGCGCCCTCGTCTTAAGTGTCAAAGATGGCTCAAAAGCCGATGATTACGGCTTTGAGGTAGGCGACGTGATCATCCAAGTCGGTCAAAACGATGTCAAAAGCTCAGACGACTTCGATCGATACATCAAAGATTACAAGGGCAAAAAGACCCTAGTCTGGGTTATCAGACGCGGAATTCCGCAAGGTCTTGTAATCCGCTAAGTCTGGTCCGCCAGGCTTAGCGGCGAGAAACGCGAAAGCGTTAAAATTTAACCGCGGCGAGCCCAGGACAAAGCATTAGCGGAACATTGCGAATAAGCCAGCAGAAGTTTTTGGGATTTTGAACTTTCTGATAAGCGAAATTTCGAGCTTTCGAGCGCAAAAGATACATAATAAACTATAAAGATGGGCTTCCTGCAGGCATTAAAAGCTGCCGGAAGCTCTCTGTTATTTCAAGCACCTCCGCCGAAAGCCCTTTGCCATTTCAAAACACCGCTAAAAGCCCAGATTTTTCGCTTGAAATTCTTAGAATTTTGCCCCCCCCTTGCTTTTGTTTTCACTTATAATTTTTAAAATTTAACCCTCCGCGCCGCTACTTTATCGTTTTTATCGCCTCGCCTGGAACTTGCTTTAAAATTTTAATCTCTTTGCTAACAACATACCGCAGAAGTATGTGCTTCTAGCCTAGAATTACTTTAAATTTTAATTCTTCTCATATATATTGCTTCGCTTTAAATTCCACAAAATCCAAATTTTAGAAATTTGGTGCCCTACCATATTTCTGCTACCAGAAACTACCACCTTTTTATTCTATCGCTTTTTCCAGCTACGTCACTTCTTGGGAATTCCGCTGGCTAAATTTTAAAGTCGGAATTTTAAAATTTAGCTATTTTGTAATCGTAATTTTTCGTTTAAGCTTCGATAACAAAAATAAGCTGAAATTTTACTTTATTATCGAAAATGTTGCATCACAATACCCATTTTTTCGCATTAAGCTACCTTTCGTTAGAAATTTTATTAAATTTATTGTAAATAGGTATTTTTATAGTATAATGGATAGTTTTTATTTTTTACAAAGGATTACAACTATGAAAGAGATCAAAATCCCAATTATCTCAGGTCTAAGCATCGCTGCTACGCTAGCATTGCTGCCTATACAGGTCTTAGCCAAAGATGGGCAGGTAACCGTTACTACAGACGGCCATCCAGGTAACTTTTACCATTCATCAGGTAAAAATTTCTCAGGTGGCTTTGAAAGCTCCACAAATGCTCACGGTAAAAACGACAATAATATCGTAACGATAACTGGCGTTGATAGCGGCGGTCAAGCTATGTGGGATTATACGATTTATGGTGGAGGTAACGGAGACGGTACTCCTACAACCCCACCTTTTTATTATAAGCAAACTAGCGCAGCCGAAAATAATACGCTTAATGTTTACAGCGGCGCTACGGTAGCAATACTTGTGGGCGGCGAAGGAAAAGGTGCGAAAAATAATACTGTCAACTTGATTGACGCAGATGTGAATAATGTCGTGCTTGGTGGTAACGGTACGTGGTACGGTCAAGCAGATAGCAGTGGAGACGCTATCCACAATATTGTAAATATTAGCGGTTCTACGCAAGTTAAATATAATAATTTCATAAATTTCAATAGCACATCGGTAATGGGTGGTAGAGCAACAGGCACAAATAAAGCCAATAATAATGAAGTAAATATTAAGGGAACACCTACTATCAATGGTAGAATTGCTGGTGCTGCGGTAGAAAACGGCGATGCAGACAGCAATAAAGTAGATATCAACGCTATTGTAAATTTAGCAAATGTAAGTGGAGTAATAGCCTCAAAAGACAGCACCGCCACTTTACAAAATAATATCGTCACTATCAATAACGATGGTGCTGTAGTTACCGATGTTTTAGTCGCTAATGGTACGGGCGGTGGTATTGGCGGCCCAGGTGGCAAAGCAACAGCTAAAAATAATCATGGTAAGCTGATAAAAGGTACAGTAGGAAATATCAACGGCGCGTATATGGTTAGCAAAACCGAAAAAAATCATTCTACTATCGAGGGTGGCCATGTAACTAACTACGTATACGGAAGTTATTATAGAAATGACGCCCATGATCTTAAATCTAATAGCAAATACGATTATGTAACTATCAGCGGTGGTACCGTTGACAAGGCAACTTTTGGTGCTTTTACATATTACGGCGATATAGATGGAGCTCATGTAGATATGAGTGGTGGTAAAGTCGTGGGCACGAATGTTGCTGGCGATGACGGAGTATTTGGTGGGCTTAGCTATGACGGCACTGTTAATAATAGCTATTTAGACCTAACAGGCGGCGAGATAAGCGGTGATGCAATCGGCGGAAGAAGCAACAATAAAGATGTCGCACATAACTACGCAAAAATTAATGGTAATGCAAAAATAGGCGGAAGACTGATCGGTGGAGAGAGTCGCGGCGGAACGGTTACTAATAGTTATTTAGATCTGACCGGCGGCGAGATCGGTGGAGATTCAATCGGTAGCTTAGGCTCTACAGGTGCAGTTGGTGGTAAGATAATAGCCAGCGGAACAAAATTTAATGGAAACGTAATAGGTGGCAAAAGCTCTAGCGGCAACGTAACTGGAAGTAGAGTCACGCTAACCAATGTCACAGCCAGTAAGAATGTAATCGGAGGCGAAGCCCAAAGCGGCAATACCGATGATAATCAAGTAAGCCTAATAAACGGTAGCGTTACCGGCGATGTATACGGCTCAAAAGCTAGCGGCTCTGCGACAAACAGCGTCGTAAATCTAAGTGGTGCACAAGTCGCCGGTAATGTCTACGCAGCAGATGCGGCTAGCGGTAGCAACAATACCGTAAATTTCTATAGCGGCAGTGTAGCGGGCAGGATATTCGGTCTATCTAGCGCAGGCGGCACAAATAACACCTTAAACGTCTATAACGCTCACACTCAAAAAACAGCAGGCGATATTAAGAATTTCAATGCTCTTAACTTCGACGGAATTTCAAGCGCTAACGGCAGTGCTGCAACTGCAGCTTTAAATTTAAATGCGGGCTCAACTACCAATATTAATAACGCCAAATTCCAATTAGATGGCACTGATTATAATGTAGATACTTACGCGATAGGCGACGGCGAGAAGCGCTATCTGATCCATAATGAAAACGGATTTACCGGTTTTGACGAAACGCAAACGACCAAGCGCACTGATAATGTATTTACGATCAAAAACGCCACTACCTACTCGATGAATTTAAAGGGTCTAATGAAAGATGATGACGGAAAATCCATCGTAATCCAAGGTAAAAAGAAAACAGACCGCACTATCGATGGAGCATTTGATAACGGCGAGGTTGGTAAATACTCCGGTCCTGCGGGCGATCCTACTATCGACGTAGGTGAAGATCCAAATGCACCGCAGAATTTCGGCGGGCTAGATATCGATACGAATAACGTTCCTAACGCTACGATAAATCTAGTAAGCGGTGATGATATCGGCGAGATAAGAGCCAATAGCGACGATACGATAAACGTAGGTAAAGATAGCAACAATCCACTAGTACCTGGTAAAATTACAGCTAAAAATATATCTGGTGCAGGTAAGCTAAATTTCAACGTTCCAGACGGTTTTTCAGGCAGCGATACTGCGTTAACTTTAACAGATGGTCATCCTACCGATCTAAGCGGTACTAAAATTAGCGTAAATTCTGATAAATTAGCCGATAATACGCAATATACGCTAATCAATAAAACAAATGGAACGATCAATCAGCTTGATCGCACTATCCAAAAAGATCAAGTCTATACTATCAAGAACGCAAACGAATATAGCTTCGTAGGAGAAAGCTATAAAACCGATGCAAGCCTCAAAAAATTACAATATTCGAAAGGCACACAGACTAGAAACTGGGATGGGGAATTCGACTATGGCGAAACCGAACTCAATAAAATTACCAATGCAGCAAATAACGGTCACTCACTTGATAGGAATAAAAACAATACTGTCATCATTGATGCCAATGCGGGCAATCTAAATGGTAAGAAAATTTACGGCGGAAGCACTGCAGCGAGCGATACCTTAGATATCCACGACAATACGGTAGAGATCAATGGTGGAACAAATATCGGCGATGTCATCGCAGGTAATAACGCTAGCTCAAGCGGTAAAGTCAGCAATAACGTTATAAATTTTAATGCAGGCGCATTATCAGGCAAGCTCTATGGCTCTGACGATGCATCTAACGCAAGAGGCAATAATAGTGGCAACACCCTAAACGTAAATAACGCTCACACTCAAAAAACCGCAGGCGATATTAAGAATTTCAATGCTCTTAACTTCGACGGGGTTACCGCAGCTACTAACGGAGCTATCGATAGGGCTGCTTTAAATTTAACTACTAATGCCGATACAGACATTAATAACGCTAAATTTAAACTAAACGGTGAAGAGTATGACGTAGATAAAGATACCTATGGCTCACTTAATATCGAAGAGGGTAAAGAGTATCACCTTATCCGAAATGCTGGCAATACCTTTACAAGCTTTACCGAGAAGGCTAAGCAAACGACCAGTGAGTTTACTATTACCGGTAAGAGTAGCTATGAGATTAACCTTAAAGGCTTAATCCAAAGTGCCGATAATCAATCTATCCTGGTTCAAGGCAAAAAGCTTACAGGTAGAAATATTTCTAACGACGGTAAATTTGATAACGAAGAAATTACTAAATATACTCCGGATCTAAGCAATGGTGCTAATATTAACGTAGGAAAAACTCCGGGGGCTAATAAAGATTTTGAAGGACTCGACATCGATACTTCAAATACCCCTGGCGTTAAATCTAAAGTTACTTTAGTAGATGGTAAAAACATAGGCACTATCAAAGGAGATGCTGACGATACCGTAAACGTAGGCAAAGAAGATGGCTCCTTAGTACCGGGCACTATCGAAGCTAAAAATATCGTAGGCGTTGGTAAGTTAAATTTCAATATGCCTAATGGTTACAACGGCGATCCAGCTCTTAAACTAACAGATAGCAATCCTACTGATCTAAGTAATACCGATGTTAAGATAAATAATGCCCAAAAAGATAAGGACTATACCCTAATCAAAGGCAACTCCGCTATATCTTTCCAAGATAGAAGTACCCAAAAAGATCAAGTCTATAACATTATAGACAACGCTCACTATCAATATGACGGCGAGACTTTTAGAAAGCAAAATAACGATAAAGAGCTTATCTATAGAGAAGGCACCATTACCGATGCTTGGAACGACAACGACTTTGATAGCAACGAGCTAACTAAGAATAAAGCAGATAATGCAGCTCAAGGCGGAACGCCTTTATTTGATAATAAAGGCAACACCGTAAATATCGTATCTACTGCAGGCGATCTAAGCACTAAATCCGTTTACGGCGGTGCGACACTAAGCGGCAGTACGGATGACGTATTTAACAATACCGTAAACATTAACGGTGCTGATACTAAAGAAATTTTCGCCGGTGCTTCTAAAGGTAGTGGCAAAGTTTACGACAACGTAGTAAATTTCAATGCAGGCAGCGTAGTAAATGCTATTAGCGGCTCTGACGATGCATCTAACGCAAGAGGCAATAATAGTGGCAACACCCTAAACGTAAATAACGCTCACACTCAAAAAACCGCAGGCGATATTAAGAATTTCAATGCTCTTAACTTCGACGGGGTTACCGCAGCTACTAACGGAGCTATCGATAGGGCTGCTTTAAATTTAACTACTAATGCCGATACAGACATTAATAACGCTAAATTTAAACTAAACGGTGAAGAGTATGACGTAGATAAAGATACCTATGGCTCACTTAATATCGAAGAGGGTAAAGAGTATCACCTTATCCGAAATGCTGGCAATACCTTTACAAGCTTTACCGAGAA